>Ga0075592_101_pt1 | contig 4214 bp, 5 predicted proteins | sample RifGroC2_FD_68349 | JGI IMG/M metagenome (GOLD analysis project Ga0075592, IMG submission 68349) | candidate division WWE3 bacterium GW2011_GWC2_44_9 | reverse complement strand
GTGTATTTTTTCTGTCTGCTTGGGTATTTATGTCTACTTGCGGTTGAAATGGTTAAAGTTTTACTAGCAGAGCGAAGTTTAAAAATGGCCCTGCATGTTGGCGCGGGTATTTTCTTAACCCACATTGTGTACGGCGTAAATTTCATAGTCGGCATTATAGCCAAACCTAAACTAAAGCTCCGCTCGGTTGATAGCAAAACTCGGAACTACATCGGCGGATAACATCCTAAAACTGCTATACTTACTGGGTGATAAGTCACTTAGGCATGGGCTTTTTCTACTCTGCACTGTTTTCGCATGTATTTCATATCCAGATAACACCAGTCTTTGTATTGCTAAACATTGTGCTTAGTTACCTTCCGGATACGGACGTACCCGTGGAGCTGCTCCAACGGGGCAGGCTTGGAGGCAGAGAGCACGGATCACACAGAGGTTTGACCCACTACCCTATCCTCTATCTAGTCACCACAACAATTCTTTACTTCGTGTTAGGCAGTAGTTGGGCAGTTATCTTTTTTGTAAACATATTCACACATTTTTTGCTAGATAGTTTTGGAAGCGGCTGGGGACTAAAATGGTTTTGGCCAGTGTCAACGGATCAATACAAACTTTTAGCCAATCGGGAAGATAACTCCTTTGCCTGGAACAAGCTTATTGCACGCTGGAAGACACAAGAGTTCAATGAAAAAGCCCTTAAATATGGGGACGATAACTGGTTCAGGAACCTGTACTTTAAACCCACACCCACATTGGCCTTTGAACTAACAGCCTTTTTGGCGGGTTTGCTGTCTCTTTATGCTTATATACTGCTCACATAAATGGACAAAAAGCCAGAAAACAGGTAAATTGGTAAAACATGAAAGTAGTTATCGGCTACCCGCCAATTGATACAAACAAAGGCACGCCGCTTCTCTCGCAAAACAGGCAATTTCAGTACTTTAACTCGCCAACGTATATCTATCCTATGGTTCCGGCTTATGCGGCAAGCCTTGCCAAACAAAACGGCTACGAGGTGGTGTGGATGGACGGCATAGCCGAGAAGAAAACCTATTCCATATGGCTTTCGGAGCTTATGCAGGAGGCGCCGGACTTGCTGCTGCTGGAAACTAAATCTCCGGTTGTGAAAAAACACTGGAAGATAATCAACGAAATTAAGGCAAACCTCCCCAATACCTCTGTCGTCTTGGTGGGCGACCACATGTCGTTTTATCCAAAAGAAAGCATGGATGGTTGCAAGGTTGACTATATTATTACCGGCGGCGATTACGACTTTATGCTTACAGACTTATTAAACTCGTTAACCAAAGGCGCAGAACTCCCGGGCGGAATATGGCTGCGGAACAAAGACATAAAAGTCAAACTAGGTACGGCTCAAAAGCGTACGTATTTTCCGGCCCGCTGGTTCAAAAACACAACCTGGATGAACTGCCGTTTGTTGACAGGGACCTTACACACTGGGAGCTGTATGCCTACGAAAACGGCAATTACAAATACTCCCCCGGCACGTACATGTATTCAGGCAGGGATTGCTGGTGGGGCCGTTGCACTTTCTGCGTGTGGGACCACACCTTAAACCCCCAGTCAACCTATAGAAGATTTTCACCGGAGCGACTCTTTGCCGAGGTAAAACACGTTGTAGACAACTACAAGGTAAAAGAAATATTTGACGATGTCTGCAACTTGCTAATAGAGTCGGGCTACAACAAAAAAGTAGTTTTTAGCTGTAACATGCGCTTAAACGCCCTTAATCAAGAGTATTACGACTTAATGGGCAAAGCCAATTTCCGGTTTATTTTGTACGGGATGGAAAGCGGCAATCAGGAAACTTTAGACAAACTAGATAAAGGCCTAAAAGTCGAACAGATAGAAGAAGGCGTAAGAATGGCAAAGAAGGCCGGGTTGGAACCGCACTTAACTATAATGCTGGGCTACCCGTGGGAAACGGAAGAAATGGCAAGAAAAACGATAGCACTTTCCAAGTCGCTGTTTAAAAAGGGCTGCGTTGATACGATGCAGGCCACAATTGTTATCCCCTACCCGGGAACTCCACTGTATAGAGAGTGCATTGAAAAAAACTGGCTAACGGTAGATCCCAATGATTACGAGGAATTCGACATGCGCAAACCGGTGATGAAAGTGCCCTTCCCAGAGGAAAAATTGTATGAAATGACTCAAGAGCTGTACTCATCATTTTTTACCCCGCAGTTTATTGTTAGAAAGGTGCTGTCAATACGAAAACTTGATGACATTAAGTTTTTCACCACCGCTGCAAAAAAGCTTTTAGGCCACTTATTGGACTTTGACAAAAACCAGACTAAAGTAAGTATGCTGTCACCAAAGTTTTGGGTTGACGCCGGAAGAAGCATGCTTAAGCATCTGACAAAATAATGACCGATAATCTACCGCTTGTAAGTGTAGTAATAACTACCAAAAACGAAGAAAAAAACATTGAAACGTGTATTAAATCTATTCTCGGGCAGTCGTACCCAAAAGCCAAAATTGAAATTATTGTTGTAGACAACAAGTCAACTGATAAAACACAGGAGCTGGCTCTAAAATACACCGATAAAGTCTTTGCCAGAGGCCCGGAAAGGTCGGCGCAAAGAAACTATGGGCTGTTGGACAAGTCTACTGGCGAGTATCTTTTGTATCTGGATGCGGACATGATCCTTGCCCCCGGTATCATTGAGGCTTGTGTAGCAAACATCACCAAACCAAACACTGTGGCACTGCACATAAGTGAAACTGTGCTGGGCAAGAAATACTTTAGCAAAGTCAGGCGGTTTGAGAGGAGTTTTTATGACGGAACAGCGATTGACGGGGCCAGGTTTTTTAAAAAGGAAAGCTTAACAAAGGTTGGCGGTTTTGATGATAGCATGAGCGGCCCGGAGGACTGGGATTTGGATAAAAAACTCAAGCAACTTGGCGCCATTGGGATGCTGAATAAAAACACAACCGGCACTGCCTACACCGGTTGGCCATTAACGGAATTTGTGAGTACTAAAGGGGTGAACCCGGCAGACTGTGGCAACGTTATCTTTCACAATGAGTCGGAATTTAACTTAAAGAAATACATTACGAAAAAAGGTTATTATGCTAAAAGCTTTGATGGCTATATAGCCAAGTGGGGTAAAAGCGACCCGGATATAGTAAAGCAGCTTGGTATGCCCTACCGATTTTTTGGGGTTTTTCTTGAGAACGGAAAGTGGAAAAAGCTAATTGCCCACCCCGATATGGCCTTTGGCATGTATGTTCTAAGGTTTTTGGTTGGACTAAGCTTTGTCCTTAACAAACATGCTGGCAACTAAAAAAGTCGTTATTGCAACCCATGTTTATACCACAGGCCCAGCGCAGGATTTAAAGGACTATCTAGTAAATAACCGATGCGGCAAGGTGCTCTTTATTGGTCACCCGCTCTTTTATGACCCCAAGCTTCAGGGCTCTGGTTATGAACTATATATCCAGGGGGACAAAAAGCGGGAAACACACGGTAGGATAAAGAAAATTCCGGAGGTTTTGGCATACGTCAAAGATATTATACTCAACGTGGCATATGTTATGAGAACAGGAGACAAGTGGGACTTGTACGTGGGGAGCGACAACCTCAATGCCCTATCGGGGCTGGTGCTGAAACTTCTCGGAAGAGTGACAAAGACTGTCTACTATGTGATTGACTACAACCCAAAAAGATTTCAGAACAAAATGCTTAATACTATTTATCACAAAATCGATCAAGTGTGCGTAACTTACTGTGATGAAACATGGAACCTGTCGCCGCGGATGGAGGTGGGTAGAAAGGAGTACTTTAAGTTCTCTGGCGGTCACCAAAAAGTGGTACCGGTGGGGGTTTGGCTGGACAAGCACACTCTAGTCTTTATGGGGCACATTACCGAAAAACAAGGGGTTCAGCATATCTTGGACGCCGTGCCGAGTATTATTGAAAAAATTCCGGATTTTAACCTGCTTGTCATTGGCGGGGGCAACTTTTTGGATAGTCTGAAAAGCCAAGCGGATAAGTTGGGAGTTACTAAACACGTTACTTTTACCGGCCACGTTAAAGACCACACAGATATTGAGGTGATGGTATCAAAGTCTGCTGTGGCAGTGGCCTTGTATGACGAGCACGATGCAAAGGGAAACATAAGCTTTACATACTTCTCGGATCCGGCAAAGCTAAAAACCTATCTTGCCTGTGGGCTGCCGGTTTTAGTCAC
>Ga0075592_152_pt1 | contig 5200 bp, 7 predicted proteins | sample RifGroC2_FD_68349 | JGI IMG/M metagenome (GOLD analysis project Ga0075592, IMG submission 68349) | candidate division WWE3 bacterium GW2011_GWC2_44_9 | reverse complement strand
ATGCTGCTTATAGATACCCGGTCTGCCTAGCTAGGGCATTGTATATGTCATCTTCAGGTATCCTTTCGGCCGTGCCGTTGCTATTAATTCCCCTGCGGGCGCTTGGCCCTTCTACATGTGCTTTAACTAACGCCCTATCAATATAAGGTACTATGTCCGCACAAGCCTGAAGTTTTGGGTCCAACACTTCGGTTGGCGGTGGCAACACATTGCTGGTTGTAGGCATAGCTGCAGGTACCATATGCTAACCACAACTATACCAACTTTTTCCCTTAAGCGAAAGTCAGCAGTATAATGCTTTAGCTATGGTATTTATTATCCTGTCAAACCAGCAGTTTGATTTTGAGCTGAAAACTAACAAATGGCATGTGGCCAAACAGCTGGTGGAAAAAGGCCATAAAGTTATTTTTGTGGACCCGCCTCTCCGGTTTAAAGCTTTAAAAAGCATAGCCTCCCCCATCGATCAAAAGAGCGACCGGCTGGTGGTGTATAAGCCGCTAAATCTATTCAACTTTAAGCCATTCTCCAGCGTGAATACCTACAGACATTTGAAAGTTATAACTAAGCTCTTGCAAAACTTTGCCGCGGACAAAGAGCCCGTTGTTTTGTACATTTACCACTTTGATTTTCCTGATCTTAGAGACTTTGTTGCCAAAGTTCAGCACACAGTAAGCGTTTACGATTGCGTGGACGAGTATGCAGCCTTTCCCGAGTATGTGAGTCGAAAGAAGGTTAGCCCTTCAGTTATTTCGTGGCTGCAGTGGGTTGACGATGAACTAAAGATTAAGCTAAACCAAAACGGGCTGCAGAAAGCGGACTGGGTAACTGCCCAAGAGAAATGGCTTTGCGACAGTGTGGGTTTGGTATTTGCCAGCGCGCCGGGCTTGGTGGAAAAATTAAAAAAGTGGCGCGGCGATGTGCACTACTTGCCAAATGCCGCGGCGATTGATAAATTTGACCACGCCCAAAAACTGCCGGAGCCTGCTGACTTGAAAAGTATCCCTCACCCGAGAATTGGCTTTAGCGGCGCTATAGATACCTATAAAAATAATATCGGTTTGATCGAAAAATGTGCCAAAATCTATCCAGACTATCACTTTGTTATGATTGGTCCGGAAAAGGTGTCGGACCCAGATTTGGATCTGGCTACTCTAAAGTCAATGGCTAATGTTCACTTTTTAGGCATAAAACCGTGGGAAGATTTACCGGCCTACTTTGACTATTTTGACGCTTACTTTATTCCATATAACATCAACGACTACACCCGCGGATGCCATCCGGTAAAGTATTTTGAAGGCTTGGCCGCCGGGCTGCCCACACTGATAACGCTAAATTCGGTTAAGGAGTTTGATTCATTAGCAACCTTAAGAAAGCGGTAACTGAAAATTCCAACAAAAAAGTCCAAAAACGAAAAGCCCTAGCCCGAGAAAACAGCTGGAGCGGGAAAGTGGACAAGCAGTTAGGGTTTATTAACGGTAAATTAAAAAGCTAGTTCCAAACCACCGGCGGCAACCGTTAACTCTTGATTGCAGGTATTGTACTGCCCTGTAGCGATAACAGAAAGATTAGCGTAAGCTGCAGCATCCGATTGGCGGCTAAAAACAAGGTGGATTGTGTTTGAGTTGGTAATTAAGATTACCCTTTTGCTGCCCGTTTCCTTACTTAATGTGGCAATACCCAAAAGAGCTTTAATTCTGTTTAGTAGCGGTTGACTTTGAGAAGAGGGCTCGCCAACCTGCAGAATCCTTACCGTACCCGCAACGGATTGGACCCCCTTGTCGCAAAGAATTTTGTTGCTGCCAAAAATCCCCACAACCGCAAAAGCAACCGCGATACCCGCAAGCCCAACCGAGCCTTTAAGAGTGAAGGAAAAAGCTTTTTGCGTTTTAATGTCCTGCAAAAGCTCCACAATTTTGTGCAAGGGATTGTTTACATGGATATCTACAAGGGTTTGGTCGTTGGAGACGTTGGAACTGCTGGAAACAAGCCCATTTAAAAACTTGGTGGTTGGCGATGACTTAGCAAAGTGGCCTTTGGCATCACGCATCCTATTCTCCGCGGCCCCGCTTTTACTCGATTCCGGCATGGTTTTAGTATATTAGGACTGAAGCGAAAAGCAAGAAAGTGGCGTGAACCCACAAGTTTGTTGGTATACCAGCATAAAATGCGTGGTGGGGTAGGTTTTTTGCCTTGCCATTTTGTGGACTTTGGGCCGGTATTACAACAAGTTTGTGGGTCCACAACGGTTGTGGATGCTATTTTTTGTGGGTGGAAGGCCGTACCTAAGGGAAGTTTGTGGAGCCTGATAAAACTTTTTTGGCACCGTACAGTGCCACCTTGTGGATAGCCAGTTGGGAGTTACTTGGGACTTTTATACCGGTTTCTATTTTAGATCAGTAATATATCTAGTTTCGTTCATTTCAAAGGTATCTCTTTTATCGACTTTTGTTTTCCCTTCGACCCTCCATCCACGAGATTCGTACCATTTAATTGTTTTTGCGTTCGATGCCAATACCCACAAAGTAGCTTTTGTGTAACCCATATTTTTTAGTTCCTTCAATCCGTACTCAAGTAATTTTGTACCTGCACCTTTTCCCATATAATGTTGATCCACGTAGATACCTCCCAACTCACCAAACTCTTTTCCTAAGTCACTATCCCTACATGGGCAAACCGCGCAAAAACCAATAACCTTATTGTCCTCTGTCGCCACAAAGACTCTTGTGAGACTTTTAGAATCTGACAGGTTTCGGACCACATCTTAAGCCGTTTTTCTACAGATATATTATCCAAAAAGGAATCTGGTAGTTGTCCCCTATAGGCATACTGCCATGTATGAGTGTGGATCAAGGCTATATCTTGGGCATCGCTTATCTTTGCTTTGCGGACTTTAATAGTACCCATTGAACAATTATACGCCGGTTCTAAATACTATCTGGGTATAGCACAATGAGGTTGTTACAACAAGTAAAGTTGATGGCTGAGCATGTCGGTCTAGAACCCTAACTGCTTTTCCATCTTTGTCATCTCTATGTTCCCAAAATATGTGTTTCCCAAGTCTTTGAATCCCAGATTGGTATAGAAAGCCTTAGCATTGAGAGTCGCATTCAAGGAGATTTTTGACTTTCCGGCTTCCACAAACTGCTTTTCTATATATTTGTAGATTAATTTTCCATAACCTTTTCCTTGATATGCTGGGCCCACTTGTATTTGATACAGCACTCCGTCATCAAGTCCATATTGCGCAAACCCGATTATTGCCTCATCTATTTTCGCAACGACCCAGGTTGAATTTTCGAATTGAGACAAAACATTTTCGTGATTTATTTCTTTAAGCCAGTTTGCAATCACTTTTTTGTCATATACCTTGGAGTTGGTTTGCTCAACACATCTTTTATGGATTTCAACTATCGTATTAATATCATCTTTTTGTCCTTTTGAGATTTGAATGTTATCCATAAACTTTTTTGGCTGTCTGTCTTGAACGAAATCCGAACTTTTTTCCGAGAAAATCCGGACGCTGACTTTTGATAATTTTTGCCCGCCCTCGCTTTCCCGCCGCCGCCGAATTTCGCGCCCCGCAAAGCGGGGGGCGCCGCCTATCTATATATTGTTTTATCGGTGTCGGGAAGCTCTGCGAATTTAGCAGTCATTGTAGGATTCCCGCGCGTTAGTCTTTTGATTGTCAAATCTTCTGTTTTATTATTAGCTAATCGGAGGCTATTTTCAGATGACAAAAGTGCGTCTTTGGTTTTTTGAAGGCGATCTATCGTTTTATCAATTTCTTCAATCGCGGTCTTAAATTTACGACTAGCAAGATCGTAATTTTTTGCAAAACCTTCTTTAAATTTATTTACATTATCTTCAAAATTCGTAATATCAATATTTTGATTCCTTACCAAGGAAAGCTCGGCTTTATATTTAAGCGAGTTCATGGACGCGTTGCGTAGCAGGGTTATCATAGGAATAAAAAATTGTGGGCGAACTACATACATTTTGGGATATTTATGGGAAACATCAACAATACCGGCGTTGTATAGTTCATTTTCGGCTTCCAGAAGCGTAACGAGAACGGCATACTCGCACTTTTTCTCGGCGCGGTCTTTATCAAGTTCGCGTAAAAAGTCTTCATTCTTTTTCTTAGTGGCCGTTTCGTCGCCTTCATTTTTCATTTCAAACATGACAGAGATTATTTCATTCCCAGCTTCATCAGATTCGCGGTATATGTAATCACCCTTGCTTCCGGTTGTTGCGTCATTGTCTTTTTCAAAATAGGCATTTTGAAGTCTCACAGTGCTGTTCGAGTGGTTCGCCCACCATTTTTGTTGAAAGTTTGACCTTCAAATCTTTGCGAAGGGCAATTTCCTCATCTTTCATCTTGATGATGTCGTTCTTGGTCTTTAGTTCGGTGGCATATTTTTCTTTCAACGCTGTCTCAAGCAGCTGTTTTTCGGTATCTTTACTTTTCAACTCGCCGACAAGTTCGTCGCGCTCTTTTTCAATTTTATTGACCGCTTCGGTAATGGAAAGTTTTTTCTCAAGCTCTGCATTGTTGATTCTTGATTTCATTTCGGCCAGCTCCGTCTCTTTTTTTGCAAGGTCTGCTTGTAGGGCATTTTTAATATTTGCCTCGGCGAGTTTGACGGCACTTTCTTTTTCTTTTTCTACGATATTTAATCGCTCTATTAATTCTTCTTCAAATCTATGATCTCTAACTTGTTTAAGAATATCGGCAAAACCAGCCTCATCAACTTTGAAAGCTTTTTTACAATTTGGACATATAATATCGTTCATAAATTTATTTATGTTGCTCGTTAAATTCCGGCTGTTCTTTCTTTATAATTGACTTTTCAATTTTGCTGGCTATATCTTTTGTTTTAACCTGTGCATATTGAAATCTTGTTCCCTCCGGAATCATCTCTTTTTTAATTTCCTTATGTTCTAACAACCTGTCTTGCGGACGACCGCGTCCAGCAATTCCGGTATAAAGATTTTCCCCACTCTTGCTCTTTATTTTGTAGATTATTGCCTTATTCTCGGGAACATTGGCAATATTGGCTTTTGTGAATTTTTGGGTTCTGCTAAATTTTGGCATATTGTTTTAGTTAATTTTTATAAGTATTGACGACATTTTTAAAATCGTCTACAATTGAAGTGTAGTCGATTTTAAAAATGTCGTCAATACTTATAAAAATTAACT
>Ga0075592_147_pt1 | contig 5322 bp, 4 predicted proteins | sample RifGroC2_FD_68349 | JGI IMG/M metagenome (GOLD analysis project Ga0075592, IMG submission 68349) | candidate division WWE3 bacterium GW2011_GWC2_44_9 | reverse complement strand
GATCCGCCTTTAGCGGAAATCCAACTCCAGTTTTCTACATAAAACTCTTTTTTCGCCAAATCACCCTTATTGCCCACTATCAATCTATTACTATAGATATCCTTTTGTATCACAAATAACGGTTGGCTGGAGATAGTTTTGGCGTTTACCCGAAAACCATGCCTCTGTCCGATCGTATAAAACTCCACTCCGTCGTGGACGCCGATGACTCTGCCGGTTTTATCCACCACTTCTCCTTTATGAATCTTGATCTTTCTTTTTAAAAACTCTTTAAACGGCAAGTCGTGGCCGATAAAGCAGATCCCTGTCGAGTCTTTTTTGTTCCAAACATGAAGTCCGCGCTTTTTTGCTTCCTGCCGCACCTGTTTTTTGAGCCAGTGCCCGATCGGAAACAGCACCCGCCTGATCTGCTTTTCTTTTAACCTGGCCAAAAAATACGTTTGATCTTTGTCTTTGTCGACAGACTGATAGAGCTTATTATTTTTAATCCGAGCGTAATGACCGGTGGCCAAAAAATCAAAACCATGTTTAACCGCCCAGTCTAAAAATAGTCCAAACTTTATCTCTCTATTACAAAGTATATCAGGATTGGGTGTTCTGCCAGCCGCAAACTCCCGGTAAGTCAGGTCCATCACCCGCTCCCGGTACTGCTTTTTAAAGTCCAAAACTTTAAAAGGAATTCCCAGTTTGAGGGCGACTTTCAAGGCATCTTTTCTGTCCTCGTCCGTCCGGCAACCCGATTCGTTCCAACATTCCAAAAACACGCCGGTAACCTGATAACCCTGTTCGACTAATAATGCCGCCGCTAACGCCGAATCCACCCCGCCGGAAAGACCGACCGTTACTTTCATACCTACGAGGAGTCTCCTTGCAGGTTAAAACTGCCATAGACGGCCTCGACCAACTGCCGAATTTCCGGCAGTAAATTCCCGGCGTCGTCAATAATCCGGCGCTTAAACATCAACTTGCCCAGCCGCTCGCCCGGTTTGACGAGCTTACCCAAGCCGGGAATCCGGTCGGCCAAAACAAACTCGTCGTCGCTTTTAATATCTAATAACGAAAACCCGGGGTGTAAATATTCGACGAAGGCAGGCAAATTTTGCGCGCGCAGCGTCTCATCTGATCCAGTCAGATAGCTGTGAGCACGCAAAGATTTCGTCTGCCGAGTCGAAAACTTACACACCCCCGCTTTCACCCCGCCATTTACCTTCATCGCCCGGCCTTCCCGATTATGTAAAATCAGATGGCTGCCGGGTTTGGGTTGGCGGCTGACTCTTTGGACTTCGTCGATATCCAGGGCGTAATCGATCCCCATCCACTCACACAAATGCCAGACGTCGAGCGGCATTTCCCCCTGGGAAAGTTGGAGCATCGTATAAACCGGAAAGGCGCCGGTGTAGCGCGAGTTGCACTCGATGGCGGTAATCTCATCATTCTGGTCCACCACCACGTCCAAGCCGAAAATGCCTTTATAGCCCTTTTGGTAAATATGCCCGCCCCATTTTTTACACAAAGCTTCAGCATTAAGCTGGGCCTTCTTGCTAAATCTAATGTGCCAATCGTGCCCCAGCCACACCCCGCTTCTTCCCCTAAACCCGACCAGTTCCGGCTGGTCCATAATCTGGGTTTGCAGCACTCCGGTAACGACTCCGTGCCGGGTAGCGCAACCGGTAATGCTCGCCGCCTTACCCGCCAGCCGTTCGCAAACATTCACCCAGCGGAACTCTTTGTTCAGGCTCCGGCTTTTGACAAATTCATGAAAGTTAACTAAATCCGGTTTGGAAGTAATGTAAAACGTTCCTAAGCCCCCGCCGGTACTAAAATCCGTCAACTGAAACACCAGTTTTCCTCCCAGTTTTTGCCGGTATTCATCCCATTTCTTTTCAGTCAGGGCTTCGATCGGCAAATTTTCCCCGCGCGGAATCCGAATGCCGGCAATTTGCGCTTCCTCCCGAAAAACTTTTTTGTCTTCCAAAGGTTTTCTGATCACCCCTGGGGTGGATAAAAGTTTGACTCCGAGTTCGGCCACGATCGGGTCCAACGGCGTGGCCGCCTTGTAGACAAACAAATTCACCCGACCTTTCCGGTTTAAGTAGTCGCGCACTTTGGGCAAGCTCAAAATACTGGAGGTATTAAATTTGTCCGGAAAGCCCCCGCCCAAATCTTTCTCAACGCTGATGACCGGCATTTTGGCTCTGATACTGGCTAAATCGACGGTTTCCAGCAAACTCAAAATCTCGTAGTTGCCTAAAATATACCCCAGCCCCGAGCGCTGAAACGCTGTCACCCCGACACCGATCACTTCTACATCTTTGGGAAAGATTTTTTTGATCTCACTGATGTGATTAAATCTGGCGTTAACTGTCATAGTTGTTTTGTGGGACAAAACTGTGTTATACTCGCTTTGTCCGTTATCCGCAAGGATTATTACGGCTAAGAGTTAAGCCGACGGCGGACATCAATATCTTGCCGGATTATTCCGGTAATTTTTTACTTTCTTGCTAAACCTTACCGATCGCCACGCCGGAATCACCGACCAAAAATGTTTCCTGCCTTCACCAATTTGCCTAACCACCACTTTTATTCTTCTGTCTTCAATCACTCCTTCAAAAGCCCAAAATTTAAACTCTTTTATTTTCCCTTTAGATTCAGCTCGGTACTCATTTTCTTCCTGCACCACACCGCTTTTTTTCAACAATATTACCGCCCGGTCCAATAATCTAACTCTGGTTTGAATATCCTTAAAGTCACGCTCACTTCTGGCACCTTTGTAAAAAATATGGTTAAAACCCTTGGCGTTAAAAATGACAGGTTCTTTGGCAAATGCCGGACATTTAACCTTCTTTATCTTAAAATATTGTAATCTGGCTTTTTCCCGAAAATTCATTAATTCCAGTATCCCTTGTCCCAATTATCCCGTCAAGCCGCTGAAAAGATCTTTTTAATCTCGCTTAACTGGTTAAATCTGGCCGGAATTTTCATCATTCTTCAGGCCTAGATCGTCTAAAATAATCGTCACCTTCTCTGTCAAAATTAGGATTTCTTTTCAAATCACCAGACGGTAATGTTACTCCTTCTGCCGACCAAACCTGCTTACCTCTTAACTCAATTTCACCGGCATCAACTTTGCCATATCCAGTAAATTTTAAAGTCTTTTCGCTAGCATCGCTTAATAATATATTTACATAATGATCGGCTCCAACCAATAATAAAGTATCTAGCACTTGTCTCGTCTCATGGCTGCTCTCAAAGATTCGGCGTGTGTTCTTACCCAAACGGCCGATTATTCTACCCAAATTGGCCATATCAACATCAAAGGAATCACGGCTGACAAATAAGCCTAGGTGAATTATGGCCACATCTGCTTGAATCTGGCCACCAGTTAATATAGATCTTCGATCAGTTTCAGTTATAGTCTTAAAACCCTTAACCTCTAACAACAATTTTGTCGAATCGGCCAGATCTGGAACATCATATAGTATTGCCACAGTTTTGCTCATATTCCCGCTATTTTAGCACGCGGGGGAAATATATTGGCGCAGGCAATCAGAAGCGACGCAGGCATACAGGTTTTTGCGCGCGCAACCTCTCGCCCACTCACGCCTCTTGTCCGGCTTCGGATTCTTTCACCCGGATGGCAAAACCCAAAAGGTCGCGGCGCCCCACGATCATCGGCCGCTTCAACTTCGACCGGTCGGTCACCGAAGCCGCCGTCTTGATCTTTTTGCCTTTCAAATAAAAAGTTATTCCGACCACCCGACGTTCTTCCCGGCCCAAAGCACTATGATAGTGCCGCTCCCACAAAATATTTTCCGGGTCCATCAGGCCCAATTTTTTGGCCAAGACTTCGTCGATTGATGTCCGGAAAGCGCCGGTGTCCAGCTTGGCTTTGAGTGGGTGCCTGTCTCCAAAAATATCTACCACTTCGACGTCTTCAAAAATGCCAATTCTGACAACGCCTTCTTCTTCCCGCATGGAAAACAACTGTTTGCCGATCTCGATCCCCTGTTTGACGGTTTTTACTTTTAGTCCCTCGACCCGTTTAAGGCGGTTCAATAACCCGGCTTTGTTGGCCAGCTGGATTTTGAGTCCCGGCTGGGCGTTAATCTCCAAAACCATCGGCGTCGACTTTAACTTGCCGGTTTTAGTGGTTCGCGGCTGCAGCGCCACGTCCACGCGGCAGTAGCCCAAACCTGAAGCTTCGGCCGCCTTAACCGCCAGTTCCAGAACTTCATCCCAGCGGGGAATGGTAATCCCGGCTAATTTGCGCCGCGTTTCGGGGAAAAATTTAATCTCGTCAGTATAGCGGACGGCCGAAGTGGTCACACCCGAGGCAATGTCAATACCGCAGGCAATCGCTCCCTGAAACATGTTGGCTTTACCGTGCGATTCCTTGGTTGGCAAACGTAAAAAGGCCATCACCGGCACTTGGTTAAACACCAGCACGCCCACGTCCGGGGTACCCTGACAGGCAATCGCCTCAAAGCGCGGGTGTACCCGCACCCGTTCTTCAATAAAGGCCCGATCGGGCAGGTCGAGCATTGAGTAGCGGCCGGCTAAAATATCCAAAATGTGTAAACGCAAATCCTGCGTCGTTAACCGCCGACCGTCAACTGCCAGCCAGCCATCGTCGTCCCGTTTGTCGACCACCAAAATCCCCTCGCCGCCCAAGCCCTGGCTCGGTTTAACCACAAAACTATCCGGCAGCTTAGTCAGGTCAAATTGATTCACTTTGGATTCTGTCTTAAACTGTTTGTAGAGTTTGGGAGTCGCCAATTTTGCCTGTTTTAACACCTGTTTAGTGAGCAGTTTTGAGTCGGCAATCCGCTTAGCTTTCAAACGGTTGTACCGGCTTTGAAATAAGAAATTGCGGGCGTTCATGCCCAAAATTTCGTGTTGCCGAACCATAAATTACTTCACCAATTTTCTAAATTTCACCCATTCCAGCGCCCGTAAACCAACATACTTGCCCACATACCAGTCAAACGCGGCTACCAGAGCCAAGAATAGCTCCGGGTTTAAAAGCACAAATCTCTGAATCACATCCAGGCGCAGTAGGAACGCCGTCGCCACGGCTATAATTAAGGTTTGTAAAATCAAGTTAGCGGCTTCGTGCCGGCTTTTGCCGGTTTGGACTTCGATAAAGTTTTCGGTTAAAAGCATCAGGATCAAAATCGGGAAAATCGACGCGGCCGACAAACTGCTGACAGCCTCGACATTGACCGCTCCCAAAAGCACTCCCAGTACCCCCAAAGAAATAAACCACATCAGTAAGGCCATGCGCGGCAAATACTGAAGCTTTAATTTTTGGGTGATTTTCCG
>Ga0075592_153_pt1 | contig 5638 bp, 6 predicted proteins | sample RifGroC2_FD_68349 | JGI IMG/M metagenome (GOLD analysis project Ga0075592, IMG submission 68349) | candidate division WWE3 bacterium GW2011_GWC2_44_9 | reverse complement strand
GTTGTCGGTCGCGGTGCCCAAAATGCGCAATAGCGATGTTATGGCAAGTTTGCGTCTTCTGTCTATTTTTACGCTTATAACGCCGGTCCTGGAGGTTTCGATCTCCAGCCAAACGCCGTTTTTTGGCAGTACTTTAGCTCCACCTAAGGTTGCTCCGGTGATGGGTGAGACTTCACTGGTAAATAGCACGCCTTCGGACCTGGTAAGCTGATTTACAACCACCCGCTCGACGCCATTGATAATAAAGGTGCCTCTTTCGGTCATAACCGGAATGTCGCCCATGTAGATATTTTGGGTTTTCTCTTTTTTGTTGAGCGGGTCTTTGATAGTGGCTTTTAGATACCACGGGCAATCAAAAGTTCTGCCGGTGAAAAACGCGTCGTCGATAGTAATACTGGGTTTGTCAAAAGTTGGTTTGTAAAACTCCAGCACCCAGCCTCTACCTGAATAATCTTCAATAGTGCCAACTTCGTTAAGTACTTCGTTAAGACCTTCTTCCAGCAGCCATTTGTAAGAGCTGGTTTGCACACCTGTGAGATTGGCGAGAGGCAAAATTTCTTTCCGTTTTGAAAAATCGTATCTCATATATTAGTTTTTTACTTAGAAACAAGTACCGGCGAATGGCACCCAGCCGTATGAAAACACAAGATGGCTGGTGGCTAGGCTACCATAAATCATGCACTTAGTCAACAAAGCCCATTTGGGTGGGGGGCCAAAATTTATAAACCACCCTGCCTATTATTCGGTCCTGCTTCACTAACCCAAAAGTTCGGGAGTCCAAAGACTTCTCGCGGTTGTCGCCTAAAACTAAGTAGCTGTCTTTGTCTATCACTATTGACCTACCATCTCTTACCTTGCCGCCGCCCCTGGTACAGGTGCCATCTCTTAAATAGTCTTCTACATACATATAACTATCGGCTCCGTCTTTAATATAGACTCTGCAGTCGACTAATTTGACGACATCGCCCGGTATACCCACTACGCGCTTAACAAAATCCGTTTTGTCGTCACCCGGAGGGTGCAAGACCACTACATCACCCCGATGGATTGGTACAAAGTGTTTAGATAACTTTTCCACCAAGATTCGCTCGCCGGTGTAAAAATTTGGCTCCATACTGGAACCTACAACCAATTCTGGAAAAGCTACAGTTGAGTAGATTACCGTAATCACTACTATAGAACTAACAAAGGTTTCGAAAATGTCAATAAAAAACTTTTTTACACTGGTGCTGTCTGGATTTGGGTTGTGGGATTGAAACATGGCTAAGATTGTACAGGCTTATAGGCCCTTGAACAAACTCTTGCGCAAAGGTTTTTTGATGCTTTCCGGTATGCGTTGCTGTACGGCTTCACCCAACTTGGTACCTTGCTCTTTACCCTCCTCAACCCCCTCTTCTAAAGCATCTTTGGCGCTGGCTACATAAGGTTCAACTTTTTTCCAATACTCTTTTAGCAATTTACGGCCCTTGGGCGTTATGACAAAATAACCTATACCGGCGCCAATAAGCGCCCCCAGTGTAAAACTTGTGGCGGTTGAACCTTTACTTTCGCACATGCTTTTTTTCCTCCTGGGCATCGTTAGTATCCCAACCCGAAACCAGCGAGCTGATACCTCGGGCGGTTCTGATGCCCCGAGCAATGCCGTCGGCAATACCCATAACTGTGACAATAGGGCTCTTGACGGAATCGGTAACAGTCTTGGTGTCGTCTAAAATAGCGTTAGTTTTTTTGAGTGTACCCCGAAAATCCTTTAACACAAAAACCACATATACACTAACCACAATTGCAGAACCGGTAAGAAGTGCTATGAGTATAACAAACGCAAGTTGAACGTCCATAGGCAGTGATGTGATTTTTTCATTGATCCAGTTGATTGTCAACAAAATCCAAACCGTCGTTTGTACGACTAGCGCCTGTTAAAACCTGCCTTTCCCTGTTGGAATCAGGCGGTGAGACTACCTTTGTTTCCTCCAGCTGGTCCATTATTCTTGCTGCTCGGGCATAACCTACCGACAGCCGACGCTGAAGAAAAGAAACTGACGCCTTACCAGCCGAGACTACGGCCTCAACTGCCCGATCATACAGATCGTCATCCGGCGTATCTAAAACATCCTCCTTGTATTCGGGGGCAAAACCGGTGCTCTTTAGCCAGTCGACTAATTTGGAGATTTCACCATCGCCAATATAAGCACCTTGAATTCTTGTGGGCTTGGAGGCGTCGGGCGGCACAAACAGCATGTCACCCCGACCAATAAGTTTTTCGGCCCCAGCCTGGTCGATGATTACTCTTGAATCTACTTGCGAGGTAACGTTAAAGGCAACGCGGCAGGGGATGTTGGCTTTGATCAAACCGGTTAGTACATCGGTGGACGGCCGCTGTGGCTTAGCCGCACAATGCTTTTTTCTACCGAGGAGGGATCCACTATCATAATGTCGGCTAGTTCATCCACAATGACTACTATGTGCGGCAGGGCCTGAAAACCCGATTTTTCGTTGTAGGCATCAATGTTGCGGGCGCGGGCGGCTTCGAACAGTTTGTATCGGCGGGCCATTTCGTTTGCGGCCCACCTAAAGGCGCTGGGCGCCCGTTCCATGTCGGTAATTACCGGAGTAAGCAGGTGTGGGATGCCATTATAGTTTACTAACTCCACCCGTTTAGGGTCAATTAAAATAAATTTAACTTCCTGCGGGCTTGCTCTATACAGCATAGAAAACATGATGGAATGGAGAAAAACCGACTTACCTGACCCAGTGGCGCCGGCCACCAGTAGGTGGGGCATTTTGCCAATATCATACACGCGAGGCATACCAGCAACGTCTTTGCCCAACCCAATGCCTAATTTAGATTTGAGGTTGCGCATTTGGTCGCTAAGCAAAACGTCTTTAAAGTACACAAAGCTTTTGACTGAATTGGGAACTTCTACACCCATAGCGTTGCGGCCCGGGATAGGGATTTCCAGTCTAACTGAACCGGTTGGGGATTCTAGCGCCATGGCAAGGTCAACCTGCAAGTTGCTAATTTTTGAGATGCGGGTGCCGGGCGGGACGCTGTAGGCATATTGGGTAACTGTTGGCCCCACGTTGTACCCCGCCTCTTTTACGCTGATGCCAAAGCTTTTTAAGGTGTCTTCAATGGTTTTTTGCCGGCGTTTGATTTCTTTTTCGTCAAAAGTGATTTCTGGCGCGTCGGTTAGGAGGTCTTTGGGTGGGTAGTCCCATACTTTATTGGTGTACGGCAATCTGTTTTCATGCGCGGGGGCGCCGGCTAGCGAGGTTAGCTTGCCGTCACCGGCTTCCAACATTTCCGCAATTTTGCTGTCATCGGTTTCTGCCATTCCCGTTACCGGTTCCGATGGCGGGGGGACAATTTCTATTTGATCTTCTGCCAGCTCGGCGTTATGCGTTTCTTCGTCTATACGTATGCTATCTGGAACCTGCTTATTGCCGGAGGGCAGCTTAATGTGCAGCTGGGGAAGTTTGATGCTTTTTATTTTTTCTGTGATTTTGGCTACAAGGTCAATAACTTTTTGGGTAGAGATGTCTGATATAAGCATGAGACCGACTAATACGACGGCGGCAAAGACAAAGAATGCGCCGTAGCTGCTTATGGCAGAAGCGAGTCCATTTGCTAGTTTGTAACCTACAAGGCCGCCGCCAAAGCCTTGCACAGCCATTTTGTATGCTTCTTGTTCGGAATAAAATACATGCAGGATGCTGGGCAGGGAAAGGCTTATAAGCAGGAAGCCCAAAAAGACTCTGGCTTGCAGGACCCGCCACCTAAAACCGACTAGGAGAAAACCTGTTAGTAGGAAAAGTGTGGGGATTATGTATGAAGCGTAACCAAAGAACTTTCTGTAGGCGTTGTTGATGTTTCCGTTAAGGGTGTATTCCGGCAGGATAAAAGCTACAAAGGATAATGCGGCAAAGAAGATTAAGAATACGCCTATAATGGACTTGACAGTATCGCCTTTTACTTTAAGTTTTAACGACTTTTTTCTACCCCGTGGCATTGTGCATATCATAACATTTATGTTCTGGTGCAACAAAATGCGGTGGGGTTATTGTGGTGGGTGGGGTATGTGGAGGCATAGAGGCATGAAGGCGTGGCGACGGTAAAATAGGACTTACTTAAAAACATCATGGTCTTTTTGGTCCGACGGGGCCGAATTCTTTTACGACAAGCGATTATGCTAAACATGTCTTCTTTTGCTAGACCCATATGTGGATTGTACTAATGCATGGGCGAGATGCTAGTGGGTTCGCTCTAGTTTTACTAAATTTTATAGGTTTTTACTAGACGTCTACCAAGCCTAACTTTCCGCAGTAACTAACTCTCGCACATCAAGTATCGTTTTACATCCACTTATCAGCACTCGCCCACATTGTTTGCCCAAACAACGAGAAAAAGGTATACTTACTATGGTTCCTTTCCATTCCTTTTCTTTCAGTCAAGTTCAGGGGCAGTTTAGCTGTCCAAATGCTGATGTAAGTAAAGGAGTCCGTGGGCAACCACGGCTTTTTTGTTGGTCAAAAGGAGGTGATAATAATGGATAAAAACGTGCATTTAGATCCAAAGTCTAGTCTGATCTTGGGGCTGTGGAAGTTTCACGAGAGGGTTGGGGAAAAGGATCTTCTGGAAGTGGCAAACGGTTGGGCGGAGGACGAAAACTATCTGCAGCTGTACATTAGGAAAGTGAGCAAGGATCAATTGGGTATTGGGTTTGCGTACAAGGGCGACGGCACCAAAGAGGTTCACGATCAGTACTTTAATAGGACTTCCGATCAGTTAAAGCGCAAATTTGGTAACGACTTGGTAGGCTGGGATATTGCGTCTTCGAGTACTTTAGTTAAAGGTTTTTAATGTAAGGACGGATGGGAAGGAACCATCCAAATGATAGGTGGTTTGCCAGGGATCAATAACGTCAAGATGTGGCTTGAAAGAGGTTCGCCTTTTTTCTTGGTAAACTCCGGTGATGAATAACCTTGCCAAGCCCTAGTTTTAATCCGCGCTTGGCAACTTCGTCAACTATTAATTTGTCCAACTTAACTCTGTAGTCTGCTGTATCTGCCGAGTCGAAAATTGGTATAAGCTGGGGCGCTGTTTTTGCCAAGTATGCGTATAACCTCGCTTTTATCTTTGGGTTCAGATTTATATGCTCAAACCAAACTTCCTTCACTCCCACACGCTGTAATGCATCCAACAGATCGTGTAGTACATGCTCGTTTTGCAAAAAATACGGCAAAATAGGACCGACAAAGGCGTAGGTGGAGATTCCCACTTTATGCAAAAACTCAAGCGCCTGAATTCTCTGACTAACAAGCGGGGCTTTAACTTCCAAAAACTGCGATACTTTATCTTCTAACGAAGTAATTGTGAACCCAACCGAAACATTTTTTAACCGCCTTAATACGTCAATATCTTGTGTTACTAGAGGCGACTTGGTCTGGATGGCGATTGCCCCTTGATAGTTAAAATCCGCTAACACTTCCAAACACTTTCTAGTCAACCTATACTTCGCTTCCAAACCCACATACGGATCTGTTACGGAGCTAAAAAATATTGAGCCGAAATCTTTGGTGCCAAACTTTTTTTCCAATTTAACAAGTTCCCGCTTTAAAACTTCCTGCGCATTTATTT
>Ga0075592_143_pt2 | contig 6207 bp, 1 predicted proteins | sample RifGroC2_FD_68349 | JGI IMG/M metagenome (GOLD analysis project Ga0075592, IMG submission 68349) | candidate division WWE3 bacterium GW2011_GWC2_44_9 | reverse complement strand
TCCAAAACCATCGCATCGTGCAAAATGCCATCTATCCGGTAGCGCACTGTCAGTTCTTTTTCCCCGGGTTCAATGTGGATATCGGATGCATTCTGCAAGATGGCGTGAAAAATCAGGGAGTCAACAATTTTTACCACCGGTAAATCTTCCGCCATTTCTTTCAGCTCGGTTTCAGATTTTTCTCCTTCCTCTTTGGAAAAAACCTTGAGCGAGGTTGATTCTTTTTGAATAATGTTTTGGAACTCGGCCGTCAGGCTTTGCCGGTACTGCACAAGAACAAATCGGATGGAGGAAGTATCTGTCAGCCGGGGCAGAATTTTCAACCCAGAACGTTTTTTGATAAGAGCATTGCCACTTCCAAACTATTCTCGCTTTTTTTATAGGCGACAATATTATAATTGCGCGCTATCGGCTCGGGAATGAGGGAAAGCACGGAAAAATCTATCTTTTGGCTGGCCAAATCAACGAAGGGTATGCCCAAAACATGAGCTTCTATCCTCTTCAGATCCGCTTCGGATATTTTCCCTTCGGAAAGCAGAATATTCCCGACTTTCTGCTTTTTTTCTTCGGCTTTTTTAGACACCTCTTCAAAGTCCGCTTTAGAGACCAGCCCGGATTCCAAAATAAATTTCTTTAATTGTTCCTCGTTCATTTGCATCAGCTTATAGTATAGCAAAAAAATCCCCCGAACGGGGGATTTTTTTGCTAGTTTTCTTCAAATATCGGTTTTTTATTAACCGTAATTGTTACTTGATCCGACTGACTGCCACAGGTAAATGTATAGGTAGTGGTTGCGGTAGGACTGACGGTTGTACTGCCGGAAGGAAGTCCTCCATTGTCAAAATTCGTGCCTGTACAATACCCTTCTCCAATCCAAGTAAGTACCGCTGAATCGCCTGAAACTATCGCTATCTTATCAGCGGAAATATCAACACAACCGGGTTCACTGCAGCCGGCATCATAAGTGCAAGGAAGTGGACCTCCTGCATTATTAGCCGCCGGATCTTGGCAAGAAGGTTCGGGGGGTATTTCACAAGCAATAACAGCAACACATTGAGCCCCGTCCCAAGATGTACCAGATGCACAACTAGCGGTAACAGTACTGCGGGCCAGTTCAATCGCATTGTTGTAAAGATAAAGATTTCTGTAACTGAAAGGAATGAGGACCGATTGACTGCCCGAATTCCCATTGGCAATTATAGTATTAACGCTGGGATAATCGGATGTCACGGCAGAAGTACTGACGGGATTTACTGTGTTCCAGGTAAAGTTTATATTACAAGAACTCTGCCCTTCGGTAATGGTGCAAGAATCAACCGACGGCACAAGGGTGCCAGACATTGATGAGGTAACCTGACACATGCTGCCATTCCATTTGGTACCTGAGGCACAAGAAGCATTTATGTTTGCGGAATCAAGAATAGTAGGAGTACCGTTGATATTATGATAGAGGAAGAAAGTGCTTGCTCCGTAGAGAACGGTATTGTTAATGTTGCCGGATGTGCTGTAAGAAATATGAGTGCCATTTGGATTATTTCTTGTAACTTCTGTGTTCCCGGCAGTAAGATCCGCGGTAGTCCAAGCCACTGATGAGTTACAGGTGGAAGCGCCTCCGGAAATAGTACAAGAAGAAGCAGAGATGGAACCAGAAGGACAGGCAGCCGCGGTGCAAGTTTGAGTCGATGGACCAACACAATCCGCTCCTCCGTATGCGGGGAAAGGATTATTGCAGTAACGAGTTTGTGTCCCTTCACAACCGCAAGCTTCCGCGCTGCACGTGCTCCAGTCGCTCCAACCACCGTCAACAGCAGAATTACAAGCACTGCCGGTCCAAGTGGTACCGGAAATACAACTGGAAGTCGCGGTAACTTGACCAAGAAGTTCTGAATTATTGTAGAGATAAAAAATCCTGCTGCTGTACGGTACGGCAAAAGGTTGGCTGCCTGAATTTCCATTCACATTTGTCATTCCAACAGCAGTTACAGCTGAAGTACCGACAGGATTTACTGTGTTCCAAGTGAGGGTTACGTTGCAGCTGCCGGCCCCGGAAGGAATTGTGCAGGAGACAGGATCGGAAATAATCGTACCGGACATAAAGGTAACGGAAACGGTACAGTTGCCGGTAATTGCACCGGTTGTGTATGTACTACCGACAAGCGTCCCGGCGGGACAAGTGCCTCCGATCGAAGATATGTATTTACCTGCGTCCGGAGTAATAGTGAAGGATTTTGTGGAACCGTAGTTAACCGTTTGCGGAGTATTTGGCGAGATAGAACCCCCCGCTCCGGCGCTAGGAGTGACAGTGTAGGAGTTCAAAGTAAATGTGGCCGACACCGTGCAGTTTGAGGTAATCAATCCAGTCGTATAAGTGGTGTCTACAAGCGTCCCGGCGGGACAAGTGCCTCCGATCGGAACAACAGTCGCATACCCAGCATTCGGAGTGATGGTGAAAGTCGTGGCGGAACCGTGGCTGACTGTTTGAGTAGCCGGAGAAATTGTTCCGCCGGCACCGGCAGCGCCGGTAACAGTGTAGGAGTTAGGTGCACAGATAGTTCCGTTCCAGGTAGTACCGGCAGCGCAGGCAGCGGAGACCGTGATTTCGGCCAGATCAACAAGCACCTGGGGTGATATTCTCTCGCCTATTGTGAGAGTAAAAGTTCTGCTGTTATAAGGTACGGAAAAAGATTGGGTACCGGAATTGGCGTTCACTCCCAAATTCACAGTGCTCATTCCTGTCCCATACATCCATGTTCCATCTTTGGCTGGAGGACGATTTATCACTGTCCAGCTAAGATCAACATTGCAGCTGTTTTGCCCGGACGTAATGGTGCAGGAAGTTGGGTTGGCAGTAAGAGTGCCAGAAGTAAATATCACTGATACTGTGCAGTTCCCGGCAATCGCCCCGGTCGTGTAGATGTAAGCAGCGCTTTCAGGATAAGTTGGACTACCATTACATCCAGAAGCTAGGGCTGTATATCCCGCATTCGGAGTTATGGTGAAAGTCGTGGTTGAACCGTAAGGAATTCCTATCCTGGAAGACGGAGTAACGGCGCCTCCGCTGGTAGCTGAAGTGGAAACAGTGTAAGAATTCAGAGCAAATGTCGCCGCGCAACTTTGGGAAGCATTCATCGTAACCGAACCGTCAGTGCAGTCCGCATCTCCGCTCCAGCTGGAGAATGATGAACCAGTATCGGGGGTAGGGGTTAGAGAAACTGAAGTTCCGTAGTCGAATGCGTAAGAACAAGTTGCCCCACAATTAATGCCGACCGGACTGGAAGCGACGATTCCCGAACCGGTGCCGGATTTGGAGACAGTAAGAATATTTGTGCCAATTGTAAATGAAGCAACAACTGTGCAATTAGCGGTAATTGCCGCAGTGGTGTAAGTATTGCCGGCAAGTGTTCCCCCGCATGTTCCCCCAACCGGAACAGATATTGAATAACCAGCATTGGGAGTAATTGTAAAAGTTGTAGTTGAACCATAGTTTACGGATTGCGGAGTGCTAGGGGAAATTGTTCCGCCGGCACCGGCGCTAGGAGTAACAGTGTAGAAATTTAACGCGCAAGCGCTTCCGTTCCAAGTGGAACCAGTAATACAACTAGATGTCGCGGTGGCTGAATCAAGTTCAATGGCATTATTGTAAAGGTAGAAGATTCGGCTGGAATACGGGACGGTTAAAGATTGAGTGCCTGACTGGGGAGTGGTTAAAGTATTAGTAACATTTACGTTGGTCATTCCGTTCGCAGTGATGGCGGTCGGGGTTGCTTGAGGATTGGTTATGCTCCAATTTAGATTTATGCTACAGCTGCTGGCCCCCGATGCGATAGTGCAAGCGGAAGTTGCGGGAGAGAGGGTGCCGGACATCGGACCAGCCAGCGTCGTGCACGTCACATCGCTACCGTAGGAAGTGCCCATGCTGTTGGTGGCATAAGCGCGGATGTGATAAGTGATGCTAGTGGAAAGTCCAGTCATTGTGCTGTACCATGGACCGCCGATTGCCCAGCCGTCGGTTGTTTTATTGTTGGAGGTGGTTGGATTGCCAGTCGTGTTCCAGGCAATGCCGCTGACGGTAACCGTTGCTCCGCCGTTTGAGGTTACATTTCCTCCGTTGGTCATACTATTGGAAGTGATGCTAGTACAGGAAGAATTTGTAGTAACGGTAGGTTTAGCCGGTGTCGTAAATGTCTGCTGATTGCCGAATGCTGTCCCCCCGCTATTGGTAGCGTAAGCACGGACGTAATAGGTGGTACTGGGCTGCAACGTCTGTACCATATTGCTTACAAACGAGCCGGTGCCTGACCCGTCGGTGGTGTGGTTGTTTGAAAGATCGGGATTTTGATTTGAATCAATGGTTACACCTCGAGCTGTTACTGATGCTCCACCACCCACAGCTACGGTTCCCCCACTGGTAAAACCACTGGTAGTGACATTGGTTATTGAAGCAGTGGTAATGGAAGGGAGAGTTGTAAACACTACTTCATTCCCATATGCCGTACCGACACTGTTAGTGGCATAAGCTTTAATATAATAAGTTTTGTTGGATGTCAGTGGTGAGTAATTGCTGACGAATGAACCGATGCCTGTTCCATTGCTAGTGGAGTTATTTGTAAGGTCAGGATTAGTATTTGAATCAATGACAATACCTCTGGCTGATACCGTTGCTCCTCCATCAGAGGTTACATTCCCTCCGCTAGTGACACTACTTGAAGTGATGTTGGAAGCGGCGGCGGTGGTAACGGTGGGAATGTCGGCAGGGCTAACGTTAACCACCACCTGCATATCATCCGTATCTGTTAGTCCCCCATTGTCGGTTGCAGTCAAACGGAAGACATAAGTGCCGGCTGTTGTTAGTCCGGTAATATTAGTCGTGAGAGAAGAAGGACTGGAAATGGAATATGTGCTCGGGCCGGAAACTTTTGACCACGATGTGCTGGCGATAGTTCCATCCGAATCGGTAGCTGTTCCAGTAACGGAAACTGAACTGGTCGGTAGAGTGATTGACTTGTCCACTCCGGCGTTGGCGGTGGGCGCGGCATTGACGTTTACAATAATTTGATTGGAAGTCGCCGTAACAGTCGTGTATGTAGTATTTCTGCATTGAACATAGTAGGCGTATGTGCCGGCGGCGCTGGCGGAAGAATATACTATCGGACTGCTGGCTTGATATACCGTAAGAGGCGACGATATGTTGTCCAGCAGACGGCATTCAGTTGTTCCGGTATTGGTAGTAGGAGTGTAAGCGAAAGAAACATTAGTGCTTGGATTTTTTGTGTAGGGAGTTGTGGCCGAAACTGAAACAGTGACGGCGGTAAAAGTCGCCGTGCAGGTTTTGCTGGCATTCATCGTAACTGAACTATCAGAACAATCCACGTCCCCGCTCCAGTCGGCAAAAAAAGAGTTGGCGCCGGGTGTGTTGCCTAATGCAACCACAACTCCGGAATTATAGGTTCCGGCTCCAGTAGTTGTTCCCGAACCGGTGCCAGCGGTATTGATGGTAAGGGTATAAGTCGAAAGCGTCGTAAACGTCCCATCAGCTGAATACCCCGTGCCGGTAGAATTTGTGGCATAACCGCGATAATAGTAAAAGATGCCGGGAGATAGACCGGTTCGAGAATGAGAAAATACACCAGTCGTCGTTCCCCCTTCGGCCAAACAGTTAGTTGTTGGACTAGCTGTTGTTCCCCAACAAGTGCCACGGGCGGAGATGGAGGTAGGATAACCTAAGTCGGTAACGTTGGCTCCGAGTGTCGCGCTGGTGGTGGTAATGGAAGAAACAGTGGGAGAGATGACGGTAGGAACGGCAAAGGCCGTGCATTGGCTTCCGTTCCATTCAGTGCCGGAGGCGCAGGAAGCCGTCGCCGTAGCTTGAGCCAGCAGTTGCCCGTTGTTGTAGAGGTAGAAAGTGCGGGATCCGAAATCCACGCGATAGGTGTCGGGATTGGCAGCCGTATCGGTATTGGAATTTCCCGTAGCCACAGTAATATTTGTAGGAGTTGTAACAGCAGAAGTAGTAATGGGATACTGCGTATCCCAAGTAAGGGTGGTGTAGCAACCCATGCTTCCTTCAGCCACTGTGCAATTTGTAGCGGAAAGCGTACCCGTCATTTGAGCTAGTGTCGTAAACGTCACATCAGCACCATAGGAAGTACCTTCACTGTTCGTGGCGTAAGCGCGGACATGGTAAAGAGTGCCAGGAGTTAACCCGGT
>Ga0075592_138_pt1 | contig 6343 bp, 4 predicted proteins | sample RifGroC2_FD_68349 | JGI IMG/M metagenome (GOLD analysis project Ga0075592, IMG submission 68349) | candidate division WWE3 bacterium GW2011_GWC2_44_9 | reverse complement strand
TAGAAGCCGGCAAACATCTTCTCATTGAAAAGCCATTTACTCAGACAGGGGAACAGGCACTTGAACTCACACATCTTGCTGAAGATAAAAAACGCGTACTTGCAGTCGGGCACACGTTCCTTTATACCTCTGCTGTACAACAAATGAAAGCTTTGATTGATAAAGGAGAAATTGGCGAAATAAGACATATTCATATCCAAAGACTGAATCTTGGCCAGTTTCAAAGAGACACAAATGTGGTTTGGGATCTTATGCCCCACGATCTTTCAATGATTCTTTATTTTATGAACGATCAACTTCCTTCTCAGGTTCTAGCCCAAGGACACGCACATTACAATCCCGAGACAGAAGACACCGCGTGGGCAAGTTTAAGCTTCGCTAAAGGCGTTTCAGCTTATCTTCACAACTCTTGGATTGACCCGCGCAAGGTCAGAACCGTTACTGTTGTCGGAGATAAAAAAATGCTCCTCTTCGATGATACTGATCCAAATATGAAACTTCAAGTTTATGACAGGGGGGTGGAAGAAAACTACTCAAGCTTTTCCGGTTTTAACGCCGCTTACCGTTATGGAGATATTCATATTCCTAAAGTGGATGGCGGAGAAGCTCTTGGGAGGCAGTTAGAACACTTTATAACATGCATTGAGACAGGGAGAAAACCCCTTACTGACGGAATGAACGGCTATCGCGTTGTTAAAGTTTTAACTATGATTCAAGATGCAATAAGAGCGAACAAGATTATTAACTATAGTTCGGGCTGTTAATTTTTATCCAGATGATATCTTATAACTGATTTAAAGGGTCATTAAAACCTATTTGAAAGAGGTGGTTGATTAAACATTTAGGACTTTTGCTATAGAATGATGTTTAATATAAAATTAGCCTACCAAAAATTCAATACTGCTTTAATCTATGCAACAAAATAATGTCAATTCTCTTGTTTTGATTTCTTCTTTCCCAATCTTTTAACCGATTCAGCCCGCTCTACATAATTTTCAGAAGTAATAACTCTTCTGCCACTTTTTGTTTCCAAATCTCTTCTGGCTCTTCCGGCAACAGCTCCGCCTTCTTGAGCCGCCTTTTTGCCCTCATCAAATCCCTCTACATTTTTATTCTTTGTAATTTCTGTTGTAGCCGCCTCACCAAGCATGGAAAAGATTAGTTCCAGATCATTTGATCGCAAAGATTCTCCCGTCATATTTAAGCTCTTGAATTTTTTATATTCGCTAGGGGTCATTCCAAAGGTGGCTTTAGATATTTCTGCGGTTAAAATGGCATAGTCTTTGTCTTTGCCAACCTGCCTTTTTTTCCACTCATCAGTTAAAGTTTCCCTTATCTCTATTCCCCGCATTCTTTTCTCAATCCAAGCATCGGGGTAACCCTTGGCTTTATATAAAGCCCTAGTTCTTTTAGTTGCCAGCTCTGGATCTTCTATCTCCTGTACTCTTTCATAGCCAACTCTAGCTAGCCAACGCTTAAAAGGTTCGGCTTTAGGAGAGGGGATGGACTGAATGATGCGAAAGATCCCCTCGGTGTTGGCGCAGTTCAATTTCTGCATACCGCCAGATGTTGACATAGCAAGGGGGGTGGCAATTTGCCCCCACCCTTTCGAAATTTCTGGATCCCGACGGCGCATATCCTTAATATATCCATCCGGTTGTACCGAGTCAGTTAACGCGGAAACAACGTCAACAATCACAAACCACCATTCGTTTTTATGAATGGTTTTTCTAATTTCCTTACCTTTAAAAATGGCGATTCTGGTTGTCTCCTGCATATTAACTTCATTTATCAACTTAACCATAATTATCACAAAATTTCACCGCTCATGCCGTGCTATTTAATAGCATATAAAAACCTACCAAGAAATACAAGTGATCATTAAAATTACGGCCATAAAAGTGAATAATTTTAGTTGTCCGTAGACAGATTTTTTCCTCGATTCGGGCGGCTGATCATTTTTAAAAAGATTTTTCTCCAAGTTGTAGGTATTGGCGTGTTTAAGATGGCCCCGAATTGAGCTATAGATGGCCAGGAGCTTACGATCCTCCCCGCGTTTTGTATATATAGCCTTTTTCGCCTTAAGCTGTCTCCTTGTTCTTAAAAGCGTTTTACCTCTGATTAACACATGGTCATAGAAAATAAGATAGCCGACAAAGGGAATACCGCTTTTGACATTTTGGATTATTACCTTTTTGGGGTGCAAGTGAAGATGGAGTTTGTCATCTAAGAATATCTCAAGATCTTTTCTGACCTGCTTTAAATAGGTTTTATCGGGATGGATAACCAAAAAATCGTCCATATAGCGGGCGTACCATTTAAGACGCAACTTTTCTTTGGCAAAGTGGTCCAGCTCGTTTAGGTAGATATTGGCAAAAAGCTGGCTGGTTAAATTGCCTATGGGCACACCCTGGCGCGTTTCTTGTTTAATTACATCTTGGGGTAAAGGAATAATGCGGTTATAGGTATCCAGACATTTATGGGTAGTCACAAGTTTTTGAATCAGAGTGTTGGTTTTTGGACAGGTAATTATTTTACTGGTTATAGAAAGAAGCACGTCCCAGGAAATACTGGCAAAATACTTTTCAATATCCATTCTTAGGCAGTAAAACGGTTTATTTTTCCCGTATTTGGAGCGAACAGCCTGTAAAAACTTTTTGATTCTTTTTAAACCCAGATGCGTGCCCTTGTTCTTGCGGCAAGCATAAGAATCGTAAATAAAGGTTCTTTCAAACAAAGGCTCAATCTGTGAGACCAAAGAATGCTGGAGCACCCTGTCGCGAAAGGCCGGAGCGGCTACCTTACGGGTTTTGGGATCATAAACGGTAAAACAAGCATAGGGGGAAGGTGTATAGCTTTCTGATACCAACTCTCGCTGCAGCTTAAACAGATTGCTTTCCAGGAAAAAACCGTAGCCAACTATGTTTCTTTTATAGCGTTTACACTTTCTGGCTGCCTGGTAGGCAGATAATAGGTTTTTAAAATCGTAAATTTCTTCATACATATAAAGTTTAACAAAAGGCGGGCCGATTTTTAAGCCGGCCCGCCCACACTTAACCCTTGTACCCACTTACTCCCACTTTCATTTATGATTTTAGAAGGCGGGAAATACAGGTGCTATGTTCTCCCACTACAGGCGGGACAGAGAAAACCTGGTGATCTTAGGACACCGGACGTGTATCCTTGGACACATGCCACTCCATCCTGGCGCTATTGTTGATCACTGGCGCAACGAAAGCCAATATTGGTATTCGAGTTAGACGGGGCATTGTTCAAATTGAGTGTAAAGGCTCCAGCGTTAGCCCCATTATTCCAATTGCCACCGCGTTGAAACGCGTATTGGTTTTCCCTTAATACTAAGGTTATCAGGGGGCTGGCAATTAGTCCAGCCGTACAGAATTTTTCCTATTTCGTTGATTTTTTCAGCGGCGTGACTGTATTGGGCAACACTCATAAAGCGCAGATCTTTAGCTAGGCGAATAAGAATCCTTAACTCATCCAATTTATCTGATATCTCCAGTTGAATTTCCTTTCTGGTTATATCCCTGGTTTTATTGGCCTTGACTGAAAGAAGCAGAATACTAATAGCCAGTTCTTCCAGGTGTTTGCCCAAAACCAACCTGTGGCTTTTAGGAATTCTATTTATCAAGGGGTACAGCCAAAGAAGAAAATCATAAATCTTTTGGAAAATAATGAGTTTATCGGTGTTCATTGGCTAAGCCAATGTTAGTCTTTCTGGATGTGTTTTGCTTATGGTGACCCCGGCGGGAATCGAACCCGCGATCTTCAGGATGAAAACCTGATGTCCTAGGCCACTAGACGACGGGGCCACAAACGGCCTAAGTAAGCCGCATCCGCGTTGACATATTACCAGAAATCAGCTGCTGCCCGCAACTAATTTGTGCTGGCACTTACAGGCTGGGTGTTGTACTTAACAACACTTAGTTCAATACCGTCCCTTGTAACAACGTCAACAATTGGATAAGGGTAACTCCGCTTGCGGTTGCGCTCGGTGTCACAAAGGATAATTTTGGCTTCTTGTGGGCTTTCCACATACCGAGCCCGCCTTTGAGCATAATACTTAATCGCATCGGCATTGTTGCAGGCAAAAACCTTTGGATAGCTGATATTTTGTGACTTTGCATAAACCAGCCCTTTAGTAAAGGCCTCGTTAAAGGAGGCACTCCAATAGTCCGACTCAAAATAGCTTTCTACGTCCACCAAGCTTCTTACAACCGGATTAAAATACACGTACTCGTAAGGATGTAATTTTATAGTATGCGCAAGTTCTGGTAGCATTATCACCGCCAACACTGAACCAATTAGTAGTAACTTAATCCGTTTAAGTTTCAGCAGCACACCACCATAGAATAACGCCGCTATGAGTGACAATATCGGAAAAAAATACAGGAACAGCCGCGGGCCGTTATACAAGACCGGGTTAACGACCAAATACATACCTATATTCACGACAAGAACAAAGCTCAATGCTAAAAGCAGTTGGTCTACGCTCCGTTTCTTTACTAACGCGTAACCGTTGACAACAAGGCCAGTAAGCATACCCGCCAACACAAACACCGGAGTTGCTATCAGGATCCAAACTGGGACAAAACTTAGCGGTCTAGCACCCTTAGCTAGATTCTGGCCGAAATACAAAATCTCTCTATCCCAAGCAGAAAAGTTTAGATTTTCTTGTGAGATGGCCATCAGATTTCTGGGGAAGTCATTGGCTATGTATGACCAGGTTGCGAACATAACAAGCAAGGAAACTAGGCCCATAACCGATAATTCGACGGTAAGTCGCCTTACTTTAGCCATTAAAGTGGTTTTTGTGGTGTTAAAAACAAAAAATAGCACGCAGTAGATTGGAAAAAGATTTAGGCCCACCAAGCGCATGGCGTAGGTAAAACCTACCACTAAACCCAGAACCAGCCCTTTTGGAATAATTGGGTATGCCCGCTTGTTTAGCGTGTAAAAAAGAGCTAACGATAACAAATAACCCCAGGCAAAAGGGATGTCTTTTGGATTGGCAGGTATGTGCCCAAAAACGGTGGGGGTCAAAACAATAAAAAGTGGACCCAGAGTAGCTACGATAGAATTGCTAAACCGGGCATAAAGTAGTACGTACGCAGCAATAAACAAAACGCTGGAAAAAAGCATATTCAGCAGGTGTGAGAACTCATATGAACCACGGGGATTTAGTAAAACCAGCATCATATCGTACAGCGGGTAGTGATCGGCAAACTTATCTGAATTAACCTCCAAGCCCAAGAAGACCCTCTTATACATTAGCTCTCCCATTTCCCGCCGTCTAGGCTCGTCGGCTGTAATACCGTAGTCCTTATATGTCAACAAGGCAAAAATAAGATACACAAGCAGAAAGCAAACAAAGGGTGTGTGAGTCTTAAAGCTGCAGATCGTGGCTTGCATCTCCCCTATTCTAAATCCCAGCAGCGCTCTTGACAAAACTACAAGCATCTTCCATCATCAGAACATGAACGATGAAACTAAATTCGCGCTTAGGAAACTAGTTGGTTCACTCGCCAAACCCATAGCAATACTGCTTGGTTTTGTTGCCCTAGTACTGTTCCTTATGAACGCGGTTTCAAATATTGGCAATAAGTAATTGTTACCCGATCAAACCCGAAAGCAGCTTGATGCTTGCGATACCACCTATAAACCAGATGACTTTAGAAACGCTAAAGTCTACCTTATCCCATTCGTGCGTTTTTGGAATCAAGTCGGAGCAGGCTATGTAAATAAACATGCCTCCGGCAAAAGCCATAAAATACGGCACTGCCAAAACCGCGATACTTAAAAACATATAACCACCTACAGCGCCAATCAGCGCAACTAACCCAGAAATAAAGTTGAAGAGTATAGCTTTCTTCGGCTTATAGCCGGACTCAAGCAGAATGCTAAAGTCTGCAATTTCCTGCGGGATTTCATGCAGGGCAATTGAAAGTGCGGTGGTCAAACCAAGCAGTGGCGAGGCTAAGAAAGCTCCCGCAATTACTATACCGTCAATAAAATTGTGGAGTGTGTCGCCAAGCATTACCAAAAGAGACGTGTTCTTGTTCCTTGGCGCCTTATAGGTGTGGCTATGCCATAAGAGATATTTTTCCATTAAGTAGAAGAAAACTATGCCTAACAGGGCTGCAAACATAACGTCGCTACTGCCAAATCCTTCTAAACTTTCTGGTAAAAGGTCAAAAAAGGTGTTGCCAAGCATTACACCGGCGGCAAAGCTCACAAAAAAAGGTAGCAACTTTGTTTTAACTGCAGGGATTGACGATGACAAAAGCCCAACCAGAACGGGTATTAAACTTATTGCCGTAACGGA
>Ga0075592_149_pt1 | contig 7018 bp, 7 predicted proteins | sample RifGroC2_FD_68349 | JGI IMG/M metagenome (GOLD analysis project Ga0075592, IMG submission 68349) | candidate division WWE3 bacterium GW2011_GWC2_44_9 | reverse complement strand
CCACCGACGAAGCAAGCCCCACAGGCTTAATCCCTGCCCCGCCCGCCTGAAAATACACATCTGTTAAGAGCTTTTCTACATCCATCTGGCTGGTTCGGTAGGAAAACACATACGGATAGATATATAGATTGTCATAAAACGGTCCCGCCAGCAATACCCCCCAAGCGGCGCCTTCCATACTTCTAGCAGGAACCTGATTAAACGAGGTGTAAAAAAAGCCCAGTAGGCAAAATCCGCAAACAACTATCTTAAATATCTTTTTTGACATCAGGCTAAACCCATAAGCAGCTAAAAAACCAAACACCGGTAAAAATCCTAAAACATATCTGCTGTTTTTGTTTTTAACGACAGTGAAAAGCGCGTAAATAAGCAAAATTTCCAAAATAACTAAAGCCGTTCCCTTTTTATTGACTTTGTAAAACTTAATTAAAGCTACGATAGAAAGCACAAACGGAATAAAAAAAATTTGAAAGCCACTGATGTTTTTAAAATAGTAAGTTAGATTTTCAAGTGATAAAAACACCTGCGGATCATCCTTTTCCCCTTGGGCAAAGAAGGCAGAAACTATCCTAAAAAGCTCCAGGTTGGCAAGATACCATGGCAATGAGATTGCCAAGAACACCACCGAACCCAGAAGCAGTTGGGGTAGCACCTGCTTAACTGCCCTATCCCGCCATAAAGAAAGATACAAAACATATAAGACTGGCACCGCCAAATAAAAAGGTACAAACCAGCGGATTAACATCCCCAATCCCGCAGACACAAAAAACAAAATGGAGTACCTTGTAGACCTAAACCCCCCACTCTTAATTAAAAAGTAGAGCGACAGCAGAAGAAAAAACGACATGGGAATATCGGTGTGAAAAAGCCGAGATTGATCTGCCACAAAAGGAAAAAAGGAATAAAAAAACGCGGAGTAAAAAGCTACTTTTTCCCCAAAGCCCAGCTCCAAAACTATCTTTCTTATCAAAACCAAGCATCCTAAAAAGGAAAGAAACACCAGATACAGCATTAAATTAAAACTCTTACCAAAAACCAAAGTCACAAGCCCCCCAACCCAGTGCAAAAGGGGCGGATAATAAAAGCTGGTGGTTAAAATATCATAAAGAGTGGTCTCTCCCCCGGTTAAAAAGTCGCCAAACAAATGGGCAAACTTAAAAGCTAATGCCATATGCCCCGCGCTGTCAAAAGTTTGTGGCGCCGTGTACAAGTGTCTAAAAACAGCATAAAAAACCAAATGAAAAACCACAAGCCCCAAAAATAACTTATTATAAAAACTAATCTTTTTTATTGACTTCATTTACAGGAGTATTCTTGCCCAAATTAACCATTAGCGCAAGTACGGCATAGTGTATAATGTAATTATACTGAAAATGTTCTGAGGTAAAAGCTCTGCTAATTAAAACCGATGATTAATACACTTGTAAATTTAGAAGATCAGGAAGAGATTTATACCGCCAAATCACCCAATGGAAAGACTATTAGAACGCATACAGACTATTGGAGCAAAATTAAAAATGTTAAACATCAAGAATTGAAGTATAGCCTGCAAGATGCCCTAGGTACTATCAGCAACCCCGACTTTATCCATAAAAGCCTAAAAGATGATACAATGCAGATATTCTATAAAACACAAGAAGACGGTTTTTGTCTTATTTGTGTTGTAAAAGCTTTAAATGGAGAAGGCTTTTTGGTTACAGCCTATCAAACCAAAAAACCCAAACCAAAAGGAGAGTTAATATGGCAGAAATAGAGTTTCTACTAGACCCTATAGGTAATACTTTGAATATGTGGTGGAAAAATCCTAAGTCGGTAAGTTACAGCGAGGAATCAGACACCAGCAACGATGTGATTATTTATGACAAAAACGGGGTTCCCATTGGTGTAGAGATACTTGGTCTATTTCCCAACGAACTTAATATGTCAAAGGCACTTGGTAGAAAAGAAACCCTAAAGCTTATAGCCACAACAAACGGTAAACCCATGGACTACAAGCCAAAAAAGCATGCCGTCAGACGCTAGCCTATCTAAAAATGTTACTATGAAGTTGTGACGCAAAGTAATCTAATAAAACCGGAGGAAATTAGAACCTTAGCCCCCACATCAACCATCCACGCCGCAACAGACGCAGAAAAGACCAGTGGAGGCTACTTTCATCCCCAAAACCCAGATAATCCCCTGCCCCAGCACCACACTATCCAACTAACAAACACGGAACAACTCTTTACACCAAGCCAAACTTTGGACGACATTAAAACAAACCTAGAACAAGCAAAACCAACCATTTCAAAAAACCGCCAAGCAATACATCAAGGTGGAGAAAACCCGCAGTGGCAAAAACCCTTTGAAAGAGCCTTAACCATCCACGAAGAAACTCATCGTATGCAGGAAATTCGGTTTAATATGTCCCAACTGGATGAACTGCCTAAACAAATCTCCCACCACTTAAACGCTTCGGATCTTAACCCCACAGCAGAAGATGCCTGCTTAGACAAAATGCTGGAACTTGACACCCATATCCTCTACGCCAACGCTTTTGCAGAGGCGCAAGCTTATATTGAAATGTTAAGATTTTCTTTGGACGACATAAAACAAGGCCCGGAGTACGCCAAATTCCTACTTGCCTGTTCCGTTAGCCCAGCTTTAAAATTGTTTGAGGATGCCAAACCTACACATTCCGGCGACACCACACAAGAAACCAACCTGCACCGACTTTACAACTATATCCAACAAGGTTTGCCGGTGGACGACTTTGAAATGCAGTATATTGCCAACCAACTTGGACTTATTATTGTTTTAACAGGAAACCCAGCCGTAATTGAAAACATTAAAACCAACAACTTACCCTTTGAAAATCTGCAGGACGACTTACTAAAAACCCTGGCAGAAAGTACCCAAACCCCTACCGACTTTATAACCACAAGAACCACAAACGATTTGGCAACGGCTGTAGATTTAAAACTAATGGAATATGTAACAAAAGCTAGAGAATTGGGACAAGAATTGTTGACACAAAACTAATAGTTATCCAGATACTAAAAGGACCCGGGTAATGAAAAATGCTTGCAAATTCGCAAGACTTATATCTTCACCACTCGGGTCCAGTCTAAGCTCTTACTCAGGGACGATTGACGATCTTGCCGTCCTTGAAGAGCAAAGCGGTTGGCGCCCCATCCCTGGCATTGGTGTCGACGACACCGTTAGGACCCATCCAGTGGTTGATCTTGTCGCTGGTTGGCGACTTGATGCTCATCTGAGCGGGACCATATGCCACCAGCGTCCACCGTGTAGTGGATGAGAATGGAACACCGCTCACGATGCCGTACCCCGGATCACCAGAGACCCACACCACGCACCCCGCGGGAATTTGAAGGTCTCCCTTCCACGCCCCACTGCTGTTGCAGACGGTCTTCGCGCTCTCACTACCAGCGGGGACACTGCCGGAGGAGACCTCCTTGATACCATCCTTGACCATCGCCCACATGCGGAACACAGGCTTGTGCTCCCCAGAAACGCTACCGGGTTCCCCCTGCCACTGCTTGGCGCGTGCGAAAGTTTCATCCAAGGTGAAACTCCAGTCGCATGCGTGGATATTCCACCGCGCATTCGGCAGATTCCAGCCAGTGACAATCTCGATCGTCGCGGTAAAGGCGCTGGAGTTGTGCAGTGCCAGAAGCATTCCCTTGTCGCTCGCGATGAGCAACTTGCCACTGACCGTAACCTTCCCGGGATCCACCGATATGTTCGCACCGTACATGGGTGGCAACTCGAAGGCCGAGGTTCGGTTCGGGTCAGACAAGTTCGCGATCAGCGCACCGTCGCACAGCTCGTTCACAACCTCCGAGGCTTTGGTCAGCTCTGGGACATTGGTCGGTGCGAACACCGGCGTTGCCGTGGAGACGGTGAGAAACACCGTGGTTGGCGTGGCGGTGGCGGGAGCCACTGCCGTCGAAGTCGCGGGCACCACCTTGGTGGCGGTTGCGACCGGAGCGCTGGTCGGTAAAGTCGTCGGCGTGGTGGTCGCAGGCTGGGATTTCATTCCCGGCAGGCTATCACAAGCCGTCGCCGACAAAGCGACGAACAGAACAACGAGCAAAACTAACTTCTTCATTTCAGCCTCCTAGACTGTTTGAATGGGTTGGATTGAGCGAGAACTTTATCTACAAGTCGCAAAACTTATAAACAAGATGCTCGCCCAATCTTAGTCTTAGGAAGATTCAAAAGTAGACGCTAACTATTTAATTGTCAATCTAGCTTGATTGGCTAGTTCAGTCACTTTTAGACTGATTCAAGAGATGCCAAAATACTTTGAGCGCAACAGGTGGCTGTCGCTTGAATCAATCTAACAGCTTATAAGGTTATGGCAGGATGATGTGGCAGGTTTACAAGAGATATAGTATCAAACCTTGGAGGGTTTGTCAAATACTATGGGTTATTATCGTAATGGTCCAATAGCTTGGCACATTCAGCTGTGTCACACAAGAATTAGAAAACCAAACGATAATGCCCATGTGGAGCGTTTCGCCAGAACCGTACAGGAAGAGTGCTTCAATTACAAAATGCCTGATGAAAGAACGGCTAGTCAAAAGCTAAGAAAATATCTTCACTACTACAATCATGAAAGATACCACCTAGGGATTAACTGCAATATTCCTTACCAGCTTGTATCCAAGGTGCTGAACTGACTACGATGTATATAGGCGGCATGCTAAGGAGGTTACTTAATTATTCTAACCTTAGTCTTTCCTATTATCACTAGCTGGCTTTTAAAATCAGTGATATTCTTTTAGTTTACTGCATCTTTTGCCATAGGGAGAGTGATATTCCTATACTGACCGGGAATCTCGTCAACCCTGTACCCCGCCTCCACCAAACCTAATATACCCGCCACTGCTACACGGGTAATCCCTATTTTGCATTTTTTTCATAACCGAATTACACACCCACCGACGTTTAGAAACCATGTAAGCAAAACTGATGGTTAAAGTTTTTTCCAACCTGCCGAGCCCCATAAACTACAACAACGCTGCCCTTCCCTAGACTTGATACTATCCGTGGTGATATATACCTGTTAATAGACATAATTTAGTGGAATGAATTCTAGTAAATTAGACCTATTTAGTGGAAAAGGTCAAATTATTTTTTGGATTTCAGCTTTAATTTCTTCTATTGTCAGGCGCTTCTCACTCTGGAGACTTCTTATCTTTTTTGCATGGTCTATCATTGATGGATCATAGAGTTTGTAACCTCCTTTAGAGTGGTCACTAACGTCCAATAAACCTTCAATGGTCCAATATCTAATAGTTGAAACCTGCTCGCCGGACTGCTTGGCCAGCTCCCCTATTTTCAGTAAAATACCGGTATTTCCTTTCTGCTCCGTTTTCGGTTCTAGCATATCAAGATAAATGTCAAGAGAACGTTCTACCGCCTCTATTATTACATTGTAGTAATCTTCCAGACTGCCTCCCAACTGCCCTCTTTCGATAGATGTAATGTACTTTCTTCTGTCCTCTTTTCTAATAAGGGCGGGCGGATAACCCTCCTGCATTAAAAGCAAATTTAATAATAGTCTTGCGGTCCTGCCGTTACCATCAACAAAAGGGTGTATACTAACCAATTTATAATGGGCATCTGAGGCTATCTTAACAATGTGGTCGTTATTGGGAGACACCAACCATTTAGCATAGACTTTCATCAGATCAGGCACTTTTACTGCACTTGGCATAACTACGGTGGACCCTGCTATCCTCACGGGAACAGCTCTGTATCTCCCCGCGTTATCATCATCTATCCTAGTAAGGATAATTTTGTGAATGTTTAAAATAGCTTCCTCTTTTAGCTCTTCCCTGCTCTTGGTAACAAGAGTTCTTATAAAGTCATAGGCTACAGAGTGATTTATTGCTTCCTGATGTTCGATAAGGCTTTTGCCCTCAACCGTAATACCCTTCTCAACAACTAAAGCGGTTTCCTGCCTTGAAAGAGTGTTACCTTCTATGGCGTTTGAGGTATAGGTAAGCTCAACCCTAAACCAGTCCTCCAGACTTTTAACAAGTTCGTGAGGTAACGGCCTGTACCTATCCAGCTTCGCCTTTTTCTCTGTTATGCTCTTTAGTATATCGTTCATAACCCTTTGCTCTCTCCCAGACAGAAGTATTAAGTATCAAGTACTAGTATAAGGCGTTGCTAGATTGCTGTCAAGCAGTAAATTCCGTGATGCAAACTGAAAGTTCGCGTTACAAGAAGTTTGTTATCCAAAAATACAAGAAGATGATGTAAAATGGGGAGTATCCCCTGATTAACGGAAGCTTATGTCCAACATGCTGGAGAAGGCCAAAGAGCCACCCGGGCATCCGGTGATCCGCTGGTAGACCATCTGGCTAACGTGTGTGAAAAACTTACCAGCGCCGGTATCACAGATGAAATAGTTTTGGCTAGCGCTTGGCTGCACCATATGCCAGAGGCAGCAACTGATGCGGCAAATCTCATCTCTAGTCAAGTGGGTGCCGAAGTGGCTAACATAGTTGAGCTGTATCACAACCTAAGGCTGGTGGACATAAAAAAAGAATCACCAAAGCACTTTAATGAAAACTATATTGTGCAAACCTATATGAATCTGGCCCAGGACATGCGGGTGCTGGTTTTGGCGTTGGCAAATCAAGCACACAATATAGAAACCGCTCATGCCCTACCCCAAGTCAAGCGGCTGGAAACTGCAGAAAAGACGTTATACCTGTATGCGCCAATCGGCAAAATGCTAGGTATCAGCGACTTTACTAAAACCCTGGAAAACGAAGCTTTTAAAATCCTTAATCCGGCAGAGTATTTAAAGATTAAAACCGTTATAGAAGAAAAAACTCCACAGATCAAAGCATTTTTTGAGCAGGCCGTATCGGTTGTTGGCCAGTTGCTGGAAGAATCCGGCGTTAAGGCACAAGTGTCATATAGAATCAAGCATATCTACAGCACTTACAGAAAGGCAGAAAGATACAAGGACAAGGGAGATGAGGTTGGCGAAGAC
>Ga0075592_129_pt1 | contig 8112 bp, 10 predicted proteins | sample RifGroC2_FD_68349 | JGI IMG/M metagenome (GOLD analysis project Ga0075592, IMG submission 68349) | candidate division WWE3 bacterium GW2011_GWC2_44_9 | reverse complement strand
TAAGTTCTTGTATTATCACTTTTGACAGTTGGGGCAGAAATAGGTCCCTCGACCGTTGATTTTGGTAAAAACCACTTTTGTTTTGCATTCCGGACAGTTATTTTTACCATAGATACGGAAGTAATTTTGGTGTTTTCCCGGCTGGCCAAAAATGTCCACGTAGGCTTCGTCCGGCAACGTTGAACCTCTGTGCAAGATGCCTTCTTTCAGGATGGCTTGTATGCACTTTAGGAGAGTTTGAACTTTTTTGTAAGTAAAAACTGCAGTTTTGGTTGCTGGGTGGATTTTTGCCAGCCACAAGGCATCATTGGCGTAAATATTGCCAACGCCGGCAAGTATTGACTGGTCCAAAAGCGCATTTTTTATGTTTGTCCTCTTTTTTTTCAAGCTGTGCAGAAACTCGTCGGCAGAGATTTCATCCCCCACTGCATCGGGCCCGTATTTTTCCCTTAACGCCTTAGCCTCCCGCCCCGTTAACAGACTTGCCTTACCAAACATGCGCATGTCACAAAATCTTAAATAGTGCGTTTTGCGGTCTCTTACTAAGGCTATTTCAAGTCTCTGCCATGGGTCTTTAGTAGTGTTGCTTGTTCTAAGCAGTATTCTACCAGTCATAGCCAGGTGGAAAGTTAAATAACTGCCTGTGTGGATTTTGATAACGATATTTTTTCCGACTCTGCCGATTTTCTCAATAACTGCATTTTTCAGCCCTTCTATAAACGCGGCGTTTCCCGGATAGGTTTTGTAGCTGTTCTCTATGGTTACATCTATTATCCGGGATTTTTCCAGTTGTTTTTTTAAATCTGCCACTATGGTGTGTACTTCTGGTAGTTCAGGCACGTTTTGCTTCCCACTTGTCCATTACAAAGTTGTAGAATTCGGCTTTAAATCTTTCGGCAGAAAAGCGGTTAGCCGACAAGATGCATCGCTGCGGATCGAATTTGCCTGCATTTATTTCCGTATCAAAGCTCATAATACTGTTAGCCAGACTTTCCGGGTTAACAGTGTCAAAGAACATACCGGTTTTCCCGGCTTGTACAATTTCAAGCGGACCGCCGGACCTATGACATAAAACAGGTTTGCCATGTGCTAACGCTTCCACCACAACTATACCAAAATCCTCATAGTCAGTAGGGAATATAAAACCCTTACATTCGGTAAGCAGGGAGTTTTTTGTCTCTTCAGAAACAAAGCCCAGCAGCTCAACGTTTTCCTTAGCAAGTCTTTTTAGTTTTTCCATCTCTTTACCCGTGCCAACAACCTTGAGTTTAAGGTTAATTAGGTTAAAAGCGCTTATTAGCACGTCGATGTTTTTATATGCTGCCAGTCTAGAGATACAAAGAAAGAAATCTTCCGATTTGGCGTCTGAATAGTTGGTTACAAGTTCAACCGGTGGGTAAATAATTGTAGACTCACGGCCATAGAACTTTTTTACTCGTTTCTTTATTTCTTCTGATATTACTAGCACAAAGTCCGGGCGGTGTGCGGCGGTGTAATCCCAAATGCGCAAGAAGTGATTAACAATATAAGCGTAGATTTTTATTGGCCAATATTTTTTCCATTCGATAGCTGTCTCATAACCGTAAAGATAACGAGGAGGGTGATGAATGTATGAGATATGGATTGTTGGTTTCTTCGTTTTTATCCCTTTTGACATCCAACTGCCTGAAGAGGAGATTACTAGATCGTATTTTGAAAAATCAAAGCTTTCCCAGATTAAAGGAGTCAAAAATCTAAAAGGGGAATAGAAGCGATTAACAATTGGTATTTTTCCAAACCAAGAAACGAAGATCTGCCATTCTTTAATTAAATTCTTATGTGAACCCAAAGAGTTTAAATCAAAAGTCGTCGTATAAACATCTGCTTTGGGAAAGATTTTTTTCAAAGCGACTAGGACTCGTTCAGCTCCTCCAAATTCTCTAAGTTGATCGTGTACTAAAGCGACTCGCATAAGAGTTTATAAAGTTTATAAAGATTGAATCAATTATAATTTATTGATGAGCTTTATTCACGTTGTTATATTAGGATTAGTTGAAGGAATTACAGAGTTTCTGCCGATTTCGTCGACCGCCCATCTTATCATTACTTCGCGTCTTCTAAATATCCCTCAGACAGAGTTTCAGAAGTTTTTTGAAGTATTTATTCAGTCAGGAGCCATCCTAGCAGTAGTTTTCTTATATATACAATACATAATAAAAAATCCTAAGGTGATTAAAAATATAATAATTTCTTTTATCCCAACGGCCGTAGTCGGCTTTCTCTTGCACAAGGTCATTAAAAACTATTTTTTTGATTCACTTCGATTAATCGAAGTGACCATGTTTAGCGTTGGAGTTTTATTTATTGTTTTTGAATTATTGGTTAAAAACAAAAAAATAAATCTAAAGAAATCTATTAATCAATTAAGCGTCCGGCACGCTATCGCTGTTGGAATAGTGCAGTCACTAGCGGTTGTCCCGGGAGTCTCAAGAGCCGGCGCCGTGATGTTGGGAATGATGGGGATGGGTTATAAACGTGAAGAATCGGCGACTTATTCGTTTTTGTTGGCAATGCCAACCATTTTCGCGGCGAGCGCCTTTGATCTTTATCAATCAAAACAACTGTTGTTTTCAAATTTGAGCAACATTTGGTTTTTGGTTTTTGGATTTTTGATTTCCTTTGTCTTTGCTTACATCTCGATTAAATGGTTGATAAACTATCTGAAAAAAAATACCTTGAGTGGATTTGGAATTTATCGGGTATTGATTTCTCTTGTTTTATTGTTTATAAAATAATTATGTTACTTTTTTCAAAAGTCCAAATACACTTGTATTATTATTTTTATGTGTTAAACTTATAAAAGTTTGAGAAGGCTTACTTTTAAACTACGCTTGATTCGGTTTATAGGAGCTTCTTCAAGATTCAATGAAAATATCTAATTCAAAAAAACAAAAGAGAGGAGGTGAATATAATGGATAAGAAAAAACTTTATGTAGGAAATCTTCCTTGGAGCATGACTAATGATTCCTTGAAGGAAATGTTTGCTTCATACGGAGAAGTTGTCGAGGCTGTGATCATCACAGATAGAATGTCTGGCCGATCAAAAGGCTTTGGTTTTGTTACCTTTGCCGACGAAGCGGTTGCTGAAAAAGCTGCTGCTGAAATGAACGGAAAGACTGTTGAAGAAAGACAAATAGTTGTTAATGTAGCTAGACCTCGTGAAGAAAGGCCAGCCGGCGGAGGTTATCGAGGCGGTGGAGGCGCAGGTGGAGGTTTTAGACGAGACAATAGACCAAGATATTAATCAAACAAAAAACACTATCTGATTTGAGCTTGTATAATATACAAATATACAGGTAATAAAAGGGTAGTGTTTTTTTGTGGACCTACCGAGAATTGAACTCGGATCCTGGCAATGCGAATGCCATGTTCTGCCGTTGAACCATAGGCCCTCTTTGTGCACCCGGGGAGAATTGAACTTCCATCTTAGGTTCCGGAAACCCACATTCTGTCCGTTGAACTACGGGTGCAATTTTATAGCTTTATTATAATGGATTTTGTATAATAATTTAGTTTTAAGCGTCCGTAGCTCAGCGGTAGAGCGCTACTCTTATAAAGTAGATGCCCTTGGTTCGATCCCAAGCGGACGCACCAGCAGAGGTAGCCAAGGCGGTCACGGCGGGGGTCTGAAAAACCTCAGATGCGTGTTCGATTCACGCCCTCTGCACTTTGAAATGCGGGATTAGTTCAGTGGTAGAATGCGTCCTTGCCAAGGACGAGGCGCCAGTCCGATTCTGGTATCCCGCTCATCGCCTCGTCCGCCTCTTTTTCTGTAAGAAAAAGGGCGAGACGGGCGTATTAAAACTAAAAAAATGTATGCAGTTTATGTTCTTAGAAGCATGAAAGATGGAAGAACGTATGTAGGTTGTACAAAAGATTTGAATAATAGACTCAAAGAACACAATGCTGGAGAAGTTACATCAACAAAAACAAGATTACCATTTATTGTCTGGTATAAAGAAGAATTTACTGATAAGTATAAAGCGTTTGAACGTGAACAGCATTTCAAAACTGCATGGGGAAGAAGACAGTTAAGAAAGATCTTAGATAATTTACAGCATGACAAAAATGAATAGCAATTCACCAAAAATTAATGTCGACATTTTGATTATAAAAGACAACAAAATTTTACTTGGTCTCCTGACAGAAAAATGGAACTATGAAGGAAAAATAGTCTATGGAGTTCCAGGGCGTGATATTAAATTCAGGGAAAAAATTGGAGAAACTGTAAAAAGAAATATCAAAGAAGAATTTAATTGCAATGTTACTGATTACCGAATTATGTGTGTTAATGCGAATTATGCTCTTGGCAATCATTATATTGGTGTCGGCGTTATTGCCGAAATCGACGGTGAACCGAGAAATTTGATTCCAGAAGATTGGGAGAAATGGGAATGGTTTGATAAAGACAATATACCTCCTAACCTTTTTCCTGCAACTAAAAATCTCATTGACTGTTACTTACAAAATAAAGTTAATGTAGCAGAGTAAAACTTTTTAGTTCTAAATGTTGTTTTAGGCCGTTCAACTGAATTAATAAGTCAGATGTGATATAGTTTGATAGGCCCGCTTCGACTCGATGGCCGAATCGAGGCGAGTTCGAGCGAAGTACCGTCACCAGCTCACAAGGCTTTAAAACTTACTTCAAGTGTCTGCTTATAAAAACTATCAACCAGAAGAAGATCAAAAATAGATAAAAGATTTCAAAGATGGCGTTGAAGTTATTGGTCAGGACGAATAGAAAAATAGTGATGATTTGGATTAAGAGTAAGTTATTTGTTAAGAACTGAAATCCTTCGTTCTTAGTGAGTTTGGCAAAGAGGAATTCCGAAATCGTCCAAAAGAAAAATAAAACATAGACTATAGCAAGATGAATTTCTTTAAACTGGTGAGCAGGAAAAAACCCGAGCAATCCAAAAGATAAAACGGCGATCAGCCAAGAAACTGCAGTTGGGGAGAAAACATAGAGTCTAAAATATTTAAAAACATAGAAAGTGAAGCTCAAATCCAAGAAACTTTTTATAAAAAAAACTGCATTAAAGTAAGAAAGTTTATCCTCGGTTAAAAATCGACTCATTGCTGAAATCGTATATTTGGAAAAACTGTAATTTTCTATCTGACCGCTTAGATAAAAAGTAGATGAAAGGAAAAAGAGAATGGAGAGAATAGCGTTATATTTAAAAATCTTTAATCGTGTTTGACGGTTTTCCATATTTTTTCAAAAGCTTCTCGATCGGATTTATAAGTCAAAGTATTTTTTACTTCATCGGCAGAGACAAATTTTGCATCCATCATTTCCCAATCATGGTTCTTCGGGTCCCCAGAAATATATTCCATAAAAAAATAGTAAACAGTTTTTTTAATTAAGTCTCCGTTCCATTTATATTCATAATTGGTAATTATTGGTTTATCGATAATTATTTTTGCTTTAATACCGCTTTCTTCTTCGACTTCCCGCAAAGCAGCTTTCTCCATCGATTCGTTACCGTCTTTGTCACCAACTAAGCCTTTCGGAAACACCCAGCCTTTATGTTGGGAATGCTGGGTAATTAACCAAAGATTTCCTTTATAGACAATGCCACCGGCAGAAGTTTGATATATTACCTTCATAAAGATATTCTATCTAAAAATTCGTCGAAGTTGGTGACGACCCGGTCAGCTTTTTCAATGACCGTTTGTCTTTTGACATTTTCGCAAAAAGCAGTGAATCGGGCTAGTCCGTTTTCTTTTAGTTGGTAATCAGTATAGCCGTCGCCGATAATATGAACCTCGCCTTTTAGGTTCAGTTTTTTTACTACGTCAACTTTGCCGTTTTTTTTACTCAAACGATTGTTAGTATCGTAACCAATGACCTTGTCGTTTTTATTAAATAAAAAAGTGTTAGCAAAAATATGATTTTTTATAATGCCAAAGTCGGTAACGACAGGTTCGATAAATTCCTTGAATCCTCCGGAAACTATGTATATTTCTTTAAAGTATTTTTTGAAGAAATTCTTGTTTGATAGTATTGACTTTGTTATTTTGTTTTTTAGTATTTTAGTCAGTCGAACAAGGTGCTTTTTATTAATAGTTAAAAGTTTAATCCTTTTTTGTAAACTTTCCTCAAAGTTGATCTTTCCTTCCATACCGAGTCGAGTGATTTCTTCTATTTTTTTGACTTTTTGTTCTTTTTTTAGATCGTTTTCTAGACAGATTTTTGCCAGTTCATCAAGACCCTCAGTTTTTATAAAGGTACTGTCAAAATCGATGATAAAATATTGTTTATCCATATAACAAAAAATCCCGCCTTTCGGCGGGGATATTTTTAAAATAATAAATAACTATCCCGCCGTAAAGCCGGTTGAATTCGATGGGGAATAGTTGTTTAAAACGTCAGTTCTGTCGTTCATGTTAGTTAAGATAATATAATATGAATTAGCGGCTGTCAATGCCTACGGCTTCTTTGATATTCTTAAATCCGTCTCGCTTAGCGAGATCAATCAGTTCGAGATTGATTTGGGAAATCAACTGCGGGCCTTGGAAGATCATTCCGGTAATCAGCTGGACGAGTGATGCGCCGAGCTTGATTTTTTTGTAAGCGTCTTCGGCATTAAATATCCCTCCGCAGCCGATGATAACTAATTTTTCACCAAATTTTTTATAAGCCAATTTTATAAGTTCGTTTGATCGTTTTTCACAAGGCTTGCCGGAAAAAAATCCGACTTTAAATTTTTTAACTTCTGACTGAAGAAGCGACGGATCTTTTCTGTTTTTTTGGAGATTGCCAAAAATAACTCCTTTAATCGATTTATGTTTGACAATTACGTCTAACATCTTGACTACTTCCTGATTAGTTTTTTCAATCGGCATTTTGATAAATATCGGTTTTTTAAGTTTCATTTTATCGAGGGCCGCCAACAGCAGATCAAGGTTTTTTTGAGGATAAAAATTGAATTTTTTTGCGTTGACTAAATTAGGACAGGAGATATTCAATTCATAATAACTGTTTTTGACCCGGGCTTTCTCAAACGTTTTAAATGAGATAACTATATCTTTTACAGCTTCTTCCAAACTTTTTATTTCCTGGGAATTAGTGACGCCGATACTGACGCCGACCGGAATAAGGAAATGTAAATTGCCAAGTTTTTCCGATATAGCCCTAGCTCCTTTGTTCTTGAATCCTTTGTTGACCATCAATGATTTAGAGCGGGGAAGCCGTCCCAAAAGTGGCTTCGGGTTGCCACGGTAGGCGCCATTGGTGATTGTTCCAACAGATTGAAAACCAAAGTCGAGATAGTATAAGGCTTGGGTAAGATCGGCATTATAATCAAATCCGGCTGCCAGGCCGATCGGGTTTTCGAAATTGATTCCAGCCAGTTTTTGTTTGAGAGAATTATCTTTATAAATTAATTTACTGCCGACAAATTTAATGAGAGGAGTTTTGGCTAAGAAAGCCCCTCTTTTTATCATAATGCCGTGGATGAACTCCGGATCTAAGAGGAAAAAGATTCTTTTGACAAAATTTTGATAGATAAACGCATAGAGCGAAGTGTGTAGTTGAAAACGCTCTTTTTTCAAAAAAATATAGACTAAAACTAAGATAGTAAAACTGATTAGAGAAGAAAGCGTGCAGTAAAGACAAAGACTTCTTATAATTGCGAATTGGATATACATAAAGTACAAAGAAGCTAAGGCGCCGAAGATTGATTGGATAATAACCCAGTAGCTAAAGACCCTTTTTTTATAGATTATGACTCCGAGAACCGCCAGCGTTAGTAAACCATAGTGTATAACTCCGATAACAGCCAAGGGAATGCCAAAGATGACTGAATACGGGCTTTTCAAAACTTTTCCACAGTCGGAAAGGATTGGAAAAAGATTGTTGACAGAACAGGGAGGAAGGACGTTATTAAAATGTTCCCATGTTAGATATATTGAATCAATAAAACCTGCCAGGGTTAAAAATAAAATCAATGAAAGGAAGGTTTTTTTCATGGCGCGAATATACAACTTCTTACGAACCTATTTTATCAAGAATTCTTAAACCAAACAATCGACACTTTTTAATCTACAGTTGCGACACTTCGCTTTCAA
>Ga0075592_132_pt1 | contig 8167 bp, 1 predicted proteins | sample RifGroC2_FD_68349 | JGI IMG/M metagenome (GOLD analysis project Ga0075592, IMG submission 68349) | candidate division WWE3 bacterium GW2011_GWC2_44_9 | reverse complement strand
TGTCGTCAGTCCCATCCAGATCCAATCCGGTTCCCTTTTTGCCCGGAATCCAATCCCCTGCTGTCATAGTCCCGTTCATTGTACCGGTGTAACCACTGCCGGAAGTATCGTAAACAGTAGAAGTGCCGGTATTTTCGTCCAGTTTCCATTCTAAAATTGGCCCTGTACATGTAGCTGTATCGCCCGATACACAGTATTCTTGTGAGGCCGCTTGAGTAGAAGATCCAGACTTATTGGATACAGTACCCAAAGAAATAGCCTTGCCCTGATTCATGTCCAGCAAAATGTCCTCCTGGGACAGCGCGCTGTTGTACAATTTAACTTCGTCTATAACACCATCGTAAAAAGCACCCCCATAAGAAATGTTAAGCCTGGCCGAGTCGGTAGTAGTCCACGAATACTCGTAAGACCGGGGTTCAAACCACCAATCGTTGGTGGAACCGTCGTCGGTAATAATAATGCATAAGTCGTTACCGCTTGCCCAAGAGGCTTGGCTATTTATCTCGTCAACTATCGAAACAACAGACCCTGGTTTGGCATTGGCAGAGGTTTGGTACCAATCACCGGCGGCCCCTTGGGATCCAGCAGAATCCCAATCCACGTAGGCTGATGTCTTTGTTCGGTTCCTTGGCAGGCTGCTATCGCCAAAGGTTAAGCAGTCGGCAGAAAGCTCGCCATATATCCTGTTTTTTACACTGGTCCCATAGTCGCCGCCCCAGCCCTCCCTAAAATCCAATAGTGCGGATATAATTGTGGCATCTTTTGGCACTGCCACGGTTTGAAACCTAAATCCCGTTGTCCGAACATTACCGGAAACGTCTTTGCCTCCAGTGTATACCGATGTTTCCGTAACCATCGTCTAAAGAGGCTGAAACCGAGATAGTTGACATGGTGGTAGGAAGTTGGTCTGTACCAACAACAAAAGCATCGGTATCATCTCCGATTGAAGATGGGATGGTGCCCGTAGTGGTTGCAGTATAAGCAACACCGTTTATATATATTGTTACGGTTTGTGCCGTAGAATTATATACACCGGCAACGTAGTACCAGGTTCCGGCGGCAAGGTTGGCTGCATCGGTTGTTACATAGTTGCTGGCAGAGTCGATGTACATGCGTATCTCGTCTCCGTATTGGGCCAAAAGATAGCTTTTTCCGGAAGATGACCACTTGCCGGCGATAGGAAATTCGGTAGACGCTGTAACGGATTCCGGGTTTAGCCAAGAACTAAGGGTTAAGCTTCCAGTTATGGAAAGGGCTGTACTATCTGCGGCCGAAGCATAGTTAAATGAGTTTTTCTCCATGTCCAGCGCTTTGTTAAATTTGCCGGAATTTGTCCAGGTTGGACTGTAGTAAAGAGTTAAATCTAAATTATTTGGACTGCTATCCTGCGCTGTAGAGCCGTAACCATCATCAAATTTCCAGTAGCCAACTTGGCTTGCAACCGGGCTTCCGCCGGTGGGATGACCGGCGTTCATGTCTTCTACAATCTGATCCGAAGTTCTAGCATAGTTGTAGACTCTAGCCTCGTCCAATCTACCATCCCATCTGTAGATGGACCCTCCGCCAAACCCATCCCCCACTCTTAATGTACCGGTATCGTCCTGGTTATTGATAGTTTGGGAAGCAGGCGTTCCAACCTGAACGCCATTCATATACAACCTGTGGTAGGACCCATCCCAAACGTATGCCACATGGGTCCAGGCGTTTGCCGTAAGCGTAGTACTGTAAGTTATGCCTTGAGCAGTTGTGCCGTTGCAAACCCAACCCCGCAGTGTTGCCGCACTGCTGGTTCCATACCAGTCAAATAAATAACCCTCATCGGCACCGGAGCAGGCACCCGCTGTCCATTTGTTTATAATGTTTCTATATTTGGTGGTTCCATCATCGCTTGGATACGCTCGGTTGGAATAAACCCACGCCTCTAGAGTTCCCGTGTTAGTTAATGAAAGTGACGGCCCATCAGTTACGCTGGACGTAGAAGTCGAACCATTAAATGCGGTTGAGGAACCATACTTACCCGTGTTATACGTAACGCTGGTTAACGAAAGGTCTTTACCGTTCCCGCTAACATCCAGTGCGGTGGACCCAGAGTTTTCGTCAAATTTCCAATAGCCCACCGGCCCCGGTTCCCAGTTGTATAAAGAGGTAATTTCACTCGCGGCTAAAGCTCGGTTGTAGATGCGGACTTCATCCATTTTTCCGTTTATGGTCAAACCGGTGGATCCGGAGTGTCCACCAAAGGTTAAATCTCCAACACTTGTATACGTTAGACCGGTAGCTGTGCCGGTAGTAGTACCGATTAAAGAGCCGTTCTGATAGATCCGAGCAACGCCATTGTCATAAGTACAAACCATGTGGTACCAGGCTCCTGTTGCAACGGCCACTGTTGGAGTGTCTACGGTAGAGCCATTGCCAAACTTACACCAAACCGTATTGGTAGGAGTATCAGCTCTCATTAAGTAGCCGTTAGTGTAAGAGTCGAATGCAGATTGCTTGGAAATCAACCAATTATCGCCAATTCCCGTCCAATATATCCAGGAAGAAATGGTGATAGAACTTGGTTCGTGGGCAGTATTATCGGCTACTGAAACATAATCCCCGGTACCATCATTAGATACGGCATTACCATATTTCCCTCCCGCAAAGGTGGAGTTATTGTTCCAAACACCATGCGCACCTGTACCGCTGGAGTCACAGTTGTCTTCAGTACCGGAACAAGAATCTGCAACGCCCTCATCCATTTTCCAGTAGCCCACTAAGCCTTTGCTTAGTTTCTCATTGATTTGGGAACCGCCAAAGGAAACCCCCACCCCGCGGGTGGCGCCACGCGCCGCGTAATCTGTTTTTACGTCACTTGCCGAGCGTAAAACATCGTAAACTCGCACCTCGTCAATAAACCCGGTCCATGGATTGCTCGCACCATCGGAATCAACCCCCACATAAAAGGCAGGATTGGTACCGGAAATCGTAGCATCGGAGCCGGTATTGGTGTTGGTTGCTACCTGCAGGCCGTCTATATATAAAGTAATCGACGTGATTCCGTCTTTAGTGACTTCCAAATGGTGCCAAGAACTATCGGCATAACTAGTGGTTGAACAGGCATTGTCTTCGGGAAAGGAGCCGGCGGTATCGTCTATGCCAAAACACATATAACCGCTACTGGTCATGTATATTTTGTAACCTACTTCGGAGGCCAGCGTTCCGCTTGCGCGAGAGATTAAAGTATCAGTTCCGGCAATAGCGGACGGATGATTAAACCAAAGGTCAACTGACATGCTGGCGGTTCCAGGATTAAGCTCGGTGTCCGAAGAATAGCTTTTGCTCACGTAATCGTTTGACCCGTCAAAATAAAGAGAGGCTCCTCCGCCCACAAAGCTAGTGGTATTCCAAGTTGGGGTAGCCGTACTGGCAGCCAATGTTCCAGTATTAGCGTACGAGGATGCATCGTTTGCCGTAGTGCCACCGGCTTCATTAAATCGCCAAAAAAGGGTTGGCGAAGCCGGCGAGTTTGGGCCTCTATCCTGTGCGGAAAAAGTCATAAAAGCGCTGGGGTCTTGTTGGTTGATATACGAGGTTTTTAGCCAGTCTGGTGACCGGACAACATTACTGATTCGGATCTCGTCCAATACCCCGGAATAATAATCGCCGGAATAATAATCGCCGGAATAATAATCAGTTGACCTAACTAACCCAAATTGTAACTTGGTGAGAGTTTGGGCTGAAGCCGTTACAGCTACGTGATTCCAGACACCAGCCTTAATAGCCCCGCCTGCGCCGCCGTTTACGTAAACCTGCGCTGCTGGTTCCCCCGCCAGCTGCACTTGCCCAGTGTCCGCCCAAACGTACTTGGGTTCGTCCGATAAGTTAATAAAAAAAGACGTAAGATCAGCGGGTTTGGTCCAAAACTCCAGCGTTTGTACTTGCCCGGAGGAACTTGCAAAATTCACGTAGTCTTCCGCACCGGCAAAGTCAACGGCATCCCCGATAACCCCATCCACTTGATTCGATGCCGACATAGACTGACTATAGATGCCATGTATATCAGAGCCGGTCGAATCCATAACTTGAGGCGTGTCTAAAGGGCTATCCTCCAAGTGCCAAACACCGGTAAAACCATCTGCCCACACCCCGGCGGGGTTTTCCTGATCGGCACTGTTGACATTACCGTAATACATGTAAAGTTCGGTGTCCTTTGTTACAGAAAGTACCGGAATCTTTACCCAAGCCACAATTTTGCCGGAAGCAAAGTCAAACATCTGCAATTCGTGGTCCAGTTTAGTTCCCCCACTGTCTGCAAACATAATGTCGCCGCCATCCTCCTGACTATAAGTTCGAACGTCCAGGTCTATTTTGGTTAGCAGAAACGGAAAGTTAACCAAATCGAAAGTTCCGGCAACTTGGGTACGATTAATAACTATTTTTTTTCTAAAATGCCAGCCGGAATCATACCAGGCCGCCGAAACTGGTTGAGCATTTTTCATAACCAGCAAAGCCACTGGCACTATAACAAGCAGAGCGCCAAATGCAAAAGGTGCTGCTGTTTTTTTGACAGCCGAAAACCTTACCAAAGCCTTTGATAAAGGCTTAAAAAGATTTAGCACCTTTTTTGTTACCATACCGCAATCCAGTAAACTTTTTTCTCTTCCACCGCCTCTTGCTTGCCAAAAGTTTCTACATTAAGTGTAAAACCAGTGCCGGTTATCTCGCCCACCCATACTCTGGCGTCGTAATTAGGAGTTGCTACTACGCTTTCCGGAGCACTATCCCAATCCATTACCACGTCGTAAGAAGTTTGGCCTTGCGGTATCACAATTGACCCTCGGACACTTTCACCGGCAATAATTTTGCCCCCAAGTTTAAGATCCCCGGCAAGCTCAAGGTTACCAAATGCCTTTATCCCGCCGTCAACTGTGAACACCAACTTTCCGGCAAACACATCAATATTGCCCTTAGCGGACTTCATAAGCGACAGTCCACCAAACAAATTGTCTATTGCCATGTAACCATCCTCCGCATAAATAGTTAGCTCGCCTACTTTGAGCTCGCCACTAATTTCTACATCTTTCAAAGAGCTCACACCCAACACATACAAGTCGCTGTACAGTTTCAAATCGCTATCTAGTTCTGATGCTAGAGTTGCCGAGGAGCTGGACTCCAAGGTTCCGGTTGCGGCGGCTGTGTCAGCCGGATTGTAGTAAGACATCATAACAAACATAATTACTGTACCGTTTTCATCCTTTGACATAGCCCGACCTAGCACCCAACCCTCACCAATTGCCTTTGACGCCATTCCGACATTTACTGTTGACGCAGTAAGAAGGTCACCCACGGAAACTTTTCCGTTTATGTCATCTACTTTCACAGGTATTCGGCCTGCCAAAGCTACAGGCACTTGAGTAGAGGCTTTACAAGAGCTGATTTTGTCTTCTATGGCCTGACTGTCCTGAACCGAAAGTTCCTCTGCCCCCAACTCATCTGCAACCGCTTTCTCCTGCAAATCCGCTCGAACGGCTTCTTCCCCCTCTGTTCCGGAGTTAACCTGCTGGCACGTATCACTCATAAACGAGCCTCCACCAAGCACCACCCCCGGTTTGCTGGAAACCACACCAATTACTGCCCCACCACTTGCCGGATCGAACTTTTTAACAAGGTATTTGGCGTCTCCCAACTCACCCTCGGCATCATACAGCTCAACTACATCCCCAGGTTCCAGAGCCGTATCCATGGTGGGGTAGTTTTCTGCCAGATCGAAAGCGTTTGCATTTACAGCAGCATTCGCGTCTATCGCGCCGTCGGATTTGAATCTGGCAACCTCGGTTCCATCGGTAAAAACGGTAAGCCAGTTGTTGGTGGTATCGTGTTTCATGTAGCTATCACCGGTGTCGTCATTGTCAAAAACTACCTTGTAGCTGGTGGCCAGCTCCAAATCACTGCCGCTTGCCACAACCACTGCACCGGTACCGGAGGGATCAAGCGTTAAGTCAAGGTTTTCAAAACTCTCGCCCGATTGAATTGTTAACGGTCCGTCTGCCTTAATGTAGGAGGCTGTTTGGTTGGTAAACTGCAGATCGTAGGCAACGGAGACGTCACCGGCGGCGGTAAAGCTGGTGGGCAGGGTAAAAGTATTGGCGCTTTGACTAAAAGTAGCCGCGGTCGTGCCATTGGGAGCAACGGTTAACATACCGGCAGAGTCTATTGTCAAATTGGTATAATAGCTGCTACTGTACGCCAATCTTAACTGATTGGAAGTACCGGCAATCTCCAGCATGGTGTTTGGCGCTGTTGTTCCAATCCCAACATTGCCATTGGTATCAATAGTTAAATCAGCACCAGTACCGCTTCCTAATTGCAAAGCGTTTTGGGCCCGCAGCGCTATGGAATCGGTCAATTGATCGGTAAAGAGCTGGCCGGCATCGCCATATCCTAAATAGCCTCTTGTTGTCCCGGCTTCGTCGAACCTTAACCAGCCAGAGATACCGCTGCCTTCAATTATTTCCAGTGCAGAACTTGTGCCACTAACGTGTAATTTAGCCCCCGGTGCCGTCGTCCCGATGCCGACATTGCCATTCATTATTTCTATATCCCCGTCGCTTTGAATCTTCATACCATCGGCAAGAGCGCCTGCAGAATTTCTGTATTGAAAATCAAGACCTACGCTTTTATCTCTATCAATGTATCCTGCGGTAATATAAGCGTAATTATTACCATAATCGTTAATAAATAATTTATCGGCACCACTATCAGCGCCCAAAATAGTATCTCCCGCAACTTCCAACTTAGCCCCTGGTGCCGTCGTCCCGATGCCGACGTTGCCGCCTGCTGGTTGTAACACAAGATCATCATAACTACTCCCCACATCAGCAGCAAAAATATAGCCGAAGTCATTGGTTGTGTCATAGCCAAGTGACAATACCTCAGTAGTATCTGTCGCACCACCTACTACTAAAACACCTGACGCACTGTTAACAAATGTTCCATCCTTAACTATATGTAGCGGATACCCCGGTCCCGTCGTCCCAATGCCGACGTTGCCGTTCTGGTCAATTCTCACTCTTTCAGTCAATGCACCTGCTGCACTACCATATGTGTACAAACCTAATTGTCCTTCTGGAGTCACACCAAGGTCAGTTGTAATTGCCTTTACCGCCGCAAGGTCAATAGAAGCAGGGGCTGTAGTCAACGACCTAAATGTCAAACCATAAGTAGCAGACTCTGCGACAGGTCTATTTATAATAATATTCGCATCAGTAGTAGAATTCACTTCCAATTTCACCCCTGGTGCCGTCGTCCCGATGCCGACGTTGCCGCTGATTATACTTATGACTGGTGTCCCAGAATCCGCCGCACCATAAATACCCATAACATTTGACGAATAATCCCAACCAACCTGACCCTTGAATGTGGAACCACTATAAAATCTTAATCCCGCATCGCCCAATCCGTCTGATGAAGTAATGCGTGGAATTACGGCGCCAGTGGCAGAAATTTCTAATTTAGCATTTGGACTCGTCGTCCCGATGCCGACGTTGCCGCTAAAATAGGCTTGACCAGTGTGTCCAAGAACTTCAAACATTTTAGTCGTGTCAGACCTATACAAAGCAATATTTGCTGAGTTATTTGCGTCATTGGAGACACCAAAATAGCTATCACTATCGTATCCGAATGCTCGAAATGCGATTAGAGATGTTCCAGTAGTCCCCGGATAAATTACGTCTAACTTTGCCCCCGGCCCCGTCGTCCCGATGCCGACGTTGCCGCCGTTTAAATAACTAATGCCAGCAGACCTAAGGCGAACTTGATTAACGCCATCTTTATCTGCTTGGTCATATATTGCGTCGCCATCGGTGTCGTAGTAAAGTAAGTGAACATTTCTTGCCGTTGTAACGCTTCCAGCAACAACTGAAGTTAGTTTTAGCAAATCTGTTCCACCACCTGTTCCTCCAACAACATGTAAACTTGCCCCCGGTCCCGTCGTCCCGATGCCGACATTGCCGCCGTTATCCAAAACCAGCTGACTGGTGACTCCGTCAACTCCAATCACCAAATCTCCGGTGCTGGCCATTTGAAAGTCAGCATAAACAGTTCCGTCCGCTTGAGTCAGTCTCAGCTGGGGATTGGAAGCATCAAGTAGATCAAGGAGTCTGTCCGGTCCGGTTGTGCCAATGCC
>Ga0075592_140_pt2 | contig 8378 bp, 8 predicted proteins | sample RifGroC2_FD_68349 | JGI IMG/M metagenome (GOLD analysis project Ga0075592, IMG submission 68349) | candidate division WWE3 bacterium GW2011_GWC2_44_9 | reverse complement strand
GCCGGAAAGCCGAAGACGTTTGACGAACTTTGTTGAAGCGTAGAAGTCTTAAACGGTGGATAGGCACGCTTTTGCTTTTGGCTACGGGCTACTTTCGAGATAGTATAAGTATCAGCTTTGAGCTCTTGCAAAATCTTGTCTGCCTGGTCTTTATTAGCTATTTCGATCTTTTTAGTCTTAGGCGTAGATGCCGCGGCAATATAGTCAACAAGCTGGGCAGAGAATTTGCCCTCTTTTGAACTAAAAAGAGCGCCAATAGACCAATATTCAACCGGTGTAAACGCATCTCTTTCCCGCTCGCGGTCAACTACAAGCCGCACAGCTACGCTTTGCACTCTACCTGCCGACAGACCATAGCGCACCTTTTTCCACAGCAGTGGCGAAAGCTTATAACCCACCAGCCGATCAAGCACCCGCCTGGCCTGCTGGGCATCCACCAACTTAACGTCAATAGTACCCTTGTGGTCAAACGCTTCCTTAACTGCCTCCTTGGTTATCTCGTGAAAAACCGCCCGGCCGTAATTTTTGGGCTTTAGTAACTCTTTCAAATGCCAGGCAATGGCCTCCCCTTCCCTATCAGGGTCGGTAGCCAGCACCACAAAGTCGGCATCTTTTGCAACCTTCTTTAAGTCCCTTAATACCTTCTCGCCTTTTTCCGGAACAACATATTGGGGTTCAAAGTTGTGTTCAACATCAACACCCAAACCGCTTTTTGGCAAGTCTCTAATATGACCCATCGACGCTTTTACAGTAAAGCCCTTGCCTAGTATTGTCTCCAACGTTTTTGCTTTTGTTGGTGATTCAACGATAACCAAAATCATACCGTCTAAGAATACCACATTGGTAAAATCGTCAACTTATACCACAATATCCTCAACGCATGTTACAGGCTTTGCTCCCTGCTTTATTAGGTCGTTTGTGCCCATGCTTAAGTAAGAAAAAACGTTTCCTGGTACGGCAAAAGCTTCCTTGCCCAACTCTAAAGCAGCATCTACAGTAGACATACAGCCGCTTTTCCTGCTCGCTTCAATTACTAAAATGGCGTCGGCAAGCCCGGCGATTATTTTGTTTCGCTCTAAAAATGTGTACTTTGAGGCCGTGGTGAAAGCCTCAAATGGTGACACCAAACAGCCAGCCCCCGACACAGCAACCCGTTTGCATAAAGCCAAGTTACTAAAGCTAGTCAACCGGGCAATGCCAAAACCCAATACTCCGATTGTCTGGCCACCGGCTTTAAGAGCCGCCTGCTGTGCTTCCGCGTCTACGCCCTCGGCCATACCGGACACTATGCACAAACCTTGTTTTACCAACCGCGGCACAAAGTCTAAAACAACGTTCCTGCCGTAGTCAGACATAAGCCGGCTGCCAATCACGGCTATACTTTTCTTTGGCCAAACAACAGCTCCTGCCGCCACAAGCGTTAGTTGTTTAGGCGGACTTTTCAGGTGCAGTAAACCGCCCGGGTAGCCTTCACTGCCTAAAGTCACAACACTTCTCACACGTCAACAATACACAACCAAATGCTAAATACAACGTTTGTTCTCCAGAAACTATAGAAAATCTTGGTATAATCTAGCCGTGGTTAAAAAAATAGTCACTTATCCAAATCCAATACTCGCACTAACAAGCCAAAAAATTGACTTTGCCAAAGCCGGCTCTATAGCAAGGCTCAAAACCTTGGTCGCCGACATGGCGGAAACTATAAACCTAGTCAAGGACCCGCCGGCGGCTGGGCTTTCCGCCATCCAAATAGGCGAAACCGTTAGGGTCCTCATCGCAAGAGATTTTGTATACGACAAGGACACAGCAAATGCAGTGGCAGTAAAAAGCTATCTCCTCGTCAACCCAAAATATATTAGTCTGTCAAAAGAACAAGTTGCGGATTGGGAGGGTTGCTTAAGCTTTCCTAACCAATACGGCAAGGTGTTAAGGCACAAAAAAATTAAAATAAAATATCAGGACGACCAAGGTGCCGAACAAAGGCTTGCGGCTTCAGGCTTTCTTGCCAGAGTAATCCAGCATGAGCTTGACCATCTGGACGGAATTACCTTTAACACCAAGGCTATTGGCAAATTGATTAAAGGTGAGGAACTGGACACCAAGTTGAAGATAGCCGACTAATTATGACAATCGTTTTCTTTGGCACTTCAGATAGATCAGCGCCAATTTTGGAATCGTTAAACAGCAATTTTTCCCTAAAATTGTGCATTACTAAAGATGATGTAGTAGTCGGCAGACATCAAACCACTAAAGAAACGGGTGTAAAAAGCTGGGCAAAGCAAAATGGGATCACTTTTTACCCCATAAAAACTAATCTAAAAGACGAGGCAGAAATAGTTACTGAACACATAAAGTCAACAGGAGCGGAGCTTGGAGTGGTGGCCGACTTTGGTTTTATTGTGCCAGAAAGTATTTTGGCGGCTTTTCCCAAGGGACTAATCAACGTCCACTTCTCACTGCTCCCAAAATATCGCGGCGCCAGCCCTGTGCAACACACCATCTTAAATGGAGACCAGCTAACTGGTATTACTTATCAGCTTATGGAAAAAAGCCTGGATACCGGGCCGGTACTGCACCAAACGGAATATAAGTTTAACTTTACAGAAACCTCCGGCGAGTTGTATACAACGCTTTTTGCTCTAGCCGCTAAAGAGCTGCCTAAGGTTATAGTGGACTATACATCGGGCAAGCTGACACCAAGAAAACAAAATGAAAGCGAAGTAAGCTATACTTATTCCCCCACCCACCCTAAAACCACATACATTTATAAGGAAGATGCCCGCATCAGCTGGAACAAGCCAGTGGGTGATATTGAGCGTGAACTAAGAGCTTACAACCCCTGGCCCATAAGCTGGACGTCCCTTAACGAACTCGTAGCTGCTGGGACCAAAGTTGCCGGGCTAACAAACCTAAAAAGATCGGCCGACGCTATTAAAACAGTCAAAATCTACTCGGCACAGCCGGTGGAAGGTAAGCTCCACATCGAGCGTATCCAAGTAGAAGGCGGTAAAGTGTTGACCTGGCAAGAGTTTGCCAATGGTTACTTGGTCTGACTGGTTTCAGCTTTGTTGGCTTTATTGGCTTTGTTTAGCATCGACAGGCAAGAAGTACACATGCGAACCCGCAGCCTTCTGCCGCCAATTTCAAGCCTTTTTTCGCGTAAATTGGGCTGCTGCCGGCTGATAGTCCTTTTAGTAACACGTCTACCTATACCTCTGGGCACTAAATTGCCTTTTAAACTGCCTTTTCCACATAGTTGACAAACACGCGACATAGCTGGGCTATTTAACCACACATTAGTAGTCAGGACAAGCCCTACCACATACCCAACAATAATGATAGAATTTCTTGCGACTGGGCACACCGCGCCCTTTGCACCTAGGCCTGGATAGCTCAGTTGGCAGAGCAAGGGTTTTGTAAACCTTAGGTCGGGAGTTCAAATCTCCCTCCAGGCTCCAGTATACTTGACGAATAAATAGCATGCCGAGGTACCGAAGCGGCCAAACGGAGCAGTCTGTAAAACTGTTGGCGGAAGCCTACATAGGTTCGAATCCTATCCTCGGCACCAGACGGGGAGAGCGTGTACTCATGCTCATCCTCGGCACCAGACGGGGAGAGCGTGTACTCATGCTCATCCTCGGCACCTTTTATATTATAGTTATAGCAGGCCTGGGTAGTTCAGTGGTAGAACGCCTCCATGGTAAGGAGGAAGTCGGGAGTTCAATCCTCCCCCCAGGCTCCAGCGGTACCGTTCAAAATCTGGCAAGATCTCGAGGTACCGTTCAAAATCTGGCGCTTTTTCTCTAGAAGAATGTTGGTAGATCAATGTTTTCTCTTTTAGAAAGATCGATAGGTCTTTTACCATTCAAATGCCTGAATTTCCCTTTGCAATCAGTTAGTTTAAGAAACCTCCTTCTTAGCAGCAGCCCATTTAACCAGGAAGCGGCATGTTTAAATGACTTAAACCCTTTTAAGGCTCTCACCCTTTGTTGGATATGGGAGTTAAAGCATTCAATGAGATTATTTGTTTTACAAAGCGCAGGGAGACGTGTATATGCCAAAAGAAGATCTTTGTTTTTGTGAATGTCGGTAAGTATTGCCATACACAAAGGATCCTTCTGATACTTTCGGATCAGCTTAAAGGCAGAGTTTCCAAAATCCGTGGTGGTTCGTCTACCCTTAAAAAGCATTCTTATATCTTCCATGAAAGGAAGATAGCAAGGGTTTTCTTTAAGATTTAGACTATTTTTGATGTTTCGAACATAGTGGGTTTGGCAAAGCTGGATAACGGCCTTGGGGTAGATCTTAAGGCAGGCAAGCCGGATGTTTATATTATCATCACACACAATCCCTTGAAGTGGATAGTTTAGAAGCCTAAGAGAGGTAAAAAAGGCCAACCAGGACTCGTACGACTCGGCTAGAACTAACCTATGAGTTGGTATATCGTGAGTGAGATAATCGACTCCATAAATTAGAGGAATCTTGCCCTCGTAACCTCTCACCTTTACAAACTTACCATCCACAAGAAGGATGCCACAGAAGCGTGCACAGTACAGCCGCGTTACATCGGCAACGTGTGGAAGACACTTCAAAGCCTCTAGCGTTTTGTTAAAGGCGCTACCAAGCGAAATATTACTGTGATTTGAAATCTTTCTGAAAGACAGCCCATCCAGATGGTTAACCAGTATCTTAGATGGCTTAAGGGATCTTTCTCTGTTTACTACAAACCACTTCCTACACTCTAAACAAAGATACCGTATCTTTCCGTTTCTGATTCCTCTTCTAACCGTTTCACAACTCTTACACGCTTTGCATTTAGGATTTTTTTAAACATTACCGCATTTTACTAGTTTCACCCAGTCAAACTACCGGGTTTAGCCATAACAACAATTCAAACTATCTGAAAAAAGCGACAGATTTTGAACGGAGTCCGGTACCGTACAGTAACTGACCAGCCTCAATCTCCTCGACAACAAAGCTCTTTTGGTATAGAATTCCGCCCATGGCAGGCAAAACAAACAGACTATTAATAGGGTTGCAATGCGGAGAATGCAAGTCGTCCAATTATGTAACTAGCAAAAACAAGATCAACACTCCGGATAAGCTTGAACTGAAAAAGTTTTGCAAGGTCTGCAAAAAGAACACGCCTCACAAAGAAAAGCAGAAACTCAAGTAAAGCTCTCTACATTGGCCCAGGCATATAGTAAAATAGTGTGTGACCGTTGTGGGGGCGTCGTATAGTGGTAGTACAAAGGTCTCCAAAACCTTTAGCGAGGGTCCGATTCCTTCCGCCCCTGCCATAGATGTCATTTATTACCTATCGATACGCTAGTACTTGGGTCTTAATCCTTCCGGTTATATCTATTTTAACTTTGATTAAAAAGTAAAGCAAAACTTGACACCCATTTAACTTTTTGACACAATCACGGCATGATATATGAACTAACTATATCTTCCCAAGGCCAAATCGTAATCCCAAGTGCTGTACGCAAACATCTGGGAATAAAACCCGGTAATAAAATTAAAATGCGTATCGGCAAGCAATGTCGGGTTTCTACAGTCACTATGGAATCCCCTACTAGTTGGGTTGCTAGAGTAAATGGTATAGCCAAAGGTATTTACGGTAAGGGTGAGCGTTATATTGAAAACGAGAGAAAGACATGGGAAAGCTAATTGCACTTGACTCAATGGTTTTTATTTACCTTTTCGAGAATGACGAGCGTTATAGAGACTTTGTAGAACCACTATTTCAACAGATTGAGTCCCGAAAGGTTTCCGCCTGCACATCAATGATTTCATTGATCGAAACGTTATCCCCCGCAAAACTTAGCGGTGACGAGTGTGTAACCAACGAACTAACTCGGTTCTTCCAAGAAACGCCAGGACTTACAGTTCACCCTGTATCGTGGGAAGTAGCGCAAGAAGCCGCAAAACTCCGGAGAGAAAATCCACATCTTAGAACGCCCGATTCAATACAAATTGCCACCGCCCTTGTACACAAAGCTGGGACTTTTATAACATACAATGTAAAGCTAAAAAAACTTAAAATACCCGGTTTGATTATCAAAATCTTAACCTAATATTATTACTCAAGGTGCCGTTACCAACAGGCCAAGTTTGGATGCAAGACCTATCTGTGTGACGCTGCGCATCAGCCGATGAGTACATCTAAATTCTCGCATAGCGAGTTTTCTATTTTAGCTTATATCTACCAGTTTACACTGGTAGTTTTACACTCGTTTAAATTTAGGGTTTTTGCATTTCACAACGTCTGTTTACCACCTTCAGTCAGTAAAATCATCCCACCACCGGCGGGATTTTTTGTTCAGCGATTATTTTGAACTCTCAATTCGTTCCCACGCTCCAGTTTTATACCTGTTGAAAGCGTTAGTGGAGTATATCCTGAACCAAAGCAAGAACCGTAAAGGATACAACAGCAAGGACCAGTATACTTCCCTGGGAGTTCTTGCATACCTCAACGGGAAAAGGGCCATGCTAAAGTCTTGGCTAATGCTTCTGGCAGACCCCAGCCCAAGTTTGCTAAGCTGGATATTGCCACCCAGCGAGCGGGACTTTTGCTTGAACCAATCAGTTAAGTTTTTTGGGAATTTCACATAAACCAGCGCTACTGGCTCGTAGCCAATGTTATAACCCAAAGCAAGTATTTTTTGGGAGATATAGGCATCCTCTGCCCTAGTGGCAGGATCGAGAGGAAAAATACCCGGCAACAATCTGATAGCATACAAATATCCGCTCATAGGAGTAAACGGATCCCGACTTCTTCTAACATGTGCTGCTTCACAAAACAGGTGGGATATATAACCAAAAAAGCTAGCTTTATCATCTAAAGAAACCGGATGGCCCCCTACCCCGCCTATCATGGGCTCGGTAAAGTGGTTAAGTAACTTTTTTATTGACCCGTTTTCAACGTAAACGTCTCCGTCGGTAAGCACTATCACTTTATCTTCTTGTGTGCTACGTGTGTCATCTTGGATTGATTTAACGGCCATCTCTATCGCGGCGGGCTTACCTTTTGCTAAATCCTTAACTAGCGCATACTTCACAAAGTTATGTCTTTGGCATACTTCTTCAGCTACCTTCAAGGTGGGTTCATCTGGCGCTACTACTATTAGCTTTAAATCAGCCCACAAGTCCTTATTTGGGATAATAATCTGCTCAACTGCTCTTGCTATAGATAGCTGCTCTTTGTAAGCTGTGAGAAGCACGTAAACACGCATGTAGTGGAATTATACTACCCTTATATTAGTTTATCAGCCTACCTAAAACTCACTCCCGATTGACTGTTGTATAAATCCAGTATTTGGGAAGAAGTTAAGGTAAAGTTAAACACATACTGATCGTCTACCCGACCGGAAACGTCACCATTCTGGCCGCTGTCCACACCAACATACGCGGCAGAAGATACAGCCGTAACACTTCCCGCTTGCGAATTGGTAGCCGCTAATTGCCCGTTAATATAAGTTTTCACATTAGCTCCGTCGTAAATACAAAATACGTTATACCAGGTGTCTGTTGTTATAGCCTGAGGAAGGTTGCTCGGAGAAGCCGGCGCATACGCACCGCCAGTATAAATCTGGCAAAGGGGCTTGCTATCTGCATTAGTGGAAATTTTTAGCTCGGAGGCCTTTTCAAAAAGAACCCTGCTGGCAGTACCAGAAGTGCTTGTAAGATAATACCAGCCTCCCCAAGAAATAGTATCAGTGGCTAGCGCGGCGACGGCAAGCGGAGAAAAACTGCCGGTTGAGATATAGTCATTAGTTCCGTCAAGGTCAACGCAATAACTGAATTTACAGTTGCCGGCTGTGGTGTCAAAGGCGGCATTATTTTGCAAAGTACCGTTTGTGGCCATAGCACCAGAATCGTAAGCCGTGCTCCCACTAGACTGATCCAGCTTTAACTGCCATTGAGCCTTACCTCTGCTAAAGTCCCAAGCAATTTGCGCTGGACTTCGCGCGTAGGTAAAAACCCGCAAGTCGTCAATAATCCCCTGATAGTCATTACCGTACTGGTCACTGCCAAAATACAGTCCGGTTATGCCGCCCAGTGTGTATAGTTGGCTAAAATCGGCAGCTGTGGCGTCCTTTTTACCATCAACGTACAAGGTAATGTTAGTACCGCTTATCACTATCGAAATGGAGTGCCAACTACCATCGTTTATGTTGGTGGCAAAGCTCAAGCTATTCTTGGAGAGCTTGAGATAAAAGAAATCTCTACTTATGTTCCTTATCTTAGTGTTGGAGATAAAATTCTTGTGAGAATAATTAGTGAAGAGTCAAAAAATGGTTTTCCGGTCGTTTCATTGCGAAAATTCTTCGATAAAGGGAAATGGGATATTCTTATCAAAAAACGGGATAATG
>Ga0075592_139_pt1 | contig 8432 bp, 9 predicted proteins | sample RifGroC2_FD_68349 | JGI IMG/M metagenome (GOLD analysis project Ga0075592, IMG submission 68349) | candidate division WWE3 bacterium GW2011_GWC2_44_9 | reverse complement strand
CGCCCCGCGCCGCGCGCGCCGCCGGGTACAGACCCGCCGCGACACTGACCCCCACCCCCACGCCGCGTCCCCTGCCAGCGCGGTCTTACTTCCCTCTGCTAATCCAGCAGTAGGGAATTTATATAAGGAGGAGAGATAAAGTTAAACAATGCCGTATGATTTTGTTTCTCCTCCTGTAGTACCCTCAAAACTCACTTACTCATGTTATTATTACCTTATGTCAGTTGTACCCCCATCTTTGGAAACTGGTCAAGTGCAAATGTTAGAGAGAGCTGTTGTTTACGAAGGCGCAGGTAGTAGAGGTGGAATTACTTTAAAACCCGGAGATCAAGTAGAGAATGTTATTGCTCATTCCCGTGGTAAAAACCCCCTGTTTGTGAATATAAATACAGTAGAAAGTCCCACAAGCGTAGCGATTGTTGATTTTGAAGAGGAAACAGCTTCCGATGGCCGCGCGATTACCTATTATGGGGTTGGTGTTTCTCCTGTATATCTGGACCGTATTGTTCAATGGGTTAGCCTTTCCCACAGGCCAGGATGGACTGCTGTGCAAAATGATCAACAGGACGGCTCACTTGCAACCCAAGCGGCCGCAGCTGCAAGAGCAAGCATTGTAACGCAAAATCCGGCTATAGCTAACGCCATAAAAGCAGCAGGTATTAATAGAGTTGACGTTACCGCAGTGCATTTTTCCATTCCAGCATATGGACCGGCATCAAGGTAGTAATCCCGAAACACATAGTCAAGAGTCATTTTCGGCACTTTGTGTAGAATCTATAGCACTTGTGAGCGAGACGCTGCTTTCCGGGGGTACAAGTTTTCCAAAACCTTCTGCCGGTGAGAAAAGTGTTGTCTCGCGTTGGGAGGACGCCTTTAAACAAAAGTTAGGCGAGATTGATGCAAAGTATAGTGAAAAGGCCAGAAAGGCAGGTTTAGACGAGGGAACTGGTCTGGCAATTGCCAGGTTGTATCGATCGGTTGTAGATCATCGGATTCAGCGAATTTCAGCCGTGTCAGGTGCATTTACCTACGGCACGGATCAAGTATTGGTTGCAGATGAAGTAGTGGGGGATGAGAGGGTCAGGCAAGGGTCTTGGTATCATCAAAGAGCTGGGCTTTAACGATTTTGTGCTTCGTCCGGCAACTGAAGCTGAAAATCATGAGTTCGGCATAAAAACCGTAGCGGAGTTTGGTATAAAATAGTTAACTTAACGTTACCACTTGATCAATTCTTTCATTGTGGCCATAAAACCCACCGGCTATTGTAACGTTATCAGCCACTGTTCCGCCTCGGCCAAAAAATGAAGCGGTGATTTTACAGTTTTTACCTATCTGCCAGGCATCCAAAATATTACTCTCTATAATCTGGGTCCTTTCCCCCACAAAGGCCAGGTCACCCAAAGCACAATCTTTAAGGTAAACCCCATTTTCAATAACACTGTCTTTGCCTATAAATACATCGCCTTCTATCTTAATGGTTCCCGCACTGATTCTCGCTATAATCTCTTCGGCTCTTGCTAAGGAAAAACTACTTCGACCTCGTACCCAAACCCTGGACTTGCTGGTTTCATAAATAGTACACACTCTGGTTAAAAAGTTTTCAAAGCAGGGTGACGGTTTTCTCAATAAATCGATAGCACTTGCTAGATGCTCTTGAGGATTGCCAAAGTCATACCAGCGGTGAGTGAAAATGTGTCCACCAACAAGTCCTTTAGCGACCAGTTTTGGCAACACGTTATTGCCAAAATCGTATTCCAGATATGTAAACACCTCGGGTTTGATAATGTAAATGCCGGTATTTACTAGTGCGCCGCCTGCATAATTAGCTAACGGCTTTTCTACAAACTTAGTTATCTTTTTTGTTGCGCTGTCAAAGTCCGCCACACCAAAATTATTTGGCTCTGTCGTGTGCGTTAACCCAACAACAAATGGGAACCTCGACTTTAGTGCAATGTTGTATAAATCGCTAATCTCTTGGCCCCAAAATAAATTATCCGCCTGAACCACTATTACCGGGGTAGTTAGATTGTATTCCTTAATGTTGTAAAGAGCGCTATCGGCAGTGCCGTTGTCTAGATAGTTTGGGTTTTGATATTCGAAATGCGCTTGGGGTTCCAATTGAAGTTTGCTGCTCCAACCCGATCCACCTTGAAAGTAGTTTTGCAAGTTTGTATAGTGCTTTGTCCCCTTTACACCAAAAATAAAATTCCGCAAATCGGCGCTGTACGCTAAGGAGTACAGGATCAGTTCAAGAATGGGAAAGTTGTTAATTAATGGCACCAGCGGTTTAGATACCTCGTTGGTATAAGGTTTTAACCTGGTACCTTCACCACCAGTAGGGATAATTGTCCAGACGTTATTAGTCATACTCTTGGTCAGCTCTTTTTAAGAGTTAGCGCCACCGCCTTGCTCACGTTTTTATCCAACACGCTGGGCAAGATTTTGTCTACAGAGAGTTGGTCGTTGGCAATATAGTTTGCCAAGGTCTCTGCCACGGCAAACTTTATCTCATCGGTCACTTTTCTTATTTTGTAATCTAGTAAACCTCTAAACAGTCCAGGAAAAACTAGGACGTTATTTATTTGATTTGGGAAATCGCTTCTTCCGGTGCCAACAATAAATGCGCCGGCTTGCCTTGCCTCCTCGGGTGGTATTTCGGGGGTTGGGTTGGCCATAGCAAAGACAATTGCTTTTGGCTTCATGGCCGAAACGTATTCCGGTTTGAGTGCGCCGGCTACACTTACACCAATAAATACGTCGGCGCCGACCAGGGCTTTTTTTAGTCCGGCGGTTACATTTGCGCTGTTGGTTATCTCTAGCATCTGCTTTTTTACCTCATTTAGGTCCGATCTATCCTTCGAAATTACACCTTTAGAGTCTACGAGTTTTAGTTCTCCTACGCCATAAGCGTGTAAAAGTTTGGCGGTTGCAATTCCTGCTGCGCCCGCACCACATATAACAGCACTGATGTTTTCTTTGTGTTTACCGGCAAGTTTTAGACTGTTGATTAGCGCGGCAAGTATCACAATGGCTGTTCCGTGCTGATCGTCATGAAAAACAGGAATGGTTAGATCTTTTGTCAGCTGTTCTTCAATTTCAAAGCATTTGGGTGCACAAATGTCTTCCAAATTAATGCCGCCAAAAGTAGGGGAAATAGCCTTTACAGTATTAATTATCTCGTCGGTGGCTTGGGTGTTTAGGACTAGTGGATACGCATCAACCCCGCCAAATTCTTTAAAGAGCAGCGCTTTGCCCTCCATTACCGGTAGCGCGCCGTATGGTCCAATGTTGCCTAAGCCCAGCACCGCCGATCCATCAGAAACAACGGCAATAGTGTTACCTTTAATCGAGTACCTGCCCGCCTTTTCCGGTTCGTTAGCCAATAGCTCCGAAACCGCCGCCACGCCCGGTGTGTAGACTATACTTAAGTCGTCCTTTGTAATTAGTGCGCCGAATTTGCTTACAACCTCAATTTTTCCGCCCGTTTCCCCATGCTTTTTAATGGAAGCTTCTTTATAGTCCATCTAAAGATTATATAATGGCTGTATGATTCCCGTCACTTCAATTGCCCAGTTCGGACGAGAAGCGGTAGATACCATTCACAAAGTAACAACCGAGGGTTCATTTCTCGCCGGTAAGGCAACGCGTAGTATAGAAAGTGTAGGGAAAAAAATAAAACCGCCAATTAAACCGTGGGAGAAATATAGCCCGGCTCAGGAGATAGCAGACATTCTTAGTGCGCCAAAGGATGAAAGATTAGGCAGGCTAGGAGAAGCAAAAGAACGGCTTAAGTTCTTTATGAATGGAATGGTAAAAACAGAGGATTTTCTTGTTAGAACTATTGAAGAGACCCCCGATCAAGCAGTAGACGTTCTTGCCGCGAAAGCTCGGGAGTATATGCACATTTACGGTGGTGATAATTCAGTGTTAACACACTACATCGAGAAGTGTGTTGCCGCTTATGGGGAGCGAAGATTAGCTATACTCAAAGTGCTAGAAAAATACCCCGATAAGAACGCACTGTTCGAAGGTTTGTTTGGTAAGTCACCAAATGGCAATATTGAAGTGGAAGTTAGTCCGATCACAATTGGCGTTGCTTGCCATAATACTGAGGATTTTGCATATGCTGTTGGGGGGTCGTATTCATCACGGCCAATAGAGGGGTTGGCTGCGCTTGCGGCTAGTGGTGCTGTAACTGGGAGGCTATTGCCAGAATGCCTTGAGCCTGACTTGAAAAATGCTGTTGCTGTGATGAGTGGCAGTCAAAAAGCTATTAAGGACATGTGGGTTCATGAAAACGTTCACGCACTAAGATCGCTGGAGCTTAGTGTTGGGGATATTCAGCCAATAGAATACGCTGGTACGCTCGATCTCACGCCCCCAAAGGAGTTTTTTGAGGAGATTGGCAAGATGCCTATGGAGGAGTTTGAGAGGAGAACAACCCGGTATTTTACAGATGCCAGAGACGGCTTTTTTATGTATAGGGGCGCCCAGGATGAGTTGTTGGCTTATCTGGTGCAAAAAAACGATCCGGAGCTTGCATATGTGCATACGAAGTTACCTGTATATAGTTATAGCGACAAATTGCGCGGGCGGCTGAAGTACGAAATTGATAAAGCAGGCTTAGACGATTCTAGGGCCTTTATAGCCAGAGGCATTGTGGACGATGTTTATGGTTATAAGTATGATAAGTTGCTAATAGACTCGGTTGGTACTCTTGAACGTTTTCATAAGAAAGGCTATTCCTACAAAGAAATCGCTTTTGCTTTCTCGCGCGTACCCATTTCCAGGTGGGAACGGGAGTCACGCAGATTTTTTGACTAATTGACTAAAACAATATGTTGCAACAACAGCCAAAGCCCGTTGTTCTCGAAAAAGGGTATATAAATGTTTACTGTACTGGCTGTCTAAATTAACGTTAAAACTGCCCAAAACATTGTCCGCTTTTACACACCCACACGTTATTGGAATACTAAGGAAGTAGATGGTTGATATAATGATTCTTGGCGGAAGGCGTGGGACGTACTTGGAACTTTTTTATTAAACTATCTAGTTTCCGCTCTTTATTCTAGCTGACGACCCTTCAGTTTCTTGTATCCATTCTGGTTGATTTCTCATCCTTTTAATACGCCATTCAGGTGGTACTAGCTTTTTAAAAGCATACGCACCAAAAACTCTTTGAGTGCCCACACCGAATTTCTGAATCAATTCCACGGCTTCCGGGTTGGGTTCTTCTCTTGTAGCCTGTTCTATTAAAGGATCGAGGTTAGAAACTAAAGCCCGTATACCGTAATATATGGAAGAGACAGGTACTAGTCGGAATGGGACTTTAAAAGCAGTTTCAGTATCTTCCTCGTCAACACCTAAGTTAAAGCATTTAATCCCGTCAACGATTTTTACATCTCTCACAGGCAGCACAATCCCGTTTGTTTGATCCACGTAGTAACCCCTTGTGACTTACAGTAGCGTGTGATATTGGGCCAGGAGATCCAAATTCCAGTTCTTCTTCGGGTATTCCAGATTTTGTTAAGGCTCTAGCTAATACCAAAGAACCTAGAGCACAGTTTGTTCTACCTACTTTTAATGCTGTAATAGGCCAGCAGTCTTTCCAGCAACCCTTCACCTTTTGATTTTTCTTCAGGTGTTAATAGATACTCCATACCTAATACTGGTGTTCCGGTCATCTGTTCCCAGGGCTTGTTAAAAAAGTCCTTTTCAAATTGTTGTTCGGGAGTTAGGGTTTCGTGTCTTGGGGGCATAACTTCAACACCATCAGAACTTTCTGCTGATTCTTCACTACTTATCATGAGATAAATATAGCATGGCGGAGGGTGTGGGATTCGAACCCACGGCCCGCATTTCTACGGGCACGGTTTAGCAAACCGCTGCCTTGGGCCACTCGGCCAACCCTCCCCGGCAATGAGAGTATTATACCTTATGGTATTTGTTTTATAATTCGAGCATGAAACCGGCAGTCAGCACTAAACAGACGTCAACAGCCATTAAGGATTTCAAAAGCGTGGTCGCTTTCTATAAAACCAACTCACAAACAGTGCTTTTGATCGCTCTTGTCTGTTTTATTGGATATGTTTGGGGGCTGGGCGGTCAGTTTATCAAGGGCGATGATACTGGACTTATGACCAACCCTGTCATACATGACTACGGTGAGTCACTAAAAACCTACTCACTAAGTACTATTTTGGTTTCCACTATTTACCAAGTATTTCGATTAAATCCGTTTCCTTATCATCTGGCGATACTGCTTTTAGCGGTATGCTTTAGTCTCGGCTCTACTATTTGCCGTTTTGCCGGCTGGCGGTGAGGCGGTATTGTGGTTAAGCGGTATGGGCTACGTTTTTTACGCTTTTTTTGCCTACTTAATAATTATCGGCTACTTTATCTTTAAGAAAACCGGTTCGCGCACTGCTTTAATCTTTTCTCTCACCTGTTACTTGCTTTCTTTGGTGTTGCTTAAAAGCACCTGGCTGCTTACAGTCCCGTTTATTATCATAGCTTTAGACCTGTTTGATGGCTCCAAACTGAATCTTAAGACTATAAAGACTAAATGGAGTTATGCTGGCTACATTGTGATTTCCCTGCTCTTTTGGCTTGTTTGGGTAAGTTGGCAGTTTTCTACTCGCGTAACTGCTTTAGTCACTGATTACTACTACAGGTCGGAAGACTCTGCACCATTAGTACAAAGAGTTCCTTACACCCTCTCTAAAGCCTTTGAGCTGTACGTTTTTCCAGTGCAATTAAGTTTCTATCACGAGGAGCCGGTTTCCCAACCGATTTTTATCCTAATGAACGTGTTTATCATTGTTCTAGCTATTACTCTGACCTATCTGCTGTACAAGCGCTCCGCCGTTTTGGGCATTGTTCTTGCAATTATTGCGTCCATCCTGCCCACCCTAAGTCCCGTGCAGGTTGCGTGGTTTATCTCCGACCGGTATTTGTATCTAGGTGGGGCTTTTGTTGCGCTTCTGTTTTCTCTAATACTTTACAAACTGGAAGATAAAATCAAGCTAAAAAACCTGGCTTTGTATGTCACTGCGCTCTTAATTGCTTTGTATTCAGTCAGACTGGCTGTTAGGGCGTACGACTTTAGGACCAGCAAAAACCTATGGTTAGCAACGCAAAAAACAGACTCCCGCAGCTATAGAATCTACAACAACCTTGGTGACGAGTTTTCCACCGAACAGAACTGGCCGATGGCAATTGCAAGTTTTAGTAAGTCGGTTGAATTAAACCCCAACTATGCCGACGCTATCCATAATCTAGGCCTTACCTACATGAAAATGGGGGACCTTGAGAACGCTAAAAAATACCTGCTGGAGTCCTACGCTAAAAACCCAAAGCTCTACCAGTCCTTAATTAGGCTTGCACAAATAGAGGAAAGTCAAGGCAACAAGGAGAAAGCTTTAGAGTATTACACCAAAGCTATAGAGTTAAACCCGGAACTGCGGGTTAACCAGTAACCCTTTTTCTTTTCTGGATTCGTCTTCTGATATCTTTTTTCTTTTGGGCGTCGCGCTTTTTCTTTTTTAAAGCCATATTAGTTAACCAATTTGACGGAGAATTTCATACGCTTCACATTTCCGTTGGCGTCTACTATCTCTAGCGTACCGTTTTCCCGATAATAGTCAACCAATTCCTGTGAGAGGATCTCTCGGTTTTCCTTTATTTCCTGTATCTTTTCTTTAATCTCAACTTGGTAACCTTTAACCACACCAGTGGCCATGATTCGACCCTTCTTTTCTTTGTGATCCTTTTTTGTTTCCTCCCGCTCCTCCAGGAATTTGCCGTAGTTGGGATCGTCTTGCAGCGCCCCATCCAGGTCGTCTTTGAGTTTGTTCAGCTCTTTCAGCAAGTCGTCCAGAATTTTTAATCTTTTTTGAATTACAGAAGTAGTATCGCTCATTCGGATTACATTATAGTACTCGGGAGTTTTTTTCAAGGCTAATGTATAATTTGCAGGTTGACTTGTGGTCGGCGGGTTAATTATCGGGGTGTGGCGCAGTTGGCTAGCGCACCAGTATGGGGTACTGGGGGTCGGCAGTTCGAGTCTGCCCACCCCGACCATTTTAAAAACCAATGTTCAAAATCACCGTTTGATGCCCCAACCATCACATATTCTGGGTTTTTAATAGTTTCAAAGGCACATTTACTAAATCCTGATTATTTTTGAAGATAAAGTAGGGTTTTATTAGGTCAACACACAGTTTTCCGTTAGGCACATAAAAGTTCGAGCCAAAACAAGAAAACAGTTTAAGTAATACGTCAACTGAGTAACGCTATCAAAGCTCTCTTGATGTCGGCATCCGCAGCTATTTTCTCCTCATCGGTTGTATCTTCTGAGTAAACATATTTGTTGCCGATTTTGAGCTTTGTTAATGCTCGCAAGGGATAATTTCCTACCTTATCCTTCCCTT
>Ga0075592_141_pt1 | contig 8792 bp, 10 predicted proteins | sample RifGroC2_FD_68349 | JGI IMG/M metagenome (GOLD analysis project Ga0075592, IMG submission 68349) | candidate division WWE3 bacterium GW2011_GWC2_44_9 | reverse complement strand
TAAGCTTGTTGCCTTTAAGGATAAATACCTGCAGATTTGTAAATCTATCTATTTGAGATGGCAGGCTTTTAATGTTGTTGTATGAGATATCTATTTCCGTCGTGCTTGAGCTATAGTTGTTAATTGGAAATTCGGTGTATTTTACTGGATTGATAGTGGGGCTTGTAGCTACCCCCTCCCCGCAAGGTTGCGCGGGTTTTAGTGCCGACGGGTTGCCATGCTTAACCCACTCTATGCCGTTGCAGACCCACGTATCCCCATCTTTTCGGAGAAAAAGCACTACTGTCGTGGCAAGAAGCAGTATGCATAAGATGCTAAGTACTATGGTGGTGGGATTGGGTTTCGTCACTCTCCGATTCTACCACGTCTCGCTACTCGTATCTTAGCGCTTCTATCGGCTGAAGCTTGGAGGCTTTATAGGCGGGATACCAGCCGAAGACTATACCTATAAGACATGAGACGAAAACAGCTAGGCCAATAGATTCATAGGCTATAGTCGTTGGTAGAGACATGACTTTTGTTAGTGCGAGCGATGCACCGACGCCAAGTATGACGCCCAGCATGCCGCCAATTATAGTTAACACTATCGCCTCAGTTAAAAACTGCATAATAATTGTTTTGCTCTTTGCCCCTAACGCCATTCTAAGCCCAATTTCTGAAGTCCGTTCAGTTACACGTGGTTTATAATTTCTTCCTTCTTGACCAGCTTGTTTTTGTTTTTGACAAGGTATTCCAGGAGTGAGAACTCCCTTTTTGTTAAGGTGATAGGTGTGTCTGACCTAGTTACTTCATACGTTTGGGTGTTGATCACAAGACTGCCGCAGGTGAGTTTTCTACAGACTTTCAGTCCGTCCATTTCTGGCAGCATTACATCAAGGATTATGGCGTCATATGGGGTTGTGCTGGCCATGTCATAGCCATAAGTTCCAGTTTCTGCTATGTCCACGGCGAAGCCTTCCAACTCGAACCCCAACTTAACCGCTCGCGAGATTTTTTTGTCATCCTCCACAATTAATAGCCTCATATATGCTATATTATAATAATTATTGTTCGACTTTTACACTTTCTTGTAGAGCTTTTTGCGTAGGTTGGGAATTGATCATAGACCCTCGTCCACCGAAACCCTCACCAAATCCTAGGGCCGCCCTTAGTTCGTCAACGGAAACTCCCAAAGTAGTTGCCGCCTCTTGCATATTAGGTCTTTTTCCTTCTTCGGCCTTCATTGCAGCTTTCAAAGCATCTTCGTTAACACCTAACTTTGTTGCAGCCGCCGTGTAGACCATGGCTGCAATCCCTACAACCGCGAACACTCCGGAAGCTCCAAGGATAATTTTATTTGTTGGCGATATGTTCTCTGGCATACAACCTTTCTGCCTAGCAGTAGGCAACAATTTTCTATTTGTTAATATGATGGTAAGGATACTTCCTTAGAAAAAACTGAAAGTTTTAAACTTGTGTGATGATAGGCGCTTCAATACCTTCTTGGTCAAACTCCTCTGGTAGTCTGCTTATTTCTCTTAGGAATGCTAAGTCATCTTCTTGATTACGGCTAAGCAAGCCCAATACCCTTTCCTTTGCCTCTCTTTTTGTATCACTGCCACTTGTTGCCAGTGCGGCCGCTTTTTCGCGGATTGACTCCGCTCGGGTTGTAAGGATTTTTAGTATTTCATTGTCCGAGAGAACGTTCGCCAGCGGTTCGGATGGGCATTCTCGCATTTTCGTCTCGTATTCGGTTGGTGGAGTGCCGTGGGCAACGGTTGTATAGTATTCCCAGCTTCGTTGAAGAGGCGATCGATACTGTTGGGTTAGGGTATCTTGAACCATGTAGGTATTTTATCAGGCATTAAGTTTTAATGCATATTCTTTGGATAGTCTTCTGGCGGCTTCACGGTAACTAAGTCCAGCCATTTTTTGTTTATTTTTATTCAAGAAGCCCACAACAAGCTGCGGATTTTTGTGTGACAGCTCCCGTAAAGTCCACCCAATAGCTTTGCGGATAAAAAACCTGGCTCGTGATCTTTGCAGTGAGTCTTTGTACGCTTTATCAATCCAGCTTTCGTTAAATTGCGCCTCGGCAAAGGAGAAAAAGAGTTGGTAGTTGCCGCCTTTTCCGGTTCTAAAAAAGAGGAGCTGGGCTAAAATGGCGGACCTTCGGACCCAAAAATCGGTGTCTCGGATCCATTTTTTAAGGTATGCATATGTCCTTTTGTCTTTGGCCAGAATGTACGGCATGAGTGGAATTATTGAGTTATCAAGCAGCGCCCAGCCTTTAGCCTCGCGCATGATTTTTTCAATCAGCGGCATGTCGGTAATGTCCAAGCTGTCAGCATGCAGCTGAAGTATGCTAAGCGCACAATTTCTTTCTTCAAAAGATGGCTGGTTCCATAGTTCTGTGCAAAGCTTTAGCGCCGCACTTTTTACAACTGATTTCAAATAGTTTTTGTGTTTGATAACGAAGGCGCGCCTGGTTGATGAGGCGATGCCGTAGTGTTTGAGGTTGGAGTATAAATACGCTTTATCTTTCTCCGCCCTTTGGGGATTGTAGTTTTTCTGAAGAAATTCTCTCAACGTTGGTGTAAAGCCGGATTTTATGTCTATAAATACTCCTCTGGTAACGTATGGACATACCTTGTCATTTCACCCAAGGTGGTGTTAAAACTATCTGTAAAATCCTTAAGCATGTGCCTTTCACTCTCCCATGTCCATCTATGGTCTTTCGGCAAATCCTTTAGGCAGTGTAGGAGCTGTCCCTTGTAATGCCTTACTTCGTCCTTTACTTTCCGTTCGTGTTTTAGTTTGTTTAAACCGGTTTCCCGGGTCTCGTAATACCCGCCGGTAATATGACCGTAAAACTGGGCAAATCTCTCGGGGCCAAGTTTTTCAAACAACCATGAGAGGAAAGCACCGGTAACGAAATATGTCTCAATGGCAGTTATGTTTTTAGGGTTTTGTGATAAGATAGACGCTAGTCTTGCAGATGTCATTGGCTTTTGGTACGTCTGTTGTGCTAAGTCCATCATTATTTCCCTGAAAGAGAAACCATATTCCATGCACACGGCAAAGCCCTCGCCTTGTTGTTTGGTTAGCTCATAATAGGGGTTTACCAAATGGCCTGTTTCATGGTTTACTCCCTCTATAGGTACATTAATGGGTATTGCGTTGTGGCTTGAATAACTGACTTGTGGTTCTTGCTGTTCTAATTGGTTCGGAATTCTTCTAACCGGATTTATTATCAGCATGTGTTTACCCATGTTTCCAAAAAACCCCGCCGTTTTTGTGAACACCATTGCCGAAGATGGACTGCTGCCACTAATCTCACTAGCATCGAAATCGTTGATTTCTAGTATGCCGGCTGCCGATCTCAACCCAAGACCCATTCGCTCTGCAGCAAATATCATTCGCTCCGCTACACGCTCTTCTAAATAAAATCTCCTATCATCTTCTTGTACGACCTCTCCAACTGTTACTCTGGAAATTACTATGGTTGACCCACCGGTCTCGATAAGCGTGTCTTGAATTCTAATTTGTGTGTTAGCTTCTTCTATATGGTTAATCCATCCTAGGATTTCCCGAGGGATATACTGAAAAGGATCCTCTTTTTTATAGGTGAAAACGTTGGTATTCCCATTATTCCCAGATTGTTTGGGGAAGTAAGATCTATATTTCTTCTCTAAGTTTTCATATAATGAGGCTGTGCTATCTGTTGCCAGAGTTACAATATTTTCTTTATCTTTGTGACCTTTTTTCTGTGTTATCTCTCTCACAATTCTATCTGCGTAGAGTCTGTCTTGTCCCAGTTGCAACTTACTATCGTATCCTCCAACGGAGTCCGCTCTGGCCAGGGCTATTTCCTCAGCTAGAGAGCTTTTCATGTAGCTGATTATGTTGTGTCTGTAGTGGCCTGTAAGACCTTTAAATATCAGCGCAGCCTGCGGGTTTTTAAACTCGATAGATTTGATATTATAATCCAGAGGCGGCGTGTCTACTTCTATGGTAGTAACTTGATGGGGATCTGTCTGCTGATAATTAACTGTATTACGTTGAAAAAACTCACGTGCTGGCAACACTTCTGTGTGTGTTTTAACCTCGTAAGTTCTGGTACCAACGTCGAGTTTTACAGGGGCACCGTCTTTATATATAAAGCGGGCTTCAGGTATATGCCCCATAGGGCGCTTGTCTCCGTAATACTCTGTATGAGTAACATGCTCTCGAATCTCGGGGTAAGTTCTTTCTCCAGGTATCATATTTATATTGATGCTATCATAAATTGTTAAGTGTTTGCTAGAATAATAATGTGAGGATTCAGCATACTAAGGTTGGTTGCCTGTTTATAGTGTCTGCTTTGGTATTAACTGTGTTTGTCGGTAAAGTTAGGGCTGATACGACCAACGAATATCAATCAGAGCGCGTTACCAACTTTGACAGCATCGTAACCATCAACCCCGACTCGTCCTTGACTGTTAAGGAAAGTATTAGAGTGTACGCAGGCGGCTATGCTATTAAGCGCGGCATATACCGCGACTTTCCGTTGAAGTATAAAGACGAGAAAGGGTTTAGTTACAACACAACTTTTGATGTGCAAAATGTTCTACGAGACGGTGTAAAAGATGATTACCATACAGAAAGCTTAACCAATGGGATTAGATTATATATTGGCAGCAGTGACATGTATCTGAAACCCGGGTTTTATACCTACGTCATAGATTATACAACAAAAAGGCAGCTGGGCTTTTTTGCCGATCACGATGAACTCTACTACAACATTACTGGCAACGGTTGGGATTTTACCGTCGAAAACGCTACGGCCGTTATCTTAATGCCGGAGGGCTTGCAAACTTCCGCCATATCACACACTGCATACACTGGCATTTCGGGTTCTCGGGGGCAAGACTTTGTATCAGGCACAAAGTCCTCTTTTGGTTACGCCGTAGCTTATTTTGCAACAACAAAGCCGCTGTATTACAGAGAAGGGTTGACTGTGGTTGTTGGCTGGCCAAAAGGTTATGTTTATGAACCCACAGTCCTACAAAAGGCTTTTGACTTTATTTTGGCAAACATTGGTATTTTTATCGGCGCAGTTATACTCGTGTTGATAAGCGCTTATTATCTAGTTGTATGGTACAAATTTGGTCGGGATCCCAAAGGTGCAGGTACACTCGTTACACAATATGAGCTACCTAAAGCTATATCTCCAGCAGGCGCTAGGTACATCCACAAAATGAGTTACGACACAAAGGCTATTTCTTCCTCTCTAGTCAACACCGCTATTAAAGGTTATATCAAACTGACAGAGAAAAATAACCAGTTCTCAATTAGTTCGGTTAAAAATGATTACTCCGGTTTAGCCGATGAGGAACAAGCTATACTTAGAGAGCTATTAAACAGGTCGACAAAATCTTTTACCTTCAATAATGCTGAAGCGACAAAAGTTGCAAAGGCGATTGATGCCTTTAAAACTAGCCTTGAGGTTACTTATTTAACCACTTACTTTAGGAACAATCATAAACTGCTGGTTATTCCCGCCTGCCTTATTTTAGTATATTTTCCAACACTCTTTATATCAAGTATGGTGTTTGTTTCGCTGCTTTTGCTATTTTGCATGATTCTAGTAACTATTTTTGGCATGATTGCGGTTAGGGCAAGAACGGTACTTGGCAGAAAAGTCGAGGATCAAATTCTTGGCTTGAGAAATTATCTTACTGCTGTAGAAAATCCAAAATATGCATCCGATATTAACTACGAAACTCCCGATAGCCTAAAAGTCTACGAAAAGTATTTGCCTTACGCGATAGCTCTAGACGTTGAGCCAATTTGGACTAAGCGGTTTAAAACACAAATAGAAGCAAGTAAAGCTATTGAGAATAACAGATCTGGCTGGTACTATAGCTCGTCACATATAGCTAGCTATACTTTTGCGTCGTCTCTTGGGAGTTCTTTGGCCCATTCAGTGTCTGCGGCTTCCACGCCCCCCGGGTCAAAATCGGGCTTTGGTGGAGGTGGCGGGGGTGGGGGATCTTCCGGCGGCGGCGGCGGAGGTGGCGGCGGAGGTGGTTGGTAATATTTAGCTTATGTATAATCGGAAACGGATCATTGTTATCAGTCTGCTACCTGTTTTAGGTGTTGTAGCTGCACTGGCTTTTATGCAGCGTGGTCCTGTGATCCCCATTTCTCAAACTCTTAATATTGACCAAACTTCCGAGACTTATGTATCACCAATAAGTATCGACTACTTAAGATCACTTACTTATTCAGGCAGTCAGATTAGTATTGAGCAGACTTTACCAGACGGGGCAAATTACAGGCAGTATATTGCCAGTTACCAAAGTGAGGGCAGCAAGGTGTTTGGATTGCTAACTGTGCCGAAAGCCGTGAAACCGACGGAAGGTTTTCCAGCCATTGTTTTTGACCATGGGTTTATATCGCCAAAAGACTATAAAACGACTGAAAAATATGTAGCGTATGTGGATTTTCTGGCTAGAAGTGGTTTTATTGTGTTCAAAATTGACTTTCGCGGGCACGGAAAGTCCGAAGGCACTGCTTCCGGGTCGTACTTTTCTAATACCTACACTGTAGATACTATTAACGCCGTTAAGAGTTTGCAGATGCATGGCGACGTGGATAGGAACAAAGTGGGGGTGTGGGGTCATAGCATGGCGGGCAACGCGGTATTACGGGTAGCCTTGGTATTGCAGGATATAAAAGCTGTAGTTATCTGGGCCGGCGCCGTGTACAGCTATGAGGATTTTAGAAAGTACGGCATCAACGATGCCAGCTATGTCCACCGGCCGGATTCCGGCGCCGGCCAGGCCGATCAAGTCCGCGAAATCTCTGCCGAGATCCAAAAAATCCGCGATCGGTCTGCAGAAATTGATTTCACAAATACTTTTTGGTCAAGTATCTCGCTGACAAAAAATCTAAACTATCTATCAAGTCCGGTACTGATTATGCATGCAACTAACGACCCTGTTATAAACATTGGGTATTCCAGGGATTTGGCCAAGTCACTTGAGACAGCGGGAAAAACTTATGAATTAGTTGAGCTAGCTGGGGGCGGCCATAATATTGAGTCACCATATTTTGAACAGGCCATGCAAAAAACCGTGGAGTTTTACGAACAGCACTTATAATCGTAGGCCTCCTTCCAATTTACAACTACCTCACCATGAACAGTCAACTAAATGTACGTTATGAAGGCCGGATTTTTGCAGCATTTTTCTATAAAGTTTCGCTCTGCGAGAGTCCATTACAGTGGCATTTACTGGACAGTGAAATTGGGTTAAAAGTGTACCTAGTGATCTAAAAAAGCTCAAGGTACGTGGGTCTAGCTCCTCGCCTATAGTAGAGTAGTTTCTACGCCATTTATCCTCATGACTTTTGATATCTCCGTTCAAGATGCCGACATAGTCTTTCAAGAAAGAAAAACCTAAGTTGATGCCGCGATCCTGCCCTCCATAATCGTGTACCCGGAAATATACCACACGATTTTCGATAGGTATTAGGTACTTTATTTGATCCAAGCTTATATCGGATCCTGCGCTGGGGTTAGCCACGAATAACTCAAAATCACCTGCCGCCAATCTGCTAGTAAAGCCTTCTCCGGCTATTGAGTTTATCTTGTTTATTTCGTTTGCTGTGGGCGTTCTTAAAACATCCCCATTTTCTCCCCTGTCAGAAGCCGCTGTCCGGGAAATCGTGTCCACAGACTCTTTTGTCGGTTCCGTTAGCTGCAACATAACCACTGTACTATACCACTACATTGGAACTATATGGGGTTGGCTGGTTACCGTATGGTAACCGGCTGGCCGTAGTCCTTTATGTAGATGGGAATAAACTCTTTGTTAATCAGCTTGCCGTTTTCAAATGTATACTTGCCAATCACGCCTTTCTTGGTTTCCTCGCTCCACATCTGATCAAAGACTAAATTGCCGTGGGCGTATTTGATGTAGGTATTATTGTACTGCTCGTCGCTTTGAATCCAGTGCGGATGGTTGCCAATAATCAAGTCTGCTCCAGCATTAGCAGCTAGGTGGGCGAGTTCTATTTGTTGACTATCAGGTTCCGCGCGATATTCAACTCCCCAGTGCATAGAAACTACTACCACATCCGCCTTTGCTCGAGCCTCGCTGATTAGTTGTTCCATAGTATTTTTGTCCGCCGATAGCACTGGTGGGATACTGCCATAAATGTCGTTAAAAGCCAAAAAGGCAAAAGTTGTGTTGTTAACGGTTTTGTAGACAATAACATCCTCAAGACCGGTTACTTTAATACCGTTGTCTGTTAATATTCGCCTGGTATTGTCAATTCCGGATAGGCCAAAGTCCGCAATATGATTGTTTGCCAGTGTTGCTATATCCACCCCTGATGCCACCAAACCGTTAACGTTATCCTCACGGCTGCAAAAAACCATACCTTCTACGGTTGTTGGGCAGTCTTTTACAAATGGGGCTTCCACATTAGCAACCGTTATATCCCCAGACGCAAGCAAGTCTTTGATGTGTTCAAATGGCCATACCGAGTTGTTATATTTGATTGTCTGATAATTCACACTTCTGCCCATTACAACATCACCGGTGGCGATAAGTATAACCTTGCCCTTGCTATTCTCTTGATTTGTCTGTGGAACTTGATATGTATTATGTACCGCTGGTTTGTCTACAGGTTGCAATACAGCTACAGCACCAACAAATGCCAATAGAACGACAGTTAGTAAACCGACAACTAGTAGTGCTTTACTCATTAAGTGTGCCCGCTTTTTTAGTTTTTGCCTTATCTATTTGTTTTTTGGCCTTTTC
>Ga0075592_122_pt1 | contig 9502 bp, 7 predicted proteins | sample RifGroC2_FD_68349 | JGI IMG/M metagenome (GOLD analysis project Ga0075592, IMG submission 68349) | candidate division WWE3 bacterium GW2011_GWC2_44_9 | reverse complement strand
AAAACTTACAGTTACAAACTCCTTACCCAATCCAGAACAGGAATCGTGTTGATCTTATACCCTAATGGGCGGAATTGTACAATTCCGCCCATTACTGGCACGAGTAGCGGGCAAAAACGAACAATTTATCTGAACTTGTATAAAAGCGCCGAGTTTTCCCAGGGATCTGATGTGTCTATCACTTTTACAAACGGATCGTACCAGGGCAGGGAGAAATTTAGGGCTTCCGCTGGTCTAAAGTCTTTCTGCACGCGCAGCAAGTTGGAAGTTGTGTAAAAGTCTAGCGCTTCGGCAGAGTCGGCATTTGGAAAGTACACAAGATAAACCGCGCCTAAAGCTTGGGCCTTTTCAAGACCCTCACTTGTATTTAGCGTCTTGGTAAAAGCTTCGGAGTTGAAATCCGTTTCTTTGTTAGCGTAATACCTGGGGTTAATGAGAGGCTTTTTGTAATACTGTAACCAGAATAAGGCTTCTGTTGTTTTAGAATAGGGGTAAACAACTATTGGTGTACTTGCCGGTAAACTTGCTATATAGTTGTAGACTTGTGGGGCTTTGCCCACATAGGCAAGTTTTAGTGGGATAAAAAACTCGGCAAGTGATATTAAGACCAATAGCAAGATGCTAGCTTTGGCGTAACTGGGTGCTATGTTCTTGCTCGCCAACCAATCCTGCAGTTTCTCATACCCGTAACCTACAAAAATTAGGTTCAGAAATAAAATCAGTGCCCCTGCCCGTGCCAGCACCCTGAACATAGGAAAAACCAAAAAGAGCAAATAACTTGGCATGTGTAGTTTCATGCCCCAGAGCTCTACAACAGGCGGCAGCGTAAGGATCATCAGAACGAGGTTTGCGGCGGCCAGTGCAACCAGCTTGTGCTTTGCAAGTTGTTGGCTAGTCTTCTTTTTGCTTATGCCTGCAAGCCCTGCCACACCCAGGGCTATATTTACAAGACCTAGATACAAGGCGGGGTGTTCGGGCTTAAAATAGTTTTGGGTCAAATAGTTGCCTGTACTCGACAGTTTGGCTAGGGTGGTTTTGGTTGCTTGACCAAAAAAGGGATTGTCCACTGAAGGGAGAAAAAAGTACCATGGTCGAGCCGAGAACGTAATAAAATCTTCTATTGGTCTGTTCACGCTTTTAGTGTCTTTATTTGTTTCAGGCCTGACTCTTGGTGTAAAAAAGTTAGCTTTTACATACGGTACAATGAACCAAAACGAGGTGAGTGTGAAAACAATTACGGCAAGCACGGTTTGCTTAATGGGAAAAAGGATGTCCGGATGTGACGATTTACCGACCATTTTGTATACCGCAAGACCACCTAAATAGATTGCAGTGAGCAGTAATGTAAAGTAGGCTAGATAATTGCTCACGCCTAACATTAAAGTCGCAAGTAACCCCAGCACCGGTCCGCGATACTTTTTATGGTAAAAAAGAAGTGCATTTAGAAACAGTATAACCACCCAAACTTGAGCAAGGTCTAGATGCGATCTAGCCTGGTAGCTAAGGTAGGGGCTGAACAATAGTATTACCGAAAGGCTCCGCGCGATGAATTTACTAAACAGCCTCCGGAAAAAGCACACCGCCATAAAGTAGTTCAGCAAGGCTATTACTGTAACGCTAATGTTAAAGGCTATAACCGGGTGGAGCACTTTGATAAGCACATAAATCGGTATGTACGTAAAGGGTTGATTATCTGCAAAAAGGTTTTGACACACACCGGCAGGGTAACCCAACTGCTCCGAACAGCCCGAGAGCCCAGTAATAAGTTGGGGCAAGGAAAATAATCCGGCATTATCCTCTATGGTTCCTATAAGAAAATCCGAGAAAATCATAACTCGTTTCTTATTATCTCATTTTCCGGGTCCGACCATAGTGTAAAGGGGTTACCTAACAAACCTTTGTCCAGCAGCATATTGACGGGAGTGCTTACGTTATAGTCACGTTTAGTCTTGATAAAATATACTGTAACTTCTTCTTTAACCTCCGTGGAATACACTTGTGGTCTTTGGTCTTCACTGTCACTTGAGTACAACACCTTGTACGTTTTGTTATCAAGTAGAGCAGTTTTTACATGCACGAGCTTGAGATTTTCTTGGTTTAGGATCAGTCTGAAGTCGGTAATATATTTAGGGTCTATACCGGTTATCCTAAAGAAGTTAAAGCCGTTGGTGAGCAGTGAAGTAGCTACTGGAGTCTTAAATACTTCGATATCACTGTTTTGCGAACAACCGGGAAAGGTCAGTAATTCTTTGGAAGTAGTCACAATTTCATTTTTGACTTTGTCTATGTTGTTTTCATTTGGGACAGGTTTTCCAAGAGTCAGTGTTGATATTATTATGTCTACTTTGGCGGGAGCTAAACTGCACCTGATCCCGATTTCAGCCTCAAGCGCATTACTTTTTTGCGCCGCTTTATTAGAAGCATTATTAACAACGAAATCACCGGTATAACCTTGCGATTCTAGGTACGTAAGTAGGTTGTGATTGGTCAACAGGGCTTTAATAACATTATTTTGCTTTTTGGCAACAACCAAAGAGATCACCCCGTCTGTATACTTTTCAAGCGGCTTTGTTATTGCTTCGGATGCTTTGGGCGAGTACAGTAAATAACCATCGGCAAAGATATTTCGCTCGCCAGAGTAATAATTGGGCTCAAATCGCTCATCAATTCTCCAAGTTTTAACATACGGAAGTAAAACAACCCGCTCGCTTCCTCCAATTAAGGGTCCATAGGTAATCTTCATGGGTTGGGTTTTTCTGTATACGGTATAGCCAATAGTAAAAAGTAGAGCCGTTAGTGCAACGGCGAGCAGCGTTCTTTTTTCTGACTTTGTTAGTGTGCCAGTAAAGTCAATGTCATACCGTTTAAAGTACATAAGAAACCCCGCCGTTATTGCCAGTGTAAGCGAGGTTAATTGCACCAGACTACTGGAGGTACTTACTACCAGAAGCAGTGCAGTAATAATAATAGGCGCGGGAAAAAGCCATTTTATCTTGGTTGACTTAAGCTTCATACTACCGATCTGTTTTAGAGAGTGTCTAGCTGCATCAGATATCTTTGGAATCAGCACTAAAAGAGTAAGTAGAAGTACTGCAAGATTGTAAAAAGAGAGTCCTAAAAAGATTATATTTCTAACCCCCGCTGCCTCGTATATCCTTTGGGGGTTAACCGAGTCCACCATATATCTTATTGGGTATAGACGGTCGTTGACAAAATCCGCTCTTATAACTAGTACACAGAGTATGGGAATATAGCCCGCTAGCAGAAATACCAGCAGCATTTGCAGAAGGTTACGATGTGTGTCAGCTGTAAACACCGGAGTTTGCAGAATGTTTCTGTAAAAAGCCTTTGAGATTAGTTTGTTAGGGTGATATGCGCCAATAATAAGCAGACTTTTTAACAGCACCGCAGTAACAAGGATAACCAAAAGGTATTCGGCACCTTTGTAAAGAAATGTACTACTGTAGTTTGTTGTAAAGTTTTTGGTCAAATCTATTATCTTTCCGGTAGGACATTCAGTATCCCCATCGCTACTTGCTTTTGCTAAAGCGGCAAAATACTCCTTTAGTCTCTCACGATAATAGGGCGTTATTAACAGCACTTGTGGTACAAAATAGTACTTACTGCCTTCCAGTATGTGTGGTTTAAGGATGTCGGCTAATTTTACCGAGAGCATGTCTTTGGATTCCTGGCCTGTAAATTCGTTTTTATTGTATGCGCTTGGAGTACACTCAGTTCCTGTTAGTGCTTCGGTGTTTTCCGGCGAGTCACAAACAACAATGTAATTGTTATAGGCTTTGGAACCGATATCGGTTTGGGATGTAGCAAGTACAAAAAAGGGTTTCGTGGTTTGATCGCATGCATTTTTGCTAAGTCTATTATCTGCTGTTTCGGCGTTGATGCCCCACGATCTGAATAGTTTTACGTAATAGTCTATAGGCTTTTCTGCCCAAACAGGAGATCCCAACGTATTAAAAGCTAGAGCGGTAACTATAATTAAACCCAGTGCTTGTTTAGTCATTAGTGCCTTGGTCAACAATTTCATCAAGGAGGATGTCTTTGGAAATACCTGCGGTTAGGCAGATAAAACATAATACACCCAGGTACTCTGCTGTTTCCGTAAGTCCTATGAGTATTAGTGTCGGTGCCGCCAGTAAAAATAGCAATGCCAGTAAGTATGTATATCTGCGGTTGGCAAGAAAGCCAAAAACAACGATCCAAAGAATATAGAGCGAAAGGATGATATACAGTAACTCCCCAAGCCCATGCTTTAGCACCACAATTCCTAGCACCGCGGCTGGAAAAAGCAGCGCAATATATGTCCTATTTACAGCGTTATGCGCCGCTTTCCAGGGCAGTCTGCCCAGTGGCACATACAGCGCTAGAAGCGTAGTAATAAGCAACGTTGCTATAAGCAAGTTTGTTATCGACATGGGGTTAATCTTACCACACCAAGCTATTCCTAGTCAGATTGGGTGTTAGTGCGGAAACACGCTTGGTGTATAACTTTAGCTATGGCTTGTGCTGCGTTTCCTTTACCGTAGGGGGTGGCTTTTAGGCGAGCGAATCTATTTTTCATTAGGTTAAGTTTATTCACACTAATAACTTGTGTAGTTTGAGTTAAAGACTGTGGATCAGTAAGCAAATTTACTCCTAGTTTAACTGTGTCTGTCCATTCGGTGGATTTTCTAAGGGTTAAACAGGGCTTGGAGGCAAAGAACGCCTCTTTTTGCAGGCCGCCCGAGTCGGTAATTACAAAGTCAGCAGCTAAAAGCACTTCCAGCAGTTCCAAATAGCTCAAAGGTTGCACAATTTTGAACCGGTCATTGTCAATTAAAGGCAGCAGGCCAAACTCGGTTAGCATTTTTTTAGTTCGCGGATGCATTGGAAAAAGTACCACATGCGACTTGAGTGCCCCAACTTTTTTGAGTATGGTGCTAAGTATTTCCTTATCATCTGTGTTTTCTGCTCTGTGCAGTGTAAGTAAGCAATACTTAGTGTGCAGCAGACCAAGTTTTTTTCTTAGCCGGTTCTTGGGTAACTGCTTAGTATTCTCAATAAAAACATCTAGTAGCGGGTCCCCTGCTTGAACAATTCTGCCTGGGACTTTTTCTCTGGTGAGATTTCTGGCGTCGTTAGCGGCTAACGGAAACAAAATGTCGGCAAGATGATCTATAAGAATGCGGTTATATTCTTCACTCATTCTATAGTCAAAGCTTCTGCATCCCGCCTCAATGTGACACACCCGTATCTTGAGTTTATTTGCGGCTAGGGCGGCCCCCAGACTGGAGTTGGTATCGCCCCATATGCACACCATCTCGGGTTTTGTGCTAATAAAGTAGTCTGCACAACCGACTATAATATTGGCCACCTGATGAGCCGGCTCTAAAGACCCCACGCCAAGGTTTATCGAGGGTGGTTTAACATGCAACTCGTCAAAAAAAATCTGGCTCATGTCCTGGGAGTAATGCTGCCCGGTATGAAGTATATCTATCGAGACATCGGTGTATTTCTCCAGCGCCTTGATAATAGGAGCAAAGCGTATGACTTCAGGTCTGGTACCAACAACTATTGCTAGCTGCGGCTTTTTCTCCGACGTTTTCATATAACCAGCTTTTGCTATAATGAGCGCTAGTCAGGGTTATGACCAACACACAGCCTAAAGAAATTTCCATTGTCCTTCCGGCTTATAACGAAGAAGCTAATTTAGTTCCTTTAGTTGACGAGATTATAGCAGTTCTTCAAAACGCGTACGATCTGGAGATAATTATTGTTGACGATGGAAGCAAAGACACTACGCGGGAGGTAATCCGGAACCTTTCACATAAAGATAGTAGAGTTAAAGGACTTATTTTTTACAGGAACTTTGGCCATCAGGCAGCCTTAATGGCGGGTATAACAAATGCTAGTGGAGATGCCGTTATAACAATGGATAGTGACTCTCAACACCCTCCGTCAGTTCTGCCAGAGATGCTGGACATGTGGCTTAAGGGTTTTGATTTGGTGTTAGGGCAAAAATCCTCTGATCACACGGCTTCGTTTATGACTAGGGTCTTTAGGGCTATCGGATACAAAACATATTCACTGATGAATGACGCAAGCATAATTCCCGGCATATCTGATTTTAGACTAATGGATCGTAATGTAGTGGACCTTTTGGTTAGTTCCAACGAGAAAAGACTCATTTTGAGATCAGTTGTTCACAGATATGCTAGAAATACCGCGCTTGTTAACTACGATGTTGGGGTTCGTAAGCACGGTACTAGCAGCTATTCCTTTACCAAGTTGTACAATCTTTTTGTAACTAATGTTGTGTCATCCTCACTTGTTCCTTTGAGGCTGTCTTTTCTGCTTGGCATTTTTGCCATTACCCTTTCAATCTTTATGATACTTTTTGTACTCTTTGCCAAGCTTTTCCTGGGCGCCAGTATTATTCAAGGTTGGGCTACCACCATTATTTTACTTTCTTTATACTTTGGCCTTAACTTCTTTTGCCTTGGCATATTGGCCGAATACATTGGTGTAATCTTTGACGAAGTTAAAGACAGACCCAGATTTGCAATAAAAGAGAAAATCTCGCTTTAACCCGCGCAATTAAACGCTTTTGCATTTTTTAGCTCCAACAAAGATAAGGTCGTAAGTATTTAGCGGAATTAATAGGTTTGGTAGTTTGGAGATAAAACCGGCGTCTCTTTTAATGGATCTAAACACTATTTGCCTTAAAGTCCGCCAAAACGGCACCCTTTGTACAAAAAGCACCTCATAGCTGGTGCTTGCCAGCAAAGCCGCAAGTGTTTTTCTACTAAAGTAGTTCAAATGCTCTGGTGGGTTAATTAGTCTCCATTTGTCCCTTTGGACTCTGGCTAGCACGGATTCAATATCCCCGGTCTCGATTATGAGCAGGCCGTTGGTTTGAGTAAGTGTATTACATTTGGCTACGAACTCTTTTGGGTTAAGCACGTGCTCAATAACATCAAAAGCGGTGATGATGTCGAATTTCTTTGGACTTGTATACTCTAAAAAATCTCCGCCAAAAATCTCAAGGTCTAGCCGTTTGGCAACTTTTTCGGCGGTTTGATGGTTTCTTTCAACTCCAGCAGCTTTATATCTCGTTCTTGCTAACTCCAAAAAGTACCCATAACCACAACCAACGTCCAGCAGATTGCCGCTGGCCACGTATGCACTGATTTTGTGCAACCGATCCGTAAAGTTTTTCTTCAGCGCCTTCTCCTCCTCTTCGTAATTGAAGTAATCGCCTCGTTGATAATACTTATCCGAGTAAACTTCATCAAAGTTAGCTAGGAAATAATCATCTTTGGCTCGTACAAACTTGCACGAGGCACATTCTATTAGTTGCGTTCCCCTGTTTTTCCAAGTATTTTTTAAGCATACCGGACATTGCATAAGTGCTACGTTTTCAACTTTTCTTTGAGGCAGTTTACCGCTAGATTGATAACAATCGCTGTCCCAAACACGTGATACAGAGACATATTGGTGATGCCTCTTGACGCATGAATGAGTATAATGGGCAGCGACAGTGTTAATGGGAAGATCGCTACAGTCAGCATGTTTACATCTTTTTTCCATATTAAATATGCAAGGATCGGAAAAAACAACCACCCACTGAAGGGGAGCTTATAAAAGTGGGGACCAATTTGGAGGCCCAGCGGTGCCGCTCCGCCGAATAGTGCACCCACCCGTTTCAGCACAATCCTGGCGTACCAAAGTGGGTCGTGCGAAATCAACTTAATAATTTCACTTCTAATGAATGCGTTGTACTCCGGTTGTACACTCCACATTTCTATGTTTGGTAAGGTGGTGAATTTCTCCGGGTTTACTGTCATTAAGTATTTTTCTGCCTTATCGTAGGCCATTTTGTCGCTCCATTGGATACCGTATTTGTCGTCAAAGTCCGATAATCCAATATAGGAAGGATGCCAAAAGGTGTGGTAGGTGGCGTTGCCGGCCGTTGCTATTTGTTCTTGAGAAGCCAGTCCAAGTTGAGATAGCGTGGTGTAGGTAGTTTTTAGTTTATTGGTAAAGTAGGCTTCCAGTCCGGCGGTAGTTATGTATAAGCTGACTAGTAGCAAGGCTGTTAGTGTAAGTTTTTCCCTTATGGCAAAATGTTTAGTCACCCAGTAAACAAACAGACAGGAAAGTATTACAACTGTGTACTCGGATCTGGTGTGTTGGATGAAGCCAAACATGACTCCCAGAAAGATTGCACTGCCATACAGATAGAACCTATGTGGCTTTTGGGCCAAGAAAATAATTGGCATAAGAAGCGAAAAAGCAGCAATAAGGACTATTGCCCCAAGCCCAAAGATATTCTCTCTGCCGTACAGTTCGTAAATGAGGAAAGGGTTCGACCCCACGAGTATGACTAGACTAATGCCTAAAGCGACTTGTTTTGTGGTAATTGAGCAAATGGCAAGGGCAGCAAGGGCGAGCACGAAAAATAAGAAGTTAATGTCTCTTACACTAATAAACTCCGGGCTGTTTTTTATAGCGGCATCCAGCAACAATAAAAGCGATTTTCCGTGCTCGCCCCACAGTATATAGAAACTGTTGTCCAGTGCTAAAGGAACCCCGCCACCAACCAGGGCCTTTATAGCGCCGTTTTTTGAATAGTCCAGCCCGTTGGCATCTAGTACAGCTAGTGGATAAAGCCCAAGATAGTAGTAAAAATATGTAAAACTCGATCCAGCGGCAAAGTTTAAACCTGTGGCATCGGTTCTAGCGTATGTTTTGCCAATGTAAGTTGCAGAGTCTATACCCTTATAAATTGTATATTGCCACACGCCAATGCTAACAATCAGTACAGCGAGAATGATTGCGGTTTTGTACGAGAAAAAATCACTTCTTAACATGCGCCACCCGTTTTTTGTAGCTAATTAGCGAGCTTCTAAGCACCACACAGGAAAATACACACAAGGTTATGCCGGAAATAAGTAGCCCAATTTGAAAATACTTTTGGGTTGTATAGCTTATGATCAGTTGAAGATCGTAAGTATCTTCGTCCCCCTTGGTGCAAGTAGTTGTTACTTTACACAACTGATTAACGTTAATAATCCAACCATTCGCGTAGCCATTTGCAACAAAGTGTGTGGTTGGTGCGGTTGGCGCAAACCAAGTGTCGATGAAAGTGTTTCCTTCTGCACCGGGCATTTTTTTATATACTTGCCATTCTGAATCGTATGCCTCGTTTAGTACTACCGGGACGTTGCCAGAAGCATCATATAGTTCTACAACGTATTTTGTTGGATTGATTTTGCTGTAGTTGATGCGTGTTTTACTGCTACTATCCAGTTTCGTAAGCAGCCCTTCGGGAAAACTGAAAACCTCTTTTTTTGTGCTGGTGTAGGGAATATCAGTAAGAGATTCAATACTTAAATCATCCGCAGAGTAAACGGTGTCTGGCATGTAGATGTGCGGCAAAACGTAATTGCTGTTTATTTCATAGATGTTAAAAAACCTAGACCTAGTTTTTAGTGTGGCATAT
>Ga0075592_151_pt1 | contig 9834 bp, 9 predicted proteins | sample RifGroC2_FD_68349 | JGI IMG/M metagenome (GOLD analysis project Ga0075592, IMG submission 68349) | candidate division WWE3 bacterium GW2011_GWC2_44_9 | reverse complement strand
TAGAAAAATCATTTTTCTGCTGGAGGGTCCGTTAGTTGTTATCAATCTGCTGACTTTTTCGTTCTTTCCATTCCTAGACGCTCAAACCAGAATGATGTTTGGCAAAAAAATGAAAGATCTGTACTTCACCCCCAAAATGTCCAGGGGCTAAAACTGATGCATATAACAAGGCTAACGGAAAAAGCTAAAGCAACAACCTACTTGGTTATTATCAGGCTCAATAAATACCTTAGTAGAGGCTTAAAAGATCAAGATTCCTATATCCGACTGCTAGCTATTGCTCCACTTGTTGCCTGCACCATATTAATTGCCGCAAGCTTTAACCGCATCAATTACTACGTCCCTCTGTGGTACACCAAACTGTGGGGTGTAGACATTATGGCATCAAAGGAAAAGCTGTTTATTATCCCGGTGGTGGCTTTTTTGTACACAACCCTTGCTATTGTGCTTGCCTACCTAGCGAAAAAGTTCTACTTTACCTACTTATCCAGAATACTTTTGTATAGCGCGGGCCTGCTCAATTTAGTGAGTCTTGCCTCTGCAGCCCGCATAGTAAGTATGGCGTCTGCCGAAGCCTTCTTTTCCAAAACCATCTTTTCCATCAACATATCGTATCAGGACTGGGGCTTTTTGGGCTTGGGCATACTAGGGTTTCTCGCTTCGTACCTTGTGTTGCCAAAATTCACTTTGTGGGCGGTTAAGCACAACTTGGTTACCGACCCAAGTAAACACCATCATCCCGGCATGATCTTGGTTAAACCGTCGGCGCGAGGTGGGGGGTTTTTGTTTGCCGTGCTATTTCTAGTTCTCGCCCTGTTATTCCTACCAAAAAATGGTGTAACTTTGGCCATACTCTCCGCCGTGCTGTTATGCGGGCTAATAGGCCTGATCGACGATTTTCAAAACGCCAATCCCGGCTCAAAAGTCAAAGCACTAGAAAATCCCATAGTTCGGCTGGTTGCCCTATTGCCGCTACCGGTTTTCATCATTATACTGTTTGGTGTTGTACCGCAGTATGTGAGCAACCCGTTTGACGGCAGTATTTTTCTTACGGATTTTGCTGTTACCATTTTGGGCAAAGTCTTTATGCCGCTGCCTTATCTGTTCACGCTTATCTGGACACTCGCCATCATGAACATGCTCTCTTGGTCAAACGGCGTCGATGGTCAGTTCGGCGGCATTTCCGGCATTGCCTTTATCATTCTTGGACTTCTGGCCCTGCGGCTTGTAGGTACCGAACCTGTACAAATAACCACCGCCAAAATGGCATTTATTGCCGGCGGCATCTGCTTGGGCTTTATCCCGCACACCTGGCATCCGTCTAAAGTAATGTGGGGGTTTGGCGCGGTAACTGTTGGACTTCTTATTTCGGCGATCTCTATTATGTCTAGAGCAAAGGTCGCCACTGCCATAATGATTATTATGATCCCATTCCTAGATGGCACCATAACCGTTGCCCGCAGGGTCCTACAAGGCAAAAACCCGCTCAAGGGTGACAGAAAACACTTGCATCATCTGCTCATGGCAAGGGGCTGGAGCGTTAAAAGAATCGCTCTGTTCTATTGGGCTTCCACCCTAATTTTTGGAACTGTCGGACTCATTACAGCAGAAAAATCCGCTGTGCCGGTAACCTTGATCTCGGGAGGCCTAGTAAGCGTGGGTATCATCGCTCTAAATATACTATCCGCTGGTAAAGAAAAAACTGCGATTAAAGAACAATTGCCAGAGAAACAAGACCAACTACAATCTGCGTGATTACTCCCCAAGGCAAGGGGGCTTGAGTCTGCATTATTTTTTGGATGGTAGTAAGTTTTTCAATCCACTTAATCTTTTTTTCCGTATAAATATGCGGGGTCTCCAAAGCATCAGGCAGTACGGAGGCAATGCCGCAAAGCAGGGTGCTAATGGCCAACGAAGAATCATTTCTTACCCACAAAGCGTATAAAGTAAAAAACACACCAACGGCAATGCCTAAGCCAAAATCGGCCAACACAGCAATAGGTCGCCAGCCTTTGAGCCGCTGGTCTCTGGTGGTAAAGGAGTAAAAATCCCAATGCGGTACTTTGTCGCCCAAAAAGTGCATAACCAAGGCAAGCGGAACCGCAAGCAAAGGGTTAGGCACCACCCTGGCTATAGCAACACCTACCAGCGTATGCGGTGTTAGAAGCATAGATTTAATTATAGCATCCTGATAGAATTAGAGCGTGGTCAACCTAGTATATCAGCTTATTCGAACAGCCAGACCAAGACAGTGGTCAAAAAATCTCACTGTTTTTGCGCCGGCTTTTTTTGCTGGACTACTATTTGAACCAAAAAACTTTACACTCGCAGTCTGGGCCTTTGTCACTTTCTGCATGTTGTCGTCCGCCACTTATTTTATGAACGACATTGTAGACGAGGAAAAAGATAAGAAACACCCCATCAAAAAGAATCGGCCTATCCCCAGCGGCAAATTGTCTAAAGGTCTGGCCGCAGTTGTGGCGGTAGCTTTGGCTGGCTCCGGTCTAATTACAGGCTATAACGCAATTGGAACTTATTTTACCGTCATGTGCATTGTTTATCTGTTGATGCAGATTTGCTATTCTTTTTATTTTAGGCACGTTATTATTTTAGACTCCTTGATTGTGGCTACGGGCTTTATTATTCGAGTACTGGCCGGGGGCATCGCCTCGTACAGCTCTATTTCCTCGTGGCTTCTGCTAACCACCATAGGCCTCTCTCTCCTACTTGCTTTTGGTAAAAGACGGTCAGAAAAAACTATTCTAGCGGAGTTTCAGGGCAAGGAGACTTTAGCAGAAACACGCGCCACCCTGCGGCATTACCCAGACAGTCTGCTGGATTCCATGATTTCCATTTCCTCAAGTTTCTGCCTAGTTACATACGCGCTTTTTACCTTTCAAGCCCCTGCGCAAGAAGTAAAAGGCAATTTTATTAGTTTGCTACCTTCCATTTTCTCTACACCAAAGTGGATGATGGTTACTATTCCTATGGTTATTTACGGCGTTGCAAGATATCTATACGTAATCTACGAAAAAAAGGATGCCGAATCGCCAGAAAGGGTTTTGCTTTCAGATAAACCTATAATGCTAACAATAGCCGTTTGGCTGACTTCTGCTTTTTTTATTATCTACCTGATGCAAGGGGGTTTACCAACTTTTCTTTAATAATTGGTGTTGGTAATGCTTGTTCCGGCAACCTCGGGATCCACCAAGTCTATTACGCCCGAAATACCCAATGAAGCAACGGGCAGAGCTAAAAGCGCAAGAAGCAGTAGCAAAAGCAGGATATCCGCCGCAAATTTTATTTCCAAATAGTCAAGTTTACCCTGCTTCATTTTTTATCACTAACGTCAACAATAAACACGTAACTAAACAAAACGGCAAGACCAAAAGCCACATAAACAACCCACGTATATAGTATGTCAAACATGCTCATAACCCAAGCCCCTATAGTTAAAAAGTACAAATACGACATCCAAATAACCCCTTGAGAATACAGATGAAAGGAATCCTGAATCAAGTGTTGAGCTTTGGCCGAAAAGAGTTTTGCCGCAAGTGGCGGGGTTATATGGGTGTCGTGAAACACCACCGATTTCACAACTATATGCGCAAGTCCAATACATAGCGCCCCAATCATAAAAAGTAAGGAGTATGAATTCACCAGCATGTAATCTGCTTGCGAGTTGTAAACAAAACCCTGGCTACCCAAGCTCACGCGGATGTTGAATAGATGGGCAATAAATACCAAAGACACAACCCTAGCGGTAATCAAATAGATAGCTGGAACTATCGCCTCGTCAATTAGTTTAACTAACAATTTTGAAAACATAGGCAGGAATACATTATTATAATAGGCAATGGGAAAACGCATGTCAACGTTATTGCTCTATATTCTGGCTTTTTTCACGCCGCTAATCTCTGGCTATATCACAGTTGAGCTGTTTGAATTCCCCAAAACGCATTTTGTTTATCTTGTCGGCAGTTTGTTTAGTGTTTGTACTGTGCTGGCCTACAGGCGCTGGCCGGCTGTTTGGACCAAATCCCTTTTGAGTATAGGTGCCACGCTTTTTGTAACGAGTAATGTGGTATCTACTATCCTCTCCCGGTATCCAAACACAGCGCTTTGGGGCTACTATTCTAGATTTAACGGCGGGCTTATTGCAACTATAGTGTTTTTTGGTATCTTTCTCGCTTTCCGTCTACTCTTAAATATAACCGACAAAGAAGTCCTACAGCGCCGGCTACTATACATGATTGCGGCCGGCTCTGTACCAATTGCTGTCCTGGCCGTTTTACAGCATTTTGGCCATGGGGGTAGTTGGGCAGTCGATACAACCGTAAGGGCTTTCTCCACCTTCGGCCAGCCTAACTGGTATGCGGCCTATGTCAGTATGATTATGCCCCTGCTTGTGTACCTGGCCATGGAAACAAAGGTAAAGACTTTAAAATACGTTTTTTTCGCTTTAGCTATAGTTAACTTCTTTGGTTTTTGGTACGCCTACTCGCTTTCTGGTCTTCTCGGCCTTGCCGCAGCGACAATAGGCTTGCTCGGACTAAATACTCCGCTAATTAGACCAAATCTTAAATTCTTGCTCCCGTCCACGATCATTTGCGTAGCCTTTGCAGTTCTAAATCCGGGCATCTTCGGCCCAAAAGTTGTAGATTTTATCACCGAACTAACTATCGCACCCAAAAGCGCGGTAACAACTGCGCCAACGAACCAGCCCAAGGAGATAAAACCCGGATCTCAAACATACCAAGTCTCTGACAGCGGCTTTATCCGAAAAAAAATTTGGCAGGGCACTATAGCTATCTCCACCTCGTCGGTAAAAAACCTACTTGTAGGCACGGGGCCCGAAACATTTCCATATGTTTTTCAGAACTATCGGCCAAAAGAGCTAAATTACTCGTCGGAATGGAACTATATTCTTAACAAACCGCACAATTACTATCTGGAACTATTAGCGCAGAACGGCATCATTGGCCTGGCTTTATATTTGATACTTGTACTCAACACCATCCTGGTCAAACACCGTGTGTTCACTCCCTCCTTGATTGGGCTATATGTAACCAACCTATTTGGCTGGCCTACAATAAGCACAACCCTGCTGTTTTGGCTTTTTTTAGCTTTACTGGAGGTAAACACTACCAATACACAAGCGCCAAAAACCAACCCGATTACCACCAAGGTGTTCGTGGCTGTTGGTATCTTTATAGTCATATTGATAAGTACCATAGGTGCTAAAAACTTTGCGGCGGATGTATACGCTAAAAGCTCGATCAAAGCGTTTGAAGCGGGCGACCCAGCCAAGGCCCTACAACTGGCAAGCGCCGCCATTACGCTCAATACCCGGGAGCAATATTATTACCGATTAAGGGCGAAAGCCCTCCTTGTATACGCAGTGCAGTTTGATAATCTTAAACTGCAGGAACTAAAAAAATTGGTGTATGCTGACTTAGTTAAAGCCCAAGAACTAAACGCCGAAAACCCAGCAAACACTAGAGGCCTGATTCCCCTGTACTATCTGCTTGCCATCACTAACTTAACTATTGATACACAAGCGGGAACGGTGGACTACAATTCGGACGACTATTACAAAGGCCTTGCTCAAAACTACTTTCGTCAGGTTCTAAACATGTATCCAAATGACGTAGGCGTTGCGACAGAGCTTGCCAAGTATCAAAAGCTGCTGGGTTTGCAAGACGACTATGGCAAATCAGTAGAACAAATCAAAACGCTAAGGCCTGATCTGCTTGAATGGTATTTAAAGTGATTGGAGATAGTCAGCCGAAGCCCAGCCTTCCAAACCGGAGGCGCTTTTTATTTTCACCCAGCCGGCGCTTTCCTCAATTACTGTAACAATATCTCCTACACTAAGTCTGCCAACTTCGGTGCCGTTTAAGCTCGCTGTGCTTCTAACCCTTAGCCAACCGGTTGGGGTGGTAATAACTTTAACCGACTTGCCAAGCCCCGCTCCGGTACCAATTTTTGCCAAGCTCTCCTTTGCCTGTGCGCTAACACCTTCGACATCTGCCTCTTTTCTAAGATAGGCAATCTTGCCGTCAGCCAAAACAACCTTTTCAGGGTCAACTGCACTCGCATCGGTGTCATAAAAGTTGCCGGCAAAGTCCAAGACATACTTAAAAACAAAGTCACGATTTATACCGTAACCCATTATGTTGATACCTCGGGTTTTATTCCAGTACACAAGGGCTTTTGCCCACTGCTGGGGATTGGCGGTTATAATGCTATCGGCTGAATTTACATCGTATATGTTAGTTGAGCCGGTCATGAGCTTTACACTTGCCGGCGCGGGTAAGGGAAAAAGTTTAAATGCCACGTTAACTTTTTGGTCCTTAAATACTGACAGCCTAAAATTTTGGGGTTCGTAGTTTGCTTTTTCAATTCTTAATTCGTAGGCCCCGTCGGTAAGCTTGTCCGAAGCAAACGGTGTTTTGCCCACTTCTGAACCGTCAATAAAAACCAAGGCGTCTGACGGCTCGGATATCACGCTTAGCACATTGCCGGTATCGGATTTTTCGTACCACAGGCTGAAACCGCTGGAAAACACCTCGTCAACTCCTAAATCTCTTTTTACCAGGCTTGGGTATCCGGCTTCAAAAGGTACTGTGGTTTCATAAGCCACCCCGGCGTCACCTTCAAATCTAACCGTTCCGGAGCCTTTTTTAACTACATAGTTTTCTAAGGGCGTTTCCCCTGCCTCCACACCATTAACACTTACCTTAGCTTTTCCGTAGTAGACATCAGCGTCCAAGTAGGGTTTTGCAGACGGAAAAAAGAATCTATTCACCAATAAATAGCCAAAGTAGCAGGTTAAAACCACGCCTACCGCGGTTAGTACAAAAGCAAATATATTCTTTTTCTTCTGGCCCGCAGAAGAAACCGCCGAACCTGAATAATATTTTTGGTTAACGGGAGTAAAGATCGTAGAAACTCTATCTGCCATGTCCAAAAAATACCATTTTAATGCTAAAATATCAACGTTGACAGCGCTATTAATAATTAGCTGTTGTTTTCCGCAATACATGGCCTGATAGCCAAGTGGTAAGGCAGGGGTCTGCAAAACCCCTATACGCCGGTTCGATTCCGGCTCAGGCCTCCATTTTACCTTGTAGTTACAATAAGTTTGCAAAATGGAGTTGAAAACTCCAAAAAAACATGCGAATTGGAAGAGGAAATCAACAACCACCAGCTTACGCAGGTGGTTTGCTGTGTGACGCTGCGCATCAGCCGATGAGTACATCTAAATTCTCGCATAGCGAGTGCTCGAATTATAAAATGCAGGGTATTGACACTCTCCCCCTTAGTGTGCTAAAAAATTCACGCTTAGTTTTTATAACTTAAATTTAAAGGAGGCATATGGCAGAAGTATCAAAAGTCAAACCTCTTGCCGATTATCTTCTTATAGAGCCGGCGGAGAAAGAAACCACTCTACCCTCCGGAATAGTCCTTCCGGACACTTCAAAGGAAAAACCCCAAGAGGGTAAAGTTTTAGCAAAGGGACCGGGCAAAACCGATGAAAACGGTAAAGTAGTACCAATAAAAATTGACATCAACTCCCGAGTCATTTACAAAAAATGGGGAGGCACAGAACTTAAAGTTGGCGGAAAAGAGTATCTTCTGGTCAAAGAAGAGGATATTCTTGCCGTTATAGAAGGCTAAGGAGGCATTATGGCAGCAAAACAAATTATTTATGGTGATCAGGCACGCAAAAAGCTCATGGACGGCATTAATAAGTTGTCCAAGGCAGTGGCAACAACACTAGGGCCAAAGGGCCGAAATGTGGCGCTGGACAAGTCCTGGGGTGCAGCCCAAGTTGTACACGATGGCGTTACCGTAGCTAAAGAAATTGAACTTACAGATAAGTTTGAAAACATGGGCGCACAACTTGTTAGGCAGGCCGCAGAAAAAACCAATGATACCGCAGGCGATGGTACAACCACCGCAACGGTATTGGCACAGGCAATAGTGGAAGAAGGTTTGCGGAACATTTCAGCCGGCGCCAACCCCATGATGTTGCGGGGCGGCTTGGAAAAAGGGTTGGAAGCGGTAGTTAAGGAAATCGAGAAGCTCAAGAAAGACATCTCCACTAAGGAAGAAAAGGCGCAAATTGCCACCATCTCCGCACAAAATAAAGAAATAGGCACCTTGATAGCCGAAACTATGGAAAAAGTCGGCAAAGACGGGGTTATTACCGTGGAAGAATCCAAAGGTCTGCAAATGGAGCTTGAGTATAAAGAGGGCATGCAGTTTGATAAGGGCTTTGCCTCAACCTACTTTGTTACCAATCCGGACAAAATGGTGGCAGAAATTGAAAGTCCATATATCTTGATCACCGACACAAAAATCACCAGCATTCAGGATCTGCTGCCAATGCTTGAGAATTTCGTGAAAGTGTCCAAAAATCTGGTAATTATTGCCGATGATATTGAAGGCGAAGCATTAGCCACTTTGGTGGTCAACAAGCTTAGAGGCACATTTAATGCGCTTGCTGTAAAAGCCCCGGGGTTTGGCGACAGAAGGAAAGCTATGCTTTCCGACATCGCCGCCCTAACCGGCGCCAATGTTATTTCCGAAGAATTGGGTAGAAAGCTGGATTCAGCCAAAGTTGAGGATTTAGGCAGGGCCGACCGAATTATTGCCGACAAAGATAAAATATACTGGAAAGAGAGTTTTCCTCTTGGTGTGGTAAGAATGAAAGAGATAATATCACCCTCTGATCCCATTTCAGAAGATGAAATCAGAGCCTATAAAAATTATCTGGACAAATCACTACAACCGCTGTTTGACCAGATAAAGATTTATAAACCAACATTTATGATTGGCTGCTCCGGATCGTTTGATACACTCAGGGAGTTAATCTGGCCCGAGGATGACGAAACACTACCTGCTCTGGAACTCCCACTGGACAAATTCTTTGATCTGAATGATATTCTCATCAAATCTACATCTGCAGAGAGGCGCAATATGAAGAGAATGTCTCCGATGAGGGTAGATTATATGGTTTTAGGCAGTATTTTTGTAGAGTATATCATCAAAAAAATTGATATTAAAGAGCTTTATCAGTCATCATATTCTCTTAAAGAGGGTTATATGCTTCACTTTAGCTAATATTGGAAAAGGAATTACAGTATGAAAGTTCTGATTATTGACGATGAAAAATCTATCAGGAATACTCTTAAGGAGATTCTTGAATTTGAAGGTCACGAAATATCTCTGGCGGCAGATGGAGTAGAGGGTTTGGCAATGGCCACGGCAGAGAGTTTTGACGTTATCTTTTCTGATATAAAAATGCCAAATATGGATGGCATGGAACTTCTAGACAAGTTAAGCGAATCAAATGTAGAGTCTTCGGTTATTATGATATCCGGCCACGGATCTATTGACTCTGCCGTTGAGTGTATCAAAAAAGGTGCCTTTGACTTTATTCAAAAGCCACTTGATCTTAACAGAATTCTCATTACTCTGAGAAATGCCACAGACAGGACCAACCTCGTAAAAGAGACAAAAATTCTTAAAAAGAGAGTTTCAAAAATTCCGGAAATAGTAGGGGTTTCACCTGCCATATCCAGAATTAAAGATATGATAGACAGAGTTGCTCCAACTGAAGCAAGAGTTCTCATAACCGGCTCCAATGGAACAGGTAAGGAGTTGGTAGCCAGATGGCTTCATGAAAAAAGTTCCAGAAATACTATGCCGTTTGTAGAGGTAAACTGTGCTGCTATTCCCGGCGAGTTGATCGAGAGTGAACTTTTTGGTCACGAAAAGGGAGCCTTTACCTCTGCCGTTAAACAGCATAAGGGTAAATTTGAG
>Ga0075592_142_pt1 | contig 10114 bp, 9 predicted proteins | sample RifGroC2_FD_68349 | JGI IMG/M metagenome (GOLD analysis project Ga0075592, IMG submission 68349) | candidate division WWE3 bacterium GW2011_GWC2_44_9 | reverse complement strand
TTACAGGACTAGATACAACTAGCTACCTCTCTGGATTAGATAGTGTCAAAGGCAGAATGGAACATGTTAAAACGGGCAGAAACTTTGATGTAATTGTGGACTTTGCTCATGACGCCTCCTCGTTAGAAAAAGTATTAAAAGTCGCTAAAAAACTCACTAAAAAGAACCTTATTGTGGTATTTGGATGTGCAGGTTTAAGGGACAGATTAAAAAGACCAAAAATGGGAGGTCTGGCAGTAAAACTTGCTGATAAAGTCGTTATAACGGCAGAGGACCCAAGAACTGAAGTGCTGAAAGATATTATTAAAGAGATTGAGGCTGGGGCAATAAAAGCAGATGGAAAGAAGGATAAAGACTACTTCATTATTGAAGACAGACAGAGCGCAATAAACTTTGCAGTTAATAATCTGGCAAAAGAAGGAGATTTCGTGCTGATTACAGGTAAAGGGCATGAAAAATCCATGTGTTTTGGAACCACAGAGTTTCCCTGGTCCGACCAGGAGGCGGTAAAAAAAGCTTTAGAAAGTTAACCTTCTAATAATCACTTCGTGGCTGTTTAACACCTTATTCCAGTAGTCTGCTTCTTCAACCGTCAACACCGCACTATTACGAACAATTTTACTAAACGTGATTCCATTTTTTCCCATTGAACAATCTGTCAGACATAGCTCATTTTGGTACTCTGCAAAAATACCAACATGCGTGTGGTCTTTCGTAATAATAATGTCTAAAGGTTTTAGGTTACCGTAATCCCTTATTTCCTCCAAGTTTTCCGAGTCGTAGATAAACGCACCTGCATGAGAACGCTTAATGTCCTCGGGGTTTACCCACGCCAGGGCTTTTAATATCTCTACCCCCTGGCTTTTCTCTATCAAATCCAAAATATTGTAAACATAGCCTGCACAATCCAAGCCAATATGCATTTCGGTCATCCACCCTCTAACGTGGACCGGTTTCGTGGGGTGATAGCCCTGATCGCTAAGATAATGCATCAACCTTGTCAAGTCCTGCGTTATTTCTTCTGGCGAGCCTTTGCCGCCCCCGCTTCCAAGAGGGGTCTTACCTCCTTTGATTAACTGTATTACCTTGTTGATGGCCTCTCCTTCAATACCTACGTCCTTCATTGCTTGCTTGTATATTTGTTCCGCCGTATTGATAAAATATGGCACGGGTACACATACATCCCTATATGTTATATGTTGGTACTTTTCGGCAAGTTCAACCAATGACTGGTTTGCTTTAATAAAATCCACTAGGTCATTATACCCGAACTCTATCAAGGTACAGAAATATCATCTAAACCTACCAACGGCATCTATCAGAGAGTTTTAGTGAGTCATAAGTATAAACTAAATTTGGTAGAAACCTGAACCTCTAAAAATAAAGGGTGTAGTTTTTCTAGGTTTTCCCGTAATTTAAACCAAAACCGGCATATAAGCGTACTCTTTTAGGGTGATATAATAATTTGCAATCTGGTCCACGATGGCACACCAGACTTTTAAGGCTGTTATAACAACATCCGCACAATATACCTAGGGGGGAGTTTAGAACTTTTTTGCTTTATCAGGAATGGGTTCTCTCATGGCAAGGAAACAAACTCGCTCAGGAGTGGTTTGATTCTGACTACAAGGACAGAGTTCCTGGGCTAAGAACTGAGTCGGCTAAGAGGTTAGCACACCAAATGAAAGACAGTAATCCGCAGGAATGGTGGTGGTCACAGTTTGTTAAAGACGACGTAGCTATAGACTTAGAGAAGCTGCTCGGTAAAAGCAAGAAGTAGAGAAGTTACGCTATAATCTCCATGTGCATAAGTGTTTGCCAGAACTAAGGCTTTACCTTATAGGCTCGGCGGCCAGTTTAATACTAGTGCTTGCCAGCTTTAAACTCTTTGGCATTAACCCCGCGTTGCCGCTAAGCTACACCGGAGACGCAATAGTCCATTACAACTTTGCTAAAAATATCGAGGAAACCGGTTGGTGGTGGAGTAACCCAAGATTTGGTGTGCCTACAGGCCAAACACTGCTAGATTTTCCGCTTACTGAAAACCTCCAACTCCTGATTATAAAACTCCTAATAGTCTTTGGCTTTAACTGGTATGAAAGCGTAAACATCTACTTCCTACTAACTTTCCCTCTGGTCACAATGGCCTCGCTCTACGTTATGCAGAGAATGGGTATTAAATCATATATAGCATTGCCACTTTCGATCATCTACGCCTTTCTACCGTACCACTCTTTGCGGGGTGTAAGTCATTTATTTCTTTCAGGTTACTTTGGGGTCCCGCTAACAATTTTTGCAGCTTACCGGTTTGCGGCAAATAAACCGCTAAAACCATTGGAGCTAGTTATTACAACTTTGTTAATTGCTTCTACGGGCGCGTACTACACCTTTCTTGGCCTTTTCTTTACAGGCATGGGGGGCTTGCTTGCGTTGGTAAAAGGGGCGGATAAGGCGCTGTTAGTCAACCTAGCTAAATATCTAGTGCTGATTTTAGGCTTGTTCTTTCTTAACTATTTACCAACCTTTGTCTACACCCAAAAATATGGTGCCAACCTAAACGCCACCGCCAGATCGCCACGTGATACTGAAATTTATGGACTAAAGCTCACGCAGCTGCTCCTGCCGGTTGAGGATCACAACTTAGCTCTGTTTACTAAGTTTCAAAAGCGGTATCTAACTTACGGCTCTGCTCTAACCAACGAGAACCAATATTCAGCTTTAGGGCTTGTATCCGCGGCAGGCTTTGTTTTTCTCCTTGCTTGGACAGTCTTCAGATACGCCATACCAACACTAGACAAAGAGCTGCAGTTAAAGTTTGACATATTAGGCAGTCTAACCTTGGCCGCCGTTCTATTTGCAACTGTAGGTGGGTTTGCCACGCTATTTTCCACCTACCTCAACCCAACCTTTAGGTCAGTAAACAGAATCAGTGTGTTCATAGCGTTCAGCTCTCTTCTCGCAGTCGGGTTGCTGCTTCAACGGATTAAATCGACCAAATTAGTGATGATTACGTCGGCCACGATTCTCCTTGTGGGGCTATTTGACCAAGTATCATTAGGCGTTATGCGGGGTTTTATTCGCAATTCAAGTGACTACCTAACGCTAGTAAAGTATGCGGACAAAATCGAACGGATTTCCGGCTCAAACGCTAAAATTTATACCTTACCGTTCGGGCAATATCCCGAAGGCAGTGACAAAAATATCATGCGCGTGGCGCTTCTTACCGACACTATTGTATGGAGTGCCGGGTCGCAAAAGTGGCGGGCGGCAAATTACTGGCAACGGCAAATTGACAAACTCGCCGCGAAACCATTATTAGCAAGCATCATCCGAGAAGGTTTTACCGGACTGTTGATTAACGTTAAGGAACTAGAGCCGATGAAACTTACACAACTCGAACAAGAACTCAACATGAATCCTGTACAAGACGATCGTAAGGAGTTGGAGTTCGCTTTTTATGACTTAAGACCGTACGCCGCCTCGCATAGCGTGCAGTATGCACCCACAGACGTGTTCTTCTATGTCTCCGGCAACTGCCTTTACAACCAAATATCACGTTTCTATTGCGCAAATAACGGCTCTATCGAGTTTGAAAACGTATCGAACACCGTGCAGACTAGAGTGCTAAAACTAACGCTTGAATTTGCCAATGGCCAAACCGAACAAATTAGTCTAAACGTAATAATCCCAAGAGGTACATCGCGGTATCTGCTTAGTCGAACTGCTGGAGAGCAGGTATTCCCAATACCAGCAAGCGTGCCTGTGTGGCCGCTTAATATCGGCTATCCTACCTTTGCCATCCAAGATATTAAGCTGCAGCCTTTTTAGCCACCACATTTAGAGTAACCCCAAAGGGTATACGCATTTTGAGCAGAAGTATTGCCTCAAGCTTTAATAAATAAACGAACAACTCGTTAAGTTTATCTGGTAGCAAGACGTAGGATGTTTTTGGATATGCTGATTTGCCAAACACGTTGCCCCAAATTCTATACAAAATGATTATCGGCGATATAAGACTAACAAAATAGGAATTTGAAACAATGGCAAAACCGGCATCCGTTAGCTTTTTGATAAGCTCAACCCGATTGGGCAGGAACGTTAACGAAAAACAAACCACCATCGGCAAGCAGAGCGCGAACCTTACGCATTGCCAGAACGTCGTCTTGAATATGCTCCAGTACGTCAAGAGCAAGGATCGAGTCGTAGCCGGTTTGTTCACCAGCTATATCTAGGGTAGAAATATCCTGAACCCGTACGGTATCAAACCCCTTGGCTTGGCAATAACCTACTGCAGCCGGTGAAATGTCAAAACCTGTAACCTTGCCAAACTTAGTTAAGGTTTCAAGCATCCCACCGGTCCCACAGCCCAGCTCCAGAACCTTTAGGTCAGTTCTATTTTTAAAATGGTGCTTGATGAGTGAAGTGATTAAATGTTTCTTTCCAATATGCCACCAGTACCTGTCTTCCATGTCTGCCAACTTGTGTATTTCTAGAGAGTTCATAAACGTATTCTCTCATATATGTTACGTTTTACAGCAAAATATAATACCCGCCGTGCTAGGGCAAAATTTGCCACAGGACAATGTTAGCCACATTTTACTCAAAGCTGCTTTATGATACAGTCTATGTGTGCCAAAGAATAAAACGGAGCTGATGGTTCTTGTCTCGATCTTTATTACACTCGTCATTATTTTGTGGGTCTTTGTCATGTATGAAAATAAAGTGTATAAGGAGCAGTACGGCGATCCTATAGGTCCACAGGTAGACAATCATGGCTGTTTGCTACCGGTTGGCGATTCTTGGTGCCCAACAGAGCAAAAGTGCATAAACATACTAAAAGAGAAGTGTGCGCTCTAGTACGGTATAATTCACAGGCTAATGCGCTTCTTCCAAATCCACAAGTTATTTTTGATATTCACGCTTGGCTATTTTATTTTTGCTTTTGCAACATATAAAGACTTTGGCATTTCTGCTGACGAGCCGGAGCAATATACTAACGGCAAAATCTTTTTGCATTACTTACAGGGCACACTAACTCAAGAAGAAAACGTGGAGATGACTAAAATCATTGAAACCCCATACAACAGGTACTATACGGCGCTACTAGCTCTTATTAACTACAAAGACTATTACGAGTGGTATCACTTGCTCAATTTTATTACTGGCTACGCGGCATTTTTACTTGTGTACCTTTTGGGCCTGCGATTATTTGGTACTCCAGCAAAAGCTGTGGTTGCTCCAATTATTCTTGCCCTATACCCATCATTCCTAGGTCATATTCCAATAAACACAAAAGACATTCCTTTTGCGAGCGTGTTTTTGCTGTCGGTATATGTAGGAACTTACGTTGTGGACAAGCAAAGAGGCGCGCGGTTGAGTGCTAAAAACTTGTTATTGTCGGCGCTTTTCGGCTTAGCAGTTGGCCTAACGGCATCCTTTAGAGCCATTGGTTTTTCGGTTCTGGCTATGCTGATTTACACTCCAATTTTATACAAAAAGAAACTTCATTTTCTATTAATCCACGCGCTAATAATTGCTGTGTGCGGTTATGCAGCACTGTACGTCTCGTACCCATTGATTCAAAAGGAACCTATTCAAGGTGTAGTGCACTATTTTAAGGAAAGCGCATCTTTTGGCAACTGGCATAATCTGCTTTTTATTGACGGCAACTTCTATACTAAGGAGCAAAGATCACTAAGCTACTTGCCGGTGTACCTACTAAGAACAACGCCTGACTTTATTCTGGTGCTGTTCTCCGCCGGCAGTATGTTCATAGGTTATAGGCTGGTTAAAAACAGGGATAGGGGAGTGATACTCTTGGGTTTGATAGCTTTTCTGGTCGTAGTTAATTTTTTGTTGTACTTTGCTCTCAATCCGGTAATTTACAACAGTGTTCGACATTACTTGTTTGTTATGCCACTCATTTCCTTAGTGTGCGCTTTTGGATTGGATTGTATATTGTCACTTGCTAAAACCAAAGCTGCCAAGGCCGCAATATACGTAACGCTTCTTGGTGTAACCGTTTTGTATGTCCGGTCTTACATCCAACTGCACCCTTACGAATATACTTTTTATAACTTTGTGAGCGGCGGACTTATTAACAACTACCAAAACTACGACTCCGACTACTGGTCAATTTCATACAAGGAAGCCTCCCAACAACTCGTAAGCTACTTAAGAACCACCGGACTTACTAACAAAAAAGTATACCCATGCACAAATTCGGCCGCCGCCGCTTATTACAGCAGTGGCATGTACACCGTGACCGGAGATCAACAAACTACCGACTTTATTGTGTGCGATTACGTTAATAACCTGTTGGAAAAACCCGAACCCAAACTGCAGCTACTTGGCACAGTCACAAGATCCGGCGTACCGCTTAACTATATCTACGCGAAATAGACATAGCTTTAAGTTGCAGCCTCTGCTTTTTGTAATCGGGAATAGCGCGGGCTACCAACTCCCAATACTTTGCTGAGTGGTTAAACTGACCAAGATGACACAACTCGTGGACAATAATATAGTCGGCCAACCCCGGATCGAGCAAAACAACCTTATAGCAAAAATTCAGATTCCGTTTTTTAGAGCAGCTGCCCCAGCGTCGAGTAGTATTTTTTATCGCTATTCTGTTCCATGTAAAAGAGTAAAAGCTATTAAAATAGTTTAAGCGGGTTAGTACCAAATCACGGGCTGCCTCTTTGCACCGCAGGTAGTCCTTAGGACTTTTTCGACGGAACTTAAGTAATCTTATAAAGAGGCTTTGAGTCACGCAAATGATGATACCAGTTTTTTGGCAAACAACTGTTTTCTGATAAACTGATGCATATGTGCAAAAGAACCGCTCTGTTTGTCGTTTCATCAATTCTGCTAACCGCAAGTATTGTCACGGCAACGTACACCAACTATAGGAGATACAAAGATATCGACAGAACAAAAATACCTGAAAAAGTCGAGGCCTCCAAAGCCTTTCAAAAATGGATAACTAACGCAAAAAATAAAAAACTCGAGCTATCAGCCGATGACTTTGCGATGGTAGAAGAAAATGAGATTTACAACACTAAATGGATGAGCGTTTACAACATAGACGAACCCGGCGTTAGCGAGACTTTCCAAGCAAACATTGCCGCACACAAAGATATCAAAGGCGTAGTGTTCTCACCTAGTGACAAGCAATACATTGATTACCGAGCCATACCCAAGGACGGCTATGCACCAAATGAGATTCACTACTACGGTCTGCGGGAAGATAAGCTGGTGGACGCAAGGCTGCTAAACTGCGCGGATAGCCTAAACTGTTATTTTGACCGAGCCTATTTTTTGGATAACGACGTTTTTGTTATATCGGAGTTTTCCAGAAATTTGGCCAAAGAGTCAGAGGCTATTCCAACCTGCAACTTAAACAGCGCCTGCACCTACACAGTCAAACTGCACGTGATAGATTTAAATAGAAATTCTCGGCTGGTGTACGAGTCAAAACCCTTTGATATTAACCTTTTTGAACTGATACCAAAGCTGTAGTTGAAAAAATACCAAACCAGGTTAAACTAATAGTATGGCAAATGGCAGGACTATCCTCATTATAGAAGACGAAGCGCCAGCGATATTTTCTATCTCAAAAGCCCTGGAACTATCAGGATATCATGTTTTACAAGCGTTTTCCGCTCAAGAGGGCGCCAGATTAGCCTTGGAAAACCACCCGGACCTAATCATTACCGACCTTGTTATGCCGGCCTCAAGCGGTATGGACGTGCTAAAGGACCTTAGACGGGATATTTGGGGTAAAAATGCCAAAGTTATTGTTTTTACCAACCTTTCGGGCGATGAGCATAAAGCCAACGCCAACAAGTATCAAGTCGACAAGTACTTAATTAAGACGGATACGAGCCTTAAGGACTTAACAGAGTGCGTATCCCAGTTACTGTCCGACAATGACGCAAAACAACCCTAACCCATTTTCCCTGCTTTTTCATTATTTACCTGTGGGCATTTTTTATCAGGACGCTAGCGGCAAAATTAAGGAGGCCAACCCCAGGTATTGTGAAACATTAGGCATCAAAGAAACTAAAAGCGCAAACCGGCACTGGCTTGAGTTCGTTACAGCCAATAACAGCGAGAGGGTAAGCCAGTTATGGCAGAAAACGGTAATCGGCAGAAACAGCGCTGATATAAGCTGTGAGCTAACTAAAGAAACCGGAAACACCATATGGGCAGAGATTAACGCTAAACCGGTGTACAACGCTGCCATGGAATTTGTGGGCTACGCGGGCTTTATTTCGGACGTGACCAACAAAATAATGTTTGACAAAGTGTTAGAACGGTTTAAAAAGGCTGTAGAGAAAACCGACGCCCAGGTTATTTTTACCGACGCTGAAGGCATAGTACTGTATGCTAACGAAGCGGTGGAAAAAATAACCGGCTTTACATCCGGTGAAGTTATTGGACAAAAAGCGGGTAAGATTTGGGGCGGATTGATGGACAAAGAGTTTTACGCCAAGCTTTGGGACACAATAAAAACTAAAAAGTCGCCATTTGAGGCAGAGGTAATAAACAGGAAAAAGAGTGGTGAAAGCTACTTTGCCGACATAAATATAACGCCGGTGCTGGATGCTAGGGGCGATGTAGAGTTTTACGTTGGCATTGAAAAGGATACCACCTACACCAAAGAGGTGGACAGGGTGAAGAATGAATTCATCTCCATTGCGTCGCACCAGCTTAGAACCCCGCTCTCATCTATTAGGTGGCTAACAGAACTGTTGATGCACGATAACTCTGGCCAGCTAGATGCGGAACACACGGAGATGGTTAGTAAAATTCATTCCGAAAATGAGCGGCTAATTAAGTTGGTAAACTCCCTGCTCACAGTGTCAAGGGCAGAAGCGGGCAAAATTGAGATAACGCCAATTCTTTTAGATTCAGCAAGGCTTTTAACCAAACTGCTTGTGGAACTAACTCCGTTGATTAAAGCAAAAAACCAAACCGTTGAGGTGCAAAGTCCATCTGAACCGCTTACCTTTTTTGCTGACGAAAAACTTGTGTATGAGGCACTAAAGAACCTGGTGACTAATTCGGTGAAATACACGCCGGAAGGCGGAAGGATATGGTTAAGGATTAAAAAGGAGGGTGAGTTTATAACATTTGTTGTTACGGACAACGGCGTTGGTATTCCAACAAACGAGCAGCATAGGGTATTTCAAAAGTTTTTTAGGGCCAGCAATATAGCATACAAAAGCGGGGAGGGCAGCGGACTCGGACTCTTTTTTGTTAGATGGGTTGCATATTCGCATAACGGCAAGGTGTGGTTTGAAAGCGAAGAAAACGTTGGCACCACTTTTTACCTTTCGTTTCCAATAGGGCAAAAAACCTGATAAAATCCATTCGTACAAAGCTAAAAGTGAAGTGGAAGGGGACTGGCCTTTCTTGACAAAATAATAAATAACAATAACGGGGTGTAGCGCAGTTGGCTAGCGCGCATCGTTTGGGACGATGAGGCCGCAGGTTCGAGTCCTGCCACCCCGACCAGAAAACCCTAACGGGACCTGAACTGTTGAAATGGCAACGTTTTTAATAACCCGGCTGATGTACCAATACATACTCCTAAAACACTTAAAACATCAAATGTAGTAAAATGACTTAATGATAGGTTTATATTTAAAACATGAAAGCGCAGAACAAGCCCTTGTAGTACCGTCTGTTACTATGCTGTCGAGTAAAAATGTTGAACACGAGAACGAGGATGCTAAGGTTTTAAGAAAAACTGATAGTTACCTGCGTGAAGCAGTTGAACATGATTCAGCCTTTTACAGGCTCACCCTTACCGGTCTTCCCCCCGCATTTATAGGAAATAGATCCGATATTAATACATTTTGCGAACGCGACACAGAAGAATGGCTTATCGGTTCTAACACTAGATTCGGCTTGATACTACTTGACCCGCGGCTATATAAAAATACAGCTGAAAAACACGGACTTATACCTCAAACCGGACATCTATTTTCCGAGGATACATACTCCAGAACCATTAAACACGAGGTTGGACATGTATATTTTGGTGCACTACTTGGCACGGACAGCAGGAGACCATTCCTGCGCTGGTTGAACGAGGGCACTCAATATG
>Ga0075592_146_pt1 | contig 10162 bp, 8 predicted proteins | sample RifGroC2_FD_68349 | JGI IMG/M metagenome (GOLD analysis project Ga0075592, IMG submission 68349) | candidate division WWE3 bacterium GW2011_GWC2_44_9 | reverse complement strand
CGAATAACTTCTGTTGTAACTTTGTTCTGCATGTGGATTTTTTGGGCTTTCATACACACGGATTCCAGAAGATCCACGAGCTTGGAGACCGTTGTTTTGGCGGTTCTTTTGTGGGTTAATGCCTGGCCAAACTGATAACAATTTGCTAGATAGTCCTTTACCCAGGAATTTTCCTCCATGAACCTAAAATAGGTCTCGTTTCTGGAAAACAGCGGATAAAGAAGCGCAATCTCGTTAGCTATGTATACGTTTTTTTTCTCCCAGGTCAATGTGTTGCTACTCATAAAAATGTTTGGACATACCGTTCCCGCAGGCTTTTGGTCATTCCAGTAGATGCCTAAAGCCTTAAGTACAAGCACTACAAATAAGCGTGATAGCCAAAGCCGTTTAGATTCAAGATCCACGCCGGCAAGTTCCTGAAATTGCCCCACCAAAATAGCCGATGCCTGTTTTAAGGCTTCTCTGGGCGCAATGGAGCTATCAGTATTAATATGAATACGAAGAAGGTTATAATCCGTTCTGTCCCCTACCCGCATATTTTCCACTTCGTAATTTACGAGCCTAACCGGCGAAAAAGAAGCATCCAGCGCGATTGAACCGATTTCAACCTTTTCTTTATGGATCAAAAAGTGCCACAGCTCATAAAACGACACCGGGTAGGAAAAAATAGCCTTGTACCTAAGGGTATCCAAAATAGCTTTGGCAGCGGGTGTTTCTGGTTTGCCGGCGAGGTGTTTAAACTTCTTAGGTTTCTTGGTTTTCATTGTTTAGTGTGTGCATCCAATACTTTGTTAACTACTGCATCCGCATCTTTGTTCTTTTCTCTAGGAACAGCTCGATAATGGACTTCCCTAAGCCTTGCTTCAAGGTTTTTGGTTCTCTGGTACATGGGAATCAATTTAGGTTCTTTAACTCGGTACAACCCAACCAGCTGTTTAACTATTAGCTCACTATCCAGCAAGAATTCAACGCAGTCAACTTTGCGGTCAAGCGCAAGTTCCATACCTAATATGATCCCCTCATATTCGGCCTGATTATTTGTAACTACCCCTAGGTATTTGCCGCGTTTTTCTAGGATAATGCCGTTACTATCTTTAAGCACAGCCCCGCACGCTCCCGGGCCCGGATTGCCTCTGGCGCCGCCGTCTGTGTTAATGGTCACCTTTCCTCCTTTAGGTATGCGCTAGATACACTTACTAGGCATGTTAGCACAAGAGCTATACTGAAACCCAGGCCAAAAACTTTGTACCACGCCGGATAGGTATGAGTGACAACGGGGGATCCTGCTGCTACGTACATAGTTATCAGTGGGTCTGCTTGGTCTTTGTGTTTAGTGTGGGTTTCGATAGCCGAAGCTACCAATTCATCCCACATAGCAACAGTAGCGCTAGGACTTGCCCCTTTAACTTTTAGAGATAGGGACTGCGAGCCCGCCCTTTGTACGCTGACGAGCCTGGCAATTTTTTCGGTGGCGCCGTCCGAAATCTTGAGAGCATTTTTTATATTGCCGGGGCTTTCAACAATAGACTGAAAGGTAGCCAAATAGTTTTGGGCGTTTTGTTGCGCATAGTAGCCCTCGTATAAGAAGACGTCGCCGGAGCCAATTTCGGTAGCTCTAGTCACAATTATTAGGCCTTCTGCTGTGTACTGGTTTGGAAGAATTAGCGATACACTTAAGCACAATGCTCCTATGAGGGTTGATAAAAGTACTATCACTAGGCTGTTAGTTTTTAAGACCGAGTAGATTTTTGTGGTTTCCACACTGCGATTATATACGATACCGAGTCTTTACAACACAAAGTTCAAAACATATACTAACGCTAAGAATGTCTGCCCATGATTAGTGCAAAAACAATTAAAAAAACCGCGCTTGTCCCAACCGTACTCATTTCCCACGGCGGAGGGATAGTGTGTTCACACTTGGCAGAGACCCTTTTATTAAAAAATTGCCGGGTTGTGGTGCTTTCCAACTTTGCCGCCCATCAAGATGCTAGGCTTCACGCGCTGCTGAAAAGTCCCAAATTTGCGCTTTTTGACTGTGACATTAGCCAGAGCATTCCCGATCAGATTCAAAGCGTGGATTACATCTTTCATTTAGCCAGTTATGAGAGTTTTGTTAACCAAGATGGAGCTTTGGACTTGGAGGCGTTACTCTCAAATTCTGTTGGCACAAAGAATCTCTTGGATCTGGCTAAGGCGTCAAAGGCAAAGTTTGCGCTTGTCCGCCCACTAATCTCGTTAAAAAAGGAAGACAACATAAAAGAGCTTGCCTCGGACGGGCCTGCAAAGTATTCATGGGCTATAGCTAAGGAATATCGAGAGCGCTGGGGACTTGATGTGCGGGTTGTAGACATTGGTTATGTTTACGGACCCGGTATGGATTTGGCTTGTCATAAAGAGTTCAACGATTTAGTGCAGAGCGTGATCTCGGGGGAAACCGTTCGAGTTTACGGAGATGGTTCCAGGAAAGAGTTTTTTATCTATGTTACGGATGCTGTAGCGGGTTTGGTGAAAGCTTTATTCTCTACAACCGACTCGCAAGTGCTTTACACGCTGGTGAGGGAAAAACCTCAAACACTATTAGAGGCGGCATTTATACTGAAGTCGCTTGCGGATGGCACAACCGAGCTTGGTTTTACCGATAGCCAGGTAAATTTCACAGACCCCGCAGTTGAAGCTATTTCTTACCCGTTAGCCTGGCAGCCTAGAGTTGAGCTTAGAGAAGGGCTGATTAAGACGCTTAGATCGCTTGGCTACAAACCTAATGTTAAGTCCTTTAAGGCCGCCGTACTTATAGACCAGAAGGAAAGCGTAGGGGCTAAGAGTTTGCTAAGCGTTAAGCCCGAAGATGAGGTTGCCGTTAGCTCTGCTGTTTCTGCTGAACCAAAGGTGACCCCGGTAGTATTGCTAGCATGCCACGTGGAAAGAAAGCTCCGTGGAGTTGTGGGATCAGTGAGGAAGAGAGTATCAAAACGGGGAATAAAACTAACAGCCCTTGGTGCTTTAGGTATTGTTTTTGCGCTGGCAGTGGCTCTGGGCGTTCCGCTTATTCAATCATACAGCCATGCCAGGTCCGCCCTAAGGGATTTAGAAGCCTATCAAAAGTCTGTGTTAAAGCTTGACTCAAGCGAGTCCCAAAAACTGAGTGAGGATGCGTATAACCATATTGTGAAATTACAGAAAGCTCTTGCCAGGACTAAGCCGGCCTTTGTAGTTGTAGGCAAAGAAGCCACATATTTGGCGATGGCCGATTTTGTCGAGTCGACAAAAAACTTTACTTCCGCTTTGTATAGTTTGTCACTTGGGCTTGGGCCGTTTGCTCAATTGTGGGGGGACGCACAAGGTGGAGACGGGGATTTTGGTACCTCGGCGAGGATGTTTAAAGAGGCAAAGGCCAGGTTGGATTTTGCTAATGCCTACGCGTTAAAGGTGGATGCCCAAGCTTTGCCGGCCGGTATTAGAGACGACTTTGCTAACTATAAGAGTTTTCTTAGCGTTGTAACTCAAACGTCCGATTCGTTAACCCAGACGGCTTTGGATATTCCCGGTATAATGGGAATGGAGAAGCCAAAAACCTACCTGCTCTTGTTTCAGAACAACAACGAACTTAGGCCCACGGGGGGTTTTGTTGGTTCGTACGCGGCAATTAAGGTTGAGGACGGAAAAATTACGGATGTAAAGATTGATGATATTTATAACCCCGACGGTCAGCTAAGTTTGACCAAAGCGAACGAGGCTCACCCGGCACCAGCGCCGGTTAAAGAGCTTTTAGGCGAGGACGTCTTGTATTTAAGGAACGCTAATTGGGATCCAAGTTTTCCCGCCAGCTCCGAAACTATCCAGAACCTGTTTAAGCTGTCTGGAGAGTCAAGTTTTGACGGTGTGATTGCCGTTGACCTTTATTTTGTGCGCGATTTGATCAACATTACCGGCCCCATTTATTTAGCTGCTTACGACGAAGAAATTAGGGCGGACAATATGTATGAGCGCGCGCAGTATCACAGCGATTTTAATTTTAAGGAGGGTGTAAGCAGTAAAAAAGCCTTTATGACCGTTTTGGGGGGTAAGATGCTGGAAAGTCTTTTTGCGTTGCCAAAGGAAAAGATGCCTCTGCTCGCAGCAACCTTGTACCGAGCGCTTAACCAAAAACACTTACTTGTGAATTTGCCCGGCACGTACCTTTCAAAGTATTTGATCGATAGAGGGTGGGCGGGGGAGTTATTGGACACTAACAAGGACTACTTATATGTGGTTAATGCTAACCTTGGCGGTACCAAGTCAAATTATTTTGTGAAGAACAGCATGAACTACGCTGTTACCAGTAAAACAGCTGACGGCCTATTGCGGGGCGAGCTGGAGCTTGTGTATGAGAATACCCAAAAGGATGCCTCGTGGCCCGGCGGACCGTATAAAAACTATCTGCGGGTGCTTGTGCAGGCCGGTTCTAAGTTAACCGGCGCGTATGTGTTTACCAATGAGACCGCTCCCACAGAAGCTCAAGCCGCCGATATTATGGGAGCTGCAGACGGCATTGATGTGTTTGATAAAGTGGTGATAGCCAAGGTGGGCAAGTACGTTTCTCTTGAATATCCTGTGGTAGTTAACCCTAAACAAAAAGTGAAAGTGCTAATAACTTATGATCTGCCTGTAGAACTTGCCACTGCCAAGGGCAGTAACAACTACTCTTTGGTGTGGCAGAAACAGCCGGGAACCCAAAACGATAACGTACGGTTTATGTTTATTCCTCCTTTTGGCACAACCATAGCAAAACATGCACCGGAAGGTTCTGTATTAGACAATATTTATGAATACAAAGGCATGCTGAACGAGGATTTGAGGGTTGCCATTACATATAAGTGAGCTCCGTACAATTCCTTATTGACCTTTCTGGCGGCAGCATCTATCATTAATTTATGAAAATAAGCAAATCTCCCCAAAAAGGAAACGTTTTAGTTATACTGCTGGTAGCTCTTACTTCTCTGATATTGGGTGTAACAGGCGCCTATTTGTATTTATCCAAGAGTAGGACGGTCACCCCAACCGATACCACAAAGGCAGAAACAGCTACGACGAACTGGAAAATTTATCCTCCAGAGTCATACAAATTACCATATTCCTTTAAATACCCTTCTGATGTTGACGTGACCGAAGCACAAACACTTGTTTATTTAAAATCTGGGGAATCAACTCTGTACCACAGCTTCTTTGGTAAAGCTAAAGACATCGACAGTTTGATGAAAGACTACCAACCATTCGGGGCACCAAAGGTAGTATTTTCCTCGAGAACAGCTGTAAGTTACGGCGATCTCACTGGGTATAAAGCTCTTAATTCCGGCGGTAACTCGATCTACTACTTTCTTGAGAAGAAACCGTCCAATTTTGTACTGATGTTCAGCCATGAAACGGCCGATAAAGTTGCGGAAGATTTATTTAAGAAGATCATATCAACAGTCTCATTTAATCAGGTCTCTTCTGTGTAAACCTACAACAACGGTTATTTTGCTTTTCAATACCCCAATACCTGGCAATTACTTGAGAGGGTTCCTGATTTCTATAAAACAAAAATGTTCAAGCCGGAAAGTAAAGACTGTATCGGTGCCATCCTGCAGAACAAGAAGGAAAGTGCCTCTCTCATAGTTATTGATTCGGTGGTGTTTGCAAAATGGACCGACTTTGATAAAAGTTCAACCCCTGGAGATCCTGCTGAAGCAGCTTGGGATGGAACACTGATTGAATCTGTTGTAACAACTGGTAAGGATCTAGGTTCGGATTTAGTATTAATATCTCCCGCGTTAATATTTCAGAGCGGCAAAGATCCCCAAGCGGAGAGCGGTATTAAAGTAGCATTTATTTAAAAGATACCTATATACTGATTGATTTAGTGTCTCGCTTGTAGTAGAATCCATTGTCCTATGATTCAGGATGAGTACATTAAAAGCAAGCTGGCTTCAACAAAGTGTTATAAGTGCGGAGCAACACTTGAGAATGGTACTTTTGCTGTGTTGAATGACAGAATGCCCCTTGTTACTATAGGGCATGTGGTATGCGCGGCCTGCCATTCGCAGAGTATGGTAACTCTAACTATGGCGGGGAGTGGAATTATGCCAATGATGACGGACTTGGAGTCGGAGGAGATCATTAAGTTTGCAGGGCTATCTGAAATAGCTTATACCGATCTTTTAGACCTGCACAAAGCCTTAAAAAGGGAGTCGCTATGCAAATTACTGCACAAAAAAGAGAAAACTTCGGCAAAAAAAATAAAGCATTAAGAAGAGCAAACATGCTGCCGGGTGTGGTTATGGAAAAGGGCAGCCAGTCAGTACCGGTGGTGCTTAATTCAGTCGAGTTTGGCAAAGCTTACAAGGAGGCTGGGGAAACTACACTAATTGACTTTTTGGTCGGCGACGCAGATTACAAGGTGTTGATAAGTGAAGTCCAGTTACACCCGGTTACGCTAAAACCAATTCACGCGGCGTTTAGAAAAGTCAATCTCAAAGAAAAAATCACAGCGCAGGTTCCGGTTGAGGTTGTTAATGAAGAGTTGAACGCCCTTGTAAAAGCAAAGGAAGCTATTGTTTTGAAATTGCTGGATGAGATTGAAGTTGAAGCCCTGCCAACGGATTTGCCAAGAGAGTTTGTAGTTGACGCATCAAAGCTCGCGGCTGTGGGTGACGAGATTAAGGTTAAGGATCTTGACTATGACAGGGCCAAGGTTGAAATTACTAATCACTCGGATGAAGATCCTGTGGTTCTGTTGGATAAGATCGAAGAGATAAAAGAGGAGGAGGCGCCTGTTTCTGAAGAAGAGGCATTGGCAAAAGTTACCGCTACCGAGGAGTTGAGCGAAGAAGAAAAGGCTAAGAGAGCGCTGGAAAAGGAAGAAAAGCCGGAAAAAGTCAAAAAATAACAGCCATTAGCGGCTTTGCCATAGTTACACACTCTATAATTTGCACCGGTATATGTTGTATTATAAGAATATGGACGACAATACTGCCCAAGGTTCCAACACCACTAGCGCGACCCCTGTAGGAGGCCAACAGGATCCGCAAGATTTAGGTCAGCAGGGTCAACAAGGCGGTAGTTTTTCCACACCGTCATTTGGCGGTGGTAGGTTTGGCGGTTTTCCCAGACCAGGCGCTGGTTTCCAAGAAACTGGGACAGAAGACGAAATGGAAGAAGTAAAAGCTGAAAAGGCGACTCAGGAAGAAGCGCCTAGCGACGAAGTTGCAGAAGTTGCGCAAGCCCCGGAAGTGCCAGTAACTCCAGAAAAGTTACCCCCGGAATCAAAGCCACAAACAGAAGCTGTCAAGCAGGTGGAGACTATTGTTGTAGACGATAGCAGTACTGCCGGCAAGATTATAGATAAGAGGAGCAGAGGGGAACCACAAATCACCCATCGGGTGGCGCCAGACGCTGATCTAACAACAAAACAAGCCGATCTAAAAGAACAGGATTTTATTGGCGGAGTGGGTGAGGTGCACTCAATAAAAGCAAAAGTTTAGCTAGCTTGCAATGTCTGATCTTACAATTGTTGTTCAAAATATAATAGCTTGGACGGTATTAATTGTAGTGCTGGTGGCAATTGTTGCCGGGCTTTTTTTTGGCATAGCGAAGTTTGTTAGAGTACGAAGAGAAAAAACCGGCGCGTTTAAGCTAACTTTTCTGCAAATTAAAGTTCCGGCCCAGAATGAAATAGAGATAAAAGCGGCCGAGCAGATGTTTTCCGGCTTAATGGGCTTTAGGAGATCGTTTTTTAGCGCGCTGTTTTCCGGCCACTATAGAATTTCGTTCGAGGTTGTTTCTAAAGCTTCGGGCATTGGTTTCTACGTTATTGTGCCGGATGATTTGGTTAGTTTGGTAGAAAAACAGATCAATGGCGCCTATTCGGATGCCGAAATAGACATTGTAGATCCTACAGAGGTTTGGGATAGAGGCTCTTGCACTGTGGTTAATGAGATAAAGCTTGCCGGCCCGCCATATTACCCCATTAAACTGTATGAAGAAATGGGTGCAGATTCTATGTCGCCGCTTACTTCTGCCATGAGCAAAATGGGGCCGGAGGAAGTTTTGGCTGTTCAGTTTGTTATATCTCCAGCCGGCGACGCTTGGCGAAAAGCAGGCGGGGCTTTTACTGGCGCGGTTAAGGTGAAGTCTGCCGAAGGCAAAAGTCACGTAGACCCCGAATTCATGAAAGGCGTTGAAAAGAAGATCTCCAAACCCGGATTTAACGTTGCCATAAGGTTGATTGCCGTTTCGAACGACAAATCCTCCGCCCAGAATCACTTGCGCAATTTAACCACCAGTTTTGAACAATTTACAAACGTAACCTACAACAAATTTAGAAAGCGCAAGTTTATATTTGTAATGAAGCTGATTGAGGATTTTATTTATCGCAGACTCAACACTAGAGAACTACACATACCCTTTTTTGATATCTCACTATACAGGAACTGCTCACTGCTTAATACGGAAGAGTTGGCGACTATTTTTCACCTGCCAAATAAAAATGTGCAAACCCCCGGCATTATTTGGCTTGCCGCAAGAAGAGCGTCTGCGCCGGTGAATCTGCCGACCAGTGGGCTGTATTTGGGCCAAAGCATATTTAGAGGGGTCAAAAAGAAGGTTTACATGACGGCCGAAGACAGGATTAGGCACATGTATATTATTGGGCAAACCGGAACAGGCAAGTCGCAATTAATGATGTCCCTTGTACTGCAGGATATCCAAGATGGCGAGGGCGTTGCCGTTATTGACCCCCATGGCAGTGATATTTCGGAGTTGCTGGAAAAAATTCCGGCCAACAGAATTGATGATGTGATCCTTTTTGACGCTGGCGATTTCGAGCGGCCTATGGGACTAAACATGCTGGAGGCCGAAACAGAAGAGGAGAAACACATGCTTATCAACAGTTTTATTGGCATGCTGTACAAACTTTATGACCCAAATAAGCAGGGTATTATGGGACCGCAACTGGAAAGAGCTATTCGAAACGTTATGTTGACAGCCATGGTGGATCCAGAAAGCACCATGGTAGATGTGCTCCGGCTCTTAATTGACGATAAATATGCCCAAACCTTTATTCCAAAAATCACGGACCCACTGGTAAAAAAGTATTGGACCGACGAACAGGCAAAAACAACTGCTAACAGAAAAGGTGAGATGATGGGCTATTTTGTTTCTAAGTTCGATAGGTTGGTTACGGAGCGGGTGATGCGCAATATCATTGGTCAACCTAAGTCGGCGTTTAGTTTTAAAAAGGTTATGGCCGAAAAGAAAATACTGCTTTGTGATCTTTCTAAAGGCAAGATTGGTGAGGAGAACAGCAATTTCTTGGGACTACTTATTGTTCCAAGAATACTGACGGCTGCGCTTTCCAGATCAACGCTAGTAGAACAAGGCATTAAATTTCCGCATTTTTATTTGTATGTTGACGAGTTTCAAAACTTTGCAACTGATGACTTTGCCACTATCCTTTCGGAGGCCCGAAAATATAAACTGAACTTGATTGTGGCGCACCAGTTTATTCCCCAATTGGGTGATAAAGTTAAGGAAGCGGTGTTTGGCAATGTTGGCACTATTTGCGCGTTTAGAGTGGGTGCCGATGATGCAAAATATCTGGAGACCCACTTTGAGCCCGTGTTTAAGCAAAGCGACTTGATGAACAATCCAACCGGCAGTTATTATATTAGGCTTTTGGTCAATAACATGCCAGCCAGGCCGTTTTCCATGAGCGTTGATTGGGATATGATTACAAAGACTAGGAGAGATCCCGATGTGGCGAGGAGGATTAGGGAAAATAGTAGAACCAAGTACGGCAAGCCGGTAAAAGAAATTGAAGAATATATAACAAAAAGAACATCTTCCGGGCAGGAGACCGAGCCTGTGCCGAGTTTTAGCGGATTTGGCGCAAGACCCTCACCGTTTGGCGGCTTTGGCTCCGGAGGTTTCGGCGGCTTTGGTACTAGACCATCACCATTTGGTGGAGCCGCAGGCGCAAACCCGGCTCCTGCAGGTTTCGGCGTTCCAAAACCGTTTGGTAGTTTCTCCCCCGCCCCAACCGCTGATACCCAGCAACCTAAGTCAACTGATTCAAACGCCAAACCTGCATCGGACGATAAAACTAATCCACCTGTGCAACCAAACCCCAAAAATGCTATTAATA
>Ga0075592_113_pt1 | contig 10716 bp, 10 predicted proteins | sample RifGroC2_FD_68349 | JGI IMG/M metagenome (GOLD analysis project Ga0075592, IMG submission 68349) | candidate division WWE3 bacterium GW2011_GWC2_44_9 | reverse complement strand
AAATATAGCATCAACCATAGCCTGTATTTCGTGAGGATATGGGTTACCTATTTGATCAGCATATGATACTGCCCAGGCAAAAACTTCTTCTTGTACCCAAACCGTTGTTAATGAGGAAGGCTGTGCGTTTAGTATAGTTTTTGGTTGTACCAGATATGATTGGGAGGGAAAAAGCCATGCTGATGAATACCGACAGGGTAGTCTATCGTGCCCTAGATGGGGTGCCGGTTCTGAGGGAACTATTCCATACGTGCACAATCATTGGGTTGGTGATATTGGTGAGGAAGGGTGTGGTTGCGGCGGTGGATCTAATTGTTTCCTATCAGGTACCAAAATAGATACTCCCGACGGCCAGCGAAATATAGAAGACCTAAAAGCCGGCGATAAGGTTCTAAGCTTTGACAAAGAGTCTAAAAGAGTCGTATTAAATACAGTGTCAGAGCCTTTTGTTTCAACCAGAAGTGGTTATTACCTTATTAAAACAGTTTCGGGCCGGGAAATTAGAGTCACAGCCGAGCACCCGTTTTATGTGGGTAACGAACCAAAGTTTCTTTCAGCAAGTTTTAGGCTTTTGGCGTTGCCCTTTAGCCGCTTATATAGTTTGTAATATCAACATTAGCATAATAATAACCCTATGGTAGAATACTAAGTTATATACTCATAACACTCGGGCATAAAGTGAAACAGGCGGAAAACTATAAACGTACTAAACTAACAATAATAGAAAACATAAAAGATGGAAAGTATACAAAATATAAAAAGAGAAGATGTGAGGTTTTGTAATGAATGCGTGGTTAAAAATCCCGGCAAAGACTTTTTTAAATGGATTAAGTATGACAAAACGCTAAACGAAAGAACGGATACAACAATCCGCTCTAATAAGTACTGTTTGGAAGCCTTAAAGATTACCGAGCAACTTAAAAAAGCAATCGCCATCATGGAAGATGTTGTAGCCGCGCGCATCACCGGCTCTGTACCTGTAGGCATATGCGGTGCGGCCGCCAAAAACACGGATGTATTTATAGTAAAGGACAAAATAGTCCTAAAAGCTGTTAATCAAAGCAAAAGACCCGATCTAGATGTGGAAATGATTGTAAAAAGTCAAAGTTTTCTTAAAAGCAATGAATTCACTAAACTGGAAAAACTGCTAACCAAACTTAATAAAAACTATATCCGAGTTAGCCTCGGCCTCATAAGTTATAACGATACTGCCAAACACAACATAAGAAACGTGGTTAGGTGGGGATTTCTTCACAACGGCATTGTGCTAAAAGGCGAGGAGTTTTACCGGAAACGCTTTGAAAACACTTGGGACTACATTGAACAGCGCGGTATTCGGAAAAATGTGGTGGAGTTTGTGGGTTATCATCACTTGTTGTATTCCCTGCAAAACTCTATCAAATACGGAAGAATCGACACAACAGTTATTGAGAAAAACCTGCACCCAACACTTTACAACTCAATAATCAAGTGGGATAAAGTCAAAAACCCGCTGTTTTTTAAGAAAGATTATGTATGAAAATATACAACTGCGGAACTGGCGAGAGCTTTATTGATCCCTCAACACGCTATGAGCAAATAGTGTATTACCCAAAAATCTGCATACTAACCCACAACCACAGATACCAAAAACTGCTACGGTTACGGGGAATTGAGGGGGCAGAAAAATACGATAAAGACGTTTGCATTATATACAACGCCACCAGAATTCTGCTAACAAACGCGCGGGAAGGCTGTACATCAACCCACAAAGCTATGGTAAGCAGCTATTTTAAGGGGTCGAGGGTCTTTGTTAACATTGGCTCGGCAGGAGGAATAGCCGCAAATTTACACATTGGCGACATCGTCCTTTCCACCCATGTTATTGGAGATACGGGGTTTTCACGGTCGCTGATGAAAGCCGATACCGAAACAGCCAATGCTACCCTATTAGCAGCCAGCAAACCACTGGTTGAGCTTTTCAAGTCAAGGGTTCAAATTTCCGGCCCAACATGGTGTGTACCCACGCTGTATTACCACAAGGACTTACTGGCTCACAGAATGGCACTCAAACCTATTGCTGTTGAAATGGAAATGGAGGCCGTTGTCTCCACCGGTATGTGGCTAAATTACAACTACGGAAGCGAGAAAGGCACCTGCTCATATACTGGCCTGTTTTACATATCTGATCTGCTTCCCTCTGGTAACTCGGAATGGACAGATACACTAAGAAACGAGTCGCTATTGACAAAATGCAAGGAAAACCTGTTGCAAACAGTGCTTGAAACCCTATATATTAAGTCCAACAGTTATGAGTACCAAACTAACTTACGTTAAAAGCTACGATAATAATGTATATGAGGATTTTCAGAAGATTCTGGATCATTTCTGGTTAGGAAGGTTGAAAGAAAAACCTAACACTTATGTTACACTCCTGGATGTTTTAATGGTCTAATATACTTCATTTGAGTAGCAGACCGTACTAAAGTGTGTATCGCTGTTGTCAACGCTCTTACTACGGAAGAGTATATAATAAGGAGGATATGTATTTTAGCTTTAAAGTCAATAAAAATCTGTTAGCAGCGAGTCTGTTGCTTCAGCCGTCGGGCGAACAAACAGGTTTAACCAAGCTTCAAAATCTGCTGTGGGAAAAGCATCGGGATGCCTATGAGCTTTTGAATACTCACGAGCGCAGGCTTATGTTTGTTGGTAATTACAAGAAAAAGCTGGAATCGGTGGCAGAAAAAATGGAAGCGCTAATAACTGATGTTGAGAAATCCGAGGAATTTGTAAGAGTTTATCGTGAGACTTTAGCATATCGCGACTGGTTAGAAACGGAATGGAGCAGCAAAAAAGACGAGGTAGAGGGACATTTGTGGGATATCCTAAAAACTAATCTTCCACTAAAAAAATTTGAAGTTTTGGTTATCCATCAAGCAATGAAGACCGGTCTATATTTGGGGGAGAGCAGGATATTGTGGGGTCATGTTGAGGGTTGGAATAATTATAGCGTCGTGTATCTGGTTCACGAGGCCCTGCACAACTGTTTTGATAAGAGTGAGGCTACGCACGCGTTGCTGGAGTTAACCATTGATAATGAATTAAGGATAAGGTTAAATGGGAGCGGGGAGTATTTTGGCTGTGGCGGAAAGACTGTTGGACATGATTATTTACGGGAATTAGAGCAGAAGATTCTGCCAAGATGGAAAGAGTATTTAGAGCAAAGCACTGATAAAGGGAATATTTTTGACTTGATTAATGAGCTTAGAAGAAACAACAATGTAACCGAGCGTAGCGGGGGTTAAGTGCGTACGCTCGGTTTTCTTACTCTAGCTGCAGGTCACGCCGCGTTACTTAGGGTGACATGAAGCGTTATCTGGTTGGCAGGGCGGTCCGCCGCTTGGACTGCACCCATGTGGTTGGCACGGGCTGTGCGGCGTGCATTGAGTTGAGGCATTGCTTTCCGGGCTAACCAGTACAAGTGTTGCTCCAGTGGAAGACATGTTTTACTCCTTTCTTGACACTGTGTCAGGATTTGTAGCAGTCCAACTTGCCATTTGAACCCCCGCTTAACGAAACAAGCTGGTATGGTTAAGAGAACCTCTCATAGAAAGGGACTCTGTTGCCATCGACCTTCCATATCCCCTGTCCCCATTCATCTGTGTACGGGTTATACGAACAACGGGGGTATGGGTTGGAAAGAGAAGCTTCACACTTGGAACTTCCAGCGGCTAACACCCTGCAATCGCCGCAACAATAGCGATATTCACAGTCCTTGCATACAAGCACCGAGTCTTTGGTGATACTCCACACGCTAGTAAGTTTGGGGTCCCGCAGGATCGTTTCTAGATTTGCAGTGTGGGCGTTTCCCACCTCCCAACTTCTAGCGAAGATACATGGGAAAACAGCACCCGATGAGGTAATGGCGAGTTTGCCATCAAGACACGGGTTTCCACGCATATTCTTGTATAGCGTCCGTTCGTTGCAGACGAAACTGGGTTTCATCAGGATTCCATATTTTTGCAGTACGTCAAGATTTGGAATCAGCCTCTCTGATGCACCCCGTCCCGTGGGCCTTAACGGATCTGGGTTTCCTGTGGTAACTCCTCTATCCCTTAGGTACGCCGCAGTTTCTTCGACTGTGTGTTGGTTTGCTCTCATTACTACAATCTCAACGCGTGTTTTGACCCCATTCCCCAAGAGCATGTCAATGGCTCGCACCGTTCGTCCGTGACTACCAGATACACCAGTAACTCTGTCGTGGATCTCCGGTTGGTTCGAGTACATGGACAGTGCCACATTAGTGCCCAGTTTTGAGAATAGGGCGACCGCGGCAGCGCTCATCAGTGTTCCGTTGGTGTAGACTTCCACGAGATTGTAACCACACGCATGAGCCATACGAACGACATCAAGGATATTTCGCCCCGTGTCTCTGTATAGGAAGGGCTCTCCACCTATAAGTTGGCATTCTCGACAACCCAATTGGTAGGCTTGAAGCAACACACGCCTCCAATCTTCAAACCGCATGGTCTCCCCAACACTTTTATTTCCCATTCCAGAGTTGGCATAGCAATGTACACACCTCAGATTGCACCCGTCACTGACTATCTCCAACCAGATGAAATGCAATTCCCTGGTGTCTGCATTAACTACCGTGTCTTTTGTGAGAATAAACGTTGTGGGATCAGGTTGGTTTTGACATTCCTCTGCAAGACCTACCTCGCAAAGGTTTTTCCAATAGAGCTCATCACCTAGGCCGTAGGTTAGGACTTGGACGGCAACGTCGTTTACGTTGTACACTTTGCCACTTTCCAAGGCGAGGAGAGCCCCATGAGTTGCTCCCAGCACCAGTTTGACACTTTCTTTTAGCTTGAACATAGTCGCACCTCCACGTTATATGTTTTCAAGGTTCTTATCTGTATTTTATACATAAGGAAAATGTTTTGAAACCATAGATATGAAATAATATATGGAACATAAGAATTGTACTTGCATTATGGAGGGATGCTGCCGTGTTTTCCTATATTGTGGTAGATAAAGTCGAGGCGGGGAGAAAGGCAAAGATTGCTGTAATAAGCCAGATAGGGTTTTTGACTAGTGAGAACGAGGATAACCCTTTGTTTCCACTAGAAACGGCTACTACCTTATCAAAACAATCTCGGGCAGGAAAATTAAAGCCACGGCTGAGCACCCATCCTATGTTGGTAACGAACCAAAACTTTTATCAGCAAATCTTAAGCTTTTGGTTCAGCCCTTTAACCACTCATACAGTTTGTAATATCAAATGCCATATTGCAAAAAGCTAATCCGTGTTGTATGATATACTATAGGTCACTGGACAATACATCCATTGATACTAAACTTAGTACATAAGTCAACATGCAAAAAACACGCCAACCCAAATACAAAGACACAAGAACCATTAAATTTGGTGAACATTTAATATTTGACGCCTACGGCTGTGATCCAAAAAAGCTAAATGACCTTAAGCTATGCACTAAGCTAATGCTAGATATATGCAAAATGGGCGGAATGAAGAAACTCATGGATCCGGTCATAATAGACGCTTCCAGCAATGAAGCCCTAGGAGGAAAAGATCCCGGAGGCTACAGCGGCTTTTTAATTATTCAGGAATCGCATATCAGCGTGCACACCTTTGTAAAGCGCGGTTTTGTAACAGTTGACGTGTATTCATGCAAGTCATTTAAAACGGAAGGGGTTGTGGAGTATCTCAAAAAGGCTTTTGCAAGCAAGGATGAGCAGGTAATTAAGCTGGAACGCGGCCTAAAATACCCGGCAGACAATATTTATTAACCTACCACTTTAACATCCAAAGTCTCGCCCACAACAAGTTCGTCCGCGCCAACCTTTTGTTTAATATCACTAGCAAACTTCTTCACCGCTTCTTTATTCTCCAATGTGTCAGGATATGTAACAACCACTCTTTGATTTACCGTTAACCCTTTTTCCTTGCGCTTATCCTGTATCTGGCGGATAAGCTCGCGCATTGCCCCTTCTGCCCGCAAGTCATCAGTGAGTACAGTGTTTAGAAACACCTTTAGCCCAGCATCCTCTTTTACCACCCAACCGTTGCCCCCCTCGAAAGCAACATTAAAAGTTACTTTTTTGACATTAGTCTCATCATTAATTAGCTTGGTATAAACCTCGCCTGAAACCCGACCAACAATTATAGCTTCCGCCAGCGGTTGACGAACGGGGATAGCTTTATCCGTTCTAATTGACAGCAGGCTTGAGGCAATTAGCCTCACATAGTCCATCTCTATTTGAACGAGCAGATCGGTGTCTTTGGTTGCAGCTCTGGAGTAATTAGGATAGCTTCGCAAGTGAACCGACTCCTCAACCAAACTCGCGTCAAACTTTTTTAGCTCCTGATACATTGATTCTGTAATAAACGGAACAATCGGTGCAACAACATGGGTAAATGTGCTCAATACCTCGTATAAAGTCGACAGAGATTCATTAGCGCCTTCGGCAATAGCGGTTCTTGACCTTCTAACATACCAACGTGACAACCCGTCAACAAAACTCTCTATCAGTCGAACCGCATCAGGTACTACATACGCCTCCAGCGCCCTAGCGATGCCAGTTACCGCCTTTGCCAGCTCTACCTTAATCCAAACATCTAGCACATTAGCACTCTCACACTTCTTTGAAGCAACCCACTTATGCAAAGTTGCATACGTCTCAAAAAACTTGTAGCTATTCCATAAGGGATTCAGGGTCCGCTTGAGCTTATTCTTAAGGTCTTCCTCGTCAAAATTGGCGTTTTCCCCCACCATTAAAGGCGACCCCATGAGATACAACCTTAATGCATCGCCGCCAACCGTTTCCAACACCGCTTTGGGATCAGCGTAGTTGCCATACGTTTTGCTCATTTTGCGACCGTCATTGCCGGCCAAAGTCCCTGTGCAAACTACATTGTTAAACGACTTTGTCCCAAAAAGAGCTGTAGACAAAACATGCATCACGTAAAACCACGCCCTCACTTGCGGAATGTACTCAACAATATAATCGCCGGGGAAATGCGCCTCAAACTTAACTTTGTTTTCAAATGGATAATGAACCTGCGCATAGGGCATCGACCCAGCCTCTAGCCAAGAGTCCAACACCTCGGGGCGACGTTTAAAAACTTTTCCAGCCCGAACAAACTCTATTTTGTCAATGTACGGCCGATGCAGATTCTCCACTTTTTTGCCTGAGAGCTCCTCAATCTCTTTGATAGACCCAACAACAATTCTCTCACCGTCTGCGCTTTCCCAAACCGGCATAGGCGTGGCCCAAAACCGGTTTCGCGAGATACACCAATCGTGTGCTTGCTCAATTCCCGCCTTAAATCTGCCCTCTTTTATATGTCTTGGAACCCAGTTAATGTCCTTATTATTCTCAATCAGCTGCTCTTTTAGTTTACTGATAGCCACAAACCATGACCCTTGCGCTCTCTGAACTAAGGTGGTCCCGCATCGGTCGTGAAAAGGTACTCTATGTACAACTTTCTCGTTAGCAAATAAACTAGTACGGTCCTGCAAATCCTTCAAGATAAGCTTATTAGCATCTAGATAGAAAAGTCCAGCGAATGGGTTTTCTCCAACATCGCCTTGAACAAATTTGCCCTCTCCGTCAAGCGAGGTCATAATCGTTAAACCGTAGTGCTTGCCCATTTGCGTATCAATCTCGCCAAAACCTGGGGCGCTGTGTACAACACCAGTACCGTCATCCATACTGACCATACCCTCGTAGTCATATACTCTAAACTCTTTATCCTGCGAGACATAAAAGGTATAAGGGGACTCATACTTAACTCCAAGAAGTTCTGTACCTAAAAATGAGTCCTGAACTGTATACTTTTCGCCGGCAAAAACGGTTTCCAGCCTCTTTTGCGCCAAAATGTATCTGTCTTTGACATTGACAAGTGAAACACTAACGTACGTTTCTTTAGGATCTAGGACTAAAGCCTTATTTGAGGGCATTGTCCATGGTGTAGTTGTCCATGCAAGTATAAAGGCATCTTTGAACCTGCCTTCCGTAACAATCCTAAATTTAACAGTAATAGATGGATCCTCCTCGTCCCTGTAAGAGTTATCCATCGCGATTTCAAAATTGGACACCGGAGTGCCACAAGTCGTACAGTAAAGAGAAGTATACAGACCTTCGTAAATAAGCCCTTTGTCGTACAGCTGCTTAAACGCCCAAACGACGCTTTCCATGTAGGTTTGATCGATTGTTTTGTACGCATTGGTAAAATCTACCCACCTGCCGATCCTATCCACATACCACTCCCACTCCGCTGATGTCTCCGAGGTGTATTTGTAACACTCCTGGATAAACCTCTCTAGCCCGTAGTTTTCAATATCGCGCCTGTTTTTAATGCCCAGTTTTTTTTGGACCTTGTTTTCCACTGTAAGGCCGTGAGCATCCCAACCCCAAACCCGTTCTACCCGCTTGCCCCGCATTGTCCAATACCTTGGAATAACGTCTTTGGCGATAGAACCTAGCAAATGACCATAATGAGGCAGTCCGGAAATAAAAGGCGGACCGTCGTAAAACACATATGAGTTATTGGCAGGGTTCTTTTCAACGGACTTCTCAAAAATCCTATTTTGCTTCCAAAAGGCCAGTACGTCGGCTTCCATCTGCGAAATAGTCTTTGGCATGTTCAAAATACTACCAAATTTGACGGCTATATGCACTATTGATACATTTGAAACATGCCCACCCAAAACGACCCGAAACCGGCAACTGACACTCAAAAACACCAAATACTGACTAAAGAGATTTATAAGCGCGGACTGGAACTGCTAAAAGAAAAGAAGCATGCAGAAAATCTGTTGTATCACATATCCGAAGCCGTGGTGGCAATAGACAGCGAAAGCAGGATAAATATTATTAACAAGGCCGCCGAGGAATTGATGGGCATCGTGGAAAGGGAGGCCGAAGGTAAAAAGTTGGAAGAGCTTCTGGAACTATATACGGAAGCGGGGTCAAAAGTTGCACCTTCGGAGTTTTGCTTTAAACCATGGGATGTGTCCTTAGCTAACCTAACTCTTGGCCCGGAAAACGCTCGCAAGTTTATTAAACTCCAATCCGCCACTATTACAAACCCGGAGGGCGAGGACGAGTGCATAGTTACACTTACAGACATAACACGCGAAAAGCTGCTGGAAAAGTCAAAGGACGAATTTATTTCTGTAACCAGCCACGAATTAAGAACGCCAATGACAGTAATTAAAAGCTATCTATGGATGCTGCAAAACGGCAAGGGCGGCAACTTAACCCAAAAGCAGAAAGACTATTTAATTAAAGCTGTTGGCGGGGTGGAGCGTATGCTTTCCATGATCAATGATACCCTGAATACATCAAAAATCGACCAAGGCAGGCTGCAACTCAAGATAGAAAGAATACATGTAACAGAGATCCTAAACGACATGATACCGGACTTTAGGCTAAAGGCCAATGAAAAAGGGCTTGAGCTGAAAGTTGCTGTTTCAGCTGACTGTGAAAAGGTGTATGCAGATAGCGGCAAGTTCCGGGAAATGCTCACCAACTTGCTAGGTAATGCAATTAAATTTACAACCAACGGGTGGGTAAAACTAGACATAACAAAAGCCGGAGATTCCTTTATAAAATTTGAGATAGCTGATACGGGCAAGGGCATCGACCCGGCGGATATAAAAAGATTATTTCAAAAATTTGGCCGGATAGATAATTCGTATCAAACTGTTGCCGAAGCTGGCGGGACGGGCTTAGGGCTATATATCGTGAAAAGCTACGTAGAAAATATGGGCGGTAAGATTGGCGTTGCATCCGAAGGGTTGGGTAAGGGATCTACCTTCTGGTTTACCCTACCAAGCAGCTATTATGAAATCCCCGAAGCTTTGAGAGAAACGGCTGTAACAAGTCTGGCGGTACTTGATACACAAGCCATAAGCTCAATCTGTCCTATGTAATGACGACAATGATAACCGAAAGGCGCCTCCGCGACTGGCAAAGCCAGAAGCGGAGGCGCCATTTCTTATTCTAGCTGCAAAAGTTATCTCACTGCATCCTTAAGACCTTTTCCGGCCTTAAAAGCGGGAGACTTTGTCGCAGGAATATGCATAGGAGCACCTGTTTGGGGATTCCTGCCTGTCCTCGCGGCCCTTGGCCTTACTTCAAAGGTTCCAAACCCCGTCCAGGTAACTTTTTCACCTTTTGAAAGGGCTTTCATAACAATTGAACCTAAAGTGTCAAGTGCTTTTGCGGCATCCACTTTAGTAAGACCTGCTTTGTCAGCAAGTTGATTGACTAATTCGAATTTTACCATTGTTAGCTACACCCCCTTTCAAAGGCTAAACAAGCCTATCAAGCCTAGAAATAGTATTTGCTGCTGTATCCACTAAAACGCTCCTAAACCAAGCGCCACCCTCCTCTTCCCAGTCAAATCTCTGATTCCTCGCTGTAGTATATTGTTTAACAATAATCTCTGTTTTTACACCTAACACCGAATTAACAGCGCCGGTCATACCAACGTCGCTTACAAACAACGTCCCTTTAGGTAACACCTGCGGATCGGCTGTGGGGATATGAGTGTGAGTCCCAAGCACCGCTGTAACCCTACCGTCAACATAATTGGCAAAAGCATGCTTCTCACTAGTAGCTTCGGCGTGAAAGTCTATAAGTACGGTGTCTTGAGGGAAGTTGATACCCTGCATCGGAAGAACTGTGGCTAGTAAATGATCT
>Ga0075592_121_pt1 | contig 12026 bp, 11 predicted proteins | sample RifGroC2_FD_68349 | JGI IMG/M metagenome (GOLD analysis project Ga0075592, IMG submission 68349) | candidate division WWE3 bacterium GW2011_GWC2_44_9 | reverse complement strand
GACAAAGATATTAAGACACAAAACATTAATATTTATCAGGATCAGGAAATGTACTATGACAACGGGGTTCAAAAATACAGAAACGGGGCATGGAATGTTTCGATGACTGTAGAAATGACATTAAGGGACGTAACCAAAGCCCCAACCCTTACCGAACTGTTAGCTAAACTAGAGATCTCAAACATGTGGGGGCCCAACTTTTCTGCTGAGCAGGGAGCCACCGACGAGGTTGCTCTGCTTGCCAAAGCTTTTGACAACGCGCAAGTAAAGGCCGATGGGTTAGCGAGGACAGTTGGCAAGAGGTTAGGTGGAGTAATTAGCATAACTGAAGGTTATCAAAGCGCATTACCAATATTTGCGTACAAAGATGCTGGTATGGGTAGCGGTGGGGGTGGCATAGAGCCCGGAACCAGCGACGTCTCAAAGACAGTAACGGTAACGTTTGAATTAAAATAGGCTGGCCCAATGCAAGTTGACTATAGTACCAATGCCCAAGAGTTTCATAGTGCTAACGAACACGCTGGTCAGCTCGACGGTTTGCGGTTAGCTATGTTTAGCAAGGTTGATGGTAAGTTTTCTTCGCCCGAAGATTTTTTATCCCTGCCGTTTTCCGATTACTCGTCCACCAGCGGATTAATTTTACAGCCCTATGACCATATATTGTTTATTGGTATCGGCGGTTCCAGTTTAGGACCAAAAGCTGTATATGATGCGCTTTTTGGTTACTTCGACATTGTATCGCCGGCCAGACTGCCTAAAGTTCATTTTTTGGAAAACGTAGATAAAGCATATATTGATGCACTTATGGCTAGCATTAAAGGTAAAAGAGTTGCAGTTGTAGTTGCGTGCAAATCCGGTAAAACCTACGAAACAAATAAAAACCTAGCGTATCTTTACTCAAAATATCAAAATGTGATTAACCCCAATGCTGTTTTTGTTGTCGCTACTGAAGGCAACGCCATGTGGGAGTGGGGAAGAGTTAACGGTGCTAAGCTTTTAAAAATACCAGCCTCTGTAAGCGGACGGTTTCAAGTTTTTGCAGTGTATAACCTAGTTATGATCAAACTGTGCGGATTGGACGACCAAGCCTTTTTAGCCGGAGCCCGGGAAGCTATAGAGAGGTTTATGGATGGCAGCAGCGACTATTACAAACACATGTGTGGATTTAGATATTCATTTTTTCGTAACAACTTTCTTTCGGACGTTTATTTTGCGTTTGATGGGCGGTTAAAGAGTTTGGTCGAGTGGGCTGTTTCTATTACAGCAGAGAGCCTTGGCAAGCCGGGCGGCGGGATCTTTCCGGTTGCTAACGTTGGTTCCAGAGATTGCCATTCCACGCTTCAGTTGTATGTAGAAGGACCTAAAGATAAATTTACTTATTTTTTGTCGCTCTCCGGCACGGATGCTGACAACACTGCAACTTTAGTTGCAGTGAAAAAGGCTTACAACGAATTACACATACCGTTTGTCCATTATGTGCTTGATTCCTCCTCGCAGCAGAAACTGCTTAGGGAACTTGGCGAATATATGCAGGCAAAAATAATCGAGACCGTTTTACTGGGTGGGTTAATGGGCGTAAACCCATATAATCAACCGGGGGTGGAGTTGTACAAAAAGTATCTAGTTGCTACTTAAAGGTAATCTCTTAATCTCTTGCTTCTAGTGGGGTGCCTTAGTTTTCTAAGCGCTTTAGCCTCTATTTGCCTTATTCGCTCACGAGTTACCCCAAACTCCTTGCCCACTTCCTCTAAAGTCCTAGTTCTGCCGTCGCGCAAGCCAAACCTTAATTCCAGTACCTTGCGCTCCCTGGGGTTTAAGGTGTCCAGCACTTCGTCCAACTGGCCTTTTAACAGCTCGTGGCTGGCAAATTCAAAAGGGGACAAAGAACTCTCATCCGGAATAAACTCTTTGAGTCGGCTGTCTTCTTCTTTGCCAACCGGGGTTTCAATAGAGGCGGTGTCTTGAGAAATTTTTACAATCTCTTTTGCCTTTTCCGCGTCGATACCCATTTCTTTAGCGACTTCCTCCGGAGTAGGAGCTCTTTCCAGTTCCTGCTCAAGCTTGCGTTCAATACGTTTGAACTTGTTCATTGTTTCAATCATGTGGACAGGGATTCTTATTGTTCTGGCTTGGTCAGCTATAGCCCTAGTTATTGCCTGTCTAATCCACCAGGTGGCGTAAGTTGAGAATTTAAAGCCCCGCTTCCAGTCAAACTTTTCTACTGCACGCATGAGGCCTATATTGCCCTCCTGAATTAAATCCAAAAACGACAGGCCCCTGCCCATATGCCTTTTGGCTATTGAAACAACCAATCTTAAATTTGCCTGGGTAAGTTTATGTTTTGACCTTAAATCTCCTTTAGCTGACCTTTTGGCCAAATCTACTTCTTCAGGACCGGTTAACAGGTTTACCTTACCAATTTCTCGCAGATACATTCTAATGGGGTCTGAAGACACCGTTTTGTCGAGTTTGATTTTGGAAAGGTCAATTTCCTCAACCTCCGCCTCTTTTTCTGCCGAAGCGTCGAATACTGCAATTCCTTCGTCAATAAGTTTCTCGTAAAGGGAATCCAGTTCTTCAATGTTGTCTTCTGCGTTTGGGAAGATCTCTAAAATGTCGGACTGGTTCAAAAAGCCCTGTTTCTTACCTTTGATTATTAGCTTTTTGAAATTCTGTTCCCAAGTTTTGCCTTCTTTTTGTGGTTTGACTATTTTTTTGGTCATAAAGCCTCTTTAGCGTAGCTGTTAAACTCATCTGTTAGTTGTTCTATAGTCTTTGTGTCCTTTGTTAACTCTGCCTCTCTGATTCTCTGACTAACATCGGCCATTTTCCTTTTGGCCGATTCTTTCTTAATTCTCTTGACGGTAACTGTTAGTTCCTCAACGAATTTGTTGCTCTCTGCAGGGATGCCCACATCCCAAAGACTCAAGTCCCTTGCGCTAACTAAATCCTGTTCGGTAAGTGTGTTTATAAACGTTTTTACGCTTAAATCCTTACCAGCTTTCACAAACTTAAGCATCTTTGCGTAAATGCTTGAGATATGACTTAGCGAGAGGTCTTCTGGCGTGAGATTGTGGAGCATTTCCGCCGATTTGTCAAGAGTTGGTTGACTGAATATAAGAGCCAAAAGGTACTCTTGCGGGGATTTTGCGTTATTTATAGTTATAGGTGGCGTTTCTGTCTTGCTGGTGCTGAAATTGGCAACCGCGGCCAACACTGCTTCTGGGCTGGATGCTAGCTTACGAGCCATGATTTGAGCGTAATGTTCCACTACAACCTGGCTTTTCTCCCTGGCAAGGTAGGTGCATACCTCGTCGGTAAATTTCTTTTTGCCTATCGCGGAGTCAACATCGTTTTTGGCTTCCGCTATCTTTATAACAAAATCATAGGCCGGAATAGCGTTAGCAACGGCTTTTTTGCCTTCAGCGGGGTTTTTGCTGGCTAGCTCATCAATGTCTTTTATGCCCTCCGGCATTAAGGCAACTTTGATATTTAGCTCCAGATCAGTACCCAGTTCTATGGCTCTTAGTGTGGCCGCTACTCCCGCGGTATCTGCGTCAAAGCAGTAGGTAATGTCCTTGGTGTATCTTGAAAGCACTTTAAGGTGGGCCACAGTCAACGCCGTCCCGCATATAGCTGCTACATTAGTTATGCCGCTTTGATAGGCAGTAATCGCGTCCATATAGCCCTCCACTAATACCACCCCTTGGGTTTTGATAGTCATTCTTGTCTTGTGCAGGCCAAAAAGAAAATGCTCCTTGTGATAAATGGTAGTTTCTTGTGTGTTAAGGTATTTTGGTTCGCGGTTTTCCAGAGCCCGCCCGCCAAAGCCCAACACTTTCCCGTCGATTCCCGTTAAGGGAAATATAATTCTGTTGCGGAACTTGTCGTTGTTGTGTCTTTCAAATTTGTCGGGACTTACCACCCCTGCTTTAAGAAGGTCTTTTTCGTCGTAACCTCTTCTTACCAGGAAAGTTCTTAGGGTGTCCCAGGAATCCGGCGCAAAGCCCAGTTCCCAGTCCACAATAGTTTCCTTAGTCAATTGGCGCTTATCTGTTAAGTACCGTAAAGCATCTTTACCCACCGGATGCTTAAGTAATACCACGTGGTAGAATTTTTTGGCCGTTTCGTTAATTTCATACAGCAGGTATTTTTTTGAGTCAGCTGATTGGCTTGGGGCTATGTTAGCGAGCTTTACACCGGCTTTTTCGGCTAGAACTTCCAGTGCCTGTCTAAAGTCGTAGCCCTCTATTTTTTGCACAAACGAAAACATATCGCCACCTTCGTTACAGCCAAAGCATTTATAGATCTGAAGCTCCTGGTTCACCATGAACGAGGGGGTTTTTTCGCTATGAAAAGGGCAAAGGCCTTTGTGGTTTTTGCCGGACTTTTTTAAGGATACATACTGGCCTATTACGTCGATGATATCCAACTTTTGTTTTATCTCGTCTATTTCGGTCATTTAGGCTTCTTATATCAGTTTTAGTTAGCTTTATCAAACTAACAGTGGTCAGATTGTACATCTTAAGATACAATTAAGCGTGCCCTCTAAAGAACCTAAGTTTATTTTTGTTTCTGGTGGTGTAATTTCTGGCCTAGGCAAAGGTATTTCCACGGCGTCACTCTCCCTTTTACTCAAATCATGCGGCTACAAAGTGGCCCCGTTAAAAGCAGATATGTATTTAAATCTTGACGCCGGAACAATGAACCCACTGGAGCACGGTGAAGTGTTTGTAACTGATGACGGTACGGAAACTGATGAAGATTTAGGCCATTACGAAAGATTTTTGGGCCAACCACTTCTGGGCAAGGTAAATTACTTAACCATGGGCCAAATCTACGACCATGTGATCAGAAAAGAACGCGCCTTAGGTTATGCGGGCAAGTGCGTGGAAGGGCATGTGCATGTGCCAGAGGAGATTTTAAGGCGGATAAAGGCCCTAGCTGTAGAAAATGATGTGATAGTTGTGGAGGTAGGGGGCACCGTAGGGGAGTATCAGAATGTTTTGTTCTTTGAAGCGATTCGTAGGCTAATGCAGCAAAGTCCAAAAAATACGGCGCTGGTGCATGTAGTATATTTACCAGTGCCAAAATTTCTTGGTGAAATGAAGAGTAAGCCCGCACAAGCTTCGGTCTACGAATTGTACAAATTAGGCATTCAGCCCGACTTTTTGGTATGCCGAAGCGAAATAGGGATAGACACCAAACGTCGGAAGACTATTTCCTTTAACACCGGCATACCAGAAGAAAACATTATCTCGGCTCCGGATCTGGTTAGCGTTTATAGGGTCCCGCTGGTTTTTAAAGAACAGAAACTTCATGAAAAAATGCAAAAAAGGTTGGGTTTGAGAAAGCGCAAATTGGCTTTTACTCACTGGGAAGCGTTTGTTAACAAGTCCGACAAGATTAGTAAGAACGGAAAATCCGTAAAGATAGCTATTGCAGGGAAATACTTTGCATCTGGTGATTATGTTTTGGAAGACTCATATGTGTGCGTTGTGGAGGCGGTTAAACACGCCTGTTGGAAGCTGGGTGTTAATCCCTTGATCCAGTGGTTTAATATTGAGGACTTTGAAGACAATAACAAACGCAAGGCGCTGGAGGCTACTGTACTATCGGAGTATCAAGGCATCATTATTCCACAAGGCTGGGGAAGTAGGGGGGTTGAAGGTAAGATCAGGGCAGTAGAATTTGCCCGCAAGAATAAAATTCCATTTTTAGGATTGTGTTTTGGGATGCAGATGGCGGTTATTGAGTATGCCAGAAATGTTCTTGGTTTAACCAAGGCCAACACTCTGGAAGCTGACCCCAAAACTCCGGATCCGGTAATTTATATTATGCCTGATCAGGAAAGGTATTTACAGGAGAAAAAATATGGCGGGACTATTCGCCTCGGCTCTTGGCCATGCGTTGTGCAAAAGGGGTCACTACTGGAGCAAAGCTATACAAAGTATTCGCCTAAAGATATTACTGCCCTTACCATTAACGAACGGCATAGGCATAGGTATGAGGTGAACAATGCGTACAAAAAGAGACTCACCGCCGCGGGCATACTTTTTTCTGGAACTTCTCCTGACGGGAAATTGGCAGAGGCTGTTGAGCTTGCCAAGTCGGAGCATCCGTTTTTTGTGGGAACACAGTTTCATCCAGAGTATAAATCCAGTCCGTTAAAACCGCACCCGCTGTTTTGCGCCTTTATTGAGAGTTGTGTGCAGCCCCTTAGCGCGTAGGCGCCGTCTTAGCGCGTAGGCGCCGTCTTAGCGCGTAGGCGCCGTCTTAGCGCGTAGGCGCCGTCTTAGTGTAGACGGTGTGTAGAACTATGCCTACGGTAACGGTGACATTAAGACTATCGGTACTTGTTGTTTGCTCAATTGAAACTGGTTGACCATGCTTGCTGATATCTTTGTCCAAACCGGAGCCTTCATTGCCAAACACCAGTGCATATGGGCTTACAAAGTTTGTTGCGGCCAGCATGTCTTGTGAGCCGGTTACAAATGTGTACAAGTGATTGTGAAACTTAGTTCGATAGTCTGCGTAGCTTGAAAAATAGTCAAACCGCATTTGGAACAAACTGCCCATGGATGCGCGCACGGTTTTGGGATCAAACACATCGGCCGACGGTTTGATAATAGCCAGGTTATTGATGCCAAACGAGGCCATTGTTCTTATAGTTGTTCCAAGGTTGCCCATATCGCTTGGATTTACCAAAACCACATGGTTTGTTCCCGGCTCCAGCCGCGGCAGGCCTTTTTTAAATGCAGCAACAACGTATGCTCCCTCGCGTTTAGCGATTTTTCCAACTAGTTGGGCGTTTTCAAACGTATGTACTCCGGCCTTTTTGGCGATAGCCAGAATGTCAACCAGACCTTTATTCCTTAGCCCGTCGCGAGTGTAGGCAATCTCCAGGGTTTTGCCGGGTAAGCGGATTAGCAGCTCATATGTAGGGTATACACCCATGGTAAACGAAATATCCGATCTTTTATCGTAAGGTTTGAAGACGCTCATTATCTATTAATGGTGAGCGGCAAGGGCTTCGGCCTTGGTTTTGTGCACAGTACCGTCTTTGTGTTCCGGAGGACTGTAAATAGTGTACAGCTTTAAAATTTGCTTTCCGGTATTTATAACATTGTGCCAAGCACCCGCCGGAACTACCACTGCAAGGCCATCAGAAACTTGGAACTTGGATCCATCAACTTCCACCTTACCGGCGCCCTGCTCAAACCTAAAAAACTGATCGTGATCCTGATGCACCTCTCTGCCGATTTCCTCACCTGGCTGCAGCGCCATTAATACCAGTTGGCTGTTAGGTCCGGTAAATAAAACTTTTCTAAAAAACTCGTTTGCTAAAGTTAGGTCTTCAATGTTTGCGTGATACCCTTGCATAGTTCCTCCTTTGGGAATTTTCGTTTAGTTGATTATATCAGAGTTTATAATATCAATAACTTTAGGAAATTTGGGTTTATACTTGTCGTCTGCCGTTAGTCGGAGGGTGCATTGCCCATCATGAAGGCAATGTCCAATATATCTTGGGCTAACTACCATACATGGCATTAGGAACTCGGCGAGGAAAGCAACCCATTCTGTACAAGTTAGCAAGAAGTTCCCGTAATAGTGAAAAAACCTTCCGCTGTCTAGTATGTATCCGTTTTTATTGAGGCAGATGTATCTTATGGTTTGTCTGATTACGTCTATGCCAACATTTTCAGGGTGGAAGTTCATCATAGGGATGTGTTTGTAAGTGCCATTTGAACACACTACTTTTGATATCAGGGACCACACCTGATTTTCAGGTAAGGTTTGGAGCTTATGTAGCTTTAGGTTTATGAATTCCCCTCTATTATATGTGATTTGTTTAATAGGTATGTCATGGCTAAAACCTTCAAGGAGTTTTTTGACTTTCGAAGATGTCGAGCTGTTCCTTTGACGCCAGTTTTGCCCGACCTTATGAGCTATCAGTCTAATTTGTCTTATTTCTGGATGGTTTGCCACAATTATTTGGGCGACCTCCAATGAATTTTGTCCAACACTAAAACTACGATCCATAACCTTGGCAGTTAAATTTTCAGAATAGTTTAATCCGTTTGACGTATTATTTATACCCGCCTTTCGGTGTTGGAAGTGCTTTATACTCTTTTTTATCCTTTGTGTAGGTTTGATTGGGGGTATTAAGCTCGTTTATTGCACCAACCCCATACCTTAACACAAAATTAACGGCAGGGGGTTTCATAGTAGATGGACTACGAGATGTGATCTTTGTTTGGCTTAAAGTAACGAACGTTGCTATAACCGTACCCACTACAATGGAAACAACTAGTGTTTGTTTTTTCATAAGCGCTTTTTTATATGGCGGAGGGGGCGGGATTTGAACCCGCGGTCCACCGTTAGGCGGACATCCGCTTTCCAAGCGAACGCACTAGGCCACTATGCGACCCCTCCACACAAAGCTATTTTGGTGGCACCTTTCTCGGCTATTTTATCATCTTTGGGGTATAATCAAGTAATGAAGCTTGTCATATTTGCCGGTGGTACGGGCACAAGGTTGTGGCCGCTTTCCAGAAAAAACTTTCCCAAACAATTTATTAAAATGTTTAACAATAAGTCAACTTTACAGCTTGCAGTAGACCGAGTGAAAAAACCTTTTGGATTGAACAACATAATTATTAGCACCAACGAAGCTTATGTATCCATGACCAAAAGCGAAGTGCCCGAAATACCGGTTTCCAACATTGTAGGTGAACCAGAAAAGCGCGACGTAGCCCCGGCTGTAGGCTTGAATTTAATGAGACTTAAAAAGCAGGGTTATAAAGGGCCTGTAGCCTTGTTGTGGGCGGATCACTTAATAACTAATATTGCTGGCTATCTTGAGCTTTTAAAAACATCAGAGGACTTTGTGCGAAAAAACCCTACTAAAATGGTATTTGTAGGGGAAAAACCCAGATTTGCCGATAACAATATTGGCTGGATAAAAATTGGTGGGGAGCTGACTGACAAAGGGTTCTACGCATATAAAAGTTGGAAATATAAACCGGATTTTGATGCTTGCGCCGATATGTACAAATCCGGTGAGTGGGTATGGAATTCCGGCTACGTTGTGGAAGACTTGGATTTTGCGTTGAGCCTTTTTGAAACCCTGCAACCAGAACTATTTTCCGGTCTAAGAAGGATTTATGACGCCCTTGGAACTTCCAAAGAGTCTCAAGTAGTAAAGGAAGTGTATCCAAAATTGCCAAAGGTTAGTCACGATAACGCTATTTCCGAAAAAGTAACCGGAGATCAGGCAGTAGTTTTTCTCGCAGATATAGGTTTTTCTGATCCGGGCACTTTGTATGTTTTGAAGAAAGCTTTAGAAAGTGACGAGAGCGCCAACGTAGAAGTTGGCTTAACGAGCCTTTCCGACTCACACGACACTATGGTGTTTAACAAAGAAGTGGGCAAACTGGTGGCGGGTATTGGACTTGATGGTATGGTTATTGTTAATACTAAAGACGCAGTTTTGGTCGTTCCAAAGAATACCAAAGCTGAAGAAGTTTATCTAGTCCTTTAGTTCAAAAATATTTGGGCTACCCGTATCGCTATGGAAGAAGACCGGTATCGTGTATTTCTCTAGGAATGCAAGAAGTATTTTGTTGTTTTCTTTTGGACACCCCTGATACCATTGGGAATATAAGCTGTATTTGTCTACGGTGATATATTTTATGCCTAGGTCTCTAAGCTCCTGATACATCTCATCCGGCGGCTTGCTTGCCGAAGCAAAGTAATAATTTGACTTGAGGACTTTGGCGTCGTTGTCGGTCATAAAAGTTACAGGAATTAAATCCTTGTGCTCGGAGGCATTTAGTATTAGTCCGTTTTGAGCCAGTCTTTCCAGTTTCTTGTTGTGCAGATATACGCCTGAAGCCATTGTGCCTTCTAAAGCTGTTTGGGTTATTTCGGCCATTGGGTGAGATACCAAGAGAGTAGTTTTTAGCGCCAGAAAGACATTTAAGGCCAGTCCGGCGTACAGCAAATTTACAAGCACCTCCTTAAGTCTGTGATTTTTTAGTGTTGAGATAAGGTAAACGACAATAGCCGAAGAAAGAGGGAAAAGGAAGATAATGTACCAATAGATGGCCGACACAAAATAATAAAAGCACGCAAGGGTGCCAAGGCTGACTATGTACAAAGCCTTGTGTATAGGTTGCAATTTGCGCCAGCCAAAAATTAGTGGTGCGGCCATGAGCAAAACCAGACCAACATACAAAAAAGGCCCCAGATTTTGCAGACCCTGCTCGCTAAATGAGTGGGCGTTGGTTCGTGTAAGATAAAAGTAGGGCTGGATGAGTACTAGCGGGGACCTGGCGCCAAAGATGAAGGAGCCGTAGTCCTTTGTGTCCCTTTCTTCAATACAAGCTGCTAATATCTTTGGATCTCTGGTGAGATATAGATGTCGCGGATTCTTTGATAGCACGGATGGCACCCTTATCTCCTCCTCAAACGATGGTACCGTGATGCCAAAAAATGTGCCCCATATAAAAATTGGCGAAAAAAACAGAATAACCCCGGATAGGATACGAGGTAAAGCACTACGCAACTTTTCTGCCTTTGCTACTTGCAGGAATGCAACCAATGTGATTAACAATGCCGCGGGAGTCGAGGATGTTTTAACCAGTATACTTAATCCGCATAGCAGAGCTATAAGGGGCAGGTGGAAGGTTTTAGCGTTGACAAACAGCTCAAATAGTAAAAGAAAGGATCCCAAAACTAGTGTAACCAGCAGCAGATCCGTTTTGAATTCGTGCAGTGCTAGGGCTAGAACCGGAGAGGAGAGTACAAACAGTAGCAACCCCCTTCTGCGTAGTTCCGTGTTGGTAGGAAAGACCTTTGTAAACAGTTTATAAGCGAGAAGCGCCGATAAAACAGCCCAGAGCCCTAGCATCAAGTGCATGGCCCTAAAGCCAAAAAACCGCCACGTAAGGCCTAAAAGCATTTCACCCAAATAAGGTTTAATTGGATTTTCCAGTATCGCAACATAGCCTTTATCTTTTACGAGCGACGCAAACCTAAGGCTGTAATTAAGTCCATCTATTGAATCTATCCGAGTGTTGAAGTACGCAAATAGGAGGTAGAGGGCAATAATAGACACGACTAGTACCTGCGGGAGCTTTACAGTGCGAAGATGACGGCTTCTTCTGACTGGAACCTAAAAAAATAATAGGTGACCACCGCACCCAGTATTACAGCACATATTAGTGTATATCTAACGTTGTCAGGAATTCGACGCATCGGGTTGATTTTATCAGATCAGCGAGCTCTAGTTACAATCCCAGCCTTGAGGTGGGCAGCTAGTGCGGGGAGCCGGAATAAGAAACCTTCAATCTAAAATGATTTTGCAAGACTATAGATTGGATTGATTAGCGACATCAATGAGAGTACCAGGAAAAGTCCCCCACTTACTAATAATACTATCGTAGCCACAAAATTCTGCTTGTACAAAGAATTGCTAGGCTCTTTTGATTTTAGCAACTTTACCGCCGCATACATAACGTACACTAAAAAGGCTATAAAAACAGTAGCTAGCAAGGGGTAATACTGTGTACTGGATGAAATCTGCACCCCCATGTCCTTGTATAACTGAATTAACTTAGGATAAACGAGAATTAGTGACACTAACTGCGCTATTAATATGAAAATGCCTACTACAATATTAATAACTGCAAATGCCTTACTTCTCATATGTTAAGAGTATATGTTTTTATGCGTTAATTCAATCGTTAGTGTCTGTTATGGTGAAGGTGGGTGGGGCGCACTTGGGGCTTATTTTCTCCAAATTTTTGAGATTGTAAAAGTGCTAAGCAGATAAATCAACCCCACATTCACATATTTTAGGAATGGTACATCCAATACTATATGTATAGGCGAGGGTAGACTGTTTAGGTCAAGACGGCTGATGTAAAACGGTATGGGAAACCCGATAGTTACTCCCAGACCCCCAAATATAGAAGCCATCAGGGCATTTATGGATAGGCAAAGCAATACTGATAAGGGAA
>Ga0075592_111_pt1 | contig 16963 bp, 16 predicted proteins | sample RifGroC2_FD_68349 | JGI IMG/M metagenome (GOLD analysis project Ga0075592, IMG submission 68349) | candidate division WWE3 bacterium GW2011_GWC2_44_9 | reverse complement strand
CTATGTTTGAAAACTGCAAAGGGCTTGAGTTTTCCAAAGTATACGTTTTAGGCTTAAAGTCCAGCTTTAAAAACCTATCCGAAGCGCGGGCGGCATATGTGGCTTCTACACGAGCTATGAACGAATTGATAGTCTACAAAATAAATGACTGATATACTCTAGGTATGAATCGCAGGCTGGTGCTAACGTCCTTGTTTTTAGGGGCATTTATTCTTAGGTTTATGTTTTTAGGTTACTCCGACTATCAGGGAGACGAAATAAAGGCGCTTTATTACCCCAAAGAGGCAAGCAGCGTTCAATTTTTTCTGGATCAAAGAAAAGGCCCTGCCCAATTTTTAGTTACAGGCATATTGAAATTTGCCTCTGATGATTATCATAACAGGCTGCTGGTGCGGTTACCTTTTGCCATTGCCGGCTTTTTAGCCGTTGTAGTGTTTTATTACCTGGTTAAGGAGCTTTTTAGTGAGCGAGTGGCAATATACGCCACGTTGTTCTTTGCTACTAACGGTTTTTTGATCGCTTTTTCCAGGCTTGTTCAATATCAATCCCTAGTTATTTTCTTTGGTCTCTTGGCTACATATCTTTCAGTCAGATATGTTAAGAGCGGCAAATTCCACTTTCTGGTGTTAGCTGGTATTTCATGGTCAGGTGCGATGCTTGCCCATTACGACGGTATCTTCTTTGCACCCATGCTAATAACCCCTCTAGCTGTCAAAGTTTTAAGCGGGCTTAAAGCAAGGAATTACTTACCGGCAAGACAAGTAGGCACGGCTCTGTTGATGGTTGTGCTTATTACCGGTATTTTTTATATCCCCTTTGTTCTAAACCTTTCGCAAAGCACCGCGGATTACTGGACGGGTAGAATCACCGGTGAGATCTCTAGCAAGATCTCTAGCTCAAGACACATATTTTCAGTCTACCAACCAATATACGTTATTCACGCCTACACGCTATTGGGCTTGGTTGGGATTATTCTGGTGATGATAGTAACCGTAAATAAGCTCGTTAATTTTAAGCTCAACGGCATTATAAAACTCTTCCCATTTATTCCTGATATCATAGCTTTCCATATCCCTTTTTCTGTTGTGGATTTTGCAGCGCTGTTACTGTGGTTTTTTATACCTTTCTTATTTTTAGAGCTAATTGTTTCTATACCTGGAACGCATATTTACTCTTACATAATACCTCTTACAGTGCTTATTGGCTTCGCGCTTTTTCACATTGAGTTCATTGCATATAAAATAAATAAGTATTTACACGCTTTATATATGGTTCTTGTTTTGCTTTTTGCTCTATTTCTATTTTTACAGTCCTTTTATGTATTTGTTGACCACATACCGGAGTATCCATGGAGTGAGAAAAAGTTCCTTGTTTGGACTTTGCCAAAGCCCGCGCAAGTTTTTCATTTAAGCCTGTTCGGCTTTCCCTATTACCGGCACTGGGATGAAGTAAGTGAATTTGTTAATACCAAGTCGTATAGTGATTACTATACAACAAACGAGCGCGTTACTATTTCTAGGTACTATATTAACCTAATTAAAGATGGCAATAAAGCGGGCTATTTTATCCATATCATCGATCCCCAGTCGTTTATACCAACCACAGAGAACGCGGCTATTATAGACTTTGTTGCTGTTAACGACCCCGTTAAAACATTCTACAATCGCAGCAAAGCTGTCACCAAGATTTATATAGTACAACGCCCATGACTGATCTACTCGTTCAGTTAATAAAAGATATCAGCTTATTTGGCAATAGTGTTTGGTTTATAGCGTTTTTTGTTCTGGGCTTTCTTGTGTACTTTCTTAATAAAAAGGACTTGACCCGAACCTTTTCCTTGTTGTTGTGTATGACCAGTTATGTACTGGCAACCATTTTGAAAGGAGTTTTTAGGGAGTCGCGGCCGGAGGGCTTTAGCCCAATTATCTACGTTCAGTGGGATACGTACGCGTTTCCCAGTGCGCATGTCCTGTTTTATACCGTCCTTTTTGGCTACCTTTTTATACTCACCTTTCGAAAGAACTACTTCTCCAAGCTGCTAAAGCACTCTATGCGCATACTAGCTTTACTAATGGTTACACTAGTTGGTGTATCTAGAGTAGTTTCTGGAGCGCACTTTGTGCGGGATGCCGTCTTTGGTTATATTATCGGCTTCGTCTATCTTGCCTTTATACTTGCAGTCGAAAAATATGTGGAACAAAAACAAGCAAAAGGACAAAAAGCGTAAACAGTGAGACTGTTAATACATATCCCGCCGCAAGATCCTTGATTATTCTTGCGCCTTCGTGATGTTCGTGAACTAAATGGTCAATAAATTCTTCGATCGTGGTATTTATCAGTTCGGCGGATAATAGCATGCCACACACTGTTATAAGTGCAAGCCATTCCGTTAGTGAGATCTTAAAATAAATTCCGGCAACAAAACAGACAAAAGCTATAGCTGTCTGGATCCTAAAGTTAGCCTCATTTAAAAAGGCATGTTGAATACCTTTACATGCAAATTTGAAACTTGAGATGTGTCTTCTTGGATGGTGACTTGCAATAATTCTACCCACACATATATAATACTGCGTTTGTACTTTATAATGAAAGTACAATAGTACTTTCCGTTCAGCAAGCTGAACGTGAAGATGCAGTGGCATCTTCTCTTTCACAAGCGAAACATGAAGATGCGCTTTTAACTATGGCGGATAAAATAAATGGTGCAAAAAGAAAGTTCAGGAAATACCTACCGATCCTAACCATCGGTTGTATGGTACTTGCCGGTATTGCAATTATCAAGTTTAAGAATGGTGGTGTAAAAGTCACCACCGAAGTGGCGCAGATACGAACTATTGCAAAAACCATTTCGGCCTCCGGTGAAACAGCTGTGCTGGAGAACTACGTTCAACGAGCCTTAGTAGGTGGGACTATTAAGGAAATTAAGTTTATAAGCGGTGACGATGTATTCAAAGGCGACTCGATCCTATCCTATGATAGGGATTCACTAAAATCCAGCCTGGATTCAACCTATACCTCGTATCTTTCTGCAAAATCTGATCTTGAATCATACAATCAAAAAGTAGTGTCGGCTAAAGCTACTAGAAACATTCGCAAACAAGAGCGCGACGAGGCTTGGCGGACGTATATGAGCGACAATGGCGAGGACGAAAAGCAGGCTTATAAAAACGCCGAAGCTTTATACCAAGCGGCTATTTCTGCCTATGTAACGCTTGAGAAGGATAAGGACTACACACAAGAGGCTGTTACATCGGCACACTCTGCTTACACTGCCGCACTGAATAATTATACTAAAGCTGCTGTTCATGCACCCTCCTCCGGCAAACTTGCCCTAAACGATATACATACTGGCTCACTTATAACATCGGGCCAGGAGCTCTTTTCGATCACAAATACCACTAATTTGATTTTTAAAGCGCAAATAGACGAGGCTGACATAAGTCACCTAACTCTTAGTATGCCCGCAAAAGTGAGTTTGGACAGCTACCCGGATAAGGTATTTACCGGAACTGTCCAACAGATTGACGCAAAAGTGGTTACATTATCAAGCGGAAGCGCAGTGGTTATTGCGGATGTGTACTTTGATGCAACGGACATCTTGCCAATAGTTGCCATGAACGGCTCCGTAGATATTGAGTTTGCTAAACAAGAAAACATGCTGTCGATTTCTCCTGATGCAGTAGTTAGAGAGCTAGACAAAGCGTTTGTGTACACAGTGGAAGGCGCCATCGCTAAAAAGCTTGAAGTGCAAGTTGGCCTTGAGGGTGACAACTACACCAGTATTTCAGCGGGGTTGTCAGAAGGCAGCGTTGTTATTACAAGCCCCGGAGAAGTCAACCTCACTGATGGCGCAAAGGTTAGACTGTAATATGTATGACTATTTGTGCTATACAAAAACTATTATAGAAGTGCAAAATATTGTGAAAGAATACACCCTGGGTGGAACGGTTTTTAGAGCGTTAAGGGGACTAAATCTCAAGATCGACCAAGGCGAATTTGTAAGTATTGTCGGTAAGTCAGGCTCTGGCAAGTCTACCCTAATGCACATAATCGGCCTGCTTGACAGACCCTCCTCTGGGAGTGCACTTTTTGCTGGCAAGGAGACTGGGCACTTAGCAGATGCCGAGTTGGCAAAGTTGAGATCAAATGAAATTGGTTTTGTGTTTCAATCTTTTAACCTGCTTGCAAGAACTAGCACGCTAGACAACGTATTACTCCCAGCCGTTTATACAACTAAAAACTATGAAGTAAAGCAAAAAGCCCTGGATTTACTGGCGAGGGTTGGCCTTTCAGACAAGCTTAAAAACACCCCAGCGCAACTCTCCGGTGGTCAGCAGCAAAGAGTTGCTATAGCCAGAGCGTTAATGAACGATCCTGCTATTATTCTTGCCGATGAACCTACAGGTAATTTGGATACCAAAAGCGGTCAGGAGGTGTTAAAACTTCTGGAGGACTTACACCAAGAAGGAAAAACGATTGTGATTGTAACCCACGATGATGATGTTGCTTCTAACGCGAATAGAATTGTAAGGCTAATGGACGGGGAAATTGTATACGATAAGTCAATATGAAAACATATTTTAGATTGGCATTAAGGTCGTTATTATTAAACAAAGTGAGGTCGCTTTTGACGATGGTTGGCATAATAATAGGGGTGGGGGCAGTTATTATCCTAACCTCTTTGGTTGGCGGTTTGGAAAAGCAAATTAAACAGACTTTTGAGAGCCTAGGCACAAACTCATTATTTGTGTTTGCCGGTAGCGTTGGCAATGGTGACGGCGGTCCAACAGGTTTGCCAGTTAATAAGCTAACGTACGAAATGGTCAACAAACTAAAAATCATTCCCGGAGTAGTTCATGCCAGCGCAATTGTGGAACTAAGCGGTTCAGCTGTATACGGCAATAAAGAACTAAAAAATGTGGAGCTGCGGGCCGTGGATAGTAATTTTGATCAAATTTATAATTTGGAAATAACCAGAGGCCGTTTTTTTAACCAAGGTGAGGTGTCGGGTGGAAAAATGGTGGCAGTGATAGGTGAAACAGTGCGCAAGGAGCTTTTCCCCAACCAGGACCCGCTAGGCAAGGAGCTTAAGCTTAAGGACAAGCGTTTTACCATAATAGGCGTTCCGGAGGCTAAGGGTTCGGTTTTTGGCCAAGACAGCGACAAAGCGGCATACATACCCTATACAACAGCTAGGCAAAGATTTCAGGTAGAGCGGCCAACTTATATTTTTATTAAAACAACGGACACAACCGTGATCAAAAAAGTGAAGCGCGATGTGGAAAAAACCCTGCTTAGAGTCTTAACTGCTGACGACTTTTCGGTGAGGACTCAAGAAGAGGGTATAAAGTTTTTTCAAAACATTTTGGGGGTTTTAGCCAGCGCCTTGGGAGGCATCGCCGGTGTTTCCTTGCTTGTGGGCGGCGTTGGTATTATGAATATTATGTTTGTTTCGGTGACGGAAAGAACCAGAGAGATTGGTTTAAGAAAGGCCGTGGGCGCAAATTCGCGTGACATTTTAACTCAGTTCTTGCTTGAGGCAATGATTTTAAGTTTGGTGGGCGGCGTATTAGGAGTGGGCTTTGGCATCTTGGTCAGCTTTGGTATGAGCAGCTTTATTGATACCTCGCTTAACTACCTGTATGTTGGGCTGTCCTTTGGGGTTTCTGCGGTAATCGGTATAGTTTTTGGCGTGGCTCCCGCAATAAGAGCATCCAGGCTTGACCCGATAATAGCCCTTAGGTATGAGTAGCTAGCGGTTTGGTATTTGCTTAACAACGTATACCGCGTTGGCAACTAGGTGGTCATCAGCCATCGTGCGTGTTAGGTTTTTGTCGGCAAGCAACACCGCCCACACATAACCGGGTTGGGCTTGTTCGCCAAAAACGTCACTAATTGTTAGTCCGTCACTATACATATTTTTTTCGTAGTAAAAGCCGTTGTCGTCTCTAAGCCTTTTGAGCAGATCTTCCACTGTGTCTCTGTCTGTAAACTCTGCCGAGTATTCTATTGACTTTGTAACACGTTCATAAACAAGCCTAACTTTTATGTCTTTGGGTTCTCGTACGCTCTCTTCTTTTGACTCGTCTTTGACGACATACGAATCATTAATCAGCACTTGCCTAACAAAAAGTATAGCTACTAGCATTAGCACAGCAAAAGGTGATAAAATTGACATAACATTGGCCCCCGTAGCTCAGCGGATTAGAGCGCTTCGCTTCGGACGAAGATGTCGGGAGTTCAAATCTCTCCGGGGGCGCCATGTTTGGAAGGCAACACATATGGACAACTCGCTCATAACTCAAGCTGATAAAGTCTTTAGTGACTTTTTTAAACGTGAGATTTATTTGGATCAACCGTACGCTATTAAGGATTTAGATTATTCTGAACGGTTGATTACTGAATTCAAATCGCTACTTCCACTCATCCCTAAGGATGCTCCGGCCGAAACTGAGACCGGTATTGTCACTAGAGAACTTGAGCGCATTTGTAGTTTTTTCATAGACACTTTGGAAGAATCACTCACCTCTAAAACCACTGAACCTATGGAGATAGTGGCGCGATTTCAAATTGAACCTAGCGATATTGAAGCTATTAGACATTGGCTAAAAGCTAATAGGCAGGCGGTAGTGAAAGCAAATACGGAACAAATGGAAAAATCCAACGGCGATCGCAGAACTTCTATCCCCGCTGGCTCAAGAGAGTTGCGGCGCAAGGCAGAAGACATCCTAACTGGCTGTATTGAAGACTTAAAAGCCTTGGCGGTAGAAGCGTTAGGCATGGAAGAATTATCCGCTCTGCTCTCGGAATTTACCGTATCAATAGATTCCGTAAGTACCAGAGCCACGTCAAACAGAATCAGCAAGGTGGCGCTTGTAAGCCTTCAAGGATGTGTTTACATGTCTAAAGGCAGCATCTACGTAGATGTGGCCAGATTAATCAAAGAGTTTGCGCACGAAGTAATTGGCCACTGTTTAAATTACTACCTAACGGAACATTCAAAGTTACCTATTTTCGTTAAAGAGAACTTTTACCTAGACACGAGCTCCACTCGAGAATCAGTTTCTGACCACATGGAGCGCTACTTCTTTCCAGCCTGCATGGAACGTAGCAAAAAGTTATCAAGCAACCCACACTTTTATCAACTCGAAGAGGAGTACACGAATTTTAGCAATATTAGTCTTTTGGAAAAGTATTACAGATATCTAGAAAGTCTCGGCATTTGGGTGCTTGCTACATCAAAAATGGATGACCACAGGTTGCAAACGGAAAAACTGGAGCAATATAGTATTGAGCCAAAATGGGTCTCGTGGTTTATCAATCGACATAGAAATAACTGGGATCGATCTACCGGGCTTTTACTACCGTCGGTGGTTTCGGATCTACGGTACTCCTTGGAGTCCGTAGATAAACAAATATCTAAGCGCAAACCCAAAGACATGCTTAAATTTCACCGAGCCGTGTTAACTGGCTGTTGGACACCTAAAGGCTTTGAGAACTGGGTTGATTTAACAGGTTACTAGCTATGGACCGACCTGATTACAATGATGCAACATACGACTATACAAAATATTGGAATGGCAGAAGCTATGAGAACAACAGCGAAACGTACGCTCTTGCTAAATTGCTTCCTTCTAAAGGCGTAAGAATTCTTGACGCCGGCGGCGGGTTTGGCCGGCTTATCCCAACATACAAGGATAAATTTACAGATATCGTAATACTAGACAAGTCTATAAAAATCCTCTCCCAAGCCGAAGATCGTGCCAAGGAGCTAAAGGTTACTGTTACAACCTTTGTCGGCGATGTTTACAATCTTTCGGAAGTTGGGCAAGAAGCGTTTGACTGCGTTGTTATGGTCCGTATTGCCCACCATCTTGACGACTTAGCCAAAGCGCTAGCTGAAGTGTATAAAGTCCTCAAACCAGGCGGTGTCTTCATTTTTGAGTTTGCCAACAAACTGCACATTAAGTCGGTTGTCAAACATCTTATTAAAATGGATAACGGTTACTTTAGCCACGAACCTATCAGCGTTGCCAGCAAGAACGTGATGTTTTTTAACTTCCATCCGAAGTATGTTAGCGGTTTACTAGAACAAGCGGGTTTTAAAGTAACCAAGAAACTCTCTGTATCCAATTTTAGAAGTCCATTTCTTAAAAGATACATCCCAGAGGGGTTACTAAACATGACGGAAAACTTAGCTCAGGAACCCTTAGCTAGGTTTAACTTTGGTCCGTCGCTTTTCTACAGATGCGTTAAAGCCAGTGCTTAGTTTAAAGCTCGGGGTGTTTCTCCAAGTATTTATCCCTAAGATACAAAGCGATAATATTCACCAGTGTAGTCAATTCAATCTTTTCCCCCTCATAAATAGGGTTTTGATAGATAAAATCCTTAATTCGGTTAAATTTGTCACTAACCGTGGAGTCAAAAACCACCAACACAGCTGTTTGCTGCACATCTAACTTAGTTTTCGGCGCGCGGTTTTCTAACTCGGCAATAAGCACCTCGGATTGATCGTTTGCAAAGTCCTTACCGCCGCTTTCCACAAGAAGGCGCTTGGCAAGATCGTTTAGCATCATTGGACTGTTTGCAGAGAAAAAGTTCGCACTAAGACCTTCTTTTGCGGCAAGATAATGGCATATTCTATCTAGCACCGTCTCAATTTTTGACAACCTTGTTTCTAGCTTTGCGCAAACCGCCGTGATGCTCTCTACACCTTTTTCAACTCTGCAAAATCGTACAAAGTAGAACCTTGCCGCTTCCCACACCACCCACGCTCCGGCAAGATAATAAAGGCCGTTGGGAATACCGCGAATGAGCTCCTCAAGATAGGTCGTAGTTTTTGTATAGCACACTTAGTACATAATGCAAGAAAAGTACTCTATAATGGCTAGATAGGGTACAATTGACGGTATGGGACAGAGGCTATCAACACAATCGTATAAAGGAGCCAGAGATTTTTACCCTGCAGATATGCAGTTGGAAAACTATATCTTTGACACCTGGAAGAGAGTTTGCAGAAGCTTTGGCTTTGAAGAGTATTCGTTTCCAATTCTTGAACCGTTTGAGATCTTTGCCGCCAAAACCGGTCAGGAAATTGTAAACGAGCAATTGTATAGTTTTGAGGATAAGGGCGGGAGAAAGCTGGCAATAAGACCGGAACTCACACCCGGAACGGTTAGGATGCTTGCGCAAAAGTACAAGGAAATCCCACAGCCGATTAAGTGGTTTATGATTGGCAACAATTGGCGGTTTGAGAAGCCGCAGACTGGCAGGGGCAGGGAATTTTATCAACTGGAAGCCAACATTTTCGGCGTGGCGGGCTATGAGGCGGATGTTGAGTTATTCAGGTTAATCATCGCACTGATGCAAGCTTTTGGAGCCAACGAAAAAATGTTTACCATCAAGGTCAGCGATCGCAGACTTATCTCGTCGCTATTTACCGATATTCTTAAGTTACCTAGTGAAAGTCAACCCGCAGTTAGAAGACTGATGGACAAAAAAGATAAAATGTCGCCGGAAGATTTTGAAGCGGGGCTAACGGAACTTGGGCTAACCGCCGAACAAATAGCACAAATAACCACATTTATGTCAGGCACGCTTGAAACCCTAGAGATACCAAAAACCAATGTCGGCTATCTAACTTTAGTCCGCATCTTTGACTTTTTTAGAACCGTCGGGCTTGCCGACTATTTAAAGTTTGACCCCTCAATTATCAGGGGCTTCGACTACAGCGACGGGCTGGTATACGAAGTCTACAACAACAACCCTGCAAACAGAAGGTCTCTTTTTGGCGGTGAACGGTTTGACAAGCTTATAAACATCTTTGGCGACTATGATCTACCATCCACGGGCTTTGCTATGGGTGATTATACTTTATTGGAATTCCTAAAAGGTTGGAGGCTTTTGCCAGAATTTTCCGGCTGTTGCGATTATCTTGTTACTGTGTGGCCCTCCAAAAGTACGGAGTTCATGCAAAAGGCTATGCAGATTTCTGATGTACTAAGAGCCAATGGTTCAACAGTCTCAATGTGGGTTGGAGGTTCGGATAAACTAGAAAAACAGCTTAAATACGCTAACAGAATGCGCGTAAAATATGCGGTGATTATAGGCCCTGAAGAAATACAAAATAACGAATACATAGTGAAGGATCTAAAGGCCGGCTCTTCAGTAAGAAAAAGGTTGTAGTTTTCCACATATGCTCATAAGACTGTACATTTCTCTACTTTCGGGGGCCGTATTTCTTGCGGCTTTGATGTTAGTTGCGGACTCAACAGATCGAATCTGGCAAGTTGGACGGGCCTCCGGCGTAGCCGCGTTTGTTATTATGACTATGGCGGTCTGCTTTGGACTTATCCAGTCGTCAAAGGCACTCATAAAGATACGGATCATGCTTCAACCAACCGCTTTAGAAATACACAGAAGCCTAACTTGGGCGGGGCTAACTCTGGTTGGTGTGCACGCGGTAACCTTGCTATTGATTATGGGTTATACCCTAACTTACACTGTTGGACTTGGCATACTAGCCGCATGCCTAATTGTTCTGCTGATCATAACTTCGGAACTAAGAAATAAAATAGTTTCACTAAAGGTATGGCGGACTATTCATTACAGCAGCTTTGTGTGCTACTTGTTGTTCTTGGTCCACGGTTTCTCCTCCGGAACCGATTCACGCGAGCCGTGGATGAGGGCACTTTATATCACCTCACTGGCGCTGGTTATTGGCCTAGCTAGCTTGAGAATATTAAATAGAAATTAATTGCGCAACTTTGCCAAAAGGGCTATACCGCATACTACAAGTTTATTAACCAGCCATGGATATTTGGCGTACATGTGCTTTGTGTAAAAAAGCTTCATTGCCCGCACCGACTCTTGCTTCATTCTCCTGCGTGTTTCCGAGCTTGCTTTTGTAACGTCTTGCGTTTCTTTCCTGATCCCAACTCCAGCACCTTTGTAGTGCAGGCAAGTAAACTGTGGGAGGTAGTATGTTTTATAGCCTAGCTTTTTCATCCGCCAGCACATGTCTACGTCCTCACCGTATACGAAATAGTCTTCATCCCAAAGCCCAACTTTGGTAAAAACCTCTGCTTTAACCATCATAAAGTGACTGATACACATACCTATTGGATGTGGTTTCGCAAAGTCCTCCCAGCCTAAAAAGTATCGCGAGAATAATTTTGACTTTGGAAAGAACTTTTCCAGTCCAGAAAAATGACTGAAGGCGGCGAATGGGGTGGGGAAGCCTCTATGCGCATCCATATCCAAAGACCCGTCGCGCAAAACTAATTTGCACGTTGCTGCTCCTAGTTCGGCATGCGTATCCAAATAATCTATTACACCCTCAAGTGAACTTGGTTTAGGAAAGGCATCCGAGCCCAAAAACAGAAAATAGTCCGGATTATCGGCATTTTTTATTCCAAGATTGTACCCCGCAGCCAAGCCTTTGTTTTCCGCTCTAATAAGTTTAACCCACGGAAACTCCTCGGCGACCATATCAGCCGAGTTATCAACGGATGCATTATCAACCACAATAACTTCCTTCCACGGGTATTGGTAACCGGCAAGGTTTTTTAAGCAGTCGCGCAGTATCTCCTTTGTGTTATAAACAACAATAATAATAGCTAACTTCTTCATACATGTATTCTACCTGTTCCTTTATTTACACGCCAATATATTTATCGGCAAGCCAATATATACACATACGGCACACCGTATCTTGGCCCGAATTCAGTTACGACTTTATCACACGCTACTATAGAGGTTTCCTCCCGAGTAATGCCAAGCTTTTTGATTAGATACTTTGTACCCGGCTCAAACTCACTGACTGACGGACCACCATAGGTATATTTAAATGGCTCCAGATCTCTCGGGACGTATACCTTTGCTCTGTTGCCCTCTGTGGCATTTACACCGTTTAGGTAGCGAGCTGCTTGCAGCATATACTCTCCACTATTGTCAAAAATGCCCATACTAAGCGCGGCTTGAGCACCCCCAAACAACGGGGAGTAATACCCAGACATAGCGGGGAAGTGGCCGTAGTAGCTATACACGTTTACAGCCAAATATACTACTAACAAAGGCTTAAGTAAGTTAGTTTTAACTTGGGCTAATCCTAACGCTATAACAAGCAGCAACGGTTGCATAAGGGCATAGACATATCTATCTATTTTCTTGTCCGCAAAAGTATAAACTACAAACAGCAAACCTATGTAACCTAGAATCGCAAAAGCTTTTTTACCACCTGGTGTCCGACTAGAGTGTAATAGCATTGCAACAGCAAGAACGACGGCGAACAACGCCACCGGATTAAGTTTAAACGCCAAAATCACCAGATAGTAAATGTATGAGAATGGTGGTGCAAAGTACCTTCCTCGCGAGCTGTTATCAACCGCATCAGTTACGGCGGCAAATACATTCTGAATCACGGTACCTGCATCAACCCACAAAGCCGGAAAAAGGAGCACGATTGTGAGTAGGGCAGTGCCGGTGAATACAGCCAAACCTGTAAAATAGAAATATTTAATTTCTTTTGTTTTGACAAACTTATAAACTAGTCCGCCAACGGATAATATTGCTGCCGCAGCAGCACCAACCAGTCCACTTATTTTTGCAAGTATAGAGATACCAAAAGCCAGCCCAGATCCAACCGCCAAAGCAGCCTTTTGGCTTGATAAGTATAAAAGGTATAGCAAAAAACCCAAAAATGAAGCATATGTTTCTAGAGCTGTTAAGTGAAACCACCTGTCAATACCCACAATATAAGGTTCAATCGACATCACAAGGCCATATACTATGGCAACCTTTAAGCCAAATAACTTACTAATAGCTGAAAGTTGAGCTAAAAAAAGTCCAAATAACACAACCACTAAAACTAACTTAGATACTGTGTGAATAGCAATAAAATCTCCAGAGTTTTCCAGACTCCATCTGGGCTGGCCAATAAAATCCTGCACTTTCCAACTAACTTGTCTGGCTATAGAGTTTACCAGCATTAAACTAACTCCGGGCTGGTAGTGCTGGTAAGTAGATGCCAAATCACCGGCTTTTAGTGCTGCCACAAAGCCCTCGGTCCGTTTATACCACCTTGCTCCGTCAGAGTTTAGAATGTCGTTTCCAATGTAAAAAAGCCTAATTGCCAAAAAGAGAAAGCAAATAAGAATAATGATTTTTTTAGTCATATGGTTTTACCCGTTTGTATAAGTATATTTTTGGCTGAATAAACATGCTGCCCGGATAAGTTAACAGCTTTTCCTCAATTAATTTGTAATCCGTTAAATATTTCTCGTTTACATTTTGGGAATCGAATGAGAAATCGTAGACGTAGTGTCTAGTATCATTACGATTTATAAGCTTCCACGCGTTGGTACCTTGAATACTTTCGCGCGGTAGACTACTTACTTTGGCTAACTCCACTGATTTGTGCCAAACATAAGAGTTCGTAACCACAAAATCCAGTGCAAATTGTAAGCTGAAAAATGTTAACCCGGCTCCGAAAACTAGCCAAATTAACTTGTCTACAAGCACCACCTTTTTTAGCTGTGATATCAAGTAGATAAGAAAAAACGGCAGAATGCCTGTTAAATACCTATCGTAGACCTTTTGGGTAACAACCATTAGAGCAAAATAGATAACAACGTAAACTAAAGCCGGGTGCAACAGCTGCTTTTTATATTTATACGGGTTACATTTATACAGACCGATCAGAAACGCAGGTACAAAAAGCGCAATAAATACCTTTGCTGCAATATCCCAGTACAGATATAGATCATAAATAAAATAGAACTGGTATTTTGTCCCTAATATGCCGCGTGAAAAAAACCCTGTTCGTTCAAAGGTGTTATCCAAATAGGGGAACTCACCCCATGAAAGTCTACTAGGGTGGAAATGACTCTGCATAAACACGTAGATCGCTGCACTTGCAATGGCAACTAGCACAATCGCTAACGGCTTTTTTGGCAGATACCTTACCAATACAGAGCCTGCAACGGGTATTGTAAAGGCAAACAAATATATGAGTATCCCATAACTAAGGGCAAAAACATATTGATAGTCCAATAGATGCTTAAATTCAAGCGGTTTCTCATACATTTCCGGAGTTTGCGGGAAACCAAGCAGATAAAACACATACAACCCGCCGAAGAACAACAGTTCTATCAGCGCCTTTTTATACTGTTTATCTATCACGAGTGATACGGTAAATGCCAAAGGCAGTACAAAAGCCACCTGCCTCACAAAGAACGCCGCTACTACAAAGCTGTTAGCTAGTATCAGCTTTTTCCAAACTAGTGGCTGACTTTTGATAAAGAAATAGAAAGCAATAAGTGCAAACATCAAAAAATAATTTTCCGACATGAAACCTAAAACTGAATAGGTAATAAGTGGATTAAAAATAAACAGCAACATGCAGGCGGCAAGCATAAAGGCTTTGCCATATTTTCCATCCCCCGCAATATAAGATTCGCAGATCTTTAGAAAGAGATATAGAGCTATACACGTAACTACAAGGGTTAAAACCGGAAGCCGCTCGGTTCCAAAGAGCAAGCTGAAACCTCCACCAAAGATACCCTGGAGATAAAAAGTAGGGGCGGTCAACGGGTCCAGGGTAAAATTACCGGTTAGAAAATTCCTAACATTTCTAACGTAAACCCAGTCGTCGTTTTGCATGAAGTCGATTTTTAAGACTATCGGCAAGAGCACTATAAAGGCAAGCAAAGCCAGAAACGCCGGCAGCTTAGAGGTTTTTACCATAATGCCAATATAAACCCACTCTGGTAAAATGAAAAGCGTGCGGGCTAAAAATTTTTTAAGTTTATTTTTAGCGGGGCTGTTGCTAACCATATCGGCGGTGCTTAGGTTTGACGGTATTAGTTTTGGTTTACCTCACAGTTTTTATGCAGACGAACCGGAAATTGCAGAACCCGCTATAAAGTACACTTACAATCTAAAATCCATTCTTAGGAATAACGACGTCTACAAGCTAATTCCGGAGTCATATGTGTACGGAACAGCGCCAGTCTATTTTTATACCGCAGCTACAATGCTTTTTAGTAAAACCCTAAATAGTAGCGACATTAGTTTCTCAAAAATCGATATTTACATATTTTTAAGGATAATTAACGCACTAATCTCACTTGCGGTAATTCCACTAGTTTACATCATTTCAAAAAGGTTAGTGCCGGCTAATAGGTATGTGCTTTTGGTTCTGTCAGTCTTTTTTGTGGGTTTAAACTGGAAATTCATAGTCCACGGCCACTACCTTAACCACGACATCATCATTACTCTTCTGCTAGCGGTGGCTTGGTATTTCTTTTTGCGGTACCTAACAAGAACAGAATCAAGTAATGATCCAGAACGCGACACTATTAACACCATTCTGTGCGGGATACTTTTTGGTTTGGCAGTATCCACAAAAATTACCAGCCTGCTGTCATATCCAGTTTTTACGCTCGGCTTCCTGCTCAACAGAAGCTACAGAAATGCCGTGGCATTCAGTTTTGTTATTTTGGGTACTTTTATACTAACAAATCCGTTTGCCTGGCTATTTCCAACAGACTTTCTTAGTAGAATTCTTGAAATGCAGGTTAAAGAAGCCGGCTTAGTTTTTGACTCCATTGATCTTTCGCCGCTAAAGTATTTTAGCTCTTTGACTTACATGCTCACGCTTCCTGTTATAGCGGCCGCACTCATCGGCATTTACTCTGTAATTAAGTCTTTGCGTGCAAATAAAACTACCGGTCCAGCAAAATTCTGGCTTTTAGTTGTTATACAAATTGTGATCTATACACTATTTTTTTCCTTCCAGTCCAGAAAAGTTGACCGCTGGTTGCTCCCAATCCTACCCTACTTTATGCTATTTGCCATTCAAGGACTTTATGTTCTTAAAAACTCCAGGCTCATAAAAGCCTATAAATCTATCAGCCTCACGATAGTGGCATTAAGCATTGTGGGATATCTATACTATCCGTATCTTCTAACAAAACAGTTCCAGCCGAATACTCCTAAGTCACAAGCGTATATCTGGGCGCAGGCGAATCTTCCGGAAACAAATTTAAAGCTTGCAATTACAGAGGAAGGGCTGGATCCGCTCAACAAACTGCCGTTTGCCAGCGTGATGCAGTTTAATGTGTACGAGTCATCGGGCGCACAGTACGTTTACCCGCCAAACCCGGAGCTATACGACTACGTTCTTATCTCTAGCCGTCCAATGCAGTGGTACAAACATCCAATAGTTATGAAAAAGTATCCCAGCTACTATACTGCGTGGCAAGAGTTTGAAGATCAACTAACTGATGCCAAAAAATACGAACTGGTTAAATCTTTTGTTCTTGCCAAGCCAAATTTAATACCACTTTCCGATGTCTATGTTTATAAAAGACTGTGATAACTTATGATAACCAGTGTTGTTTCTTTTGCGATTAAAAAACAAACGTTAGTATTAGTGCTACTAACCGGTATTTTCTTTGCAACGTCACTGCCTGGGCTATTTGTTGACGTGTTAAATACCGACGGTGTCAACTGGCACACTAGATCCAGAAACTTTATGGAGTCTTTGCTCTCCGGCGACTTTGAGAGCACATATCAAGCTTATCATCCGGGCTTTACCTTGATGTGGCTATCGGGTCCACCCCTTTATGTACTAGGAGAGTATATGGAGAGCGGGGGCTTTAGCCTGTACGGCAAAGATACTTATCTATATTACGATTACTTGGCCAAACTGTGTGTAGTGTTAGCCTCTTCTGTACTTTTTCTCTACTCTCTTATTGTCCTTAAGCTGCACCATTCACTAAAATTGGCGCTCGTTTTTGGGTTGCTCGTAATTTTGGAGCCGTACATGCTTGGACAAAGAAGGCTTTATCACTTGGATTATCTAACGGGCTACTTACTTGTATGCTCGTTTTTAAGCGTGTATCATTTTACGCAAAGTAAAAAACTTTTTACTCAAGTAAGAAAGCGGCTGTTTTTAGTA
>Ga0075592_116_pt1 | contig 17169 bp, 15 predicted proteins | sample RifGroC2_FD_68349 | JGI IMG/M metagenome (GOLD analysis project Ga0075592, IMG submission 68349) | candidate division WWE3 bacterium GW2011_GWC2_44_9 | reverse complement strand
AGTGATATTGACACTTTGGAAAGAACCGATATTTTGGACAATTTGCGCCGTGGTCAGTATGACGTTTTGGTCGGCATTAATTTGCTTCGGGAGGGCTTGGATCTGCCGGAGGTGTCGCTGGTAGCTATTTTAGATGCCGACAAAGAAGGCTTCTTACGGAGTGAGACCTCGCTTATTCAAACAATGGGTAGGGCGGCGCGCCACCTAAATGGTTCCGTGGTTATGTATGCAGACAATGTCACTGGTAGCATGAAGCGCGCGGTTGGCGAAGTGCAAAGGCGGCGCGCCGCCCAGGAAGTCTACAATACGGAACATGGAATTGTACCAACACAAATTACCAAACCAATCCGAGAGAAGTTAATTGACGAGTTGATCGAAGAACAGTTGGAGAAGTCAAAAGGTAAACGTGCCTCGGTTAAGGACATAGATTACAAATCTCTACCGCCTAATGAGCTTAAAAAGGAAATAAAGCGGATTGAGAGTGAGATGAAATATCAAGCCGAAATGCTTAACTTTGAGCAAGCTGCAGCCCTGCGGGATTTAGCCAGATCACTCAAAAACTATACTTAGGCTTTGTATCCCATATTTGATATCTATAGGTTGTAGGGGTACTATTATCCTATTATGCCGGTAAATAATGCAGAATTGGGCTGTGATCCTAATGAGGAGTTTGAGCAGGATGCACTCACGCCAACTAGGGCTTTAGGTGATAAGCCTTTTGCTGGAGAGCGGATGCAAGGTGTTCAGGAAAGAGGAATTTTTGCAAGGATAAATCAAAAACTAGTCAACGTCACAGGTTCAAACGAGAAAGTAAAGCAGACATGGGATTATCCAGCAGCGGAATATGATCGGCTTATGGATAGCGCAGCGACGCGCGAGCGTATTGCCAGAGGAAACCTTAGCGAGGTAGAGAAGAAGGCGCTAAGAAAGAAACAACAGGGAACCGGCCAGTCCTAGTTGAGTGAGAACACCCATTTTTAATATTTTGTACCCACGCCAGATAATACTTCTTGTAATCCAACCATAAGTTTAGTACAATCCGCGTAGTTTCAACTTATCCTGCCTTGTACATAATGTCGAGCAGGAAAAAGAAAAAAATCGGTACCGTAGATATCCTAATATATGTTCCCGTGTTTATTGGAAGCTATGCAGTCCTTTCATGTATAAAGGTTTTTGAACTGGCTACAAAGTGTGTACGATTTAGTCTTGCACTAATTAGTTTTGCTGGTAAAAGAGGCCACAAACTAGTACAAGTTACATTAGCAAAGGTAAGCAAGTTAACAACTAAATTAGTTGGTTTATTCAAGAAAGTGTTTGTTTTATGTCTTGAAATGCCAAACAAATATGCCTTCAAACTTAAACAAGTTTACGCCAAATTTAGTATAGAGCATGCGCGCCCCGTTGAATCCGAGCCAAAAACGAAGTATACCAGAAAGAGTTATCGCCACACGCCAGCCGTAAAAGCAAGCAAGTTAGCATCCGTACTTTCCAGTATAAAGCTCTTCGCCGGTGGGTCTTTGTTCTCCCTTGTCTTTATTGCTTTGCCCGTTTCTGCCTATAGTTGGTATAGAGGCCTCCCCCAGCCGGACTTATTAGTTGAAAACGCTCAAGCAAACCGGCCTACAAAAATACTGGATCGCAATGGTCAGCCCTTGTACGAGATTTATGTTGACAAAAAATATGCGCCGGTAGCGCTGGAAAAAATTCCCAAGCATACCATTTTGGCCACACTTGCTGTTGAAGACCATGAATTCTTTGACCATAGTGGAGTTAGGCCATTAAGTATTCTTAGAGCTGCTAAAGCCACAATAATTGACGATCACATGCAAGGCGGTTCCACCATTACCCAGCAATTAATTAAAAATGTTTTGCTAACGCCCGAACGGACGATAACCAGAAAACTTAAAGAGTTGTTTCTAGCCTACGCTGTCGAGCAGAGATATACAAAAGACGAGATTTTAGGGCTGTACCTAAATAACATCCCGTATGGCGGCGTGGCGTGGGGGATAGAGAGTGCCGCCCAAAAACTTTTTGCCAAGGACGTTTGGGACTTAACTTTAGGCGAATCCGCCTTTTTGGCAAGCCTGCCGTCTTCACCGTCGGCGTATGTTTCTTATGCCAGCAATTCCGAAGCGGCCAAAAGAAGACAGAGCGCAGTCCTAAATCGTATGGAAGAGCTTGGCATAATAACCTCGGCTCAGAATGCGGAGGCGCTAGCCGAGGGCTTAAATTTTGCGCCGCAGCATGAATACATTAAGGCGCCGCATTTTGTTTCGTACGTACGGAAAGAGCTAGAAAGCAGATATGGCAATCGCATGGTTGAGTATGGCGGTCTCACCGTTAAAACTAGTCTAGATCTTGATCTTCAAACAAAGCTGGAGGAAGTGGTAAAGACGGAAGTTGCCAAAGACCTGTATCTAAATATCACAAACGGGGCGGTTGTGGTTTTAGACCCAAGAACGGGTGAGATTTTAGCTTACGTTGGGTCCGTTGACTACTTTAAAGAGGGCTGGGGAGCGTACGATGTGATAACGGCTCAACGCCAGCCCGGCTCAACGATTAAAGTTGTAACCTATGCTCTAGCTTTTGAAAAAGGCAAGACAGCCGCGGACACTGTGGTGGACGGACCGTTAACCATTCAGCTTGGCGGAGGCAAAACCTATTCGCCTGTTAACTACGATGGCAGATACCACGGCGCCGTTAGCTTGCGATCTGCGTTGGCAAATTCCTATAACATCCCCGCGGTAAAACTGGTGAAGGACTTTGGCCCCGATAACATGGTTGCATTGGGTAATAAGCTTGGACTTGCCGGCTGGGAGGTTAACGACACTTATGGTTATGCGGTCACTTTAGGTGGTAAAGAGACCAGATTGCTAGATCTAACCAACGTATATGCCACTTTCGCCCGTGGTGGGATGTATCGGCCAACAACACCTTTTATTTCGATTAAGGATTCAAATGGTTTTAACTTGTATGACGATTCGAGGATCGTTGAGTACAGAGCTATCAGTGAGGAAACGGCTTATATCCTTACTAATATTTTAAGTGACAGTTGGGCAAGAGCCCCAGCGTTTGGTTCCAGAAGCGCGTTGTACATTCCCGGTCACACGGTAGCCGCAAAAACAGGAACCACCAACGACAAAAGGGATAACTATACTGTTGGTTACACTTTGGCATATACTGTTGGTGTGTGGGTAGGCAACAACGACAACAGTCCAATGAACCCGTATTTAGCAAGTGGGGTGGATGGCGCGGCGCCTATTTGGAACAAAACAATGCACATTTTGCTTGACGGTAGGGAAGCCGAGAACTTTCCTGTGCCCTCCGGTATCTTTACCAAGACAGACAACAAATGCGGTAGATCCGAAGTTTTTACCCGCGGGTCTCAAGTGCCAAACTTATGCCCGGAGCCCGATAAAGACAAAGAGAAAAACGAGGCTAAACACAAAGACAAAGATTGAAAGGAGGTGACTTGATATGATGGAGAAACTAACCAAAGCAATGGAAAATCTGAAAAAGCAAAACCCTAACGTCAGTTGGGCAAACCTTTTAACTGGTGTAGCGGTTTTAGTTATGGTGGCTGTGTTCAGCTATGCATACTTCAGCAGATCCGGAAGCGATCAGTCTAGTATAGACATCAATAAAGCGTTGGAAGAGGTTACTAAAGAGGACAAAGAGGTCAATCAGGAGGCGGAGCCAACAGGCGCCGTTGTTGAGGACGCTACACCTGAAATTCCAGCCGAATCTGGCGAGAAAGGTTCAACTGGACAGACCGAAACTGCGGTTGTGCTAAAGGGCGAAGGTCTTTGGCAAGTTGCGCAAAGGGTCTGCGGCGACGGCGAGAAATACAATATTCTTGCGTCAGCCAATGGCTTAAGCGTTTGGGAAGGTCTGCCAGAAGGTATGACTCTTAAGGTTGTTTGCAAATAGCTTTAAGCCCCCACCGAGGTCCTGCCCGTGGGGCTAGAAAAACCCAAAGAAATACCGTATAATCCTTTTCTGTGCCGGAACTTGGTTCTTCAGACAAGATAATAGTAAAGGGTGCTCGTCAGCATAACCTTAAAAATATTGATTTGGAAATCCCTAAAAACAAATTTGTGGTTTTTACCGGCGTATCGGGGTCTGGTAAATCTTCCCTAGCCATGGACACTATCTATGCCGAAGGCCAGAGAAGGTATGTTGAGAGCCTTTCTGCCTACGCTCGTCAGTTCTTGGGTGTAATGGATAAGCCGGATGTGGACTCCATAGAAGGTCTTTCTCCGGCTATAGCTATAGACCAAAAAACCGCAAGCCATAATCCGCGGTCTACTGTTGGCACTGTTACAGAGCTGTATGACTTTTTGAGGCTTTTGTACGCTAGAGTGGGCCATCAGAAATGTCCTAACTGTGGCCGTGAGATTTCGCGCCAATCCATCGATCAGTTAGTTGAGTCAATTTTTGCGTTAGTTGCCCAAGAAAGAGATTATGTCAGTGAACGAGGAGTTAGGCTATTCATTTTGGCACAGGTGGTTAGGGACCGCAAAGGCGAATTTGGCGACCTTTTCGACAATCTTAAAAAACAAGGTTATGTTAGGGCTAGGATAGACGGTGAAGTAAGAGACCTCAAAGATAAAGGAGTGCTGATAAAAACTAATAAACATTCGGTGGAAGCCGTTGTCTCAAGACATATCATTAGCAGAAAGAGGTTGGGAGGTGCGGATGGTAAAGCTATAAAGTCGGCGGTTTTTCAGTCGGTTGAGAGTGCGGCCCGGCTAGGAAATGGTGCGGTGATGCTTTCCATTATTAAGGACAATTCCTTGGACTTTCCGGCAAGCCCCAAATTAATGGAGGATCACCTGTTTTCTGAAAGGTACGCCTGTCCGGTTTGCAACCTGTCGTTTTCAGAACTTGAGCCAAGAAGTTTCTCCTTTAATTCGCCCCATGGCGCCTGTCCGGCCTGTACAGGGCTGGGTACCGAACTTAATGTTAACGTTGACTTGGTTCTAAATGACCAGCTGTCAATAGTGGAGGGTGGTGTGCTTCCCTGGAGCAGTATCTTTGAGACCATGGGGTGGATGAGCAAGGTGCTGGAGTCTGTGGCTAAAGACTACGGTTTTTCGCTCACAATTCCTATCAAAAAGCTTAGCAAAAGGGATGTGGAGGTGATCTTGTACGGCTGTGGCGACGAAAAAAGATTTAGGGTTGGGCAATATTTTGCCAGGTATGAGGGGGTAGTGCCAAATTTGATTCGTAGACACAAGGAAACCAAGTCGGACTATGTGAGATCAGAAATCGAGAAATACATGGTCAAGGAGCCCTGTAAGTTATGCGTTGGAACGCGGTTAAAAAAAGAGCTTTTGAGTGTAGTTATTGACGACAAAAACATTTGGGAGGTATCTAGTATGAGTATAGACCTCGCTCTTGACTGGGTGGGCAAGATTTTTGCCTCCAAACTGTCGCAAAATGAGCAACTAATTGCTAAACCAATAATTAAGGAAATTGTCCAACGTCTGCAGTTTTTACTGGATGTTGGACTTTCCTATCTTACTATCGGCCGTTCGGCCACTGAACTTTCCGGCGGCGAGGCGCAGAGAATCAGACTGGCATCGCAAATTGGTTCTGGGCTTTCTGGGGTGTTGTATGTGTTGGATGAGCCGTCTATTGGTTTGCACCAAAGAGACCAGGGCAAGCTAATTGCTACGCTTAAGCGGCTGCGCGATTTGGGTAATACTGTGTTGGTTGTTGAGCATGATGCGGAAACCATGTTGAAGTCCGATTATATTTTTGACTTTGGGCCGGGGGCCGGCGAGCACGGTGGTTTAGTAGTTGCCAAGGGCACTCCCTTAGAAATAATGCACAACCCCAAATCTATTACTGGCGATTATTTAAGCGGCGCTAAAAGTGTTGGCGGCGGGGTTTCAAAATTGTTAAGTGACTCCAGGCTGGATACAGATATCCGAAGTAAAAGGTCCTTGGATTTTATGGCGATCCAAGACAAGTTTGTGGTTTTAAAGGGGGCGTCAGGTAGAAACTTAAAGTGCATAACGGCCAAAATACCTGTTGGCAAAATAACCTGTGTCACCGGAGTTTCTGGCTCGGGTAAATCCACGTTAGTCATGGACACTTTGCTGCGGGTTCTGCGGCAAAATCTTGGCCTAAAGAACGAGGAGCGGCCTGAACCGTACAAAAGTATTGATGGGGCGGAGTTTGTTGACAAAGTTGTCGCTATCGACCAGTCGCCAATAGGTAGAACGCCCAAAAGCAACCCGGCTACTTATACAAAAACCTTTGACCACATTAGAGATTTATTTGCGCAAACCCAGGAAGCGCGGGTTAGAGGCTACGGACCTGGGAGGTTCAGCTTTAACGTAAAGGGCGGCAGATGCGAGGCCTGCGGCGGTGAGGGTCAGATAAAGATTGAAATGCAGTTTATGCCCGATGTGTATATAAATTGTGACGTATGCAATGGCAAGAGGTACAATGCCGAAGCTTTGGAGATTTCGTACAAAGCCAAGACTATTAGCGAAGTGCTTGATATGACAGTTGAAGAAGCACTTGGGTTTTTTCAGCACCTTCCGGCGATCGCGAGAAAGCTGGAAACGTTACACGATGTAGGTTTAGGATATATCAAGCTTGGCCAGCCGGCGCCTACTTTATCCGGTGGTGAGGCTCAAAGGGTGAAACTGTCCGCCGAGCTTGCTAAAAAGTCCTACGGGTCCACTTTATATATACTTGACGAACCAACAACGGGTTTACATTTTGCGGATCTTGAACGGCTTATTGCTATTTTTAAGAGGCTTTCCGCCCGAGGGGCTACTGTTCTTGTTATAGAGCATAATGTGGACGTGATTAAAAATGCCGATTGGGTGCTAGACCTTGGTCCCGAAGGTGGCAACGCCGGCGGCCAGGTTATTTATAACGGCCCGCTGACCGAGTTTTTCCGAGCATCAGGATCATACACAGCCCAAGCCCTACAACAAAGCCAAAAATTATAATAGGCCTAATTGTGTCAAACCCTTTCCGCGGCAGGTTCTCCAAGTTGTAATCAGAAGTGCTGCGGAAAAACTCATCTTCCGGAAAAGTAATAGTTACGTGTTTTTCCGTAGAGTCAAGTTTATAAGCGCCGGCGGGTAAAGGGCTTTCTGAATCCACACCTTTTATTGAAAACGCAAGATGGTTGTTATCCAATTTGCTAAAGTAGTCCAGCCCCGACGTTTTGCCCCATGTTGGATCCACAGCGACCCAGCCTAGTTTGGGATCGTAGTACTGCGCCCACGAGTGTAAAAAATCTCCGGTTGTGCCCGCTTGAGCAATGGGTGTTAAAGCCCCCTCCTTTGCGTACGCGTAACCGTCAACTTCTCTTGCCGGTATACCCGCCGAGCGGGCAAGAGCCACAAACAAGTCTGCAAAGTCCAGACACAGACCTTTTTTGTCCTGCAGCGTTTTGAGAGCCCCCTTTCTGCTGATGATTCCAGTAGTTTTTGCCAAAGCAAAGTCATAGTCAATATTTTTTACGATGTACGCGTATATGTTAAGGGCGTTTTGCGTTACTGAACTTTCGTCGGCTGTAATGCTATCTGCAACGGCCTTAAGTTCTTGGTTGGTTGACTCCCAATAACCGTCAGGCTGGGTATATTTTTGATATGCGGAGTCAATTTGGTCAAACGCACCGCCTTTTTCCGGATTGATTTTTTTAGCGTAGATTTTAGCTTTGCCTTTTGCGGTTACAGTAACTTTTTCCTTGCCTTTGAGTTTGACCACTGCCAGTACGTTGCCGTCAGCGTCTTTGTATAGTTCGGTAGGTGTTGGGCTGATACTAGTTATGGCAATTTCCTGGTATCCTTGTATTGGCATTGGTAGCGCAAACTCTTTAGTTGCCGCAAAAACAGAACCGTTTTGCAGGGTGTACTTGAGGTCAAACGCCATTATTTGATAGTCGCCAAAGGTTGCGCTAATACCATAATCTTTAAGAGTTTGCTTATTGAACAACAGAATGTAGCCCTCCTCTTCCATTTTCTCCAATACCGGTTTTGGTGAGATGCTGACAATTGGGCCAAAGCCGCGCGGAACTTTTAGCGCAACATTGTATTCTTGGATGTGATCGCTGATCGGTGACTTTGGTATATGGATGGTCAGAATCCTTCCGGTCTTACTTGCTAAATCCTTTGTCTTGTATGCTATTCTGATTTCCGTTTTTTTGCCTTTGCCTATGCTTGGATTAGTAATAGGTACTTTAATGTGTGTTTCTCCCGGACTTTCAGTTTGCCGTATTTCCGGCTGAAGTTCCTCATCCTTTGCAGTTAGGACCTTTATGTTATAGACACTAATATTTTTGATGACTTCAGTAAATGCCGATGGAACTGATGCAGGGCTTTGATTTACTATGCCTATTGTTTCACTAACTGCAACTTCTCCAGACTCCTCTAGTTGATAGTCTATGTTGTAGACAGTGTCAAAGTCAGCGTCCTCCGCTCTAGCTTGCTGGTTGGCGCTTATAAACAGCGCGGTGGCGACTAGACAAGAAATTACCAGAGTTTTTGGTTGCATTTTTCTATTGTACATCACGTATTCTAGCGAGAATAGTATAACGTATATTGACGGATATACACAAAGGTTGTAATAACTGTTGTGTGCGACCAAGAGAGAAAATTGTAAAATATGGGGTTGAAAATCTCACTGATTCAGAACTTGTTGCGGTGATTATTAGAACCGGAAGCAGGAAAAGGGCGTGTAGTAAATTGGCCGACTACTTGGTTAACAAAGGTAAAGTATTACATGTACCAAGGCTCGCTCCAGCAGATTTGACGAAACTAGAGGGTGTGGGACTTGCCAAAGCCTGCGCGCTTGTAGCAGCACTTGAGCTTGGTTTGCGGGTTAAACTGCCCGGGGGTTTTGGCCAGCGGCAGTTTCTTAAACCAACAGATTTTGCCAGTTTGCTTGAGGAGTATAGGTATTCAAAAAAGGAACATGTTGTAGGTTTTTATCTAAACGGTAGGTGCAATCTGCTGCATAGAGAGTTATTATTTTTGGGCTCTTTTGATTCTGTGGAAGTAAAGGCTGTTGACGTGTTTGATCCTGCAATAACACATAAAACTTCCACTGTTATACTGGCTCACAACCACCCGTCTGGGGATAGTAACCCGTCTGCCAGTGACATCGAGATTACTAAGGACCTAATTAAGGCCGGGGACATTCTTGGCCTTAAACTGTTGGATCATTTAATAGTGTCAGACCAGGGGTTGTTTAGTTTTAAAGCCCGTGGCCTAATGAAGTTTTAGGGAGCAGTCCGTGAGTTCTTTTTATATACATATACATATTTCTCGCCGTTTTCTGGGTTACGTTCTTCACCATCGCATTTGAGTGTTTTCATTAGTTGTCCGCGAACAAAAATTGCATCGTCCGGCGTTAGACACTCTCTATAAATCCACAAATCTTTTTCTTCGTCCACCCCGTGTTTGGTTATCATTGACTCTAGGGGATCAACAGATAGCCCTATATACCACATTCTATTGTCGTAGCCATTGCTTTGAAGATAGTAACTTATTTCTCTTATGATGCTTTGTACATTGGCAGGCATTTGCACCTCCTTGTTTCAATTTTATTTGTGGATAGATTATTAAACTAAAATGCTCCTTGTGTCAATAAGTCAACAGGTTTGTGATTTGTCAATAAATAGTATTAAAATGGAGGTGTGCAGCCGGTGCAGGAGAAACTCTACAAGTTAATACAAATCGAGGACATTACGGGCAAAAGCCTTAGGGAGATTGGCAAGAGGATAGGGATTGCACACCCCCAGAGCGTAAAATACCATTTACGACGGCTGGTAGACGCTGGTTTTATTACCACCAAGTCCATGGCTGTACGCCCAAAGATTGACCAAAACGGTATAGTTACTATTCCGGTGCTTGATGAACTGAACATCGCTGGCCAAGATGCCACGTCAATAAAAAGTATCAAAACCAACTTGCGGGTGGCTAAAACGATTTTAAACGACAAGGTGGTAACTAACCTCAAGTGCGTTTACGCGGTGCGAGCTTTTGGTAATTTTATGAATCGGGGAAATATCGATGGCATAAACATTGAGGACGGCGACTATGTATTGATAATAAGCTCAACAGAAGGCTACGCGGCAGTAAGAAAGTATTTAAAGGATGGCTTGGGGCAAGTTGTGCTAATTACCGAGTCCACCCAAGATTACCCGCCGATCTATTTAGACGATCATATGACTCATTGTGTGTTAGGCAAAGCTTTACAGGTCATAAAAAAACCTATGTTCGGCAAAAAGCGTTCGTCAGACCATGGTAAAAAAGCATCAGAAAACAGTTCTAGCAAAGGTTAAAAAGCTCCCCCACAACCCAGGCGTTTACCTGTTTTACGGCCAAGACGGGGTGGTACTGTACGTTGGCAAAGCAAAGTCGCTGATAAATCGCGTGGGACAGTACTTTCACAAGACGTTACAAGATGGCAAGACCAGACAACTAGTTGAGAACATATCTGACCTTTCTTACATTGAAGTATTTTCCGAGCTTGAGTCATTGATTTTAGAAGCCGAGCTGATTAAGAAATATCGGCCTCGGTACAATATTAATCTTAAAGACGATAAATCCTATTTGTATATTGTGATTAGAAGAGAAGGCGACTATAGGAAAATTCTAACCGCCAGAAAAAACGATTTGCTCCGTAAGGATACCTACTTTGGCCCTTTTCCTAACGCCACAACCGCTAAACAAATTGTTAGGACGCTAAGGCGGATTTTTCCGTTTAGGGATTGTTCTGAAGGCAAGTACTCAAAATACGCAAGGCTTAACTCGCCATGCTTGTACGGGCATATAGGATTATGTACTGCACCGTGTGTGGGTAGGGTAGCCAAAAAAACCTATGAGGCAAATGTTTCCAGCGTGATTTCCTTTTTAAAGGGCGGCCATAAAAGGATAGCTGACACTATAACAAGGAAAATGCACAGACTTGCCAAAGAGACTAAGTATGAAGAGGCAGAAGGTTTGAAGCAAATGCTAAATAAGATCATGTACGTCCAACAGAGTTTTAGATCGCCGGCGGAGTTTTTGGAAAACCCGTATTTGGTAGATGACATTTATGACCAGGCAGTTGCGGAGCTTGAAGAGCTTATCCCAATAGTGAAAGGTGCGCCAAAAAGAATTGAATGTTTTGACGTGGCAAACATGGCTGGTAAAGACGCGGCAGTTTCCATGGTTGTAGCTATAACCGGAAGGATAGAAAAAAAAGAGTACAAAAAATTTCGCATTAAATTAAAAGAAAGCCCAAACGATGTTTTTATGCTTAAAGAGGCGCTATTTAGACGGTTAACGCACATACCGGATTGGGGTCGCCCCGATCTGATAGTTGTTGACGGTGGCAAGGGGCAGGTAGGCGGCGCATTGGAGATACTGGCACAGGCGCATATGGTCATCCCCGTTATTGGCTTAGCCAAGAAAGAGGAAGTTATTGTTTTTCACAGCTCTATCGGAGGAGGCCGGTACGTGGAGCTTCGTTTAGCCAGAAACTCCGAAGCGCTAAAATTACTCCAGCGGCTTAGGGACGAATCCCACCGGTTCGCCCGCGTGTACCACCATCAGTTAAGAACCAAGGGACTTAGTCGATAATTTGGTGTATTCTTACAGTGTGAGATCTATAGTTAGACATTTTATCTATACGGCCATGGCTATGTATATACTGCAGTCTTACTTTGCGGCGTTTGACTTTGGCAGTAACCAGCTAAAAACTTCTTTAATTGTTGCCTTTGCCATTAGTCTTATCATCTTTTTTTCCAAGCCGGCCCTAAAAATTATCTCCTTTCCTGTTGGTGGTATCGTCTATACTGTGCTGCTTGTACTTGTTGTTGGGGCGGGCTACTACGCTTTAGAAAGCTTAATACCGCAATTTTCAATTAAGGCGTTCTATCTGCCTAACTGGACCGTTTTTGGTATAATGCTCGGTAGCGCAACCCTTGAGGGTATAAAAGCTCTAGCTTTTGTGTCAGGTTTTACCGCCATGTTTTACAGCTTTATCAGCTGGGTTATGGGCTAAAGTTATGCTAATTTTGCAGATTATTATTGCACTAATTTTAATAGCGTTAGTTATGATCCAGTCAAAAGCTAGCGGGCTGTCCAGCTCTGTTGCTGGGTCTTTTGGACTGTACCGATCCAGAAGAGGGGTGGAGAAGGCAGTATTTATACTCACCATTCTTTCAGGTACGGCCTTTGTGGCCAGTAGTTTACTGCTTATAAGTTAAATGGCCGATGTCGATGCACTACAACTCGAAGGGGGCATCCCACTCGTAGGAAGCGTTAAAGTCAATGGCAGCAGAACGTTTGCTTTAAGACTACTTTATGCCTCGGTTTTAGTTGGTGAACCTTGCAACCTTACTAATATACCAAAGTCAAAATATGTCACAGACGACATTCAAGTTGTCGAAAGCGTCGGCGCGGAGTGTACCTGGTCTGGGCTAAATAAGCTGACTGTGGACGCACAGGCTATGAAAGACTACGTAATACCCGCGGACTATGCTTCTAAAACAGTTACGGCGGCTTTTCTTGTACCGGCCTTAATCCACAAATTTGGCAAAGCCGTACTGCCAAAAAGTGCAAATAACACCTTAAAACGATATCGGGGCAAAGAATACGCCGCCATATGGCAAAGCCTGGGTATGGATGTCCGGGAGGACCTTGACAATTACTACATAGAGGCACGGGGCTTACGTAGCGGCGAAATAGTCCTGCCCTACAAATCTAGGATTTTAACCGACCTGGCAATATTATCCAGTCTATTTGTTCTGGGTGAGAGCACCATACTGAATGCCAGCTTAGACGTTGAGACCGACGACCTAATTGACTTGTGCACCAAGATGGGCGGCGAGCTAAAGCGCTTAGAAAGCGGCGCCATCAGTGTAAATGGCTGCGGTGTTTTTAGGGGTTTGAGTTACGACTGTCCATTTGACAGGGAAGAGGGGGCGTTTTTTATTGTTGCCACACTGCTTACCAATGGCAATGCTACACTTACCGGCATCGACCGGCTACGCTTTTTGCCCCTTATCAACTGGTTATCTAAAGCCGGAGCAAGCTACGAGTTTATAGACGCCGGGATGCGGGTGTGGCATAACCCCGGAGACGCTTTTGAGAAAACCGAAGTAACCGTTTCTGCCTACCCGGGGTTTCTTACCGACTTTCAGCCCTTGTGTGTTTTTCTGGACTGTTTTGCCGAGGGCACGAGTATTGTGCACGAAAATCTGCTGGCAACAAATATTGACTACATTCAGGACCTAAACGCTATGGGTGCAAACATCAGCATTAACAGAACAACCGACTATATTGATATCGAGGTAAAGGGGCCGGTCAAACTTAAGGCCGGCAGGGTGTTTGTGAAAGATTTAAGATATGCATTGCCGACTCTTTTGTTTAGTTTATGCGTTGATGGTGTTAACGAGATTGGCGACTACAGTATTATTGAGGGCGGATTCGATACTATAACAGAGAGGTTAAAATCCTTAGGTGCCCTTATTCCGAATAGGCTATAATAGGCGTAATGGAAATACAGCTGGTGCATCTCTTCTTTGCCGCCATTATAAGCGTTTTTCTGTATCCCGTTTGGATTAAGTTTGTGTATAGATACCAAATGGGCGAGGCTATTAGAACAGATGGCCCCCAGTCGCACTTGGTAAAAAAGGGCACTCCCACTATGGGTGGGCTGGTGTTTGTTTTAACAGTGGGGGTTGTTACTTTTCTTTTGAACCGGTCCCGAACCCAAACCCTTTTTCCGCTCTTTGTGGCTTCGTTAGCCGGGTTTTTTGGATTGATTGAGGACTTGTCAAAGGTGTATAAAAGGTCCGGGCTTCCGGGTTTTTTTGCTTATCACTTTGGTAGCGCTTTGGCAACCCCGCCAATTATAGTTAAGGCCTTTCAAGTTCCTTGGCGTGTTTTTACCGAGTTTTGGCGTGTCGTTGGGAGTAACGCCGATGCCGGAATCAAAACGCATCAGAAATTCCTTATTCAGGCTTGTATAGCGGGTTTTGTCTCATACTGGACTTATTTTAAGCTTGGGTGGGATTATATTTGGTTTCCACTTATTGGTGACGTCCACATAGGTTGGGGCTATCCACTAGTCATCTTTTTCTTGTTCACAGCGGTGCTAAACTTTGTAGCTTTTACTGACGGCTTGGATGGCTTGGCGGGGGGTCTGGCCTTTTTTGCCCTTTGCGCCTATTGGGTTTTATCTTCCTATTTTGGCTATAAATCCCTTGCCACGTTTAGCGCTACCTTTGTAGGCGCACTCATTCCATTTTTATACTTTAATGTTTTTCCGGCGCGGGTGTTTATGGGTAACGTTGGTTCGCATGTTTTGGGCTCTGTTTTAGTCCTTCTTGGTATACTGCTCCATCGGGAATTTGCTCTTTTCGTTATATTAGCTGTGTTTCTGATAGACGGTGCTTCCAGCCCCCTGCAACAATTATCAGTAAAGTTAACAAAAAAGCGCATTCTGCTTATGGCACCTTTACATCACCACTTTGAGCTTTTAGGCTGGCCGGAGACAAAGGTCACTTTAAGGTTTTGGCTCTTTGGTATCTTTGCCGCCTTTCTCGGAATCTTTGTTGCGCTTTTGTAAAGTATGAACAAAACTGCCGCTAAATCCCGCAGATTCTACTATTTGCTTTTTGGTGTTTTGCTGTTTGGCGTGCTTATGGTGTACAACGCCTCTCCGCTCTACGCCCAGCGGCTTTTTAACGATCCTTACTATTTTTTTAAACTGCAAGTAACATGGACGCTTTTTGGCATTGCGTTTTTTATCATTTTCTCGCGCATCAAATTTCAAACCCTAAAAAGAATAGCCAAGCCCTTATTTTACGTTTCGCTGTTTTTTCTTTTTTGTTTGGCGTTTTTCGCTACTTTCTTTCCATGTACCCAAAGTACGACGCGTGATATTACTTTCTTTCCATGTAAAAACGGGGCCCGCAGATGGGTAAACCTTAATCCAGTTCCCCTACCGCAAATACCTCTTGTTGGTACTATAGGGTTTCAGGCTTCAGATCTTGCTAAGCTAGCCATGGTGTTATATCTGCCGCTTGTGCTGGAGGAAAAGAGGGCGGCGGCAAAAAGCAAATATGCGCCTTTTGTTTTCTTCATTGGTGCGTGCTTGTTAACTTCAGTCTTGATATTGTTTCAACCCAATATGTCAAACGCGGGGCTTGTTCTTTTAATTGGGCTGGCTATATACGATATTTCGGGTCTAGATGTTAAGCCTGTTCTGGTAATGGCCCCACTAGGACTTGTTCTGGGGATGGTATTTATCCTTATCTCGCCTTACCGGCGGGAGAGATTCATAACTTTAGTAGTTCCGCACCAGCAATCAAAATTAAGCGAGTCTTATCAAAGTGACCAGATTCTAATTGGGCTTGGATCAGGTGGGCTATTTGGTGTTGGGGTCGGTCAGTCCAAACAAAAGCAGCATTACTTGCCCGAGGTAATCGGAGATTCCATCTTTGCTATCGTCGGTGAGGAACTGGGTTATATCGGTAGCGTTTTGGTGTTGGTGGCTTTTGCTTTTCTCTCCCTTGACATGCTAAAAATAGCCTCAGAGGCAGGCACGGTATACGAAAAAATGGTTGGCGTTGGTGTTACCGCATGGCTGTTTTTTCAGTACTTAATAAATATATTTGCGACTATTGGACTTATTCCGTTTACGGGTATGCCTATACCGTTGATTTCCTACGGAGGTTCGTCGATGTTGTTTGCCCTTTCGGGTATGGGCCTTTTGGCAAATATCTACGCAAGGAGGGTAAAAAAACCGGACTTGGTTAACGCGGTTGGGCGCGGTAGAATGAGCTAATGAAAATAGTAATTACCGGTGGTCATCACACCAGCGCCCTACCCGTAATAAAAATACTGCAGACTGACTATTCGGATGTAGAAATTGTGTGGTTCGGCCATAAATATTCGGCCGCAGGCGACAAAAATCCTACTTTAGAATATAGGGAAATAACGGCGTTGGGTATACCCTTTTACCACATTCATGCCGGAAAATTTTATAAAACGTACAATTTGGTTAGGCTCGCTAAAATCCCCTTTAGCTTGGCGCAATGTTTTTTCCTCCTAATCAAAATAAAACCTCGATTAATACTATCTTTTGGGGGTTATGTGTCGGTTCCGGTTGTTATTGCCGGTTATTTACTGCGTATCCGCTCTGTCATTCATGAGCAGACAGTAGTGGCCGGGTGGGCAAACAGGGTAGCGGCTAAGTTCGCCGGCAAAATACTGGTGTCGTGGGAGAGGTCTAAAAAGTATTTTCCAGCTCATTAACCATTGTTTTTTGTTGTTGAGAATAGTTGTCTAACATAAAATTCGTTTAGAAAGTTGCTCTTACTATACGCCCATTTGCATGCTTTTTCAAGATGAGGTAATATGGCTAGAATTACACGGTGGTAAGGGCTAATGAGCTAAGCTGGCTTAACATTAGATACGTTCCAACATCGTCCCAGCCTCTCCGCACAATAAAATATCCCGCAAATGTGCGGGATATTTTATTGTGATGTAGAATGGTGAGGGGATTCGAACGGAAGATGGTAAGAAACGAAGTTTCTTACATGCCGAGGAAAGCTCACGAAAACCCGAAGGTTTTCGTGAAGCGAACGAAGTGAGCGCGTTCGAATAGGTCGCCTTTGGCGACCGCCCTCTCTCTCCGCCAAGACAGATTGAGCGACGCAAGTGCATCGTTTTTTCTGTAATCATAGCCATAAATATCCGGTTCTAAACCTTCAAACCAAAGATGTCCTGTCAAACCAAAGATGTCCTTGACTTTGTTATATCAATAATATACAATGGAACTGTGAGTAATTATCAGTTCGGTCAAACATTATCAAAATGGACAGTTTAATAGCAAAATTATATCAATCCCCCAAAACAATCCTGTCTAACAAGGATCTGGCTTTAGTTTGGCAAGAAAATAATGAGGAAAGTTTATACGCTAAAACTGCCTACTATGTAAAGCAAAAAGCTCTGTTCAGATTGACTCGGGGAGTTTTTGCTAAAAACAAAGACTACAATCCGAAAGAATTAGCAACCAGTATTTACACCCCGTCTTATATTAGCTTCGAAACAGTTTTGAGAGAAGCTGGTGTAATTTTTCAACACTACGATACGATCTTTGTGGTTTCTAAGTGGCCGAAAACCATGACCATAGATA
>Ga0075592_109_pt1 | contig 17325 bp, 22 predicted proteins | sample RifGroC2_FD_68349 | JGI IMG/M metagenome (GOLD analysis project Ga0075592, IMG submission 68349) | candidate division WWE3 bacterium GW2011_GWC2_44_9 | reverse complement strand
TGACCCATCAAGCGGGGCAACAACAATAAGAAAGCCGTCCCTCATACCGAGCTCCATACCTACACCTTCGTATGCCCCATTTAGGGCGTTGGTAATAACCTTATTTACGGTGGGCGGTAGAAAAGAGGTGTATGGATCACCTAAAGATTCAACCATACCCTTTATTGCTCCGTAGACCATTTGCTGGTTGTCTACTGGCCTATTAAGATAATCTTTGGAAACGTTAGTCCAAACCTCCCAGAAAAGCGCAAAATCCACCTCGTCAGCAGAGGGCGCTTTGTTGAGGATTCTCACTTCAGGCGGATGCCTTTTTATCTCTACGTCGTAGCCTCTTTTACCAAGGTACATGCCGGCAAAAAAGGTTGACCCGGCCAAAATTAGGGTAAAAAGAACTAATTGGAATTTCTTAAACGCGGAGGTCATAACCAAAAGATTAAATCATAGCCAAGCTAAAATGTCACCCTAATTCTAGAGCGCGTGCCTATCAGTATACGGCAGTAGCGCCATGAATCTGGCCCTTTTCACTTCCCTAGTAATAATACGCTGCAGTTTTGCGCTGGCACCGGTTTTCTTAGCAGGAATAATCTTGCCTCTGTCAGTAATAAACCTCTTTAACGAAAGCGGCTCTTTGTAGCTAACACTAGCCATGGAAACAATTCTTGGATTTATCTGATTTTTATCACTTATGTACATAATTAATAGCCTTATTTGGCAACGGTGTTATCACCAAGCACGTCGTCGATGTTTAAGTCTGCTAAATCACCTAAATCCGGATCCACAGAGCTGTGTTCACTGGGAGCGGCACTTGCACCTTCTTCGGTGGTATCTCCACTCTTGGCTTTACCGCCAAGATAGATCATCTCGTCGATAATTATTTCGGTCCTGTACCTTTTGTTTCCCGTTTGATCAACCCAATCCCTGGTTTGCAAACGGCCTTCAACGTAAACCCTAGAACCCTTAGCTAACAGCTGGGAGCAAAGCTCGCCCAGTTTGTTCCAAGCTACGATGTTGTGAAATTCCGTAGCCTCTTTTACCTGGTCGCCAACCTTCCACTGTCTGTTTGTAGCAACCCCAAAAGCGGCAATTGGAGTCCCTTGAGGTGTATACCTTAACTCTACGTCGCGCGTTAAATTACCTATAAGGATAACTTTATTTAGACTTCTTGCCATCTTTTCCTCCATTTTTGGGCTCCTCAGCCGAAATTAGTAGATACCTTACTAACTGATCTAGTTGATTGAGCTTTTGCTTAATTTTGCCAACTGCGTCTTGGGTGCATTCAAAGTTGATAATATCGTACCAGCCTTCAGTCTGATGCTCAACTTCGTAAGCAAACCTACGCTTGCCCCAAAAGTCACTGGTTAAAACCTTGCCGCCCAAGGCTGAAACCAAATCTTTAATGGTATTTGACACAGTTAACGCCCCCTCTTCCTTGGCGGTTACATCCGTTATTGTCATAATCTCGTATTTTTTCATGGTCATAGTCATCGGTTTTAGAGAAACCCTCAATAGCGAGGTAACTATTACACAGTTTGCCCGCTTAGTCCACCCCCACTTCTCTAGAAACACTAGAAAAACTCCTTACAGTGGGCTATCGTATCAAACATTGAACCTAAATTCAACTACATCACCATCCCGCATTAAGTACATTTTGCCCTCCAACCTAATTAAACCAAGATCCTTAGCTTTCTTGTAGCTGCCGGCTTTAATTAAGTCAGAATACCCTATTACGTCAGCCCCGATAAACCCGCGTTCAAAGTCTGAATGAATTGCACCCGCGGCCTCGGGAGCCAGGCAGCCTCGGTTTATTGTCCAGGAATGCACCTCTTTAGGCCCGGCGGTAAAAAACGTCTGTAGACCTAATACGCTGAAACCCTTCCGAATTAATCTGTCTAGACCGGACTCCCCCATCCCCCAAGCGGCCAGAAAATCGGCTCTTTCTGCATCGGTGAGCATAGCAATATCGGCTTCCAGCTTTGCACAAATGTAAACTGCTTCCAAATTAGTGTCCTGATTTGCCACCACATCCCGTTCAGCCACGTTGTAGACAGTAATTATCGGTTTTTGAGTCAACAAGTTTACACCGGTAAGCACCTTAAGCTCTTTGTCGTCTAGTGCTATATCTCTGGCCGGGATACCTTTATCAATCCCAGCTTTAAGTTTTTCCAATGTTGCATACCTAAGCAGTTGAACAGGATCTTTTGTTTTAGCATCGCTTTTAGCAGTCTGCAGCAGCTTCCCCAACACTGCCATATCGGCAAGGATTAACTCGGTTTCAATTACCCCAATGTCCTCTGCCGGAGTTACAGACCCCGACCTAATAATGTTGTCGTCGGCAAAGTCGCGTACAACATGAACCAATGCACTTACTTCCCTGATATGACCTAAAAACTCATTACCCAAGCCCTCGCCTTTGTGGGCACCCTTAACGAGCCCAGCAATATCGTAAAATTTAACAGTTGCCGGGATTATCTTCCTTGGGACTTCATACTCCCCCGCCTTTCGACCAAACTCGTTTTGAACTACTGTTACAAGGCCATTCAACCGATCGTCTGGAACGTCAACAATCCCAATATTGGGTTCAATTGTGGCAAACGGATAGTTAGCTACTAATGCAGCCTGCCTTTTTAGTAAGGCATTAAAAAGCGTTGATTTTCCGACATTTGGAAGTCCTATTATTCCTATCGACAGATTCATAGACCATCATTGTACCCCATCAATACCAGACAATTACAGCCCTAGAACCTTTTCTTAACCTTGTACCCGCCGTCGGAGTCCTCAATACTAAAGCCCATTTTGTCTACTTCCCTTCGAATAAAATCGGCTTTGTCCCAAATGCCGACCTTCTTGTACTCCCACCGGGTTCTGGCTAAATCCCCCACCTCTTTAGGTATTTCAAACCCTATTAATGAGTCAAAACCAAAGCCTAAAACCTCATCCAATTTAAGCAAAGTTGCCACTTTCACGTCTTCCTGTAAGTCGCTTTTAACCAAATCCCACGTAACCGACAGGGCTTTTGGCATGTTAATATCGTCGTTGATAGACCGCTCAAATTTTTGGACGTAGTCGTCGGAAACGCGACCCGTGGAGTCTTTAGACACATTGTAGGCAGAAACCGCCTCAAACAGCCTCTTCAGAGAGTTCTGGGCATTGCCAAGAGCCTCCCAGGTAAAGTTAAGCGGTTTGCGGTAGTGGCCGGTCATGTAAAAATACCTAAGTGCAGCTGGCAGATACCGCTTGGACTCCAGATCCAACAATGTGTAAGCATTACCCTCGCTCTTACCCATTTTGCCGCCATCAACCTGTAAAAAGGTACAGTGCGCCCAAAATTGCGAGAACTTCTTGCCGGAAGCGCTTTCGCTCTGGGCAATCTCATTTTGGTGGTGGATAGTTTTATGATCCTCCCCGCCCACATGGATATCAATCTGCTCACCAAGCTCCTTAAAGATCATAGCGGAACACTCAACATGCCAGCCCGGGTAGCCAATTCCCCAAGGCGACTCCCATTCCTGCCACCTGGTTGAATACGGCGGTGAAAACTTCCACAAAGCAAAATCCACCGGGTGCTTTTTTTGTGGATTTGGCTCCACACGAGCACCTTCCTTAATGGTTTCCTCAGTGAACCCGGAGAGGTGGCCGTAATCCTTAAATTTTGAAGTGTCAAAATAAACACCGTCCTCTATCTGGTAAGTGTAGCCTTTTTCTTTTAGACGTCTTATAAGGTCAATCTGTTCTTTGATGTATTGGGTGGCTTGGGTAAATTTTTCCGGCTTAATCAGATTGAGCTTTTCATAGTCTGTCATAAACTGCTTGGTGTAAAAGCTCACAATGTCCTTAACACTTTTACCTTCTCTGCTGGCCGAAAGCTCCAGCCGATCTTCCCCGGTATCTGCATCGCCTTGATTGTCGCCGGTTAAATGGCCGACATCGGTAATGTTCATGATAAATTTCACCTGGTAGCCGTTGAACTTTAAAGTCCGGACAATAAAATCCGAAAGTGCAAACGTTCTAAAATTCCCGATGTGCGCGTATGAATAGACTGTAGGCCCGCAGGCATACATTCTGACCACGCCTAAATCTAACGGTTGAACTTCCTGCACCTGCTTGGTCAACGAATTATAGAGCGAAAGAGCCATAACGAGGGTTATTGTTATACAAAAGCAGGTTTTTGTAAAGGGGACAGTCCTGAAATACCTTTAAACGGCGGGACAAAACACAGCAACCTCCAGAGTTGCTTACATGGCAACGCGGTGTTCCAGAGCTTTTGAGAGGGTGACTTCGTCCGTATATTCAACATCTCCGCCAACCGGCAAACCTCGGGCAAGCCTTGTTACTTTTAGCTGTTTATCGGCAAATTCGGCCTTTAGCAATTTATTAACATATAAAGCTGTAGACTCACCCTCCAAGCTTGATGAGGTTGAAAGTATCACCTCAACTTCCCCACCCGGCAAAGCCTCGCCTGCCCTTTTAACCAAGTCATCAATGTATAACTCCTCCGGTCCAACGCCATTGAGCGGATCTATAACCCCATGCAAAACGTGGTACACGCCAGTAAAGCCCGTCCTTTCCATCGAGATCAAATCCAAAGGTGTGGATACCACGGCGATCAGTGACTTACTACGAGTACTATCTGTGCACAGATGACATGGATTTTCCTCATCTATGTTTTTGCATATCGTACACATAGTTACATCGCTCTTGACTTTGACAAGGTTTTCAGCAAAGCGGTCAATGTCAGAAACCGGCATACGCAGTATATAAAACGCCAGCCTTTGGGCTGTCTTGGGTCCAATCCCGGGAAGTTTCTGAAAGTCGTCAACTAGCCGCTGGATAGTCCTCGGAATCATAACGGCAGCCCCCCATCAAAAATGTCGGAGACAGCGGCATTAGAATCAATAATGACATTTTGCGGTACTCTAATATTCAAATCGGTCAGGTTCTCGACTACACCAGCCTTGTGACTCTCCTTTCGCTCCCCAAGAACACACTTAATAGTCAGTCTCTTAGCAAAAACTTTCTCCAGCGCATTTTCCACCATCTTCCTGTTAAGGGTGCTCTCCAGCCGTTCTTTATGAAACTTATAGCTAACCTCCAAAATAACAGCGTTACCGCCAATCCCAACGGGTTTACCCGACTTCAGTAAAGCACTAACCGAACTGTTCACCGCGAGCACTTCAGCAACTACTTGCGCCCACCTCTCCCCTACCTCGCCAAGATCGGCGCTAGGAGCCACAGAACTACTAGCTGAATCATCTGTTATGTTCTTACTGGTAATCTCTTCCTTCCCCCCTCCAGTCTTTGGCTTATCCCCTTTACTAGGTACATTACCCTTGCCAATGGCACTAGCACCCACGCTCTTAGCCACGGCCACCTCAAGCGCCAGTTGCGGAATGGAAAAGGTCTTCAGATCGTTCTGGGCCTGATTAAACATTTCTATGTAAGTTATTAGTGACTCAAGACTCAACTGCCCAGCAAGTCCAAGCATCTGCTTTAGCGTCTCTTCCGTAAGACTAAAGTACTCCGGGGAAAACCCCATCTTTAGGTACATCACATCCCTAAAATATTTCAATAGCCCCTCCACCCATAGCGTCAGATCGTCACCATCGCGAAAACAGGTATTCAATAGCTTTACGGCCGAACCGGGGTCGTCTTCACCCAAAGCTCGAATAAAATCAGCGTACATGCCAAAGTCGTGCTTTAACGCCCCAGCATCCAACCCGCCCTCAATAACCTGCTGTAGAATAGTTTCGGCATCCCTAAAGGCTCCACCGGCTAGCATGGCCACCTTGTCCAAAATGTCGCGACTAAGCTTTAGCTCTGGCGACTCCGCGTCTTGGATTCTCTTTAGTTTCTCCACCAATTGCTCTCTAGTTGGCCGTTTAAACTTAAAAACCTGGCATCTAGACTTTATAGTTTCAGGAACTTTGTGCAGCTCGGTTGTGCACAAAATAAAAGTGGCGTGTTTTGGGGGCTCTTCCAAAGTCTTGAGCAAAGCGTTAAAAGCCTCGCTGGTAAGCATGTGAACTTCGTCGATAATATAGACTTTTTTCCTGCCTTGAGTCGGCAATAGCTTGATTTTTTCCTTCAGATCCCTAATATCATCAATACCTCGGTTAGAAGCGGCATCTATCTCCATTAGGTCCATAAAGTTGCCTTTAGTAATAGCGCGACACGCAAGGCAAGTCCCGCAGATATCCCCCGCCTTCGACAAATTTTCGCAGTTTAGCGCCTTGGCAAGAATTCTAGCCACAGTGGTTTTACCGGTACCTTTAGGACCAGTAAACAAGTAGGCGTGCACAGTTTTACCCGACTTGATCTGTTGGACAAGTACGTCTACGGTTTCGTTAGGCTTGAGTATTTCCGAAAAGTTTTGTGGTCGGTATTTGGTGTAGTACATACCCAATTACCATACGACATTCAGAGAAAAAATCCACTAAATACCAAGTGAGGATAAAAGGTGCTCAAGACCAGTTTTTCTTAATGTATCAAGGTCCGAACCGGCAAAACTTGCCAGCACATAGTTCTCAACGTCAAAGCTTTTCTCCACCGGCCTGCCAATGCCAACTCTAATTCGCCTAAATGCTTGAGACCCAAGTTTTTCAATAATGTCTTCAACCCCGTGATGACCGGCAGAAGAAGAATCTACCGAGTCTTTAAGCTCAAAAGGCGGCAAGTCAACATCGTCGTGCACAACTACCAATTGATCGCACGGCATCTTGTAATAGCGCAGCACGGCTGAAACAGCACTCCCCGAAGCATTTACAAAGGTGTGGGGCTTAACCAGCAAGATATCCTTTTCTGTGGAGCGAGCCAAATATGCGGTTAGCTTGTCGTTGAACTGCCATCTAGCACCAAGCTTTTTAGCCAAGGCATCAACCAAAATAAACCCGACATTATGTCTGGTAGTCGCGTATCTTTTTCCTGGATTGCCTAAGCCAACAATAACCATGTTCACAAGGTCATTATATCAGCTGGCTATTTATAGCGGCCAACTATTTGCCATCTCCTTTGTGATGGACTCCTAACAGATGCAACACACCATGTGCAACTAACTCAGCTATTTCTTTTTCTGGTGTGTTGCCATATTTTTGCGCTTGTTCTTTTGCCTTTTCCACGGATACTGCCACATCGCCTAAATAGTTGCCGGGCTTTTTCTTTTCGCCTTCGGCATAGTTAAACGCAAGCACATCCGTTGGATAATCCCGGCCTAAGTATTTTTTATTCAGTGCCTGGATTTTCTTGTTGCCCGCTAATAAGACACCAATGTACATCAGCCCCTCATTCTCTCAAAGTAAATCTTCCTCTGTTTTTCCTTGTTCTTTTGCCTCTTCCACTCGCTGGGTTTTGTATATCTTTCGCGCTCCTTTAATTCTTTGAGAATGCCTTCTTTAAGCACATCTCTATTAAACCTTCTTAAGGCTTGTTCTAGCGATTCGTTGTTTCTTACTTTTATTTTGACCATTTAAAACACCCCCGTTTCCCCAAGGTCACCAATTGATTACGTGGCGCCACCGGGCTCGGCTTTGGAGCCCCCAAGTATGTGAAAATGTTCATGCTCAAAATGATTGTAGCCCGCCCCGTTGTTCACTAGCTTATAGCCTGTTTTGTCCAGGCCAAGTTTGGCTATTGTACCAAAAATTGCTTCAAACATCCCATCCCAATAACCCCCAGCCGCTTTAGAATACGTACCAGAAATTGTTTCTTTCTTCTCGCGGTGCTTTTTATCTAGCACTAGTACGTGCACAGGTGCCACCGGATATTTGTTTTTAATCACTAAAAACTCTAGTGTTTCAAAAACTTTTTCGCTTGGCTCGGTTCCAGCAACAATCTCACAGAACAGGCACTTCTCATCATACATGGGGGAATTTTAGTCTATGAACGCAGAAATTACAAAACCACTCGGCAAAAAGGAACTAGTAGGACTGACCAAAAACCCACTGATACCTCGATTCTTTCCCGCAATGCACACATTTACCAGCTTTTTCGTCCTCATCCAGAAGTCTGCATCGGGTTGTAGCTTTAGTCTCCTCCTTAATTTTCGCTTCACACACAGGGTTCTCACACCAAGAGGCCTTAATAAATCCTCTGCTTCCCGCCATTATTTCTTTGAACTTATTGAAAGAGTCAACCACTCTGGTATTCTTTACAAGAAACGCTTCGGATTCTTTAAGCATCCTAGCTTGCATGTCAGCCAGTTCCGCAGTAACGGCCTTAGCTAACGAAGTAAAGGGTACACTGATTTTTTGACTTGTGTCCCTGCAAGTTAACGTAAAAGTCTTGTGTAGAACCTCTCTTTCTCCAACCTCAAGTCGTAACGGCACACCCCTAAGCTCCCACTTGTTAATTTTAAACACCAGCGTTTCACCATCTGCAAAGTCCGTGTGGACGCGAATCCCGGATGAAGCAAGCATCTCACTAATTGCCTTGCACTCATTGACTACAGACTCAATGGCTCCAACAGGAATAATAACCACTTGATATGGTGCCAATCTAGGCGGCAGTCTCAACCCATTGTCATCACCGTGAGCGAGTACTAGCCCACCAATAGATCTGGTGGAGAAACCCCAGCTTGTCTGCCACACATATTTAACCGAGCTGTCCTTGTCCTGAAACTTAATGTCAAAGACTTTCGCAAAGTTCTGGCCCAAATCGTGGGACGTACAACTCTGCAGAGCTTTGCCATCTGGCATAAGGCTTTCAAACGTAACGGTGCATCCCGCCCCAGCAAACCTCTCTGAATCAGACTTAATACCCTTGTACCCGGCCATAGCAAAGTAATCGCGGTAAACTTCCTCGTAAGCGTTAATTGCCCACACAACCATTTCCCAGGCTTCTTCATGAGTAGCATGTGCAGTGTGCCCCTCCTGCCATAAAAACTCTGTAGTCCGCAAAAACAAATAGGTTCGCATCTCCCACCTTACAACGTTATTCCACTGGTTTATTGCAAGCGGCAGGTCGCGCCAAGACGATATCCACCTGGAATAGGCGTCATACATAATAGTCTCGCTGGTGGGCCTAACTATCAGGTTTTCTTCAAGCTTTTTACCGCCACCAATAGTAACAACTGCCAATTCCGGGGAGAAGCCCTCAACATGTGCTTTCTCACGTTTTAAAAAGGACTCTGGAATAAATAACGGGAAATAAGCGTTTTGAACACCTTTGGCCTTTATCTTCTCATCTAGTGCTTTCTGTATCAACTCCCAGATGGCGTAACCGTAGGGTCTAATAATCATGGTGCCCCGGGAAGGCCCATAGTCGGCGAGCCTTGCCTGCATTACAACAGCGGTATACCAGTCCGATATATTGTCTGATTTTTTCGGAATAAACTCCTTTGTGTAAGCCATAAAGCTAAAACAAGTTTACTACATCCTTTGCCGTTATTAAAACGGTAAGGCCTATAAGAAACGCCATCCCCCACTTGTGGACAGAGGTTTCAAATTTTTGACTTGGCTTTCTGCGCGTTACTATTTCGTAAAGCACAAACGCTATTCTGCCGCCGTCCAACGCTGGCAAAGGCAGTATGTTCACAAAAGCCAAAGAAAGGGACAAAATTGCAATAAAGTCCAAAATGCCTAGCAGTGCGTCTGTACCTTTATAGTCCAAAATAACCCCAACTATGGCAAAAATACCTACCGGGCCGGATACACCTGCGGAAACCGGTTCCACACTCTTTTGGGCTACAGAAGAGCCCACCAGCTGCGAAAATGTGGTGGTTGAATAGTCTAAAATATTCAAGGCGTGCTGAAAGCCCGAGGTTAACCGGTTAAATGCAGAGGAACCGTAGTCAAGCACAACCGATGTAGCAAGAGCTACACCCAAATAGCCGTTACCGGAGACATCCGCGGTTGGTACCACGTTAACATCTCTGGTCGAAGCGCTTAGCCTTCTGGTGTCCAACAGTTGCAAGGTTATTTGCTGGCCTGATTTATCTTTTATCTGGTACCTAACGTCATAAACGTTAAAGACCCGCTTACCGTCTACGGCATAAATTGACTCGCCCGGCCGAACCCCGGCCTCCTTAGCAACGGAACCTTCTTCAAACCCAAATATAACTGTGCTGTTTTTAAGCGTTTGACCGTACTTAAAATTGTAGTCGTACAACAGCGGCAGACTGGAAGTCTTAAAGTTGTTAACGGCAAAGAAAACGTAAAAAATCGAGATAGCAAGGGTAACATTCATCAAAACGCCGGAAACTAAAATTAACAGCCTTTTGTACGGACTTTTGTTAAAAAATGCGCCGGGGTCGGCTTGGTCAACTATTTCACCCGCATCCTCACCGGCGACTTTTACAAAGCCGCCAAAGGGAAAAGCGTTGATTGAGTAAACTGTGTCACCAAACTTTCTGCCCCACAACCTGGGGGGTATCCCAAAGCCAAATTCCTCCACGCGCACCCCCATTTTCCTGGCGGAGATAAAGTGGCCCAGCTCGTGAACCAAAACAAGAACTGACAATATTAGGATGAAAACAAGTAGTGTAAGCATTTACAGGTGTGCATCAAACCCTAAGGATGTCATCTTTCTTTTTTTCCGCAGTCTCGTCCGCCCGGTGTGAAAAATCCTTAACCACTTCTTCAACTTTATCTTTACTGGAGAATTTCTCGTCCTCGCCTATTTCTTTGTCGGCAAAAGCCTTGTCAATCTCTTTCATAGCGTCCTGCCTAATATTTCTAACAGAGTTTCGACACTCCTCAAGTTTAGTGCTAACGACTTTAACCATCTCTTTGCGTCTTTCCTCGGTGAGCGACGGAATAACAACCTTTACAGTGTCACTGCCGGTTATCGGATTAACTCCCAAGGTGCTCTCACGCAGCGCCTTGTCAATTTCTGACAAAAGCGACTTATCCCACGGCGAGATTAAAATAACTTGTGGTTCTGGGACGGAAATTGACCCCAGTTCCTTTATCTTCATTTTGGAACCGTAAGCCGCAACTTCAATATTCTCCACCAAAATACTGGAAGCCCTGCCTGTTCTTATTTTTGTGAGTTCTGATATAAAATATTCTAACGAAAGGGCTAGCTTTTGTGATAGGTCATTTACCTGCATATCAGCAGTATTATAGTTAGCAATTAGGGAAAATACAACACTAGTCCTGACTACGGGTTACCAATCCGCCGTGGTGTAACTAGTGGTGTAACTAGCGGATGTTTCTTCCTTTTATAATTCGAGCGTAAAACTACCAGTGTAAACTGGTAGATATAAGCTAAAATAGAAAGCTCGCTACGCGAGAATTTAGATGTACTCATCGGCTGATGCGCAGCGTTACACAGCAAACCACCTGCGTAAGCTGGTGGTTGTTGATCTTTAGATTGAATATCTGGTAAAAGCCCTTATTTCAATCTTCTCCCCCAGCTTGGCCACTGTTTCAGCAAGTAAATCTTTTACTTTCATTCCGGCATCTCTTACATATTCGGCGTCCAGTAAATCGTCCGTGCTAGCATACTCTTCGGTAGCCACCTGCATAGCTATTTCCTTGCCAAGCTTTTGGAATTCCTCTGTTAGCAAACTGCCAACCTTCGCCCCAGAGTGGATATAACAAAAAACCAAACCCTGCCCCGCCGCTCTATCGGCGCGCTTTTCTGCTTTTGCCAAACCCTTTTCCATCAAGATTTTAACCGATTTAGCGTAATCACCACCGGTTTCTTCCAGCGCTTTTTTTGCGTCCATCACCCCAGCGCCTGTTTCTTCCCGTAGCTTCTTGATCTTTTCTATATCAATAGTCATTTTTTCTCCTTTTTTTCCTTGGGAGAAGCCTTAGCTTTTGCAACGGTTTTGACCTGGCTTCTGCCATGGGCCCCGCCGAAATGCAAGTTGCCCGTCATTCCCGCGCAAGCGGGAATCCATGGGTCCCCGCGTGCGCGGGGACGACAGAGACATGCGCAAGCTGATCGCATGCCTGTTCCTCGCGTGGTCGGGAATGCTCCCCGGCGGCAATGCAGTCAGCTAAAACAGCCACTAGCTTGCCCACAGACTTTGCGGCATCGTCATTACCCGGAATCAGCTTATCAACATTGCTAGGATCCGAATTAGTGTCAACCAAACCAACCACCGGAACGTTAAAAATCTTGCACTCGTTAATGGCGGTTTTTTCCCGCTTAGCGTCAACAATTAAAACGGCGGCCGGCGCACCCTTTAAGTCAACTACTCCGCCAAAAAACCTTTCCAGTCTGGTAATTTCCCTGTCTATCAACAATCGCTCTTTTTTGGTGTACATGGAAAGCTCACCAGCATCCCTCTTCTTTTTCAAGCTCACAAGCTTATCAATACTCTTTTTAATGACTTTGAAATTGGTAATTGTTCCGCCCATCCACCTCTCGCTCATGTACAAACCACCGCACCTTTTGGCTTCTTGTGCAACTAAATCGGCGATCTGTTTTTTAGTGCACACAAAAATGATCTGTCCACCCTTTGCGGCCACCCCATATAAAAAGTCGGCGGCGGCTTTTAGCAGCTCTGATGTCTTATCTAAGTCAATAATATGCACCCCCTGCTTAGAGGAAAAAATATAAGGCTCCATCTTGGGATTCCACTTGTTAACCGAATGACCAAAGTGGACACCAGCGGCAAGCAACTCTTGAATTGTGGGAAACTGATACTTTTCCATTTTGTGCGCCCACTATGATACCATAAAAGCATAAATGACACTAGGGACGGTCCTGAGAAACAGCATTATATAGACCACAAGTGGTTGAACTTGGTTATAGCCGATAGCTACGGGCTAAAAGCCGAGTACCTTGAGCTAATCTCCTGGGGCTATCACACCACCGCGTATTATGTAAAGACCTCAAAGAACAGGGACCTTCTGCTGGCAGAAAGCGCTTGGAGTGCAGATAAAGAGGCAAAAGTCGGCAAGGACATCTCTATAGCCTTGTATCTGGATAAAAAACTCCCGGTTCCCCGGTATCTGCCGACAAAGCAAAAAGGTTTGCAATTTACACTCGCTGGAAAAATATATCGACTTTCAGAGTTTGCGGGGCTCTCACCATTAAAAATGGACTATCACGTACTGGGGCAAATGCTTGCCATTCTTAAAAAACTGCACCACATTTCTCCGCCGGCGACGCTCAAGTCCAAAAAAGTGCACACAAACCAAAACGAGGCACATTCCTTCCTCCACGGTGACCCCACCCCGCATAACTTTTTAGTCACCAACAACAAACTCTCTGCCATGCTAGACTTTGAGCTGTGCTATGTGGGCAGGATTGAGGAAGACTTGGGCAAATGCATAGTTTTCTCCTGGAACTACATGCACAACCGGCCTTTTGAGGAGGTATACCGTTACGTTATAGACAGCTACAGCCGCATACTTGATCAGGCATTAGTATATAAAGAAGCTTTAACAAGCCTCCAAAACCATCTGGCATCGGTGCTAAAGCACAAAGACAAGTACTCTACCAGAACGGAATGGGAACGGGACTTTACCTTCACCAACACTCAGCTAAATCGGCTAAAAGAAGCGGGAAGGACCTTAGTGGGCAAAGGCTAGTGGTTTATCCTGCTCAAATACCAACCCGAGTTTAACTGCGGCTTCGGCTTTGGCTAATTGCCGGCCTAAGTCAGCCGCTGCCCCTAAGTCTGAAATCAGCAGCTCTTTGAGAACTTGAGCACATATATCTCTGGCGGCCTTTGGTTTGTTACCGTTAGTTTTAAGTGTTGCCAAGCTCCTGGAGCCGTCGGGCGAGAAAAACTCGCATATAATATCCTTGCCTTCAACTTTCACTATGTAATAACTCCTGGAATCATACACACAGGTTCTGGCCAAGGTGTCGTTTGCCTCAACAATCTTTGAAGCTGCATCCCAATCATAGTCATAAATCTCGGCAATGTGGGAGAGTGTAACCAACGGCCCAATTTTCAAACCTAAATCAACGCAAAGCTCCTCCTGAAATCGCCTAAGCGCAAAGGCGTTGAGTGGCCAAGCCCCAAACATATCGTTGTTTCTAAAAACCGCGTTGAGATACAGCTCGTCATTTAGATATTGCGCCGAGAGCGTGGTTAAGCAAGGCACTTTCCAGCCTTTTGTTTGCCCCAATTCCTTGCGTTGCTGGCTCTTGGGAGGAAAGTTATCTGTTTGGGGTTCCCACAAAACAATTACAGCCCCACGGTCGTAGTTATACCTTGTTAGCTTGTCTACAAGTAACTGCCGTTGATCGAGCGTGCCACCCCAACTAGCAATGCGTTCACCATAAGTATAGGCTTCAGATTTGTCGGTGTTTAGACTAAAAAAGCCTTTATAATACTTGTCAAGGCTTTCCGCACTAAAACCCAAGTACCGGGGAATGTGTGGCAACTTGGTGACTTCTTTCTCTAGCACTACGCACACATCATTTAGCTGGCGGACATTGCCATACATACCTGGAGTGTCGACCCCAAACCGCATAATGGTTTTCAAAACATCCAACCAAGCATCAGCAATAAAATCCCTTTTAATCTTAAAAACTGTAAGGTCGCTGGGAAACTTAGCGACAACTTCTTTTTTCGAGTCCGGAAAGATTAATGGCTTAGCAAATGGCCGCATTGATGGCAGTTTGTGTACGTATTCCTTCACCTCCGCTAAGGGTTTATTTATAAAATTGTACACAAAAACCCCCTTAATTAACACCTCCAACGCATCTTTGGCAAGTTCTTTGTCCAATAAGGTCTCGTTATCCCCAAAAACCTGCCAGGATTCCAGTCTTCCACCGGTTCCCTTTACTGCCTCTACACCATGCGCAAACAGTCTAACTAGCGCTTCTCCACTCCCCTGCCTGTCCACACCGCAAATAACCAAGTGCCGTATCGCAGGATTCGCTAAAATATTGCGTACTAGCGGATTTATGCCCCTTTTTGTGTACAATTGGCCACAAACGGCAAAATTCTTAACACCTAATTCAGCGGCTACTACTTCTTTAGGTGTCCAGCAGGTGGCTACACCTACATTAGACTGTAAATCGCCAAGCAACAGCCGGTCTCTAAAATAAATCGGCCAGTCTGGCTGCTTAGCTTTAATTTGCCTTAACTTTGCTTGCCCCATACTAGTTCCTTAGTGATATGAATAACCTTTACATCGTTGTTAACTAAAAGACTCTGCGCCTCTCTACCCCCGGGATACTCGGCCATAAAAAATAGCTTAGCAATGCCGGATTTTGCTAGCAATCGAGCGCAGATAATACAAGGAAACGTAGAAACATAAACAGCGGCATCCTGAACTGACAGCCCCGCTTTGGCACACTGGGCGATACACGAAGCCTCAGCATGGATAGAGCACACTTTATGTATGTCCTTACCGCCCCGCAAACCCTCCTTCTCCCGCACACACTCACCATTCTGACAATACACCTCGCCCGGCAATGTTTCGTTCCAGCTTTCAGCTACAACTTTACCCTCCTTTACGACTACACATCCGGTCTTGTATCCGCATTTGGAGTTGTCACACAATAGGCACGCCCGCCTCATATACCCAATATCAGCTTTAGTGCAGCTGCTCATTTCTGCGGTCTGTACTTTCTATATAACTCCGCCAGTTCAATTGGCGTTTTGGCAACGTTCTGAAACGTATAGTGAATGCCGTCTGTTGTTCGGGTCAAAAACCCCCGCCTCATTGGCATAATGTGCCAGTGCAAATGGCCCAAGCTCTTGCCACTTGCCGCCCCACCCTCGCGGTAAATTATATTCACGTCATCAACTCCCAAAGCCTTGGCAATTAAGTCCACACCAATCAGTAATAAAGCATTCACCGCCAACCACTCCGGGCCTGTCAACTCCTTAAGCCTTTCAATGTGCCGCCTGGGAATTATCAGCAGGTGGCCTTCGGTGTACGGAAACAGGCTTACCGTTAACACAACCTCGGCCTGCTCCATAATTACATATTTTGGTTTCAAGTCGCAAAAAACGCATTTGTCCAAAGCGGTTACAATCCTATCGTACCACTCGGAGACGCGGGTTGTGCCTGTCGGTATTTTGTTAAGTTTTTTTAACGTCACTTTCGGCATGTAGTTTAAACTTTGAACCTTCCCGCTGCATCAGTTTTATTTTATCTTCATCCATGCACTCCTTAAAAATATCTTTGACTTTTTTCGCCGCCATTCTATTAATCATCGAAGATGACGATAAAAACGGCGACTGCCGCGGCGCGGTTACCACCCTACCGCCGCTTTTCCTAACGATTTTATACTCCGGGCTCTGTTTAAGCCCCGAATTCCACTCCTCGGCCACAGTAAAAAACACATTGGGCTTAAGAGTTGCTAAGGTATCGGCAACTGTAAAGTCATCAAAAATGTACACGCCGTCTACAAAGTCCAAACTGGCCAATACATAAGCCCGTGAATATTCGCTAATGATAGGTCGGCCATATCCTTTCATCGCCTTTATTTTGGCATCAGACGGTATACCTACCAGCAAAAAGTCGCCCAGCAAAGAGGCTTTTTCCACAAACCTGGCATGGCCAACGTGCAAAAGGTCATAAGACCCGGAAACAAAAACCAGCTTAGCTTTTGTGGTCCACCCGAGGCGGGCGCGCTCTTGAATAAATGCTTCCAAGACAGCTTTATCTTTGTAAATAAACTCGGCTGGATTAAAGGCTTTCCTATCCTGCGGCGTTTGGTCGCCATAATCCGCGGGTTTAAAATTTGGCACACTATCTAAACCAAAAGCTATATGCTTGGACCAAAGATACGAAGCCACTATCTCTGTAAACCTCAAGTCGGCAACGTGTTCAATCAGGTCCCGGGCGCTCTTATACGGGTTGTGGTCCTCGCACACTACCAACTTACCACCCGCCCGCTTTAGCAAAAATTCGGCCTGCTCATCCACATTGCCATTTTCCAGTTCTTTCGTGTTGGTATAAAAGATATCCGGCGCCAGCAGAACTATTGCGGCATGCGGTTCACCTTCGTCAACAACAGTCACATAATCCACACTCCTCAAATACGTAAGCATTTCGCTTCTGGCATCCTGGTTTAGTAGCGGGTAGTCAGGACCTTTTAGTTTGGAAATGGAGCGATCCGAACACAAGCCAACAACCAAAACGTCGCCACATGCTCTGGCCTCGGCCAAAAATCTGCAATGGCCGGGCGTAACAACCTCAAAAGACCCGGTAGTAAAAACTATTTTCTTACCTTGCTTGTGCAAATTGGCGGAGAGTCTGGCCAGATTCTTAAAGTCAACTATTTTCTTATACCGGTTTTGGGCAGTTCTTTTTTTTACCGCTTGGGTTGACAAAGGCACGCAAGTATTTTACCACCACTGGTTTAGGTCGTTTTTTCCGTTACCGGCTTTTTCCAGCTGGAAAACTTGCACTCTGGATACCTGGAACAGCCGTAAAATGTGCGGCCTTTAGCCTTTTTTACAAC
>Ga0075592_118_pt1 | contig 17359 bp, 17 predicted proteins | sample RifGroC2_FD_68349 | JGI IMG/M metagenome (GOLD analysis project Ga0075592, IMG submission 68349) | candidate division WWE3 bacterium GW2011_GWC2_44_9 | reverse complement strand
TTACCGCCAGCCTGGATGCGGTAGGCAACACTACCAAAGCTCTCACCAAAGGTTTTGCCGTAGGTTCCGCCGCAGTCGCTGCTAGCTCACTTTTTGCCACATACTTTGAAACCACGGGCTTAAGTTCCATCAACATTGCCAACCCCAATGTGTTCATTGGCGTTTTGCTGGGCGGATCAATTCCATTCCTATTCAGCTCGCGACTTGTGACTTCAGTCGGCAAAGCCGCGTTTAAGGTGGTGGAAGAAGTAAGAAGGCAGTTTAGAGAAATCCCCGGCATTATGGAAAGAACAGCCTTGCCGGATTATTCCAAAGCGATAGAAATCGTCACGGCCGCGGCTCAAAAGGAGCTTTTGATCCCAGCTGCAATTGTGGTGTTCTCACCTGTACTTGCTAGTGTGCTGGGCGCCGAGGCATTAGGCGGGTTTTTGGGTGGAACCGTTGTTGTTGGCCTCATGCTGGCGTTTTTCATGTGCAACACCGGCGGAGCCTGGGATAATGCCAAAAAATACATTGAGGACGGCAACTTTGGCGGCAAGGGCAGTGATACCCATAAAGCCGCTGTAGTAGGGGACACGGTGGGCGATCCGTTAAAAGATACCTCCGGCCCGGCGCTCAACCCAATGATGAAGATAGTTCAAATAGTGGCCTTGTTGATAGCACCTGCCGTAATAACTATCTTTGGCATATAACGCATATGCGTACTTTTACGCCATTCAACGGTGAGCGATTGGATGATGAGGCAGCAATCATTAATGAGAGGGTTGGTGCGCTTGTAGACTTTGTGCTCGAACAAGGAGATCAGTACAAAACCCCGCAAGCACAGCTTGCCAAGGGTCTCGCACTGCTCGATCCAACTTTTGCACCAAGCGGTATAAGCATCCTCGAAGACAAAACCATTGCGGCATTTGGTACTGGAAATGCACTAAGAGTACGCCTCATCGTAGAATCACCTTTATATAGCGAGGAAAATAGGCGCATTGTAGAATTTAGCTCCGTACTAAAGGGCTCTAACCCAGGTAATAGCGTAGCCTTTACATATATACTAGATCACGCGGTCAGGAAATTCACGCTTGAGTGTCTTGAGATAGTCGTACCTTCAGGAGAAACTAGCTGGTCGTTTCCTAGGGTTACATCTGAACATAGTTATGGAAGACAGCTTGAAGTCAACCCTGATACAGGTGTACCACTTGATAACGCGCATTTCTTTAGTGATAATCTTGGCAGTCCAGTAGTTTGTGCGGAAGTAAGATCACGGCTTGACTATTTGGAGACGGTTTTTACACCAAAAACCCCGCCTAATAGCTGACTTTTCCCCGCGAACATGCTATTATTCCTAGGTTATGGCAGCAAAACCTAGAGCCGAAAAGATAGCCCAACTCACACCTGCAACGGCAACTCCAAACGAAGTCATCAACGCAGAAATAACCCAGGAAATGCAAAAGTCCTATTTGGACTACGCCATGAGCGTTATCGTTTCCCGCGCCTTGCCAGACGTTCGCGACGGTCTCAAACCGGTACACCGCCGCATCATTTACGCCATGTATGACCAGGGCATGACCGCAAGCAGCAAATTCCATAAGTGCGCCGCGGTGGTGGGCGAAGTGCTTAAAAAGTACCACCCGCATGGTGATACGGCGGTTTACGACGCTTTAGTCAGAATGGGCCAGGATTTTTCGCTGCGCTACCCGATAATTATCCCGCAGGGTAACTTCGGCAGCGTAGATGGCGACCCACCGGCCGCTATGCGGTACACCGAGTGCAAATTGGCACCCATAGCGGATCAGCTACTGCTGGATATCGACAAAGCAACGGTAGACTTTACGCTAAATGACCTGCAAAATGAGGAACCTGCCATTTTACCGTCTCTGCTACCAAACATCCTGCTAAACGGTTCGTCGGGCATTGCTGTTGGAATGGCCACAAATATTCCGCCGCACAATCTGGCCGAGGTTGTGGCTGGCATTTTGTCCCTAATAGACACCAAAGAGTCCATTGGCAAAGAAAATCCTCAAACAAAAATCGCTGATGTGGACTTTTCCTCAACTGCAACTGCCGAAGATTTGATCAAAATCATCAAAGGCCCCGATTTCCCAACCGGTGGCATTATTTACGGTCAAAAAGACATCGCCCAGTTATATGCCACCGGCAAGGGTAGGGTAGTAGTACGGGCGAAAACCGAAATAGAAGAAGATAAAGCCGGAAAAACTAAAATCATCGTTACCGAAATTCCGTACCAAGTCAATAAAGCAACTCTGGTAGAAAAAATCGCCGATTTGGTTAGAGATAAAAAAATAGCCGGCATTTACGACTTACGGGACGAATCCAATCGGCAAGGCATGCGCGTGGTTGTAGAATTAAAACGCGAAGCCATACCACAAAAAGTCCTAAATCAGCTGTTTAAGTTTACGCCCCTGCAGTCCACCTTTAATGCCAACATGGTTGCGCTACTAGACAACGAACCCCGATTAATGACCTTAAAGTCAATTTTGGAGGAATTTATTACTCACCGGCAAAAAGTGGTGGTAAAAAGAACCGTTTATCTCCTAAAAAAGACCAAAGAACGTGAACACGTTTTGCTCGGACTTAAGATCGCTCTTGACCACTTGGACGAGGTCATAAAGCTTATTAGAGCAAGCAAAGACGCTGATGAAGCCAAACAGGTTTTAGTCGCAAAATTTGGGTTGTCCGAACTGCAAGCCCAGGCAATTCTTGACATGCAGCTGCGCCGGCTTGCCGCCCTTGAGCGCAAAAAAATAGAAGACGAGCTAGCAGAAATCATAAAGACCATTAAGGGCTTTGAGCAACTATTATACTCACCCGTAAAAATTATCGAGAGAGTAAGGGAAGAACTGGCAAGTTTGGCAGAAAAATACACAGACGCGCGCCGAACCAAAATTGTTAAAGGCGATGTTGGCGAATTGAGTGACGAAGATCTGGTGCCAGAAGAGCTTTGTATTGTTACCATATCGCAAAGCGGCTACATCAAGCGGATGAAAAAAGACACATATCGCAAGCAGGGCAGGGGAGGACGTGGGGTCTCGGGCCAAACACTCAAAGAAGACGACGTTGTAACAACAATCAGAACCTGCAACACCCACGACTTTGCGTTATTGTTCACCAACAAAGGCAAAGTCTACAAAATGCGGGTATGGGAAATCCCGGAGGTCCTGCGTACCGCCAGAGGCACTTCACTGGCTAATTTTCTATCCATCTCGCAAGACGAAACCGTAGAGGCATTTTTAACTCTGGATGAGGAGGGCCTCAAAAACGCCTCCGGCTACATCTTCTTTGCCACAACACATGGAACAGTCAAAAAAACCACCATTACCGAGTTTTCCAACATTAGAACCAGCGGCATCCAAGCCATAGGTATGGATGCGGGCGACACCTTACTTAAAGTTCAGCCAACTTCGGGCAGAGACGATGTTTTGCTGGTTACTTCACAGGGCCAATCCATTAGATTTAACGAAACCGACGTTAGGTCCATGGGCCGCCAGGCCTCCGGAGTTACCGGTGTTAAGCTGGCCAAGCAAAATGACGAGGTAGTAGGCATAGAAATTCTTAGCAAGGATTCGGCAAAATGCGATCTACTAGTGCTCACGGAAAAGGGCTACGGCAAAAAATCATCCATCAATGAGTACAAAGTCCAAAATAGGGCGGGGAGTGGCGTACTCACTTACAAAATAACCGAGAGGGTCGGAAAGGTTTCAGTAGCCAGAATCATTGACAAAAATCCGAATTACGACATGCTAGTCTCCACCCAAAACGGTATAATAATCAGGGTTGACGCCAACAAAATCCCAACATTAGGCCGGGCCACCCAAGGCGTAAGAATCATTAAACTGGAAGAAAGCGACTGCGTCTCCTCTATTGCTTTCCTTAATGAGGACACTGAAGATGCCGGAAAAAACTAACAGCGCCCCACAGGAAATTCTTAGTGTAGTTAAGTCAGCCAAAAACGTGCTCCTTATCATGGACTCACGGTTTGACTTTGACGCATTGTGCTCGACGCTTGCTTTCAGCGATTTTCTAAAGCAACTAAGCGTTAAGCATACTTGTATCTTTGGTTACGACATTCCAACAAAAGTTAAGGGGCGGTTTGATACTTCGCGCATTACCGAAAATGTCAACGTACAAACCTATAACTATGCGCCCCACGACTTAATTGTCTTTTTGGACAGCGGTACAGTTGGTCACTTAGTAAAAACTCACGACTATGTGCCACCCGCAAACATCCCGTCCATTAACATAGATCATCATGCTGGCAATCCACACTACGGCACTTATAACTATGTCAAAGAAACTACTTCCACAAGCAGCGCCCTTTTTGACTTGTTCAGAGCTTGGCATGTAGACATCACCAAAGCTATGGCTAATTACTTACTTGCCGCTATTGTTACCGATTCAGGTCTGCTCCAATACTCAAGCACCAATCAGGTGGAGCTTCAAAAAGTCATAGACCTTATGAACCTTGGGGCCGATTATCACGGTTTTATGCGCTATTTAACTCAAAACGAAGCCTACGAAGATATGGTCGTCAAAGGTATAATTTATGCCAACTTAGTTTTTGACCGCCAGAACAAATTTGCCTATTCGGTATTAAATCAAGCAGACATAGACAAAAAGCAAATAAAGGAGTTTAGTGTTGTTCCCGCCGACGTGATCAAAAAATTAGCGGATACTGACTTTGTGTTTGTCATCCGAACCGATCCAGAAACCCCCGGTTCATGGTATATAAGCTTGCGGTCACACAACCCAGAGTTTGACGTACTGCACATTGCCCAGCAATTAGGCGGGGGAGGGCACAAAGTAGCTGCCGGCTGCTCTATATCTTTCACTCAAGCTCAAACCGCTGACGAAGCGGTAAAAGTAATAATCGACCTAGCCAAACACACCTAGGTCCAATTCCAAACCTCCATACACTACTATTTAGCCTACATACTACAGTGAATTCTAGCAACACTAGAAGTTGAGTACTAAATAGTATCATTCTTGCGAATGGGGAAAGGAGCTTCACCATCAAAAACAGGTTATCATCAGTTTGGTGGTCTAACAGAGCCGATACGTTTATCAACAACCACCTGCGTAAACTGGTGGTTGTTGATCCGATCTTCACATTCAGTTACCCGGCAGATGTGTAGATGTTTACATGGTGCAGTATTCTTGAATTAGTCCGAACGCATTTCGCCGCCTGCGGCGGCGAGGAAGTCCCCCCGCGAAAATTCGGAAAGGCGGGGGAGCCGCACCGCTGACAATTTCAAGTTTTTCTTTGGCGGCAAGTTCTTTAAAAACTAATTTGTAAATTTGAAGGTGGAAAGTATTTGTTTAAGAATTTCTTTTGATTCAGAGGTAACGGGTTGAAGGTTAAAAGTAACGATTCCTCCATTGGGATGAGAAATCCACGCACTAGCACTGGCGTCAGCACCCGTTCCCCAATCAATTGACGCGATAACTTTACCTATCTTAAACGATTCACACCTCGAGGAATCATTGGGGTACGCACCACAATAAGTTATTCCCATAACATTAAGTTGGCTTTGGGAAATAAAACCAAGAGTTATAACATACCCGTTATTATGTTTCGCTCCTCCGTCGCTTCCTTTTGGTAAATAACAAAGAGCAAGCGATGTATCTCCCAGTTCTCTTTGTAACTCACAGGAGGTAGGCGGGTATTGAAAAGAATAATTCAAGTTACTGTCAGTATATGTTTTCAAATTTACGGTTTTATCTGGCGTTAGTGTTGGAGATACAGGTTTCTGTGTCTGTGTGGGGGTTGGCGTTGGTGACTGTTGCGCGATAGGTTCTGACTTCTTTACAAAAGCAAAGTATCCTACTGCACCAACGAGAATGACAACAATCAGTAGAATCAAAATAACGTTTGCAAAACCCTTTTGGTTGATGCTCATATGTTTGTTAGTTAATAATTTAATTTTTCGACTTTATGATTAAAAAATTTTCTTCCCCCCAAAATTGAATACAAATTAGTCGCTGAGTCCGCCAAAAGGGCGGATAAACTCCGCGAGGCGAACATTTCAGACTTGCAATTTCCTACATGGTGCACCCGGAGGGACTCGAACCCCCGACTTCAGCGTCCGCAACGCCGCGTTCTATCCGGACTGAACTACGGGTGCCCGGATGCCTTTTGGCTAAAAGGTCTCTTGCATTATAACCCATCCGGCGGTAAAATGCGGACATGCTGGGTATTACGGCGGCATTACAGTCAGTACTTCACGCTATAGCCGACTCAATCTTCGGTTCTCTCTTTGATTTGCTCGGCAAAAGGTAGTGAACCGGCTTTCATTTGAACATAATCTTTTTAATAAAGGGGTGGAACTTATCGCGGGTGTTGATGAAGTGGGTAGGGGAGCGCTAGCCGGACCTATGGTTGCCGGAGCGGTGATCCTGGATAAAAATGTGCTGCTCCGAGTACATGAGATACTCACAAATAACGACGTTGTACCAGCCGAGGTCCAAGAACTCCAAAAATACACGCTAATAAAGGACTCGAAGCTGTTAACACCTAAAAAGCGGGAAGGGCTGGCTGGATTTATCAAAAGCGTGTGCGTTTCCTGGTCGGTGTTCCAAATAAGCCCACAAGAAATTGATACATACAATATCCCTAGCTGCACCCAAAAAGCCTTCTATGGCGTTATCAAAGGACTTTCGGTGCAGCCGGATCATATTCTTACCGACGCGTTCCGGATAACAGCTTTTCCAGAACTGATCCAAACAAACATCGTCGGGGGTGACAATTTAAGTCTCACAATAGGGGCCGCGTCCATTGTTGCTAAAGTCTTTAGGGACTCACTAATGATGGATTTAAGCACCGATCCAACCTACGCCTGCTATGAGTTTTATAGACACAAAGGTTACGGCACCAAACTCCACTTTGCCAAAATCGCCCAATATGGCATCTCACCTCTACATCGCAAATCGTTTATACTATAGCCACAAAAAGGCTTTCGGGCACTTGGGCGTTAACGGAAACCCTCGCTTAAGACACATTTTACTAGCGCAAACTGCTCCAACAACCAAGATGCAACCGTCACCAGAAAACTTCACGTCAGCAACCCTTGCACTAGAGGAAGGGTTGGAGACTTATTGGGCAAAAAGAATTTCCGGAGCTCAGACATCACAATTACCACGGACTAAAAGAATATCAGGAATTAATGGTTCTGGCAGGTGAGATGTACCACAGTCACAACAACTAAACCTAGCCAGCAGGGATAATACCACATTTTGATCAAAATGAATTCTTGTAAGGGATAAAAAAAACGGGGCGTGGTCAACAGAGAATTTTCTGTCAACTCATGGTCCCGATTAGAGCTATCGGGTGTTTATATAGCGGAAATAGAACGGGAATAGAAAAGGAGCGCACAGAGAGACCGTTCAATTTCTGGCACCTAAAACGACCTCTTTGTATTGAGATTGTAGCATAAAGTATTGTTTTGACTAGGTCAACTGTGTATGCTTCCAAAATGATTAAAAAAACCCAAAATGTATCCAGTGTTCCAGTGTAAAAACAATTAAGAAGTGTGTCCGAAATGGAAGAATCAGATATCAGTGTAAAGATTGTGGTAGGTGGTTTAGTGTTAACCGAAAAGCAGGCTTAGATGCACCCAGAATGACTTTAGATCATTTGGATGGTATGCCGCTTAGGAAGATTGCCGACAGGTATAAAGTATCGATCAGCACAGCTTTTAATAAGGTTAGATCCTATCTTGATAAACTTCCTAATTGTGCTGATGCAACAAGAGCGTACTGCAGCAGGTTTTCAGGCATATTGGTTGCTGATGGGAAGTTTGTTTGTGTAAGAGGTTACGAAAAGAAGATACCCGCCTTTTATGGAATCGATTACCTTAGTCATGATATTCCAACATATAAACTAATGCCTTCGGAAAACTATGAAGCCTGTGTAAACTACTTCAAGTCTCTAAGGCTTCTAAACTACCCGCTCAGAGCGCTTGTTTCCGATGATAATCCGAATATAAGAGAGGCGTGTCTTGCCATCTACCCAAATGCCATTATCCAAATTTGTCAAAACCACTACCTGGAAAATGTGAGAAAGACCCTAAATGTAAGAACAGATGCAACATTCGTTCCCTTTATGAGCAAACTTGAAGCTCTTTTTAAGTTTAAAAGATCTGAAGATGACTTCAATCGTTTGGCCAGAAATATCCTAAACGAGTTTAAAGATCAAAGTATATGTGTGTCTGTAATGCTTGATATCCATAAAAAGAAAGAGCTTCTTTTAGGCTATCTAAAATGCAAACACTGCCCCAGGACCACTAACCTCATAGAGTCGTTCAACTCTCATCTCAACGCAAGGTTGGAATCGATAAAAGGGTTTAAATCATTTAAATCGGCGGATCTTTGGCTAAACGGGTATTTTGCAAGAAGGAGAATCAAGAGATTCACCGACTGCAGGGGAAAATTCAAGCATTTAAATGGCAAAAAATCGATTGAGCAAACTCAAAAATGTGATGTTGTCATACCGCCTCTATTCTAAATCCTAGGTGCCAGAAATTGAACGCTACCGCGAGATTATGCCTATATATAACCATAGATCTTCATAAAAGGCAAGCACGGGGGGTGGCGGGGGATTAAGACCTTGACACGGGTTAACCACACAAAAGTAAAATCAGCCCATATGGAAGTTAAAATAATAAAACCGTTTAAGGGGGAGTTCCCTGTAACGCAAAGCTTTGGCGCGGATCTTGAATGGTATGTAAAAATTGCCGGCTACCCACACAACGGCATGGATTTTGCCATGCCCACCGGAACACCTATATTAGCTTGTGATGACGGGGTTTTAACCTACGCAGATAATGTACCGGACGCCGATGGATGCGGAATAAACATAACTCACGAGTGGGGGTATGTCCCAGTATTAGCACTTAAGCAAGTTGGCTGTTAAATACCAAGAAAAGGTTGTAAGGGGGCAAAAGTTGGGATTATCGGGTGCTACCGGGTGGGCTACCGGTCCTCATTTGCACTTTGGAATTAAAATAATCGGGCAAGGTTTGCCAAACATGAAAGGCTGGTGCGACCCCAATCCTTTTTTTGACAAAGTAATAACAACTGAACCCCCCGCAGGAAATAACCCCAGAAGCCACACAGTGACCCGTGGCGAAACTTTATGGGGGATAGCCGTGAAATAAGGATATTTATGGGCTAGGATCTACGAGGTAAATAAAAAAATGATTAAAAACCCGAATTTAATTTATACCGGACAAAATTTTTTAATACCTTAAAGAGCTGACACAGAATAAGCGGGGGATAGCGATATAACAACATTTACGCGATGTCGTATAATGTTATTTTAACGACATTACATAACTTTGGCAGGCATTTCCCTATTTTTACCGAAAATATCAGAGCGCAGAACACCGAAACGGATGTTTGAAAAAGTATATAGTAAAACAGAAACAGTAGTGAGGAAATTACTTGGTAGAGAGATAGATTTACAAACCAAAGAACAGCGTATCTATATCTCTAAAGCCACTAGCTCTTTAACATTGCAGGCAGGAACGGCACTAAGGTATTTATACCTATCCAAGCCCTTAGTGTATCTCCCACCAGTAAAAATCCTCTCGTCGTTTTTATGCAAAAGAAAACCCAGCTGGATAACCTTTACAATCCCCTCCGCAGTTTCAAGATCTTTAAGGGTGGCGGGAGAGTTGTTGTGGGTTGCATCCACCCACACCATATACGCCATTTCACCTATTTTGGGCGCGCGACTTGTCTTCTTTAGCGTGGTAATGCTTGTAACATCCTCGTTGGCAATAACTTGTGGGTTGGTGTGTTTATCGTGTTTCTCTCCGTACTCATGGGAAAATATTGTAACATCATCAAGCTTAGCTGTAACAATCCCTATAGCCTCAATATCATACACCTTATCCTGTTTAGCTAGTACTTTCTTCTTAAATTCTTCCGAAGACGCCTTCCACCACTCTTCCACATTTTGAGAGGCAAGAGCCGAACTTAAAGTAAGCTCCCTATTTGGTGGGGGTAAATACAACGAACCCCTGCGAAGTTTTAGCAAAGATATTTCCATAATGCATTTTCCCTATTGAAAGGGGTGCGGGGGATCATATTATACAGAATGGCTAATTCGCCTTTCAATACAATCCCCCGGTCCTTCTACTGGACAGTTGCTTCAGTCGTTCTCGCCGTCGTCGGAGTCACCCTCCGTATCACGGCTATCCGTGCGCTCCTGCGATTCCGCAGCTTCCCTGTAGCTTCCGAGTCCGTCATCTCCATCATCGCCACCTTCATCCTGATCGCGATCCTCTGGTCCTGACATGGCTTAAGCCTCCTTTTCTTGTGGGTCCAGTAGAAGTGGTAGCGGTAATATAGCACTAAATAATTATAATTGCCAATAGATTGAATAGCTAAATAGATATATACTATGTAGCAAAGGTCAAACAAATATGAAAATATATCTAGTGACACGCAATACAGGAAAACTTCTTGCCGCTAAAAGTGTTTTTGACAGATACAGCATTGAAATTCAAGGTGTCGAAAGAGATTACCCAGAGATCCAAGCGAATACGAGTTTAGAAATAGCCAAGTTTACTGCAATAGAAGCCGCGAAAGATATGGGATTTCCTGCCGTCCGCGAGGATCACAGTTTATTTATTCATGCTTTAGGCATCCCCGGACCGTACACAAACTATATTGAAAAAAAGGTTTCAGCCATCAAACTTGCGGAACTAATTAACATTTTGGGCGATAAAACCGGGCATTTTGAAGTTGCCACGGTGCTTGCCTACCCCTCCGGTGAGACTTTTGAACATGTTTTCCAGGTACCAATGACTTTTGGTAAAGAACCTAAAGGTGATAACCCAAAAGGTTGGAATGGGTTAATACGCCTTAATAACGAGGAGAAAGCGATAACCGAATACCCTGAAACAGAACGCCTGCACATCTGGAGTCAGGGGTATGAGACTGTGGCAAAATATCTAATCGCTAAACCTTCCTAAATATACCACGCATAACCGACCTTTTACCTGTAGTAACTACTCGTTCGTATTCGGTAATGTCGCCGTTAGTAACCATGCCATGCTTATTAAAGTAATTAACAAATTCCGATTTTGAAATTAACACCATTGGCAATTTCTCTTCAGTTAGAAAGACGCGATTAGAGATTTTCACGAGCGAGGGGTCTATATAGTTGGACGAGAAAAGATTAAAACAAACATATCCACCTTTTCTAAGAACCCTGCCCGTCTCTTTAATTGCTTCACACATTTCTTCTAAACTGGAAACATTGTGGTACACGCCGTTGCTTCTATAGAGTCAATTATATCTGCGTATAAAGGTCTTTTTTTATCTAGTCCCGAAGAAGACGCGGAAAAATAAACATGTAAATTTTTGCATTTACTACTTTTCATTGTCTAGATTATAACATTTACAAGGTCTATTTTTAGAAGTTTTTATGCGGGGTACTTCCGTTCTTATAAGAAAATTGCATGTAGGTATTGCATTCTACGAAATAAGTTTAGTAGAGTCAACCTCGAACCGGAAAAACAACTACTAATGGTGATCCACCGGTTTCCTTGTGCAAAAAACCCTGGATATCCTTTTCCATTTTGGACCGAATAAACCCAAGGTCTGAACCCTTTTCCACATGTTTGGCAAAAGCCTTTGCCGCAACCTGGGCGGACTTTTCCAACAGGCCCCTGGACTCTTTTACCAGCACAAACCCCCGGGTAACCACCTCCACCCTGCCGGCTAAACTCTTTTTATCTTCGGCAAGCGGCAAAATTACAATAAACACTCCGTTTTCCGCCAGCCGCTGCCGATCCTTTATTACCACCTCGTGAATTTCGCCCCCGCCATTTTGCCCAACCATTACCATTTGCGTTTCTATTGTTGGACCTTTTTTAGCGGAGCCGTTTTCAAACACCACGGACTCGCCTTCCAGCGACTCATACACGGAGTTTTTGGTATAGCCCAAAGACTCAAGCATATTGGTATATGCCCGCATCTTAGAAACCGTTCCGCCAATAGGGATAAAATATTTGGGGCGAACAACACCGGCAATTGTTATTAAGTCACCTTTTGTTCCATGGCCGGAAACATGCAGGTTTTCCTGAATGGCCCCGTAAATAACCTCGGCGCCACCCAAAATTAGTGTGTCGATTAGCCTTTCTACATCCTCACGTACACTTGGCGGACTTGGGTCAGCCGAAAAAATCACTACGGCTTCCTTTTGCATAGCAATGCCCTCATGCTCACCGCGGGCAAGTCTATCTAGCGCCGAACCGCTTTGACCATAACAGCCGGCAATAATGTACACTAGCTCGTTTTGCGCATACTTTTGCGAGTCTTTTTCCGGTACAAACACGCTTTTGTCGTAGTTAACATAACCCAACCCCAGCGCTACCCGCATGCTTTGGTCAATAGATCGGCCGCTTAACACCACCCGGCGATTGTGTTTCATAGCCGCCACAATAATTTGATGCATTCTAGAAATATTAGAAGATATGGTAGTAACAAAGATTTGCCTGCCATCTTTGGCTTCAAACAAGTCGTGAAACGTATCACTTAACGTGCTTTCGGACTTAGAATAGCCTTCGGTTGTGGCGCCTAAACAGTCTGACAGCAAACATAGCACGCCCTCCTCACCCAACCGCGCAATTTTTGCCAAGTCAATTGGTTTATCTAGAACCGGCGTCCAGTCGATTTTGTAGTCGGCCATGTGCATAATTGTGCCTTGGGGCGTTTTAATGGCTAAACCCATAGATCGGGGCACGGAGTGATTTAGTCTAAAAGCGGAAACCCTAAAACAGCCAACAGAAACCTCGCCAGATTCCGGGTCCAGCGTATGCATACTAATATTGGCCAATTTTTCATTGACTTTTTCTTTTAACCGCTCCGCTAAAAAGCCCTGGACCAACTGCGAGGTAAAAATTGGCACAGTTAGCTCCGCCAACAGATATGGAACTGCGCCGATATGATCTTCGTGGCCATGGGTGATAAAAAGACCCTTAACCTTATGGGCGTTTTCTTTTAAGTAAGTGAAATCGGGAATAACCAAGTCCACGCCGGGCATTTCTGAATCGGGAAAGCCTACGCCGCAGTCCACAATAATAATGTTGTCACCGCATTCGTACACGGTTAAATTTTTTGTTACGCTCTCTGTCCCGCTTAAAGTTAGAATCTTTAACGGAGGTTTTGTTGCATCTTCAAATAATTGCATTAACTAAACAATCCTTGCTGGCCGTCTGGAGCATCCAACTCCGGTTGGTGGCCTAAATTTTTTATTGCCGGTTCGTTTAAGTTTACTAACACGGTGGAAATTTTGATGAAATCAGACATAAAATCTTTTAGCATCTCTGTGCTCCGTAATGCCGCTGCCGGGTGATAAACAGGAAAAACGTTGAACCTTTGGGTTTTAATAAGTCTTCCTCTATCACGGGATATTTTACCTGCATTATAAAAATAACACAAGGCAAACCGGCCAAGTGTAACTACCAGTTTTGGACTTATGACTTGGAGCTGCTCGGCAAGGTAGCCCTGACACGCGAGGATTTCATCAGGCAAGGGGTCGCGATTTTGGGGCGGGCGGTGCTTGATAATGTTTCCGATCCACACCTGCTGCCTGGTGTAGCCAATTTTTGCCAAGGCGGCTTCCAGCAGCTTACCCGCCCGTCCCACAAAGGGCCGACCGGTTAAGTCTTCGGTTTCACCGGGGGCCTCGCCAATAAACACAATTTCGGCATTGGGGTTGCCCTCACCCGGCACGGGGTTTTTGGCCGTTTTGCAGAGTCGGCACTTTGCACAAACTCGGATATTTTTTTCTATTTCCTTTAGCAAGTCCTCTTTAGTCATACAGTAATATTTATTCTTACAAATATATTCATCTTGCAGATATGTTTATTTCTCAAATATAATATAGCAGATTGAAAGACTTAATAAACTATTGGATTGTCGGGGTAAAAAGGCGGGTTGTATTTAACAGTTGCATAAATCAAACCCAAAACAAGTAAGTTAAACAAAAACCAAAAAAGCATAAACACAAACGATGCAAAACCCCACCACATGCCGCGCTTTGCCCCAACAATAAAATGCGGTGGCAGCATAACAAGCGCCGCAAGACCAATAATGACGAGCACGGCGAATATATGCATAATGGACAAAATGTCGCCAGAATAAGTCCACGAGCTCACAAGCTGGAGAACAAAGTACGCAAGCACAATAAACACCGATCCGGCAAAGGACGACAAAAAGCCGGAAAGGGCCGAAATAGCAATATTTAGCCCAACATGGCCCTTAGTGGAGCCTTCAACCCCACTGGTTTTGACTCTATGAGCCACCTTGTAAATTTTTACTCCGGCAAAAACTACAAGCACCAGAAGTACGAGCACTGTAGCCACTCCAATAACAAGCTCTTTAGCGTAAAGTGCAACGGGGTTTTTGGCGTACGCCCCGGCTACAGTGTAAGCGTCCAGCGGCATTAAATTGTAAGCCTCTTTATTGACCGCTCCGTAACCGATACTTTGCAAAGAGGTGTCTATCGACGTATTTGTAAACGAACTGCCGAATGACATTACCTTGGTTGATTCCATTAAGGGCGCCGTTTCCCTAAAATAGTCAACGCCGCCGATGACGCCTTTCATAACCAGATCACTATCGGTAGAAATTCCCACCCGCAAAGCCCTAATAGTGTCGTCAACTTTTACTGTTTCAAAAGTATAGGGGTACGCGCCAAAACTGTTCTTTTTTGCATAGCCAAATGCCCTGTAATACACAAGTGCGCTGCCGGTTTTTTGTGAGGCTATGCCGCTTGGAATAGTTACGGTTAAGGTGTCGTTTGCCAGGGCAACCTGGGCTTTTTTGTAGGTGTTGGCGCCATAATAATAGTCGTAATAATTCGGCTCGGTATAAGTTAAGCAGGCATATTGGCCGGTAGGTTGGTTGTACTTGGTGTAATCGTAGGTTTTGCAGACGTTATCGCGCACAATTTGATAGGCCGCAATCCCCTCGGGCTGGATTTTTGCCGGAAATCTAAGGGTTAATTCTTTAAGCGGTGTATCTCCGGCATTGTAAAAAGCTGCCCGTAAAAAGACTACGGCTAGGCCGTTACCTCTAAAAGTCACCGAGTAGTTGTGATCCTGACCAAAGAATGGAATGGTAAGGGCTGTAGGATCTGAAGGCCCCGGCGGCAGTATTTTGTAATTGGGCATGGCAATAGACTCGCTGGCAGGCACTGACTCCGCAGCGTGAGCTGTTGAGATAAAGGAAATAAGAACAAAAAGGCTTGCGGTGATAATAATAACCTTGCGCACATATTTACTGTATATCCGAGGTCTTTTGGTGTCAAGCATTGATATTATAAGTTGTGCCTTTGCCAGTTCCAGTGTACAATACTATAAGCTATATTGTTAATGCGCACACAAATTTCACCTACAATCCCAATTGACACCATACATGAAGGATACGCAAGAGCCGCCATTATAGAGGCCACTGCTTTGCCAGATCGCCGAGAAACAAAACGTGATTCTGTTGGCATGGGAAGAACCAATAGAAACGTTACGGAGGCGGGGTTATCTGATTTTCTGGAAAGATATGCTCATTTAGGTTATTCTGTTCCTATAGCATTAAGTGCAGCAATGGTAATACTTGCTGCATCAACTTCCGCCGGCGCCTATAACAACAAAGAATCAGACGGACATACTTCTGAAATCCTAGCTGCGATTGCAGAAACCCCCGTAGTCGTACCATTTTACACTTGGGAAATAACAGAAGCCGTATTACAGCGTAGATACGAGGAGTCGTTAAGAACCTTTGAAATGATAGCGAACAAAGCGTCCACGGATCCTGCTAAACCGGAGTTTTCAGGACAATACAGTGAGCAAAGCATGCGTAATACCGCAGATGTAGATGTAGCTAGAGAAGTAGCAACTATACCCGAATTTACATTTTATGAAAACTCCTTAGCTATAACCCCAAACCACCCGGTTTACGGGAGGGCGTACGAGGAGTACGTAAGGGCTTTACTAAATATTCAAAGTGAGTCAGTAAGTTTAATGGACTTACTTAACGCTGTGGTCACATACACTCACGTTAATTATCCACACAACCTGTCAGAAACTGTAGAACCGCTTAAGAGTGAAAGCATGGTAGAACTCATGTCTAGGTTTTGGGCAGGCAAAGCAACGTGCGCAGATATGAGTTTCTTAACACAATACGGTTTGCATGAACTTGGGATTCACTCTGTTGTTAGAATGTATGAATTTATTGCGTCAAAAAATGATTTAGGCGAAAATGTACCCTTGTACTATGTTCCACACACTAACTTAGTACTAAGACTTGGCACACCACTAGGGGAAGATTGGGTTTTGGAAACGACAGGTGGGTTTATAATGCCACTCGAGTCTTTTAGGAAGTATATTAACGATACTTATGCCCCATCTTACGGTGTTATTAATGAGTATGATGTTATAACTGGATTAGAGTAGCCGAATATGCGGCGCAGTAAACTCGACTTCGTCCCCACATAGATAGGGTGTTCTGCCGTAACCTTTATTTCCCTGCCGGAAACTGTTTTTATAAGATAATAGCCGGTTTTAGTTGTTACAACAGGTGTTAACACATAATTTTCAACCACCTTTTTGGTCGTCTTGTCAAAGCTCAAGACTTTGTCACCCTCTTTTAAGTCCTCTATGTTTTTTTGGCCGGATGGGGTATCTACCTTTGTACCAGCGAGAAAGCAAGCGGGTTCGCCACCACCACAAGCTACATCACCGCCCGAACACACCCACTCCTGATGCTGTGACCAGTGTCCGTAATTGCCTCCACCAAGTGGACATGTGGTTGAATAGTCGGGGTTATCATTAATGCAAAGCTTTTCGTTGGGTCCCCAATAGATGTTACAGTTGCAACCGCTATCCGCTGTGCATCTATAATCCTCAACTATGGGGGGTGAACAGGCAGCAAAAACAGCTTTAGGAAAGATTAATACAAACGAAAATACAGTCAGAATTAGCCAGATTTTAGTCATCCTATTGTCACCTTTTAAAATAGTAACAAACCTGCTCTGCAATGTCGAGGAAACTAAAATGCACGTTTGATAGTATATAAAACTACTTAGGCAAATAGTTCTTTAAATTCGCCGCAGTAATAGTTACCGAAGTTGCTGTACCATCCACAATCTCCTTAGCCACTTTTCGGCAAATAGCATCTAAAGTTCTATTTAGACTACGAATCCCGGAATCAAACCCAAACGGCCGCACAATATTTGGCCACAAATCAGGGTCAACCGTAAGCTCGCCCGTTTGTAGCCCTGATTTGGCAATAACCTTAGGCAGCAGATAATCCCGGCCAATGGCAATCTTTTCTGGATCAG
>Ga0075592_106_pt1 | contig 19345 bp, 15 predicted proteins | sample RifGroC2_FD_68349 | JGI IMG/M metagenome (GOLD analysis project Ga0075592, IMG submission 68349) | candidate division WWE3 bacterium GW2011_GWC2_44_9 | reverse complement strand
TCTGCGCAGTGGTGGAAATGATTAGCGGAGTTCGTGCTACATCTATTAAAATGGAATCAACCTCGTCAACGATAGCAAAATGATGCGCGCCGTATTCGCTGTTTGGGTTGGTTTGCACCACTTCCTTAACGTTTCTTTCCATGTTGTCGCGCAGATAGTCAAAACCAAATTCGTGATTGGTGCCGTAAGTTATGTGACACTGATACGCCTCTTTTCTGGGGGTTTCCCGCAAATGGATTGCGTATTCGTCATGAAACTCACTGGTTTGGTATGTAGGATCGTAAACAAAAGACCTTTCTTGCATGATGACCCCGACTTTAAGTCCTAAATATGCATACACCGGGCCCATCCAACCTGCGCCGTGCCTTGACAGATAGTCGTTGGGCGTAACCAAATGTGCACCCATGCCGGTGAGTGCGTTTAGGTACAGTGGCAGGGTTGCCGTTAACGTTTTACCCTCGCCGGTTTTTTGTTCGGAGATTTTGCCTTGATGTAGAACTACACCGGCAAGCAGCTGCACGTCAAAATGCCTTTTCTGCAAAGTTCTCACACTTGCCTCTCGGACCAATGCGTAGGCTTTGGGCAAAATCTCGTTAAGATAATTTTTCGCTTCAGAATCGCTTTTGCCTTTTATGGCTTCAATCCATTCGGCAGTTTGACTTTGCATCTGATCCTGACTTAAGCCTTTAGCCCAATCTTCCAGTTTATTTATTTCTGCCACCAGCGGTTTTATGATATTAAGTTGGCGCTGATTTGTATCCAGCAAGCCGGATAAGAGTCCCATAAGCTAAGATTATACCCCATCATTGTTGGATGGATTACCCATTTAGGTTTTTGAAGGCGGTTTGAAATATCTTTTCGCCAATTAAGTAGTCGGCTGTGCTGTTTATGTGTAGAGAATCTCCGCCGTTGTAGACGGGTGAGAGGGTGTCGGCTTGCGCCGGATCCTCCAAGAGCGAATAGACGTCAATTGTATAGTCCACTTCTTTAGCCGAGTTTGCGATCCAGTTGTTGACTAACTCCAACGCTTTTTGCCTAGCCTCGGTCCACGTTGCGGAACCTTTAGAGGGAGGAAGATTCAGTGCAACCACTTTTATATTGCTTGCGTGCAACCGCGTATATATCTCCTGCAGATTTCTTTGTATTTCTACCACTGGAACGTCTTGATACACGTCATTAACCCCGCCCCAGACAATGACATAGTTAATATCATTTCTGGCCAACACATTTTGTTGCAATCTGCTCAACATTTCCGAGGTTTTATTTCCACCCAGTCCGCCATTTATTACATCCCATTCAGGGCCGAGCAAAGAATTAAGTTTGCGTTGTATCACTCCATATTCTGATGCACCAAAGCCGAGTGTTAGACTGTCGCCCAGTGTGTAGATGCGTTTAGTAATTATGGTGTTTCTGACAACGTGTGGTTTATGTTTTGCAAGCGAAGACCGCGGGCTTGCCCGTGGTTCTTCATTTTCTGTTTTTAGCAGGTTGGAAGTATAACTAACACTAGTACTTATTACTAGGGCAACTAGTAACAAACGCAACAACTTTGTCAACCAATATTCTTTTTTGTATTCCATACTGTAGCGGGTTTTCTGTGGCAAGGCGCAAAAAAACTCCTCGCCACTTCGGCAACCTTTCGGATGACCCAGCAATCTTTCGATTACTGACCCGCTACAGATGTTGTGACGAGGAGTTCTCGTTTCTGTAGCGGGATTTGTTACCATGCCTGCTTAAACAAACAGGTTTAGGCATTCTAAAGGTATTATACCCCATCACTACTGTATAATTACCATGTGCCCAAAATAACCGAACCTAACCCATCACAAAAAGAGGCCATAAACCACAAAACCGGTCCGCTAATAGTTGTTGCCGGCGCAGGGACAGGGAAAACCCGGATCATTACTGAACGAATCAAGCATTTAATAACCAAAAAAGGCGTAGATGCCGATTCGATACTTGCCCTTACCTTCACTGAGAAGGCAGCCGGGGAAATGCTCAATAGAATCGCCGACGTCATGCCCTTAAGTTACAAAGAGCCGTGGGTGTGTACCTTTCACTCCGGGTTGGAAATTGGCCTGGATACGGGCTATGAAATATTGAACTACTCTAAACAATGGTATTTGGTGCGGAAGCACCTGTTTGACTTTAACTTAAAGTACTTTTTGCCTTTAGGTAACCCCACTAAGTTTATTTCCGCCATGCTTAAGTTTGTTTCCAGATTGCAGGATGAAGCCATTACCGAGGATACTTTTACCGAGTTTGTAACTAAATCTGACTTTGAGGGAGAGGAGAAACAAAGGTGGCAGGAGCTTGCTAGTTTCTATAGAACCTATCAAAAACTCAAGCTAACCAACTCTAAACTGGACTTTGGCGACTTGATTTTATGGTGTATCAGGCTGTTTGACCAACGGCCAAAAGTATTGGCGCAATACGTGAGACAATTTGAGCACATTTTACTTGACGAGTTTCAGGATACCAACTATGCGCAATATTACTTGGCGAAAATGCTGTACCCACCAACGCGAAAAACCGGCAGTTTAATGGTAACTGGTGATGACTCCCAATCCATCTATAAATTTCGTGGCGCGGCGGTTTCCAACATTTTAGACTTCATGGACGAGTATAAAGGGGCGAAAATGACCACACTACTTACTAATTATCGCTCCAGTCAGAACATTCTTGATCCCGCGTATAGTCTAATTCAAAACAACAACCCCGACACGCTGGAAGCAAAACTTGGCATCAACAAAAAACTGCTAGCCAGCGCTGCGAACGGAAAAGTTAGCCCGGGCATATATGCATTCGCTACGGTGGAAGAAGAAGTTGGCTTTGTGGTTGGCAAAATAAAAGAGCTTATCGCCCAGCACCCCGAAACGTCCTACAAAGACATTGCCATATTGGCGCGGGCCAACAGTCATTTAGACCCGTTTGTTGTGGCGCTAAGAGGTGAAAACATACCCTATCAGCTTATTGGCAATAGAGGGTTGTACGATAAAGACGAAGTTAAAGACGTAATTGCCTTTCTAAAAGTGCTGCTGGACCCTGCGGATGGGGTAAGCATGTTTAGGGTTTTGTGCAACCCGTATATTCCGGTGGAGCCCGGCGCAATTTCTGTCCTGCTTTCCACGGCCAAAATGCGCAAACAACCTTTGTGGGATCTGATGCTTGAGTCGGAAAGCAAAGCCATTAAGACCGTTGTTGGTATTTTGGACAAACATAAAAAAAGTATCACTTCTGTTACTCCGTCAACGTTTGTGTATAAGTTGGCAAATGACTTGGGGATTTCTGCCGCACTGACCTTAAAGGAAACTGCGGAAAACACTATAAAACTACGAAACCTGAACCTCTTTCTCAACTTGATCAAGGCTTTTGAAACCGACTATCACAAAGATACCAGGCAAACACCTACCATTTTTGATTATCTAGCTTATCTGGAGCTAATGCTTGAAGCGGGCGATAATCCGGCGCAGGCCGAGATTGAGGATATTGATACTATTCATCTTTCCACTGTGCATTCTGCTAAAGGTTTGGAATACGAGGCGGTTTTTATGGTCAATCTGGTTACCGGCAGATTCCCGTCACGGGAAAAGTCAGATGTGCTTGAATTACCGGACGCGTTGGTCAAGGAGTCCCTGCCTATCGGTGATGGGCACCTACAGGAGGAACGGCGGTTGTTTTATGTTGGTATGACACGGACAAAGAGGTACTTGTATTTAACCTACGCTAAAAACTATGGCGGCAAGAGAGATACTGCGCCCTCGGGCTTTTTGGCTGAAACAGGCATAAAAACAGTTGACCAAAAGACACCGGCGATTGTAACCACACCGCAAACCATGTTTGGCGCCGGATCGGAATACAGAAAAGAGTCCAGCACGAAAAGCAACTATGTGCTTGACTATGTTAGTTACACCCAAATAGCCAATTATGAAACCTGCCCGCTCAAGTACAAATACGGCTATGTGCTAAAAGTGCCGACACTGCCACATCATTCGCTAAGTTTTGGAACGAGTGTTCACAACACTTTGCGGGAGTTTTACCAGGAAGAAATTCACTTTAACAAACCAATAGGGGCGGCAAGGCTCTTGGACTTATACGAGAAAAATTGGGAGGAGGCTGGTTATTTAGACGAGGCGCATAAAAAAAAGCGGTTTAGTTCGGGTCAGGAGATACTAAAGCAGTATTACGACTTGGAAAAAGACGCCTATAAAAATGTGCTAGAGCTTGAGCGGACAATTACCTTAAAGTTGGCTGGGGTAAAGTTTTCTGGACGAGTGGACAGAATAGACAGGATTGCTGGCAACAAGGTAGAAATTATTGACTACAAAACCGGCCGGATGCAGGAGGACAAAGGTGCCAACAAAAATCTGCAGATAGCGCTATATGCGTGGGGCGTGCGGGAGACTTTAAAATATGAACCGGAGCTTTTGTCGCTTTACTATATTGAGGAGCTTAAAAAACTAAGCGCGCAGGTTGCTTTTGAGGACATTGAAAAAAAAGTGCATGAAGTGGAAGGGGTTGTTGAAACAATGAAGACCGGGGATTTTACACCAAAACCGGGTAAGCACTGCGAGTGGTGCGACTATAATACTATCTGTCCGTTTGCTTATAAAGGAGCTTAGAGGGGTAGTTTGTGTCTGTAAAATGTGTTCAGTGCTTGGAGCAGTTTGCTGTAATACTTGTTATATGGACGGGGATACTCAATGGCTATCCCACCGAATTTTTCTTTAAAATGTGAGAACCCACCCCAGTTTCTGGTGAATATTGGGAATCTTGAGTCGTCTTTACCTTCTAAATCGAGAAGCCCATAACCCAGCGCTTTTAGTTTTAAAATGGCGTCCCATAAAAGTAAATAACCATACTTGGTCTTTCTGCCTTCATTGCTTGTGCCCCCATGCATAAACCACACAATCTGGTTATGAGCCAAAAAGATTTTTACGCCAAAAACTTGACCTTTCCCGTTACGGGAAACTGATAGAATGAATTTTTCCCGCCATAGTTGAAGCTTTGTTTTTAGATCTTCCATGTCAGGAACTAGAAACCGTTGCTTTAGTGCTGTAGTTCTAATAATTTGGTAGACCTCATCAATTTGTTTTGTAGTTGGGTTTACAGTGTGCTCAACTATACCGCCTTCTCTTTTTGCCCGGTTTATTGAGTATTTGGCGCTTGAACTCAAATTATCCCAAAGGTTGTTGGTATCTAAAGTAAGGTCAATAAAAATAGTAGAGGGTGGGGATAGCGGTGAGAAGCTTGCTGAAAACCCCGACTGCTCCAGTATTTTTAGATTTTGCTTGAGTGATGGTTCAAGCTTGAGATAGCTAAACTTATGTTCTTGCGCTAAATCATTGATGTTGTTTAGTTCCCGTTCTGTTAGAGCCGGTGGTCTCTGCATCTTTGCCACAACCATTGGGCCGGCGCCACGATAATAAATAGACTTTTGGCTATTGGTTGTACATGTGTGCCAGCCTAAATACGCCAAATAGCTTTGCCATTCTTGGGATTGCCTGATGTCGGCAATGTCCTCCAAGTTGCGTTTTGTTACCGTATTAGGCGGAGTATTTTCCATCTTAGCTTGTTTGTAAAATTAAAAGCGGAGTAAACTGTTGGGTTAACAACATAGTCGTATGAATCCATAAATTCAACAAGTTTGCCGCCGTATTTAAGCTTAAAATTGGTAAAGCCCCACCATGGGTGATTTGTGTCATTAGGATTATTGGCCGCACCCCACATGTCAAAAGAAGTGCAACCCGACTTTATACCTAGTTTTATAGCTTCCCAGCCAAGCAAGTTCCCATGACAGATATTTTTCAACTCGCCAGATGAAGCGCCGTAAGGATAGTAAAGCACACCTTGGTAAATGAATAACATCCATGCGGACAGTGGTCTACCGTTTAGTTTAGCTGTAAGGATTTGGCACATACCTTTTGGCTGAAGGGTTTCCCATACACCTTGATAGTAGCGTTTTGAGTGAATGTAGTACTTTTCTCTTTCTGCAGTATCATGCAGCATTTGAAAAAATACATCAAAATCCTGTAATGTTTCCGCTTGGTCAACTATAACTCCGTGCTTTTCGGCGAGCTTGATATTGTATCTATGCTTTGGGTGCATATTTTCGATAACTCCTTCTTCGCCATCTTTTAGGTCTAAAATCACAGTATTTTTAGCAAAAGTGTCTTTTGGAGTTTTAGTGCACTCGGAACTCACAAGCGCTTTTGCCTGACTATAGTTAGTATCGGTCGTTAATATGTTTGGACAGTCAAAATTAATGCTCACACAACCGTTTTTCTTTAAAGACTTGGTGAGGTCTTCCCAGTTAATAACGAAAGGATCGACTTTCGGGCAGTAGGCTACGAAATGGGGCGTGAATGGTATTTTGTGGATCGTGTAAAATAGCTCACCGCATTGAACGGATTTTGTGCCGTATGCGTTTTTAAACTCCGACCATTCGGGGGACTGGACAACGTGCTTTGGTTTGTGTTGCATATACTTCTGGTTTGGATTATAAATTAAAGCAAGAATTCCGCCAAATCGGCGGGGTTAGGGAGACTCGGTCCGGGGATACATCCGGGCCGCCTAGGGCCCGGGTATACAATGCTTGGGCCCTCTTAAATAGAAAACTCGCTATGCGAGAATTTAGATGTACTCATCGGCTGATGCGCAGCGTCACACAGCAAACCACCTGCGTAAGCTGGTGGTTGTTGATAATTGTATGCAACGCAAGCTCTGCATACCCACGCTTCACGCCTATTCTCTATGTAGCTATATATTATCTTTTACGCTACCTCTGCTTATGTTGCATAGTAACCCCCCAGGCACATATAAAATCCTCTGCGGAATAATTTTGGGGCCTATCCGTTCCCTTGAATCCAATCTCCTCTATCTCTACTGGAGTAAAAACCTTGTTGAGCATTTTGCGCGGGTTTATAAAGCATTTATGTAAAAAACGTTCGTAGGCCGGATCTTTCTCTGTGGCAAGCAGATTGTTTTTGGTTAACTTAACCAAAGCACCGTCCACCTTAGGCATAGGGCTAAAGAATCTCTTGTCTACAGTCATAAGCATGTTGACGGTGTAAAAAGACTGCAGAAAAACAGAAAGGTAGCTGGAGCTTGGCGCTTTAGCAGTGAGTTTGTGCCCAACCTCCTTTTGTACCAGAAAGACACATTCTTCTGGTAGGTTTTTCATCTGTACGATTCGGTGCAGCAGAGGGGAAGTTATGTTGTATGGGAGCGAGCCAATAAACTTAGTGCAGCCTGTATCGTTATGTTCATACTCGTCCAGAAAATTAAGAATATTGGCATTAACTAAAGTCATGTTTTCAGCATGGTCAAACCTTTCCTTTAGTATAGGCATTAAATCGATGTCAAATTCAACCGCAATTAGCTTTGCTCTAGCTGCCTGAATCTTTGGTACTAACAAATCCGTAACTGCTCCAGCGCCGCTGCCGATTTCTATAACTGTATCTCCAGCATTAATAGATAACTTGTTAACCATGGCTTGAGCCACCTTGTGTAAAGTCAAAAAATTCTGGCCCAAGCTTTTTTTAGGTTTTACTGTGTCTACCATGAAAAATTGCGCCTTTCAAAGTCCATTGTGTTTAAGTAATTCTCGATCTCCTTTTTGGTTGTGGCAGGGCGCTTAAGATTTTTGGTCTGCACAATGTGCAGCAGCTCCTTAGGAATTTCCTTAATAAACCTGCTGGGCGGGTTAGCCTGCATTGTGCCAAAATAAGTTCTAATACCGGCGTTAGTAAAAAAGAGCTTTTCCATTGCCCTGGTTACTGCAACATAACACAACCGCCTTTCTTCCTCCAGCTCGGCCAGTTCTCCTAAAGACTGTGCATGCGGAAAAAGCCCCTCCTCCATACCAACCACAAAAACCACCGGAAACTCCAGGCCTTTGGCGGAATGAATGGTCATCAACGAAACAAAGTCTACGTCCTTCTGCCTGGGCTTATCCGAGCTTTCAATAAGCGACACATTCTCTAAAAACGCTTCCAAATTAACAAACTCTGAGGCCACGCTCCTTAGTTCTTTAATGTTTTCTATTCTGGATAGAGCTTCCTCTGTGCCGTCCTCCAAATACTCCAGGTACTTGGTTTCCTTGATAACCGCGTCCATAAGCTCCAAAGTGGAAAACTCAACAGAATTCTCAATCCAGTTTGCAAACGGCAGCTTTGTTTTGGTGCAAATCTCGGCAATTGGCCAACCCTGCTCCTTGAGTTTTTCCTTGGCTTTATCACCCAAACCCCTTGGCGGGGTATTTATTATTCGGCCCCACGAAACCGAGTCTTTTGGGTTGTAAATAACCCGCAAATACGCAATTATATCCTTTATTTCCTTGCGGGCGTAAAACTTAAGGCCGCCATAAATTCTGTATGGAATGTTTGCTCTGATAAGACTTTCTTCCAGACTCCGGGATTGGGCGTTGGTTCTATACAGCACGGCAAAATCTTTGTATGACCTGGCGCTCTTTGTAATTTCGTCACAAATAAACCGCGCTTCATCTTTTTCGCTTTCGGCCGTGTAGTAATGGGGTTTTTCGCCCTCGGCGTTATCTGTCCATAAATCCAAATTAATGTGTGATTCGTTATTCTTAATTATGCTTTTGGCCGTGTCTAAAATTGCTTGGGTAGACCGGTAATTTTGCTCCAAATTGTAGACTTTGGCATTTTGATAGTCGGTTTTAAAGTTGAGAATGTTGCGGTAATCGGCGCCTCTAAAGCTATAGATGGCTTGTGACATATCGCCGACAACAAAAAGGTTAGCGTGTTTTTGTGAAAGCAGTTTAGTTATTTGATACTGCGCTTTGTTGGTGTCTTGATACTCGTCCACCATAATAAATTCGAACTGGGTTTGGTAGGTCTCAAGAGTCTCTTTTGATGCTCTAAACAGGTTGACGGTTTCAAATAGCAGGTCGTCAAAGTCTAAAGCGTTGTTGTTGCGGAGAACTTTTTGGTACTTGGGGTAAATTTCAGCCACGCATTTTTGAAAAAGGCCCCGGGCGTATCTTACATAGTTTTCTGGGGAGATAAGTTCACTCTTGGCGCTGGAAATGGTTTCAAAAACGGCGCGTGGACTGACTTTTTTGGGGTCGTAACCCTGCTCTTTTACTAGGTTTTTTACAATGTCGTTGGAATCGTCGGTGTCATAGATTAAAAAGCCGGGCGAGACACCGTTTTGCACCCCGTGCTTCTTGAGTATTCTAACGCAGATAGAGTGAAAAGTTCCGCACCAGTAAAGAGTGTCGCTTTGGGTTAATAGTCTGTCAACTCTAGACTTCATTTCACCAGCGGCCTTATTGGTAAACGTAACACATAAAATTCTGTCCGGTGAAACATTTTCTTTGCTTATTAAATAGGCTACGCGTTGGGTTAATACTCTGGTCTTGCCGCTGCCTGGACCTGCTACTACTAAAGCGGGACCTTTAACGTGTTGGACAGCCTTTAGTTGTTGAGGGTTTAAATCGTTAACTGTGGTGTTTGGCACTAACGAATGATACCACTTTAATTGTATAATCTGATGACTTATGGAGCGGCAAAAACGCTTTTTTATCAAAACATATGGTTGTCAGGCGAACGTGGCCGATTCGGGTGAAATGGCGGGGATGTTGGAAGCTTCGGGCTTTGAAAGGTACACGCCGAAAACTGCCCAAAACGAGAAAATAGAACTTGAAGAGGCATTGAAAAATGTTGAGGTGTTTATCATAAATTCTTGTGCTGTTAGACAAAAGAGCGAAGACAAGGTGTACGGTTTGGGTAAGCTGGTTTTAGCTACACAAGAAAACACTGGCAGGAAGCCTTTTGTTATTATGTCAGGCTGCGTTGTGGGTTCATCAACCGGCGCAAGGAAATTAACTGACATGGGATTGCTCCAAAAAAAGACTCCGTGGGTGGACTTATATCTTAGTCCAGCCGATATAGCTATTTTGCCAAGAAAACTGTACGAGGTCGGAGTAATTACGCAGAGTCTTTCTTCCTCACTTAGCTACTCAATTGCGGTGGAAGATCCGGACTGGGCGTTTGTAAATATTTCCACTGGCTGTGACAATTTTTGCTCATACTGTGTGGTACCGTATGCTCGCGGCGCCGAGATTTCCCGGTCACAAGAGGCAATTCTTGCAGATGTAGAGAAGCTGCTGGCCAGAGGTTATGGCAAAATTATGCTTGTGGGTCAAAACGTTAACTCGTGGGGGTTGGAGCAAAAAGATAAACTGGCAATAAGAATTGGGCAGGATCTCCCCACGCCCTTTGTCAAGCTGCTTAGGGAAGTTCACGAGATGGCAGGGCTAGAGAGTTTGACCTTTATGTCGTCTAACCCATTTGATTTCACTTCCGAGCTGGTGAGCACGTTAAAACTGCCCAAAATACATAACTATCTGCACATTGCTGTGCAATCCGGCAATAATGCTATCCTGAAGAAAATGAACCGCCGACACACCGTGGAGGACTTTCTAGCATTACTAGAGAACATTAAACAGGCAGTCCCAAATATGGAGTTTGGTACGGACATCATTGTGGGTTTCCCCAGTGAAACAAGGGGGCAGTTTATGGACACGGTAAAGCTGTTTGAACAAGTGCTATTTAAAGCGGCTTTTATCTCCAAATACTCACCACGCAAAGGTACGGTAGCACAAAGACTGTATCCCGACGACGTTAGTCCTAAAGAAAAAAGCGCAAGACATGCGTACCTAACAAAAGTATGGCAAAAACACCGAAACAAGTAATTATTCTGGGGCCAACCTGCACGGGCAAAACCTCTTTGGCGCTAAATATTGCTAAAAAGACTGGTGCTTGTATTGTGTCAGTAGATTCTCGCCAGGTTGTAAAGCACATGGACATTGGAACGGGCAAGCTGCCAGTTTTACAAGAATCCATTGACGTGGTGAGGAAAAAGGACGCATGGGAGCTAAATGGCATATCGGTGTACGGCTATGATTTAGTGGAGCCTGATCAGTTTTATTCTGCTTTTGACTTTAGTAACTACTATCAAAGCATTCAGTCTCTACTGCCAAACCACTTGCTTGTTGGCGGCACAGGCTTTTATTTGGACGTGCTAACCGGTTTAGTAGCTATCCAGGGACAAGGGCCCGATATGGTTTTGAGGAGGACTTTGGAACGGCTAGCAACCGGAGAGCTGGCGGCGCTGTTTTTGACCTTAACGAAAGACAGCACGTCCACCGTTGATCTGCATAACAGGGCTCGGCTTATCAGAGCGGTGGAGAAGCTAAAGCGGCCTGTTGCCGAGTCTACAGCTAAGCAATCACCCCCAAACCCCGCTGATTATCGGCTGGTGGGGTTAACCGCAGAAAGAAGTTTGCTGTATCAGCGCGCTGACGCGTGGGTGAACTCTGTCTTTGGAGATGCGCTAATTCAAGAAGCTCTATTTATTCAAGAGCACTTTCCTATGGCATCAAGACTTAATGGGTTAATATATAAGAACGTAATGGATTATTTGCATACCGCCTGCACTCTGGTTGAGGCTAAACAAAGGGCAAAATACGGTATGCATGCCTACATACGCCGGCAACTCACCTGGTTTAGGAAAAACTCGGCTATCCACTGGGTTAATGTTGGGCAAAAAGGCTTTGACTCGGAGGTGCTGTCAATAGTAGAATCTAACTTGCATGGATAAAGAATTTTCGATAACCCTTAAAACCCTTTTGCTTTTTGTCGCTTTAGTGCTTTGCGCCTTTGTTGTCTATAAAATGTCCTCTATTTTTGGCATTTTGGGCCTTTCACTGCTTGTTTCGATTTCGCTTGAGCAGTCAATTAAGTTTTTGGTTAGGCGGCGGGTAAGACGTACCTTTGCCGTTTATTCGGTGTATGTGCTGTTGGTGGTGGTGGTGGTCGGGATTGTGACTATGGTGGTGCCACCGCTGGCACGTGAAGTAACTAAGTTTTTGGAGAATCTGCCCGCGATTATCCAAAGCATGGGGGATTTAAGCCGGTTTGGGGTTTCGGCTTCCGACTTACTGCCGCAAGTAACCCGAATTACAAGTGGAATTATTTCGGTTTCGTATTCAGTTTTTTCCAACATTGCTGTATTAATCACTATTTTCTTCTTAGCTTTGTATATTTCCTTGGATTTAGAGAATATAAAGCCCCGGCTGCTGGCGCTTTTTCCCAAAGAAATTGAAGAGCAGGTTGAGGAGATTGTGTATGAAGTGGAGGTTTCGGTTTCGCAGTGGCTTAAGGGCCAGTCGTTTTTGATGCTGGTGGTTGGGTTGGCAACTTTGGTGGGACTTTCCTTCATTGGGGTGGAATATGCCCTGGCTTTAGCGGTTATTGCCGGGTTTTTGGAGATTGTGCCTATGATTGGGCCGGTGATCTCCGCCGTAATTGCTTCTGCTATCACTTTTACGCAGTCGCCGGGGAAAGGTATTTTAGTAGTGCTGCTTTTTATTGTTGTTCAGCAGCTAGAGAATAATTTACTGGTGCCCAGAATTATGCAAAAGGTTTCCGGCTTTAGCCCGCTGGTGATTTTGATTGCCGTTATCACATTTACTAATTTCTTTGGAGTTGTGGGGACTGTTGTCGCCGTACCTTGCGTTATGATTGGCTTTGCTATTGCCAAGCGGTTTCTTAACTTTACAGGAAGCGAGTGAGCTTCACTGGAGTGAAGCTCCCGCTTTTGAGTTTTCCCTATTGGTGCAGGAAGCGAGTAAGCCAGATTCTGTTGATTTGACCATCTATCTAGTACCCAGCTTTGCGCCTTGCCGAGCTAGCTCAAACGGCGCGGTCGTGGGTTTTTGCAGGCGGGATTGCCCGTTTCACTTTTTTGCGTATCTTGCGACTTAGCAAAAAAATCGTCACTGTTGCTCTTGGGTGTTGTTAATTCAACAGCCACCTTTGCCTTTTTCAAGGCTTAGGACCAGCAGTTACCTGTCGGAGCTTGCGCTCCGTGCCTTGCTCTGTGCAGTCTGGACTTTCCTCCCGCCTAAGGCGGGCGGCCAACCTGCTTCCTGCATAGCTATTTTAGACTATTTTTGAAGTTTTACCTATTCGATGTAGGTTTCTTGATTAGTTTCCAGGTCGTAAATAAAGAGTTTAGTATCCGGTGATGTACTAGATACCAGCTTTGATGCAATCAACATAGTGTTGCCTGACCATATTGCATTATCGCCTCTGGTGATGGTTTTATTTTGCATTGTTTTGAGATCTACCACTTGCAGATCAAATTCTGGCCTACCTGGATATTTGTATCCCACCTTTCGTTGATACACAAGTTTCTCGCCATTTGGGGAAAAACGGGGCCACTGAAAATCAGCCCACTTTCCTTTGTCTATAGGGCCTTTGCCTGTTATGGTAGGTATTTGAGCCACAATTATACTGGCGTCAGTAGTGGGGTCACTGCTATATGTGTATGTCCACAGTTTCCCGTCACTGGAAAAGTTTATTTGGCCTACTCCAAGGTCTTCATAACTACCTGAAAATGTTGAGTAGTCAGCCTCAAACGTTCGCGTGTTAAAGGCAACAAATTTTTTACTATCCCAACCCCCTGTTCTAATTAATATGCGTTCGTTGTCTATAAAGGAGTCTATACTTTCTACAGGCCATAGATTAGTTGTGCGACCCGACGTTACATCAAAAAGTACGAAGCCCTTGGTCTTTGGGCTAATAAACCTCTCAGTTGTTTCCCAAGGCGTTGGACCGTTCTTTACCGAGGAGATAGTACCACCACCGTCAATATAATAAATTAGTTTCGAGCTATTTGGAGACCATGCGGTAATATAGGATGTGAAGTCAGAATTTGGAACGCGTGCTTTTTCTAATGTTTCGTTGGATATTACCCATAAGGAAGAGTTTCTCGACGGGTCAATATAGGCTGTGTAGTACATGTTAGGCGAGTGCATCGGTATCCTTTCACCATAACCGAGGGCACCAGCATAACCGGATGACTTAATACCCGTGTTTTTGGACGAATTGGCCGCCACATCGTATATCTTTAGTTCTTTGGTTACGATGTCTTGATATGGGTAACCCATCCTCTGGGACTTTGGCAGTTGCCAGGTTTCTTCTAGTGTTGAATAGGTTGGACAGTCATAAGCAGTGGTGTTGGTGCTCCGCTTAGCAATTATAAGGGCAGTGTTTAATACCAACGCTACACAAACCAGTGCAGAGATGCCAGCAACAGCAACTAGCCCCGCTCTGCCGGCGCCACGACCGTTTGAACTATCCGCGTTTTCTGGCATAGCAAGATTATATCACTGCGGTGATCTGCGCGCACAAAAACTTTCCGCCACCATAGAAAAAATGTAGCTAAAGTAAGCTATAATATCTTTCATGCCGGAAGAAAACACCATCCCCTCAACGGAAAAAAGGGAATACCACAAAGTTACTAAAAAAACCATGCTGGTGACCGCAGCCGTTTGCGTGTTTGTTGCACCAATTGTTTTTTGGCTGTACTACTCAATTGCACTAAACAGACCGTCGCAAGGCGGCAAAGAAGCGACTTTTACAATTGACCGAGGAGAAGGTGCATTTTCTATTGCAAGCAGACTCTACGCTGAAGGATTAATCAACTCAAAAGCGCTGTTTAACCTGTATGTGGTCACCCACAACCTGCAGTCGAATTTGCAGGCCGGGGTATACAAAATTCCTGCTGGTTATTCCACTAAACAGCTGGTTGACCTTTTTCAAAATGGCAGAAACGATGTCACCATAACCTTTTTAGAAGGCTGGCGGCTTGAGGAGATTGCCAGGGAGGCCTCCACCAAACTGGAAAAGGTTGGTTATGAGCAGTTTATAACTTATGCTAGACCGTACGAGGGTACACTTTTTCCTGATACCTACGAGTTTAGCGCCGACGCTTCCGAAATAGATGTAGTGACCCAAATGACCAAAAACTTTGCCGCTCGGACCGAAAAGCTTTTAACCCCGGAAGCATTGGGCAAAGTTGGACTTTCTCACCAAGAAGTCCTAGTTTTAGCCTCTATTGTGGAACGGGAAGTTTCCACAGCCGAGGACCGAAAAGTTGTTGCCGCCATACTCACTAAAAGATATAAAAATAGTGAGCTAGTGGGTGCCGACGCCACTACTCAATACGCGGTAGCTTTATACAGGATTTGCGTTCCGGATGGTCCGATTACCTGCTTTTACCCGGAGGGCGTTGTTAACTGCGATTTGGCTATGGAAGAAGGAAACGCCATTGATAATTGCATTCAAAGCAACGCCGGTTATATCGAAACACTAAAAAAGTCGGCCGACTGGTGGCCCGCCAGCCTAACCAGAGAGGATTTGGTATTTCCTAGTCAGTTCAATACCAGGGTAATGGTTGGGCTTCCGCCGGCGCCCATCTCTAATCCCGGCATTTCCGCCCTAGAGGCCGTTTTGGTCCAGACCGCCACCGACTATAACTACTACTTAACCGATAGCAAAGGTGTCACCCACTACGCCAAAACCCTGGACCTGCACAACCAAAACGTGGCTAACTATCTAGCGAACTAAACATAAACCCCTCCAACTCTTGGTCAATATTTACGCCAAGTATCTTGCATAAATTTTGCTCTACAAATATAGGCAGTTTGCATACTATAGCCATGCTTATAGCGTCAACAAATTTGGTGTCTATTTCAAAACTTTTGTTACCCCGTTCAACCTGCATAAATGTATAGTAAATGCCCCCAGAATACATAGCTAGTAGCACTGCTTTAGGCGCACCGCCTAAGCACAAAATTACCCTTTTCATAGTGTCATACACGTGCGGCCTGGGATAGTGGGCTTTTTCGCGCATTAGCATCAGCCTTTGCCCAGACTCCCGCGGGATATCAATAGGAATATAAACGTTTTCGCCCAAAACCTGAAAGTACAGGGTGTAGTCTATGCCATGAGGTGTGGCAGTCTCGTTGATGTTTTTGAGGAATATTTGTCTATAGTTGGGGTGTGCAGTGCATCTAAATAGTCCGATCACATGATTGATCATCTTTTTTCGCCTAAAAGCGTATAGCACTTAGGGGGACTTTGTGTCAAGCCTTGATAAATTAGCCAGTATTTGCTAAACTCTGAATCTAGTTTGGATATAGCTTTCAGACGTGCGGTTTTTCTTACCAAAAGGGTAAAACTATGGCAGTAAAGAAAGAGGTTAAGACAAGTTTGATCAAAAAACACGCATTGCACGAGAAAGACACCGGTTCGCCGGAAGTGCAGGTTGCTTTATTGTCACAGAAAATTGAGCGGCTTTCCGGGCATCTAAAAGTCCACAAAAAGGATAACTCTTCAAGAAGGGGGCTTTTGCAGATGGTTGGCAAGCGGCGAAGGCTTTTAACCTATCTTAAGAAAAAGGACCCCGCAAGGTTTGAAAAGGCCTCAAAGAAACTAACTATCAAGTAATGGCCAAGTTAATAAAAAAAGAAATCGAATTTGCCGGAAGAAAGCTCTCCCTGGAAACAGGCGAGTTAGCTTTTCAGGCTACCATGGCGGTTAAAGCCTCATTTGGTGATACTGTTGTGCTGACTACGGTGGTAAGCGGTGCGGCGAACCCGGATTTAGATTTTTTTCCGCTAACCGTAAACTATGAGGAAAAGCTATATTCCGGCGGCCAGATCAAGTCCTCCAGGTTTGTAAAACGCGATGGCAGACCCACAGATGATGCCGTTATAGTCAAAAGGCTGGTTGACCATGCTATTCGGCCGTTGTTTCCACAAGATTACATGGATGAAGTTCAGGTTACTTCCACGGTTTTATCCCTAGATCCAAACTGCGACCCCGAGTTTTTGAGCATGATCGCGGTTTCAGCCTGTTTGCAGGCATCTAACATACCTTGGCAAGGGCCTATGGTTTCGGCCAGAATAGGCCATGTGGACAACGCGTTTGTGCTATGCCCGCCGGTATATGAGTCCAAACCCGACACCAAATTGGACATGATGGTTTCCTTTGCCGGACCAGAAAAGAAGTTTTTGGCTATAGAAGCCGAAGTTGACTTATTACCAGAAGATGTTGTGCTGGGGGCCATTGATTTTGCTAGAAACAATTTGGATCCCGTTCTTGCGCTAATTAATGACTTTGCCGCGGCGGTGAACCCTGACAGCAACAAGTACTCTTACGTTTCTAAGTCGCTTGATAAAGCCTTTGTTAACGAGGTATCTGCGGTTGTTAAAGACGGGGTTGCGGAGATGATGGACCAGTCCTTTGACAAACTTAAGTTAAAAGAAAAGCAGGACTTGTTGCAAGCTGAACTGTTTGAGAAATTTGCCGGCAAGTATAAAAAAAGCGACTTGTTGCGGGCTTTTGCCGAAATTGAAAAGCAAGCGTTGCAAGATTTGATACTAACTAAACATAAAAGACCTGATGGCAGAGGGCCAAAGGACATCAGGTCGCTTACCGCTAAAGTAGAGATACTGCCACGAACCCACGGCAGCGCCCTGTTTACCAGAGGCGTTACTCAAACCCTCACGGTAGCCACATTAGGCTCAACTTCATTGGAGCTGTTTATTCAGAATATGTATGGTGAGCGCACCAAGCGGTTTATACACTACTACAACTTTCCGCCGTTTTCCACTGGTGAAACAGGCAAAATGGGCGGTCCGGGCTCTAGAGAAATTGGGCATGGCATGCTGGCGGAAAAAGCGCTTCGGCCGGTGGTGCCTGATCAAGACGAGTTTCCGTACATGATTATTTTAGTGTCGGAAACGCTTTCATCCAGCGGGTCTAGCTCTATGGCGTCAACCTGCAGTTCTACACTGGCGTTAATGGATGCCGGGGTGCCTATTAAGGATATTGTAGCCGGCGTGGGTGTTGGGTTAATTACCAACGAAGATTTTACCGATCACATTATTATGACCGACTTGGCCTACATGGAAGACGCGTTTGGCTTTTTGGACTTTAAGCTGACCGGAACAAGAGACGCTGTTACGGCCATTCAGTGCGATATGAAACTGCCGGGCATCCCCATGCATCTACTGCCTAAGATTTTTGAACAGTCAAAAGAGGGTAGACTGCAAGTGATTGATGTATTAGAAAAGACTCTGCCTAAGTCCAGAGCCGATGTGAGCAAATACGCACCTAAAGTGATGTCGGTTAAAATTGATCCGGCAAAAATCGGTATGGTTATAGGTTCCGGCGGCAAAACTATTAAAGAAATTGAGGCTAAAACGGGCTGTCTATTGGGTATAGAAGACGACGGTAATATTGCAGTATCAGGTAGTGATGAGGCCATGGTGAAAAAGGCCGTGGACATTATTTTGGGCATTGTTAAAGAGGTTGAAGTGGGGGAGGTTTACGACGGCACTGTAAAAGAAATTGTGGACTTTGGGGCGTTTGTAGAGATTTTGCCCGGCAAGGATGGTTTATTGCATGTGAGTGAAATGGCTAATGACTTTATTAGAGACCCGCGGGATGTGGTTAAGGTTGGAGATGTGCTTAAAGTTAAAGTTATTGGCGTTGGCGGCGACGGCAAAGTGTCACTTTCTAAAAAGGCATTGGAACCCGGTTATGTGCCCTCTGCAAGACCCAGTGGCCGAAGAGAAGATGACCGGGGCGGTAGGCCCAGAAGAAGTTTTAATAACTCGCGTGGCGGCTTTAGCCACGGTAGATAATCTGCCCGAGAAAGCAAAAAACATGTTGCAAACAAGGCCGGTGCCAGAGCTAACTACTGACGCAGCTGATTTTTATGAGGCAGTGCAGGAAATCTCTTCAAATGTTATGGCCATACAGATTCTGGTTGAACGGACAGATGCGGAGTTAACGGATCTTATGACCAGCCATCGACTGTCGGTTAATGTGCTGGATAGGCTATCTGCACCTGATAGAGCCAGTTTACTGGGTATATCTGACCACAGAGTTCCTACGCTTGCAAATTGGTTTGAGTTTATTTGTCGACAAGTACACGAAGCTTATGTTTCTATGGAGCCACTAAGATGCGATGATCAGGGAGATTTTGTGCAAGGCGAGGCGGATAGAATCACCAGTGCTTATAGAAAAGTTTACGGGATGGTTTTGGGTGCTGTGCCTAATTTTACTTACAGTCTTGGTTCCTGTGAGACTGATGACAATAGAGGATTGGCTATTTTTGTACAGTATGGAAATAACAAAATAGGCAGGTTTGATTGTGCTGTCTATGATGGTGCAGTTGTCAAGGCAGACACCGGTAGTTATGAGATCACCGCCAAAACGGTTTTCTGTATATTGTGTGCGGATGTTGGTGTTGAAAGGGCTAGCAGAGCTTCTGTCGCATAAGTGGTTTTGACAGCTACCAAAACAGTGGTAGAATCTCTGCAACCTTAATTTTATAATTCGAGCGTAAAACTACGCGAGAATTTAGATGTACTCATCGGCTGATGCGCAGCGTCACACAGCAACCACCTGCTTAAGCTGGTTGTTGGTTACTCTGCCCGGAAAAGGAGTTTTAT
>Ga0075592_112_pt1 | contig 19839 bp, 17 predicted proteins | sample RifGroC2_FD_68349 | JGI IMG/M metagenome (GOLD analysis project Ga0075592, IMG submission 68349) | candidate division WWE3 bacterium GW2011_GWC2_44_9 | reverse complement strand
GAATTCTCTGAATTAAGTCCTCAACCTGCCCTTGCGTTGGCAGAATCTTAACTTCGGGGTCCAAAATACCCGTGGGCCGCACAAGCTGTTCGGCCACATGCCCCTCGCTTAATCTCAACTCCCATTCGTCTGGTGTAGCGCTAGTGTAAATTACCTGATTAATCCGCTGGCAAAACTCGGAAAAATTAAGGGGCCGGTTGTCTAAAGCTGACGGCAATCTAAAACCATACTCAATTAGTGTTTCCTTCCGCGACCTGTCACCGTTGTACATACCACGAACCTGCGGCACCGTAATGTGGGACTCATCTATTACCATCAAATAGTCCTTGGGAAAGAAGTCCAGCAGACTGTATGGCGCATCTCCCACACCCCGACCGTCAAAGTACCTGGAATAATTTTCGATCCCCTTGCAGTAACCTATTTCCCGAACCATCTCCAGATCGTAGTTAGTCCGCTGTTCCAATCTATAGGCCTCTATGTGCTTGCCTGCGGCTCTTAACTCCGCAAGTCGTTTTGCTAAATCTGCCTCAATGGCCCGTATGCCAGGGACCCGTTTCTCCTCGTTGGTCACATAGTGTTTAGCCGGATAAATCATTACAAAATCGCCTTCCCGCGCCTGCTGCTTGTTATAATCATCCTCGCTTTGGGTAATGGACTTAGTATGTGACCCCCGTCTTTCCACCGGCAGACCATGGTAAGTAAGATTGTTCCCCGTTATCGGGTCAAAGAAAGTGATGGCCGCTAAGACATTGTCCAACAGCTCCAACCTAACAGCATAATCAACGTAGGCAGGATACACATCTACCACATCGCCCCTAACTCGATAACTGCCCCGAACAAAGTCGTACTCATTGCGCTCATAATAAATTTGCGACAGTCTTACCAGCAAGTCAGTCAACCGAATGCGCATGCCCTCCCTAAGCTCCAACGCCACCTTGGAGTATTCAGCCGGCGAACCCAGATTGTAAATGCATGACACCGAAGCAACAACAATCACATCTTTTCTGGTCATGAGCGACGTTGTAGCCGAAAGCCGTAACTTATCGATTTCTTTGTTAATGTCTGCATCCTTTTCGATATACGTATCCGTCTGCGGGATGTAGCTTTCCGGCTGGTAATAGTCGTAATAGCTAACAAAATACTCTACGGCGTTTTCTGGAAAGTAATCTCTAAATTCCTGATACAGCTGGGCAGCAAGGGTTTTGTTGTGGGAAATTATCAGAGTAGGCTTTTGGACTTGCTGAATAACGTTGGCCACAGAAAAGGTTTTACCACTGCCGGTAACACCTAACAGCGTTTGGTGGGTGTTGTGGTTTTTCACCCAGGTTACAAGATCATCAATTGCTTTGGGTTGATCGCCGGTTGGCTTGTATGACGCCTTTAACTTAAACACTCAAAGATTGTAACACAAAAACCCTTGACAGTTTTGTGTTTTATTCGGTACTATATGTAAAGCATTACTTAGGTAAGTCTTTGCGGCCTTTTCGAAGCGGGTTCCCAGCTTTGCTGTCCACTCCTCAAATTCCGCAAAGACTTACCCAGCACTGATTATTAATTTAACTAAAGGAGGCACATGTCACCAATAACTTTATACAAACGCCAGCGCGAAATAATAGACTACATTTCCCAGTACATTCAAAAAAACGCCAGCTCGCCCACACTGCAGGAGATTGCCGATGCAATGGGCCTTTCGTCCCTTGCCACAGTGCATGAGCACATCCAGGCGCTAGTTAGAAAAGGCGTCATCAAGCGGTTTGAGGGTGCGGTAAGAGGTATTGAGTTGCTGGACGAAAAACTGTCCACTACAGTTTCAGGTATTGAATTGCCGCTTGTTGGGTATATCGCCGCCGGTAAACCCATTGAGGCTATTGAAAACCCCCTAGCTACCGTAATGGTGTCTTCAGATTTAGTGTCAAAAACTAAAAGGTGCTTTGTTTTGCAAGTAGTCGGCGACTCAATGATCGACGAAGGCATACTGGATCGAGACTATGTGGTGATCCAGCAGCAAGACACCGCCACTGATGGTGATATTGTGGTTGCGCTCTTGGATCGAGAGTTTGCCACGCTAAAAAAATTCTACCGAGAAAAAGGCGGCAAAATTAGACTCCAGCCGGCTAATTCAAAAATGGATCCAATAATTGTTGACGCCGGCACTGTTACCATCCAAGGCAAGGTTACCGGAGTCATCCGAAGGTTTTCCAGCTAAAAGTCCTGCGCTGCGTGTTTTGTGCTAGTATTTACTAGATGGACTTAGCTGCCTTTTACGCAAAATACCCTAGAGCACAAGTCGACGAGGCTGTTGCCTACTTGAGCTATCACACCGCTACAGACCTGCCCAAGAATGAAGACCCCAAGCACCAAATTTTATACGTCTTTCGGCATGGTCAAACAACTGACAACGCAGATTTTGTGTTTTCCGGCTGGAGGGATGCTGAATTAACACAAAAAGGTATCGACCAAGCCAAGATTTTAGCCCAAAAACTCAAGACCAAAAACATACATATGCTTGTAGCCAGCGACCAAAAAAGGGCCATTCAAACTATGGAACTCGCACTGGCACTTAATGACTTTGCCAACAAGCTTGAGATTCACAAGGACCCAAGAATAAAAGAGCGGTGCTACGGTGATTTACAAGGCAAAAGCAAACTGGAGATGCAGCTTACAGATCCGGTCAAGGAGTTGGAATACAGAAGGTCATACAGTGTGAGACCCCCTAACGGCGAAAGCATTGAGGATGTGGTGAAGAGGGTTACCAGCTTTATCACCGAAATAATCCCGCTAATGAAGCTGTATAAACTAAATGTAGCAGTGTCTTGTCATGGCAACTCTATCCGCGGGTTTAGACAGTATTTTGAACACCTCTCCAATGACCAAACGGCATCAGTGGAGACGCCACTCGCCCAAGATTACGCTGCGTATTCGGTTGAATAGGCTAAGATAGGACTTTAGGACGCCATCTCAATATCGGCACCTAACCGGTTGTATGTGTCAAAGATATCGGTATAACGCCTCTGAAGAATTTCGATACCTTCAATAGTTGTTGTTACGTTATCACATAAACTTGCCAAGAATATTGCTTTTGCCCCCTCAATAATCCCCGGTACCATAATCTTCCCGCCTTTAAACTTGCATGGGCCACTTACAATTATCCTTTGAGGATCACTCATAAAGATGTTTGCACCCATTGCCGACAGTTCTCGAATATAGTCCAAACCGGTTTCATACATCCAGTTCTGAATAAGCATACGACCTTTTGTTTTGCAACAAAGGACCACTATTGCCGGCAGGGCATCTATAGGAAACCCCGGCCAAGGTTTGGGTACAAATTTAGGCAGGTCGTCACCGGCCAGTGGGAAATTGGTTTCTGCCAGATCCACACACAAATCACCGGTTGCTTTCACAAGCAAATCCTCATTCTCCCCAAGTACTGATACCCCAAATTTCTGAATAGTGTCGATAATCCCTCCAGAAATATGTCGTTCATTAGCACCTTTTATCCTAAGATTGCCTCCGGTAATCGCCGCAGCAACACAGATACCTGCAATATCAACAAAGTCGGGCCCGGGAGTGAAGTATGCACCGGTTAACCCCTTTACACCTTCTACTATTACCCTGTTGGACCCGGTACCGCTAAGGTTTGCACCCATTTTCGCTAAGAGGGTTTCAAGTTCATATACGTGAGGCTCGCAAGCACAACTAACAATCTCCACCCGTGAGTTAATACCGGCGCAGTACATTAATAGATTTTCAGTTCCGGTGACACTTGCTTCAAACTGCCATACAAAATATGCGCTTTCGGGCTTTTTTGGCGCTGTAAATCGCACATACCCATCTTCAATGTACTCCGTTGTAATTCCTACTTTTGAAAATGAATCAACGTGAGAAGAAATTGATCTCTTGCCTAATACGCAACCGCCAGGAACCGGCACCTCACATACACCAAAGCGAGCAAGCAGGGGTCCTGCAAACATAATGGAAGCCCTGATTAAACTCCCTAAGTCTTTATCTATCCTGTACGAGTCTACAGTAGAGCAGTTTATCCTAATCCGGCTATAGTCACTGTCATCCACGGTGGCACCAATAAGCTTGAGCATTTCAAGCATTTTCACTACATCGGTTGATTTAGGCACATCATTATAGAAGACGTCAGCATCTGACAACAGTGCAGCAGGAATACAAGCCAGAATGGAATTTTTATTCTTTACCGGAGTGATTTCACCCGCTAACTTTTTCCCGCCTGTTACCTTGATTTTGGTTGCCATTATATGTTCCTTTCTAACTTAGTACTAAACGCATCCAACAAAGACAACTTCGGGAATTAGTTGTATAGAAAAGTGTTCATAGACAGCCTCAGAGATTACCTTCTGGTAGTCATAGATGTCTTTGGCGCTGGCACCCCCTAAATTGATCAGTGCTAACGCGTGCTTTTGTGATAAACCAACCCGCCTGTTTGCAGCTACGTGCCCTTTAGGAAAACCCGAATGTTCTATTAACCAACCTGCGGAAAGTTTTACTCGACCGTCTGGCTGAAACCAGCTAGGTACTTCTTGGTGGTCGGAGTTAATATTGTTAAAAACAGTTACGTCTACAATAGGGTTTGTAAAGAAACACCCAGCGCTCCTTGAGTTTATGTCTGCGGGATCCAACAGCATTGACTTAGCTTTTCTAAGTTCCAATACTGCACCTCTAACTTGGGCTAAACTAGGTGATTTACCAGTAAAAAGCGACGAAAGCTCTTTATATGCTAGGCACGAGGCGTTATTGCTAGCTAACTTAAACGTAATGGAGGCAACTATTCTAGATGTGTCTCGCTTAAAAATACTCGCCCGGTAGTCAAAGAGGCATGCGTCGCCGGAAAGCTCTAAAAACTGTGATTGAGTCAAGTCGAAATAACGTACCTTTCTTGCGGTTGTACATATTTCCTGCCCGTAAGCCCCAATATTCTGAACTACTGCCGCCCCAACCCTCCCAGGAATGCCACTTAAGCACTCAATTCCTGAAAGTTTATGGTTTATTGACTCAAGGACAAACTCGTCCCAAGATTCGCCTGAACCAACCACAGCGGTGTTAGAAGCCAAATATTTAATACCTTTGATATTTACTTGTATGACAAGACCAGGAAATCCTGCATCTGAAATAAGAACATTGCTGCCGGAGCCGAGCACAAGGACCGGCTCTTTTCTCTGTAAAGCCCATAAACAGGCTTCCTCCAATTCAGCTTCTGTTTGGATAGAACAGAAAAATTTAGCTGGACCGCCAACTTCCAGAGTGGTGTACTTGGCCAGCGGAATGTCTGTTTCAATGTTGGGAAGGCATAATATAATATAAAATGGGGTATGGAAGAATCCACTAAATGGCTAAATAATCATACATCGCAGTATTCACTCGGTCTGCCGCTACCTGTAGAAAAATGCTGCTGTGGAATCGCCAGCACTATTTTTACACTAAGGTATTTTGGAATCAATAAGGGTGCCTCTAACAGTGAATTGGCCATAGGTTATATGAAATCCGGAAGATACACTAGGCCGGTTGTAACAGTCGCCTTTGATGATTTTCCGGGATGTTCTTTCCCTGTACTGGTGGCAAAAGGTCTAGAAGATTATAATATTCAGGAAGCCACAGAAAGAGCGCGAGCCTTTATGGGTGTTTATTCGGAAGGTTACGGAGCCAAATACTCACTGCAAACGACTTTTTTTGACCATACAAAATATCTGCCTGCCTTTTGCATGGAGAAAGGCAGCGACGCCAGAGGCATATCACACTACCTAGAAAGCAGGGGACTTCACACAGTTATATATGAGCATAAGGACGGCTTACCTCTCGCAAAGCGGGATTCCAGTCATATTATTCTTAATAGACAAAACGAGTTCGTAAGTGAATACAAAAAATGTCTCAAGTCGGCGAATACGTTATTAATATCTTCAGTAACTCAATCCAAGTTTTCCTATCCAGATTGCGCGAGAGTAATGAGAGATCATAGATATATTGGAACGCACGTGGTTGTAGCATCAGGAGGGTCCACTAAAAACCGCGTTATCTATGCTGATCCGGCATATAGTGGAGAGCAAGATGGGATAAGAGAGATTGATACAACTAAGTTTATTGATGCCCTCGCTGATGACACACGTGAGGAAGGTCACTTTATTGCTGTATGGAAAGATTTAGAGTAAGTACAGATTCAAGACTTGTAAAACCGGGCGAGTATTTTGTGGCAATTAAGGGTGAGAACACGGATGGTCACAAATTCATAGAAGCGGCACTAAGAAACGGTGCATGTGGAGTTTTGGGAGAAAGAGAATTATATAAAGCGGCAAAGGATAGAATTAATCTGATAAACCCAATTATAATAGGGGTAACAGGATCATCCGGCAAAACAACTGTAACCGCTTTCATATACCAAATATTATCAACCAAATATAACTGCTGCCTAGGTTCACTAAATACTAAACTTGGGCTCTCTGTAAATGTACTGAATGATATGGATGAGAAGTGCAAGTTTTTCATTGCGGAAATGGGTATGGATAAAGCTGGAGAGCTGAAGGAAACTACAGATATGTTTCCACCAGACTTCACTGTAATAACAACAATAAATCATGTACATCTAGAAAAACTTGGTACTGTTGCTGCCATAGCGTATGGAATGAAGACCACGGGCACAGCGGTATTAAATTCCCGAAACAACTGGATAAGAAAAGTTGGTGTGGAATTCGCAAACACTGGCGGAAAAGTACTATGGTTCTCTGAAAAACCGCCTGCCGAGGAGCTGATACTGCCGAAAAACATCCTTGGAGAGCACAACCACAGAAATATTGTCTGCGCGGCAATTGTAGCCAATCTCTGCGGACTTAGTTATGGTGAGATATCTGTAATACTGAACAACATAAAACTACCTAAGGGTCGGCTAAATCTCATCACCGGCATCCATAGGTCCATAATTATTGACGATACCTATAATGCAAACCCGGAATCTATGAAGTATGGGAAAGTTGCCATACTGGGCGATATGCTCGAACTGGGCAAGTTCTCCGCTAGAGACCATATTAAAGTCGGCCAACTGATTAATAGACTTGCAATTGACAGGGTCGCTTGTGTCGGGGAGAGATCCAGCTTAATATGCGCGCAAATCAACAGTGGTACAGCTCACCGTTTTTTTTCAAACACACTACAAACTCAAGAAATAGTAAGGTGGTTAAAAATAAGAGAAGGAGACACCATTCTTGTAAAGGGCTCACAGGGTGTGAGAATGGAACGTATAACAAATGCTTTAATGGAAAATCCTGAAAAGGCCCCCGACTTGCTTGTAAGACAAGATGCCCGATGGAATAACTAGCTACTATATAACTCCAACAACCTATTAAACTTGGACGTCCGCTCACCTCTACTAGGTGCGCCGAACTTAACAAAATCGGCGCCTAGCGCAAAAGCCAAATCGGCGATAAATGGGTCTTCCGTGTCACCGCTTCTATGCGAACCAACCACGTTCCAACCGGCTCTTCTGGCCAGATTTACAAAGTCCAGAGTCTCGGAAACGGTTCCAATCTGGTTAGGCTTAACAATAACCGTATTAGCAAGCTTCTGCTTGATAGCTCCGGTCAAAATTTGCGGATTAGTTACTACCAAATCATCTGCGGAGAGCATCACTCTGGAACCAAAGTCGTCAACCGCTTTGCGCCACCAATTAACATCCTGCTCATGAAAAGGGTCTTCCAAATAGATCAATTTAAACTGTCTCATTAAGTCAAGCAAATACCGCTCAAACTGCTCGGAAGTAAGTTTTAGATGCTCTTCCGGAAGAACATAATAGCCGTCTCTATAAAAGGATCCTGCTGCAACATCCATGCCTAAAAACACATCTTCGCCGACCTTATAGTGCTCGCTGGCGCATTCCGTTATATACGTTAAAGCTTTCTTAACCGTAAAATTCAGTGGCGCAAAACCGCCCTCATCCCCCACACCGGTAGAAAAGCCATCCCGTTGAAGCCTATTCCTTAGCGATTTATAGACTTTTACCCCTACCTCAACACATTCTTCCATAGTATAGTTCCTAGCTGGAATTAACATAAACTCCTGAAAAGACAGGTCGTTTTGGGCGTGCTTGCCGCCGTTTAATATATTAAAAAGCGGGGTAATAGCAGACTTTCGGTCTACACTAATACCTATAGATTTTGCTAAGTTGGCAAGATACTCCCAATCATCCAACTTTTGACTTCTTGCATGTGCCCTGGTAAACGCAACTGATAAGGCAAGGATTGTGTTGCCGCCTAAGACGTGCTTGTTTTCCGTACCATCTATGTCAATTAAAAACTTATCCAGCTCCGAAACAGTTACAAAACTTTTGCCAACAAGCGCCTTGGATAGCTTGCCTTGCAGCAAGTCCACTGACTGATCGGCGGGCAAACAAATTGCCTCAAGCTCACCTTTAGAAGCGCCTTCGGGCACAATTGCCCACCCCGTACTCCCGTCTGACAGCTCAAGAGTAGTTTTGATTGTCCAATCGCCTCGGGAGTTTAATACTTTGAGTGCCTTAATAGAACTGATAGTGGGCATATCTGGTACTAATAATACGCGGCCAAAAGGTTGAACGCAAAAATTTGTGCTCACAACCGTTTGTAAAGCACATACTGGTTGCCCCGTTTAACCTCGGTATATCCATATTCTTCAGGACCGTCCCCAATAAGCAGGTCCATAAAGGTCCCGGGGCTTATTAAAAGCCAACTTACGTTGTACTCCTTAAGGGTATCCTGCCAGCCAGGCTGGTTTTGAAGAGTTTCCAAGTAAATAGTGTAGGGACTTTTGCCGGAGGGCGTAGGCCAGGCGGGCATTCTACCGTCTACAAAAACTTTATAATCCGGTAGCTGCCATATTAGATAGCCGCCCCATTCATACCGATTATAGATTATCCCCCCTTCGTTCATCTCACGTAAATAATCAATCGCTTCACAAGGGTAACTAAGCCAAGAAGTTAAACAGTACGACTCAACTGAACCGTTTTGTCTGGCAGCCAAACTATATCGGCCATGCAAAAGATAGCTCGAGTACATCCTGCCCTGCGTATTTTTTCACTCCCGGCAGAAAAATCACCAGCGATTTTTTGCTGCAAGATCAGAAAAACCGCAAGCAGAAAAACGTAGGGTACATGCCTATTAGCTTTTAGCGCCAGCAGTGCAAATGCACCAATCAGCAAAGCGTTACGCAACCGATTAGTTTTACCCACCGTTAAAAAGTAGATAGCAAGCCAGCACGAAAAAAGTGCGATCAATGCAAACACCCCCGGAACCGGTGGCGTCCATTCGGCAATTAGCTGACTAAGATCCACTCCGGCAAAATGCCGCCATACTTCCTGATAAATCTGAAAGCCATGCGGATTGATGAGCGTCGCTAAAATTGCCGGCACCAGCATAACCGGCGTAAAGAACGCAATGAGCACCAAGCCCAGCGTGAATGACCCATGGGAATTGGCCCAAACAAGCATAACCAACGGCAGTAATAGCTTTAGCCTGGGTCGTTCGGAGGCTTTAGCAACAATAAGCAGCATGAGGCAAAAATACACCACACCCAACTCTTGACTCCTCAAACCCAAACCAAAAGTACCCCAACCTACAAACACAGAAAACAGGAAAGCTGCAGCTTTTTCCCACGAGTGGCCTTTAATCGCCAAATAGAACACAATAAAACCCAGACTCATTACCACCGCGTTTAGAACGGTTAAACCCCAAAATCCACCAGCTTGGTATGTTGAAAATGCCATTATTTGATACAACCAGTGGTGATTCGGCCATGAATAATTAGGGAGTAAAGCCGAAAAGTGATTTTGACTGCAAAAACCCTTACCTAACAGAATTTCTTGACCGCATCTCAACTGCCAACCCAAGTCAGGATCACGCGGCGGGAGGAAAAAGAGCGCAAACACAAGCACGCACAATGCCAAAGCAACCAGCTTGTTGGGAGTCAGCTTGTTAAGCCTTTTTCCCAGCGAGCAGCTTATGTTCGGAGGCATATACAATTTGTCTAGTTTTTTCCAGCACATCTGGACTTACGGAAACCGACGTAATTCCCCAATGCACAAGCTTTTCTACTAGCTCGGGATATTCAGAGGGCGCCTGACCGCAAACTGAGCAAGTAATCCTTGCCTTCTTGCAGGTGGTAACAATTTTTTCCAGCGCCCACAGCACCGCCGGATCAAGCTCGCTGTAAACACCTGCCACCTTTGCATTATCCCTGTCCACACCGAGGATCAACATAGTTAAGTCATTGGTGCCAATAGATACCCCATCAATGCCTTCTTTTATAAACTCCTCCAGGAGGATTACATTGGAAGGTATCTCTACCATCATCCACAGTTTAAATAGTCCACTTCGTCTTAGGCCTTGGGTAGCCACAATACTTTTTACCTCACGGAGCTGCTCTACCGTTCTGGTAAAAGGTATCATTAAATGCAAATTCTTGTGTCCGCGCTTGTTCCGCACAATTTTGAGCGCTTCAAGCTCCAGTTTAAAAACCTCGGCGTCGGCAATATATCTGGACGCTCCCCTAAACCCAAGCATGGGGTTCGCCTCTTCGCCCTCAAACTCTTCCCCACCTTTTAGTGTTCTGTATTCATTGGTTTTAAAATCTGTTGCTCTGTAAACAACGGGCCGCTCGCCAAAAGCCGCAGCAAACTTTTCCATGCCTTCAGCAAGTTTTGCCACAAACTCACGCGACTTGCCCTCTTTTATAAACTTCCTTGGGTGGGTACCAATGTTCGCGATCATAAACTCCGCCCGCAAAAGGCCGACTCCGTCAACATTGCGTTTAGCCATGTCTACCGCTAATTCCGGCTCGGCCAAATTCACATACACTTTAGTAGCTGTTTTTATTTGTGAAAGAGACTTAGCCATAGCCTTGACTTCGTGGCTAATAACAATGTTGCCTTCATATATCTTGCCGTTAGTGCCATCAACAGTGATCACCTGATCGTGAGCCAGCACTTTAGTTGCCGAACCGCAGCCCACAACCGCAGGCACTCCCAGCTCCCTACTTACAATAGCGGCGTGCGACGTTTTACCGCCGCTGTCCGTAACTATGGCGCGAGCTTTACGCATAGCCGGCACATAATCAGGGTTGGTCATCTCGGCCACCAACACATCTCCCTGTTGAACAATACCTATTTCCTTTGGTGATTTAACAATCCTAACTGGGCCCGAGGCAATACCCGGGCTAGCCGATAAACCCTCAAGCAAAACCTTAGCGTTCTTGCTTGTGTCAATAGAGGATTCAGTCTCCGAAACGTTTGTTTGGTTAAGCGTGGTAACTGGCCTGGACTGCACAATATACAAAGTTCTACCTTCCATACCCCATTCAATGTCCTGCGGTCTGGCATAATGCTTTTCTATCAACATACCAATATCAGCGAGCTCCTTGATCTTATAATCCGAAAGCTTTTGCACCCCCTGATAGTCGCGCGAAACGTTCACGTTGCCTATCAAAGTCATCTGCCAAGTTTGTTGTGATATGTGTTTATAAGTTATCTTGCCGGATTTTTTGTCGACTATATACTGATCGGGTGTAACCTCACCCGACACAACCGGCTGACCAAGCCCCCACGCCGCTTCGATGGATATCTCCTCCCGATTATTGGTAAGCGGGTTAACGGTAAACATAATGCCCGACACGTCACTTTGCACCATCAGCTGAATTGGAACGGCTATGCCGACTTTAAAGTGCGAAAAACCCCTGTCGTTGCGGTAAAAAATCGCCCGCGACTCAAAAAGCGAGGCCCAGCATTTTTGAACGTTTTTTACCACGTTTTGCCAGCCTTTGATATTTAAATACGTCTCCTGCTGGCCAGCAAAAGAGGCGTCGGGCAGATCCTCAGCGGTGGCAGAAGACCGCACAGCCACTAACTTGTCTTCTTCACCGCTTAACTCGTGATAATAGTCTTTGATGAAACTTTTAAGGTCTTCCGACATCTCTGCTTCCATAATCGCCGTTTTTATTCTCTTGGAAGCCTCAAACAATTTTTCGGAGTTGCTGTAATCAAGGCCCGAAAGCTCGGTAAGGATCTTATGCTTGAGCGAGGTTTTTTCCAGAAACTCAAAGTATACGGTTGATGTAACAACAAAGCCATTAGGAACCGGAATACCAGCAGTAGTCATTTCCCCAAGATTTGCACCCTTACCTCCCGCTATCGGAATGTCGTTTTTTGAAATCTCCTTAAACCAAAGAGCAAAGGCAGTGTGTTTGTTCATAGATACAAAATAACATATGCGCGTTTACGACGCCAGCTTTTTTCCACCTACAATTCGCTCAATGTCAGCAAGATGGGCACCCACCTCCGCCCGGTTTGTACCAGAAATGTTCAGTCGTAGTATTGGTTCTGTGCGGGAGGCTCTAATATTAAATCGCCAGGTGGGATAGTCAATCGACACCCCATCTACCAGATTGATCAGTCCGTCCTTATATTTAACTGGCAGTTTAGCCTTAAGTTCTTCCTCGGATATTGGACTAGTAAAATTCATTTCCTCCGGAATGTAGTAAGTACTATGGAATTTGGACAAATCGGCCTTAAAATCAAGCTTCAAATTTTCCAATGCCTCAATAAATAACAGGAAGGCAAGCAGACCATCGTCTATCTTGAAAAAGTCCTTAAAAACATAATGACCTGAAACTTCAAAACCAAACCCTATGGTTGGATCTTGTTCCATTTCGTATTTAATCGGAACATGCCACGCTTGTATTCTTTTGACTTTTATTTCCTCTTTAGCTAACTCCCGCTCAACGGCGAAAGATGCCCGTACATCCGCCGTTATATGGCTATAAGAGTTTGTTTTCTTCAGTAATCCAGCAATTTTTATAGCCACATATTCTGGTGGAATTACCTCACCCGCCCAGTCAACTAAGTAGCACCTATCACAATCGCCATCCCAGATAACGCCCAAATCTGCGCCCATTTCGGCAATAAGGTGTTCAAGTTGACTTCTATTGCTTTGCATTTTTGGATTGCTTGGGTGCTGCAGATCCCGATCCCTTACCTCCGAATTAATGGCTCTGTAGTCAATGCCAACTTTGTGCAACAGCTGCTCCGCTACAAAAGCGTTGTTGCCATTGCCGAGGTCTACAGCAACCTTATAGTTATAAAGCGGGTAGGAAAGAAGTGAGGCAATTGTAGCTACGTACGGGCCGTATATATTAATAGTTTCCGGTTGTCTTTCCGCGGGGACTAGTTCAAAGTCGTGGCTTGCAATGGTTGTAAGTCGATCAAACTCCACCTTGATAGCTAAAACAGCTTCTTCCTCCAGCGGGATACCATCTTTATTCGGCTTTATACCAGTATAGCCTTCACCCAGATGAGAGGCAGTGCACATAATAGAAAGCGGTATGTTTTTATAGGAGCTTGAGAAGTAAAGCATGGGAGTGGTAACTGAACCAACGTTATATACTTTTACGCCCTCTGTTATAAGTTCCGCAGAGAACGCTCGGGCAATAATATCAGAGCCGTATATGTTATCGTAACCTATAACAACTTCTCTTGGCCGTATTGTATGAAAGTATGCTTGAGCCAACTTGATCGCTACGGCCTCGTTCAATTCCCCGGGGTATTTACCTCGAATGTCGTACCTTTTAAAAATCGACTTGTAGTCCATATTACTTGAAAGGCAAGGTGAAAATGAACACTGAACCCTTTGGCACATTATCTTCTACCCATATTTTACCACCGTGCGCCTCCACTATACCTTTGGCAATAACAAGCCCCAAACCGGTCCCGCTCTCATTGGAAATTGGCGACTCCCTGGCTTGGATAAACTTGTTGAATAATTGCTTTTTAATTTCGTTAGGAATACCGGGGCCGTTATCCGCCACAAATATTTGAACGGTTTTAGGCTGCACACGCAAACCAACCCGGATAAGGCCGCGATCCGCCATATGAGTTATCTCGCCCTTATACGTAAATTTCACAGCATTGGAAAGCAAATTGTTTAATACTTGAATCACCTTTTCCCTATCGGCCCTAATTATGGGAACACTGTCATCTATATCCAGAATAAGATCAATATTTTTTGAGTCTGTAAACATCTTATAGTTCCCGATTTCTTGGCTTAGAACGGCGGCAATGTTGCAGTCTTCCTTGACGACTTCAAACTTGCCGGATTCAATCTTAGCCGAGTCTAAAAGGTCATTAACAATTTTTAATAGGTCCCAGGCGGAGTCCTTAATTTGATTCATAAAAAGCTCTACATCTTGCGGACTGAATTTCTCCTTGTGCTTTAAAACCATGTCTGCAGAACCGCGAATTACTGTGAGTGGAGCTCTAAGCTCGTGGACAACCATAGCGGTGAAATCCTCCCGCAGATTGCGCAGTTTCTCCTCTTCAGAGTCATTATGGATAACCGCCCCCACACCAACTGTTTCTCTATTTATAAGTACCGGCAAAAACATAAAAGACAAGTATCTGCCGTTCACAAATACCCGTTGCAGACTTTTCGGTTCTTTAGAATCCATAACTCCGGTTACTATCTCCTGCACTGGCAGGGAGCCTTTGATAATATCGGAAACCTGGGAAACATTGTAGGATCGCTGGTCGGAAATACCTAGAAACATCTGAGCGGTTCTATTCATTAGCGACAACCTGTAGTCCGGGTCAAAAAGCAAAACACCTTCGTCCATGCTTTGCAACACCGCATCAAGTTTTTTGTGCTCTTTAACTAAAACCTGTTTAAACTCCAGCGTGGCCGAAATAACAGAGTCCAGTATTCTGGTTACAAATAACTTAGTCTCTGGGTTTTTTAAGGAGTCGGAGGTGCCAAAAACGCAAAAAGAGCCCAGCACTTGATCTTTGTTCCTAATGGGGATGCAGATAGTGCCAAAAAAATCGCTCAAACCTGTCTCATCAAGTCCACCACCTGTAATGGCTTGTTCAGTCAAAATTTCTTCATCGGAAGTATCACCAATAGTTTCCCGATAGTGGGCCGAAGCGGCATGTCTGCTTTTGTCTGCAAAACCTCTTGTTATGTTGCCCAATACTGCAACCCTGTATAAATAACCATTGGAAATCTTTAGCAGGTACGAGGCGCATGATATATCCACGGTCCTTAAAAAATAGCCCGCGGCCAAATCCAATGACTCTTGTAAATCGGTTAACATAGATACGTGAGTCAATATTTCTGGAACGGACTGCCACTTTTTCACATAGCTAACCCCGCTTTCTAAGGCGGCCTCTTTTTCTCTTAGCACCTTGACTAGCCTAGCCGTTTTTAACTTATATTTTATGAAAATTAGAGCTGCAGGAAAAAAGCAGAGCAAGACTATCCCAATATTAAAATACGCATCAAGGGCAGATGGCTCATTCATTGTTTCTAAACAGCAATTCTTACATCGGAATCATTAGAAGTCCCCAAGACAACCTCGATCTTATCGCTTAGCTCAGAGGGTAAGATTTTATACTTCATGATGTAATCTGCCGCCCCGTTTTCTAAAGCTTTCTTTACGTTGTCCTCACTGCCATAATTTGTAAGCATAATAACGGGAATATCTACGGTTTGGGAGTCGCCTTTTAGCTCGGTAAGGATGTTGAGACCATTCATACCCGGCAGCATTATATCCAGCAAAATTATGTCCGGAGCATAATCTTTGGCCTTAGACATGGCTTGAAGACCGTCACTTACATTTAAAACATCGAAACCCTTGATCTTTAACTCAACTGAATACATATTAAAAAGGGCCATATCATCTTCTACAATAAGGACTTTTTTCTTCATATGACTAAATACTAGTCCATCAAGCGGGAAAATTCAATACGTCAGTGAGGCTGAACATAAATGTTAGTAGAGCTGGACGTAATCGTAATGGTCGATTTTAATAGCTTTGCCGAATTTTCTGATGCAGACTATATCTACCTTCCAGGGTTTGGTAACATTATTGGTCAAAATGTATCGTTCGATGCTCCTGTGCAAACTGTGTTTCTTAAACCGGGTAATTGCCTCCGACGGGTGGCCATTGACTTGGGAGTTACGGCATTTTACCTCCACAAAAGTCAGCATATTATCTTTTTCGGCAATTAGATCCAGCTCACCCCATCGGCATACCCAGTTCTTCTCCAAAATTTGGTAGCCTTTGCCAACAAGAAACTTTTCTGCCACTGCCTCACCAAGCCTGCCCGTTTGAACCTGTTGCATAACCACAATCTAACGCCACCAAGAACTCCGGACAAGCCAATGGCTCCAGCGTGACTAGAAAAGATGATAACCACGCTATTTATCCGGGGGGATAGAGAAATACTTAGCTAAATCTTCGGCTATTGTCATCCATAGCGGCACGGCGGTCTCTGCCGCGTAGGGGCTTGTTTGGGGTTCTCTAAGCTTTACTATCATGGAAAACTTCTTGGACGCGGGAAGATAGCCAACAAATGTTGCGTTTGTTTTGGTTGGATCATAGCCCCCGGCAACCGCAATTTGCGCGGTACCGGTTTTGCCGGCAACTACATAGTTTTTGATATTAAAATACTTTGACTCTCCACCCTCTACAGCTTTTACCAGCAAGTCCGACACAATGTCAGCGGTCTCTTTCTTAACCACCCTGCCTACTTCTTTAGCCGGAATAAGGCTAGCTTTATCCTGGCTTACTATCTTTGCCACGATTCTTGGCTTATACAAGATGCCCCCATTAGCAAATACGTTAAAGGCATACAAAACCTGAAGCGGGGAAGCCAGAATACCCTGGCCAAAGGAGGCGGTGGCCAAGTCTATATCCGTCCAATCTTTGTATGGTCGCAAAGTGCCGGTTTCCTCACCCTCTAGGTCTATTCCGGAAAGCCCACCGATGCCATACCTACTGAAATAGGCGGCCAATCTTTCACTCCCAACTAAATGGCCAACCCAAGCAGCGCCAATATTGTTTGATTTTTGAAGGAGCAGGATAATATTCATCTGGCCAAAATGCTTGCCGTCCCAATTGTCTATCACGTACCCGGAGTACGACACCGGACCATTGTCGTAGTAGATTGTTTCCGGCACCGCCTCACCCAAATCTATTGCCGAAGAAACGGTTAGCGGCTTCATCACCGACCCGGGTTCATACAATGCAGAGATCGCCAAATTTTTATAGCCGTGTGATTTTCTGCCGGATCTTTCGGAAACGGTAACCTGGGCAAAATCCAAGTCAGAGGGATCATACGTTGGAAAAGTTGCCATACCCAAAATGCTGCCATCTAGCGGATCGCTCACAATAACAACCCCGTCTGCGGCATCGTACTGCTCCACCCCCTCCCTAAGGCGTTGTTCAATAATGTACTGCACCGTCCTGTCGAGTGTTAAATACACATCCTTGCCATTGTCAGGCGCAACTTTTAAAAATCCGCCGGCCAAGATGGATGACCCAAGCGCGTCCCGTTCCTCAAGAACCTTGCCGTGCTTTCCTTTTAGTTCGCCGTCAAATGCGGCCTCAATGCCAAAATAGCCCCCTTTTTCGCCGGTATCTTTTTCCGCCACAAAACCTAAAACATGAGCTGCCAAAGTACCCTCGGGGTAAAACCTTACCGGCTCCTCTTCAAACCCGATACCCGCAATGTTCAGCTGGGCCAGTTGGTCGCGTTGTTTTGGAGTAAGGTTGTGTACCAACGCCACCCAGTAGAGATCTAAATTCAGCAACTCCAGCATTTTTTGACTCTGCTTTTCCCGCTCCGCCTCCGGCAATACTGAAGAGATTTTTTCCAGTACCTCTGATTTGTTACTAATCTTTTTCGGCTCTGCGTAGACAAGGTATGAGGTTTGATTTGAGGCCAGAGGGTAGCCATCTGCAGTTAGGATTTCGCCGCGCCTTGCGGGAAGAGATGAAAGGTCCGAGTACTGGTCAAAAGCCCTCGCTTTATACCTTGCGTGATCCAATATTTGGATTTGAAAAAGCCTAACAGCGGAGATAAAGGAAAGCAGCAAAATAATAAGTCGCAGCACAAAGAATCGTTGATCGCAGGATTTTTTTAACCTCTGGGCAAACATATCACAAGGCGCTGGCGATCGTAGGCTTAGCAGGATTCTTGAGAGCTCCCTGCATCTTTACAAAACCTAAAGCGTAAGCCCTTTTTTCCAGAGCGGCTAAAGACGATTCTAAAAAAACCTCCTGGTTTATGTCGGAAATTTGACTTCTGATCTTTGCCAGTTCCGTATTCATGGCGTTTAGTTCCTTGGTCTTAACGGAAACTTGATTAGCAATAAACATTTGGCCAAGGAAAGATATAACAAATAGTATTAACGATCCTTTAAGTAGTTTTCCCATACTAGTTAACTTCTATGAGCTCGCACAACAACCCGCATCTTGGCGCTTCGCGAGCTGGGGTTGCGCGCCAGCTCTATGTTGCTCGGTTCGATGGGTTTTTTTGTTAGTTCTGTTAACAAAAGGCCATCTTTGGTGGGCTGGGTGTCTTGGACAAACTCTTTCACTATTCTATCCTCGAGCGAATGGAATGAGATAACCGCCATTCGCCCGCCAGGCACTAAAAGGCACCCAGCCCGAGGCAGTGCACTTTTTAAATTTTCTAGCTCATTATTTACAGCTATCCGCAAAGCTAGAAAGATTCGAGTGGCAGGGTGCAACCTGCCTTTCTCGTAGCCTGGAAAGGATTTCTTAGCTACGTCGCTAAGTTGCTTTGCCGTTGTAATCCTTTCCAACTCACGAGCTTTTACTATTTCCCGAGCAAAGCTCTTTGCCATTTTCTCTTCGCCATACTCCCAAAAAAGCTCTGCTAATTCATTCTCATAAAGTCCGTTGATCAGATCAAAAGCTTTAACCGAGTCCCGATCATCCAGCCGCATATCCAGCTCATGCTCGGATGTAAAATTAAGCCCAAGCCGGTCGTCTTTGAGCTGGGTCATACTTGTACCCAAATCAAACACAATACCGTTGACCTGATTAAACCCACGATCCCGCGCAAGCTCCGCTATATTTTTAAAATTCCCTCGGCAGTAAGTAAAGTTTCCCGCCAAACCGGCGCCCTGTATTCTGCCACGCGCCCTGTTAATGGAGCCTTCGTTAACGTCGATGCCCAACACTACTCCGCCTCTTTTAAGTAGCTCTAAAGTATGCCCGCCGTCGCCGAGTGTGGCATCAATGTATCTGCCACCGCTTTTGACGTCTAAAGCGACCATAACTTCTTGCACTAACACAGGCTGGTGGTAGTCCATACCCTATGCGGCAAGCTCCCCGCTTATTTTGGCAATGTGCTCATCCCAAACCTTTTTGGCCCAAAGCTCCATGTGATCCCCCGCTCCAATAATTACCACTTCTTTTTCCAAACCGGCATAGCTTTTAAGCGACTGGGGCACCACAACGCGGCCTTGATCATCAAGCACAGCATCCGCTGCACCAGAGAAAACATATCTTTTGAGCTGACGCGTTTTGGGATCCGCTATTGAATTGTCAACTTGTTTTTCCCACTCCCGTTCCCAATCCTCCCGAGCATATACAAACACACACGCCTCAAAGCCCTTTGAGAGGATTATCTCGTTACCGGCAATCTGATCCCGAAGTTTCTTGGGCAGGGCAATGCGGTTTCCTTCGGTGATATTTGGTTGGTATTCCCCAAGAAACATCTTCATTATTCACCACTTTTCACCAGTACCCACCAATATCTCCCAAACGGTTAGTATTGTCAATACAAATAAAACACGAAGCAGCTAGAAAAAGTTACCAGCCCGATGTAAAATCAGCAGTTGGGTTCAGAAATATCGTGGTACACAGTTATTTGGAAGTGGATCTTGAAAAGGCCCACACCTTTATAATTCGAGCGTAAAACTACCAGTGTAAACTGGTAGATATAAGCTAAAATAGAAAACTCGCTATGCGAGAATTTAGATGTACTCATCGGCTGAT
>Ga0075592_102_pt1 | contig 28590 bp, 32 predicted proteins | sample RifGroC2_FD_68349 | JGI IMG/M metagenome (GOLD analysis project Ga0075592, IMG submission 68349) | candidate division WWE3 bacterium GW2011_GWC2_44_9 | reverse complement strand
ATTTGCGGTGTCCTGGTTTTGTGGTGTCTGTTTTAGCCTCTGTGCATTATTCCACCCAAAGCTTTCCGCCTTTATTAGGAGGAATTATAGGATAATTATTATAATCGCCGCGTTTATATGGCTAATCTACTCATCTCTTAATTATCGTACCAACTCTTGGGATGGTATGAACCTTTACTATAGGAGTACTTACATGGTTAAGGAGAAATTGCATTCCGGCGTGTTGCAAGGAGCGTTGCTACCTTATCTCAGCGAATTATTTCTTGGTGTGGTTGATAGATTGTTTGGGGATATCGTTATGTTTTTGTTGTTTGGTGTGGTAGCTCTCCTTAATCTTTTTACCTCTTATGTACTTTACAAAAGGCTTGGTTTTAGTCGTTTCACAATAAAGTGTTCTTTGTTGATTTTGGCATCCTCTTCAACGTACATCATGCTTTCCATCCACGAATTTAAAGTGGAGCTCTTTCTCCTATTTCTATGCAACTTATTCATTTTATTGCTGAAAAAGCTTATTGATAATCCTTGTCACAAAACTGCCGTGCTTTTGGGAATTGTAGCTTCTTTATGTTTCCTGGTCAAAGTTACCGTGTTTCCACTGGTTATACTTGCGCCACTGATCATATTGCTAGTTCTGATCGTCAGGAAAGAGCAATCTTTTCCCGCCGCCGCGCGCCTTTTAGGTGTATTTGTTATCACATTTCTTACACCAGTGTTTATGTGGTTATTATATACACCAACTTATTTGCCAGTGATGGGAGAGATAGATCTGCTAAATCGAAAAAGCCATCTAGACTTCACTGATCTAGAAAGGAACACCGAGTTGCAGGTGGAATGTCAGAACCTGGGACGGTATAGAGACCTTTCTGATTGGATTTATTTTGAAAACAATTTGTGGTTTCTGGTGCAGCCCTTTCAATATTTATTTTTGGTGGGATTAAATAAATCTCATTTTGGTTTTGCCTTCGGAAACCCTGGTCCTTTTATTTATTTTGGAATTTGGTTGCTACCCATTGTGCTCATTTATTTTAAGAAAAATAGAGATTTTGGCAAATTTCTGCTATATGTCTCAACTTTCCCGTTTATCATAACCATTTATTATCTATCAAAGACCGTGTTTTGGTATCTTTTCCCGGTCTTTCCTTTGCTTTCTACCGTGGTTCCTGTTTTAGCAGAGCGATATATTAGGGCGGAAAATGCAAAAACCATCTTTAAGGCGGTGCTTCTTTCCTCTTTTTTCACTCATGGCCTGCTTGGTAGTGTGTATGCAATGAACTGGTTTACACCCTATCCTAATGTTGCCGAGAGCAGCCCGATCCTTTGGAAACTAAGTAAATACGCCCAAAATCTACCGGAGAACTATTATATACTGGATGCATCCGAGCATATCTACCTGGTTTTCCTTCCGTTCATGAATAACTATGATACCAGGTTAGTAAAAAGTAACTATTACTTTGTTTCCTCAGAGAAGGGCCTTGATACAATGAGGCAGGAACTGTTAAATAAAAACATTAAATATATTATCGCAAGAAAGCGAACGTTGTTTGACAAATGGTACACCGGCTGTCCGCTGCGTAATAACGAAATATTATTCCGATTCTTGGAAAAGCATACTGTCCAGATCTACGACTCAGTCCAAGCGGGAGAGATTTACGAGATTATTTAGTATAATAGCAAAGCTACGCCAACATAGCTCAGTGGTTAGAGCGGGCGTTTCATAAGCGCTAGGTCGCAGGTCCAATTCCTGCTGTTGGCACCATATAGCCATGGAAACAGAAAAGAAACTAAAAAAACCAAATAGCATGATACCGAATCCATTTGCGCCCCAGCCTTCTCAAAGCCTTTTTGGCAACGTGTTTTTTTGGGTTTTGCTTATTTTAGGGTTGTACCTTTTGATAGGAACGTTTAGTGCAAGACAGGATCAGGGGATGCGAGAGAAGTCAATTACCGAAACTTTAAGCCTGATCCGCGAGGAAAAAGTTCAGGACATTATTATTACAGGCGACGATGTTGAGGTTTTACTTAAAGACGGCACAAAATTTACGGCTAAAAAAGAACCCACGCTAAGTTTTGACGAGCTGCTCAAAAACAACGATGTCTCAAGCTCAAAAATAGCCGGCAGTTTAACGGTAAAAACACCGATATCGTGGGATCAGATACTAACCACGGCGTTATCCATTCTTTTTCCACTGGTTCTTTTATTTTTTATCTTTAGACAGGTTAAAATGGCCGGGGGCGACTTGTTATCGTTTGGTAAAGCGCGGGCCAAGCTTTTTAATAGTGAAGGCGCAGGCAAAACTACTTTTAACGATGTTGCGGGCAATAAAGAGTCTAAACAAGAGCTAATGGAAATAGTCGACTTTTTGAAAAACCCGGAAAAGTATAGAAAGTTGGGCGCGCGTATTCCAAAGGGTGTGTTGTTAGTTGGGCCTTCGGGTGTAGGCAAGACGCTTTTGGCCAAAGCCGTTGCCGGTGAGGCGGACGTGCCGTTTTTTTCGGCTTCGGGCAGCGAATTTATGGAAATGCTGGTTGGTGTTGGTTCCGCCAGAGTCAGAGACCTTTTTGAGCGGGCCCGCGCCTCTCAACCGTCCTTGATATTTATTGATGAGATAGATGCAATTGGGCGGCAGCGCGGCATGGGTTTTGCCGGCGGGCACGACGAGCGAGAACAGACCTTAAATCAAATCCTTACAGAAATGGACGGGTTTGGTCCGCGGACAAATGTATTAGTTATTGCCGCAACTAACCGGCCGGATATGCTGGATCCGGCGTTAGTGCGGGCCGGGCGGTTTGATAGGCGCATTGTGGTTCCACTGCCAGACCTTACGGACAGAAAAGAAATTATTAACTTGTATGTAAAAAACAAACCGCTGGCAAAAGACTTTGACGCGGATAAATTAGCCAGGAAAACGGTGAGCTTTAGCGGAGCGGATCTAGAAAACATGATCAACGAAGCTGCCATATTAGCTGCGCGGGATGGTAAGACCGAGATATCAAATAAGGACTTGGACGAAGCATCCCTCAAAGTAACAATGGGCTCGGAAAGAAAGACCATGCAAACGGAAGACGAGCGCAAGCGCACGGCATACCACGAGGCGGGGCACGCACTGGTGGCAACTTTTAGCAAGGATATGGACCCAGTCCAGCGCATTTCAATAGTTGCTCGAGGTGGGTCTTTGGGGCACACCAGCCTGCCGCCGGAAAGAGATAGGTATGGGGAAACTCAAACGCGGCTAAACTCATTCATCGCTACTATGCTTGGCGGCCGCGCCGCGGAAGTGGTAATTTTTGGGGATGTAACAACCGGCGCGGCCGACGATCTAGACAAGTCAACCAAACTTGCCAGGGAAATGGTTACGGAATATGGCATGAGTTCTTTAGGACTTGTTTCGTATAGCAGTAAACCAATGTTTGGTATGTGGAAGAATCCGTTTGGCGAATCTTCAGAATTTAGTCAAGCTACCCTGGCAAAAATTGACAGCGAGGTTAAGCGTATTTTAGATGCTAGTTTTGAGTCGGCAAAGGGTATACTAGCAAGTAAGCGTAGCCATTTGGACAAAATTGCAGCAAGTCTGCTTGAAGTAGAAACTTTGGATGGCGACGATTTTAAAAACCTGTTAACTAACTAGAGTGTTTAGCTATGGCAAAGTTGCTAATACTTGACCTTTTCAATTTAATCCATCGGGCGTATCACGCATTACCCAAGGAATTTACCGACAAAAACGGCAATCCAACCAACGCGATCTACGGGGTTTCTTCTATGCTGTTAACCGTTTTGAACCAAGTTCACCCAACTTATGTTGTGGCCGTGGTAGATACCGAAAAGCCAACGTTTAGGCACGAAGCTTTTACCGGATATAAAGCGCATCGTAGACCAATGGAAGATTTGTTAAGCGTACAGATACCTAAAGTGCTGGAGCTTGTTAACGCGTTTAAGATACAAGCGGTGTCAGCGCCTGGATATGAGGCAGATGATTTGGTAGCCGCCATTGCTACCAAGCACAAAAAAGCCAATCAGGTTATTGTATTTTCCAATGACCGAGATTTATGGCAATTGGTTCAACCTAATGTTGTAATAATGCTGCCTTCTACAAAAGGTGACAAGATTGAGTGGGTGGGGGAAAAGGAAGTTATAGCGAGACTGGGGGTTCTACCTAACCAAGTGCCTGATTACAAAGGCTTAGTAGGGGATTCCAGCGACAACATTCCCGGGGTGTACGGTATTGGCCAAAAAACCGCAGGAGATTTGTTAAAGAAGTATAGTACGATCGAAAATATCTACAGACACGTTGGGGAAGTTACACCAGATTCTTTAAGGGAGAAACTTGTTAATGGTTACGATCAGGCAGTTATGAGCAAGAAGCTAGCCACACTTGACTACAACACCCCCGCGGATTTTTCCCTCGAGGCCTCCCGTTACGGGAACCTGCCGATTCAAAGCGTTAGTGAGGCGTTACAAAGCTACAACTTCAAATCCTTGTTGAAAAGAGTTGGCGTTGAACCTTCGGTACGGGAGGCGGCGCAGAAAGGCCTTTTTGACTAACACACTTGCTATTGTTCAAAAAATAAAAGAACTGTACCCCAATCCCCAAACGGAGCTTGTCCACGGTAATGAATTTCAGATGTTTGTGGCGGTTCAGCTCTCGGCACAAACTACGGATAAAAAAGTCAACCAGATAACGGCCCACTTGTTTAAGAAGTACAAAACTTGGTCTCACTTGGCTAATGCAAAACTGGAAGAGTTGCAGGCGGATATTAGGGGAGTAAATTTTCACCTTGGTAAAGCCCAAAGGTTAATTAAAGCCGCACAGTACGTTATTGCCCGCCACAATGGCGTTTTGCCCAGGAAGTTGGGTGCTTTAGTTAAGATTCCGGGTATTGCCAGAAAGTCCGCAAATGTGTTACTGCAGGAATTATGGGGTATATCGGAGGGGATTGTAGTGGACACCCACGTTACCAGGGTAGCGAATATCCTGGGTTTAACAAAGCACAAGGAGCCGGTAAAAATTGAGCAGGATTTAATGAAGCTGATCCCAAAAGCATACTGGCGTAATTTTTCCGGCGCCGTTGTTTTGCATGGCAGGTACATATGTATTGCAAACAAGCCCAAATGTTACGACTGTGGGTTAAGGTTGCTGTGTCCGGTTGGGTCAAAGCTGCCTACTCGGTAACCAGGGGCAACGTTACGTCCTGCACATAGAGGGTGCCATACTTTTGCATGTTTAGTTCCACATACGCTGCTCTGCCGTTAATCAGGGGCCTAAACTCAAAAGTTTGGCCCGGTTTTATTAGTATCTCACCACTTAGCGCCTCGTGGATTGGGGTAGCTTGTACCATGAGCATATCTTTGTCGGTTTTGTTTACAAAAACCACTTTTTGGCCTGTGTATGCGGTGGCATCTGTTGGATTAAAGCCAGTGTCGGTAAAGTTTATGGTCACGGTCTGAAGTCTTCTGGCATACTCCTCTTCTTCCGCGAGTCTTTGGCTTTCTATTATCTCGGGGTATTGTTCTGTTGACTTTTTATACGCTCCGGGTTCAGGCGGTTTTGGGTAGCCTTGGGTGTCACGTAAGTTTGGGTTGTATTCGCCATAAAAATACGGCTTGCCCTTGTTCTCCGGCGAAGCGGTTTGAGGGGCGTAGTCTACTTTAGCAGGCGGTTGGGTTTTGGGTTCTTCCTGCGGTGGTTGGGCGGTATCTCTTTCCGTAAAAATGGTCTCCTCAACTTTTTTAAAGCCCGGTGGTACGCTTGGCGCAGGTTTTAACCCGGAGAGTATGATAGCAACAAAAATCACCAGAATTATCAGTCCCAGCAAAAATACCGCGGCATTTCTTTTTATAAAACCTACAATAGTTTTCATACAACTATTTGTTTACCCAATTTAGTGGTTGATTATTCTTTATCAGGACTTCAATAACGTTGTCAACCGCCATCCCCGCCATTTGAATCCGGGCTTCTCTAGTGGCGCTGGCTATGTGCGGGGTAAGTATAACGTTTGGCAGTTTAAGTAGCTCGGGATGCACTTTTGGTTCATTTTCAAATACGTCCAAGCCTGCTCCGGCAACCCAATTATTTTTTAGCGCTTCCGTTAACGCCGCCTCGTGCACCACAGGCCCCCTGGCGGTATTGATTAGGATGGCATAAGGTTTCATTAGCTTTAGCGTGTTGGCATTAATCATGTACTTTGTCTCCTCTGTAAGGTTACAATGCAGACTTACAATGTCGCTTCTGGCAAGGAGTTCTTCCATTGACACTTGGGTAGCATTAACGCCGGATGTTTCCTTGCCCGCCTTTCTGATGTCGGTATACAGTATGTCCATGTGCAGACCATTTTGGGCCATTCTTGCCAGGTGCTGACCAATTCTGCCAAAGCCCACGATCCCCAGGGTTTTGCCCATCATTTTGGGCCCCAGGAAAATTAGCGGGTCCCAGTATTTGTAATGGCCGTCTCTAACAAAGAAATCCGCCTCCACAATTCTTCTGCCCACGGCCATCATTAACGCAAAGGCGTGTTCTGCCACAGCTTCCGTTAAGTCGCCGGGCGTATTGGATACAAAAATACCTTTGCTTTTGGCATAGTCGGTGTCTACATGATCGTAACCAACGGAATAGCACGCGATTAATTTCAGTTTTGTCCCCGCGGCAATAACATCTTTGTCGACCTTATCTGGTATTACCACTAGTACGGCATCTGCGTCACTTACCCCCTTTATTAACTCTTCCTTGGCAAGCGGTGGGCCGGTTCGGGTGTCCAGCTCAAGTTCCGGGAACTGCTTGAGTTTGGCTATGCCATTGTGCGGAATGTCGCGGGTAATAAGAACTTTCATATTTTGCCCTCACTGCCAAAAAGTCTAATTTTTCTGGCCACCACTTTTTTAACTTCTTCAATAGCTTGGGTGGTTAGTTTGTAGATAGCAATTTCGTTTGTTGCATTCAGGGTTGCCTGCAGCGTCATTTTATAAGCAACTCTTAATTCGGAATTTACGTTTATTTTTACCACGTTGGTCTTAACCGCTTTTTTGATGTCTTCTTCGTTCACACCGGAGCCGCCGTGCAGGGACAAAAACGTGTGCGGAAGCGCAGCTTCGATCTGCGCAAGCAAATTTAAGTCCAGCCTAATCTCTTGAGCATAAATGCCGTGCAAATTGCCAATAAACCCGGCAAAAACGTCAACACCGGTTTGTTCCACAAACTTTTGGGCTTTTTCCGGATCAGTGTACAACCCGCCTTGCTGAATGGTGCGTGGGTCTTCCTTGGTGCGATCAGACGAACTGCCTTGAATATGATCTATTTCGCCCTCTACTGGAATAGCGTGCGCATGCGCCAGTTTAACCACCTCTTTAGCAGTTGCGATGTTTTCTGCCACCGGCAGGTTGCTGCCATCAAAATGGATGTAATCAAAACCCGCCTCAATAGCCTGTTTGCACGTTTCAAAATCTTTGCCGTGATCAAGATTCAACAGCAGCGGAAGTCCCGTTTCCTCTTTTTGGATTTTTACAAGATACGCCAGCTCTTTTATACCTACATACTTAACCTCTCCGTCGGATGCTTCCAAGATAACGGGCGATTGCAGCTCTTTTGCCGTGCCTACAACGGCTTTAAGTGTTTCAATTCCGGCAACATTAAAGGCCCCTATAGCATAGCCGCCGTTTTTTGCTTTAGTTAAAATATCTATAGCTGTCATATAGTGTGTTTTTTTCAAACCAGTTTTTCAATTCCTGCTTTTGTTGCCAAACCGTTCATTGGCCCCACTTCACGGATACACATGGACGAATTAATTACGCCCCACTTAAGGGCCTCGGTAGAGGTTTTGCCGTATAGCAATGCGGCTAGAAAGCCGCTGGCAAAGGCATCGCCGGCGCCAGTTTTGTCCACGATCGGAGACTTTGTTTCAAATATCGGTGATGCGAGATACTCCTCTCCGTTGCTTACACTCGCGCCGTTTGCGGCGTCGGTTATTACCGTCATTTTTGGCCCCAGTTTATAAAGTTCCCCATGCAGTGCTCGGGTATCCATTCCAGCGACTTTTGTACCGGCTTGGCTAAGCATCTCCACGGCCTCTTCTTTGTTGACAAAGAGTAAATCGGTTAGTTGCAAAAAAGGTTTATATTTCTCATAGCCAGCTTTAAAGTGATAGACACCTGGATTGAATGCAATAAGTACGTTGGGATGCGCCTTTAAGTAGCTCACGAGTTCTTGTTGAAACAGCTCAAACTGCTTTGGCAGTGAGGAATAGTATAACCACTTTGGGTCCTCCCACTTTTGTACCGTATAATTTTTTGGTCGGTGGTAAGAAAGAATGGTTCTCTCGCCTTGGTACACAATTATTGAGTGAACATCTGTTTCACCGGGGGTTTTAATTATCAGAGAATTATCCACCCCCCGCTCCTTTAGTTCCCTAACAAACCGATCGCCGTTTGCATCATTGCCAACCTCTGAATATACCGAAACGTTAAGTCCCAGCTTTGCCAAGCCCACAGCCACGTTGGCGGCATTGCCTCCCAAACTGGTCTTAAATTCGGCCACCGGGATCTTTTCCGCGTAGTTCAAACAAATTCTGCATTTGTGTGTATCAAGGTCACACATAACTGCAGCATCGTCTACCTTTAAAAACTCATCAATTGATACATCACTAATTAGTATTACGTCAAAAGGCATAGGCGGCAGTGGTGGAAAAATGTGAGGCAAAAAGAGCAATTACAGTGGTTTTGCCAATTATATAGCCCACGGTACCCAGAAACATGCTTAAAGTCATTTTAGTTACGGGTTTTACGTTTTTAAAAGCGCTAAGATACATGCCCCAATAAGTAACTATAACCAAAGCTATGATAAGTGAGAATTCCAATACGGGAAAGATTTTAGATTGGGCTAGTATTGTAACAAAGCTCATGTGCTGTTTTTCTCCTCCAATAATTCTAGCACACTCGCACATATGCCTTTGGCGTCGAGCTTATGTTTTGCCAACAGCTCATGGTATTTGCCTGATTGGCCAAAAACATCGTTAGCACCAAGTATAGTTACTTTTACAGGGTGTTTATCTGCAAGATATTCGCATATGGCCGAGCCCAGTCCGCATGCTTTTTGGTGCTCTTCAACCACTAAAAGTTTGGTGTAGCTGTTTGCCAGGGCAAGAAGGCAGTCTGTATCCAAGGGCTTTATTGAACAGGCGCTAACAACTTGGGCGGATACCGACTTTTCTTGTAGTTTTTCCTTTGCCAAAAGGGCTTCGGCACATACCGGTCCGTGGCCTATGATGCAGACATCGTTGCCTTCGGCTAAAGTTTGCCACTTGCCGATCTCAAACGGCCCGGCTTTTTTTGTTATCACAGCAGTGCTTTCTCTATATAGTCGGATATACACAGGCCCTTTGATTTTGCACGCCGCGTATATCGCTTTTTTTGCCTCCCAGTAGTCGCATGGTGACAGTACAGTCATATTTGGCAGGCTCCTCATCAAACCGACGTCCTCCAGCATCTGGTGGGTTGCGCCGTCCCCGCCGTCGCTAAACCCGGCATGACTGCCGATTATTTTTACATTCAGGTTTGAGTAGCAAATTTGGGTTCGGATAAAGTCAAAGTTCCTGCCCGGGTTGAATGCGGCATACGAAGTCATAAAAACTGTCATGCCGGTTGAGGCCAGACCGGCGGCTATGCCCGCCATATTTTGTTCGGCCACACCTATTTGAATGAATTTCTCCGGAAAGTGCTGGGCAAACTTGTGGGATTCTGTTGACTTTGTAAGGTCCGCACACACAAGCGCTATGTTTGCGTGGCTTTGGCCCAATTCGTCCAGGGCGTCACCATAGCCTTCTCTAGTCGACTTAAATTCCATCAAGGGCATTGCCCAAAGTATATATCCCCAATGGCTTTTGTGCTAGCTAAGTCCCTTAGTTGCAGCTTCTGGTTTCTTTTATTGCGTCAAAGTCAAACTCTTTATCGGTTTTTGTTATTTTAACAAAGTCCACTAGTATATTCTTTTTTATTTCAGGGATACAAGTTGCATCAGGCTTGGATTGCACGATAGTTACCGCCAGAACGTTGTTGTCTCTATCCAACGCTACCCGTTTAATTTTTATAGTACTTTCAGTTTCTTCTTGGGTGTCACTGGAAGCGGCAATTAGCGTTTCTTTGGCAAAATCGACTTGCGAGTTTAGCTGGTTGTAGGCTTCTTCGGCCACAATGTCGATGCTTTGCAAATAGGTTCGTAACTCATCGCTTGACTTGAGTACCATACGCGTCTTCTTGAGATCTTTTTGCGTTTCAATTGTTGTTGGGTAGCCGACAAGTCTGGTGATTTCCATGGTTTTCTCTGTTTTGAACCATGGCAATTGAAGAGTGTCTTTTAACAGCAAATAGCCGGCGCTAACAATTAGAATGGATATCAGAAGCACGGGAACAAGATTCATTGAGCTTTTACTCAACGAGCCTTTATTTTTGGTTGTATGTTCAGTCATAGTCGCTTTCAATTTGGCCTTCCAGCGTCCTAAGTTCTTGGAGTGCCTGCTGGGCAAGTTCCTTTGAGGGCGGCTTTCCGTGCCATTCAAATTTATACTCCATCTCTTTTACGCCTTTGCCTGGGATGGTATGAGCTATTATAGCAGTTGGTCTTTCCAAAATGTTTTTTGCCAGATCACATGCGCTTAGTATTTCCTCCATATTGTGGCCGTTTATTTCCAGTACGTGCCAATTAAAGCTTTCGATTTTAGCTCTTAAAGGTTCAAGCGGCATTACATCTTCGGTATAACCGTCAATTTGGATATTGTTGCGGTCAATGATCCAAGTTAGGTTGTTTAGCCTTTTGTTGCCTGAAAACATAGCCGATTCCCATACGGCGCCCTCTTGCAATTCACCGTCACTGGTTATGCAATAAACTCGGTAAAGGTTGGCAGCCATTTTACCTGCAAGTGCTAGCCCAACGGCAAAACTCAAGCCCTGGGCTAAGGGGCCGCTTGTAAAATCAAGCCCGGCAACAGAGCCCATGTGCGGATGGCCCTGAAGCGGAGAGTCTATTTTACGCAGGTCTTTGAGCAGTGATCTTTCGAAAAAACCTTTTTTGGCTAAGGCGGCATACAGTACTGGACATGTATGACCATTAGAAAGTACAAATCTGTCCCTTTGCGGATCGTTTGGACTTTTTGGATTTACATTAAGGATATGAAAATAAAGCGCAGAAATAATATCGGCCAAGCCTAGAGACCCTGCAGAATGCCCGGAACCTGCAGACAGCAGCATTTTAACCACATCCTGCCTAAGCTCCACGGCAATTTTTTCCAGGTCGAGAATATAGGAGTTTTGCGCATGAACATGCGACTTATGCTGGGGCATCTATCCGATTATACACCTTGCTTTGCGTCAATGGATTTGATGTACTCTAGTACTTCTGTGGGCGAGCCAAGTATTTTTAGTATCTTGATTTCCTCTGCACTTATGCACATATGCACGGCTAAGGCGTTAACAATATCTTGCCAAAAGAGCCCGTACAAGATTATTGGTTTTTTGTTAGGTTCGTGGATCCATGAACTTATCCAAGTCATGCCCAGCTCGCTTAGTGTGCCCAAACTGCCGTTGAAGACTATATGCAAGTCGGTGTTTTGCAGCATAACTTTTGTGCGGTCAAAGTAGTCTAGTGTTACCACCTCCTCATCGGGGATGTTCAACGGGTCCGTGCCCTCATAATGCCTTTTTGGTTTGTTTGGATGGTAAGTAACGGCTAGAACTTTACCTTTTCCAGCTCGGGCGCCGTAGGTGGATGCCCGCATAACGCCAGGCCCCCCACCATTTACTATTTCGTAGCCGTTTTGTGCCAAGAGTTTTGCTGTTTCGTAGGCATCTTTGTAGGTTTGATCGTTCTCTTTCCATGCCGCCCCGCCAAGAAACGCAATTTTATTAATGGTGTAGGTTGGGTTGGCTGCTAGTGTAAAAGTCTCTTCGGGCATGGTCAAATTTTAGCACGAATTCTGTATAGGCTTTAACGGGATCCGGGCTTTTTGCTATTCTGGAACCCACAACTAAAGAGTTGGCCCCAACTTCAACGGCAGTTTGCACATTGTCCAAGGCTATGCCACCGTCAAGCTGAATAGGTGTATCGGGAAACGACTTTTTAAACCCTCTAACCTTTGTCAGTGTGCTTGCTAAAAAAGCTTTGCCTTGATCTCCGGGATAAACCGACATAAGTTGCACATAGTCGCATTGTTTAATAACTTGCGCAAATTCTTCAAAGCCGGTGTCGGGATTAAAGCAAATACCGCGCCTTTTGCCCTTTGATTTTAGAAGATCGTAGTATTCGCCAAGACAAAGCGGCCTGTAAATAAACGACTCCGCATGGGCGCAAACGTCTGTTATCTCTTTAGGCAGGAACATGCTATAGGCTTCGGGTTTTTGAACCATGAGATGCAGTTGGATAGTAGTTTGTGGGTTGTGACCAGATAAAAAACCCAAGTCGGTAAAGGTTTTCCTGGGGACAAACAGCCCGTCGGCAATGTCCAGTTGCACAACCTTTGCTACGCCGGCAAGCATTGTTAAGAGTTTTAACACACCCTCTTGATTGTCTTCAAAGATGCCCGGAATTATCATAAGTGCTCCCGAGATTTGCGTACTGCACTAGCCTTCTAATGTGCCGCGCGCTCGCGCTAAAGCTTGTTTGCAGGAACCGTTGGCAGATGGCATAAGCTTGGGCTGGATCAAGATAGTCTGCGCCAAGTGCCAAGAAATTGGCATTGTCATCGTTTTTTGCGGACTCGGCGTGAACAGGATTCCAAGACAGGGCGCATCTTACCCCCTTGTATTTATTGGCGATTGCACAAACCCCCACACCATTCCTACAGATTAGTATACCGGTTGTGTTTGTGGGATCGGTAAAAAACTTTGCCACTGTGGTTTTAACAAATAGTGGATAATCGTCGTCTTCGTTGTAGTTAAAAGGTCCTAAATCGTACGTTTGATAGCCGGCGGTTGTTAGCGCCTGGACCAAGAACTTTTTGAGCTCAAACCCCGCGTGATCGCTGGCAATAAGTACTTTAGTCATGAGGTTCCTACGTTGTGAACTTATCATTTAGTATGATGAATTGTCAATGATTCTAGGTTAAAATGCCAGTATGTACGGTTTTATACTATTAGTGGGTGTGTTAAGCGCGTTAACTATTGGCGAGAGGTTGTGTAGGCGTGGGGGTTTAGTTGTAACCGACTTTTGGCGCATGGCTTTTTATGCCGGGTTATTTGGATTAGCAGGAGCGCGATTGTACCACGTATTTGATTACTGGGCGTTTTTCTACGCTCAACCGGTTAGGGTGTTGGCGGTTTGGGAAGGCGGTTTGGGTATTTGGGGTGCTGTTGCTGGTGCAGCTCTGGGCGGGTTTGTAGCCGGTGGCCGCAGTTTTGTTAGGTATGCGGATGTCTTTGCGGTTTGTGCTCCTTTGGCGCAAGCTATAGGTAGATGGGGGAACTTTTTTAATAAAGAGGTTTTTGGTTTGCCAACGAGCCTACCCTGGGGTATTTACATTCCCGAAGCCTTGAGGCCTGAAGGGTTTAAATATTACGCACACTTTCACCCGCTCTTTTTATACGAATCTGTTTTGTCTACGGGTTTGTTTGTTCTTTTATACAAGAAGTACGTTTCTTTACATAACAAGTCAGATAAGCCCAGAGACGGCATATTTGTGTTTACTTATCTTGCCGGTTACTCACTAATAAGGCTGCCCTTGGAGTTTCTCCGGATTGCTCCGTGGAGTTTTATGGGTTTACCTGTTGCCGTGTGGGTGGGTGTGATATGCCTTTTCGCGTCCGTTCTTTTTCTGCGGCGCCAGGTGATATAATGCCGTTACTTCAATACTTACCATGACCAGCCTTGATATCCGGAAAAAATTTATTGACTACTACACAGCGTTGGGTCATGCAGAAGTCGAAAATGCGTCCCTAATTCCTGCTAACGATACAACCACTCTTTTTATGGGAAGCGGCATGCAGCCTTTGGTTCCTTATTTAATGGGGCAAAAGCATCCATTAGGTACAAGACTGGTTAATGTCCAAAGGTGTCTTAGAGCCGAGGACTTGGACGAAATTGGCGATGGCAGACACCACTCTTTTTTTGAAATGTTGGGGTGCTGGTCTTTAGGCGACTATTTTAAGGTGGAGCAAATCCCCTGGACCTTTAGTTTTTTTGTGGACGAATTAGGTATAGACCCGGCAAAATTATATGTAACAGTATTTGCCGGCGAGGATGGGCTTCCACGGGATATGGAGTCTGCAGAAATTTGGCGGCAGGTTTTTGCCAAACGGGGGATACAAGCCTTGGCTACCGAAGATGTGTACAAGGTTGGGGAAGGCAACTATAGAATCTTTTATTACCCAAAAAAGAAAAACTGGTGGGAAAGAAACAATGGCAAGGCGCCTGTTGGCGACCCAGCCGGGCCGGACACGGAGATCTTTTATTTTACGGGCGAGGAGCATGATCCACGTTTTGGTGAAAAGTGCCATGTAAATTGTGACTGCCAGCGGTTTGTTGAAATAGGCAACGATGTTTTTATGCAGTATAAGAAGACTGGTGATTCAAGTTATGTTGAACTCGAACAGAAGAACGTGGATTGCGGTTGGGGGTTTGAACGGATTGTTAGGGTAGTGCAAAACAAGAAGGATAACTTTGCAACCGATCTGTTTTTGCCTATTATCAATCAGATTCAAGCATATTCAACCATTCGATATGGGGAGATGAGCAAAACTGATTGGGTGTATCGACTCTGCGCCGATCATCTACGGGCAGCAGTTTTTTTGACTGGCGACGGGGTGCTACCGAGCAATAAATTGCAGGGTTATGTGCTGCGGCGAATACTTCGCAGGGTGATCTTCCAGTCAAAAAAACTGCATGTAACAGATAACTTTTTGGCTTCCGTAGCGGGGGTGGTTGTAGATGCGTATAGTCCAAGTTATCCGCATCTGCTAACAGCCAAGCCGCGCGTACTAACTGCTTTAGTTGATGAGGAGACAAAGTTTACCAATACTTTGGACAAAGGCCTAAAAGAGATGGCGAAACTGGCCCAAAAGACCAACGGAAAATTTGGCCAGCCGGAACTTTTGGTGTTATATGAAACTTACGGAGTCCCTATGGAGCTTGCAAAAGAGATATGTACGGAGAAAGGTTGGAACGTTGTTTAGCGGCACGCAGCCTATGGAACATCCTTTGATATTTCGGGCTAACTTTGTATAATTTGGTTAATGCTTTCTACTCTGCGCTCCATCTTGGGTTTAGCTACAAAGGATGAATTCAATCAGTACTATGGGTGTGTGTTTGACTCTTCTAGTGTTAGTGTGGTATTTTTTAGCGCGGGTGCGCCTGTTAACTGGTTTTCAGAGAGGCTTGCCCAAGGTATTGTTGCTAACGGTAGGATTATTGATCAAGACCAATTCAGCCAAGTTTTAAGAATCTGCATAAATAAATGTGGCCGGACCGTAAAAAACATAGTATTTGGTGTTGACGGTGCTAATTGCTATTGCTCGTTTATTTCCGTTAGGCAAAAAAGAAATCCGGAAAAGCAGGTGACACATAAAGATCTTATGACTGTTTATGCCGAAGCCGCGCGCAACTCTATAGACAGCGCAGTCGAGCAGGTTTATGCGGCAACCGGTAATCCGGATATTGAGTTGGAGTGCGCGTTTACTGAAACTACAATGATTAAGCTTGATGAGATTGTGTGCCCAAGCCCGGAAGGGAAACTTGGAGCAGTTCTGGAAATTTCCACCTTTTCCACTTTTTGTGAACCGGCCTATTTGGAGGCTTTAGCAGACGCGGCAAATAACGCTGGGCTTGTGTTTAAGACTGTTGTTCCAGTAGATTTTGCGGTAGCAAAGCATTTGGACAAAAAGATGACTGATGCACACAATTCGGTAATTATCTCGATTCGAAGAGATTACACAAACCTATCTGTTGTTTTTGGCGGTTCGCTTATTCAAAGAAAGACGCTGCCTCTTGGGTCCGGCGCGTTTGAGCGCGAATTGGAGTTTTGGGTGCAAAGTCTGGAGTTGCTTTTTAAGGAATTTTTGGGTATAAAAACGTTTTCTCCCAATGTTTACATCTGCGGTTCGGATTTGGAACGAACCGATTTTTGGGAAATGCTGGAATGGTATGAATGGGAGAAGCAGATTCCGTTTAGGTCCAAACCGGTGTTTACTAAACTAGACGCTGCCTTTTTTGATTTTCCCCTGGAATTAAAAGGCAATCTGTTAGTTGCTGGAGTACTAGGCATATGCAAAGAATAGGGTTAGAAATATACACAACAGTTGAAGAAGCCGTACGGGTAATAAAGGAAGTTGCCGACTATCGGGTAGAGCTGGATATTCCTTTAGGCTCAGTATTATTTGAAAACGTGATGAATCTGAAAATGCTTAACGATCAAGCCAAAAGAATGGGCAAGGAGCTGACGTATAGCACCGAAGATCCGTTTGGCAGAAATCTAATAAACTTAATGAAGAGCGAAAGTTCCCATGATCTAAATGAGCTTAGGGCCGAGCAGGGCGCTGCCTCGGAGTATAATGTTGTGGTTGATGCTCCAGGGCTGCTGGAAAAAATCAGGCCAAGGCTTGCGCTGTCGCAAATAGCTCTCCCTAAGGTGGGTATAGTGGTAGGTATTACGCTTATCCTGTTGGCGGGGGCCGGTTTCATTGGTTTGACCTATTTTTATAAAGCTCACGTAACATTATATTTTACCCCGCAAGTGCTAACGAAAAGTGTTTCGATTGAGGTGGGAGATGGCTACAAAACTGCCGCGGAAAAAAAGACCTTGAGCGGTTTGCGGATTGTTTCGTCTGTAGAGAATACACTAAGTTATCCCACAACCGGCTCAAAAATTGAAGGCAACTATGCAAAAGGCAAGGTTACCATTTATAATTCTACAACTTCAGCTGTTGAACTTATGGACGGTACGGAGCTTAGATATAAGCCTAAGGATACTACTTACGCCTTTACTCTTGATGATAATGTTTCTGTTCCCGCCCGTGAGGATGACCCGGCTAACCCCGGAACGATCATAAAGGGCAGCGCCACCGCGAAAATCACGGCAAAGGCCGTGGGGGACGATTTTAACATTGATAAGGGAGAAGAACTCTCAATTAAAGGTCGCTCGTCGGAAGATTTGAAGGCAGTTAGTTCCGAGGATTTTAAAGGAGGATCAAGCAAGGTAGTGAAAGTTGTAGCGCAAAAAGACATTGACGGATTAAAAGCCGAGTTAACTAAATCCACTTCTATCCAGGCGCAAGATTTGTTGAAGCCTAGAGTACCCTCTGGTTTTCAATTTGTAGACAAATCCGGGAAAATTACTGAAGTTCAGATTTCGATAGATAAAAAAGTGGGCGAGGAGACAGACCAGCTGAAAGGCGTAATCACAGCGCAGGCCGAAGGTTTAACTTACTCCCAAAAAGAACTGGCAAAGTTAATTGATGCTATAAGTCAGGGTCTTGTACCAGCGGGCTTTGACTTTAGATCATTGGGTGGGGATATAAAGGTGGATGTGCTTGGTGAGACTGAAAATACACAGCTATCATCCACTCTGGCAGATGTTCAAGTGACTTTTAAGTTGTATATAGTACCTAATATAGACGAAAACGCCATTGCAAACGATATCAAAGGCAAGAGTTTTGATGACACGCTTGCAGTTTTAGCTAAAATCAACGGTGTGGCCCAAACAGCTCTAAAAGTAACGCCGAATATAACTTTTTTGCGTAAGATGCCGTTTAGGAGTCAAAATATTGTGGTGGAGGTTACAATACAAGAATGATTAAGCAAGACAAAAATCCGTATATGGACAAGTTTGTTGTGGGTGTAGATTTTGGTACCGCAACAACCGGCTTAGCGCTTGGCAAAAACGGGGCCGTTAGTCCGGTAAGTTCCATTGAGTTGCAAGACAAACTCTATGCGGTATCTCAAGTGTGTAAACTTGCCAGGGAGAATAAGGCGGCATTGATTGTAATTGGTTTGCCGTTGACTGAACTTGGCAAAGAGACCGGGCAGTCCATAGAAGTGAGGCGCTTTGCTAAGTTGATTGCCACACGAATAGGAACACCCGTGCGTTTTGTTAACGAACACGGGACTACGGAAGAGGCTGAAGATAAGGCTATTGAAGACGGACTGCCAAGAAAAGTCAGAAGAAAAGTAGACAGCATTAGCGCGGCGATTATACTAAAGAGGTTTTTTGCGGACGAAGGACTGGATTAGCCTTAGTCTTTGCCATATAACTCTTTCTTTGTTAATCTTAGAGCATGCTGGTGGTTGTTCTCTCAATACTATTGGTTATCTATTTGACTATTGGCTTAGTTTACGCAGTTTGGATATTACTGTTTGGTTATGACAGGTGGTATTGGTTTCCCATAAACTGGCTGGCAGGTCCACCGGTTATTGTGATGATGATTTACTTTGTTGTTACGGGTAAGAAAAACCCGTTAGGAAGATAGCAATGTTTGGCGACTATTTTATTGATAAAACGTTAATTACATTTGATTTGGACGGGACAATTATTAAATCGGAGTCTACCTGGGATGCGGCTTTCAAAAAGGTTATGGAACTTAATGGTTGGGTATGGACTAGCGCTGGGCAATATGGCGCTTCGGTAAGGGAGAGGTGGGAAAGAGTGCTAGCAGAAAACAAACTGGAAAAGGCGCGGCCTATAACCGAGTTGGTAGAGCTTACCCATACCGAATTTATTAATCAATTAAGCCAGTTGGTTGTTACCGATGGCTTTTGGCCTTTTGCCGCTGAATTAAAATTTAAGCACAAGCTACCTCTGGCGCTTGTAACCAATACGGCTAGGGTTGTAACGGACAAAGTGGTTGCCTACCTTGAGTTCGGCAAGGTGTTTGACTTTGTTATTTGCGGAGATGAAGTAAAAAATCCAAAACCTGCGCCAGATATCTACAAAAAAACCCTTGACCACTTTAAGATACCGGCTAAAAATACTTTAGCCTTTGAAGATTCCTTGGTTGGTGCAGCTTCTGCGGCAAAGGCTGGAATTAGCATTATTTTAGTGTGGGATGGTGTTACATCGGTTAGAAAGTACCCCGATGAGGTTATTGGCTACACCGATAGTTTTGCACCGCTTCCCGGTAATATTGACACTACGCATTATGCTGACATTATAAAGCAGGTTAAGGAATTGGAGACGGAACCTCAACCTTGATTCTTAGAGGAAAAAGAAAAAACAACTTCTTCCACGGTACTAAAGACCGTACCGTTTTTTGCCCATTTCACGATTTTCCACAGGCTAGTTTTTTCGCCCTCAAATTCCATCTCGATAAGTCCGGCCTTATGTCCGATAATCTTATGGGTTTTTAACCCAAGCAGCGTTGCCTTGATTAATGCGTGCAGTTTATAAGTAAGGTGCTTCAAATTACCCTTAACCTTAAGATTCACCCGGCTATTTTTTGCTCCAGTTAGGTTGTCCATACGTTTTCTATCGGAACCGAGTAGTGTACCAAATTCAATTGCATTTGTCAAAGCGGCTTTTGTACTGCTATTATGTCATTTGTGCTATGTATAAATCGTGCAGATATTAAAGCCGATACCCGGGTTTTTGTAAGGTGCGACTTGGATGTGCCCCTGCATGAAGGTAGGATAGGTGAAACCTTTAGGCTTAACGCGTGTCTTAAAACCCTTAGCTATATTAGTAACAGGGGTGCCATACCTGTAATAGCCGGGCATATTGGCAGACCGCACGGGAGGTTTGTGGCTACTCTTTCCACTAAGTATCTTCAGGTGTATTTTACTTCCCATCTTAGGGGGCGGTTTGAAGTGCTGGAAAACCTGCGGTTTGATATTCGGGAGGAAATTGGTGATCCGTCGTATGCCGAGGAGTTGGCAAGAAACATTCAGCTGTACGTTAATGAAAGTTTTGCCACCTGCCATCGCAATAGCGCTTCTATAACAGGACTTCCTCGGTTGCTGCCAGCTTTTGCCGGTTTCCAGCTAACAAAAGAAGTGGAAATGCTGAATAAAGTGTTGTACGACCCGCCAAGGCCATTAACGGTAATTGTTGGTGGGGCTAAGGTTGAATCAAAGGCACCGCTAATTGCCAAATTTGCTGATGTTGCGGATTGTGTGTTAGTAGGTGGTAAGGTAGCGCTTGAGCTAAAACCGAGTAACAACAAAGTGCGGCTACCTGTTGACTATGTAGATACTATGGATATTGGTTCACGGACTTTGGAAGCATGGCGCAACATACTACTTGGTTCCAAAACGATTGTTTGGGCAGGGCCTATGGGTATGTTTGAAGATGAAAGATATCAAACCGGCACTAAAAGCATAGCGGAGATTGTAGCCCAAGCTGTATCGGCGGGCAGTTTTGGTGTGGTCGGGGGTGGGGATACGATTACAGCGCTAACAAAGTTTGGGCTTACCGACAAGTTTAGTTTTATTTCTACCGGTGGAAGTGCTATGCTGGAGTACCTTGTTGCGGGAAACTTGCCCGGCATTCAGGTTTTACACTAGTGGGCTTTAGCAATATGGCAAAAACTATTAAAGCTTCGTATCAAAGTAGATGCTTTGGTTGTGAAATGTGTTTGATGGAATGTCAAAGGCAGATGAAAAAAGCGGGCCTTGAAGGGTCATATATTAGGGTGCTTAGGGATGCCAAAAACGGTTTGGAATTTAGAGTCTATGTAGACCCCAAAATTAGAGAGTTGAATATAGATAGAATTATTAAGGTCTGTGTTAGGCAGGTTTTGGAGGAGGTTGACGAGGATGGAGCCTAAAAGAGTCTTATATATTAACCTGTCGAGTAAGTCTTCCAGCATTCAGTACATGCCGGAGCTGGTTGATTATGTGGGTGGGGTAACAATGGGCGTAAAGCTTTTTGCGTTGTATAAGGATGTAGATCCGGTGGTGCTATCAATAGGGCCTTTAAATGGCTATTTCCCCTTTGTGTCTAAAACGTGTTTTGTAGCTGAAAACGAGGGGGTTATTGAAGACCTGTATATTGGAGGTTCTCTTGGGTTCAGACTCCGCTTTAGCGGGCTAGACGCCATTGTACTTGCTGGGAGTAGCAGCGAGGCCGTGTTGTTGGACATATTAGACGGTAAAGTGACTTTTATGGATGAAACAGCGGATAGTTCTGCACTGGGTCTTCCGGGCAAGCGGAGCGTGCTAGCCTTAAGCAGGGGCGGGCTAATTCTTGACAGCTATTTTGAATTTCCATCGGGGATTTTGGAAAAGAAATTCATTGCCAAGAAATTGCTTGGGGCAGTAATAACGGGGACAAAAACTTTTAGTATTGCTGATATAGGAAAATATACGGAGCTCTTTAATCAAATAATGGGAGAAAAAGACCGCATAAAAGTTGCCCCCGGCTCACATCCTTCTTGCTCCGGTTGTCCAATGGGCTGTACGCTTTCAGTAAACGGCGAGATTGGCGGAAATATATTAGTCCACAGCCTTGTTGCGTGCGGCTTTGCTGAGGACATCTATAGTAATTTGGGAACGGTGTTTGCCTGTTTGAGTTTTCTTGGCTATAAATATACTCACGAGCAGCTTGAAACGCTCGCCGATTTGTTTTCAAGAACTTTAAAGGAAATTGCATGAAGTACGTAGTCGCCAATTGGAAACAGAATTTTAACTTAGTTGACACAGAAAACTGGTGCAGCGAGTTTCTGCATAAAATTACAACTTATGACCTGCGAAACACACACATAATTGTTTGTCCGCCTTTGCCTTTTTTAACTAAAGCAAGAGAGTTTCTTTCCCCGGCCGGTATTTTTGTTGGCGCCCAGGATATTTCGGAATGGAATAGTGGAGCTCATACAGGCTACGTAGGCGGCCGGCAACTTGTAGGCTTGTGTAGTTATGCGATTGTTGGCCACAGTGAACGTGGGGAGCCGCGGGAAAGTGTTGAAAGAAAAGTAGAGGTTAGTTTGAACTCTGGGATTCAACCTATTGTATGCTTCAAGTCGCCATCCGATTTTGCTGCATATAAAAGTTCTATATACGCGCTGGAAGATCCGGCTAATATATCCAAGGGTGGGGTGTATTCTCCTAAACCTATCTCGAATGTTACCGAGTTGGTCAAGGAGGCGCGGGCCTTTTTTGGTAGCGGAGCGCCCATAATTTATGGTGGCTCCGTGACTAGTGAGACTGCAGGCGAGCTTGCCGGTGTTTCCGGCCTAGATGGTGTTTTAGTGGGAAATGCAAGCTTGAACCCTATTGAGTTTGCTGGTATTGTAGAAAAATTCATTTTATGAATTATGTAAATCTGAAGACAAACGCGGGCAGACCAGCTCGGGCTAAAAAATCGGGGGGCAAGAGCGTTTTGGCTTACCTGCCTATTGTGGCATTTACCGGATTGGTGATTTTGGTTGCAGTTAACGCATCCAGAATAAAAACAGCTTTGGCAAGTATGCTAAGTCCAGTTGACATTGTTAACTCAATTGCCAAGACCGCAGACACTAAACTTAAGGAGACCGACGGCAGGACAAACATTTTGCTTTTAGGTTCTGATCAAAGGTCATTTGGCGACCAACTGTATTCGCAGCTAACAGATACGCTTGTTGTAATTTCTGTAGGCACTGAGAACAAAGATGTGGTTATGATATCCATTCCCCGAGACTTGTGGGTGGAATCAAGCGATGGGAGCCGTTGGAAAATAAACGAGCTATATGGAATTTATGGCGGCAAGGACGGAACAGGTAGGGAAGAAGTGCTAAAAGCTGTAAGCAGCGTCTTAGGTATACCAATCCATTACCACTCGATTGTTAACTTTAGTATGTTTGAAACCGTTATTGATACTTTGGGCGGTGTAGAAGTATATGTAGAAACGGCTTTTGAGGACTTTGAATACCCCATTGAAGGTAAAGAAGTCGACACGTGTGGAAGATCCGCAAGTGATGCAAAGAGAATGCTTAGTGAAGGTAAAGCATATGTTCAAATCTTCCCCTGCAGGTATGAACATATCGCCTTTGCTAAGGGTGTCCAAAAGATGGATGGGGCCACAGCTTTAAAGTATGTCAGATCAAGGCATGGCAACAATGACGAGGGAACAGATTTTGCCAGGGCAAAAAGACAGCAGAATCTGATTGCGGCCGTAAAAGAAAAAGCGTTGTCTTCCACCACGCTGCTGGATTTTTCCAAGATCGCTTCTTTGTTTGACTTGTATGCTAAGAATGTAGACACTAATTTGGATTTAAGCAGTGTACAGCTGTTTTTATCCCTGGCTAAGTCGTCAACTTTTGCAAATACCCGATCATTGGTTTTGGACGACAGAAGCGCTGGTGAAAACGGCGGCTTGCTCTATGCACCCACCGATCTGACCATGTACGGCGGCAAGTATGTTTTAATACCTAAGGCGGGCGATTATTCGCAAATTCACGCGTATATGCAAAAATATCTTTTTGATTGATGCTCACACTTACGTACGGAACAAACCAAATTGCCATTAGAAACCTAATACTAGGTGTGGCGCTGCAGCATAAAACCGCCGCAATTAAAGACTACAACGTGGACTCGGACCCTTTAAGTACAATAGAAACCACACTCCAAACCGGCATATTTGGCGAAAAAACGCTTAATGTTTTAAACGTTTCAAAGATCACCAAGCCTCAAACGGAGAAACTTTTTGACCTGCTCAAAAAATATACACAGGCAATTATTGTGTTGGTAAGCACTAAGGACCTTGAAGAAACCAGCCCGCTAGTAAAGATAGTACGAGCTTTTAAGGGCAAGGTGGTTCCCGCCACTCTGGCAAGGCCTAATCAGGTGTTTAAATATCTCGACGATGTGTATTGTAAAAGGGAAAAGGAGTGTTATCAGAGTCTCCAAAAACTGCTGACAGTGGATAACGACCCGGTGTACATTTTATTTATGCTGCAGTATCAGTTAAGGAACGTTGCTTTGGCAAAATTTGGTCTGCAAAGTAAGCTTTCACCCTTTCAGGTAGCGCAGGCAAAAAAGCAGGCGCAGAATTTTACCGAACATGAGATCACTCATCTGTATGGGGTGCTTTTTGATCTTGACGTAAAGTTGAAAACCGGAACAATCGCTCCCGACTCGGTACCAGTGTTAGCAACTAGCAAGATACTCTCAATGTAAAGCAGTTGTTGTTGGTGTTCCCACACGTACGTACGTATTGCATCACGAAATTACTTAGGTATAATAGACCAATGGATAAACTGCCCAAAAAAACTTCTATAACACTAGCCGTATTTCACTTGCCAATTTTAGTTGTAATAATTGCCATTGCCAGTTTGGCGATAGGCACTTTTGCTTTAAACAATGGGAGAGTGTACCCTGATAAATCAATATCTAAGGTTGTGTTATCTGATGAAGATAAAAGAGAGGAAGAGAGCGAATCAGAGGATAGCGATAAAGAAGATTCATCAGATGATGGCGGTAGTGAAGACCGAGATGCAGAGGAATCTAAAGAAAAAGATGAAAAGGATGAGGTAAAAAGAACTAACACAACTAATACTCAAAGGGTGGAAATTGACGATAACGAAGACGAGTTAGAAGATGGAGATGGAAAAGAGACTAACGATGAACTAGATGACAGTGAGGAGAGAGTAGAATTAGTTTCTACAACTACAAATCCGGATGGTACAATCACCAAAACGTTTAAGGAGACCGATGGAAGTGAAATTGAGTTGAGGACATTAACCTACGATCAGGACGGAGTATTAGTCAAGAAGGCTGAGTTAAATCCGGACGGAACAGTGAAGGAAGAGGAATTAGTTGGTAAAGAAGACGAGGGCGAGACAGAAGATATAAACGAAGAGGACGATAATGACTTTGAACTTATTCTTGAGCCTTCTGCAGGTGGCACGGTAAATGCCCCTCTAAGTAGAACTATTAAGGCTAAGATAAAACAAGAGATTAAAGAAAAAGATGGGCTGGGAATTGATGTGAGTAAAATAAAACTTGAAGTCAAAACAGCACAGGGAGCAATAAAATATGAGGGAACCGCGCTAAAGAGTGAAAAGCTCTTTGGTCTGTTTGGGGTAGAGGTGCCTGTTGATCTTGAAATTGATCCAATCACAGGCAAGATTGTTTCTGTAAATCAAACTTTTTGGGCTAAAGTTTTTGACTTTTTTAGTCTTTAGATTTTCGGAATGAAGCCCTTAACACAGACTGACTCTTTTCCGATGCATGACCATTCCTAGCAACAGCACTATAGAGCATGGGCTTACGAAAATCCCTCTATTTAGTGTATTATTTAGCAGGTATTCCTGCCTATGGTGTACAGAGTCCCATATAAATACATTAAGGATGAGTCGTTTGATCCGATTTATAAAACATACAACCATCGGTTTTTTCTGGGGCCTAAAGTTATTCCTTCATTGTTTATTATTGGCGGTTTGGCCATATTTACTTCACAAGTGGCTCTGCCCTTTGTTTACATTGAGAGGGATAGGTCAACCGCGCGAACGGTTAAGGAAAGTGTTTTGGGTGCGGCAACAGGCTTTGGCGACTTTAGCTTTTCAGAGCTGTCCGGTTTTGGTCCGGCCAAGGATCTTCCAGTAGATACTACAGAGCCAAAGGATCAGAATGTACCAGAGTTTTTCTACTTGACTATAAAGAAGCTTGGTATCGAAAATGCATTAGTGGAAACAAATGCGGCTAGTCTTAAGCCCGACACCGCCCTAGGCCATTATCCAAACTCTGCTTTGCCCGGAAATGCGGGGAACATGTTTATTTTTGGCCATTCGGTGTTGCCTATCTTTTACAACCCCAAAGACTACAAGAGAATATTTTCTACTCTCGATGCATTAACTACCGGGGACGAGGTTGTAGTTACATATAACAATAGGGAGTTTATATACCTGATAGAGGGCAAGGAGGTGCTTAAACCTATTAACGTGGATCCCCTGGCGGAATATAAACCGCGATATTTGAACGAGTCCACGATTACCCTTATGACTTGTTATCCAGCCGGAAGCAAAGCATTGAGACTTTTGGTACGAGGGGTTTTATCTTCCAGGTAGGATATTAATCCAATTCCTTAATGATTCTTTTTTCAAACTTAGCTAAAGCCACACCATTTTTTTGAGTAATAAGAAGATAGATGCCAGTGAACATGGTTAGGCAGGATATGACAAAGGCGACAAAGATGGTGTTCGAACCCGTGGCAGGTACTGTAGATTGGGTGGTTTCACGCGTGTCGGACCCAGCTAAAACGGCTTTAGGTTTAACATCGGTTTTTTGGTCTGCGAGACTCTTAAAAACCGAAACTTGCGCTGTGTCACCCTTTACTTCTTGAGCTGGAGCACCCGCGTTATTAACCTTTTGACTGTCTGCTAAAACTGTGTCGGTTTGGGTGTTTTGTGCTGTAGTGGTCTTTAAGTCCGATGAACTAGTTACGTCCGTTATAAGGTAATAAAAGATGCCAAAGAGCAGAACGGAAACAAAAACCATTATGGCTATACTTTTTACATTTGAATTGCTGGCAATATCCATAGGCAGGCTAAGTAAAACCAGTCTACATACTTTTATTGGCAAAATCAATAGGTGGGTTAGAGTTTGAGCGCGTATTTAGACTTAAGCCTGGAGGCCCTGTTTTTATGAATCACTTTGTTCTTAGCCGCTCTGTCCAGCACGCTAAAAAATGTGCTTAGCATTTCTTTTAGAGCGCCGGTATCCTTGTTTTTTGCTTCTAGGCTTGTAGCAAGGCTCTTTCTGGCAGTCTTGATGCGTCTTTTCCAAAACGTGTTTTGCTCATACTTTTTTGCCGAGCTTCTTATTGCCTTTTTTGCGCTGTGTGTGTTCGCCATATGTAATTCAGCCAGCGTATGATAACATAATGGCCGTTATGGTCAAGTCAAGGCTATTCTCCTCTACCCAGAATACAGTGATCTCTGCGGCGTTTGTTTTGGCCTTGGCTTATGGTGGGTCCGCGGTTTTGGGGCTTATTAGATCTCGGCTGTTGTCCACCTTTTTTGGGGACGGTGTAGACCTCTCGGTCTTCTACATTGCTGACAGAATACCTTCGCTGATTTATTCAATTTTGGCGGTAGGGGCTCTTTCCAGTGTATTTATTCCGGTTTTTTCCTACGAGATAACAAAAAGCAAAGCAGGCGCCTTTAAAACGGCCTCAAATATAGTTTCACTCTGCCTTGGGATTTTTATACTTTTCTCCCTGGTAGTTTTCATGTTTTCTCCCCAAATAATTGACGCCTTGTCAGCCGGAAAGTTTTCTTATTATCAAGTACGGATGGGCGCCGCCCTTATGCGGCTTATGTTGGCGGCCCAAATGATCCTGCTTGTAAGTAGTTTTCTAGGTTGCATCCTTCAGTCATTTAGGTATTTTTTGGTGCCGGCGTTGGCGCCAATTTTCTATAACGTTGGAATGATTGGCGGACTTGTGCTTTTTACCGCCAGATTTGGGATATATGCTGCTGCATTGGGCGGCTTGCTCGGATCCGTTTTGCATTTTGCCGTTCAAGCTATATTTATTGGAAGAACCGGTTTTACTTACAGCTTTGGCGTTGATTTTAAAGACAAGGCATCATTAACAATGGTCAAGCTTTTACCGCCCAGAATTCTTAGTCTTGCCGCCTCGCAGATTTCAATCACCATCACTAATTTTCTAGCCGTGTTGGTGTCTACGGGCTCGGTAATTTACATCAGGTTTGCCGATCAGCTCCAGTCTTTTCCTGTCAACTTTTTTGGCGCGTCTATTGCGTTGGCCGCGTTGCCGTCATTAAGTTCTGAATCTGGACAAGAGGATTCGGAAACGTTTAGGAAAACCTTTATCACCTCGTTTTTTCAGATGATGTTTTTGGCAGTACCTGCCAGTGTAATCATTATTATCTTAAGAGTCCCTGCGGTAAGACTTGTATATGGAGCCAGCAGGTTTCCTTGGGATGCTACTCTACAAACAGCTTTGCTACTTGGCATTTTTGGGGTCTCCGTATTTTCCCAGGGGGCTGTTTTGCTTTTGAATCGGGCATTCTATGCTCTTAAGAATACCAAAACTCCGCTTGGTGTTAGCTTGATTTCCATTTGTACTACAACGCTGTTCTCTTTTGTTGCGGTGAAATATTTGGGACTAGGAGCCTGGGCCATTGCCGCGGCAATTACTTTAGGCAGCTTTATTGACTTTATTTTGCTTTTGGCCATTCTCCAAAAACATATCGGCAAACTCGGCTTTAGTGACTTTTATACGCCATTTCTTAAAATAGCGCTTTCGGCTTTAGCAATGGGTTCTTCCATTTATATTCCGCTAAAATTGCTGGACATTAGGGTTTTTGACACTACCAGAACTATAGAATTACTAGCCCTAACAGCGGTAGTTACGCTTAGCGGAATGGCCTCTTATCTATTCTTTACCCGAATGTTGCATGTAAAAGAGATAGATTTGCCTATTCGCATTGAAACAGAAGATTCTCGTGTAGCTTACTTCAGGCAAGTTGAAAATGGATTATACATAAGAATGGCCTTGTTAAGACCAGCCACCAACCAAGCCTCACTTCCTGGACGATATTGAAGAAAGACATTGGCAAATTTGTTTAGAGAAGTAGAACGGACATTAGCCAACACCAGTTGTGCGTCGGTTTTGGTGGCAGCCTGGATAACACGGTAAGCAAAACCGGCTGATTCACCCTTCAGATCGCAACCGATCACAATAACGGCACTGGCA
>Ga0075592_101_pt2 | contig 31915 bp, 28 predicted proteins | sample RifGroC2_FD_68349 | JGI IMG/M metagenome (GOLD analysis project Ga0075592, IMG submission 68349) | candidate division WWE3 bacterium GW2011_GWC2_44_9 | reverse complement strand
CGGACCCGGGTAGGACACCTGCAAATGTCCGTCGTAGAAATACGCCCGGGCCTGCCAAACTTCGGCTGCCTCCTCTTCCCCCTGCAACCAAAAAATCCAAGCCCCACCGCTTGGATTTCCGATCAAAACCGGCTCCCGAGGATTGATGGCACCCTCAAGGGAGACGAGAACTGGCATCTGCCAGCTGTCCCCCTGGGAACCGGTGAGGCTGATGCCCCAATCAGCCTCAAACAGCCCCGTCCTGATGGGAGTGGCCGGTTGGACCAGAAGCCCAACAGATCAACAGGCTCCGTCACGGGGGCGGGGTCGATTCCCATGGCCAACGCGCTGGCCGCAGCCACAAGCGCGGAAACCGTGTATTGCGCGTAGTACACGGTCGAATACCCAGGGGTGCTGTCCTGCCAGACAGCGAACAACTCGCCACCCCGGGCGGCCAATGCCGGCAAACGGCTCTCCCCAGTCGTGCGGGAGACGTTAACAGGAAGGAGCCAGTTTTGCCAGCGAGACGGTTTTTGTACGTGGAAAATCTCCCAGTTCCCGCCGAACTGGTGAGAAAACACCACGTGAACTCGCCCGCCGGCGGCGACCAGGTCGAACTCGCTGCTGTAACTGCTAGCAACGACTTCGGAAGCGGTCCAAAAGCAATTTGGATCGTTAAGGCGCCAACTGTACCAAAGCCAACCGCGGCTTTGGTCATACCAAACGGCATGTTGGGTGCCGTCTGTGACGTCGTTGGCCACACGAACCTTTGCATCGCCCCAGGGCTGGGGTTCCGGATCGGCCAGGGAGGCCGACATCACGCCCGCCAGCGGACATGAGTCTTCACTGAAATGCCTTCGGCATTTTCTGCAGTTCAGGGATTTCACCCCTAAAACAAAAAACGACTTCGACACAGAAATCTCCTTTCCGCCTGATGGGCGGAAAATGATGGTTTAACCCCGATCCGCGCACGGGGTCATTTTTGACTGGAATGGCTTAACACCCAAGAAATGACTTTAAAGAACTTTTTAGGCGCTAAATCATCCCAGTCAACAGACATGGAATTTCAAAGATCAATAATGATTACAGGGCAAGAAGTTTCTATTGTACTATAGGCTAGATGGTTTGTCGAACGGCGTAGGTTCTTCTGCCGGAGGATTCAAAGTAAGTCCGCATCATCAGCTCGCCTAAAAGTCCTGTCATTACAAGCTGAACACCTACAACAATTAGCAGGACCGAAGCAATCAGCAGAGGTCTATCCCCAATACTGTACCCCAACAGTTTTAGCACAATAAGATACACAATTCCCAAGGAACCAAAGCCGGTAATAACTGCTCCGGTAAAACCAAAAAACCTGCCCGGCATCATGGTAAACGGCTTACGGGCAAACTTAAGCATGAATGCCAAAGTAACAATATCCAGTAAAACCTGAATAGTCCGCTTACTCCCCTTGTAAGCTGAAACCCCAAAATCCCGATCCTTAAACTCCACATCAAACTCGGTCATCTTGGCCCGATAAACCGTTAAGTAATCGGGAATAAACCGGTGCATATCACCGTAAAACTTTAAATTATCAACTAGCACCCTGCTAAAGCCTTTCATGCCGGAACCGCGATCCTGCATACATACGCCTGAAACCCTGCTTATGATCTTGTTTGCCATACCACTCTTGGCTTTTTTCTCCCCACCCCAGCGGTTTTTTCTGTTGGTGTTTACAAAATCGTATCCCTGCTCTAAAAGCTCTACTACCTTTGCTAAATTCTCAAGCGGAATTTCTAAATCGGCGGAAACGGTAATAACGTACTCTCCAGTGGAGGCGTCAAAACCGGCCTGATAGCCGCAGCTTTGCCCAAAATTACCCATTAGCCTAACACCATGAATATGGTTATCCTTTTTTGCGTACTCTACAATTTGCGCCCAAGTTGCATCTTTGGAACCGTCATCAACCGCAATTACCTCAAAGTCATACTTAGCGAGAATGCTAGACGATTTGAATACCTCCAAAATACCGTCTAAAGTCCGAGTTATATTCTTTTCCTCGTTATAACAGGGTATTACCAATGAGATCTTTTTTACACCATCCATGCTTCCTCGCCTTTTTTGTACCATTCTGGCTGGCGCATAAACCAGTCATAATAATTTGCTACCATCTCATTCAAAGTGGTAGACGGATTATAGCCGATCATCCTTTTTGCTTTGCCGGTATCGGCGCAAGTGATCTGCATCTGGCCCGGGCGATCCTTCCTTACGGTATTTATCTTCTTTCCGGTAACCTTTTCCACGCACTCAAGCAGTTCCTGCAAAGTTACCGGTTTGGCATTGCCTATGTTAAATACCTCATACCTATATGGGTGCGCCAGCAAATGACTTATTGCCTCCATCATATTAACGATATAAGTGTAATCTCTAGATGATCCAGTACCTTGATACAGCGTAAAAGTGTAACCGTACTCGGCCGCTCTAATTAGCTTGGGTATTGCCATATCGGGCCTTAGCCGCGGGCCAATTGGATTAAAAAACCGCAGAATAGATACATTTAACTCAAAACATGAAGAATAAGCATGTAACAAAACTTCGTCCGCTTTTTTGGTAGCCGGGTAAATACCTAACGGGCCATCAGTAGTCATGTCCTCTTTGTACGGCACTGGATTTGTGCCATATACGGACGAGGTTGAAGCAAAAATAAAATTGGCAACCTGGTGTGAAACGGCAACTTCTGCCAAATTGCTGGTGCCGTCAATGTTATTAAATACCCAGGTATTTGGATCTTCATTAGACTGCGTTAATCCGGCCCAAGCCGCAAGATGCACAATAGCGTCTACTGACTCACGATCAAACAGCTGCTTGAGCTCCTCCCTATTTGTTAAGTCTGTTCTATATAAAGTGAATTTTGGATGGTCTTTGAAGTCGGAAATGTTAAACTCTTTTACTTTTGGATCGTAATAGTTATTAAAATTGTCAAGACCCAGTACTTCATGGCCTTGTGCTAAAAGATACTCTGCCAAATTGCTGCCGATAAACCCGGCGCAGCCGGTTACCAAAACTTTCATACGGGAATTATAACATGTTGACTTTGGTGAGGAGGGGATGTGCTTTCTCAAAAAGTTATTTTGAAGTAATTCCCACCAAAAGAGCTTTGGCGGCTTCGGTTGTAATGTTTAAATCCCAAAGCGGGGCGCGTTTAACAATTAGTTGGGAAAGGGTGTCGCACATTGTATCAACCACGTTGATGCTCCCAAACCGAGAATTCTTACCAGAGTTTGAAATGTCTACAATTGTGGCTTTGGCCAAATCCCTTTGAATTTCGGTGAACATGTAGCCCAAATCCTCAAACTCATTTGCCCCTAAAACAATGGCGGTATCAAAGTCAAACCCGGTATCCAACCTTGTTTTAACTTTTAGCGCGGGGTCAAAATCTTTGCTGACCGGAGCTAGTTTAACTTTTAAAATCTCCGTTTCTGGCTCATACCAGGCTTTGGCCTCGTGCTCGCCTGAATAGTCAATAGAAACCGTTAACTGTCTTTGGGAAAAGGACGAAACAATGTCTTTCTCGTCTACCAAGTCCTTGCATCCATCCGGAATAGCCCCCGGGTAAAAGATTTTTGACTTTTTCTCCAGCGACTTAAGCATTAAATGCACGCCCGCGCCGGCGCAAAAAGAGTCAACCGGCGAAAGCTTTGCCGGAATTACGGCTATACTACCGGCAGTGCGGATTACCTCCGCCAAATGGTCATTTGTTTGTAAATCTAACTGCATAGTACTAGTAGACAGGGGAAATTATGTAACAGGGCAGTATACTATATATACCCTATAGTGTCAATTGACTTGGGGTTGGGTACGGCAAAAAATGACCACATTATCCGAATTGGACCTGCCGGCAATAATAACCGACTTGATATTGTAAAAGAAACCCTCCAGCAACTCAATAAAGTGGTTTACCTGCTCCTGATGGTGTTCTAGGTAAATCCGGTCAAAAACGACTAGCCCGCCGGGCACAACCAAATTCTTAATCCCGGCAAAGAAGTTGCCCGAAGCACCAAGGTCGGGGTATTTTTCGCCACTGAAAATGTCAACAATTATAACTTCAAAGCTGTTTTGGGATATACCAAACTCTTCCGGCACGGCTATTACTTTGAGGGCATCATCAACTATGATGCGGTGGTTTGGGATAGCGTCCAAGTTAAAATACTGCTTCGCCACGTCAACCATCACCTTGTCAAACTCAACACTGGTAATGTGAATACCGGGATACTTTTTTGCAAGTAACTGCTGCATGGATCCGCCGCCAAGCCCCAAAACCATAATAGACTTCAAATTTGGCTCTTGGTCGTGGAGATTTTCTACTAACCTACCCCAAACCTGCCTGCTTGTCCCTGGCGCGTCCCAGTTTAGCGACTGAACCACACCGCCCACGATTAATTTTCTTGTGTTACCGACTTCGATAACACTTATTTTGCCGTTAACCGGAGACTCTACCTCGCATAGCACCTTTGGCAGTTGGATCCCTTCAAAAATGTTCATCACTGCGATTCTAGCTGTTTGGACTAATTATCTCAATACCATGCATGTACGGTACCAGCGCCTTTGGAATAACAACTGAACCGTCTGCCTGCTGGTAGTTTTCCAGTACAGCTACCAGTGTGCGCCCAATTGCGCACCCTGTGTCATTTACAGTGTGAACATAATGCAAGTTTCCAGCCTGGTCTTTGAACTTAGTGTTATACCGTCTGGCCTGGTAATCTTTGGCATTGGTGTCGCTGCCCAGCTCAATAAACTCATTTTGGTGAGGAAGCCATGCTTCAAAGTCGTACTTTTTAGCTGCGGCAAAGTAGCCTAAATCCCCGGTGCACATAAGCAGTATGTGATACGGAAGCCCAAGCGACTGCAAGAACCACTCATTAATTGACAGCAGATAGTCATGCAGTTTTTCGGAATCCTCGGGAGCACATAGTAAATCCATCTCCAACTTGTCGAACTGATGGACTCTTTTTATGCCTCTAACGTCTTTACCCCAGGAGCCCACCTCTGTTCGGAAGCATGGTGTAAACGCAAAAAACTTTTGCGGCAGGGCATTGGGCTGAAGGGTTTTATCCATGTAGTATGCAAAAAGTGATGGCTCCGAAGAACCAACTAAAAACATGTCCTCGCTGTCTTCGATACCGTTTTTGGCTATTTTGTAGACTTGATCCTCGTCGCCGGGAAAATGTGAGCTGGAGTGCAACGCTCGACGCTTAACCATAAGCGGCACAACCATAGGAGTAAAACCCTCGGATAGCAGCTTTTGCTGTAAATGCTCAAACAGTGCATATTGCAATAACGCTGCTTCTTTTTTTAAATACACAAATCTGCTGCCCGAAACCAAAGCGCTTTGCTTGATGTCGATAATATCTAAAGACTCGCCTAACTCTAAATGGTCTTTGGTGTGAAACTGGTGCCTAGGCATCCACTTTTCAGAGAAGTCCTTGTTGCCCAATTGCGCTTCTTTAAAATAACCGCTACCGGGGCTCCACGCCTTTACCTCTTTATTGCTGGTTTCGTTCTTGCCAACGGGTGCTGAAGGATCCGCCATGTTGGGAAACCAATCCATGTACCAAGTCCATTTAGCATTCAACTCTTTGAGAGCTTCCTCCAAGGCTTTAATTGACTCTTTTGTCTCCCTAACTTTAGTAATTACCTCCTCTGAAGGTTTGCCAACAGTGTCTGAAAGCTTATTTCTTACTGACCGCAAAGCCTCCAGCTCCTGGTTTATTGCCTTCCTTTTCTCATCTACTCGGAGAAACCCGTCAACATCAAACTGAGGACCTGAAAGCCCTCTTTCCAGAATGTTTTGCTTTACCTTATTAGGATTTTCTCTAATAACTTTTGGATCAAGCATGTTGCTAGTATGCCACTAATTGGAAAATAGCTCAATTTCTTTAATATGCGCGAAATGCTTTTTATTTAGTGTCCATAATGGATAAGAGTATACATAAGAAGTTGCAGATATTAATGCATCAGGGAGATTTAGTTTCAAATTTAGTGTGTATTTCCCAAGCAAATCGTATGCGAATCTTGATATCTCCTCGTTTATCTCTACAACGATAATATTGGCCAATAATGATTCGTTCTTCCGAAGCTCGGATTTATCCCTTGAACCGTAAATAAGTTCATACGAAGTAACTCTGGAAATCACAACCTCTTCCCTATTATCAATGAGACCCCTAATGAGCAAACTATTGCCGCGCTGTGCCTCCACAACGACTGAACTATCCACCAATATCCTACCTCTCACCCCAAGCTTCCCTTCTTAGCTCTTTTAATATCTGGGTAGACGATTTACCTTTCCAATCTTTTCTATTCTTATACATACCAAAAAATTCAAGGTCTAAAGACAACCTCTTAGGTAAACACTTTTTCTTCAATTCATAAGTATCTGCATCGGCTACTAGAAAGTGATCCCTTCTGTGTTTAGTGAGCATTACGGGTTTATTTTTGGCTGAAACAAGATGTTTTTTCAGGTTATGCTGAAAATCTCTGATACCGATTCTGATAAATTCTGAACTTGTATCCGACATATGGACATATTACCACATGTATAACAAAATGTCTAATATTTGTAGTTTACTACAACCCCAATAATTCGTGGTTATCCTGCATTGCCTTAAGTGCTATTCTTACAAACTCCTCAACAGAAATGGCCAGTTTTTGCTCACATTGGGTAATTTGCTCACGGTTCACGGCTTTAGCAAAGTCCTTTTTAGTAAACTTTTTAATAATACTTTCTACCGTAACTTCTGCGAGTTTTCTGGTTGGCATCATCAAAGCTACGGCTACTATAAACCCTGTTAATTCATCTAGACATTCTAAAGTCCATTCTAAAAGGGTTTGAGGCTCTCTAAGATGCGTAGTCCTGTTGTTATGGGATCTAAATACATTAAGCATTTCTTCGGGAAGGTCCAGTTCTTTCACCCAGCCTAAAAGCATAAGCGTGTGGTTGGCTTCATCGTTAGCCGTTAGCTCCCAATCAGCGTCATGGAGTATGCCAACGATCTCCCAGTTCTCCCTTGATAAAGCTCCCATACCGTCAAAACCTGCAGGAGCCCCGCTGGTTTTATAGTAATCATAAAAGGCCGCCAGCACTTTTCCAACTGAATAGCAGTGCCGCCTTAAGTTCTGATTTTGCATGTGGGCATGCAATAAATCCAGAGCGTTTTGGTGTAAAAACATGGGAGTGATTATAACATCCTGCAATAACTAAAGTCCGTAGATTTCTTTTGTGGAATCATCAAGTTCATACTTCAACTGCGGAAATGGCACACCCTCTTTAGCAGTCACATCCTCAAAAAACCAAAAAACCCTCTCACTATGCCCGTAACCAAAAGTGGGGGGCATGCCATATTCCAACATTTCAACAAAATCGATGTCTAAAAATTGGGCTTCAGAGTCACCCAACTCGCGCAAACCCTGTTGTTCTCGAAACCTCGCTAGCTGATCAAGCGGATCGTTAAGTTCGGAAAAAGCGTTGCCAAGTTCACTACCAGCTAAAATCGGGTGAAATCTTTGAGTGACTGCGGGGTTCTGCGGGTCGCTCTTTGCCAGAGGCGATAACGACTTTGGCTCACCTACAATAAACGCCGGGCCCGAAATGCCTTTTCTAAGTTCTTTCCATATGTGATCAATCGCTCTAGATGTTGAGTACCTCGGTAGTCTTATTTTATAGGACTTTAACACTTCTTTTATTTTTTCGTCGTCAGGATCAAGCACATCCAAGCCAACTTTACTTCTCATTAACTCAACATAATCTACCTTTTCCCAATCCGCGGCCAAATCCACATCAAACCCTCTCATCTTAAATTTTAGTGTCCCATAAACTTCTTGAGCAACAAACCTAAACAGCTCTTTGATAAAACTCATGCCATCGTTATAATCCGCGTACGCCCAGTAAAACTCCATTGCGATATGCTCTGGCAAATGCTCATCTGACATACCCTCGTTCCGAAACCTCGGACCTATTTCGTAGACCTTTTCGTAACCTCCGCCGATTAGCCGCTTTAAGTAAAGCTCCTGGGATATTCTCAAATAGAAATCTTGATCGATCGCATCCATATGGGTAATAAATGGGTTTGCATCGGCTCCACCGGGTACAAGCTCTAACACAGGAATATTTATCTCGTAAAAGCCCTGCTTTTTGAAAAATGCCCTATGTGCATCCCAGAACTTAGCCCGACGTAAATACCGATTGTAAATTTCTGGATTTATATTAGTGTCCAGATAACGACGACGCAAACGAGTTTCTTTATCTTTTAGCCCATCCCAAGAACCTGGCATTGGCCTTAGTGACTTAGTTAAAATCCTTATCTTGTTGGCGTCCACAGAGATTTCGCCTCGCAGTGTTTTCATCACAACTCCGTGAGCTTCAATGAAATCCCCCTCATCTAGTAAGTCTAGTTCATCAAACGTAAGTTCTGATTTTGCGTGGTCTGTAGTTGATAAAGCCTCTTTTTTTGCAAGAACCTGAACTTTGCCACTGGCATCTTTTAGGTCGATAAAGATAATGGAACCGTGGCAGCGTAGTGAGACCGCCCTACCTGCTAATACAACGCTCTTGCCTTCAAACGAGTCGAACCTAGAACTAACTTCAGACGCACTAGTATCCCTATATGATTTTGCAGGGTATGGATCAACACCCAAACTACGGAGTTTTCCCAGTTTAGCAACTCTTGCGTCTCGTAACTCTCTTAATGAGGACATGCGCCGATTTTAGCTTACTGAAAGGATAGTGTAAACAAGTTTGCCCATAGGTGCTTCAATCTCAACTTTATCCCCAACCTTTTTACCTACCAATGCATTACCCAACGGCGATTCGTGGGAGATTTTGCCTTCTTTAGGATCGGCTTCCGGGGCGCCAACCACAATATACTCTTCCTCTCCTCCATCCACATGCTCTCTTATTTTGCTTCCCACACTAACGATACCGCCAGAAGAAACTCCAGTTGAAACAACCGCCTTTTTAATTATGTCCTCAAGCTCGGAGATTCTACCCTCTATAAAGGCTTGCTGATCTCTGGCAGAAACGTAGGCGGCGTTTTCCGAAAGGTCACCCATATCTCTCGCCACAGAAATCTTGGTTACAACCTCCGGTCGCTTTACGTCAATTAACTCTTGAAGCTCCCTTTTAAGCTCCTCGAGTCCTTCTTTTGTAAGCATAACTTTTTCGTTTTTATCTTTTATATACATAGCTATATCTCACACCCAAACTCGCTAATAAAATATAGGATGAAGGGCATGACAACTTTTCTCAACAAGTCTGAAGCCCCGGCTAATGAAAAAACCCACCAAACTCGGGGGCTTTCGACTTATAGGCTAGCACAATCCTTAGGGGGTGTCAAAGACGGTACAGCCTAAGTGTATAATAATGGCAATGCCTGTCGAAAGTCAGAAAGCAACAAGACATATCAAACACCACTTTTTGCCCCACCCAGAGCGGAAATGCCGCGCCAGTCTGTTAGCAAGCAGGGTAATTATTCTATACTCGCTGTTGGCACTTTTTACCTTGTCGTTTCTAAAAACGGTGCCCGGCCACATACCCGGAATACTTGGTTATGCCAGCAACATTAACATCCAAGACCTGTTGGAGAAAACCAACCAGAAAAGACAGGAAATGAGCGTCCCCGAGCTCGCCATTAATCCACAATTGACCAGTGCAGCTGAAAAAAAAGCCAAGCACATGTTTGAATATAACTATTGGGCGCATATCGCTCCGAACGGAACAGATCCGTGGTCATTTATTCTTGGCGAGAAGTACGATTACTTATATGCCGGTGAAAACTTGGCAAAAAACTTTACTAATTCTGAAGATGTGGTTGAAGCGTGGTATAAATCTCCGTCACACAGAGAAAACTTAATAAATGGCAAATATACCGAAGTGGGTTTTGCAACAGTAAACGGTGTGTTGGACGGTTACGAAACCACTTTGGTCGTCCAACTTTTTGGCAGATCACGCACCGCCCCGCAACAAATTGCAGTGCGGGGAGAAAACACCACGACTAAGTCCCCAGTTCCGGTCAGCAAACCTAAGTATACTAGTGTAGAACCAAAGCTAGCTATATTTCCGTACGTAAAAACCGCGGTGCTGTCTTTTGCCGTATTTATTCTCATACTTTTCCTGCTAGACGTTTGGTACTCAAAAAGACACGCTATACTTAAATATACAGGCCACTCCCTTGCACATGTTATATTTATATCCTTTGCTATTATTGCCATGTACATATCTTTGACTCCCGGAAGGATTATATAGTGACTGAAAACTCGCACATTACTCACTTTTTGCTGTTAATCCTTGGGCTAGCGACCTGCCTCTTCTTTTTTATGTACTTCAGGCAGAACACCTTGTATCAAATGGTATTTGCCACCATCGGATGCTTATACTACAGTCTCTGGGGTATAATGCATGGGCGGCTGGAACAGAGATTGAATAGACATATTGCTTTGGAATACATTGCGGTATCGGCGTTTATTCTCTCTTTGATCTTTGTAGCCGTTTCATTTAAATAAGCAGTGCATCAAACTGGTATGAAAATAGTTATTGTAGTGCCAACATACAACGAAGCGGAGAACATAAAAAGACTCTTAAGTAGCGCATTGGAAGCATGCAAGAAAGTGCTAAGACACGAGTGTTTTATTTTGGTTGTGGACGGCAACTCTCCGGACGGCACCGGCAAGATAGTGAGTAACACGGCGGCCCAAAACCCAAATATACTACTTTTGCCAGAAAGAGAGAAAGGCGGACTGGGGGCGGCATACATTTATGGCTTTAAGTATGCTATGGAAACAATAGGGGCTGACGTGGTTATGGAGATGGACGCCGACTTTCAACATAACCCAAATGACATTCCCAGGTTTATAGACCAAATTGATAAAGGCTACGACTATGTTATTGGCTCAAGGTTTGTAAAGGGCGGATCAATACCAAAGAGCTGGTCTTTGGACAGAAAAATACTAAGTGTTGGGGGTAGTATCTTCTCAAAGATAGTGCTTGGCATATTTGAGGTGTCAGATTTTACTTCCGGGTTTAAGGCATCCAGAGTAAAAGGTTATCTGGACAGGCTAGACCTGGATTCGGTGAGGTCAAAAGGGTTTGCGTACAAAATTGACTTGTTGTTCAAGATGCACAAGCTTGGGGCAAAAATCGTTGAACTGCCAATTGAGTTTGGAGTGCGGGACAGAGGCGACTCCAAAATGGAAAGTAATAATTTTGTTGACTCTTTGAGGGTGGTCCTTGCTATAAGAATTAATGAAAACAAAGAGTTTATTAAATTTTTATGCGTAGGCTCTGCGGGGTTTGTAACTGACGCACTACTATTTAATGTATTGAGAATAACAGTCTTTGATCCGGCCCTTTCTGCTATTGCCTCCGGGTTGGTGGCCATGTTGGTTACCTACACACTCAATAATGTTTGGTCGTTTGGTGAAAGACGGATAGCAGGCTTAGCCAAAACGCTAGTGACTTTTGTGGTATATTGTTCCTCGTCCATTATTCCTATCATTGTTAGGAGCCAGTTAGTGGACTTGTTTGTAAAGGCTTTTGGCCATAGTCTCGTACCTGCAAATACGGGCTTTCTCATTGGTATAGTTTTTGGCCTCGTGTGGAATTATATTGTCTATAGTAAAATAATCTGGCGGAAAGTCCCTGACAGAAACTAATATGATTGACTATTCAATAGTTATTGCAGCATACAATGAAGAGTCGCGCATTACAAAAACGTTAACACAAACAATTTCCTTTATGAACACGTTTGCTCCGTCCTTTGAAATCATAGTTGTGGATGACGGCAGCAAAGACAACACATATCAAGCCGTAGAAAATTATGCCAAAGATTATCCAGAAATAAAACTAATTCAAACAGTCCACAAAGGGAAGGCCAACGGCGTTAGAACAGGCATACTTAAAACATCCGGCAGGTTAGTTTTAGCCATGGACGCTGATTTGGCAACACCGCTGGACGAACTAAAAAGACTGACCTCGTGGATCGTGGATAATGATTTTGACATTGCAATCGCCTCAAGGGAGGGCATCGGGGCGCAGAGACAAAACGAGCCTTTTTACAGGCACATAATGGGCAGGGTGTTTAATAGACTTGTTAAAACTGCCCTGGACCTGAAATTCGAAGATACTCAATGCGGCTTCAAACTGTACAAAGGCGACATCGGCAGAGAAATATTTACAAAGCTCGTTGTTTACGGGGACAATCTCCCGGAAATAACCAAGCCGTTTTTTGGCGCGTTTGACGTTGAAGTCCTATATTGTGCAAAGGAACTAGGCTATACAGTTAAAGAAGTCCCCGTAAAGTGGAATTATGTTCCCACAACAAGACTAAATATAGTAGCTAACTCGGTAAAAATGGGCCGCGATGTTTTGCGTATCAAATTGACAGGCTTAAAGGGAGCCTACAAAAAAGTATAGACTACTTTAGGAGTTGCTTACTATGAAAATCTGTGTAATCGGAACTGGTTATGTTGGGCTAGTTGGAGCAGCAGTTTTTGCAGACATGGGAAACACGGTTGTAGGGGTGGACAAAGATAAAGCCAAAATTGCCAAGGTAACCAGCGGAGTTATGCCCATATACGAACTTGGGCTAGACGAGATCGTGTTAAGAAATGTCAAAAACGGTAACTTGCGCTTTACAACTTCCACCCCCGAGGGCGTTTCACAATCCGATGTTATTTTCATTTGCGTAGGCACACCGCAAGATGATACAGGAGCAGCTGACCTCACTGCAGTTATGGCTGTAGCAAAAGAAGTCGGACAAAATCTAAACGGCTATAAGATAGTCGTAACAAAGAGCACTGTACCAGTTGGCACAAATGAGAGAGTTGAGCAGGTAATAAAAGAAAATGCACAAGCCGGTATGGACTTTGATGTTGTTTCTAATCCGGAGTTTCTAAGAGAAGGCGCAGCAATAGAGGATATGAGAAATACAAACAGAACTGTGGTGGGAACAAAAAGCGCAAGAGCCCTTAACATGATGAGGGAGCTTTATAAAGGCTTTAATGCGCCTTTTGTTGAGTGTGATCTTAGAAGCGCCGAAATGATTAAATATGCCTCAAATGCATTGTTAGCAACAAAAATCTCATTCATTAATGAAATCGGCCAGTTATGTGAGCGGGCTGGTGCCAACGTGCAGGTTGTAGCCGAAGGCGTTGGGTTAGACAAAAGAATCGGCAGGGCATTTCTCAATGCTACCGGTGTGGGCTATGGTGGCAGCTGCTTCCCCAAGGATGTTGCAGCTTTATATAAAACGTCCACAGATCAAGCATACGATTTCAAACTCTTGAGGTCAGTTATGGAGGTAAACGAGCTGCAGAAATTCAATTTTATGAAAAAGATTACTAAAGCTATGGGTGAAAATCTATCCGGTTGTACTATAGGGGTGCTTGGACTGGCGTTTAAGAACGACACCGATGACATAAGAGAATCCGGGGCCATTAAGATGATTCGCATGATCAGGGGCTATGGGGCTGAATTAAGAGTCTATGACCCTGCCGCTATGGAAAACACCAAAAAAGTTTTTGGTCATGACCAAATATATTATGCAAACGACATGTATGACGCCATAAAAGACGTAGATGCGCTATGTATCTTTACCGAGTGGGGCAACTTTAAATTACTGGATCTGACTAAGACAAAGCAGCTAATGAAAGGTAATCTGATCTTTGACGCCAGAAACTTGCTGGACCAAAAAGCCGTTGAAAGCTCCGGATTCGTATATATTGCCGTGGGTAAAAGAACTAACGGCTACACTGAAGACGGCGATATAGTTTCCACAGCGATACTGAAAAATGGGCGATAACAGAGAACACGTGTCGAGCCTGCTATGCGATACTGAATTAGAAAAAATTGAGAATACTTTGAGGGAAAGGGTTGCGGCTTTTTATGCCGGCGTACAAGAACTTGCCAAACAACATCCTGAAGTTTTAATTACTGGATCTATTCAGCACCCATACGAACTGGCTCTAGAACTAGAAGGTTTCACAGATTCCTTGCTAACAGATAATATGCCTCTACCCGACGCCGTAATTAGCCTGGTAGAAGCAGCGGAGTGTAGATTAAACCCCAAGTCCACGGTTCATGTGATAGTTAGTGGAAACGACGGAAAACCTATAGCCGAAGTAATGGGACAAGTAACAAAACTTGCACAAGAGGCTACAGGAGAGTTAATAAGGCAGGGAAAAACAGAAAATAGCAGAGGCAGAACATATAAGGAAAAAAACAACTTGCCGTTGAAAAACACACCTAGATTCCAAAAGGCCAACACATATGTTTTTAAATGGGAAAATGCGGGATAATACAGGCATGGTAAAAAAGAAAGTTTTGTATTTTGTCCCCGAATTTCCACGCATTAGCGAAACTTTTATCGAAAGAGAAGTTGCCAAGTTGATTGAGTGGGGCAATCTTGACATTCAAATTTTAGCCCTGACTAAGGCATCAGGTAACACATCAGACGCAGTACTCAAGCGAACCGTATACACGAGACTGGGGATTGGAGAATTAATCAACGGTCTAACCTATTTGTTCAAGAAACCAAATAAAGTTGTCTCACTCTTTTTTAAGACTCAAAAAACTAATCAGAGAAATCTAATCCAACACTTGTACTTCTTTGTAAAAGCGCTGGGCTACACCAAAATAATTGGGGGGCTTAACCCAAACCATATCCATGTTCACTTCCTCTCCTGGCCTTCGACTCTAGTAATGGTCGCATCAGAGATTCTTACTCTTCCATTTAGTGTTTCCGCACATGCTCGAGATGTTTTTTTAGAGGGCGAGCTGCTAGCTGTTAAGGCACAGACGTGCAAATTCATGTCTATATGCAATTCTTACGCTTACAAAAAAGCCCTGGAAAAAATAACAGACGAAGATACCAGAAAGAAGGTCAAACTTATATACCATGGTATCAATCCGGATTTATTTACAAAAACCGATGGTGAGACTAGACATGAAGGAATAAATATCTTCTTAGGCGGTACACGGCTGGTTGAAAAAAAAGGTCTTAAATACATGATCCAAGCATCATATACGCTTAAAAACGAGGGATTTACACATACGGTAGATATTGTTGGTCCGGGCCCTTTGTATCCAGAGCTAAAAAAACAAATTGCCGAACTAGGGCTGGAAGATACTGTACTGCTACACGGTGAAGGCAAAGGTACCCCTTTTAGTGAGGTGCTCGACTATTATAAAAAAGCGAACTTGTTTGTATTCCCTAGTATTGAGACTGCCGAAGGCGATGTGGATGGTGTACCCACAGTAGTTATTGAAGCCGCAATGGCAAAACTACCTATAATAGCAACCAATGCTGGAGCTATAACCGACCTAATTGAAAACGACCGCACCGGAGTACTTATTCCGCAAAGGGACGCTAAAGCAATAGCTGAAGCAGTCAAAGCGCTAATGCAAGATACTAAAAAAGCAGCAACTCTAGCAGAAAACGCCTATACTAAAGCTGTTGCAATGTTTAACATTGAGACAAACATAGGTCAATTGGAAAAACTACTCATATGAGACTCGCCGTTTTTATCAAAGCTACAACGTTGCACAAAGACTTTGGCGGGTTGGAAACACAAAACAAGACTTTATGTGAAGGTCTCGCGGGACTGGGGCACAGGGTTGTGGTTTTTACTCCCGCAAGAGAACTGACCAAGGCCAGCGAGGAGGAAAGTGGTGTAAGCTACAGGTTTATACCATGTACCTACCGAATGCTTTTGGCATCGGTGGATCCTGCCAACTGGTACACCAGATCATACGCCACGTTTTTACAAGAGCATCACAAAGAGGCGTTTGATGTTGTTGTCAGTCAAAGTTCTGCAGGTATAGGCGTTATCAAACGGAAAAAAAGTTTGGGTGTGAAAATTGTTGGCATTGCGCATGGAACAATCGGTGGGGAAATACAAACGGTGCTAAACTCCGGAACAGGGCTTCCCTATTTGGTTAAGCATATCCCAGCTTTAGCGTATGGTGCAGTGAATTTCTTTGGCCGGCAGAGGGATTATATTCACGGCTGTGATAAAATTGCGGCGGTCTCTACCGCAGTAAAAGCGTCACTTACTAACGAAACTTATTGCGATCAGGCAAAAGTGACTGTTATTCATAACGGGCTCGATCCAACAGCAGTCCCCCAGAAAGACTGGGCAGCAAAACCAGACAAAGAACCCATAAAGATTATGTACACTGGACGGATTGAAGAATCCAAAGGCCTAAAAGAATTGGTACTTGCCTGTCAAGGTATCCCCGGTATTTTTCTAAATATCATTGGCGACGGACCAATTTTAGAGGACTTAAAACGGCTGTCTAGAGATCTGAAAATGAGTCAAAAAACACTTTTCTATGGCAGGCTGCCACACAAAAAAGTGCTGGAACTGTACGCTTGCTGCGATCTTTTTGTGTTGCCAACAAAACGGTTGGAGGGCTTACCTATGACTTTGGTTGAAGCCAGCTTTGCAGGATTGCCAATAATCGCTACAGATATAGGTGGCAACAAAGACGTTGTGGAGAACGGAATCAATGGGATATTGATCAAAGACGGCCGGATGGAAACCATTACTAAAGCCATTACTGATCTTCTAGCAAACAGGGCCAGTATGCCACAAATGGGCATGAATGGTAAAATCAAAGCTGACAAATACTTTACACTTAACAAAATGCTTAGCGATTATGAGAAGCTCTGTACTTTTTAAGCGGGTAACTTATGCATATACTAAGAATTGTCTATGACTGGCCACCGCCCTGGAGCGGACTTTCGCCAGCACCATACGAAATGACGCAGGCCCAAGTACACCGAGGCCATAGTTTTGATATTTTCTGCGGGCGGTGGCCACTCTCTGGCCCCCTGGAAACTTTGCCTAACTGCAGGTTCAAAACGTTTATTCGGGAACCAATACCGGCATCATTAAGTCTCTTAATATCCCCGCTGGTTTTTATCTACTATATGTACTGGCGATTCAAACACACTCCAGAGCTCATACACTCACACGGCCATTTTGCCATTTGGCTTTATGGTTACAGATGTCTGCTTAGAAAATTTGTGCCATGGGCAAAAGAATTACGCATTCCCTTAGTTGTTCATTTCCATAACACAACCGCCGGGAGAAGAGAGGCTCTCAAAGAGAAAAACGCAAAAATTCGCTTTTACTCCGCGTGGATCTCCTGGCCGCTATCTGAACTTTCCGACAAATGGGCAATAAAATGCGCTTCCGCGTGCGTTTTTGTAAGTCAGCAAAACAAAGACGAGGCACTAAAATACTACGCCGCGGACCCAAACAAATGTTTTGTGGTTGAAACCGGGGTAAATACGGAACTGTTCAAACCGGTGGGTAAAGAGGAAAAGGAAAAAATTAATCGGGACCTTGGTCTTGACCCAAACGACATTGTGATCCTAAATCATGGTGTTATGACAGAAAGAAAAAACGTCCATTTATTAATTGACTGTCTTAAATTTCTTCCGCCATTTTATAAACTATTTCTTGTAGGCTCCGGCGATAAAGATTATCTTGAAAAACTAAACGTTATGGTTAGAGACGAAAACTTAGGTGATCGGGTTATAAAAGCCGGCTATACTCCCTACCCAGAAACGGCTATTGCCTTCCAGGCTGCTGATATTTTTGTACTGCCTTCCAGCTTTGAGGGCTTGCCAAAAGTAGTTTTACAAAGCCTTGCCTGCGGAACACCGGTTGTAGTTTCGGGCTTCAAATTTAAAAATGATATTGCAGGCGTCAACTATTTAGAAAATTTGGAATCTAAGCATATAGCCGAAAAAATTCAGGCAGTTATTAATAATGACAATACTACCGTTGACATCAATAAAGTCATAACCATGTATTCTTGGCATGAGAAAGCGACCGAAATGGAAAGGGTGTATGACTTTGCTCTTAAAAACACTCCAAGCAAATGAAAAAGCACTAATACTTGCACTCCTTACAACTTTAGTAATCGTAAGGATCGCATCTACAAACGTAAACTCCGCTGAATGGGGAGACTCTTATAGAATACTTGAAGCATCACGGGCTATAAGGCAGTTTACGTACCCGGAGAATGAAAAAAGGCCTCCGCTGTTTTCTGCTATCTTGGCTGTACGCCCACAGGGCGTTGATGAGATAACCTGGGCTAGAGGTTACATGCTGGTTACTACTCTTCTCACGCTGTTTGTTTTTGGCAAGTTCGCCAAAGTGTTTATAAAAAGCGCCAAATGGCTGCTTCTTGCAGTAGTGTTTTTACTGATTAATCCGATATTTTATTACTGGTCTTTAAGGGTTTATGCAGACGTATTATTTGCCTTACTTGTCCTAACTAACTTTTATTTTTTTGAGATCTGGAAAGGCAGCCAGTCACTAAAGCACGCATTAGTGCTGGGCATTGTCTGCGGCTTTAGTATATTGACAAGGTTTGAAGGTTATCTACTGCTGGCAGCGACTTTAGTAGGACTGGTGTACACAACGATTACTGATAGAACTGCAAAACCGCTTTTGACAAAACTCAAACAGCCTTTGTTAGCATTTATATCAACGGGTCTTATAATAATCCCATGGCTTGTGTATAAAAACCCGTTGGCATCCTCCTATTTTGAAGAGCCTGCTGGCAGAGAGTATGGGCTTACTATGCTGGCAACTTATGTGGTTTCCTATCTGTTTATCTTGGGGGTTGTACCAAGTTTTGCTTTGGCATTTAGCTGGGATAAAAATAAGTTTGCTAATCTAGGCAAATACAGTAATATCGCCGCTTTTGTTATTTTAGAATCTATCCTGATCTTGGTCTGGCCTGCAGCCCTGCCAAGGTTATTTATGCCGATCCTTCCGATCTTTGTACTTTTGTTTGTACTTTCGGTTCAGCATTGCTTCTCGGGAAACAATCGCAGAGTCATCGTAGCACTCGCCACTTTTTGTTTAGTAGTTCTCTATATTCTCTTTCAAGGCTATCTCCGATTACAGTTCCTGGGATCACATACCCTAGTTTTTATCTGCATAGCGCTTGTCTCAACACTAGCCGCTTTAAGTATGTTACTTAGAAAACTTAGGCTATTCCTACTATTCTCGCTGGTGTCAGCCCTCGGCATGCTCGGCTCCGTCATATACCTCCACAAAGACGTGTACAAAACCATTAAGGATGTTTCCGTCCGCGCCTCACGCGAGCGTGCAGGTAAAGTAATTCATAACGACACATCGGGCATTGTAGATTGGTATCTAAACACAAATAAGGCAAGTTCCACATATCAAAATTTGGTAGACAAAAAATTCTTAAAAGAGACTTATCTTCAAAACGAACATGTTACTTATATAGTAATCACTAATGAACACGACCCAAATCTTGATATTGACCTAAAGAAACGGCCATATCTTAGTTTGATCGACGTATCTGAAAACCGGGTGGGTGGTAAAATGTTTCATACGTGGCTTGTACAAGTTAACTAGCTATGAAACTATCGGTTGTAATACCTTGCTATAACGAAGAAAAAACCATCCAAGAGATCGTGAATCTTGTTGAACAGGTTGAAGGCATAGACAAGGAGATTGTGGTCGTAGACGATGGATCTAAAGATCAGTCGCGCTCAATCCTAAAGGAGTTAGCCAAAAACAGACCGCACCTAAAAGTGATCTTAAAGGATAAAAACAGTGGCAAAGGCGCCACACTGCGCGAAGGTTTTAAGCACACCACCGGAGATTACATTATAGTTCAGGATGCCGATCTGGAATATAATCCACATGACTACCTAAAGCTAATAGAAGAGGTTAACAAGGGCGCTCAAGTTGTTTACGGCTCAAGATTTAATGGCGACTACAAAGACATGACTAGTCTGCATTTTATGGGCAATAGAATTTTAACTCTTATAACAAATCTGCTATACGGCACACATCTTTCCGACATGGAGACCTGCTACAAGCTTATGCCCGGCGATTTTGTTAGGGGGCTGGAGCTTAAAGCGGATAGGTTCGACTTTGAACCTGAAATAACGTCAAAGATTTTAAAGTCGGGTATGAAAATCTCCGAAGTGCCGATTTCGTATAAAGGGCGGTCGTGGAAGGAGGGGAAAAAGATCACCTGGAAAGACGGCATGCACGCGCTAGTAACACTGGTGAAATACAGATTCACAAATTAAGTTGTTTTGTAGCTTGTAATATGCCTCTTAACAATTTACTAACAAAAAGTATGGCTAAAAGTAAGGGACTCGTTGCTCTCGGTCCCGTTGTTACTCTTTCTCTCATTGTTTCAGTCATTTCAGTTAGAATAAACCTTTTCCGCTATGATAATTTTGATTTTGGCAAATTCGATTTAGGCAACATGGCACAGATGCTTTGGAATACTCTGCATGGCCGATTCATGTATTTAACAGACTATTTTGGCGGCAATGTACCAAGGTGGTCGATGAGTCATGTTGATCCGATACTGGCGCTGATCACTCCAATATTTACCGTCTTTCCTCACCCATTAACACTGGTGTTTGTTCAATTGGCGCTAACAACTATTGTAGCCCCGATTGTTCTGTATAAAATTGCTAAGTTGGAAACACACTCCAGCTTTGTTGCTTCAGCAATAACTATTAGCTACCTGCTCTACCCGGCACTGGGTTACTTAAATACCCAAACAGGCTTCCATGGTGTTTCCGCCGCTATTCCTTTTTTCCTACTCACCTATTATTTTCTGGCCAAAATGTATCAGGCAAAAGTGTATTCCAAAGTAAATCTTATAGGGCTGTGGCTAAGCGCGCTTATTACCATGACCGGCAAAGAGCAACTGCCAATTTATATTCTTATCTTGTCCCTATTCGGCTTAGTAACAAAGGTCCAATTACCAGAGGGCCGAGCGTTTTCTTTGGCGTGGCTTAAAGCGTATGTTAAAAACCCACTGGCCTTGAATTTATTGGTATTGGGTGGCGTAAGTCTCGCGTGGTTCCTTACAGCCTTCCTTATCATAATCCCAAAATACGCCTCGTACCGAATTGAAAGCTACCGACAGTTCACACAGGAGGTGGGTATAGACACATCATTGACAAAGGACGTAATAAAGTCCAATTACTTTTTGGGCCGGTATGAAGAATTTGGCGATAGCTATCTGGATATCATCTCCGGCATGTTTGCAAACCCCAAAGTATTAGTTTCCGTAGTGTTTGGTGGTGATAAGTTGGACAATTTTGTTAAGACTTTTGGCCCGCTGGGGTTCCTATCCTTTGCCGGGCCGCAAATGCTGGCTACTGCTGTACCGGACCTTTTGATAAACTACGGCACCACGGCTGGGGGTATAGGCACCTCGGAAATCTCAAACCACCGAATTTCGATGATTATACCCGTGGTCTTTTTGGCAGCAATTATTGGTATTCAAAATCTATCCCGTCTAGTCGATTTTATTGTAGGTGGTCTTGCCCACAGAAAAGGCAAGCATTATACTCCGAACAAATATGGCAAGTATGTAGTACACGCCCTTGCCTTGCTAATAGTAGTAACCGGCCTGATTACAACGTACAGCTACAACAACCCGGTTTTTCTATGGTTTACCCAAGCGGTAGCCAAAAGGATAACCCCCACCGCTCAAGCAAAAACTGATGACGCGGTAGGCCTAAAGCAAGATATTAAACTGGGTGATAGGTTTAAAATTTCCAGTTTGGAGAATAAAGACAGAGAATGCGCCCAAAAGATCATAAACATGATACCCAAAGACGCTTCCGTTTCCGGACCCGACTATTTAGGTGCGCATCTGGCTCTAAGAGAGACTTATGCAATTTTTCCAGCACTTTATTCAAAAGCCGACTATGTAATTGTTGACGTATTCTCACAAAAGATTATGCGGATACTCGACGCCGACGTGTCACTAGTTAGGGACGTCGTTGGGGACATGGTTAAAAATCCCTCGTACACAAATATTGCCGGCTGCGGAAATCTATTTGTATTTAAGCGAACAAGCAACGGGGGCAAAGAAAACAAGCTACTCCCGATCCAAGAGAAATATCATTATCCGAAAAACCTCAGTCTGGAAATATTTCAGGGTTTGTATTTAGCCGACTTTATGCTGCCTAAACAGGTAACAAGAGGCGTGCCGTCGGAAGCATATTTTGTATATGTTAAGCAAACAAACGAGTCCGGAAGTTATGTTTTGTTCACAACGCTAATAAACACAAAAACCGGGGAGATATATCAAAGCGCAAATATTCCTTCGTATGGAATACTGAATCTGGATGATTGGATGGAGGACTATTATTATATTGAAACAATTGACTTAAGTATTCCGCAGGATGTAAAACCCGGTACGTACCACGCGTTTATTGGCATGACAAATAACATTAGAACCAGAAGCATATACTTGCAGGATGTGGAGGTTAAGTGATGAAAAGCTTAGGTAAATGGCAGATTATAAGTTTTGGCTCAAGAATTGCGGCCATGAGTATTGGCTTAATTCAAAGCTTTGTCATCCTGCGCATCCTAACAGTATCGGAGTGGGGAATCATTAGAATCGCCCTTTCTTTAGGAAGCGCATTGGGTATCTACCAGCATTTGGGTTTGGCAGGTGCAAGCACTCGTGAAATATCAGTTGCTAAAAGCGACAAAGAGATCTTCAAAATATTTGTCACGTCTGTATTGATTAGATATTTAATATCCGTCCCGCTAGCTATAGGGCTTTTCCTCTCGGCGGGGTTTTTAGCTCAAAAGTATGGCGCTCCGGAAATTGAGTCCTTAATAAGAATATATGCCCTGGTAATGATAGCCCAAGGGGTGCAAAGCATTCTAAATTCCGTGATAAGCGGCACGCAAAGGTTCAAAAGACTTTTTATCTATCAAACTGGAGTGGCTCTTATTAGTGTAGTTTTGTATGTACCGCTAGTCTTTCTCTACCGAATTAACGGGTACTTTTACGCTCTCCTACTCTTTAACATCCTAGCGTCAATCTTACTGGCGGTTATAGCCTTTGCTCCTTTAAAAGACTGGTTTGAATTGCCCAGCAAACGCGAGTTTGTAAATTTCTTCAAAGAGCTCTTCTCTATCTCGATGGCGCTGTTTTTAGTAAAGGTTCTGTACACAAACTGGGAAAACATTGGGCCAAACCTGCTGGGCTTGTCTGTTACTGCCGAGGCGGTTGGTATATTTGGCTTTGCGGCCCTATACGCTAAGAAAATTCTGGCCATATCCGACTCTGTCACAGACGTAAACTTGGCGATATTCTCCGAGAAATATGGCAAAGAGCCCAGTTCTTTTGTAGAAACATTCAGGGCAAACTTTAATAAAATTTTCGTCCTTGTTCTGTTTCTAGCTTATTCCGCGGTATTCTGGAGCAGTGAGCTAACACACGTTGTTGTAGGATTGGACAAGTATGGGCGGGCTATCCCACTTATTATGCCCATTATGTTTGCCTTTGTGTTCTACTCTTTTCTGGACATAGTTAAATCCAGTGTATTTGTACCGGCAAAGATGGGCAGGGAAATGATTGCCGCTTACGGTGTAATGCTGGCAGTAACTATTGCAGCCTACTTTGCCGCCAAAGCCTACTTTGCCGCCAATAAGTATGTGGAACCGCTCCTTGTCATGTCTGTGGCAATGTGCCTGGGTACATTTTTAGCTCTTTTATTTACGATTGGTGTGACAAAGAAGAAAATCGGCTCTTGGTTATTTTCACACGAACATTACCTAATCATTGCACAGAGTGTTGTGATTGCCTTTGCATGGCATTTGGAGAATCTGGTCCTAAAAATCGGTACGTACACAGCGCTTACCATCTTTTACGTTTGGGCGGTTAAAGTGTCAAATTTGGTAGACTTAAAAGAAATATGGCAGAAAATAACAACCAAACTGGCAAAGCTAACAAGCTAAATAAAAAGGCACTGCTAAAAATAGGTGTATCAGTCATCCTATTGACTGTAGTGCTGCTAAAGATAGACCGGGTTCAATTGGTGCAAAACCTGTTGATGATGAACCCGTGGTATATTCCCGGCATCGTAGTGTTAATTTTTGCAAACTACGTTATTAGCTCCATTAGATGGAAAAAGCTTCTAATACACAGGGAACACAGCGAGCAAATCAGCGTAAGATACCTTACCGGATTGTACTTTATTGGCTCCTTTTTCAACAATTTTATGCCTACTAGCATTGGCGGAGACGTTTACAAAGTGTACCGGTTGGGCAAAAAACTTGGTGACACAACTACGGCTTTTACCGCAACTTTTATGGAAAGGTTTACCGGAGTAGTCGCCTTGCTTTGTATTTCGTCCGGCGCATTGATAAAGCTATTAGGCCCGCTTGGTATAGGCATTTTCGCCCTGGCCATAATTAGCATCCCGGTTGGCTACATCTGTCTCTGGATTGCAACTAGAAAAATAAAGAAGCTCGCAAAAATCTACGACTCAATTTCGGTTTACAAAAAGACGCCGCGAGTATTGGTGGTTGCTTTTATCACATCATTCCTTGTCCAAATGTGTGCCATTTTTTCGCAGTTCCTCGTGTTTAAGTCGCTGGGCGCCGATATATCACCGTTTTACGCTGCGTTTATCTTCCCGGTAATCATTCTTGCCAGCTTCTTTATACCGTCACTTAACGGTATCGGCGTGCAAGATGCTTTATACATCCAGCTTATTGCGGTTCCAACTCCGGGGGTTACCGCTGACCTGGCGGTGAGTGCCTCAATTCTTTACCATCTTTTGAGGCTTGGGGTGAGTTTAGTAGGCGGTGTACTTTATGCTATCAATAAAGACTAAAAAAACTCTCGCCGTTACAGCCTTCTGCATACTATTTCTCGTAACGAGAATCCCGTTTCTAGGCTTTGACACTATTAACCCCGATGCAGTAAATTGGCACTTTAGATCCGAGCAATTTGTTGTTGGTCTCAAAAGCGGAGATTTGCTGAAAACATATCAACACTACCACCCCGGAGTCACTTTAATGTGGATCATAGGACTACCAATAGAAATTGTCAGGCAAGTTAACCCTGAATACAGGGTGTACGATGAACACAACTTTATCTTCTTGCATCAGGTCGCCAAATATGCTCTGGTGCTTGCCCAGTTTGTGCTAACTATGATTACCTTTTTAGCATTGAAAGATGTGCTTGGCTGGAAAAGGTCACTGCTTACTGTAGGTCTGCTGTCATTCGAACCTTTCTTCCTCGGCAATTCACGGCTCCTTCACCTGGATGTCTTGTTAACCCAATGTGTATTTCTGGCGCTTGTTTTTGCCCACAAATACACGTCAACTAGATCGACTAGCAGTATCATCATCAGCGGTTTGTTTTCTGGCTTAGCTTTTCTCACAAAAAGCGTTGGTGGCTTAACCTTGGCGCTTATCGCCATATACCTTCTAGTGCATACGTTAACAAAACAAACTATAAAAAAGGCGCTTAGAAACATGACTCTATTTGCGGTGACAGGTGTGGGAACTATCTTCATCTTTTTTCCTGCCTTATGGGTTGCCCCGATTGATGTATTAACCGGTATTTATACCGACGGGCTAAGGATAGGAACGAGGAGGGGCCATGACCAGATAGTGCTGGGTGAATATACCGATTCCGCCGGACCTGCGTACTACCCCACCGTACTCGCCCTAAAAACCTCTCCGGTGTTGCTGGCCGGAACTCTGGTTTTTATGGTGTTTTTGGTACTAGCTTACAGAAAAAGCACCACGCACAGATTGGGTTTTGTGCTAATGACTTCCGTGTTTTACGCAGTATATTTTGTTGGCATGTCACTGGCCTCAAAAAAGATTGACCGCTATATGCTACCTGTGTATCCTCTGTTTTGTGTGGCAACTGCGTATGCACTAACTACTATTGAGGCGCGCATCCAAGGGTGGAAACAAAAACTGGCTTTGTGCATTCCGCTAGCAGCTGGATTAGCGTACCCGTTAATCGCTTTCTATCCGTACTATTTTACATACACAAACCCCATCTTTGGCTCCGCAGAAAACGCCAATAGGATCATCGGCCAAAAACCTTTTGGTGTGGGCATCCCGGAACTAAAAAACCTAATCGTTAGTCGGTATGGAGCTAATGTAGGTCTAGGGTTCATCGACAAAAAACCCATGTCGATGATATATCCAAATTCCAAGCTATTTGACATCAGGGTAGATGGAACAAAAAAATATGATCTGATTGTTTTGGGCCCTAACGAGGTTATGCCGGAGAACGTTATCCAAAGTCAACTTAAGTACAAGCTTGATTATAATTTTTATATTAATGGCTTAGCATATTGGCGGGTATATAAAAAGGACGCTACACATGTGGTTAACTAGACTAAAAAATCCGGCGCTTATTCTGGTAATTCTAGCCCTGACGATCCGACTTATTGGCATAGACCACGGCTTCCCATTCATCTATCACCCGGACGAACCTACAGTTATTAGGTCGGCGCTGGGTATCCGCTTTGACCCAAATCCCGGCCATTTTGACTGGCCGCATGTATATTTTTATATGAATTACTTTGGCTATATGGTGTTTGCCAAGTTCAGAGCTTTTCTCGCAAGCACTTCGCTAGCCACCACGCTCCCAATTTTGTGGAACGACAATCTAGTCTTTTATCTCTTATCAAGAATCTTAACAGCTGTACTCGGCTCACTAACGGTTGTACCGATATACCTATGGGTAAAAGCACATATAAACCCCCGCGCTGCGTTACTGGCGGGATTAATATTCGCACTGGCGCCTTTTCACGTTAGGTTCTCGCATTACGCCCTGATAGATGTTCCAATGCTGTTTTTTCTATGCTGGGCGCTTTATCTCTCCGAAAAGCACCCTCTTGGTTCCGGATTCATGCTGGGATTAGCCACCTCTACAAAATATAACGGCATTCTTGGAGGGCTGTTCATTTTCCTTTGGTATCTGTTAACTAAAAAGAATCTTGCCGACTTCGTTAAGGTAGGAATTGCTGCAGTTGTAGGATTTGTCATTGGCACGCCATATGCGGTACTCGACTTTGCTACTTTTAGCCGAACCGACAGCCCTCTGGGAGCCTTGTGGCAATTCACCAATGTTGGGCATGTTACCTTCATTACCCAACTCCAGAACTTCTTTACCGCCCTAAGTAGCAAACTGCCAGATGATTTTGGTTATGGTGCTGCAATATTGTTTGCACTGGCAATAGGCATTATTGTACGACAAAGGCTAAATCGCATTAAAGTCTCCAGTTACGCTCAACTAAGCGCGGTAGTGTTTCTTGCCCTCACTTTGTTTATCTCGGGCGCCGACAAAACACCCTCGCACTATTATATGCCAACATACCCATTTTTATTTCTTACAGTCGGGTGGGCGGTGGACTTTTTGGGCACCAAAGTATCACCACTCATTTTCAAATGGCTGGTAGTGGCGCTCGTCGTTCCATCTATAGTCTTAAGCGCACTGAATATTGATGACCTAATCAAAAAAACTTCAACCAATATTTACGGGGGCGATGTGGAGTATACTAGGCAAAATCCTGTTAAAATTGACCAGAATGAAAACGCTCTTTAAGTTCAAATTCGAGATACTGTTCTTCGTCCTGTTTCTACTCTCCAGAATGCCGTTTATTGGCCAAGAGTCGTTCAATACAGATGTGTGGAAGTGGAAGGCCAGAATCTACGACTTTGGCAGTGGGGTGTTTAACCTTGACTTTCAAAAGACACTGCAGAAATATCATCCCGGTGTTACGTTAATGTGGGTTGGTACCGCGGCAGTCAAGGTAGAAGGGATGTACTGCGCCATTATAAAGTGCCCAAATGAAAGTGTTGATCCGGTGGGCGCAGTATTTGCACTGGACTTTTTTCAAAAGCTAGGCGTTGTGTCCGCAATAGGCCTAATTCTTACCTTTGCGTTTTACCCAATTAGAAAACTATTTGGCAAAAAATACGCCTTTGTAGCTTTTACTCTAATTTCATTTGAACCTTTTTTTTATGCCTTATCGAGGGTTATTCATCTGGAAGGTTTAATGACTGCGTTCTTGCTTGCTTCTTTTGCTTGGACTTTTTATCATCTGGAAACAACAAAAGGCAAAGCACTAACGGCTGGTCTGGTACTCTCGGCAATCTTTGCGGCTCTTGGGGCACTTACAAAATCGTCAGCTTTGTATATTGTTCCGTTCGTCCTACTAACAATTCTGTACTACTTTAGAAGGCAACTAGTTGCCGCTGTAAAAGTTGGGGCTTTTTGGCTGCTGGTGTTTGTTGCAACTTATGTAGTGACGTGGCCCTCTATGTGGGTACAACCGCTAAAAACACTGGACTACGTCCTTATTAGAGGAATAAAGGAAACTGGGGTTGAAGGCAGGCATGAGCAGATATTTATGGGCAAATACACTGAAGACCCCGGCCCATTTTATTACATCGTCGTAGGTGCATATCGTTTCTCCCCGGTACTGTTGGCAGGAATTCTTCTCTCACTGATTCTATACAAAAATGTCTTGCCGCATTTCGAGTCAACCAAATTCAATCGGTTTTTTGTACTAGTATTAGTCTTTGCCTTAGGTTATCTACTTGAAATCACTATCCCAACAAAGAAACTGGATAGATACATCCTGCCCGCCTTAGTCTTTTTATGTCTTAATGCGGGTTTTGTGGTTACTTGGTTGCTGTTTGTTGTAGTACCAAAGTACACCGCGCGGTATATAAAAATAACTCCAGCGTATGCGCCAATTGGGGTCTTTTCTCTAGCCGTGCTAGCCATGGGCTATCAAACGCTAAAGCTAACACCCGACTATTTTGCATATTACAACCCGCTGGCGGGTGGGTTGCCGACAGGCATTTACGCACTTGAACCAAAGTGGCTAATAGGTCAAGGGCCGATAACCGAATACTTTGCCAACCTGATGGCAAACCAAGGTTTGTCGGCTTTTGCAACCGGCGAGTCCTTTGATAACCAACAAAACCTTTCGAACAAACTAACAGTGGCCTTTCCGGAAAAATACTATACTCAAATATGGCCGTTTATAAGACGGATTGGCGCCTGGGCAACCATAGAAGACCTCACACCTAACGCCTTAAGAACCAGATACTTTGTTTATCCGGTGTGGGATGACTATTCAAGCACGGAAACTCGTTTCCCGCTAAAGTATATAAATGCTATCTATTTAGACGGTGTAAAGTTATATAACGTGTATGAAAGAACTAACCAACAAAACTAAGGCTATATTATTAAGTGACACTGTGCGAGGAACACTAATTGTTTCCATTGGCACTTTTGCCGGAAGCCTGTTTAGTTATATATTGCAGGTGGCGCTGGGCAGAAGTCTAACTATTGGTGATTTTGGCACTTTTAGCACGCTTTTGTCTCTTTCCATCATTTTTACACTTCCTGGAAGCGCAATATCCACGGCGCTGGTAAAGTCTGTATCGCACTACATGGCAAAAGACAACTACGCTGTTATTACCAGATTGTTTTATCAGGCTACACTTTGTTCCTTTGTTATGGGATCGCTTCTGGCCCTTGGTTTTATCGTTTTTATAAAACCGGCTATGGCCTATTTGAATATAAAAGACAGCGGGCTGATATACCTCTATGCGCTGTATATAGCCTTTTCGTTTTTGTATATTCCCATATCTTCCTTTTTACAAGGGCTGCTAAAGTTTAAAGCCCTCTCGGTTTTTAACGTCACAAGCCAAATGCTAAGGCTGGTCATGCCCATGCTTCTGGTGTTTGCTGGATTAAGGTTGCCGGGTGTTTTTCTTGGCATGACTTTGGCCATTTTGGCCGGCTACATAATTGGAGAGCTGCTATTGCACAGGGACTTCCTGCCAAAGCCCGACCAAACAGAAAATATGCTAGCAGTGGGAAAAAGCATAGTTCTCTTTTCTGTTCCGGCATTGATATCCATTTTAAGTTTAAATCTGCTAAATAATATTGACGTTATACTGGTTAAGCACTTTTTTTCCGATCATGATACCGGTGTTTACTCGGGTGCTTTAACAATGGCAAAGGTTTTGCTTTTTGGCGCCGGATCTGTGCAGATCGTTATGTTCCCCCAAGTAGCTAACGCCTTTGCCAAAGGCGATAACTATATTAGCAAGTTTCTAAAATTCCTGGCGCTTCAGCTAGTCTTGCTAACGTGCGGGCTGCTCGTCTATCTGGTTTTTCCAAGCTATATAAACCAAATTATGTTTATGGGCAAATACACTAGCTCGGTTCCCCTTCTTCCGCTTTTTGCTACGTTTGTAGCTTTATATGTACTTGCCAACTTCTTTGTTCTATTCTTCTTGGCCCTTGCAAAAACCAAGCCAGCCTTTTTTCTGATACCGTGGGTGGCTCTTCAGGTGCTACTAATATACACTTTCGATCACACCCTCGAGAATGTGTTGAAAGTCAATGTACTTGCTGCTTTCATGTCGTTGGCAACGCTGGTGGGTTATTTTGTATACCTAACCGCAAAATATTACCGCGGGCAATACAAGGGCCCGCAAGCTCCCGCCTACTGATATAATAAAACCAACCGTGAAAGTCTCAATAATAGTCCCAATTTATAAGCAGGAAAAAACCATTAAAAAGGATCTGGAAAATATTGCGCATGTTATGAGTCAAACAAGATGGGACTTTGAACTTATAGGGGTTGTTGACGGCTCACCAGATAACTCGTTTGAGGAAGCAAAAAAACTAAAGGACCCACATATTAAAATATACGGCTACGAGCATAACAAAGGTAAGGGCTACGCCATTAGGTACGGTATGGCCAGAGCGTCGGGCGAGTACATATCTTTCATCGACGCGGGTATGGACATAGACCCAAATGGTATCTCCATGCTACTTGAACACATGGAGTGGTACGACGCCGACATAATAGTCGGCAGTAAAAAGCACCCCGCCTCACAAATAAACTATCATGTCATTAGGCAGCTATACAGCTGTATTTATCATCTACTCGTACGAATACTTTTTGGACTAAAGCTTAAGGACACACAAACCGGACTTAAAGTGTTCAAACGAAATGTGATGGAAAAAGTTCTCCCCAGGCTTCTTGTTAAACAATTCGCTCTGGATGTTGAGATACTTGCGGTGGCAAAAAAACTCGGGTTTGACAGGATATATGAGGCTCCGGTTAAAATTAACCTGGACGAGGGCAATTCCAGCTTTTCGCTTTTTCCGCTATTCGACAAGGGCATTCAAAAGATGGTTATTGACACATTAGCTATCTTCTACCGACTTAACATTCTTGGATACTATAACGATGCAAGCAAAAGAAAGTGGATTTACGATAAAGACCTAGATATGCGCGTTAATACAGGAGAGTTAGGCTAGCGGTATGAAATTTTCGATCATTATCCCAATTAGAGCCCTAAATAGTTTTGTGCAAGAAAGTGTTGACCACATAAAGGCCCTAACTTATAAAGACTTTGAGGTGCTGATAGTAACGGATGAAGTCGAAGCCAACAGTTTTGCTGATGCCAAAGTTAAGCTCCTTGTTTCAGGCAAGGTGGGCCCCGGCGAAAAACGGAACTTTGCGGCAAAGGCGGCCATTGGAGAGGTTTTAGCTTTTTTGGACGATGATGCTTACCCCGCAACCAATTGGCTGGATGAAGCTGCCAAGCTCTTTTCAGACGCCAGTGTTTTTGCTCTCGGTGGCCCAGCCGTAACTCCCCCCACCGCCAGCTTTCTGGAAAAATGCGCAGGCAAGATACTGGAATCAACTTTAGCCAGCGCCGGAACAAGGTATAGACATAGACCAGAAGCACGCAGGGCGGTTGCTGACTACCCATCTGTTAATTTATTCGTCCGTAAGGAAGCCTTTGCCAAAGTAGGCGGCTATTCCATAGAGTTCTGGCCTGGCGAAGACACTAAACTGTGCTTGGATCTGGTGAAAGCCTATGGCAGGCCTTTTGGCTACGACCCCCGACCCATCGTCTACCACCACAGAAGAAATGTTTTTATACCATACTTAAAACAGATTTCCCGGTACGGGAGGCATCGCGGGCAATTCGCTCGGATATTCCCGGAAACCTCACGACTACCAAGTTACTTTGCGCCCTCTATTTTTACCCTTGG
>Ga0075592_103_pt1 | contig 33745 bp, 32 predicted proteins | sample RifGroC2_FD_68349 | JGI IMG/M metagenome (GOLD analysis project Ga0075592, IMG submission 68349) | candidate division WWE3 bacterium GW2011_GWC2_44_9 | reverse complement strand
TTTACCTGCTATTGCTCCCGGGTAGTACAAACAAGGTGTATGCCGTTCCGTGGCCCTGCACCTCAGCTGACGCTACGGGCGTATCGGAGGGTGTGTGTTGTGTGTTCCAAGACCTCCCCAACAAACCGTGGATAACCTCAAACAGTGACTACTGCACGCCGGGGCATATAATGAAAATTGAAATACCGGATTGCACTTGCCAGGAAGTAAATGTTGCCATTTCCGATTTGTTTAGAACTATAGACGGCATTATGCTGCCTATCTCCATAATAGTAGGTATGTTTATAATTGTTCTTTCCGGCTATAAAATATTAACCAGCCAAGGGGACCCCACATCGCTTCAAACCGGTAAAGAAAACTTGACATCCGCAATAATTGGCTTAATATTTGTGCTATTATCAGTTTCCATATTAAGGGTTATTATCAAAGCCCTTATAACTGGAGATCAGAATCCGTTTTAAATGCAGACAGTATGATTATTAAAGATTTATTAACAAGTTTAGAAAGGAGCGCTAAGTTGTGAGTTCTTATTTGCTGGATGTTTTTCAAGTCGTTGCTCTGGCAGAGACGGGCAAGAACGCTCAAGTGATTAATCTTGGGTTTGTGGATCTCAGTCAGGTTTTTGGCTTCCTGGTGAACGTTGTTCTTGGTGTTGGTATAGCTGTTACCATTATCTTCAGGAGATCAAAAAGCCGCCGGTGCTGCTAGGGACGCGCTTACCAACGCTGTGATTGGGTTCATCGTGGTTATTGGCGCTTTCACAATTAGGACTATATTAGTAAACGTTATTGGCGGTGTCACTAACGACGAACTGAATGTGACTAATATAGTCTCGTTCTAGCTTGCTTATTAATTACTGTGAGGAGGTGTGTGCAACGACATGATTATTAGAGATATAATGGCAAGTGCCGCGCTTGCCGCTACAAATAAGGTGGTGCAACCTATTGATTTGAAGTTTACGAATCTTTCCGATGTTTTTGGCTTCCTGGTGAACGTTGTTCTTGGTGTTGGTATAGCTGTTACAGGAGATCAAAAAGCCGCCGGTGCTGCTAGGGACGCGCTTACCAACGCTGTGATTGGGTTCATCGTGGTTATTGGCGCTTTCACAATTAGGACTATATTGTTAAATGTGATCGGAGGAGACGCAAATTCGAAAATGGATATAAAAGAGGTTGTAAACTTTTAGCTAGTTTGGCAAATAACCTTTTAAAACCCGGATTAAGCTCCGGGTTTTTTGTTGCAAAAAAGCCAATTTTATGCAATTCTGTACAAGATGGCTTTACTTGCTGCAGAAAGTACAGACCCTTTTCAGTACCTGCCCGCCTGGGTAGAGATATCACCGGACAGATCATCCGGTTATATGACTGTGAGCGATTTCTTTGGGGTAGCACTAAATGTTGTATTTGGTACAGTTATTGCTATATCAATGATTACCATGATCGTATCCGGAATAAAATTTATAACAGCTAAGGGGGATCCAAAGGCCGCGGCGGAAGCTAAGTCAGCCCTTACAAACTCTATACTAGGTTTTATTTTAGGTATAGGAGCCTATACACTAAAGACTATAATATTTAACGTAATTGGTGGTAATTATGGAGAGTTACTAAATGCAACACCCAATTTTTAGTAGGCTGTTTCTCTTTATAGTTGTAATGTGGGTATCCTTTATGGGTGGTAGCGTGACAAGAGCTGCGGTAACAACAAATTACTGGGATGCCTGCACGGAACTAGAAAGCACTACTTGGGATAAAGGGCCGCACCCAATGGCTATAATTTGCCCTGTGGCTAGGCTGTTAAATGTTTTTGTGCTATCTGCCGGGGTCTTTTTTATTCTCTTTGTTTTTGTGTCCGCACTCAAGTATGCAATATCCCTAGGGGACCCAAAAGCATTGCAGGCTTCCAAACAAACTTTAACTATGGCCATAGTAGGCTTCCTTATCGTCATAGGTGTATACACTATCGTCACCATCATTAGCAACGTGTTGGGACTTGAAAATAGGCCAGTTGCTCTAGGCGCATGTCCATATCCGCTTTTTGACCCATTTGGAGCTCTTAATTGCAATCTCAAAGAACTGTTGGGTCGGCTAGGTATAAGCGGCTAATCCGGATATACAATATTATCGCTAATTGAATTAATAAAAGAGAGTGTGTAATTTCCTTTCATCACATTACCTTCTTGCGTTCTGGAACCAGATGTTACAGTGATAGTATAGTTGGTATCAAACTCCCAGCCGTTGGATAGGGTAGGAGAAGGTTCAAGCCACACACTTGTTGGATCGGAGGTTAGTGTGTACTTCTCAAACGCAATAGCTGGTTCAATGCTAATAAATATAGTTCTAGCCTCTGGGTCGATTTTCTGGTCAAACTTTATCTTCACCGGAAACCTGCTGTTAAGATACTGAATAGCGCCTGAGGGCTCCGATTCCACAACGTTCAAAGGGTTTACAGCTACTACTGGCGGCGTAATACCATCTCCATTGCCTCTATCTACGCCCGCACTGCCGAAGAAAACAAGATACACCGCTATCAATAACGTTACGGTTGCCGCTGAAGTGATAAGTGTCCTCTTTGATTTTAGAATAGGTCTTAAGTCCTTCATACTAATTCAACGTTAGCATAAAACTAACGGCACAACCAATCTTCAGGTTTAACAAAATCCGTGTTGACCCTCATTTCCAAATGTACATGCTTTCCACCAGAATAGGCATAAAGGAGTGCAATAGGATCCCCAGGTCTGTATTCGCTGGCAGTTGATCCTAAAGAATCGCACTCAAGATGTAAAATATGTATCTCATAGACATACGTCCCGTCATTACCAGTTAATGTAACCCAGCAACCTGCACCACTACCATCGTCCGTAGACCGTTTAGAAGCACTCCAGGTTTGCACAATGTTGCCCCCCACACCCAGCCTTGGCGTCACTGCCCATGCGCTATCAACACCCGAACTTGGAACTACATCCAAAGCGTATCCATAGTAGCCCCTTAGTAGAACCGCCCAACGAGAATCATTACACCAGCTATCCGTATCCGTCGAAGGTCCTTTTGCTCTAATACTATAAATAAAATACGGTATGTTTTTACTGCAATCCTCCATGCCATTTACTTGAGTTCTACCACCTGCTCCTACCGTATCCCTAGGTGCCCAGTACTCATTTGACCCGTGCCTCCAAGGTCTGCTGCCTGGAGCTGGCTCTAGGGCATTTGAAAAAGAGTACGTAGTTATTATGTAGGACGGAAAAACGCATGAGGTTTGGGCACTATCTGGAAGCCTCGCTGGTGGTGCAACGGCTCCAGTAGCCGTTGCGGAAGGAGTTCGCCACCTGTCCCCCAATGGGACGCTTGTTAGCACAGTGCCAAGCAAGAATAGAATAATGCCAACGAACAATATAGGCATAAAGCAGCCTATTATTATTACTTTTTCAGTGGCGGCAGCTGCATCGTCAATAAATGAATTAATAGCTCCCATCAAGTCGCCCTTGAGGAACATCCTAAACATGTCCTTTGCTTTATCCACTACCTTAGAAATAATGGCGTTAAGAACTTTTTCCACTACAGGAACCAGCGCCACGCCAAGCCCTCCCGTTGCCCCGCCTAATAATGCCGTTAAAGCGACCTTTAACCCCAGCTTTGTAGCTATTTTCGCTGCCAAATTTGCAACCCGCTGTGCCACCACGGCCTTTAAGTGTACAAACGGAGAAACCAGCTTTGTGATACCGGTTTTGGTAAAAATCGCCTGCTGAATCTGTGAAAGCTTTGAGGCATAAATCTGAAGCAATCCCACTTTTTCCACAAACGGGTCGAGCGTTGCCGCGTTAGTTTTTCTTAGCTTTATTTTTGCAAACAACCCTTCGAGTAAGGCCTTGTTTTTGTCAGTTTCAAGAAGTTCGCCGTTGAGCACGTCAAACGGAAGGCCCGACTTAATCAGCTCACCACGCATTTGGTTTGCCTGTAAAGTCAGCAGCCCCCAGTTTTTGTCCCCACTGACTATATACTGCATCCCCGCACCAAACGACCCCACATTGCCAGATTTATTGTTTATTAGGGCCAGAAGAGCCTTGTAGTTTGCGTTAGGGTCTGTTGCCCACGATGTAACAGCTCCGCCAGCGTAGACACCTATCAATTTCCCATCTTTGGAACGTGACCACGCTTCATAAAACGCGCCTAAGTGCTTAGACCCTGTGAGATTTGCGCTGACTTTAAAAGTGGATGCGCCAACAGTAACTGAAAACCGCTCCGTGAACTTGTTTTTCATTATCCACGGCAAGTTGTTAAAGACTGGGTGAATCGGAGTAACGTTGTCTTTGTAGACCAACCCAAGCATTTGGGTTTTTTGCATTATCTTGCCTGTCCAATAAGCCGGGGTGAACATTTGGATTCTGCCTTTTATCGCACCTAAGTACACATAAGTCTTCCCAAAGTTCCCTTTAGCTACAGTGTCAACTAAGTCCCTCCCAGCTTCCTGTAAATAACCGCGTTTATGAATATCGTAAACAGTACCTAAAGACCTGAAACCGTTTGTTGCAACTAGACTATTGCCACTAGCAGGATCAGTCATAGTGCCAATGGTCTGCAAAATGGATTTTTCGCCCTCAAAATACCTTCTGCCGACGGTCTGCAAGTATCTGTCATAAATGCCTCCGTCATATCGACCGTTGGCAAATCTATTGGAAAGCTGGGCAACTTGTGATGCCACACCCTCGCGCTCAAAGAGTGAGAGTACCTTTGTCCCCGGGAGCCCCGCATACCCGGCCGCAAGATTCTCAACATCGGTTAAGAAAGTTTCCAATTCTTTTACGTCGTTGGCAAAAGCATCTCGTCCTATGGTAAAAGTGCTGTACTGTGTTTTGGTCAGGTTTATGTTTGCTCTCAAGTCTCGCGCCGCATCCGATAGGTCCGTAAACGCTTTTTGCACCTCACCAGCAGAGATACCCTCTGTGAGACCTTTTTTAGCAATCAGTTTTGCCGCACCATCAATACCTTTGTTTAGCTCACTCATGTTTTTCAGCAAATCATTTTCCAAACCAAAAGCGTTAACCCGTAAAAGCGTTTCACCCATGTTTGGATCAGCGCCTAGAATGCCTTGTATTGTTGAGTTTTTAACCTTAATTTCGGTTGCGGCGGCATTATAAAGCGCGCTTTGCATATCCCTATATCTGTCATTCCGTGTAAATGCCGACTTCTTACCCGCAACAAAACCTAACACCCCGGCGGCGGCCTGTTCGTACACATCTATCCCCGCATCGGCAACCCCAGCAGCAACTTTTATGCCTTGCTTGCCGGCTGTAGAAAAATACAAGTTCGTATCTGCATAAATGCCCTGCTTATTGAAATCAATAGGCCCGTACGCGCTTTGCACCAACTTAAAGGAGGGCGGTGCGGAGGTTGCAAATTCGGTTGGGTTAACCACCATTCTCCACATGTCTCTCTCGCTCAAGGTATCCAAGTCATTCCAGAATTCTGTATCAAAAGAACCAAATCTCCTAAAGGGGTTAATAGCTCCCAAAGAGCTGTCTACAAATTTAGTAATTGCTTTTTTTGGGTCGGTAACCAAGTCGAATGGGTTTATTACCACATAAGTTCCCTTAACATCCGCCGCCTCTTCCCGTCCGAACTCATAAAGGTCAAAGCCTGTTTGTGTGGCCGGAGTTGTACCAACGTTAAATGATATCTTCCAATCGTCTACGATCCAATCTTTAAGCTGGTTAGGTAACTCGGAGGGCCTTTCTGCAATCGCAGCGGCTTCATCAATTACGGAATTTAAGCCCAAACCGGAGGTATCAAATCCCGGACCCGGTCTAATGATGCCGGGTCTTCTGGGTATGGGTTTGTCCCCCGGATAATAACCAAACCACAAAGGGTTAGAACTTGGCATGCACTGATTCTATACTAAAAGAGCTTGATTTTGTATCGGCTCTATGGAATACTTTGGATGAAAATGACTCATTTTAGAGTAAAAGCGGTGTTAACAACTTTTGTTTTGGCCACATTAGTGTGGTCCGTTTCCCACGCCGCGCCCGCCCCGCCCACACAGAGCCAATACTGTCAGCCCGATCAAACCCTATTTGAAAAGATTGGAACTGCGTATAAAGCACTGGATGTTAGAAAAACCATTAACACTATGATTACGTCATCAATAACAGATGCTCCCGCCAGCATGATAGCAAATAGAAATCCCCAGCAGATGATGAATTGCGCGTATGATGTGCTCAAAAAGAACAATAAGGGGGGTAGGTACGCCGATACATTGAGGGATATTGAAGAGAAATGCCCATCTGCTAGAAGTACCAATGAGAACTGTGACGATTTTGTTCAAACATATAATGCCACCCAAACAACGGGCGGAAACACCTTGGCATTTAACCAAACTCTCACCTCCGGCAGCATATTAGGAGTGGCTAATGGGCTTGAAGGCGCTGTTAGAACAGAACCCTTACCTACAAACCTCGCCTATTTCTGGAACGACTCAATTAGAAACGTTCCCTTCGCGGGTAGAGCGTTGGCAGCAGATGTTAGTTACGGCAACGCTCCGATGATCGGAGTGATTCTGGCTATTTGGAAAACCACCAGGAATCTGGCCTTTGGTTTGCTAGCTATAGTTATGCTCGTAACCGGCGTTATGATTATGATAAGAAGAAAGCTTGCTCCGCAACTGGTTGTAACCTTGCAATACGCGTTGCCAAGAATTCCATTGGCCGTTGTATTAATTGTTTTCAGTTATCCTATTGGAGCTGTGCTGGCTTCAAGTATGCGCTTTTTGTCCGATACAAGCGGTGCAATAATTGCTAACATCGCTCTCGGGCCGGAAGAAGGGCTTGGCCAAGGCAATTGGCCGGCTTCCATAGGTTTAATAGTCTCACTGGTTCTTATTGGATTACTCCAGTTCACAGGTGTGGCCGCACCGGTAATGGCTGTGGTCATGGTGATGCTGTTGGTTATAGCTATTCTGTACATCTTTGTTTTTATCAGAGCAATACTTATCTATCTTAAGTTATTATTCTCCATTGTTTTTGCGCCGATTATATTTGCTTTAGGTGCTATACCGGGGAACGAAAGTATGACCCAAAATTGGTTTAAGGGGGCCATCGTAAACGTTCTTTCTTATGCCGGCATGTTTGCCTACACACACGTTGTTTTATTAATTGTTGTCCTTATCATGGTATCCCCGGCTAACAGTTTTGACACCAGTTCTATATTGGGGTCAATATTTGGTGTTATTTTGTCTCCTATCTTTATCATTTTCGGACTTCTTCAGGCCCTCAAAGTGCCTGGCAAAGTCAATGCTTTTATTATGGGTGAGCAAAAGGGCGGCAGGAGATAAAGACGGACCCAGTCCTACCGTAACCCCGCACTTTTTGTGCTATTATAATCTCGGGTGTCAACCCGTTTATGCCCATTAGAGAACAGCAAACCACAAACAAGCAACACGCAATTCCACAGTCTATTATGTCAGTGGAATTTAAGATAATAGGCGACCTCACTTTAAAACAGTTTTTCTTTCTTATGATCTTTGCCGGTTTGGCTTACGCAAGTTTTATGCTTATAGAAGCTTTTGTCTTTAAGTGGCTTTTTGTTTTATTTTTTGCCGGCACCGGCCTATGCTTTGCATTTCTGCCATTGGGCGACAGAGGGCTTGACCAATGGATAGTCAACTTTATCAAAGCTATGTACCTGCCCAACCAATACGTATATAGAAAAGAGGAAGAAGTTCCCCAGGTCTTCCAGTACCAAAACCTGGACGTGCTAAGAAACGAGCTTATTACGCTTACCCCAACCACCAGCAGAAGAAAAATTGAGGCATACTTGGAACAGCAAAGTCAGCCCATAGACAAACTCGATATCGACGAAAAAGGCTATATTCTTAAGGTCAAAGAGGCATACAGCCAACAATACACTAACTCCGGTGCGGATGGAACACCTGCGGTCACTACGACTGTAACTGTTGAGGAAGTGCTGCCTGTGTCGCCAGCGCCGCAGGATTTAACCGCCCTAGAGTTACCAGCGCCAGTACTACGAGAACAAAAACCAGAAACCGGGACACAAACTCCTCATCAGCTACCCACAGTTCGGCCACAATCGGGCGAACACATTGTGCAAGACATTATAGTCAAACAACCACACAGAATAAGGCACATACCCCAGCCAAGATACCAAGAACCAAGCACTGATTATTACTCACCAACTATGACTCCCGACATGCATTCGGGCAGAAGGTTCATTAATCTGGCTCCAGAAATGGGCCGAGGCGAGATCACCCTCCCAATAAGAGGTGAGCGAGTGATAAGACCTCTGGAGGAGGAAAGATTCCAAGCGGAAGATGAAAAAAAAGTCAAACAATTGGATGCCCTTTTGCAAAATATTAAGAGCACCCAGGAAGTACAGAAACGCGTTCTGGAGGCCGAGAAAATAAATCAGGAAGAGGAAACCAAAAAACTCCGGCAACAAGAACTTACAAACTCTGTTAAAGAGGAGGAAGCGAAAAAAGAAAAAATTAGGCAGGAAGAAGATCGACTTAAACAGCTAAAGGAGCGGGAGGAGCTGCTAGTTAAACAAAAGCAGGAACTTGAAACCAAACGGCTACAGGAAGAAGAGAAAAGGAAAAAAGAGGAGGAATACCTCGCCCAGCATGTTGTACAAATAACCCCGGCGCAGCAGGCTCAAAACCCAACCGTGGCAAACATTGTGTGGGGCATTGTGCTAAACAACAATAAACAACCAATTGAAAATGTGGTTGTGGTAATCAGAAATGCCAGAAAAGAGGTGGTACGAGCGCTAAAGACCGGTGTACAGGGCAGGTTTGCCATAACAACACCTCTTGCCAACGGAGCGTATTACATAGACACTGACCGAGAGAACAAAAGCGGGTTAAAGTTCCCACTAATCACTCTGGAAGCAAAAGGCGAGGTAATACCCACGTTGAAAATAGTTGGCACGGCGTAACTGCATGCTACAATTAAAATATGCCTGAACTTATTAAAGCGTCAACTCAAGAGCACCTAGACATTGAAGATATTAGAGACGATTATGTGGTCTTAAAAACAGGCGGGGTGGTGGCCGTGATCCAAACTACAGCAGTTAATTTTGACTTGCTTTCCGAAATCGAACAGGACGCCATGATTGGGGCGTTTGCCATGCTTTTAAACTCGTTAACTTTTCCAATCCAAGTTTTGGTGAGGTCAAAAAGACTGGATATCTCTAAATATATAGATCTGGTTTACAAAGTCGAACAGCAGCAAAAAGATCCGCTACTAAAATTCCAGGCGGAAGCATACAGAAAATTTGTGCAGGACCTTATTCAAACAAACGATGTGCTAGACAAAAAGTTTTATGTTGCCATACCATCTGCCCTCACCACCGCTAAAGAACTCGGTTCCAGTCCTCTGGACCCAATTTGGCGACTCTTTGGCATGCACAAGAGGCAAACATCGGTTAACGTGGAACAGGCGCTTAAAAGGGCAAACAACGAGCTTCCGCCAAAGATAGACCACGTTATAAAAGAATTCAATAGAATCGGGGTTAGATCCAAGAGACTGGGCACACAAGAGCTGGTGGAACTGTTCTTTGACATTTACAACCCCTCGTCCATACACGGTCAACGGGTTAGAACAAACGTAAGTGACTATAAAACGGCTATTGTCCAGCCTGCTATATTGGAAGAATAAACTTATTGGAAGAATAAATATATGGCACTATTCTCTAAAGTTAAATTACCGCCCGTCACCTTAGGAAAAAAAGATGTAAAAAAAGAGCTGGAAGCGCAAAAACCAAAGCAGCCGGAAGAACAAATTGCAGAGCCAAAAGATATGGCTCGGGGCATGGTGAACATAAAAGACATTATTGCCCCCTCTGCCGTGGAAGTTGACTTTAACCACATTCGTGTGGGCTCCAACTACTTCACTACGCTGTTCATATCAGGCTACCCAAGGTTTGTTGGCGCCAACTGGCTGTCGCCAATAATAAACTTTGACCACACTCTTGATCTTTCCATGTTTTATTACCCGGTTAAGTCTAAGGGCATCTTGGAGGATCTTAAAAAGAAAATCACAGAAATGGAAGCCACTGTAAGAACCGACCGCGAAAGAGGAAAAATTGAGGATCCCACAGTTACATCCGCGCTGGAAGACGCCAAGTCCTTGCAAGAGCAACTTGTTAAAGGTGTGGAAAGATTCTTTCAATTCTCTTTCTACATCACCATCCCGGCGGAGACTCTGGAGGAGCTCAAAAGTGTAACCTCTAAGGTGGAAAGCACTTTAGGCTCCCTGCTTCTAATTTCTAAAACTTCCACCTTGCAAATGGAACAAGCTTTCCAGTCCACCATTCCAACAGCTTTAGACAAACTGCTCATAACCAGAAACATGGACACCACCAGCCTGGCCACTACTTTCCCGTTTACCTCATCAGACCTTACCCAAGAAACGGGTATTATGTACGGCATCAACCGGCATAACGGCTCGCTTATCATTTTTGACAGATTCTCCATGGAGAACGCTAATACGGTTGTTTTTGCCAAGTCCGGCGCCGGCAAGTCGTACCTTGTAAAACTGGAGGCTTTAAGATCACTGATATTTGGTTCAGAAATTATTATTATCGACGTTGAAGAAGAGTATAAAATGCTATGCGAGGCCGTTGGTGGAGATTTTATTAGCTTCTCGCCAAACTCACCGGCTAGAATAAACCCCTTTGACCTTTCTAACATTGCTGTGGAGGGCGAGAACGAACTTGGCCAAAAGATTCTTTCCCTGCACACGCTCCTAAAGCTTATTTTCAGGACAATGACGTCGGTAGAAGAGGCCATTTTAGACCGGGCGCTTATTGAAACCTATAGAATTAAAGGCATAACACCCGATCCGGAAACGCAAATGACTAAAGAACCGCCGGTTATGGAAGACCTATACAAAGTGCTCCTGGGGGCAGACGAACCGGAAGCCAAAAGCATGGCCGAAAGACTAGAAAGGTATATCAAAGGCTCACTGGCAGGCATCTTCGACTCACAGTCAAACATAAAGCTAAGTAGTAAAATGACTGTTTTCTCCACAAAAAACCTGGAAGATATTTTAAGACCAATAGCTTTTTACATCATACTAGACTTTATCTGGACAAAAATACGCCGCGATCTCAAAAAGCGCATTCTCATTGTTGAAGAAGCGTGGTATCTAATGCAAAACGAAGATTCGGCGAGATTTATCTACGGTATAGCAAAACGGGCGCGAAAATATTACTTAGGATTAACTGCCATATCTCAAGATGTGGATGACTTTTTAAGTTCCGAATATGGCAAAGCCATTGTCACCAACTCGTCGATCCAAATACTACTAAAACAGCACCCGGCCGCTATAGATAAAGTTGCGGACACTTTTTACCTGTCCGAAGGGGAAAAACGCCTGCTCCTGGGCGCGGGCCAAGGGGAGGGGCTTTTCTTTGCCGGGTCAAACCACGTGGCGTTAAGGGTTGTTGCCAGCGAGGCCGAGCATAATCTGGTAACCACCAATCCCGCAGAACTGCTCAAGCTAAGAGAAAGGGGGTTAATAAGTGGTTCAGCAATAGTTGAATCGGGCAATCGCGATCAAAGAAACCAGCCCCCGCAAAGGCAGGTTTATAAGCCCGTAGGCCAATCCGCCCCATTAAGCTAAATAAGCTAGGAATTTAACTTCACAGGCATTACCAAGTGTAAAAAGTTGGCCATTTCAATCGGTTTAAATACGCAGGGTGACTGTTCGCCGTTAGTAAAAATAGCAAGTTCCTCCGATTTTACATTGTTAAAAAAGTCCAGCAAGTATTTGGAATTAAAAGAAAGTGCTACGTCATTATCCCCTTCAATGGCCATTGCAATTTTGGTTAAGCTTTGCCCGCTTTGTTCCGAGGAAGACGATACCAAACACTCCCCTTTGGTCTTAAACTCAATCTTTAAAAGGTTGTTGCCCTCTTTGGACTCCTTGGCAAACACATTGGTTAGCTTTACGGCAGAAACAAGCTCTTCGGTTTTTGAGTGTGCTGTTAATATGTGTGCGGTGGGAATGATTCTCTTATAATCAGGAAATTCTCCATCCAATAGCCTTAAACTAACGGTAGTTTGCGCACACTCAAAAACCGCCAAATTTTCGGAGTCACTAAAAGTCAAGGTGATAGCTTCCTCGCGGGCCGAGAACATGCGGGAGACTTCCGCCAGCATCTTGGCCGGAATCAATAAGGAAAAGTCGGCAACATCAGCATTTAACTCATCCAAGCTGGGTTTAAACTCCGAAAGCCTAAAGCCGTCTGTAGCGGCAACCACAAAATCCGCGCCCTCTTTTTTAAGCAGCACACCCGTAAGCGCCGGCCTAGAGTCCCCAACTGAAGCGCAGAAAAACGTACTCAAAACCGCCTGATTAAACTCGCGGGGATTAAGAAAAAGCTTGTTGCCACTTTTTGGGATCGGAATAGGAGGAAAATCTTCTGCAGACATGCAGTTAAACTCTGCGCTGCTTCCACCGTTACTTACCTTCATGCTGTTTTTTTCGTGAACCATCTCCACAACGCCTAAAGGCAAACCGGAGACAAAATCGCTTAGTATTCTTGCCGGAACTGAAAACTCCCCGTCTTGCTCAACGGACGCATTTACAACAACACTAATTGAAGTTTCTAAGTTAGAGGCGGAGATCTTAAAAACCCCGGTCTTTGCAGTTAAGAGAAAATTACCTAAAACAGGCAGGGTCGACTTGACAGACACCGCCTTACTCGCAACGGCGAGCCCCTTTGACAAATTCTCCTGGGTGCATTTTAACTTCATAGTTTATTCGGCTTAAGAACTACCCTTCTATCTCTGCCTATTCCAACACTTTCGCTAACAATGTCGTCGTAACCCGAGACGAAAACGTGAACAATTCTTCTTTCCATAGGGCTCATCGAAGGCATTTCTACTTCCTGACTAAAAAACCGTACCCTGTCAATAAAGTTCCTTGTCATTTCCTCAAGCTTTGCCTTTCTTTGATCCCTGTAACCATTTATGTCAACAGCAATACGCAAAAACTCCCCGGCATCATTAAAATAACTCACAGTCAAAAAATGCTGGAGTGCGTTTAAAACCTCTCCCCGGTAACCAATAAGGTGGTTCAAATCATTGCCGGTTACACTCAGCAAAATGCCGGCATCTTCCTCCTGCAACTCATAGGCCGCATTAGTACCAAGTTTTTGAAAAATAGTATTGACAAGGTTTTCTAGTACTTCCTTTTTCATTAGACCCTTTTACACCTTTTTAAGCTTTTGTACAAGCGGGGTAAGCCCTCCCCAGCCCATAACAAAATAGCTTTGCACCAAGGTAAAAACCGTACTCACAAAAATGTTGAGCATTACTCCGGAGGGCAAGCTAAATCCAAAAATCAGCATCATTACAGGAAACATATACAGCATCTGTTCCTGCATGGTGTAGGCAATATCATCGCTTTTCTGCGGAGTTTTCTCGGCCAGTTTTTCTGCTTTATTAATCGCCGGCATCATCATTTTTGACGACACAAACTGCAAAACAGCGCACAACACGGGCAAAATAAATGTTCTATCGGGTTTCGCCATGTCAAAAAGCAAAAAATGCGAATTCAGCACATCACCGGCTGTGAACCTCATCCAATCAAAGTATATTCTGGGATTAATGCTAGTAATATCCGTGATCTTTGCTATCTCATTTATTACTCCGTACAAGGCTAAAGGTATTAACAAAGTGATTATGTTGCTCAAACAGCCGGAAGCCGGGTTTATACCGTTTTTCTTAAACAGCTCCATTTGCATCTCCGACTGCTTTTTCTTGTCGTACTTGTACTTTTCCTTTATTTTATCTATTTCGGGTTTTAAATCTCGCTGCTTTTTGGCGGTTTTAAGCGTTGGGATAAAAAACGGTATGATGATAACTCTCACTATAATAGAAAGAAGTATAATTGAAAGCCCCAGGTTTGATGTATAGCGATAAGCTAAAACCAAAAAATTCATCATGGGGTCTATTAAAATTGTGTTCCATAACTGGATCATATAAATCCTAGTTAACCGGATCAAACCCGCCTTTGTTGAATGGATTACATCTTAGCACACGCCAAGCTCCCAACAAAAGTCCTTTAACTACACCGTGTTTTTCTACCGCCTCCAAAGTATACCTTGAGCAGCTTGGCTCAAACCTACACATTTTTATACTTATGTTACCGGGAGACAGGTAATTCTTGTAAAACTTTAGCAATATCAGCACAAATTTCTGCATATTCTGCTTCCAAACTAAGCTTTCTGGGGTGAAACACAATCCACCAGCCACGCGAGACCTGAGCAAAATTTGCCCGCAGACACTCTCTAAATCTCCGCTTTACCTTATTTCTCACCACAGCACTTTTATCAAATTTATTAGAAACAATAAAGCCTACCCTGGTCTCCTCTCCGATATCCCAAACCCCGTTAAACTCCTGAACCCTAACAGCGTACATATAGAAAAACCGGGACTTGTACTGCCTGCCAAATTTCCTTACTTTATCAAACTCAAACCTTGTGCGAATCCGGTTGTTTTTGGCCAGCACAGTTACTTTCTTCTTAGACTTCTGGCCAGGACCTTTCTTCCTTTGGCCATTCTTCTCTTCAAAACCCTTTTACCTCCGGGTGAAGCCATTCTCTTTTTAAAACCGTGAGCTCTAACCCTTTTCCTTTTTTTTGGTTGGTAAGTTCTTTTTGTTTTAGGCATAACTGGGCATATTATACGACTTTCCGACTTTTTGCAAAACCTTTTGTAAAACGCGGTAAAATCAGCAGATGGGGCTTAAAGAAAAATGCGGGGTTTTTGGTGTTTACAGCAACAGGGACGATGCGGCCGAACTCACATATCTAGGGCTCTGGACCCTGCAGCACAGGGGCCAGGAAAGCTCCGGTATAGTATCCTCCGCCGGGCGCGGTTTTAAGATTCACAAAAACGTTGGGCTGGTGGCACAAGTGTACCGCAAGAAAGACATTGAGGGATTAAAGGGCAACATAGCCATAGGCCACAATCGGTACTCCACTTTTGGTAAAAATCAGGAAGACCACACCCAGCCGGTTTTATTCGCCAGACGCAGCCATGTTGCGCTGGCACACAACGGCAACTTGCCAAAGGTTGATCGCCTACGAAAATTTTTAACTAGTGCCGGTATCCTAGTTAAGGGCCTAAACGATTCCGAACTAATGTGCAAAGCTTTGGAATACCACATGGTTAAAGGCAAAAGCCTGCAAGAAGCTGTTATAGCCAGCCATAAAATGTTTACTGGCGCTTATAGTCTGCTTGTAATGAGCAAAAACCAACTTGCCGTTGTAAGGGACCCTTGTGGTATTCGGCCTTTGAGTTTTGGCAAGATCAACGGCTCATACGTATTTTCATCGGAAACCTGTGCCTTCAAGGCAGTGGGAGCAGATTATATCCGGGATGTCCAGCCGGGGGAAATGGTTATTGTTGATAAAAGCGGCCTAAGCTCTTATAAACTGGCTGACGGGGAAACAAAAATCGACGCTTTTGAGTTTATTTACTTTGCCCGCCCCGACTCCATTCTGCTCGGCAAAAGCGTGTATGAAGTTAGGAAGAGACTGGGGGTGCGGCTCGCCAAGGAACACGTGCTAAAGGCTGATATAGTCGTCCCCATACCTGATTCAGCAATACCCGCGGCCATAGGCTATTCCCAAGAATCGGGTATTCCCATTGAACATGCCCTTGTAAAAAACAGGTACATTCACAGAACATTTATCAAACCAACCCAAAGGCAACGCGATAACGATATTACTTTAAAGCTAAACGTGATCACTGAAATAGTGGCCGGCAAAGACGTAATTTTAATAGACGACTCTATCGTTAGGGGATCTACAGCTAAAAAATTAGTGCAGCTGCTAAAAGCCTCCGGTGCCAGAAAGGTGTTTTTCTTGATCTCGTCCCCGCCGGTTAAGTTCCCAGATTTCTATGGCATCGACACTCCCAAACAGCAGGATTTAATAGCCTCACACATGACTCCACAGGAAATAAGCAAGTTTATAGGTGCAGATGGTGTGGGGTTTCTATCCTTTGGTGGTATGTTAAAAGCAATTGGGTTGGACAAGGGCCTGCTCTGCACCTCATGCTTTTCAGGCGAGTATCCTATAGACATAGGGACTAATAAGACAAAAATTGTCTACACATCCTAGATTATAGTGAAGCTAAAAGCCGCAAGACCCTTCTGACCAAAGCAGGTTGCTTGATCCATTGTGGATAACCTTATATAACTATGCTACTGACTCTGCCCATAAGGCTTAACTGCCCACCCTGCAAAGTATGACTGACCAAGAAAAAATCTTGTGGAAAAAAATAGCTGCCGAACTAGAACTAACTGACAAGGTGAACGTTTATAAAATGTACGCCCAAAGAATGGGTGTTTTTTTGGAAAAAGGCATCCTGCACGTTATCTGTCCGGACGGTCACGCTTTAGGTGTGATAGAAAAAAGTTTTAGGCAGATTATAGAAAAAACCGTTAAAAGGGAGCTTGATGCGGCCACGGTTGTTAGCTTCACAGTTGGTAAAATAGAAAGGGAGCTGCAAGATAAACCATTGGGAACTGAAGTCAATAGAACTCCTCTATTCACCATAGAATCTGCCCCAGCTAAAGCCACTGCTACCGACAGCAACGGTACCGGCCTAACGGCCAAATACAAGTTTGAAAACTATCTAATGGGTTCCAATAATCAGCTGGCCTACGCTGTAGCTAAAGCAGTAGCTGAACGCCCCGGGGAAGCCTACAACCCTCTTTTTATCCATTCCGGTGTTGGGCTGGGGAAAACACATCTGATCCAGGCAATAGGCAACAAGATACTTACAAACAGGCCCGGGGTAAAAGTTATCTATAGCACTGGAGAGGCCTTTATGAACGAGTTAATTGAAGCTATCCAAATGTCCAAAGGCCGGGGCCAGTATACCGTAAATAAATTTAGAAACAAGTTCAGGAGCGCGGACGTCCTACTAATAGATGACGTACAGTCTATTGCGGGACGCGAGACCACCCAGGATGAGTTCTTTCACACCTTTAACACGTTGTATATGGCGCAGAAGCAAATAGTACTAACCTCTGATCGACCGCCAAAAGACTTCGTAAATCTAGAGGATAGGATAAGATCGCGCTTCGGCAGCGGCATGATAGTAGACATCCAACCACCGGACTTAGACATGCGCATAGCCATCCTAAGAAATAAACGCGATGAATCGCTGGATACCGTGCCTAACGATGTTTTGGACGTAATTGCTTTAGCTATAACAACAAATGTTAGAGAGCTGCTGGGGGCGTATCTGCAAGTTAGTACTTTAGCAAAAACTACCGGAAGCGAATTAACCAAAGATTTTGCGGCAAAAGCCCTAGGTCAACGACTGGCAGATGATAGAAAAAAACCCCTCAACTTGCATCAAATAGTAAAGGCGGTGTGCAGTTACTATTCAGTAAAAATGGACGACGTAAAAGGGCACAGAAGAACAAAAGATTTAGTTATACCAAGGCATGTGGCAATGTACCTAATATATGATTTAACCAAAACTCCATACATGACCATAGGAGAGTATTTCGGGGGAAGGGATCACACCTCAATTCTACACGGTATTAGAAAGGTTGAGGATGAATTAAAAGACGTTGCAAAAACAAGGCAGGATGTCACAAACATCACGCAAACTGTTTATGCATCATAATGTGGATAAGTATAACTAATTCTATAAGTTTTGTGGATAAATGGAGGGAGTTATCCACTTTTTTATAAACATCACAAATGGAATTCTCCACAAACAAAGAACCCTGCCTTAACAATCACAGGAAAAATGTCGCACAAAAAAACACCCTAAACAAAGGCAAACGCACTTATAAACAGCTGCTTACAAAAGTATTCCCAGTAAATCAAACACAAAACCAGTACCCCACAAACACACGTCGTCTAGTACAAAGGTTTCGGTATTATATATACAAATTAGTTAAGGGGTTCGGTGTTGAAAAAGTCAGTCTAGTTCTCCTCACTATGCTTTTCATAACACTACCTTGGAATTTAGGAAAACACATCCAAACAGAGCAGTCCTACTACAACCAAAAACTAATAAGTTATTTAATGCCTACTATTTACGTTCAGGATGTGTTAGTTGCTGCGTTTGTAATACTACAGGGATTGGCCTGTTTAAGAAAAATACGTTTTAGTAACGTGCCTTTTGTAAAGCCATTTCTTATATTAACAATTCTAGTCTTTTTTGCTCTGTTCTTTTCCGAAAGAAGCTACCCTGCCTTATATCTCTTCTCACGAATCTTTCTTTATTTCATTTTCTTCGTTTTTGCTTTTAGCTTTTTTCAGCAAGTTTTGGTTAGAAAGTCTTTTGTTTACATCCTTCTTGCTAATAGTTTACTTTTGTGTGTTCTGGGTTTCTTGCAGTTTCAAAAACAGGCTTCTGTTTTTACCAACTACCTTTTTTTTGGCGAACAGCCTTACACTTACTTCACTTCCGGTGTTGCCAGGGAGAGTTACTTTGGTGCAACTAAAATACCCCCGTATGGTACGTTTCAACACCCCAATGTGCTGGCGGGTTTTGTTTCAGTTGCGGCTTTATTTGTTGCTTTTCTCTTGTCTAAGGCGGCCGCAAGGGTTCTAAAGCTATTTTATAGCCTAACCTTTGCTGCACTATTTATATTAATGGTTTTGGCAAAAAGTTATGTGGCTATTTTTTCCCTCCTTTTTGTTTTGGTGGGCTTTTTGGTCATTAGGCGTGTTATAACAACCAGAACGCGAGCTGCGCTTTTGCTTGTTACTTTTACTGTGGTATTACTTTCCGGCTTTCTTTTTTCCCTCTATACACCTTATCTATCGTTCTATAAGAACATTCGTGCAGAAAGCCCGTCTTTCTCCAGAAGAGCCACCCTTCTCGATGCCTCCTATAAAATGATTGCTGAAAAACCTCTGTTTGGGTGGGGGCTAAATTCGTTTACCTACAGCTCTGAACCGTACTTTCAAACAAAAACTGATGCTTTTTTTATCCAGCCTACCCATAGTGTTTACGTTTTGGCGGGTGTGGAAACCGGATTGTTGTCGGTACTTGTTTTTATTTTTATCCTATTTGGCATTGTTTACAGGTTAGCCAAGCTTGATACTTTTCTGCCACTGCCTATTATCCATTTTTCTTTTCTATTTAGTTTTGACCATTATTTTTACACTTACGGACCGGCTTTTTTACTTTTTATATTGACTTTGTTGTTTTGTCTGGCCTATACTAAAAAGGAATCTGCCTATGACTATTAAACCAGTTACATACAAGAGCGGCACTTTCGCCCTTTTACTCTCTTTTCCACTACTTCTTACGGGTTGTAACCCTTCTAGCCTGCCACTGGTGGGCAGGTTTTTTGGCGGTGGCGCGGTAAAAGAAGTAAGCATTAATGTTTGGGGGCTTTGGGAGTCAGAAAGTACTTTGCAGCCGGTTTTGAACAAATACATGGCCGCGCACCCCACCGTAAAAATTCACTACGAGGATAGATCCATTATGCCGTTAGTGGACTATAAAGAGCGCGTTTTTACCAGAGCCTTTGAAGGTATAAAACCCGATATTGTTTTAGTCCATTCAAGCTGGGTTCCCAGGCTTGCGCAGGGTGGGGGCGCTTGGGCTGTTCCATCAAACGTGTTTGAAAAGAGCTACATCGACAATAACTTTTTTCCTGTAGTTAGGGAAACCAGCATTGTGGGTGGCAATCTGTATTCCTTACCCTCTACTTACGACGGCTTGGTGCTCGTCTACAATAAAAAACATTTTGAGGAGGTTGGTATTTCTAAACCACCGGCAGATTGGGAAGAGTTTAGAAGAGATGCTATTAGTCTCACTGTTCGGAACGATACTCACGAGAAAAAAGTCATTGTACGAGCAGGCGCGGCCATGGGTTTAGCCGACAATATTGATCATTTTGGTGATGTGCTGGGACTTATGTGGGCTCAAGCTGGGGTTGGTTTACCGGACGCAGTTGCATCCACACAGGCTATAGATGCCCTAACCTTTTATACAAATTTTGCTAAGGAGGATGGCGTATGGGATGCTACCATGCCGGAATCTCTATTAGCTTTTGCATCAGGTAAAGTGTCCATGGTGCTAGTCCCTACATGGCGCTTGTATGAGTTACTGCCAAATATGCCTGACGCTTCCGTAATTGGTACGGCTCCTGTTCCCCAGGCCCTTACGGACAATCCCGTGTCGTGGGCCTCTTACTGGACATGGGTTGTTCCAAAGAGCTCACCAAACCCAAACGAAAGTTGGGATGTGGTTAAGTTTTTGGTAGACCCCGAACAACAAACAGTACTATTCAGCGGAACTTCAAAGCTAAGACAGTTTGGGATTATTTACAGCGATGTGAGCTTGGCACAAAATTTAAGCACCAACGCTTACCTCAAACCCGCGGTTGAAACGGCCTCTTATGCCAAAACCTGGGAGATAGCCGGCAGGGCCGGTAATAGACGCCAGATAGACGCTCTCAAAGCAACAGTCAACGATGTTTTGGCCGGCAAAGATGCCAAGGAATCGCTAACTAATCTAAAAACCGAGCTAAGTAAATGAGGTGCCCGCTTTTGCTCGCCGGACGTTTCTAAACCGGCGTTTGAGGTTTTACGCTCGCAAAATGATTTCCATCTTGCGTCGCTTTGGATTAATATACTTGTATGCTGCCCCTTGATGATGCAAAAATTGCAGATCTGTTGGTTGAGACTAAACTAATCACTAAAGAAAAACTTGCTATTGCCCAGGAACTCTCCAAAAAGGTTGAGATCAGCTTATATGAAGCGCTTCTGCAAAAGTCGCTAATTGATGATGTTAAGTATGGCAAAGTATTGGCTGACTACTACAAACTTCCTTTTATTAACCTTATCGAGATCGAAATCCCGGAAGGCGTATTGTTTACCATTCCCGAGGAAGTAGCAAGAAAGAATGAGGCTGTTGTTTTTGGTGTTGATAATGAGTGTGTAAAAATTGCCACGCCGCGGCCCGGCCCCGGCATCGAGATGTTAAAAGCGAACTTAGAAAAAAAGGTACGCAAAAAAATACAGCTTTATTACGTTACTTATAGGGATCTTGGCAACGCGCTCTCCACTTACAAAAAAAACCTGCAGTACACATTTGAAAAGCTGTTAAAGCAGGGGGAAATAACAACACCGTTTGGTGTGGAAAGAGACCCGCCCGTGGAGAAAATTGTGGACTTTATGATTGAAACGGCTTACCAGGAAAAGGCGTCGGATATACATATTGAACCGCAGGACAAAGTATCGCTTGTGCGATTTAGGATTGACGGGATTTTGAGCGACGTGATCCAAATACCAGAGTCCATTCATGACCGAATAATTACAAGAATTAAGGTTATGTCGGGGTTGAGAACAGACGAGCACCAAAGTGCCCAAGACGGAAAAATTCACAAAATCATCAACAAAGAAGACGTTGATTTAAGGATTTCCATTACACCCATAGTTGACGGCGAGAAGGTTGTTATCAGGATTTTGGCCAGCAGTGCAAGAAATTTTACGCTCACCGATTTAGGTATGAACGAACGCGATCTAGGCAGGGTAAAGAAGGCCTTTAGCAAGACCTACGGGATGATTCTATCGACCGGTCCCACAGGTTCGGGTAAAACAACGTCCATCTACGCAATATTGAAAATCCTGAATAGCCGAGAGAAGAACATTACTTCCATTGAAGATCCTGTTGAATACCGCATAAAAGGTGCCAACCAAATACAGGTAAACACCAAAACAAATCTTACATTTGCCAATGGTCTAAGGTCTATCCTAAGGCAGGATCCCGACCACGTTTTTGTTGGCGAGATTAGAGATAACGAAACAGCCGGTATTGCGGTTAACGCGGCGCTTACCGGCCACTTAGTGCTTTCAACATTGCATACCAACAACGCCTCAACTGCAATTCCGCGACTCATTGATATGAAGGTGGAGCCCTTTTTGGTTTCGTCAACTGTTAATGTTGTTATTGCCCAAAGGCTAGTTAGAAAAATATGTGACAACTGCAAGGTATCTTTTACCATACCTAAAACCGACTTGCACGCTTATTTTCCGCAGGAGGTGGTAGATAAGCACTATGTTGGGGTTGGCAAGAGTAAGGATATACGAATGTATAAAGGAGGGGGCTGCAAGCTTTGTCATGGCTCTGGGTATTTTGGGCGGATAGGTATTTTTGAGGTTTTAGAAGTTACAAACGCCGTAAGAAAGCTTATTAACCAAAAAGAGGATGCAGATATTATCGAGCGAACCGCGTTGTCGGAGGGCATGACCTCTATGCTTGACGACGGCATTAATAAAATGGCTCGGGGGCTAACTACATTGGAGGAGATTCTAAGGGTTATAAAAACCGAGGAGGTGTCATGAGCATTGGGTCCGTGCGGCTGTCTTCGGGCGAAAAGATAGAGTTTATTAGCAATATGCACACCATGCTTAAGGCCGGCATCCCCATACTTAACGGTGTGGAAAGTCTGTTAGAGGACTCTAAAGGAAACGTTAAAAAAATATTAGTTGCCCTTAGGCAGGACTTAATTGCCGGGAGGCGAATGTGCACCACGCTTGCAAAATTTCCCGAATCCTTTGACAAGGTAACGGTGAACTTGGTTAAAGCCGCGGAGGAGGCGGGCACTCTGGAGCAAACTCTGCAGGATATCAAAAAGAATACCCAGGCCGAAATGGAGTTTTCCGACAAAGTAAAGTCGGCCTTAACCTACCCGCTGTTTGTTTTTTTGATTTTTGCTGCGGTTATGGGAGTCATGCTCTTTGTTGTTATGCCAAAGATAACCCAGGTTTTTTCGCGACTAAAAGTCGACATTCCATTGCCAACGCGGTTTTTGATGTTTCTGTCCGACTTTGTTATTAAGAACACACTTTACGTTGGTATTGGCTCACTTTTGTTTGTTGTGTTTATGTATTTTCTGTATAACAGGAAACGAAGATTTTTACTTGGGGTTATTGCCAAAGTGCCTATTATAGCCCCCCTTTTTAAAAAAGTTGACATTGTAAGGTTTTCCAGAAGCATGGGGTTGCTGTTGAGTTCGGGTATTCCCATAGTCAACGCTTTAGAACTTTCCATAGACGTTGTTAATAGAAGGGACTTAAAAAACCTGCTGATAAAGTCCAAAGATATGATATATGCAGGCCAGGAGTTTAGTCAGGGGCTCAAGGGACAGCGGGGCTCCGTTATGCCCGTTTTGGTTATAAAACTTATCGAGCTTGGTGAGGCCAGCGGGACTTTAGAGAAAGCAATGGCCGACGTAACCGAATACATGGATTATGAGGTCTCAAAAAACCTTAAAACCCTAACAACACTTCTGGAGCCTGTAATGCTAGTTTTTGTTGGTTTGCTGGTGGGGGGAGTTATGCTTTCAATAATATCCCCTATGTACAGCATGATCGGCCAGGTTGGCAGCAGATAGGCTCAATCTAAATACTTCTTTATTTTTTCCAGTAGTTGATCGGGATTTACCTCTGATTTAATAACATAGTCTTTTGCCCCCAACGCCAGGGCCTCCTTAACGGCCTCATCGTGGGATAGGTTAGAGAGCATTACTATAGTAGGTATTTTCTTACCCGCGTCTTTCAACGTTTGCAAAACACCTAAACCGTCCACTTTAGGCATCATCACGTCCATAAGTATTAGGTCGTACTTTTTTTCCTGAATTTTAGTTAAACCCTCCTCCCCATTGGTTGCCGTAGTAACGTCAAACCCCGCGCCCGCCAGAAACTCTTTATACAGCATTAAAATATCAGGTTCGTCCTCTATTATAAGAATGCATTTTTTCGTCATACGAGTATTATATAGTATAAATGACCTGCTGCACTGCCAAAAAAGGCTTTACACTTATTGAACTTATTGTATCCACATCCATTATATTCACTATTTTTGCTTTTGCGGGAATAAGTCTGTTAAATATTATACCTGATGCCGGCTTGCGGGAAGCTATGCAAAGTTTTTCGGCAGATGCTAGGTCACAACAAGATCTCGCTATGATGGGCCAAGCGAGCCTTTCTTTACCGGTTCCCTATGGAATACACATCGAACCCGGCAGATATATAGTTTTTACGGGTACTACGTACACACCCGATGACGAGCTAAATTATGTTGTTGAGCTGCCGGAAAATATTATGGCATCCACAACCTTTCCTGATCAGTCAATTACCTTTCTTCCCTTAACCGGTGATGTTAAGGACTACGACCCTTTGACTAATCAGGTAGTATTTAGCGCGCCCAGCAATCATAGCTTTGTGTTAAGGATCAACAAACTTGGTACTATTTACTATGTTAATAAATTATAGTTTGGAAGCACTTTTATGAAAGCCCGCGCCGGACACGTTTTGGTGGAGCTGCTTTTGGCCGTGTCCATCTTTACCGTTATTGCGTCGTCAATTTTAGGAGGTTTTATCTCTGCCCGCGACGGTAGGGTGTCGCAAAAACATACGCTAAAAGCTGCCGGCTATTTAACAGAGGCGCTCGAGGCTTTGAGAAGCATTAGAGAACGGGATTGGCAAGAAGTTTCTGTTAATGGCATTTACCATCCGGTGCTGGATGGTACCGCCTGGCGGTTAGCAGACGGAGAGGAAACTGTGGGGGTTGACTATACCCGCCGGATTGAGCTAACCGATGTTTTTAGGGATGCTTCTGGGAAAATAAGCGAAACGGGCACCGTGCTTGACCCGGCGCTGAAACGCGCAAACATAACTGTTTCCTGGGGTTTAACCTCCAATCAAAGTGTTTCCGCCATGCAATTGCTCTCGCGTTTCCCTAGTGATGCTACCTTTGAGCATACAACCACGGGAGATTTTGAAGACGGCTATTTGGATGGTACTGCGATTCAGGATGATGAAGGGGGAGAAGTTATTTTAGGAGCCGGCGGTTACGGAAACTGGTGCAAGCCTACGCAGGTCCCATTTGTTGAGGTGTCTTTGGGCAGTAATGGAAACGCCGCCGCGATTTGGGCGGCAGAGGGCAGAGTGTTTGCCGGTACGGGAGAGAATTCATCGGGACTGTCGTTTGTGGATATTGAGGTTAGCAACGATAATCCCCCAACGGCGGAGGTTATAGGAACCCTAGATGGCTACAAAACAAACGACGTATTCGGTCAGAGTAATTACGCCTATTTGGCCACGGACTCAAATGATAAGGAAGTTGTTATAGTTAACACGGATACTCATACCGAAGTTGGCTATTTTAATGCGCCGGGCAGCTCCGACGGCAATGGGGTGTTTGTATATGGAGACGTTGGATATGTAACCACCGGCGGTAAGTTGTACAGCTTTGATCTTTCTTCAAAAACCGGCCCCAGGCCTATTTTGGATTCTAACGGGGTTTTGGTAAGCATTTTTGGAGTAGCAAAAAAACTCGACGTGGTGGGCAATTATGCTTATGTTGCTATAGACGGCTACGCACTATTGGAGCTGTCAATTGTTAATGTTAGCAATCCGTACAACATGTCCTGGGTTGGCGGGGCCAATGTTAATGCCTCCGGCGGGAAAGAAGTTTATGTTAATGCCTCCGGAACAAGAGCGTACCTTGCAACAAATAAAGACTCCGGGAAAAGCGAATTCTTTATTATAAACACCTCAACAAAATCTGGATTTAGAGGTTCTGTTGGTTCTTATGATGCGGGTGGTATGAACCCCATGGGAGTTGCCATAGGTACCGGGAATAAGGCGCTTTTGGTGGGTAGCGGCGGGGTTGAGTATCAGGTTATTGACATAAGCACTGAGTCCAACCCAAAAAGCTGTGGAAGTCTAAACACGGACTATGATATTAACGGCGTTACCGCGGTGTTGGAGCAAGATGGCGATGCCTACGCTTATATAGTTGCAAAAGACGCGGGGAACGAGCTAAAGATAATAGAAGGCGGCCCGGGAGGGCAGTACGCTTCGGAGGGCACTTTTGAGTCGGAAGTTTTTGATGTCGGAGCAGGCAACACCGTAATGTTTAATAGATTTGAAATAAGCAAAGAGACCCCCGAGGGTACACAGCTGCGGATGCAAGTTGCACCTTTTAGCGATGGCGCGAGTTCCTGCTCTTCCACCACTCCCACTTACATTGGGCCCGACGGCACATCGGCCTCTTTTTTTGAGGGCGGCGGCGCAGTGCCGTTTACCGGTTTGCCTGTTGCGGACGCCAACCCCGCAAAGTGTTTTCAGTATAAATTGTATCTGGATACTTCTGACAAGGATGCAACGCCAGTTTTTAAGTCTATAAAGGTAAATTACTCGTTATGAGCAAAAACGCGCGGAAAAACACCGCAGGCATTACCGCAGGCATTACCGCAGGCATTACCGCAGGCATTACTATTGTAGAACTTCTAATCTATTTAGGTATTTCGGCTATCATGCTTGCCGTTTTAGGTGAACTGTTTGTAGGTATTTTAAAGGAAAGCGTTGATGTAACCAGCTTTTCGATTGTTCAGAGCAATGGCAGATTTATTACTAATAAGATTAGATACATTGTCAATAATGCGCAGACTGTTAATACACCGGCGTCTTTGGGCGATAGCACAAACAGCCTTGAAGCGGTGGTTAACGGAGTGCAGCTGCGAGTGTACATTTTGGATGGTATCTTGTATCTTAACGACGGCTCCGGCGACTACGCGGTTAACTCCGTTGACACTAGAGTCTCAAATGCGGCATTTTCCCGTTACGGCAATGCTGGAGGAAAGCATGTAATCACGGCTTCTTTTACCGTAGCTAGCGACACAGAGGGTATAGAAAAAGTAGAAAGTTCAGACTTTCGCATTGCGGGGGGTTTAAGATGACACAATCTCTGCCAAAAAAGGCTTTGCAAAAATCAGGGGGCCAAATACTAACATCCGTTATTGTTTTTGTGGCATTTGGTTTGAGTGTCATTGCTCTTTCTGCAATATTAACCATTATCAACCTGCAAAACTCCATGAAGAACATTGAAAGTCTAAACTGTTTGAGCTTTGCCGAATCAGGTGTGGAGGAGGCGCTGTTAAATTTACTTAGAGACCCATCTTATACTGGCGGAACATTTAGTGTTGATTCTGCCGAAGTTATAGTGACTGTGTCAACTAATGCAGGTGTTTCCACAATTAATTCCAAGGCGATATATAATGGGTTCACCAGGTCCGTTGTGGCAACCGCCAGCATTGAAAACATGGAGCTAAGTTTGTTAAGCTGGAGCGAGAGCTTATGATTTTTAAAGGCAGAGCAAAAAGGCAGAAAAACCTTCTTTATGTAAATAGGGACTCCTTTACCTTTCTTCAAAGAGGCCTGTTTCAAAAGAACGCCCCTAAACCGATAGTGCTAACTTTGGGTGAGGACGTGATGAAGGATATGGAAATTGTGTCGGGGGAAAAATTCGTTCAGGCTTTAAGTTATTGGCTGGATAATTCCAAAATAGCCCCCTGCGACCTAGTGATTGTTCTAAGTAGCGACGTTTATTTTGAATACGCGGTCCAAAGTCTTACCCAAGGGAAGGAAGAGGATGATCAAATTAAAATGTTTTTGGACGCTATTCCGTTTGAGCAGAGCGTGAGCAGGGTTATTGTTGACGACTCCGCCAAACGCGTAGTGGTCTTGAGTCGTGATTGCTATGATCTCCTGCTGGAATTTTTGGAAAAAAGATACATGCGGGTGCTGGCGCTTTTGCCGGCTTCCCTTGTAGGTATAAAGGCGCTGGAAGACATTAAAATAGATCAAATCATAAAAAACCTTGACGACTATAAGAAATTCAATTTTCTAAGCGACTTTGAAAGACGGTTTGTCCCCGAGTCCTTTATCTCTAGAAACGCGCCCAAAAACACAAGAAATCTAAAAATAATGATAGTGCTTTTTAGCACTCTAATATTAATACTGGGCGTTGTTTTATATCTAAACTATTTTAGAAACGCTTGACATTCTGATGCACAGTGAAGCATAATCATACGAGATATGATACTGCCCCAACATATTGGAGACTTAAGTAGTGGGCTTAGAGAGGGGGTGGAAACAGTATGAGTAAAAGGAACTCAGGTTTCACTCTTATCGAGCTTTTAGTTGTTATTGGTATTTTGGCAGTGTTACTTGCCATAGTTTTGGTTGCTATTAACCCAGCAAGACAATTTGCACAGGCTAACAACACCAAGAGAGCCAGCGATATAAATGCGCTGCTTAATGCGGTACATCAGTATGCAGCGGATAATAAGGGCAATATAACTGCCCTAGGAATAACCGACACTGCAACTGTTATCAACAGCACTAACGGTTTTGCCGGACTTTGTAACGCTTTGGTTACAGAGTATATCGCCGCCTTGCCAGTCGATCCGTTGACGAATAACGGTATTCCTGTACAGGAGGCTACCTGCGGTGGTACGTGGGATACAAACTACACTATCTCCAGAAGTGTAGCTGATAACAGAATCACGGTTGTTGCTACAGCAACCGAGGCTCCTATCACAACACCACTTTCAGTAATGAGATAGGTTTTACCCATGGGTAAAAGATGCGGGGGCTTTTCAAGCCCCCGCTTTTTGTTTGCTTTGCTGGACTGCTTTTAGTTAGTCGGTAATGGCAAGCGCTGGGTTTGGGTTAATCTTATGCAGATCTTGGGTGCGCAAGAGCATATATCCTTGGTTAAAGTATCCGGCTGACGCGATATAAATAGCGTTGTCGGAGCACAGTCTTAACGGTGGGAGACTAATCTTAAGCTCGGGGATCTCGTTTGTTGTTTGCCGAAACCCCACCACCAAGAAGTAGTGTGGTTACCCCGGTTGCTTGCACCGCTTTCAGCGTTTTGTTCACCAACACCTCAATAACCGCTTCTTGGAATTCTTTGGCTATGGCGGAGTGTTCATACATGTTTTTGTCTACCAGCCTTTTTACAGCAGTTTTTAGTCCGGAAAAAGAGAAATTGTAAGTGGTTTCATGCAGCAGGGCTCTTGGCAATTTTTCTGGAAGGTTGGGGCCGGTATAGAGGTCGGCGTTTTTAGCAAGCGCCGACCCACCAAGATAGGAGCCCATATTTAGCAGTCGAGCTACTTTATCAAAAGACTCTCCGGCGGCATCGTCTAGTGTTCCGCCCAGATATTCCAGCCTGCCGTGATCTTTTAACAGAATAATATCCGTGTGTCCCCCGCTTACCACAAGGGCTACAGCAGGCAGCACTGGGGGCTTTATACCTTCTTGAAGTAAAAAATTAGCATAAATGTGTCCTACTAGATGGTTTACAGGTATTAGCGGTTTGCTCCATGCAAGCGCTAGTGTTTTTGCCGCTTCCACCCCCACTAGTAATGAACCTATCAGACCGGGCCCAACTGTTACCGCAAGTGCATCTATGTGGTTTTTCACATTCTCAGTGTCGATGCGCAGGTGATCAGCAGCTTTCTTCATGCAAAGTTCTATGACAGGAGTTATATATTCGACTTGCTTGCGCGCCGCTACTTCCGGCACGATGCCCCCGGTTTTTTGGTGCAGCTCTGCTGAAGTGGCAATAGCCGTTGCTATCTCTTTAACACCGTCTTCCACAACCGCACAAGCAGTTTCGTCACAACTGGTTTCGATAGCCATTATTAGCATGGTGGGATTCTACCAGCGCACCATTTTTGTGTAAATGTTATAATTCGAGCGTAGCGAGGATTACAGCAACCTCCTGCGTAAACTGGTGATTGCTGATATAATCAAGGAGTTTATGAAACCCATTAACAAGGTTTTTTCTGCGCTTCTTGCTTTGGTCTTTGTTTCAGGTCTTTCCTATTATCTTTTTTCTACATATCGTCCCGAGCTTCTAGAGCAAGTGCAGGGGGTGGCCTCAAAGAAAAGCGGCAACTATCTTGATACTATACCTCTGCCTGTGGATTCTACGGAGGTTGGTAGAGGCACAAGTGATGGTTTATCCCAAATAACAGCGTCTTCTTCAAAAACGGCCCAGGAAGTTATTAAGTTCTTCAAGAGCGTTCTGGTTTCTAAAGGTTGGAGGGTAAAATCCGAAAATGTTGACTTTAACTCTATTGTATTTACTCGAGATCAGGAAAGAATAGAGATTAACGTTCTGTCATCAGAGGATGGCGGCAACACAGCGTTTTCTATCTCCTTTTTTGATTAGTTTGTTTTTGTTCCTACCAGGAAAATCGCTCGCCACGGTCGGTACACGCTTTTATATGTGTCTTCAAACAGTAACTCATCTCCTCTAGTAACTTTGCGGGTAAACTCTGCGGTTCCCCCCGGAGCAGAAAAGTCTATTTGTTTCACTACGCCCTTTGGCAATGTTGGATCGTCCTGATAAAGCGCCGCGGGCGGAGCGTAAACGTTATACAACTTGGGTTCTGAAATCTCAACTTTTCTACCGTCAGGCGTGCCGTATATGTCAAATGTTAACGTGTTGGTGGTTGTGTCGGTTGCAGCTTGGATCAGAATATAACCGGAGGTGTCATTAACGAACTTGAAGTCAAGCGAGGGCTGATAAACGCTGGCGTCAAAGCCAACAGGCGACTCAAGTTCGTAATACCCAACTCGGTAGGCATGTGGATGCCGGGAAGTAATTGGCAAACCGGCGGCAAGAACAGCTCTAAATAGTGTTGTAGATGTTTGACACACCCCGCCGCCCTCACCTAATACGGTGCGGCCTTGCGCAATAATATAGGCAGTGGCGTAGCCTGTTTTGCCGCTTATTTCCCCGATGGCCTGATTAAACGAATATTCTTTCCCTGGCGCCACTAAGACCCCGTTTGTTCTCTGCGCGGCTAGAGCTAGATTTGTTATTCTCCCCTGCGCGGATCCGGTGAACTTGCTAATCCCCCTGCCCAAAAGGGTAAAGATGCCGTATTCCGTGCCGTTTTTTGACGACTGTATCTCCTTTACCGGAATGGCAAAGCTTTTTTCCGTGCCAAAAAACGCTTGTTTAAACCGGGTGTACATTTTGCCTCTATCTATTTCCAGCCCGTTTTGGATAATTTTGAATTCCAGTACCCTGCCATCTTGTTCCTTTACTACTTGACCGAGCGGGAGTTTATTTAAATCGCTGGCTATTTTTGTGTGCAGGTTCTCAAATGCTGTTTTGTCAATATTTATTTCAGCTTTGCCGTTTGAACTGCCTATCCGTATGAGGTTGACCAAGTCTTCTGCCTGTAAAACATACCGGTTTGTTTGATAACTTAATTCTATAGGGCGCGAGATAATGTTCTGGGCCTGGTTAATAATACCTTCAAGGTCCTTTTTTGTGTATTGCGGGTTGTCATCCTCAACCGCCAGGGTTTTGTCGGTTCGGTCCATATTGTCCAAGCAGATTCTTATGGTATCGTATAGCGCTTTCTCATCCAGACTTTTGCCGTACACTTCGGGGGTTATTTCCAGCTTTCCTTCTTTAGCTAGACTTATGCCCGCGCTTATGGATGGTATGTTGATTGCGCTTCTTATCTGGGCAATTTGGCCACCTAGCAAGTCTTTGTTGTAGGTGTACTTGGCAGGCACGCTCAAGATTTTAACAAAGCCGGCAAGCTTGTCTTTTGTGTCAGTGATAAAGTTGCCTGTTCTGCCTACTTCAAACGCCCTTCTAACGCCTAGGTCCCAGTCGTATGCCAAGTCTATTTCTGCTAGATTAATGGAATAGTTTTTGCCGTTTTGGTCCCACAAGGTGAACTCTTTTTTTGTTGCCAACTCTTGTTGTTTTGTTTTGCTAACGGCCTGGTCCAAGGTTAAGCCGCCTACTTTTACACCACCCAGCACTACCCCGGGGATTATTTTGTTCGCAAAATACAAGTGATAAGTTGCGGAGACAACTAGTACTACAGCTAGCGGGTATAAAGCAAACCGGGCGATTTTTCCTATAAGTGTTGCTAGTTTTTTTGTCACGTTTTGTTCCCAGCCAGTCACCGTACAGTAACTGGCCAGCCGCCTGGTTTAGGCAATTGTTGGCGTTTGGTAATCCGCTCCTGGTGTTCTTTGGGCAAAACCTCTTTGGGCTATAAGGAACTTGCGTGGCTCCTCACCCATGTTGGTGAATGAGTCAACCATTTCTATAAGCTTGCCCGAGGCGGTTTTCTCAAAGGCCATAGCTTCCGTTCTTACACCCTGACTTCGAGCGTATTCAATTAAGTCTGCATAATCGCCGTCTCCGGACACCAGCACCATCACATCAATTTTTGGCATTAATCGCACGGCGTCCATGCACAGCCCTACATCCCAGTCGCCTTTTTTTGCTCCGCCGTAGAATACTTGGAGCTCTTTAATTCTAACTTCAAAGCCTTGGGCCGAAAGGGCTTCGTGGAATTCTTTTTCTGCTCCTACGTCGGCTTTGATAACGTAGGCAAAGGCCCGTATCAACCGCCTGCCCGAAACCGCCTCTTTTAGTACGCGGCTAAAGTCAACCTTGGCAGTGTAGAGATTTTTAGCAGAGTAGTACATGTTTTGAACATCCACAAACACCCCAACGCGCTGTTCCTTATGTTTAGCCTGGGGACTGTTTTTTGTTGTATTTTGTATCATAGGTACATTCTATACGACTTTTGGCTTTGGATAAAGTGCGGTAGAATACTTCGGCAAGCCGATGCAACGGTGGGGAGTGGTGTAACGGCAGCACGTCGCGCTCTGGACGCGAAGACTCTAGGTTCGAATCCTAGCTCCCCAGCCAGTTTGTAAAGTTTGCGTTTTCCGCCTCGCTCGGGGCGGAGTTTATCCCGCATACAGCTTGCTGTTGTGCGGGGCCCCTCGCTTCGGCGGACGAATTTTCAAGCAATTTCCAAGGGTTTTTGTATTCTACAAAAACCAGCCGCTCCCGCAGGAGCGGGTTCGAGCCAATCTTTTTCAGGAAATTTTTCTTTTCGGAAAAATTTCCCTGCAAAGCGGCAATTTGTGCTTGATTAGCCGTTAAAATGAAGTTCCGGCAAAGTTCGAGCCAGCGATTGCCCTTTCGCTCAAAATCCTTCAATTTTTCGGAAATCTCAATTTTTAGATTGAAAATTTTTTGTTTTTTGGCGGCGTATTCTTCAGTGGAAATCACGCCCGATAATTGAAGGTCTAAAAGCTTGTCCAAAGTTTCCTCATGTTCCGCAATTTGAGATTTTAGATTTTGAGCGAAAGTTATTTCGGCTTGGACATTTTCCTCTTTTTCTTTGTCCAATCCCGTAATCATCTTTTTTGTCCAAGCCGAAGGCAAAGAAACTTTTTGAATAATGTTTGAAATCTGCTCGGCCAAAAGTTCCTCACGAATGTATTTTTGCGAGCAGTTGTTTTTCTTTTTGGTGCATCGGTAATAATTGTGTCCTTTGTGCGTTTCCGAAGTTATGGAACAGCCGCACTCGCCGCATTTCAAAAGCGAGCGAAAAGCATATTCTATTTGACCTCGCTTTACTTTGTGGGCTTTTTGCGCCATAACTTCTTGGCATTTATCAAAGAGTTTCTTGGCAATCGCTGGCTTATGACTTCCCTGATGAAGTTCGCCGTTGAAAACAAAAGCCCCGTAGTAAAACGGATTTTTCAAAAACATCTGGATATTGGAAATGGTAAAAACTTTGCCGTTTCGGCTAATCAAGCCCAAAGAAGTCATTTTATCTCTTAAATCTTTCAGAGAATATTCGCCGGTGGCGTAAAGTTCAAACATTTTTCTGACAAGCGGAAATCTTTCCGGGTCGGGAATTATTTTGTGGTTCACTTTGTCGTTGAGATAGCCGGTTATTGCCACGCCCGATTGTTCGCCTCGTCTGACTTTTTGACGCAAACCTCTTTTTACATTCTCTGAAAGATTATCAATATAGTATTTTGACTGCCCAAAAGCGATATTCAACATAAATTTTCCCTGTGGGGTCGCGTCA
>Ga0075592_104_pt1 | contig 48544 bp, 64 predicted proteins | sample RifGroC2_FD_68349 | JGI IMG/M metagenome (GOLD analysis project Ga0075592, IMG submission 68349) | candidate division WWE3 bacterium GW2011_GWC2_44_9 | reverse complement strand
GATTCGATGGGCACAACCTCTCTGAACCACTTGGACAACTTCCTGACCGCTTCCCGGTTCTGCGCCTCGTGCCCTTTATAAGCAGGAACGAAAACCGTCTTGCCTATCGCCAGAAAATTCACATAGTTGCCGACGGCGGAGTATTTATGACGCGGATCATCGTCTAGCGAGTACGGCAGTTCGATCCAGGAAAGCCCGTGCTGCTTCAATACGCTCCTTAAAGACGCACCATATTCCGGATGCAACTTATGCGGCTTGTCAATAGCCACCAATTTATCGCTAATGAATCTTACGCTGCCGTCAGCATGGCAGAAAGGATCACCCCGCTCGGGCTGGATGAAAATAACCTCATCGACTTTCAACAAATTTTTCAGTGCCGCATTGAGCCATTCCCTGGAATAACCGGCATTGTCGAGAGACGCCAACACCACACGGGTCATGATCACTTTGCTCCCATGGCGCACGACGTTCCCGCCGTCCAGGACGATATCGGAAATGACAGGCTTGATACCAATCGCTTTGCAGGCTTTGGCCGGGTCAGTAATCGTCGCCCGATCCGCTTTCGTCACAAGATACGCCGGATCGTATGTGAACTGGACGAACTTCCCTCTGCCGACCCGGACGGGCATATAGTCCCGGCACCAGATGTCTTTCGTATGCGGCAGCAAACCAAACTCAATTCCACAAGCCTCAAGCGCCCTGGTGATATCATGAAAAAATCCGGGGAATCGCTTTGGCAAAAGCCCCGAAAACCACACATAGTTCGTTTCAGTTTCCGATATCATGACCTTGCCCCCTAGCAACCTTTTCGGCTACTCGTATAAAAGTGCTGAAATTTTTAGCCAAAATGCTTAAGTCCTTATCGTGGGCAAGAGCGTCCTTCATTTCTCTTTGGAAATTCTTATCCTTGTATATATCAAGTATGGTACTTCGCTCCTTCGCATGCGGCGAAAAACAACGTTCTATGGCCGTGCAAGAGACTATGGTCATTATGCTGATGAGCTCATAGGCTGTGCCGCGAATCTTCTTTTCCCTCTTAGCAGCATGTGTTTTATTCATGAGACCTCCGGGTTCTATGTAGACACGGATTTTCAGTATACGCAAAGTATTGGATCGGTGACAGTCATACTGCAGATTATGCGTGAGGGGTGCGACAACATCGTGTCGCGGTAAGCAGATTTTTTGTGAAGGTCAATTTCTAAGGGTTGAGGAGAGGCTTTTAAGTAACTGTAGTCTTCGGACATTCACCACAGTCATACGCCAGGCATCTATTTTAGAACTCCGGAATAAATATATCCCGGCACGCCATTTCTAAACGCAAATTCGCCCTTGGCTTTTAGCTCGAGACAATCCTTGATTGTTCCATAAGCCCCTTTCCGACCTGGAGCATCGTTTTGGGTTGCCCATTCTTCGAATGTCTTTTCCCCCTTACAAGGAAAGATGCCAAACAACACGATTCCCTGGTCAATGGCACGGTTGTCTTTGCATAGGTTCAACTTCGCAATATCCTTCGAGACTTGCCTTAAGTCAGTTTTCTTGCCGTTACCTTGACTTATAAGAACCTTTAATTCCATGGCGCATTTTTTTCCGTCTTTTACGAAACATATATCAGGATAAAAGTTTTTAGCCTTCCCGATTTCTTTTGAGAAAATAATTTCTAACAGCCGCCTATTCAAACACTCTAATTCCTTCTGATTCAGACAAATTCCCGTACCCAGCGCCCTTGTCAGCAAATTCTCAGTTTCATTGTCAAGGGCAACCCGATTTGCTTTTCCTGCCGCGAAGTGCTCGTAAACATCACGTTGCATCTCTTTTGAAAGAATCTCATTCAGAACCCTTGCCCAATCGGCTTTCTCAACGACTTCTTTAGCCTTAAGCTTTTCCCTGATTTTTTTGTCACGTTCTCCCTGGTCCCATCTGTTAAACTCCGCATTCCCCCTTAATGACTCAGCATTATAATTGCCCTTCAAGTCATCCGCAGTGAATGCGAGTCTGAACTCCCCAAAGTTTTTTTCAACTTCAATAAACTCTTCTTTAACGCCATTGCGAATCAATGAACCGCACACAGCAATTTGCATCCACTGTTCGAATGAATTATTACCTTTAGCATATACTTTGAGCCCCTTAGACAGCCTGATCGACTTTACCAGGTCTAATACTATATTTTTCAAAAGAGAATCCATTCAACTATTCTTGTCTATTTTTTTGCTATCGGTTTAAGCATTTTCTCAAGAAGTATAATGTATAGTGGACCCGGTTGTCTTCTTGGGAAACTAATTCCTGGAAAGTTTTCCGGCAAACGCCCCCTCAATTCAGCATGATCATGTAATTCTAACCGGTTTCGCGATCTACGATTCTCGTGACTGCTCATAGACGGAATGATTAAACTGAATATTCTGAATAATTGTTTTTAGCGTCAATTCAAGAATGCCGGCGAACTCGGATCCTTTTTTGAAATTAGCGGGCGCAATATGATCAACCCGTTTAGCCCTAAGAAGCCCCAGATGCTTTTTTTGTGCCTTCCTCTCCGGAGGATAGACCGCTATAGCATGGCCGCCGTTTTTAATCGTCACAGCCATGCAGGGCACATCCGAATTACCATCCCCGATATAAACAATATTTTGAAAAGGGATACGCCGCTTCTCTTCCGGCATGTGGCTGTTAATATCCTGATCAAGCCGCAAGTACCCCTTGTTAATCCTGAAGAGAAATTGGGTTTTATTGGTTTCGTTGATAGCCATTTTGACACATTTGGGCTGGCCGTCCTTCGAATATTCATATTCACAAGCGTAAATCTCATGAAAATACCTTTTAATGCTAACCCCGTTCAAGATAGCTTTCATCCCCGAGGAAATGATGTAATGCTCAAGCTTGACTTTGATCCCCAAGCGCTTGGCCTCACGCTCAACAAAACGATTGATCATGGGGAAAAACGACTCCACGCCCGGATAGTATTTAATCCTGTGGGCCATACCCAGTAGACGAGCTTCGGTAAGCGGCTTTTTCTGAAACACGGGGTCATAAATCAGCTTGTTCAAATAAGCGAGCGTCTTGTCGTAGCCTTCTCTCTTCGCTAGGAGGTTCACCTCCTTCCAAAATTTAAGGGGGCGAATGCCATATTCTTTGAAAATGGTGTCCTCCTGCATATTGTGGCGGGACAATGTGCCGTCAAAGTCATAGCAAAGCGCGATAATGTTGTGTTTAAAAACGGATCTTTTATTCATGCCTGCCCATCCGCGGCCTTTTTCAGCACATTGAGCACGTCAATCATGGCCCGGGTATCAAGTTTGCAATATACCTCAAGCCCTGCCCGGACACGGGCTTTTTCCTCTTCCGGAATCCCCTCGCGGAATGTGACACGGGCGTATTGATAGCTCGCACTTTCGCCATCCGCTATTTCCAGCCCTTCATAGCTCCCGCCGGTCAATGCCGGATAAACGGCTTTAATCGAGGTACGGCCCAACTGTTTAGGGTCGTAATAATCAAACTGCCGGAAAGGGTCTATAAGATCCCTAAATCGGGGTTTCAACTTTTCAAACCACGTTTGATATTCAGAAAAGGCTTCCACGCATTCCTCCAGCCTGCCAAGCTCAAAACTCATGTTGTATGAAAGGACTGTCCCCCTCGGTTCTATCAGTCGCCTTAACTTCTGCAAAAGCAGCGGGCGTGGGTCTTCGGGCCCGTCGGCGAGGTAACCATGGTGAACCGGCGCCCGCTCCCATTCTGAAAGAATATGTAATGAAAACTGAAAAGGAACATTTTGATAAGGTCGGGACAGATCATAAAACGGGATTGCGGGATTCACGGTTTCAAAATCAAGAAAATGAAGAGGGAACTCCAGCTGCTTGAAAAAATCATTGATTGACGAGGGATTCCGGTGCGTCCTTTTTGATTTATGGCATTGCCATTGAATGCGTTGATTATCGCTTAGCGGGTAATCCGCGGGGATATCCGAAATTCCATAGATTTTTTTGTCAACAAGCTGAAATTCCTTGTCTTTTTTAAACCCGTAAAGGATAAAAACATTCTCTCCCGGTAAAAAATCCCAGCAGTGCTCCACAAGCGCGCATTCATAAGGTTTGAGGCAATGAGGTCCAATCTTGACCGCCGGGCATGCTTTTAAGCTCAAGGATGTCAACATCCGTTCCAGCTCCTGCGGCACAATGGCTTCATACGGTTCGACTTCTTTCGAAACATTCTCTATTGAAAATAATTGTTCCGGATTTATCGGCCCTTTCCTGACATATTCATTATTTATCAAGACAAGATAGCACCGCCTGATCTTAAGGCCTGCGCCTTGATAACAATACTTCTGAAAGGCCAGGTCAGAATAATAAACATCCTTTGCCTCGGTAGAACTCTTGACTTCATAAATGTCCCAGGAACCATCTTGATTGGGATTAAGAATATCCGGGCGGGCAAACGTATTTTTGTATCGAAAGGCTGGTTCAAAAAGCGGCTTTCGCATAGGCAAAAGCTCTTGCGTTTTTTTCAGAATAGCCTCGTAGTCTTCATGACCTTCAACTTCAAGACCACCGTGGAAAAGAGTCCTGGCAAGCCCCGTTACTTCATGCCCTTGATCAAAAATAGCCTGCGTCTGGGCATTCACCGGCGGAAATTTATCTTTGGCATGATAATACATCCAAAGAAGCTTTGGGCACTGCAGCCCGGCAAGATATTTTGTTTTAGACAGAACCCAATGCTCAGCCGGCATAAGCTCTTTTCCACCTCAAATCATGTTTGATTTGGTTTCTCCAACTGACCCTTTAATTTGTCTACATCTTCTTGTAACAGCGGCTTTAATTCCTCCGCTATACATTTTCGGAATCTATCATTTTTCCAAAACGAACGTTGCATCCCCCCTAAAAATGGCGCAATGATAAATGTGGTTTTGAGCACTTTCATACATATAACATGCGTTTTCTTTTTCCTGACTTTAATAATTTTTTTGTTTACTCGGATGGCATAGTTGCCGTTGCCACTCTCGGTCAACCCTGCAGCAAACTCGAGGGCAGAACTAATCCCGGCACAAACAACTACTTTCGGCGGATATTTCCTTATGATGCGGCGTAGAACCGGAAAAAAATTATAAAAGCACCAGACCTTATATGATTCCAGTGTCGGACATCCCGTCCTCTCCCGTTCGCTCCTTCCCCATTTTTTAGCTCTTGACTTACCAATCGGATAAAGGTTGATCCGCAAGGTTAAATTCTCAATCAATTGCTGAAGTTGCTCCTGACTTAACTTGTTTTTGCCGATCAATCCAGAAAGCAATTCGGTTATGGTTTTATGGTAGCTGGTCGAACCATTTTTTTTACCGGTTCGCTCAATACCGCAAAACCATATTGGTGATGACTTTTTCCCTTCATTGCGAAAATATCCTTCACTTCGCAAATAACCTAATTGCCGTCGCGGATTTTTTCCCCTCAGATTGTCAAACAATGTCTTAAGCTCACTCTTTACAGGCATTCTTTCCATTTTAATCAGCGCCATGATCTCTCCTCCCTCGTTTATATCTTAGCCCATAGGGAGCGCCCACGGAAAAAAATTATTGCCATAAAATAACAACTCCTGGCGACAACATGTTGTCGCTTTCTTATTTAAAATAACAACTCAAAAATAGGAACGGAGGCCGCTATGACCATGAAAAGACAGGGTGATTTATTGATCGTCAGCGTCGAATCTATCCCGGAAGGAGCAAAAAAACTGGGCCACAAAATTCTGGCTGAAGGCGAGGCAACGGGGCATCTGCACGAACTCGATTCCGGTGAACTGTACAAAAAAAATGAAAATCTTTATTTTCGGGTATCTGATGAGCCCGCAACCTTGATGCACCCAGAACATGCCCCTTTGGCCTTTGTCCCTGGCGTTTATCAGGTGATCAGGCAGCGGGAGTACGAGCCCAAAGCATGGCGATATGTCTGTGATTAGGCCGCAAACCAGCGATCTGCTGGGAAAAACATGGCTAGAGGGACAGCTTCGGTATATTCCTGGCCCGAATGGTACTGGCGATGCCGTTGGGTATTATAAAAATGGAAAAATAAGGTTCCGATACCCTGTAAAAGGTAATGATATTCATGGCACAGGCAAAATGTGGTACGAAAACGGTATTCTGGAATGCGAAGAACAGTACTGTCACGGGGTTCTGAACGGCGTCTCATGTTATTGGTATTTGGACGGTAAAATCAAAAGCGAAAAGCATTACCGGCACGGCATATTCCATGGGCCCCAAAAAGAATGGCATCCAAACGGTTCTATCAAATTCCAAGGCAGCTTTACAGAAGACCGACGCCATGGACTATTTACGAATTGGTACGCAAATGGGAACGTCGCAAGCCAGATAAGTTTTGTCGATGGCCGCAGAAACGGAATTTCGAAGCAATATACCGAGGGCGGCGCTCTCATTCTTGAAGAACTTTATGTAAGGGCCGTACTGATTCCGACACGAATTCAAAAACTGCTGCTCTCAGGTCAAATGATGGCCCAGGACATCCTAAAAATTAGAAATGCCGCTGTTCGGCGGATATGCCTTGAACAATTTGGATATGCCCGTTTTCTGGCACAAATGAAAGGTGAAACGATTGACAAATCCGGAGAACAGGAATTATTGAAGGTTGAATGGCATCACCGGGAAGAACCTATTTATCTGGTCAAAGTCCGATGTCCAAGCACGGGATGTTTTTACACTTTACGGGTTCCGCCTTCTACAAAAACCGTCCGGCAAGGAATAGCCTGGACATTTGGGTTAAAGGAGAGGGAATATTCGCCTTTGGCAGAAACCTAAAAAGCATCAGCAGAAACCAGGCAACCCCCTTTACAAAATTATGAAACGGCCTCTTTGAAATGAGTACTATCCCTGGAAAGCTTTTCGATAGCACTTCTAAGATGATCAGGTGTCTGATGAGAATAAATCATCGTTGTTTCAATCTTGGTGTGCCCCATGAGCTTTTGAACCGAGGGGAGATCAACCCCGCGCATCAAGAGACGGCTTGCAAAGGTATGACGGAGCGCATGAACCTGAGTCAGAGCCTGAATGCCTGCCAGAAGGGACGTTTACAACAGGGGTGTTCACAGAAACTGCACATTTCTAAGTACAAAATAAATATTTCAGGGCAGGTATTAAGGGCTAATTCTTGATTCAGGAAGCATCTCTAGAGAATTTTAAGCGGGTAAGAGCCCTATAAGAGGTTAAGGGCCCAAAGTCTCACTAATTTTTTTGTCCGGTAAGTGCCAGTGGAGGCTTTTCTTCAATTTCAACCAAAAAAGAGATCGCGCCTCATATCGCAATCTCTTTTTTCCGATGTCTAATTCGTTTATTTCGACTGCTCCTGTTGTAAAACTCATCATCAGATGGCGCGTCCGAATAATAGACATCCTTGACTTCTGACATTTTTTCAACTTTTCAATTTCGCGCCTTTTCACTTTTTCAAGTTTTCTATCAAATCTATCCATATTAACGACCTATTACATTTATGCTGCGCCCCTTTAGAAAATAGTTTTTTATTTAGCTTTCTTCTTCATCCACTCTCTTGAGAGCCTTTGTCCCTCCGCGATCTGTTCTGGTAATAAGCTCTCAGCAAGCGCATCTCTTAATTCGCATGCCGAATTATTTCCTTGCGCTACTGCTAAATTAAGCCACATATAAGAATATTGATAATCTTGAGGAACCCCCTCTCCGCCATAATACATAACGCCAATTCTAAATTGCGCATCTGCATTTCCTTGTTCCCCTGACTTCAAAAGCCACTTCACTGCCTCTTTATAATTTCGAGGAACTCCCTCGCCGTGGAAATACATCCCACCAAGATTGTTTTGCGCATTTACATTTCCTTGTTCCGCTGACTTCGAAAGCCACCTCACTGCCTCTCTATAATTTTTGGGAATTCCCTGTCCATCTCTGTACGTCGCGCCAAGCTGATATTGCGCCTCTGCATTCCCTTGCTCTGCTGACTTCACAAACCACTTCGCTGCCTCTTTGTAATCCTGAGGAACGCCACGGCCGTGGAAATACATCACCCCAAGATTATATTGTGCATCTACATTGCTTTGTTCTGCAGATTTCAAAAGCCACTTTACTGCCTCTCTTTTGAATAACGGCAAAAGGCTTACCGAGGAAAGGCTCGGGAAAGTTAGCGGGACAGACAACCGGAAGGTCGTTAGCATCCTCTTCAAAGTCCTTCTGCCAAAATATATGATCGCCGCCCGTAAAGTAATCTACTCCCACACTCTGCATTTCGTTCAACGTTTCCTTTGTAGCGCCTCTCCCGTGGGCTAGATTCTCTGCGTTGGCGATAACAAGGTCAATACTATCACTAGAAATAAGCTCTGGCAATACTTCTTTGACTGCCTTTCTCCCAAGTTTTGCTACTATTTCGCCGACAAACAATATTCTCATAGTTGTTAATACTTACCCACATGCATAACTTACTTGGCAGTTTCCGATATTCTAATCTCTCTTATAACAGTAACCTTTACAACACCGGGATAACTTTGCTCTAACTCAATCTTTTTTGCAATCTCTCGTGCTAGAACGGAGGCCGTTGAGTCATCGACTCGTTCCGGTTTGACAATAACCCGAACCTCACGCCCAGCTGATATAGCGTAGGCTTTCTCTATACCGTCAAAGGAAGTTGCCGCCTTTTCCAAGTCTTCCATCCGCTTTTTGTATGACTCGTAATCTTCGCTTCTAGCACCCGGTCTGGCGCCGCTTATGTGGTCGGCCAAGTTCACTATGGCAGATTCAATCGAGCTAAACGGTCGATCTTCGTGGTGCTCGGCCACACAGTTTATTACCGCCTCGGGTAGTTTATACCTCTTCAGAAAGTCAACGGCTATTTGAACGTGCGTCCCTTCCTCATCTGATATTACCTTACCGATATCGTGCAACAAACAACCCTGCTTTACAACTTCTACATTAGCCTTTATTTCCTGAGCAATAGAAACACCAATCCGCGTTTCCTCCATGGTATGTTCAATCATATTCTGGCCATACGAAAATCTAAACTTAAACCTGCCTAATATAGCAACAATGTCCCTGGGCATGTTGTACACCCCAATGCGATGACACAGATTCTCACCCTCTTTAAAAAGAATCTGATCCATGTCCTTTTGGGTATTTTGGATTAGCTCTTCTATTCTGGCCGGTTGGATCCTGCCATCCAACACCAATTTTTCCAAAGCGATGCGGGCAATTTCCCGCCTTACGGGATCGAAGCAGGAAATTAAAATGTCGCCCGGCGATGAATCCATATCCAAGTCGACCCCGGTTAACTCCTCGAAAGTCCTGATATTACGACCCTCTTTACCAATAATTCGACCCTTCATATCCTCATCAGGCAGCCGAATCTTGGAAACTGTGTGCTCAACCACTAAATCTGTTGCCCCGCGCCGCATTGCGGTTACCAAAATGTCCTGTGAAAGTCGCTCGGAGTCTGCCTTTACCTGCTCCTCAACTTCCTTTATCCTTTTTGCCTTTTCCTGGGTTAATTCCTTTTCAATCTCGGTAAGCAGGTGCTTTCGGGCTTCTTCCTTTGTAAAACCGGACACGGATTGAAGCTTTTCCTGCACATCCCTTACACTACCTTCCAATCTCTGCTTTTCTTTTTCTACCAGATCCTTTAGCGCGGAGACTGTTTGCGACTTTTGGTCAAGCTCTTTTTCCTTTATATCCAGCTGGGTGAGCCTGTCTGCAACTTTCTTTTCCAAGTCGGAAACTTCTGTTCTTGCTCTGGCCGCCTCTGCTTCGGCTGAACTCTTTAACCTCAAAGACTCGTCTTTTGCTTCAATGATAATCTCCCTGGCCCTTGCCTTTGCTTGGTCTATGTACCTTTGAATCTCCTGAGTTTGATCTTGAGTAGGGGTTGCACTCTGATTTAGAGCAGAATTTTGACCTGCGGTACTTGGAGCTGTTTCTTTAAGTTTAGTCTCAAGTTTTCTGGTCCCCTTTACGAAGACAAGACCAAGAATAATTGCACCAACGGCCAAAACCGCCACTAGAATGTAAATAGTCATATAGCCTCCTTAAAAATGAGATGTTCATAAGCGACTTGATTTTACGGGTGATTTAGGAAATAGTCAATTGCAGTCCTTATTGTATCGTAAGTAAAACCGCGGCCTGCCAGGAACCGCTGCATTTTAGCTTGGATAGACCTTGATTCCAGAGAGGGTGTGTCGGCAGCTTCAAAACCCCGCCATTTCTTGGTTAAGATTGCAACAGCGGTCTTCAATTGTTCTTTCTCATTCACACCGGCATCTACAATCTCCACCGCTTTTTCCCTGCTTATGCCCTTGTGCATTAAACTCTGCACCAACGCCTTTCTACCCCACGCTTTATTGCCTGCAGCCTTGGCCTCTACAAACAACTTGCCAAATTCGTCATCATTGACCAAATTATCGGCTTTTAGGAAGCCAAATAGTTTACGCGTAATCCTGGTTATAATCTCCTCATCAGCAATCTTGAGGGTTTTAAAGTATTTAGGGAGTCTTAACCCAACCTCATGCCACGTCCTGGGCCGATAAGCCAGAAAACCAATGACTTTATTCAACACTTTGGAATAGATTTCGTCTTCTTCCATAAGGCTATTTTATTCCGATGGTTCCTGGGTTTCCACATCTTCTTCCTTGCCCAAAGATAAATACTCCTCTGATTTCTCTTTGTAGTGTTCGCGGATCTTTTTTTCTATCTCGTCGGCAAGCTTTTTATTGTCCTTTAATGCGGCTCTGGAGGATTCTCTACCCTGGCCCAACTTTTCACCGTTATACTCATACCAGGAACCAGACTTCTTTACTACCTCAACCTCTACCCCAACATCCAGCAAATTGCCCTCTTTGCTGATCCCTTGATTAAACAAAATGTCGAACTCTGCCGTTCTAAACGGCGGCGCCACTTTATTCTTTTTAACCGTTACTCTGGCCCGAATACCGGAAACCTGCGTGCCGTCTTTAATTTCCTCGATTTTGCGGATTTCCAACCTAACGCTGGCATAAAACCTCAACGCCCTGCCACCGGTGGTAATCTCCGGATTGCCAAACATTACCCCGATCTTTGTCCTCAACTGGTTTGTAAAAACAATAGTACAGTTAGACCTGCTGGCCGAGCCGCTCAACTTTCTTAACGCCTGACTCATCAGTCGGGCTTGCAGCGCAATAAAATTATCGCCAATTTCGCCCTCAATTTCTGCTTTGGGCACTAAAGCGGCAACGCTATCTATTACAATAACGTCAACCGCATTAGACCTTATTAGCGTTTCCGCGATTTCCAACGCCTGTTCGCCCGTATCCGGTTGAGAGACCAGTAGCTCCTTTACATCCACGCCCGTTTTTTCGGCGTAGATAGGGTCAAACGCGTGTTCTGCATCAATTAATGCCGCCGTTCCCCCCATTTTTTGAGCCTCGGAAATAATGTGCTGGCACAACGTGGTTTTGCCGGAAGATTCAGGCCCATACACTTCTACAATCCTCCCTCTGGGAAGTCCGCCGACTCCCAAAGCCAAGTCAAGAGCAATGGACCCCGTAGGTATAACAGCTATTTTTTCGAAAGCTTTTTCTCCAAGTTTCATAATTGAACCTTCGCCATAAGTTTTTTTAATTTGGTCTAAAGCAGACTTAAGAGCGAGCTCCTTGCCGCTTTTAACTTTTTCCGCCTCCTTATCTTTTTGATCTTTTTGCATAAAGTAACCTTTCTAAAAATGTGGACCTGAAGTACATTGCGAATGTATGTCAGAGGGCAGTTTTTGTCAACAAATGTATTCTAGTACAAAAAGAATCCTACGTCATCGCGGACTTAATTCGGCGTAAAACTGTGTCTTTACCCAGCAATCCAAGTACATCAAAAATAGGCGGAGTTGCAGACTGACCGGAAACCGCAAACCTTAAAGTCATAAAAGCCTCTTTTGGCGTAAGGCCATTTTTCTGGATAAAATCGTGAGAGATCTCGTCCAAATGGTTAACAACCCAAGCATCCTGACCAACTTCGGTATATAGCTGGTAAAAAGCCTGCAAAATTGCTGCCTGGTTGCCGCCTGAATACTTTGCAAGTTCAAGCTTATCAACTTGTGGCTCTGTAAAGAAATACGAAGCAAGAAGCATAAAATCTCCTAAAGTCCGCATCCGATCCTTAACGATGAATATCACTCCAACGGCCTTCTCCGACCGTAAGTCAACATCAAAGCCAAATTGCACCTGCCACTTTTGTGCCCAAGCCAAGAGTCTTGTACACAACTCCCTGTCAGCAAGCGACCTTATATAATAGCCGTTAAGCCACGCAAGCCGCTCTCGATCAAAAGCAACCAGGTCTGTGGAGTGGATCTTGGCAACGGTAAAATCCCGGATAAACTCGGCAACACTGTACAATTCCTTTTCAGTTCCGGGGTTCCAACCCAAAAGCATGATGAAATTTAGCAGCGCCTCGGGCAAATAGCCATCTCTTAAAAACTCGGTGACTGATACATCGCCAAAGCGCTTTGACATCTTTTTGTTTGCTCCCACTTCTTTTAAATTTGGTAGGTGGCCGGTTGCCGGCATTTCCCAACCCAGCATGCGATACAAAAGAATGTGTTTAGGCGTTGATGCTAACCATTCGCTGCCTCGTAAGATGTGAGTTATACCCATAAGGTGGTCATCTACAACAACACCCAAATGGTAAGTGGGAAAACCATCGGACTTGAGTAATATTTGATCGTCCAAGTCGTTTGAGGGATAGTCGACTCTGCCCAAGATTAAATCGGTAAAAGTTATAACTTCGTCTTTGGGAACCTTCAACCTGATAGTATATGGCATACTGCCGGCCAAGTTTTGCTGCACTTGCTCCGAACTTAAGCTCAAACATGTCCTATCGTACTTTGTTGCCGCCACACCTTGCGCCCGTTGGTCAGCCCGCATTTTTTCCAGTCGTTCGGGCGTGCAAAAGCAATAGTAGGCATGGTCTTGCTCCACCAACTGCAATGCGTAGTTTTTGTAAAGCGCAAGCCTTTGGGACTGTACATACGGGGCGTTTGGCCCACCAACTTCCGGGCCCTCATCCCAATCCAATCCGCAGTACCTAATAACATCCAGCATCCTTTCCACCGAACCCTCTACATAGCGCTCTCTGTCGGTATCTTCTATCCGCAGCACAAACTTGCCGTTGTTCTTTTTTGCAAAGGCATAGTTGTAAAGCAGCGTCCTCATGCTGCCAATATGAAACTCGCCAGTTGGGCTTGGCGCCATCCTTGTTTTGACCATAACTGGATTGTACACTAAACAGTCATTTCGTCTACGTTTAAACTTCAAAGTTTCTAAACGAAACTATTCAGTTTATAATAGGCTCATGAACTTGGTTGAAACGTCGGCGCTTTTTAGGAGAATAGTTGCACTAACCACTGGTTTGATTGGCTGCTATATTACCTTTTTAATTATTAAAGCACCAGTGCTCGCAATAATCAGCTCAATCAACCCTTCACGAGACATCCCTACGGCTGTATACGGCAAAATAGACGCGCCGGAGTTTCAATATAAAAAGCTAACAAATGCTGACTCCCAGTATATTCTGAACACCAAAAATGGCCGATTGCCTACAGATTTCCCCAGCATGCTGCCAGTTTTTAGACTTAGACAACCGCTTTTTTCTTACGAGGCCGGTAAAAACGCCCAAAAAACCGGCGGCATTCTGGGCTATTATGACGACACTTTTAGAAGCTTAACCAACGACCAAGTTTACACTTGGGAAGATTCTACCTTTAACTCCCGACTCGACATTAATACAAAAACCAGGGAAATAAATCTTAACCTACCGCTATTTGGTAAGGGCGACTATTATACAGCCGGCAAATTAACATCAACTGTGGCGACAGAACAGGCCAGAAACATGCTTACGGCCGCCGGCAGATTCTCTGACATGTATTATTCGGGCATAGCCAAAACCTATATGGGTAAATTTGTAGGCGGGGAGATTAGGCCGGTAGACTTCGACTATGAAACCCAAATTGTAAGAGTAGATTTTTATAGAAACTTTGCTACTTTCCCGATTATGGGGCCGGATCCTTACAAAGGACTCTTGCATGTGTGGGTGGGTATCCCTAACGATCCAAAGTACAAGCAACTCGTTTTCCCTAAGGTTGAGGTGTACCAGTGGGAGCTTGTGGACAAAGAGAAAGATCAAGATGCCACCTATCCTATAATCCCCGTGTCTCTTGCTTGGGAGGAAGTTGCGCAAAATAGAGGAGTGCTCTCCGGCATATTGCCCAAAGACGGCAATCCATTTGAGTCGTACGTTCCCATACGGGTGGATAAGATACTAATTAATAAAATCTATCTCGCCTACTACGACTCGCCTAAACTACAAAAGTATCTTCAACCGATATATGTTTTTGAGGGTAACTACACTACGGTAGGCAGTAGCGCTGGTCAAATAACCCTATACTACCCGGCTATCTCTGGAGATTACGTTTTGCCTGTTGAGGATTCCACTATAACCACACCGATAACTGCCAAGTAACTATTCCCAGCTGTGCGACAGCAAAGCCCAGTCCAATAACAACTTAACATCGGCAAAGCGATCCTTAGAACCCATGGCCACGATTATCAAGTCTGCCTTGTCCTTTGTGTATTCATACACAAGAACCTCACCCGCACCCGTAGTCGTCCCAGTTTTGATACCTACACTTTCAGGAATATCCCACAGCAGTCTATTTGTATTTGTGAGTTGTTTTGCAAACTTACCATCCAAGTCTCTTAACTCAAGTTCTTTTAACTTAACGGTTTCGCGAAAAAAATCGTTGTGCATTGCCAAAATCGCAAGCTTGGNNTGGGTTAGTAAATTTAGTCCTTGCCAAACCCCCTTCTTTTACTACAAAATTCATTTTGGCAACAAAGTCGGCATACGAAACCCGACTGACAGACAGCGTGCATGCCGCATCTCCGGCCGAAGCTACCAAAAGTGCCTGTAAAATGGCTTCAACCCTAAACCGCAGGCCTTGACCAAACCCGATTTTATTGCCGTCAACCTGCGTACAAAACTGCGGAATGGCTATTTCCTCATCCAGGTCATACAAGGCCAACGCCGCTAAGGCAGTGGCGATTTTTGCCGTGGAAGCGGGCGGAAACACCTCATCCGGATTTTTTTCGCTCAATACAGTCCCGCTAACCACATCCATAACCACATACGACTTGGCGGAAACGGCCGGAGTTTGAATCTCCGCTAGCTTAACCGGCGGCTTGGGCTTTTGTGTTAGAAGAAAGCTCTCTAAGGTCCGACTGTTCTCTTGGCTAGCAGCACTGTAAAAATCCTGGGGGAGCTTTTTGTACCAAACAAGCAGATTTCCATCGTTTGCCACACCATCAACTACAGCTTCAAATTCTACCCTTAGCACTATACCAAACAAGCAAATAAGAGAAACTAATAAAGCTTTGGTACATAGATCACAGAATTTGCTCTCCAGGGTGTGGATGGCCCCAGCGAGCAGTACCAACACATACACAGCAACTAGTCTAAATAGTCCAACTTGCATGGTTAGGGAGTCAGTCGCCTCACATCTCGAGGCAGAAAAGTAGCTTCCTTGACACTTTCCAAATCAAGCAGTTTCATAATAATTCGCCCCGGGCCAATACCGGCTCCGCCGTGTGGTGGACAACCATATCTGAAAAAACTAAAATAGCTTTCCAACTGGTCGGTAGGAATGCCTTTTTCTTGGGCCTGCTGCTTAAGGATAGCCGGCCGATGCTCACGCTGGGCCCCGGTGGTAATTTCTAGACCTTTGTAGATAAGGTCATAACTTTTTGTTACGGTTTGATCGGCTTCGGGCCGCATGTGATAAAAAGCTCTGTAAGCTGAACCGTACTCGGTAACAAAAACAAAGTCGTGCCCGGTTTCTTCCTTAACTAACCTGCCAAGTTCCCGCTCTTCTTCGGAGGAAAAATCCCCGGCTTTGTCACTTGGTACCCCAACCTGCTTAAGTTTTAGTTTTGCTTCGTTCATTGTCATACGGGGAAAGGGGACGGTTGGAATCTCCAGCTCCGGCATAACTTCCTCTTTTACAGTCTTAAAAGCCTCCACTAGCATGGCTTCCTCCGCTTGCATTATATCTTCATGTGAGTCAATATATGACAACTCAAAATCCCAACCTGTAAACTCCGTCATGTGTCTGGTAGTAAACGAGGGTTCTGCCCTAAAAACCGGTCCAACCATAAAGACTTTTTCAAAACCCGCGCTTTGTGCTAGTTGCTTGTAAAATTGGGGCGACTGGGCTAAATAGCCTTTACGGTCAAAGTACTGTACCTCAAACACTTCCGACCCGCCTTCGCTGGCTGTGCCCATAATTGACGGTGAATAAACCTGGACGTAGCCGTTATCGCTAAAATACTTTCTGAAACCTTTTTCTAAAGCTGTCCAGACTTTAAATATTTTGAGTTTTTCGGGCTTGCGCAAGTCGAGCCATCTATAGTCAAATCTTAGCGCCGCATCTACCTCACCGCCGCTCTTCTCTTCCACTACCGGTATAGGCAGAGGTTCGGCTACGGATAGAACTTTTAATGCCTCGATTTCGATTTCAAATCCGCCAGGCGCCTGTTTCTGTTCTTTAATCATCCCCGTCAGGTCGATCACTGACTCCAACGTTAACTTAGCAACTTCATCAAATACTTCCCCATTTTGTCTGGTAACAATTGCCTGAACTGTTCCGGTAACATCCCGCACAACAAGAAACTTAATACCCCCCTGATCCCTGCGAGCCTGGACAAACCCTTCCACTCTAACTTGCTCACTAATTTTACCTTTTAGATCCGAAACGTGAGTTCTCAGCATAATATCCTTGGATTTTAGCATAAAGCTTACAGGATTCTAAAGTCTTTAACAATTAAATCAACGTAGCTCTTACCGTTATAGTCTTTAAGCGCCAGTGAATAAACAAGATCCAGTTTGGTACCTAACCCAAAAGTCGACACCCCCTGATTGCGGGCATCAAAGTAAATTGCTTTGTAACTAGTTTGCCCGGCACCAGCAAACAGTTTTAGCGACAAATGATTACCCTCCCTGCCCACAAAATCGTTGCCGACCACACTTACAGCTCTGGATAAAAACACCGGTTCTGGATTCCCCACACCAAAGGGCCTAAGTCTGTTTAGCTCGCATACAAAGTCAGGTAATGGTTGGAATTAACAAAGCGGCGTCAACAACTTTGTTAGCATGAGCGGTAAATTCTTGGATAAACTGATCGAGCATACCCTTTTTTAGTGTAAATCCGGCCGCCATTGGATGCCCACCCATACTTTCAAACAAATGCTCAAAAGAACGTAACAAGTCAATAATGTTTAGCCCCGGTACACTGCGTGCAGAACCTTTACCGCCGTTTTCCAAACTACTGATAACTACAGCGGACAAGTCCAATAACGCCTTCGTGAAAGTCCTTATGCGAACAAATAACAATTTTATTTTCTAGACTCTTTTGCTCCGTGAGCAGTGTTTGGGCTAAACTATAAAGTTTTTGCGTCATGTCTTGCCGTTCAATGTTTACCACATGAAGCTTTTGGGCAAACTCCGTAACTTTTTGCGGATCTTCATCCAACAGCAAGAACAAAGAAGCGTAGGCCGATTCAAGCCGACCGGAGGCATTAAGCCGCGGGCCAATAACATAACCAGCGTCATAGGTTGTTATCTCGCCACCAGTCCTGCCGGACACCTCCAACAGCTTTTTAATGCCCAAAGGCGGGTTGGTGTTTAATATTTCCAAAGCCTTTCTTACTAAAGCTCGATTGAAACCCTTTAGCAGTCCAAGATCGGTGATTGTGGCTAGTCCAGCCAAACTCACCAACCGCTCGTCCCGTAACCCTAAAACAAGCGAGAGGGCGAGCGCAACACCAGACCCAACCATTTGATCGGTCCAAACCAACACGTCCGCTTTTGGCTGTTGACTCTTTTTTTGATGATGGTCTGTAATAATTATGTCTAGACCCAAAGCCTTCAACTGATGTATAACTTCGGGCTCGGCTGTAATGCCGCAGTCCACAGTAATAATTAGCCCCGGAATAATAAGACCTGACTTCGTACCATATGTCTTTTGGATGGTATGCCATATGGTGTCAACAGAATCTTTGGACAGGCCATAGCCCTGATCAAACCGATTGGGCAGAAAATACATAGTCTTTGTGTAACCTAAGGTTTGAGTAAGAGTTTGATATAGTATCGCGGTAGCGCAGATACCGTCAGCATCGTAATCACCATGAATCACGATCGGAACATCTTTAGCGATGGCCTTTAGTATCAGGTCTTTTGCCTGCACCAAAGCTTTCCTAAAGTCAGCCGACAGCTCTTTAATGTACTTGGCAAGCGGGGCTGGGGCAAGAAATTCCGCTTTATCCTCCGGCGCAATCCCTCTGTTCTTTAGCAGTTCAGAAACTACATCAACTCCGGGCTGATAGACACACAACACATTCCAGTTCTTCATATAAGAAGTCTAACACACGTTATGAAAAGCCGATTATATACTTATAAAGCAATGAGATACATGGTAGGTATTTGTCAGACCAGAATCAATGAAGATCACAAATATTAATGTAGATTATCGCTATGCCTGACAATAAACAACTACTTACAGAAAAAGGCCTGATAATAATTGATCGCGACACTGAAACGATACCGGAGCGTTGGCTCCAGTTACACCCACGAATAGAAGCGTACACCAAATTGGGTATTCCCAGACCTCGAGCTAATGACGAAACCTCACTAGTAGATATGGCAGAGTGGTTCGTGGAGCAGGAGAAGGTTTTAACAAATCCTAAATGCATTAGCTGGTGGTTAGAAAGATTTAGTAACGGAGTTGTAACCGGTGGAGAACCAAGGGACCCATACGCAACATATATGTTTATGTGCGCGGCTTTATTTGAACTTGAAGGCCGTAGTGAATTCCATGCCACAGATGCCATGTTGCATTACGTTGAAACGGGTTGGGGTGAAGGCGATAATTTGCTTGATCGCACGCCGGACAACATCCGGAGTCTCGTTTGTTTTTCGGCGTTGCCGTCGGCTATCGTATCGAGGTTGGTTATCTACCCCTATATTCCACACTCTGCAAGTGCACATCTGGCGGGTTGGGATGGGCGTACCCTGCAGTCGGATTGCATGTGTATTTCCAGATATTAAGCAGGGGTGTGGATTTTTGTGGAGGTGATAACGAACCCGCGCAGCTCTTGTATCCGACCTTAGAAACGTTTAGGACCAGCAAACTTATACCTTATCCTAAATCTGTGTACATATGTAGTGAAATAGAAAAACTAATGGTAAAAAACGGAGCTGCTTTGGCAATTCCAACTGTAGATGAAGCACTTAGAGACGAGGGTTTTGTTGTAATCCCACAGAGTATCAGCCCAACCCGTTTTCATTCTATAACAGGGTTCATCGCCAATCAAACATTTGCACCAACGGGCACACACGTGAATAGAAACACATTGATAGGCACAATATACCCACTGCTAGCGGACAGATCAAATAGGAATATTGCGTATCAACGCGGATCTTTTATAGAAATGGAAATGGAACTGAATTTGTAACCGGTATATACAAAGTGCTAAACTACGCAGCATGCTGGAGTTAGAGCCGGAGGGTTTATACCCACAATATCGGCAGGAAACCACAAAACAACTAGCCTCATTAATGAAAAACGGGCAGGTTTTTAGGTTAACTGCGGTAAGTGGGGCCGGGGAAAGCAAATATTTAAGGTATATTAGTCATTCCAGTAAAGTATTTTCCACCTATTTCGCCCAATTTGTCCATAACATAATATATACAGACCTAAATAGTATTTATAACAGTAATACAGATAAGCTTATAAGCCTGTTAAACGAATCAATCAGAGGTTACAATAGACAGCAACGTTCGCTAGAACAATGGCTGGCTGACACAACAGGATCGGGAAAGGCGGTATACTTTATTCTTGATCATTTGGAGGCCTTAAATGATTTCAACGAAAGCGCGCCTCGATATCTACGGTCCCTAAGAGATAGATATAAGTACAAGCTAGGCTACATTTTATGTTATGAGCACGGTGTAGAATTGGATAAGCATAAACTAAAACAGTTATTGAATATATCACCGTTTGAGCTGATTTTACCCTCACTGAATAATGTGGATTGCTCAAGAGTACTAAAAGACGAGCTTAAAAGAAACGCCATACGGTTGGCAAACAAAGATAGGTTAGCAGTATTAAAAGCCTGTAATGGGCAGGGCGGAATAATTCGGGACATGGTTGTTAATATAGCAATGGGAAAATCCTTAGCGGAATCACTAAAAACCATAAACTTAGGTGAAACCCGGTCTGAAGACACCTCTGGAGTAACCCTACAAGAAGCCCAGCGCTACTTAACAAAATATGAGTATCTGGTATTTTCTAAACTACATAACAATTTCGATACTATAACTCATAAAGAGGACGTGGCAGAAATATTAAGCCCACAAAGCAAGGGTTCTGGGGTGAGCGATGAATCTATTGACCAAATAATATCACGCTTGCGTAAAAAACTAGCCGATAACAATATCCCCCTAATGATTAAAAACAAGAGGGGGATTGGGTTCTATTTAACCCGATAGTCGTAGTGTGCAAAAAATTGTATTGACACAAGATGAAAAAAATCTAAAAGTCCTTAACTCCAAAAACTTTAGCCCTAAGATTTTTTAACACGCTTAGCTATAAAGTCCTCCCAGATAATTAAAATGGGAGTAGCATTGAATATGGACGAGTATGTACCTGAAATAACGCCTACGAGCAAGGCAAAAACAAACCACTTTATTGACACCCCGCCAAAAATGAATAAAGCAGTGAGTGTTATAACAACTGTGGTTGACGTGGCAATGGACCGCCGCATGGTTTCTACGATTGAGTAGTTGGCAACCCACTCAAAATCCTTGGTTCTAAACTTGCCTAAATTCTCACGGATCCGGTCGAAAACTACGATGGTATCGTGAACGGAAAAGCCAATAATGGTAAGCAGGGCCGTAATAAACATGGAATCTATTTCCACGCCTTTAAAGTGTCCCAGAATTGAAAATACCCCCAAAACGACTAAAGCATCATGAATCATGGCCAGTATTGCACTAACACCAAACCGCAAACCCGAATATGGCTTTGGAATGTTGCGGAAAGCGTAGGAAATATACAAAACAATGCCTATACAGGCTATGCCAAAGGCGATAAAGCTCTTTCTTGCTGTTTCAGACCCAATTGTGGGACCCACGGTTTCAAAAGCGATTTGTTTAGCGGTTGGGGCTGTCTGAAGAATGATGGTCTTTAACTCCTCATTTGCGTTAGCATCAATTGATTTTGTTCTTACTGTAAAGTTTTTGTCACCTGCCTCCAGTGCTACAGCAATTATCTCTACACCGGCCTTTTCTAAAACATCTTGCACTTCAGCTCTGTTCCATACACCCTCAGCTCTGGTGTAGCTAAATACTGAACCACCCGTAAAGTCGATTGATACTTTTAAGCCCCAAAAACCAAGAAAAAACGCCCCGGGCAGAATTACCAAAGCGCTAAAGATCAGATATTTAGCTTTGTGTTTCATGAGGTTGTAACCCTGAGTCGCGTTATCTACTTGACCACTTTCTTTGCTTGGCAAGCTTTCCTGCTTGGGCAAACTGACGGTATTGATTTTCTTAATTTTTTTACCCTTTTTTGACATAGTGCCTGACTAAAAGCGCCCCACTGTTTTAATAACCGTTCTAACCACAAACACAGATGTGAAGAGCGATACCAAAATACCTATACCCAATGTAAGTGCAAAACCCCGCACCACACCGGAACCAAAATAAAACAGCACAGCAGCCGTAATTAAAGATGACATATTTGAGTCTCTAATAGAATTCCACGACCTTTCAAACCCAAGCTTTAAGGCTACGCCTCTGGGTTTACCCCACCTAACTTCCTCCAAAATTCTTTCAAAGGCTAGAATGCTGGCGTCTACCGCCATACCAATTGACAATATAAAGCCGGCAATACCCGGCAAAGTTAACGTCACTGGAATAAGCTTAAAAACAGCCATAACCAGCGCCGTATACAACAACAAGCCAAAGTCTGCAATCAACCCAAGCTCCCGATACATAACAATCATAAAAAGCATCACCACACCCAACCCGATAAGTCCCGCTTTTAAGCTTTTGGTTACAGATTCAGCGCCCAGCGTTGCCCCAACTGTTTTTTGCTCTAAAACGCTTATTGGCACCGGCAAGGCGCCCGCTCTTATTTGTAAACTTAGCGCCCGAGCGCTTTTCATATCAAAAGAACCGTTGATAACAGGATCTCCTGTAAGGCCTCCGGCTAAGTCAGGGTCGACTATTGGCATGGATATAGGATACGGGCTATCATCAAGAAAAAGGGCTATGGGTTTTCCTACATTCTGCTTCGCCAACTCGGAGAACTTCTTTCTACCTTCGCCGGAAAACCTTAACTGTATTTGAGGCGATGTTTTTGATTCCAAAGACGCTCCCTGGGAAAAAACCGGCTCCGCTCCCACAAGATCAGCCCCGGTTACGCCTGTATCTTCCCAAATGTTTGGGTTCTGATAATAATCTAAGCGCTTAGCTTCTGACCATTCGACAGTACTAGGAAGTTTTTTAAACGTTAACTGTGCAGTGTGACCAATAGCATCAACCGCAGACTTAACATCGTCTATACCGGGAATTTCGACTTCAATTCGATACTGACTGCCAGCTTTTACGCTATTGATCCTAGGCTCGGCCACCCCCAAAAAATCTACTCTTCTGGCAATAATTTCTTGGGCCGAATCCAACGCCTTATCTTTATCGCCATCCGCAATTTTTGTCATGTCGGCCTCAAGCGTGAGCTTTACACCGCCCTGCAAATCCAAACCGCGTTTGATATCCCGCAAGTCCACAACATAGGCGCCGTTAAACAAATTGAAGTACAAACCACCGACTGTTGTATCAATATTAAGCCGTGGCAGTTTCACCGGCACAGCCGGCATAGCAACCACCACCGCCACCACAAACAACCCCACTATTAACCCCAGCTTTAAAAAGTCTTTGCGCATATGAACACTAGCTATTCAAGCACACATTCAGGTTAGTGAACAGAACTCTTCCTCATCGCCAATAAGCATTATTCGACTTTGGACCAGTATCCTAATAACAAATTGGTCATTTTTGCGTTTGGCGTAATTGAATTCGTCCTCGCCCATTACTGCATAGTTAATTTCCGTGCCGCGCAATTCCTGCTCTTTTTTGACGATATCCTCAAGCATGTCGATATTTACTTTACCAACAACAAAAAGATCTACATCTAAAGATGACGACTTCCTTCGCTTACCGGCAAAGGCTTTGGCCAATACAGCGTAGCGGACGTCCCCCAAGTTTCTTAAATTGGCAATTATATTAGCCCCCAATCCATACGTTTTGGCAACTAACCCCAAAAGCTCCGAATAATGTGTAGAGTGGATATTTAAGGTGTAATAAACCCTATTACCGCTTCTCCTACTCACCAACAGCCCGATTGACTCCAAATTGGACAGTTCGCGCCTAACCGCGTTTATTTCTGTACCAATTTCCCGCACCAAACCCCTAATGTGGAACTGTTCGGACGGTCGGGGGAGCATCGTCCGCAGAATTTTTAGTCTAACCTGGCTTACCAGAAGCTTCTCAAGTGAAAGCTTTTCTTGCATTTTTTGCCTTCGCCTGGCAGGGTAGGCGCTCCAAATTAATTAGTTTTTGGGGCAGCTTCGGCAGAAAACTTCAGGAAGTCCGGATTTCTATCGGGCAAAACGGACACCCAAAATTTCCCCCGGTTAAACCTGATTTCGGATCCATTCATGTCGTAATACTTGGTCCTGGCATCTCTTTCGGCTTTACTCCACGTAACTTCAATTACTCGACCATCTATAAAAACGTAGCCTTTGCCGCTACCAACAAATTCGTAATCCAGGCGATTCTTGTCATCACCAGCAATTTTGGTCTCGGTAGCGAATTGAACGATTAAATTTTTGACTTTTAGCTGCTGATTTGTTGTCTCGTCAATATGTGGCACCGACTTGCCGACGCTGTCGTAGCCCATAAATCTAAAGTAGTCATTAGTAGCAGAGTCATAAGTCCATTCTGCCGAAAAATCCCCGGGATACCAAAAATCATAGGCGATGGTAGTTGCCTGCGGCATGGCTGAATACGCCGTTGCATCGTCTTTAAACTGCCACACGTAAAAATTAGCGGATTTTCCCTCCCAGCCTAACTCTAAGCCCTTTTTTACCACTTCCTTACCACTGGCATACAATGTATGCTCAATTGCAACATTCCTAGGATTCTCCCGCCAATATGGCGCGGCGCCCCGCTGAAGACTCCGCACCGGCCAAGTCTCTATAGCCACTAAAGCTTGAGGTGAGTAGCCGTGGTGCATCAACATTGCATCGCCCATTTCTTTTGCCAGCACTAGGTAATACTCCCGAGCGCTTCTGATAGGGCCAATTTTTTCCGGCAGTACGGATTGATAAAAAGCCAAAAACCTGGTTATACCGCCTTCAGCCACTATTTCATAAGTAAACTCTGCGTCTATTAACCCCGCTTGGGGTCTGGCATCCTGGTGGTTATTGATCATTACACCCAGTGGTCTTAGATCCTTCCAGTCCTTGGATTCTTCTTCGGTGTACTCAACCCCAGTAAGCGCGTTCACAATGTTTTTTTCAGACTCCTTAGTTTCATCACCCGGATTGGTTTTTGCCAACTGGCCAAAAATGGAGTTGCGCTCGTTCCACAATTTTGAACTTTCCAACCGAGTCAATATTAAAACGGATGCCACAACTACAAGTCCAACACAAACACCAGCAATAACATATTTTTTATCCAGGCTACTAAACCTGCCTACTTTACCCGTTTGAGTAACTTGCTGCAGCTCTTGAGGATTTACAAAATTCACGCTCGCATCTTCCATATGCAGCTATTATATATTGAGTACAAAAATTGTCTAGAGTTTTACTCCTAGAGCTTTAATTCGGCGTCGATAAATTCGTCGAGTTCGCCATCTAGCACTTTTTCCGGATTAGTGGACTCAAAGTCCGTTCTTAAGTCCTTAACCAATTTATAAGGGTGCAGTATATAGTTGCGAATTTGGTTGCCCCAGCCGGGTACTTTATAGTCGCCCTTAAGTTTTCTTTTTTCGGCGTCCTTTCTTTCTAGTTCCAGCGCGTATAATTTTGACTTTAACACTTGCATGGCTTTTTCACGATTTTTGCCTTGATATCTTTCGGTTTGATTTTCTACTATGATACCCGTGGGCTTGTGTTTTATTCTAACGGCTGTGGAAACTTTGTTAACGTTTTGTCCACCGTGGCCGCCACTTCTAAAGGCCTCAAATTCAATGTCGTCATCTTTTAGTTCTATCTCTATGGAATCATCTACTAGAGGGATTACTTCCACTAAAGCAAAGGAGGTCTGCCTAAGATCGTTGGCGTTAAAGGGCGACTGCCTAACCAGCCTGTGCACCCCCGATTCGTGTTTTAAGAAACCATAAGCGTAAGTGCCCAATACTTCAATACAAATAGACTTGTACCCAGCTTCATCGCCAGGGGTAAAAGAGAGAATTGCATGATTCCAGTTTTTTCTGTCGCAAAACCGCGTGTACATACGGTAAAGCATCTCCGCCCAGTCCATAGCCTCTGTACCACCCTGACCGGCATGGACGGTCAAAATCGCCCCACTCCGATCGTGTGGCTCTGAGAGATAGGTTTTTTTCTCCACTTCCCACAAAGCCTGTTCAAACTCCTCGGGCTTTTGGTCCTGCGCGATAAGTTCGAGCATGTCAAAATCATCGACCTCTTTTTGGAGCTCGGCGAGCTGTTTGGCAAGTTTTTGGCCTTCTTCCCAGTTTTGCCACACGGAGTCGTCCTGCATTTTGACTTTAAGCTCGGAAATTTCGTCCCTCTTGTGCTCAATATTTAGCTTTTTTCTAAGTTCTGTAAGCCGCGTTTTTAGTTCTTCCATAGGGCTTACTGTACCAAAAAATACTGGGGTAGTCATTTGTGTGGGACTATTTGATCTAATCAACAAGCCCAGTTTGGAAATAATCCTAATCTCATATCAAATAAGCAACTTCAACTCGAGGTTGCCAGTAGTCTGGGTATGGTCATACCGCAGACATTGGTAACTTCCGATGCAACAGAAGTAGAAGAATTTCGCGCCAAATTGCGGGGAAATATGGTAGTGAAACCGCTGGCAAAACACATCGTGAAGGATGGGAACAAGGTAAGAGCGGTATTTACCAGTAGAATATCCCCCGCTTCAAGTATCGATCTAACTCTCCTTGCTAGCTCACCCGCGATATTTCAGGAGGAGATAGAAAGGGCGTTTGACATAAGAACGGTTGTTCTTGAGGATAAGGTGTTCTCAATGTCAATCCAACAAATCGGAAGTAAGGCTGGTGATGTCGACTATCGTTATGGGCCAGCAGGCGAGCTGGTGTTTAAAAAGCACGAGCTACCCGCAGATCTATCTTGGAAGTGTGTGGAGCTAGTCAAAGGCTTTGGTCTGAGGTTCAGCGCAATGGACTTCATCCTAGCTAAAGACGGTACATACTATTTTCTCGAAAGCAATCCATGCGGGGCGTGGTTGTTTGTCCAAAGAGGGTGCGGCTACGAAATCAGCAAAGTAATAGCGGAAGTGTTATCTTGCTAGTTATGTTGCTACGCTGCAGATCGGCAGATCAAGCCTATATCCGTGGCGTAGCAATGTGTGTTATATTTTGCAGTGCAATATGGATAATAACATTGCAACATTACTCAGTAACCTTATCGCCGTGGACCAGGGGTTACGAAAAAACAAAATCTTTAGCGAAACTTTAATGCAAAAATTCGACCACATCTCCACCGACGTTATAAAAGCTTTAGTAGACAAATTTGGATTACCTACACCTGAAAATGTTGGAGTAGAAGCTGCCAGATACTTTATAGTGCTCCTTATCCACACCTCCGATATGAGCTATGTAAGCACACTATCAAATACCCCCGAATTTAGGAGAGTAGACTACAATAAAACCGACCTTGCTATTCTAAAGGATAGAATTCTGTTGTTTAAAGGTAAAAAACAATGCTTTGGTACGGTTGTTACAACTAAAAAAGATAAGAAAGGCAAATTTGTTACAAAACCATTGCCAATAGAGGATGATAAAAATGTTGACAAAAGAAGGCAGAAATATGGCTTGCCCCCGTTAGCCGATTATATTAAGGTGTCCGAAGAGACATTTAATAATTTTATAAAGGGCAAACCCAAGTAGCTGCTTCACCTATATATCTACTGGTGTAATCAACAACCACCAGCTTATATCTACCAGTTTACACCGGTAGTTTTACGTTCGAATTATAAAGATATACTTCAGAAGGTTTACTAGGTGGTGTTTTTCAAAGCGAATCTTCTGCATTTGCCGTTACTATAGTATTTATAGTCGTCACAATAAATACGGCCCCACTCTCAACCGCATGATACTAAATATGTTAATTGCGCTGTCCGAACGGCTAAATTAGCGCTAATTCAGCTTGCCAAACCTCGGAATTCGCACTAATACGACTATCCGCTAAAATAAGGGTACGAATATAACCAAAGATGAGCTAAATAGTGTAGTTAGTATCATTGCCCAACATCTGGCCGGTTGTGAGTACGCCGTTAGGGGAACGGCGAGTTTGGTCCTGCAGGGATTGGACATGAACGTTGATGACATAGACATTTTGTGCGACAAGGAAACCGCTCTTTTAACAAACACTAAACTAGCTGGCTACTTGGTGGAAAAGGTTGACTATAAGGAGTCAGCGAAGTTTAAATCGTACTACGGTAAATTTCTTATTGAAGGTATAGGCGTAGAAATCATGGGCGATTGGCAAATACTTGATGCTAAGCAAACTTGGAGCAAGATGTACGTCGCAGATGCCGACTCTATCACGCATGTACAAATAGGAACCCTTAGTATCCCGGTAACTAAGATTAGCCTCGAATTGGAACTTTTTGCCCGCATGGGTCGCTGGACAGCCTACCAAAAACTAAGAAAGCAAGTGGACAAAGTGCCCGCTCAACAGGGACTATTTTGGCAAAAAAAACCTTTTAACGAAAAACCTCTGCCCCAAGCTCAATAGCATCGCCGCGGACAACCTCGTGGGAAAGGATCTTGATGGATAGATAATTCATAACCGTTTCTTCAATAACCCTAGCCATAGGCCGCGCACCCCATTCTGGCGAATAACCTCGCTTAAGCAGCTCCTCAACAAGCTCCGGCTTAAAGCTAAGCTTGATACCCTTATCGTCGGCCATCTTTCGCACGCTGCCCAACATAATATCCGTAATCCTTCGCACTGATTCCATATTTAACGGCTTGTACACAACAATCCCAGTAAATCTATTTAGAAACTCCGGCGCAAACTTTTCCCTAACTTCCCTTATAACCGTATCCTTCATCTCTTCAAAAGTTCCGTTTCTGGCAAAAATTGCCTGAATTGACCTGGTACCAACGTTGCTAGTAGCAATTAGTATCGTATTGGTAAAGTTTGCCGTAAAGCCTGAAGAATCGGTTAACCTACCATCATCCAGCACCTGCAAAAAAGTCAATAAAATATCCTGATGCGCCTTCTCGATTTCGTCCAAAAGGATCAACGAGAACGGCCTGGTTCTCACCGCCTCAATTAGAATGCCCTTTGATGACCCGTTTGGATCACCTAGCAGCCGCGATAAGCTATCTTTTTGCTGATACTCGCTCATATCCAGTCGAATCATGAGTTTTTCGTCGCCAAAGTAGCATCGGGCCAAGGCCTTAGCGGTTTCTGTTTTGCCTACTCCAGTTGTCCCCACAAACAAAAAGCTGGCGATAGGTTTGCTCTCGTTTCGTATCCCGGCCCGCGCCCTTTTTAGCGCCGATCCAACCATGGCAACCGCCTCATCCTGACCAATCACCCGCTTTTTCATTTCTGCTTCAATATTTAGTAATTTCTGTGACTCCTCCTGCGAAACAGCCGTCACCGGAATGTGTGTAACTTCGGACAGTACCTCCAAAACCACACTAGTGTTAACAATGCGCGAATCCTTATGCACCTTGGCAACGCACCGATTTAGTATGTCCACCGCTTTGTCGGGAAACACCCTTTCGTGAATGAGTTTATCTCCAAGTTCCACAATTTTACGGAGAGCGCAAAAAGTTACAAAAACCTTAAATTCCTCTTCCGAGTTTCGGGCTTTGGTTTTAATAATTTCCAGCGTTTCGGGCTTGGAAGAGGCCGGAACCTCAACAACCTGAAACATCTGGGCAAACGACCCGTTTGGCTCAATGTACTTACGGTAATTCTCCACATTGGTAGCTCCAATAAACTGCAACCGACCGTTTGAGAGATAGTTAACCAGTGTGGTGTAAGCTATACTCGTGCGACTATCTTCAGCTGATGACCCTGCCACCAAAGTATGGATATCGTCAACAAATAAAATAACATCGCCGGAACCTAAGGCATCTTCCAACGCTTTTTTGAGTTTGTCTGCAACATCACCACCGCCCTTTGTCCCCGCCAGAATTTTACCGACTTCTAAACTCACAATGCGTTTAAACTTTAGGTGGTCATATTCCGTACCCTTGATTACGCTGTAAGCGATACCTTTGATAATGCCCGTCTTGCCGCACCCGGGTGGACCCACAACCAGCACATTCCTGTTAGACCCACCTAGCAAGTCCGCCACCCGTTTTATTTCGTCCTTACGCCAGTAAGTTCTTTCTACCAAACCCTCTTTAACCAGTCGGGTATAATCGGTAGAAACCTGGTCCAAACCAGGAGTTACTCTGCCGGTAGAACCCTTACCGATGCCGCCCATTGCCGGTAGTTTGTAATATGCCTGCCACACATGGGCTGTAGCTTTTTCATCCCTCTTAGCTAAGCCGTACTTGCTTAGCAGCCTGTCTACACCAGATAAACTTGATACTATCGCCAAAAAGACATGCTCGGGCTCCACATACAAATTGCCAAAATCCTGCATGTAGCCGTATGCTTTACTTTCCCAAGCCTTGTGTGAGGCCACCACCTGCTGATACGATAAACTGTTCAAGATGGCAAGCGGAAACTCCGATCCAGAAAGCTCAAGCCGTACGCACATTTCCAACACATGCGGGCTTGCCAAAAAGTCCTTAAGTTGAATATTGCCCCTAATAGCCAAATCTCTAAAAAGATCGGCCACATATGGCCGGGGCTGGCCTGAAGCAAAGGGTTTGTTTTTGACTGACAGATACCACATGCCAAAAAAAACTAAACCGACCGCAAGCGAAAATCCCCCCAAACCGTAGATCAGACCAAAAAGCGCAAAGTACCAAAGAATCGGTAAAAGAAAGACAACGAGGGAAAGCAAGGCTAAAGCAACCAACCCAGATAAGATACAAAGCAGCCTAACAACAACACCAATTGCCCTGCCAACCCTAGTATAATCGCCGAAAAGCGGGATTAAGATTAGCCTCAAATTGAGCGTGAACGAGAGCTCATAGTTGGTGAGCGCAATAAGTCTTTTACCGATGATAAAAAGCTTCTTTGGCGCGCCTAAAAAGATAAACTCAATAAATCTGGTTATGTGCTGAGGACGGACAGGAATAGTCATGTTTTCTTAAGGATAGCAAAAATCCCTTAAGAGTAACACCCAATAAGTAAAATAGACAAAAGCCCAACACCGCCGTAAACAGCTGATATATACTTGGCGCTTCAACAACGGCAAAAACCTTGCCAATGACATCGCCTTGGTAGACTTTGCCGGTGTCCGCGCTAGTGTTGGTGTCACCCTTAGTAATAAAATGGCTAGTTGGCTGTTTGTGTATAGCTAGCACCCGGTGAGCCACGGGCGTGTTTAACCGAGAGTCAAAAAAGACAACGACTTCCCCACTGGCAATATCGACAAAACTCCGGTAAGTAAAGACAAGTGAGCCGCGTGCAATGCCAGGCTCCATAGAACCAGTTTTGATAAAAAAAACTCTTACGTTAAAGTACACGCAAAGCGTGCATACAACACCTAGCGTTACTGTTAAAAAGACTAGCTTGATGGCGCCTTTTGACATGCAACAACTCATAATTATGTGGGCAGGATCTCTTGAATTCACAACCCTACGGCATCGAACACAAAGTCGTATATACCCGTTTGACCCATCTTGGCATTAGTGAGAGTGCCAGCCGAGAATCTCATAACATAACCTTTTACTTGACCCGGAGCAAGGTTACCAAAATCGTAGCCGGTGGATTTCCAGGAAGTAAAGGCTTTTTTGCCAGCCGAGGTGCCTAGCTCGTCAGCTTCGGCCTCACCGTTGCCGTTCGCGTCGGTCCAATCAATAGGCTCAACGTAAAGCACTTCTCTTATATTACCGGGATCGTTTGCAGTTAGGTAGTCCATATTTGATGTCAAGTTAACTACTTGATTACCATTGTTTACCAGCTTTACAAGATAGTCAGCAGTCCATAGAGAATAGATACCATCATATGTAGGAGCCGGCTTATCATCCACTAAATTGCCCGATTCAACACCACCCGCTAAATTGTTTACCAGCTTAAGATCAGCACTTCCCACACTAAATCTCGAACCTGCGAACTTTGTTTGATCGGTAAAAGACGCATACGCAACACTTATAGCCGCTGAACCGATAACAAACAAGGGCACAACACTTAACAAATATCTGCGGATTTTCATAGTTTTTCACCTCCTTTCATATTGCTATTATATCTGTGGTTATAATATAGTTAGTAACAATATACATATCAACATATGTACTCTATTTTTATAAGATTCCTGTCCGGAAAGGCGGTTATGTTTGTGTGTGAACAAATTAGGAATGTGAGGTATAGACTGAAACTTTCGCAGGAAAGGTTTGGCAAAAAGATCGGCATATCGGCAAAAAGCATCTCTGCGTATGAAACGGGGCGGTGTGTGCCATCAATAAAAATACTCAAGCATATTGCGGACGAGTATAACGTTAATTTTATGGAGTTTCCTAGTGAAAATAGAAATGATTTACGGGAAAAGATAAGCCAGCTAGAAAACTCTTTTGTACAGCTGAAAACACTGCTTGCTCAGACTTTTTCCTCGGAGAGAATAGTGTAACTACCTCTTTGAGTACTGGGGGGCTTTTCTGGCTTTCCTAAGATAGGGCTTCTTTCTTTCGACCATTCGGGAGTCTCTGGTTAAAAGTCCCTGCTTTCTAAGAACGCCCGCCGATTCTGGCAAAGTTTGGCATAAGGCCCGGGCTAGACAATGAATAACTGCACCAAGCTGGCCGGTTGTACCTGAACCAACAACTTTTATGGTACCAGAATAAGTCAGCTCTGGATTAGAAATACCTATAGCAAAAAAGGGCTTCATCCATTTGGACCTGCTTTCTTCAGTTGGGAAGTAGTCTGCTATAGGTTTAGCGTTAACCAAAATCTTGCCCTTTTCCTTTTTTAGGAAAATGGAGGCCACCGCAGTCTTTCGCCTTCCAACGGCGTAAATAGTCTCCATTACTTGGCCACCTTTCCAAAATTTGCCCTGTGCTCGTGATCAGCATCCTTGTATACAAAAAGCCCGGCCATTTTCTTTTTTTGCAATTTGTTCTTGGGCAGCATACCCTTAACGGCCTTTCGAAAAACCTCGGTGGAGTCTTTTTGCATAGCTTCACCTAAGGTAACAGACCTAAGGCCTTTTGGAAAACCAGTATGATGGATATAAACCTTGTTGGTTAGCTTGTTGCCGGTGGTTTTTACTTGATTGGTATTGATAACCACGACTTTGCTTTGGCAATACTGATTAGGAGATATGCCCGGCAAATTCTTGCCATTCAGTTTATCCGCAACCTCAACGGCAATCCGGCCCAATATTTTATCTTTAGCGTCAACCAAATACCAAACCGGCTTAAGCTCTGAAATTGTTTTAAACTTGGTTTTTTGCATTTTTACTCGCTTTCTTTTTAGGTTCTTCAGGCTTTTCTACAAACTCAATGCGTGCCAAAGCCGCCGCATCCCCAGATCTGGTACCAAGCTTTAGTATTCTAGTGTAGCCACCACTTCTTTTGGCAAATTGGGGCGCTATCTTGTCAAACAGTGTTCTGCTTACAGACTCGGAGTTAAGAACCGCTCCAACCCTCTTTATCTGGTTGAAGTCCTTTTTCTTGGCCTGTGTTATCAGCTTTTCTGCAAAAGGTCGTAGGATTTTAGCCTTGGGCAAAGTGGTCTTTACGAAGCCGCGTTCAAAAAGCTGTTTGGCCATGTTGCGCAGAAGCAATTTAAGCTCCCCGCCCGTTCTTTTTAATCTCTTAGAAGCAACTCTGTGTCTCATTGTCTATCTATGACCTTCCTTTTTTAGAAAAAGCATAACTTCTTCCAACGTTTTTTCGCCTAAGTTTTTAATATCTGCAATCTGTGCATCAGTCATTTTTGCCAAGTCATTTAGATTGACAAGTCCGTGCTTTTTTAAGGCGTTAATTGCCCGGTTAGACAACGACAGATCATCAATAGGAACGTTTTTGTCATCGATGGTGGCAGTCTTTTCAGTGTCGGCGGCTTTTTCTGGCTCCACTTTGCCACCATTGGCTATAGCCTCAAAGAAGGTTGTAAGAATTTTTGCAGAAGAAGAAACAGCTTCCCAAGGTGTAACAGTACCGTCGGTTTCCACTGTCAAGGTAAGCTTGTCTAGATCAACTTTTTTACCGAATCTCGCCGGTTCAACCGAGTAGTTTACATTGCTCACCGGAGAATAAACGGTGTCCAAAAGGATAGTGCCAATTTTTGATGTTTCGCGCTCCTCCACCGGCGAAAAACCCACACCGGTTTCGGCAACTACCTCGGCTTCGAACTTTGCATTTTTATCGGCGAGTGTTGCAATAACCAAGGCCTTGTTAACAACCTCGGCGTCAGATGGAAAGTCGATATCTCCCGCTGTTACAATACCGGGGCCTTTTTTACTGATTGACCCTATAACCGGGGTTTTAGTATGCTTTTTGATCCTTACCTGTTTGAGGTTTAGGCATAGCTCTACCACGTCCTCTTTTACACCTTCAACAGTACCAAACTGATGGACAGCACCGTCAATTTTAACTTGCGTGAGCCCGGCACCCTCAAGCGAAGTGTAAAGAACCCTCCGCAAAGTGTTGCCCAAAGTGTGACCAAACCCTCCAGGCAGTGGATCAAATGAAAATACACCCTTAGCACCATCTTCAATAACTTTAGTAATATTTAGATCTTGAACAGATAACATTTTTTTCCTCCTTATCTGGAATAAAATTCAACTATCATCTGTACATTAAAATCAGCAGGCATGTCTTCTGAAAGCGGAAGCCTCTCCACCTTAATTGACTTTTCGGCGAGGTTTGCAGAAAGCCAATCGGGCAAGGTAAAGCCTTCTCTAGGAGAAGTTTTTTCAAAGTCAACCGGCTTAAGTATATCTCCAGCCCTCAATCTTGCCGAAGGTATATCACAAATTTTGGTGTTTATTGTGAAGAAACCTCGCCTCACATATTGCCTGGCTTGGGCCCTGGACATGGCAAAACCTGACCTGTATACCATATTGTCCAGTCTTAATTCAAGCTGTCTCATAACTTCTTCGCCGGTCACGCCTTTTGTTTTCATGGCTTTGGTTACATAACTTCTAAACTGCTTTTCGAGCAGGCCGTATATTCTTTTGGCCTTCTGCTTTTCCCTTAGCTGGACTCCAAAGTTGGAAAGCCGTCTTCTTGAGGTACCGTGCTGACCCGGGGCTTGCTGTCTTCTGGTAAAAGCGCATTTCTCACCTTCGCATCTGATACCTTTTAGATACAGCTTAGCGCCCTCTCTTCTGCATAGTCTGCATTTTGCGTCAGTGTAGCGTGACATGTTAAACTTTCCTCTTTTTCTTTGGCCTGCAACCGTTATGCGGCACAGGGGTAACGTCGGAAATAGCCGTTACTCTTATACCAGCGGTTTTTAGCGCTTTGATACCAGAGATCCTGCCAGCACCGGCGCCTTTTACATAAACTGAAACTTCTTTTAACCCGGCCTCAAAAGCTTTTCTGGACGCTTCTTCAACCGCCCTAGTTGCGGCGTAGGGCGTGGGTTTGCGTGAACCTTTAAAACCAACACTGCCAGCACTGCCAGAATACAAAGCGTTGCCGTCTGCATCTGTAAAAGTAACTATCGTATTATTAAAGCCAGAAAAAATGTACACTTTTCCGCTTTGAGGTACTATCTTTTTTTTATTAGCTTTAGCCATAAGTTAACTTAATTTAGGTCTTTGCCGCGGACTTTTTCTTTATTCCCCCAACGGTCTTTTTCTTACCCTTCCTTGTTCTGGAATTGGTCCTTGTTCTTTGACCCCTTACTGGAAGACCTTTTTTGTGCCTATCACCGCGATAGCTTTTGATCTCCTGCAACCGCCTGATGTTTTGTCCAACAACCCGCCTAAGCTCCCCTTCAACTGGGATTTTTAGCTCCGTGATGGCGTTTCTGATCTTTGCCAAGTCTGCTTCAATTAGTGTGGCTACCCTAGCATCAGGATTAAGACCTGATCGCTCTAGTATCCTCTTTGAGGTTGTTGCACCCACACCATAAATATAGCTTAAACTGGCTTCGACTCTCTTGTCATTGGGTATGTCTATACCTACAATTCTTGCCATAGCTTTAACCCTGTCTTTGTTTGTGCTTGGGATTTCTAAGACAAACAACTCTTAAAACGCCCTCGCGCTTTACAACTTTACAATCTCTACACATTTTTTTTACTGACGCTCTAACTTTCATATATAGCACTTCTAGCCTTAGTTACCGATTAACCTTGTTATCAATGAAAACTACAGCCTGTAAGAAATTCTGCCTCTGGTTAAGTCGTGGGGTGAAAATTCCATCCGCACTCTATCACCCGGAAGTATACGAATGTGAAACTTCCTGGTTTTGCCAGAAAGTACGGCAAGAACTGCACTCCCGTCTTCAAGTTCCACACGAAAAAGCCCGCCCTGCTGGGCTTCCCTCACAACGCCATCTTTTCTCACAAGCTCTTTACTCATGCAACCGCAAGATTTTACCAGACAAATCAAGTTAAAACAAGTGCTTCCCCCGCTGTTACGGCAACCGTTTTCTCAAACAATGCGGCCAAGCTCCCGTCCCAGGTGCTCAAAGTCCAACCATCCTTGCCTAAAGAGAGCTTAGGAGAACCTTTTTGGTATATAACCTCAATTGCCAAAGTCATGCCCTTACAAAGCCTTTCCAGAGTATCTGGCTTGCCAAAGCAGGGCACAAACGGGTCTTCGTGGACTTTTCTTCCGATACCGTGGCCAACCAGGTCTCTGCTTACCGAATAACCTTTGTCCTCAATAGTTTTTTGGATCGCATTGGCAATATCACCCACCCTGCCACCTTCCCTACACTCAAAAATAGCCAGTTCTAATGCCTTTCTGCCAAGTTGCAAAAACTGGTCCTCTTTAGATGACCCTACTTCAACCGTTTCTGAAACATCAGTGTTATAGCCCCTGTACAAAACACCTAGATCAACGCTTACTATGTCCCCTTTTTTGAATCTATAACCAGTGGGAATACCATGCACAATACCGGCATTTACATTTATACACGTAGCAAAGGGGAAACCCTCGTAACCCTTAAAGCATGGAAGCCCGCCCCGAGCATGTATCAACTCCTCGGCGAGTTTGTTTAGCGTCAATGCTGAAACTCCAACTCCAACTGCCCGAATAGCCTTATCTATAGCCTCTCTAGCGATCGCTCCGCCAGCTTGCATTAATTCTAGCTCGTGCGCTGTTTTAATGGTAATCATTGGCGTTGGCTAGGAAATTGTGCAAGTTTAGCAAGTATATCCCTAAAAATTACCTCCGGCATAGGTTCCGCATTTACATGTATCGTCTTGTGTTTATTGTCAAAGAAGTCTATTACCTCCGCTGTCTCGGTATAATAGATTCCCAACCTTTTAGTTACGGCATCCTCCGTATCGTCATCTCTTTGTTCAAGTTCACCGGTACAGTTCTTGACGTCCTGGGGTAACGTGTATATGTTGTAGGTTTTACCGTCAGCGCTACAAATCCGTCTACCGGTTATCCGCTTAATGGAAGTCTCCCTAGATAATTCAAAGACAATAACAATATCAAAGCCCGGATCAAAGGCTTTAAGGTCGGATATTCTGCGGCCCCAACCGTCAAAAATGAAACCATTAGTGTATATGTCTTTTTTTAACTCCTCCGTTAGTAGCTCAACCACAATTACTTCAGGGACTAACGCACCCTTGTTTATGTCTTCCTGGATTCTTAAATAGTGTGGTGACGAGAGACTAGCTAAGCGCAACAGCTGACCAACCGATATGGTAGGGATACCAAACTCCTTAGCCAGCAGCTCACCGATTGTTCCTTTACCACAGCCCTGGGGACCGATAAGCAGAATCTTCATACTAGATTCCCAATCCTAAATCAGAGAGCCTGCCTCGCATTTGCTTTTCAACTTTTTTATCCACATCCTTCAGCACATCGTTGATCAAATCCCTTAATTCTTTTTGCTCTACCCCGTCCAGCTCTAGTTTTTCAAACCGCTTATCGCCCCTAACCAGCAGTTTGTAGCCACCTTTTTCCGCCTGCACAAAAATAGTCTCCAGCTCTTTTTTTATTTCTCCTTGGGCTTTGCGCAGATTGTTCATGTCTTTTAGCTTGTCAAACATACTGTTTCTCCCACTAATTTAGAAAGCTCTCGTAACTTTTTGTGGCTTTTATAGATTTTACCTGACGCACTGTCTCAAGCACAACTGAAACTACAATTAACAACCCGGTTCCACCAACGGCCATGTTGCCCAAACCAAAATAGCCGCCAAGCAGATTGGGCAGGACTGCAATACTACCAAGAAATAATGCACCACCTAAGGTAATTCTGTTTATTATTACTCTAAGATGATCGGTGGTATTTTTACCCGGCCTGATGCCTGGAATAAAACCGCCGCGCTTTTTAATGTCGTCCGCAATTTTGGCAGGATCGAATTGAAAAGATGTATAAAAGTACGTAAAGCCTACAACCAACGCAAAGTAAAAGGCGTTATAAGCAAAAGAGGTGGGCGTAAAGTTGTACAACAGAAAGTTGCCAATATTGGCAATTGTCGGATTAGCTACAGACGCAAGCGGTGAGGCTAAAAGGTTGGGGAGCAAAACAACCGAAACTGCAAAAATAATGGGGATAACCCCGGCCTGATTTACCTTAATAGGCAAGGAGGATGTAATTGCAGAGGACCCAACCTTGGCGTGTGTATCACGCCTTCCATACTCCACGGGAATATTTCTTACTGCCTCATTAACCATGACCACACCTAGTACTACAACTATCGCCATTGCCAGAAACACTAGGGACCTTAAGGCAGTTTCCGGGTTTAGCAACAAGTAAAACTGGGACATGCTTGCCGGTAGGCTTTCTACTATACCAACAAAGATTAGCATAGATATGCCATTACCCAACCCTTTCTCTGTGAGCAGGTCGCCAAGCCAGGTAAGTAAAACAGAACCGGCTGTCAAGGTTAAAATAAAGACTACTAAATCTATAGGTGCTAGGGGCTTGATAACCTGTTGTTTAAAAAACAAGAAATACATGCCGTAAGCCTGAATTGCCGCGATTGGTACAGAAAGCAACTTTGTGTACTGGTTGATTCGTTCGCGGCCAAATTCGCCCTCCTTTGATAATTCCTCCAGCTTAGGCAGAACAACCGTAAAGATCTGCATGATAATGGAGGCGTTAATATAAGGGCCCAAACCCAACGTAACAAGTGAGAAATTTGAGAAACCACCGCCGGAAAAAAGATTAAGCAACCCAAAAACATTGCTGCCGGCCAGAAAGCTTCTGATAGAATCAATGTCGACACCCGGAACCGGTATATTTGCCAAAGCTCGGAAAACAACAATGATAAAGAGTGTAAAAATTATTTTTCTTTTAAGCATCGTACACTAGATCTTCCCGTTTGCTTTTAGGATCTTGTTCTTGGCAGACTTGGAAAACCCAACCCCTGTAAACGTTAGCTGCTTTTTTAGTGTGCCTTTGGACAGAACTTTAACTCCAAGATAGCGTGCCTCTTTTGCCACAATGCCCATGTGCACCAATTTTGCTACGTCAACAGTGTCGCCGCTTGCCAATTTGTTAAGATCGCCAATATTAATAATCACCGGCTTGCTGCCGCTTTGCTTGAATCCCCGTATCTTTGGCAACTTTTTATAAAGAGGTACCTGCCCACCTTCAAACCCTATAGGGATGCCTCTACCGCGCCGGGCCTTTTGGCCTTTGTTCCCCCTGCCCACTGTATGAAAGCCTTTGCCGCTGCCACCACCTCTACCGATCCTTTTTTTCTTACCTTTATTTCCTTGAATTTTTGTTATGTTTGCCAAGTCCATATTAACCTCTTTTTTCCAATCTTTTGAGGGCATTAATTGTGCACACAACGGCGCCTTTTTTATTGTTTGACCCAAGCATTTTCGCGGAAACATCCTTTATGCCGCAAAGGGCTAAAACGTCGCGCACAGCACCTCCAGCGATAATTCCAGAGCCCCTGGGCGCTGGCATAAGCTTGATGCTGGATGACTTAAACTTTTCGACTACCTCGTGGGGTATGGTGTTGTCGCTAACAGTAATAGTAACAATTTCCCTGCGGGCCCTATTTAGCGCTTTGGCAATTGCGGAGGTCACATCTAAAGCTTTACCGGTACCCGTCCCCACTTTTCCAGCCTTATCCCCAACAATCGCTAAGGCGGTGAAACCAATTTTATTGCCACCCTTGGTTTTTTTGGACACTCGCTTTATTTCTATTATCTTTTCTTCAAAAGAGTCTTGTGATCTGATCATATTTTTTAGAACTTTACGCCCGCGGACCTTACTCCGTCGGCAAAACCTTTTACCCTGCCCGTATACTTGTAGCCGCCTCGGTCAAAACCAATCTTGGTTATTCCGGCCTTGATAGTGAGTTTACCTAACTCCTCGCCGCATTTTTTGGCAGCGGCAAGCTTGGAAACACCCTTGTGGGTACCTTTAACTAACGCAGACACGTCCACCAAAGTTTTGCCCGCAGTGTCGTCTATGACTTGGCCGTAAATATATCTGTTAGATCTAAAAACCGAAAGCCTTGGCTTTTGGCTGTCTCCAACCACCTTACCTCTAATCCTGAACCGTCTCCGTTCCCTCTTGTTTTTTCTATGTACTACTTTTGAGATCATTTTTGCACCTTTCCGGCTTTACCGGGCTTTCTCCTAACGGCCTCACCTAAGTATCTGATACCCTTGCCCTTGTAAGGCTCGGGTTTCTTTATTTTCCTAAGTTTAGCTGAAGTTAAACCCACAAGCTGCTTGTCAATGCCTGAAACTGTTACTTTGGTGTTTTCTTCCACGTCTATTGTAATACCGACCGGAGCATCAAAGTCTACCGGATGAGAGAAACCCAAGGTCATAGATATACCTTTGTCGGTTTTTTTAGCTCGATAGCCAACCCCAACCAATTCCAGTTTCTTGGTAAATCCGGTAGTCACCCCTTGGATGCCGTTATTGATTAACGAGTTTGCCAAACCCAAAAACGGCGAGGCTATTTTTTCGTCCACACCCTTAGGACAAACAGTCTCTACAAACCCATCGCCAAGCTTAACGGCAACACTCCTTGGCAGTTTCACTATAAGTTCGCCTTTTTTACCTTTAATAGTCACGCTTTGATCTAGGACGCCCAGTGTTACATCGGTTGGTATAGTAAGTTTTCTATTGCCTATTCTTGACATAGCTTTTCCTTTATTTAAAAAAACAGCTGCAAAGCACTTCTCCGCCAAGCTTTTTTTTCCTAGCTTCCTCGCCGGCCATAACTCCTCTGGATGTGGACACAACCACAACTCCTAGACCGGCCTTAACTTTTGCCAATTTTGCGTAAGGTCTGCACACCCTGTTGCCAGGTTTTGAAATTCGCCGGGTCTCAAGAATTCTTCTGGCCCCATCTGCTCCTGTTGCCAAGTCGACATGCATATATTTATAATCTTTACCTTCGGGCTTAAATACTTTTAGCTCATTAACCAAGCCCCTTTGCTTAAACACTTCCAAAATCTCCTTACCCTGCCTAAAATAGGGCAGCTCAATACTACCTGCACTTGCCATACTGGCATTTTTTAAAGCGCTTAACATGTTTGCTATTGTATCTAGACTCATATTACCAACTGCTCTTTCGCATTCCGGGAATCTCGCCCTTGTGGCTAAGCTCCCTAAAACAGATTCTGCAAACGCCATACTTGCGCATGTAAGCTCTTGGCTTGCCGCACAAGCCGCACCGGTTGTACTTTCTAACCGGAAACTTAGGTTCTCTTTTCATTCTTTCAAGCCACGATTTTCTAGCCATAGTTAGTCCTTTTTAAAGGGAAAGCCCAGCGATTTTAGCAAATGCAGAGCCTCCTTGTCACTCCTTGTTGAGGTGTTTACGCTAATTTGCAATGATCTAATACCTTTTACCGCATTTGGATTCACTTCCGGAAACACAGTATGCTCCCTAATACCCAGTGAATAATTGCCAGAACCGTCAAAAGACTTTGGATCCAGGCCCCAAAAACCCCTTGTTCTAGGCAGGACAACGGTAACTAACTTCTCCAAGAAGCTCCACATAATCTGACCTCTCAAGGTAACAGCATAGCCTACCGTGTCGCCCTTTCTGATTTTAAAACCGGCCTCGCTTAGCCTGGCCTTGCAAGCGGTGGGCTTTTGACCTGTTAGGACCGAAAGTTCGGCAGTAAAGGCTTCCAAAGCCTCACGCGCTTCCCTAAAACCGCCAACACCGGCATTAACAACCACTTTGTTTACCTTTGGAACCTGCATTACATTATCAAGCTTTAGGTCCTTGACAAGTTCCGGGATGACTTTAGTTTTATACTTTTCTAGCATACTCATCATTTTGCAAATACTTCCCCGCACTTTTTGCAAACACGGAATTTTTTGTCACCCACTTCAGAAAAGGCTACTCTGGTAGGTTTATTGCACTTTTCGCACACCAACATTACATTGCTTACAGCTATTGGCTTTTCAATTTTTATAATGCCGCCCTCTTTAGAAACAGCTCCGGGTTTGACATGTCTTTTTACCACACCAATGCCACTTACGACAACTTTGTTAGTATCAGTTAGAATCGCCAATACTTTGCCCTCTTTACCGGCATCTTTTCCGGTTAGTATTTTTACTTTGTCATTTTTACGTATTTTCATAGGCTTTACCAAACTTCTTTTGCCAAAGAAGCAACTTTTAGATAGCCAAGGTCCCTAATCTCTCTGGCTACAGGCCCAAAAACCCTGGTGGCTACCATATCACCATCGTCGTTGATTACAACACCGGCGTTATCGTCAAACCGGACATAGCTGCCATCTTTTCTTCTTACCTCTTTACGTGTTCTAACTATCAACACTTTTACAACGGAGTGATCCTTAACAAAGCCGGTGGAGCTTGCGCCGTTAATAGCAACGCTGACAACATCGCCAATTGACACAAACCGCATCTTTGACTTGCCGGGTATACCGATAAGCTTAAAGACTCTGGCCCCGCTATTGTCTGCAACAGAAAATACTGTACCTCGTTGAAGCATGTTCTTAATTAACCTTTCTAACAACCCTAAAATAAACGGTCTTACCAAATGGTTTGGAGCTTGTTATCTCAACCATATCCCCTGCAACAAGCTGGATATCTGTGTGTGCTTTTAGTTTTTTAGTGTTGCGTGAAAACTTGCCGTATAGGGGATGCCTCTTGGGAGTTTCCACCGCTACCACAACCGTTTTGGTCATTTTAGTAGAAATTACTTTTGCAACTAACTTGCTGGTGGTCATAGTACACCTTTCTCTTGCGTGGTATCCTCGGCTATAAATTTAGTTCGGATAGGAAATTTTCTACTTGCCCTGTCTAAAGCCTCGTACGCGATACTTTGTGAAGTGCCGGCAATCTCAAAAATGATTCTGCCCGGTTTGATAATGCAAGCATAATGGTCGGTAGGCGACTTGCCACTGCCCATTCTAGTTTCGTTTGGCTTTTTGGCAATTGGCTTGTCGGGAAAAACCCTAATCCACAGCTTACCGCCTCTTTTGGTAATGTGTGAGACAGCTTTTCTGGCTGCTTCAATTTGTCGGGAGGTTAAAAGTCCCCTGTCCACAGCTTTAAGCGCGTAATCACCAAAAGCAATAACTGCTCCGCGTTGGGCCAAGCCCTTGTTGTTGCCCCTCATTTGCCTTCTATACTTCACTTTTTTAGGTAATAACATAGTTAGATTTCTTTCAAACCCTTATAAATCCATACTTTTATGCCAATAGTGCCAAAAAGCATTTGGCAGTCCACTTTTGAAAAATCTATATCAGCTCGTAATGTTTGAGCAGGAATAGAACCTTGCGCCAATGTTTCTGTTCTGGAAATAGAGTTGCCGCCACCTAAAAGGCCGGCAAGCTTAATTTTGATCCCCTTAACTCCACGCTCCATGGCTGAATTTATTGCTGAAACCATAATCCTTCTGTAAGGCATTCTTCTTTTGAGCTGCCTGCTGATATAGTCAGCCACAAGCTGGGCATCTGTTTCCGCATTTTTTACTTCCTCTACCGTAAGGCTTAACTTACCTTGCACAATCTTTTTTAACTGCTCTTTTACCTCTTCGGCGCCCGCCCCACCCCTGCCGATAACCACACCCGGCCTGGACACTTTAACAAAAATGGCTACCTCGTTTAAAGATCTTTCGATTTCGATGCTCCTGAGACCGGCCTGCTCGAACTTGCCGGTTAAAAACTTACGGATTTTTCTGTCTGCCAAAATAGCCGGTGCGACAGACTTTTTGTCTAGATACCACCTAGAACTCCAATCTTTTGAAATGCCTATTCTAAAACCGTTAGGGTTAATTTTATGACCCATCTAATTACCCTCCTTAGTTTCAGCCGGAACAACTGTATCAGCCAGAACAATGGTAAGATGCGCATTCCTTTTTAAAATCTTGGAATAATTGGACCTGGAATTAGGCCGGCCGCGTTTAAAAGTGGGGGCCGGATCAGCCGCTGCCTTTTGCACAATCAAGCCTTTTTCCTCAACACCAGCCTGCCTGGCATTGGCTAGAGCGGAATTCAAAGTCTTTAAGAGCATCTTTGCCGCTTTTGTTTTGTCAAAGGTTAAAAAGTTAACCGCATCAAAAACTCTTCTGCCTCTAACCGCGTTTAACACCGGCATAACCTTTTTGGGCGAGATGCGGGCATATTTGTATATAGCTTTAGACTTGCTTTGCGGCATCGCTTGGTCCTGGCTCCTTTCCTTTCCTAGATGAATGACCAAAGAATCTCCGGGTAAAAGCAAACTCGCCTAACTTGTGACCAACCATTGCCTCTGTCACATACACCGGCAGAAAGTCTTTGCCGTTGTGAACGTCAAATGTTAGCCCTACCATTTCGGGTGAAATAGTTGATCTTCTTGCCCATGTTTTAATAGACTTTTTCACGCCGGAGCCCTGCTGGGCTTTTACTTTTATTAACAGTTTTGCATCCACGTATGGACCTTTTTTTAGTGATCTGGTCATTTTCTTAACTTATACCCTTTCTTGGGCTAACCAAGTATTTTAACCCCGCTTTTCTACTTCTGGTCTTTTTGCCCCTAGTCTTCCAACCCCACGGCGATCTGGGCGATGATCGACCTATGCCTTTATCTCTGTAAGAACCGGCATGAGGATGGTCTGAAGGATTAGATATGGCAACACCCCTAATATGCGGCCTAATGCCTAAGTGTCTTGCTATACCGGCCTTGCCAAGCCGTGTATGCCTGATGTCTATGTTGGAGAGCACTCCAACAGTAGCTAAACAATCCTGGGCAATCTTTTTAACCTCGCCGCTTGGCAGTTTTACGTTAACAAAGTCCCCTTCTTTTGCCATTATAACACCATAATTACCTGCACCCCTAATTATTTGCCCGCCGGCATTGATATTAAGTTCAACATTGTGTACCTGGGTGCCCAAAGGCATATGCTTTAAACACGTGCAATTGCCGGGCAAAATCTCAACAGCACTTTTTGTTGAGATAACTGCATCCCCAACCTTAAGCGCGTCCGCAGCAAGAATGTACCTTTTTTCCCCATCTTTATACACTACCAAGGCGATGTTTGGACCTCTGTTGGGATCATAATCGATTGATGCAACCACGGCCGGGATTTCAAACTTATCCCTTTTGAAGTCAATTAGTCTGTAATATTTTTTGTGGCCGACTTCTCTATGCCTAGAGGAAATCTTGCCGTTGTTGCGGCCATGTGCAGATTTTAACGGCCGAATTAACTGTTTGGGTGGCCTAGTATGGGAAACCTCCCGTACTAAGGTCCTGCGTGTTCGCATGCCTTCACTTGTAGGTCGATAGGTTTTAATCATTCTTTGCGTCCTCCTTTTTTTCGGAAGCGGTTGGTACTTTCTTAGCTATATCAATCTTTTGGCCGGCTTTTAGTTTAACAACAACTTTTTTGCTGGCCGGCAGCCTGGTGTAGTTATTAGTTCTGCCTATTCTTTTCTTTCTGCCGGGCATTATAATAGCATGCACATTTTCTACGTCTACCTTAAAAGCCTCTTCAATCTCTTTTTTTGCCTTGGCAACACTCAGCGACCGATTAGTTAGAAAGGTATATTTATTCTGACCATCCTTGATACGGGTTGTCTTTTCCGTAGTTATTAAGTTATAAATGCTTTTAGTTAGTTTAGGCATATTTCTCTGCCAGCTTTGCTAAAGCCTGTCCTTCGACTACAACATTCTTTGCCGCTAACATATCATACGCACAGACGTTATTAATACTTCGCACTGCAACTGTCTTTAGGTTACCTGTAGCCTTCACTAAGTTTTTATTAGTAGAATTGGTGACTAATAGCAGGTTCCCTTCTAAACCCCAGTCTTTTATCAAATTAAGCGCTTCCTTTGTTCTGGCTTCGATTAAGTTAATTGTAGCTAAACTGTAAAGACTTTTGGTTTGCACTTTGTTTGACACGGCGAGTAAAAAGGCTTTTGACTTCATTTGCTTGGTAAGTTTAAGCGACCAATCTTTAACCACCGGGCCATGAGAAACGCCGCCGTGCCGCCAGACTGGGCTTCTGATATCCCCAACGCGGGCTCTACCGGTGTGCTTTTGCCTCCAAGGCTTTCTACCGGAACCGGCTACCTCGCCTCTGGTTTTTGCTTTTGCCGTTCCGCTTCTTTGATTAAACCTGTAATATCTAATATATTGCGATAGCAATGCATCGTTTGCAGGCGCAGTAAATGCTTTACCTAGCTCTGTGCCGCTTTCTACTCGAACCAATGCAGTTTTAGTTTCTTTTTTTCTTACTACAGCAACCATACTATGCAATCCTTAAATTAACCTTGCTGTTTCTTGCGCCGGGAATAGGACCCGATACCATAAGCTCCCTGGTTTCTTTGTGCAGGCCAACTATCCTCAAACCCTTAACTGTTATGCGCTTATTACCGTAATGCCCGGCCATTTGCTTGCCTTTTCTTACTCTGCCCGGAGTTTGTGAACCAATGGACCCAGCCTGCCGGGGAAAGGTTGACTGACCCCTGGTTGCCGGGCCACCCTTGAAACCATACCTTTTCATACCACCAGCAAAGCCCCTACCCTTGGAAAAACCCCAAACGGCAACAGCCTTGCCCATTAGCTCGTCGGTTAGCAGTTCTTGGCACCCAGAATCGACAAGCACTTTGGTAACAGGCACTACTTTGCCGCTATCTAGAAAAAGCTGTGTCATATTAATTTTCTTGCCTGTTAGTTTTTCCATAGTCACAAAAAAGCGCCACTCTGGGCGCTTTATCCAACCCCAGACTAATTGTCACATTTTATGTATTTTGCTCTGTTATTCTCATTTATTTGGACAGTGCCGTTGCTAAATTTTAATACTGATCCCCACCCCAGCCGGAAGACTAAGATGTGACAGTGCATCAATTGTTGCCGGAGTTGGAGAAACAACTTCGAGCAACCTTTTGTGCGTGCGCATCTCAAACTGCTCCCTGGATCGCTTATCTATGTGAGGTCCCCTAATAACAGTATACTTCTCGATCCTTGTAGGTAGAGGCACCGGGCCAATGGCTCTAGCGCCTGTCCTAACAGCAACGTCTACAATTTTACTGCAGCTCAAATCTATAATCCTATGGTCGTAGGCATTAAGCTTAATCTTTATTCTGCTTTCTTTTTTATCCTTTACGGCCATAATGTCTTTGCTCTAAGCAACAACCTTTGTTATAACACCCGCACCTACAGTGTGTCCACCTTCTCTAATAGCAAATCTCAAGCCTTCCTCAAGCGCAACCGGTGTAATCAACTTAACTTTGAACTTAGCAGTATCCCCCGGCATAACCATTTCGACACCTTCCGGTAGAGTAATATCGCCGGTAACATCGGTTGTTCTTAAGTAGAATTGAGGTCGGTAACCGGTAAAAAATGCCTTGTGCCTCCCGCCCTCCTCTTTTGAGAGAATAACCACCTCTGCCTCAAACTCGTAGTGCGGTTTAACGCTCCCGGGTTTAGCAAGCACCTGACCTCGCTCAATGTCATCACGCTCAATACCCCTAAGAAGAATACCAACGTTGTCTCCGGCTTGACCCTCTGACAAGGTCTTTTTAAACATTTCCACGCCGGTAACAACAGTCTTTTTGGTTTCTCTAATGCCAACGATCTCGATTTCCTCATTTACTTTAACAACGCCTCGCTCTATTCTTCCGGTAGCTACGGTGCCTCTGCCTTTAATGGAGAATACGTCCTCCACTGGCATTAAGAACGGTTTGTCTGTTTCTCTAATAGGTGTTGGTATATAGCTGTCTACCGCATCCATTAGCTGTTCTATTGCTTTAACTGCTTCTGGATCGCCTTCAAGGGCTTTGGCCGCAGAACCTTTAATAACGGGTGCTTCGTCGCCCTTAAAACCGTACTTGGTAAGGAGCTCTCTAACTTCCATTTCGACCAGATCCAAGATTTCTTTGTCGGTAACCATGTCGCACTTATTTAAGAAAACAACAATAGCTGGAACGCCAACCTGCCTGGCCAGAAGAATGTGCTCTCTGGTTTGCGGCATTGGCCCGTCGGGAGCTGAAACAACAAGAATGGACCCATCTACCTGAGCCGCACCAGTGATCATATTTTTGATGTAATCGGCATGGCCTGGCATGTCGATGTGGGCGTAGTGTCTCTTTGCGGTTTCGTACTCGATATGCGCAATATTGATAGTAATACCCCTGGCTTTTTCCTCTGGAGCGCTATCAATAGTATCGTATGCTCTAAATTCGGCGCTGCCTTTTTGCGCAAGAACCTTGGTTATTGCCGCGGTAAGCGTGGTTTTACCATGGTCAACGTGACCCATTGTTCCAACATTTACGTGCGGTTTATTTCTAATAAAATCTGCCATTTTTTTCCTTTCTAAACAAATTATGCTTGTTCGCCTGCATAGTTAACCAAATTATTGCCAGAAAATCAAGACTTCTTGTATATTTGGGCCGAAACACTAGCCGGCACTTCGGCGTAATGGCTGGGTTCCATAGTAAAAGAACCTCTGCCTTGCGTCATACCCCGTATGTCTGTGGCATAGCCAAACATCTCGGAAAGCGGTACCTTTGCGCTTACAACCCGAGCGTTGCCCCGCACTTCCGTA